>Ga0315336_1000022_pt1:0-400000 | contig 1024930 bp, 787 predicted proteins | sample ASW5metaG_FD_204512 | JGI IMG/M metagenome (GOLD analysis project Ga0315336, IMG submission 204512) | Ammonia-oxidizing marine archaeal communities from Monterey Bay, California, United States - ASW #5 | ecosystem: Environmental > Aquatic > Marine > Intertidal zone | place: USA... | reverse complement strand
GGCACCAAAAGCGATGGGGCGTGTGCATAAGGAGTGGGAGTGGCTGGGGTGGTGGCCGGTGATCTTTGTGATGTTCGGCATCGCACTGTATTACGTCGTGGTGATCGCTTGGTTTGGGTTGTACATGTTGTATTCGGCGGGGGCGATATTCGGGCAGGAGCTGCCTTGGGCATCGAATTCTGAAACGTTTTTCTATCAGGACTTTCTGAGCCTTTCGGATGGACCGTTCGAAATGGGCAATGTGCAACCCGCGATCTTAGGAGCAACGGCGTTCTTTTGGTTTGCGCTTTGGTTTATTTGTTTGCGGCAAGTGGAGAAGGGTGTCGAACTCGCGTGCCGCGTTTTCATGCCGTTGTTGGTTGTCCTAACGACGACGTTGGTCTTCTGGGGGTTGACACTCGATGGCGCGCGGGAAGGTGTCACGCAATACTTAACGCCGGACTGGAGTAAGTTGGGCGAAGTGCAAGTGTGGCGGGATGCGTTTGGTCAGATCTTCTTTTCGCTTTCGATCGGATTTGGAATCATGATCGCCTATGCGAGTTATTTGCCGGAGAAAACAAATCTTGTGCGGAACGCACTAATCACGGCGTGCGTAAATTGCGCGTACTCTGTGTTCGCGGGGCTGGCCGTGTTTAGCGCGTTAGGCTTCATGGCCCACAAAAAGGGTGTGAGCATTGACGAAGTCGCCGCAGCGGGGCCCGGGCTTTGTTTCATTGTGTATCCCGAAATCATCGCGTCATTACCCACAATGAATGGCTTGTTCGGTTTTCTATTTTTCCTCACGTTGGTGTTGGCAGGAATCACGTCGGCGATATCGATTGTCGAAGCATTTGCATCGGCGGTGATCGATAAGTTTGCTTGGAGTCGATCAGCAGTGGTGTCGACGACGTGTATTGCGGGATTCTTGGGCAGCTCGTTGTTCACGACGAGTGCGGGGTTATTTTGGTTGGACATCGTCGATCATTTCTTGAACAACTACGGACTCATTCTCGTGGGCTTGTTCGAGTGTTTACTGATTGTTTGGTACTACAAGATCGACAAATTGCATTTTCATTTGAGTGATGCGTCGGAGGGTGGCTATTCGCGCGCGTGGGATATGACGTGGGAGTGGTGCATCAAATTCGTATCGCCGACGGTGCTAATCGGCATTCTCGTGTGGAGTGTGATGGAAGATTTGCAGACGCCTTATGAAGGGTATTCAACGCAGGCGTTGTTGGTACTTGGACTAGGTTGGGTGTTGGGGACGTTTTTGGTGAGCGGAATCTTTAGCACGTTTTCGAAGGAGCGTGCATCGGATCTGGACTAGTGTATGAATCACTATCGAATGCGCTATTCAGCAATCGTATCTTGTGAGGCGTGAGGTTGAGAACTCGATCGCGGGACAAACTGCCCCCTCACCCTAACCCTCTCCCCCGGGAGAGGGGACTGATACCTCACGATTCAGTTTCAAACGTTGTCGCGAAAGCATCGTTACCGGATGACAACTCGCGCGCCGACTGGACACAATCTAAATAGGGTGTCTGCGTCTTCGGGTAATACGCGGATGCATCCGCGACTGCGGTTGTCGCCTACACTGCGAACGTCGGTCGTCGGGTGAATTCCGTAGGACGTTAGTGCGCCATCGCGGGCGAGTCCCATCCAACGTCGGCCAATGGGATTCTCTGGATCACCGGCGGGCACGACGTCGCCGTCGTTGAACCAGTCCGGATTTGTCAGTTTGTTTCCTATCGTGAATTCGCCGCTGGGTGTTGAGTCATCACGCCCAAGTCCAATCCAAAATTCGTCTAGCAATGCGCCGTCCACAAAGACGCGCATTTGATGTGCGTTCCGATCAACGTCTAACACGACACCCTTCGCCGAGCCGTATTGTGTGCTCATCGACGCGTCACCGTTCTGGTTCGAACGACCGTGGAATGAATCGATTCTGCGATCACTCGTTTCCGCATGCTGTCGCTTGGACGGATAATCTGCGTCGCGCATCGTCGAACGCACTGGCGCTGGCCACGCTAAATCTGTTACGGGCGGAGCGGTCTCATTAAGCGGTTCCGTCGTTGGTGGCGTTACGGGTGTGACGTTTCCTTCTGTCGTCGGATTGACCGGGGTAACGACGATCTCACGTTCCGGACTTACCGGTTCGGACGCTTGACGAGCTGGATACCGTTCAAGATTTCCGTTCGGAAGAAGATCGGGCAGCAACCACGGCCAGGTCAACAACGCGATTAGCAGCCCAGCCGCCAATATCGCCAGCGGCCATCGCCACGCTTTCCACCCGGATTGTGGCGCCGCACTCTTTCCCGACTCGCGAAAGCGCACCGGTCGCGGAATTGTGCCGCCCCAGCTCATTCGATGGGCGTGGGTGTGTGCCCTGTCTCTTGGTCGCAGGTTTGCCAATAGCGATCCGACATCTTTGATCGCGTGTTTTGCCGCTTGCGGCGATGTGAATTGCGCAAGATGTCCTGGTGCGACGTGGAGGCGAACGCCCATATCGTAATCGCCATCGCCTCGGTCGACGATTCGAGCGACGCGACCTCTTGTCAGGATCAGTTGGGCACCGATTTCCCAGCGGTCCGGGCGCATCTCTACTTCGACAGCGGTGCCTTCGGGCAATGGTCTCGAAGTGCGAATAAGCACACCGTCCCGGCTGACGTCGAGCGCCTGTCCTGTTTGGGGAAGAACTTCAATGTTGCCGGAACCGAAATAGGCATCTCGGTCCAGCGGTTCTCGCTGCGCGCGACGCCGGTCGATTCTCCGGCCCAATTCATCGTGCCTGCGCATAAGAGCTAGCCTCCACTGGATTTAAGTGGATCCCTCGCCGCTCCTGTCGCCAAACCATGTAGTATACTGTTTGTAAAGAGATTTCTCGACCTATTTGTTGAATTGGGTTGCAATACCAACGTAACCTGTTTAGAATAATAGAGATACAACCAGTAACCGCCACGGGGATTTTCATGGAAAGCACGCCGCCAGACGTAATTTCGAGACTTGAATCAGCCGTTTCTGCTTGGTCTGATGAACTCCAATCCGCCCACGTTGACCTCGAAAAGCGTCTCGCAGACGCTGCGACGAAGCTGGCGGAGGAGGTCGAGGGTGGGCTGCTGGACACCGGCCCCATCCTCGAAGCGGTCGAGGCTAGCCAATCGCGCATCGTTGATGTCCACGCCGCGATAGATGACTTGGTATCTCACGCTCGAACGCTTGAAAGGCGGCTCAATTCGGTTGAGTCGGCTGTTCAGAATCAAGGGTCGCTCGAATCAGTCGTGTCGAGTTTGGCGGCCCGGGTAGATCAACTTTCCAATGCAGACGATTCGAGCGACGAAATTAGATGCCTTCAAGAAGACTTCGCGGCACTCCGTGCCGAACTCGTTTCAATCCGTCAGGATGACGGACTCAAATCCGTTCGTGAGGAACTTCAAGAAATCCGTCAGCAGGTGAGCGAGGCCAAGCCGGTGGACGAGGCGCTGGTACTCGAATTTGCCAAGGTCGGTATGGAAGTTTCGCAGCTACGGTCCGCGTTGAAAGAAATCGGCATCAAGCATGATCAGGAAGAGGTATTGCCACCAGCGAGCGAACCGGTGGTGGAGCCGGTCGTAGAACCGTTGGTTGTGGAAGAATTCGACGTTGAGGACGATAGTGACACCTCGAACGATCCGATCGCCTTCCCTGCGCCAGCAAAAGCCTCGTCTGGTGCGGCAAACTTGAGCGACGACGCGCTTAGGGGTCTCGCGTTTGATGAAGCGGGCCATCGTAGACGATTGGGCGATATTCTTACGGCGGCCAATGCGGTTACCGAGAGCCAATTGGATGACGCGCTTGATCAACAAACCCGAATCCCGACGAGTCGAATCGGCACGATCTTGGTTGAGTTGGGTGCGGCAACCGAGCTGACGATCGCCAGGGTTTTGTCCGCGCAGCTGCAACTCCCGTACATCAACCTTAATGACGAGAGCATCAGCGATTCGGCAGTTGCGCTCATGAACCCGCGCCTGGCGCGCCACCACCAGTGCATTCCGGTGAGTGCAACGGGTGATACTATCCTGCTCGCCATGGCGAACCCGTTGGATCTGATTGCCATCGAAAATGTTGAACTCGCTACGAATCGACGAGTGGATCCTGTTGTGGCGACGCAGTCACAGGTCGCGCAGTGCATCGACACGTTCTATGGTCCGGAGGTCATCATGGAAGGGGGCGATCAGACGCCGGAAAACGAATAGTCTCCGAATCCGTCGTTTAGCGCGTGTAGGTCGCCGTTCTGAGATTGCGTATATCCGCCCTAAATCTTCGATACCTTCCTCCAAATGTGATAGGCTTTCAGTCACAAGTACAGACCGTTGCACCGTGTACAGCCGATCCGCCCGGCCACGGTCGCGTTCCGCTAGATGGTCCGTTCGCTTGATGAGGAAGCACCGCCAATGCCCGATTCGGAAACGCCTTGGAGCAGCCAGAGCCTCGCGTATGTCGAAGGCCTCTATGAAGACTACTTGCGTGATCCCTCAACGGTCCCAGAAGACTGGAAACCATACTTTGATCGGCTGACAAATGGGGACGCACCGGCGCAATTTGGGCCGAGCTTCACGCCGCCGGGATTGTTCAATGCCGCTCCAAGCAATGGACACTCCGCCACCCACGGAACGCCTGGGGACAAAGACCTTCTCCACTATATGACGGTGCTCCAACACCGGGTCGATACGCTTATTCGAAATTACCGGATGCGCGGGCACATTAACGCGCGGTTCGACCCGCTCGAAATGCCAATGCCGTATGTCGAAGAGCTTGATGTCGACGCGATCGGAATCCAAGAAGCGGATATGGATGTCGCGTTGGCCATCGATGACCTGATCGGTCTTAAAAACCCGACGCCGCGAAAAGTAATCGATCGACTCCGAAACACATATTGCCGGTCCATTGGAGTGCAATTCCGGCATATTAGCGACAGAAAAATCCGGCATTGGTTGCAGGAACGGATGGAGCTCACGGAAAACCGGTTGGCGCTGACGAAGGATGAACAGTTTTCGATTCTGACTCGGCTGACGGACGCAATCGCGCTCGAAGAGTTTATTCAGCGGAAGTACGTCGGCGCGAAAAGTTTCTCACTGGAGGGTGCAGAGAGTTTGATTCCGTTGTTGGCCACGGCGATTGAACGCGCAGGACAACACGGGGTCGAGGAAGTTGTTATCGGTATGCCGCATCGCGGTCGTTTGAATGTCCTCGTCAACATCATGGGTAAAGGTGCGCGACAAGTCTTTCGTGAGTACGAGGATAAAGATCCCGAATTGCACATTGGTCGTGGCGATGTGAAGTATCATCTTGGCCACCATTCCGAGTGGTATACGGTTGAAGGTAAGCGAGTGCACCTCGCGCTATGTTTCAACCCAAGCCATCTCGAATATGTGAATCCTGTGGCGCTTGGTCGCGTGCGCGCGATGCAGGACCGTGTGGAAGACACCGGCCGCAGTCATCGAATGGCGATTCTCATGCACGGCGACGCGGCGTTCTCTGGCGAAGGCATCATTCAAGAGACGCTCAACCTCAGCCAGCTCGAAGGGTACAAAACCGGCGGCACATTGCATGTCATCGTGAACAACCAGATCGGATTTACGACGACGCCCGAAGAAGGGCGAAGCTGTTTCTACGCGACAGATGTTGCCAAACTTCTTCAGAGTCCCATTTTTCATGTGAATGGAGAGGATCCGGAAGCGGTTGCGCAGTGTGTCTCGTTGGCGATGGCGTTCCGACGCGACTTCCAACGGGACGTGTTCATCGATATGTATTGTTATCGGCGGCGCGGCCACAATGAAAGTGACGAACCAGCGTTCACGCAGCCGTTGCTCTATAAAGCGATTAAGCAACGCAAGTCCGTGCGACAATCGTATTTCGATCATTTGGAAAAACTCGGTGGTGTTTCGGTTGAGGATGCGAAAGAAACCCTCGACGCACGACGCGAACATTTAGAAAGTGAACTTACCGCAGCACGTGGTGACCGAGAGGAGAAACGTCCACCGAGTGTCTTGCGGAATCTGTGGTACCGCTATAAGGGCGGGCCGGATCGGGATGTCCCTGACGTGGATACGGGGGTCGACGCGAAACGGCTTCGGCGTCTCTTGTTGAAACTTATCGAAGTGCCGGAAGGGTTTAACGTTCACCCTAAGTTGGTGAAGTTACTCGACCAGCGGCGGGCCATGGCCCATGACGAACAGGCGCTCGACTGGGGCGCGGCGGAAGCGCTCGCGTTTGCATCGCTTGCAATGGAAGGCGCGCGCATTCGGATGACCGGGCAAGATGCTGAACGCGGAACGTTCAGCCATCGTCACTCGGTGCTTCACGACCAAGAGACCGGCGAAAAATTCATGGGGCTTCAGCACGTGGGTCCTGGGCAGGCAGATGTCGACATTCACAACAGTCCGCTATCGGAAGCCGCCGTATTGGGCTACGAATATGGGTATAGCCTTGCGTATCCGGACGGTCTGACGTTGTGGGAAGCGCAGTTTGGTGATTTTCACAATGTCGCGCAGGTCATCATCGACCAATTCCTTTCGAGCGCAGAGGATAAATGGCGCAGTCTCACGAATCTTGTGCTGTTATTGCCGCATGGATTTGAGGGCCAAGGGCCAGAACATTCTAGTGCACGGATTGAACGCTTCTTTTCGCTGACCGCGGAAGACAACATGCAAGTGGCGATACCGTCCACGCCAGCACAATTGTTTCACTTGTTGCGCAGACAAGTCGTGCGGACTTGGCGCAAACCGTTGATCGTCATTACACCGAAGAGCTTGCTTCGTCATCCGGAATGCATTTCGTCTTTGGCCGATTGTGCGTCAGGAAAATTCGAACGGGTGTTGCCGGATGATAACAATCGCGTGGACGGTGTCACGCGCGTCTTACTGTGCAGCGGTAAAGTCTATTACGATCTGGTCGCAGCGCGGCGTGATCGCGAACGGGAAGATGTGGCGATCCTGCGTGTTGAGCAAGTCTATCCGCTACAAACGGAAGACATGGAGCACATTCTGGAACCGTATGCCGAAGGAACGCCGCTTATATGGGTTCAAGAAGAGCCTGAAAATATGGGGGCTTGGCGTCGAATGCGCGGAAAATTTGGGGGAGAATGGTTTGGACGTTTTCCGTTTTCCGGTGTGTATCGTCCCGCATCGGCGAGTCCGGCCACCGGGTCGTCCGGCAGTCACAAAATCGAACAGAAGCAATTGATGGATGAGGCGTTCGGTTAGACGCCCGAACCATTTCGGATCTGGAGAGTAGAAAGTATGTCCATTCAACTAAAAGCGCCGTCCGTCGGTGAATCGATTACCGAAGTCCAAATCGGCGCGTGGCTCGTAGCCGAAGGCGATGCAGTCGCACGCGATCAGGCGATTGTTGAAATCGAATCGGAGAAGGCGACGGTCGAAGTGTTCGCACCTTCGGACGGCACGCTCACCAAGATCGCGAAACAAACGGGCGACACGGTGAATATTGGTGATGTTATCGGAGAAATGGAAGAAGGCGCGGCACCGGCGAAAGCTGCAACAGAAGATAAAGCAGCCGAAGCGCAAAGCGCCGAGCCTGCCGTAGCAACGACTACAGCCGCTGCGGCGACCGGTGCGGATTCCTCTGGTGGATTCGTTATGCCGGCTGCGCGGCGCGTGATTGAGGAAGCCGGTCTGGATGCGGCGGCGATCACTGGCACTGGACCCGGCGGTCGAGTATTGAAAGAAGACGCGGTGCGCGCAGCGGTGGCTCCCGCGGCGACATCGAACGGTTCATCCAATGGGCAGGAAGTCGTTCGAATGAGTCCGATGCGGCGCACGATCGCAGCGCGCCTTGTCGAAGCCCAACAAACGGCAGCGCTTCTCACCACCTTCAACGAAGCCGACATGACCGCTGTCATCGCCTTGCGAAAAGAACACCAGGAAGCCTTCGTCGCCAAACATGGGACAAAGCTAGGCTTCATGTCTTTCTTTGTGAAGGCCGCGGTCGATGCGCTCAAGCAATTCCCATCCGTGAACGCCGAGATCCAGGGTGAAAGCGTTGTCTATAACAATCGCTACGAAATTGGCATCGCCGTTGGCGGCGGCAAGGGATTGGTCGTACCGGTAGTGCGTAGTGCTGACCAATTAAGCTTCGCGGAGGTCGAACTGACCATTTCGGATTTCGGGAAGCGCGCCCAGGTCAACAAGATCACCATGGACGAATTGAAGGGCGGCACGTTTACAATTAGCAACGGCGGTATCTATGGGTCGATGTTATCGACGCCTATCGTTAACCCGCCGCAAAGCGGTATCTTGGGTCTGCACGCCATCAATGATAGGCCTGTCGCAATCGACGGCGAAGTGGTAATTCGACCCATGATGTATCTTGCGTTAACCTATGACCATCGCATTGTCGATGGGCGCGAAGCCGTGACCTTCTTACGGCGTGTCAAAGAGTGTATCGAAAAACCATCACGGATGTTATTGGAAATTTAGCGGCTAGCGCCGTCAACACGGATGATTCTGCAGTGAAACCCTCGTCACGAATTGCCATGGTACTGTTCATTATGACCGCGTGTATCGCGGTCGACCAAGCCACAAAATATTACGCCCATGAAAACCTCAAGGGTACGCTGATGACGTCGTATCTCGGGGACACGTTTCGCATCCAGTACGCGACCAATACCGGCGCGTTTCTCGGACTCGGCGATGCGTTGCCGGAGAACGTTCGTTTCTGGTTGTTCAACGTTTTCACGAGTGTGGTCATCCTCGGCATCTTTGTTTACGTCATCGTGTCATCCAAAATGAAGGTGCTAGAATCGATCGCCTTCGCGTTGCTGGTGAGCGGCGGTATCGGAAACCTTATCGACCGTGTGATGCGTGGGGGCTATGTCGTCGATTTCATGAATATGGGTATCGGGAAACTGCGGACCGGTATTTTCAATGTGGCCGACATGGCCATTATGGGCGGAATCTTTCTACTGCTCACCTACAAATTCTTCGAGTCCGATCCCGAGAAGGAGGATGGCGTTGAGCACGCAGAAGCATGATGTCGTCGTAATTGGCTCCGGCCCTGGCGGCTATGTCGCTGCGATCCGCGCTGCCCAGCTCGGACTCGACACGGCGTGCATCGAACTGGAACCGCTGCTAGGCGGTACGTGTCTGCGTGTCGGTTGTATTCCGAGTAAGGCCTTGCTCGAATCGAGCGAGCGTTACGCGGAAGCACAACACGAGATGGCGGAACACGGCGTCGATGTCAACGGGGTCTCGCTCAATCTCGACAACATGCTCAAGCGAAAAGACGGCATCGTCGATACGCTCACGCAAGGCGTCGCGCATTTACTCAAGAAGAACAAAGTGCGTCGGTATGAAGGGCGTGGTCGGATTGATGGTCCGGGCAAAGTCGTTGTCGAAGGTAAAGACGCGGCCACGATTGAAGCGAAGAACATCATCATCGCCACAGGCAGTAGCTCGGCACCGTTGCAAGGGGTCGAAGTCGATGGCGACAAAATCGGCACCAGTACTGAGGCGCTTTCTTATCCCGAAGTACCGGAACGTCTCGTCGTAATTGGCGCGGGGGTTATCGGCCTGGAACTCGGCTCCGTTTGGCAACGACTCGGCGCACAGGTCACGGTCCTCGAATACCTCGACCGCATTCTCCCGGGAATGGATGACGAACTCGCAAAACACGCGAAGAAAATCTTCGAGAAACAAGGATTCAAATTCCAACTCGGCGCTCGCGTTAAAGCGGCGCGTGTCGAGAATGGCACGTGCACCGTCGAAATCGAAGGGCGCGATGCCGTCCAAGCGGACCGTGTGTTACTCGCCGTGGGTCGCGTACCGAACACAGAAGGCCTTGGCCTAGACTCCGTCAAAGTTGAACAAGACAAACGCGGTTGCATCGAAGTCGACGAGCATTGGCGCACAGGCGAACCAGGCATCTTCGCGATTGGCGACGTCATCAAGGGACCAATGCTCGCGCACAAAGCGGAGGACGAAGGAATCGCCTGCGCGGAATTCATCGCCACTGGCCTTGGACACGTCAATTACGACGCCATCCCAGGCATCGTCTACACGCAACCGGAAATCGCCACGGTCGGCAAAACCGAAGAAGAACTTCGCGAACACGAGCATGAATACCGGAAAGGGAAATTTCCTTACGCCGCTAACGCCCGCGCCCGCGCACTCGGTCACACCGAAGGCTTCGTAAAGATTCTCGCGGACGACGAAACCGACCGTATCCTCGGTGTCCATATCATCGGCACGCACGCAGGCGACCTCATCGCCGAAGCCGTCGCCGCCATCGAATTCGGCGCCAGCAGCGAAGACCTCGCCCGCACCTGCCACGCCCACCCCACGCTATCCGAAATCGTCCGAGAAGCGGCGCTCGCGGTTGATGGGCGAGTGATTAACGCGTAGGCCGATAGACCGGATGGCGTCCGGCGCGGGTTCGATTATTTCACCCGCATTCTGAAACAGTAGGGCAAGATTGCCGGGTATGAATTACATTGACACGCTCGAATCTATATGTCATCCCGAGCGAAGCCGAGGGATCTTCGTCGGTACACGAAATTGTATTTGATACCCAGTAAGATCCCTCGGCTTCGCTCGGGATGACATAAGAATATGGTTGTGTAGCGTTGACCGCGAGTTGGCATGTATGTATGAGTTGATACCAATGTAGGCTGGAAGCCCACGCTACGAAAGGGACATCGGTTCGCTTGATTTCTGTGACGGTATCTTGCAAAGACGGTTGCTGAACAGGCTTTGGTTGCTCTTGGTAGTTTTGTGGACGGATTAATTTTTCTACCGCGGAGACGCGGAGGGTTCGGAGGGTTGGGTATGCGTTGGGTTTTGTGGGTTTGTTCGGTTGCGATGGTGTGTGTTGGTGGCGCTGCTTGGGCGTATGACTATGACTTTGATGATGCTTCGCAGGGTGCGGGGGCTGATGCGCCTTGGCGCGCTGAGGCGCGTTGGGATGTGGTGGATGAGGAGGGGACTCGGGCGGTTCATTTGCACACGACGGAGCCTCGGTATATTTCGCCGATTGTGAGTTACATTCCCGAGGATGCGGAGGTGCCTTCGCCTCGGGATGTGTTGGGGTATATCGCGGGGACGGAGGGGAAGCTGACGCATCCGGATGATGAGATTCGTTATTTCGAGGCGTTGGCGAAGGCGTCGCCTCGGGTGCGGTTTGTGGAGATGGGGCCGACGGAGGAAGGGCGGGTCATGCACCTCGTCATTGTGACGAGTGAGGACAACATGGCGCGGCTGGATGAGTTTAAGGGCTACACATCGGCATTGGCTGACCCGCGCACGACGGATGAAAAGGCGGCGCGCGCTATCGTCGAGAAGGCAAAGCCAATTATGCACATCACGGCGGGACTGCATTCGCCGGAGACGGGGCCGCCGGAAATGGTGATGGAGTTGGCCTATCGCGTCGCCGTGTCGAATCATCCTGACTTTAAGAGAATTCGAGATGACGTGGTTTTTCTGATTACGCCGGTGACGGATGTTGATGGACGCGCGAAGGTTGTCGAGTGGTATTACCGTTACCTAGAAGATTACGAATCTCGCCTTTACATCCCGAGCATCAGTCCACCGTATTGGGGCAAGTACACGTTTCATGACAACAATCGTGACGGTCTTCAGATCTCGCAGAAGTTGACGCAGCATTACGTTGATGCGTTTTACGAGTGGCATCCGGTCTATTCGATTGACCTGCATGAATCGGTGCCACTGTTGTATGTGATGGGCGGGACGGGGCCGTATAACCGCACGGTCGATCCGATCGCGATTCGTGAATGGCAGTGGGCGGCTTCGTATGAGATGCAGGAATTGCAGCGGCATAACATGCCGGGCGTGTGGACGTGGGGATTTTATACGGGGTGGAATCCGAGCTATTTGCTGTGGTTGACGAATACACACAACTCGATGGGCCGGTTTTATGAGACGTTCGGTAACTCGTCGGCACGGACGATGGAGCGCGATCTGCGTAATGCGAAGTACGCGGGCAAAAAAATTACGGAACAGCAATGGTATCGGGCCGATCCGCCTGATGAACGGGTTCAATGGTCGCTGCGCAATAACACGAACTACATGCAGTCGGGGGTGATTGCGTCATTAAAGTTCACTGCTGAAAATGCTGACCGGCTATTGATGAATTTCTGGCAGAAGGGTCGGAACGGTATCGACAAAGGAAGAGAAGACGCACCGCATGGGTGGGTGATTCCGCAAGAACAACGGGCACCGAGTCGTGCGGCGTATTTGTTAGAACAGTTGCAGCGACATGGGATTGAGGTGCATCGCGCAACGAAGGATTTCAAACTCGGGAAAGATGAATACAAAGCGGGCGATTTCGTTGTAAAGCTGGATCAACCGTATGGTCAACATGCGCGAAATTTACTGGACACACAGGAATTCCCGAAAGATGCGGAACATCGGCCTTATGATGACGTCTCGTGGACGTTCGGCCTAATCTATCGGGTCGAGACGAAGAAGATTGATGATGATGCAATCTTCAATATCGAGGGACTTGAGTTTGTCGCGGAACCGCCGAAATTTCCGGGCGTTACCCCAAGCGGTACGGCCAGAGCATATGCGATCAAGAACACCGGACAAAACACGCTCGTCACCGCGCGGTACCAACTGAGCAGGTACACAGTCTATGCCGCAGAAGAAGCGTTTGAAGTGGGCGAGACCGCATTCCCGATTGGCAGTTGGATTATTCCGAATCGGGGTAGCGTCAAGCGTCAACTCGACAGAATTGCCGAGGAACTCATGCTCGATGTGCATGCGCTTGATGCGGTGCCGGATGTCGCGAAGCATTCGCTGGATGTGCCGCGACTTGCGCTCTATCACAATTGGGTCAGCACACAGAACGACGGGTGGGTTCGTTTCACACTGGAACAACAAGGCGTTCCTTACGCGTATATCAATGACGATGACGTGAAACGAGGTGGCCTGCGTGGTCGGTTCGACGTCATCATGATGGCGCACCAAGGCGGTCGCGTCAGCGCGAAGGCAATGGTGATCGGACGCGACACAAAATTCGGTGCGATGCCGTACACGCGCACATCGTCCGCGAAAGGACACGGTCACTTAGACTCCAGCCGTGACATCACAGGCGGTATCGGCTATGGCGGATTGGCGAATCTGGAGACGTTCCTCAATAAAGGCGGCACGTTGATGTTGATGGGATCGGCGGGTCGGCTTGTGACGGATATGGGCTTGCTGCGTAACGTGAGCACGGTCGTAGGTGGTGGAGTCAGTACGCCAGGCTCTGCGCTGAAAACGAAAGTCGTGCGACGCGACCATCCAATCGCCTATGGATTTGAAGATGTCCACCACGTCTTTCGTGTGAACGGTCCGCTGTACAACGTGCCGGAACACTATGATCATTGGATCGTCGTGCAGTACGGAACGAAGCCGTTGCGTGAAGAAAAGGATGAGGACAAAGAAGACGAGGCGAAGGATGCAGAGGCTGAGTCGGACGAGAAGGAAGACGACGACTCTGAGAAGAAGGAGAAGTCGAAGAACGACGGTAAGTTTATGCTGAGCGGTTTTGTCGGCGGCCAGGAGAGTATTGAAAAGAAGGCGGTGGTACTTGATGTGCCGAGGCATAAGGGTGGCCGCGTACTTCTTTATAGTTTTAATCCGTTGCACCGTCATTTGAATCAAGGTGACAACAATTACATTTATAACGCCATCTTGAACTGGAATGATTTTCCGGAACCGGAACCGAAGGATCATCCGGAGCTGGTGAAGGATTAACCTCACCAACACGTAGGTGCAATTCATATATTCGGAATTGAGTCCTGTTGACAGATAGCCGGAACCGAAACTAGACTCAGCGTTTCGTTCTTAAGGAATAACGGGAAGGTAGCGACATGAAATTACGCATCGCCAAGACTCTCCTTCTAATTGCAATTGTGCTGCCGCTGAGCAGCTGCCCCACGGCCAGCATCGATCTCGGGCTGTGGTACTTCTGGATAAAGCTGGATGGTGAGCTGGGCGTTTTTTACTCGATCATTCTATTGCCGGGCGGGGAAACGGAACCGGCGGGTCCGCCGTATGAAAATACCGATCCGCTTGAAGGCACGGTAACCTGGTCGCAGTTCGGGTCGCGACTTACGATTACTCAGGAGGTAGACTCGTCGACGACGTACCGGCTTCGCGGCGACATCGAGGAGACCAACAAAGTCAGCGGCGATACGCTTTCGCAGATTGGCGGTGGCGCCACAGGCCAATGGTTCGCGAATACGTTCACGTTTACCTCACCGTAGAAGACCAGGGCGGACAGCTTTGACCCGTGACGGGCGTCCGATTACGCTCACTGCATCGTGCTTAGAATAGAGCAAGGAGATCGCAATATGATGTCACGCATTACTAGGGCGATATTTCTCGTTGCAATCGTAATTCCGCTCAGCGGCTGCCCAACCGCCAGTATCGAACTTGGTCTGTGGGGCATGCTCGTTCACTTTGATGGTGGGCTGATCCATTTTCACTCGATCGTCCTACTACCGGGCGGGGAAACTGAACCGGCGGATCCGCCCATCAACGGCTTTCCGCCGCTAGACGGCACCGTCACCTGGTCACAATTCGGATCGCGGGTTACTTTTGTTCAAGAAGTGGATTCGTCAACAACGTATCGGCTTAGTGGTGGCGATATAGAATCGAGCACTAAGATTTCCGATGGCACGCTGTCGCAGAACGGCGTCGGTGTCATCGGTGATTGGTCCGCGGACAAGGATTTGATTCCATAAAGGAAGGGGCTGCGACCGCGCTACGGTGAAGGTGGATTGTTCCATCGCGCCCTGGCCTTTTCTAGGTTCTGGATCGCGACATCGAACGTGGGGTCAATTGCGAGTGATCGCAACCAAAATTCCTCGGCGAGGTTCGGCATGTTGCCGCGCGCGGCGAGGATTGCGAGGTTGTTGAATGCGTGCTTATCACCTCCGCCGTAGTGGTTGTTCCAGCTCGCGTACGTTGATGCGGACAGTAGGTAGATTTCCGCTTTAGCTCGGTCGCCTTGCCTGAAGTATCGTTCCGCCGCTGCCGAGAAGTAGTCGAATTGAATCAACCTAGATGTCCAATCGTCGATCATTGGGTGGGGGTCGAACACATACCGATCCCATATCGAATCGGGATCGTCCAATCGGTCGCTCGACACGGCGAGACGATAAAGGATGCCGTGTCGCTGGCTACGTAGTCCTTCCAGTTTTATAGGGTTCGCGGAATAGATGGGCCGACCGCTGTTCTTCACCATCCACGACACCATCGCCAATTCCGATTCTTCTGAAGGTAGGATTTTTGTCGTCTCCTCTGGGAACGCCTCGTTCAAACCGTCGATTCGCTGCATATCGAAATACCCATATGGATTTACGATAGTGGCGTCAGGGCGTTGCTTTTCCACAACCTGCATATAAATCAAAGGAAATAGGGTGTGGTCTCCGCCGCCAACGTAAATCGCGTCTGTTGGTAACGTCATTAACGCGTTTTCGGCGTATTCATACACATAGCGATTGTCGGATCGGTCGATGGCCTCGGCGGTATTCATGTACAACGGAAGACCAACCATGAACGACGCAGTCCCCATGACCAGCGCGCCGCGGAGTTTTGGGTTGGAAACGTAGGCACCAAACACACCGACGATGATTCCAGTCCAAACGGCAGCGACGACATACGCCGGAATCCAGTACGGGGTATTGACCCAGGTGTCCGGCAACTCCAAAGGAAAGTTTGTGAGTAGGATGGCGCCGATACTCGAGAGCAGGAACAGCGCGATCAGGGCATAGCCAATGTCTCGCCTCAGGTAAAACACCATGCCGGCTCCAGCCAGAGCGATGGCCATCGGCTGTACCGCGTAAAACTCTATCCAAAAAAAGTGAACTTGACCGAAGAATTCGCTAACACTCCGGGTATTGCCGACCAGAATACTTTCGTATTGCGCTCGCGTAAGCACGTCCCAAAATGCGGCGAACGCTTCTGGATTTCCCCAGTCCATCGCGGGATCGGCTGCGGAACGGATGGGGAGATACAGCAGGATAATAAACGGTGCGACGAATGCAATCGTCCCGAGACTGAGTTGACGGAGCGTGGGCCATTCACGGCTGCGTGGCCATAGCGCTGCAGCGACAAACATCGGAAACGGTAGTAACATCAGTCCGTGCGCGACGACGCCCAGCCCAGCAGCGAATGCCATGCCGTAAAGTTTAATCGGTTGTCCGGTGTCCCGCCATCGCAATGCGAGGTATAAGGTCAGTGCGAAGAAAAACGCGAACTGGGTATAGACTTCGGCAATAGTGGCTTGCTCCCACACCTCGTGTGCGAAGGCAAACGATAGTCCTCCGGTAACGCCGGCGACCAGGTTTGCCGTGAGCCGCATGACCATCGCGGTCACCGTACATGCCGTCAACACGCCGAACAGTGCTGAGACAAGATTTACGCGCCACGCTATTTCGCCGAACGGGATCAGTTTTATGGCCGCGTGTGCGGTCAAACACCATATTGGATAGCCCGGTGGATGTGGAATACCGAGCGTATACGCGGCCGCAATGAGCTCCCCACTATCTTCTCCTGTCACGGTTGGGGACAGGGTAACTCCGTATACGAGGCCGGAAATCAAGGCCGTAACAGCGATGCCGGTGGCGAGAAAACGGGGAGAGATTTGAGGAATGGGCCTAATCGACATGGATTTTCGGACTACCTGAATTTACTATTGGCGGGTCGTTGTGAACGAATCGCACTAACTGTAGCATTATCAGCCGGTTGTCGCGTAGACTGTATTCGTATTTGACAGTTATCGGGGCTGGTCAAGTGGTAGATCTGCCGCGGTTCATTTTTGGTGATAGTGCTGCATGGGCGCAGCGGAACGAATTTGAGGAGAATTTATATGTCAACGAAGATCAAGGCTCTTGGTGTATTCGTAGCAGTCGCTGCGATGATGTTGGCGGGCCTTCCTGCGGTCGCGGCGACCACGGGTGACCCGTATACACTCGACACATGCGCGGTATCAGGTAAAGCGCTCGGTTCAATGGGCGACCCGATCGTATTGGATCACGATGGTCGTGAAATCAAGCTGTGTTGCGGCGGTTGTGAAGACCCATTCAAGAAAGACTCGGCAAAGTACATCGCAGCCGTCGATGCGAAAATGATCGCGCAGCAGGATGACAACTATCCGATCGACACGTGCCTCATCTCGGGTAAAGCGTTGGACAGCAAGGGTGATCCGGTTGACCTTATCGTTGCGAACCGTCATGTGAAATTGTGCTGTGCGGGCTGTGTAAAGCCGGCGAGTGCCGATCCGGCGGGAACCATTGCGAAGTTGGACGAGGCCGTTATCGCGGCGCAGAGTGCGGACTATAAGTACAAGAATTGCCCGACGAGCGGCAAAGCCATCGACAGTAAAGGCGAACCCGTAAACTTGGTGGTCGCCAACCGTTTGGTCAAACTGTGTTGCGCAGGTTGTGACAAGCCGGTCATCGCCGACCCAGCAGCAGCCTTCAAAAAGTTAGACTCTGAATAACCCGAACCGTTAACTACGTTGTTCACCCGCCTCCCCGCGTTGATGTGGGGAGGCTTTTTCTTGCCTTGCCGGATGCGCGTGGCATTGTTATGATCGGTCTGGGCGATGACTGAGGGCTGCTGCTAGTGCGTTTAGGCGTAAGGTATTCACCGGAGTTGGATGGCGAGGACCGCTCGCCGGACGATGCGAAGTTTATGAAGCGCGCTGGCTTGAATGCGGCGTGCGTTGGCCCCACGATGTGGGATCGAATCGAACCGGGGCAAGGCCGGTACACATTCGACTGGTTGGACGGCGTTGTCGACGCTTTGCACAAACAAACCATCGCGGTTTTTCTTTGTATCCCCGTAAATACACCACCATCGTGGGCATTTACCAAGTATCCCAGCCTCGCGCGCACGGATAAGCACGGCCAAACCGACGGCTTCGGTGGACCGCTCTGTTACAACACATCAAATCTCGCGTCGTTGAGCGAAGGCATTACCAAAGCGCTCACGGGCGAATTTGGTAACAACGATGTAGTGTCGGGTTGGCGCCTCGAATCTCCGACGAGTTCGCCCGCATGCTATTGCGCGGATTGCGAACAGGCCTTTCGGGATTGGCTTATTGATCGGTATCAATCGGAAGAAGCGCTTTCCGATGCTTGGGGTGTGCGGTATCGCGCTTGGACCGAACTTTCGTTGCCTCGTGGATCACATGCGCATCCAAGTCACGTCCTGGATTTCGCGCGTCAGCAATCTTCGGCACGAATCGCATTCTTCGATTCCGTCCGCGAGGTCTTACGTGAAACAGCATCCAATCAAGAAGTGATTTGCGATCTTGATCTCGTCAACCCCAACGGCCCTGTAAAAGAGAACGGAACATCCTTCGCCGCCGAGACCGATCCGCGAAGAGCGCATTGGATTGACACGAGCATGGGAGCGGAAGCGGCGAGGACGATGTCCGACCGTTTTACGGTCGCTGAAGCGGCTGGATCGGAACGCCGCGCAGACCCCAGCGCCGGCGCATTGCGCCGTTGGATTTGGCAAGGCGTGGCCAACGGTGCGGATCGCGCGTATTGCGGGGGTTGGCACATGCCACGGTCGGGGCCGGACATGGGCACGAACGGGCTGTTGGGTGCCGACGGACAACCGACCGCAGCGTACAAAGAAGTTCGCCGCACGTCGGAAGAATTAACGAAGATCTTGCCGAAGCTCAAAGGCACTCGTGTCGAACCGAAGACGGCGATGCTGATACATCATGATGCGTGTCTTGTTAATGAGAACCCTGGCGCGTTGCCCAACCCGGGATCGGACACGATACACCGGACGTGGTACGCCGCCATCAAACGAATCGGCCACGGGTGTGACATTATCGAGCCGGGGCATCCGTTGGATTCGTACAAGCTGGTGCTCGCACCGTGGTTACCGTTTGTCGATGATGCGCTGGCAGACCAACTCGAACACTATGTCAAAGGCGGCGGCCGCTTGGTTCTCGGCCCAGGAACTGGCACACGCACGGCGCACAATACGCTTCGTGAGGGTTCCGCGCCCGGACTTCTCCTCCCGGTGGCCGGTGCAACGGTCGAGGAAACAATCAACACGACACCCGATGAGCCGATGACAATTAACTTCGCGCGCGGCGCACTCATCGCACAACGAGTCGAAGTCTCTGGACAGGTCGAGGTGATCGACCGGTTAACGTCGCAGGCCTTCGCCGAATATGTCGACGGTCGATTCGCGGGAAAAGCAGCCCTCACGCGCTACGATCTCGAAAAAGGCGAAGTCCACTATATCGGCGCACACCTACCGGCGGAGACGTTGTACGCTGTTTTCGACGAAGTCGCACCGGATTACCCGATGAAGAAAATTCCGGAAGGCATCGAAGTCACGCAGCGCCGGAGTAAGGGGCTCCGTATCGTGTTTATATTCAACCACACGACGGAACGGCAAACAGTCACGCTCCCAAAGGCATGCCGGGACCTGCTCGCAGATGAGAAAAAAATTGGACCGGAAGTGACCCTTTCCGCAAACGGCGTACTCATCCTGCGGTCGTAATGCCGCGAAAGGGCCAGAGATCCAATGCGCGAAATGAACAAAACGGTATTACCCACCGGTGTTGATCGGCAAAGGACTCCACAGACGGGTGTCTATCGTACTCAAATAATCAAGAATTCAATCGGCATTCTGATCGTTCGGAGCGTATTCGCGTTTCTGGTCATTGCAGGTGCAGGCCTCGCCACAGCACAGGGCGAAGAGGAAACCCCAGTCGCCTTCACCGGCGATGGCGCGTGGTGCTGGTTTCAGGATCCCCGGGCGGTGTATGTCGAAGGCGAACGCATGCGCACGTACGCGCAATGGATGACCCGTGAAGGTAAGTTGCAGGTGGGCGCCTTTGACCACGCGACGGGCCAGACTGAATTCCAAACCCTTGAACCATCGTGGGGCCGCGATGACCACAACGTGGGTGCGTTCGTCGTGTTGCCGGATAAGCGGCTCATGGTGTTTTACGCGCGGCACAACAAACGCGGCATTTTCTCTCGCACTACGGCCAATCCCGAAGACATCATCACATGGGATGAAAGAATCGTGATCAGCGAAACCGACCGCATCTCGTACGCGCATCCCGTGTATCTGCGCACGGAGAAACGATTTTACGTGTTCTGGCGTGGTCCTAGTTGGAAACCCACTTTTGCAACGTCGGACGACGGAAGGATTTGGAGCGAGCCACGCATTTTGATCCAAGATTTAGGCCGTGAAGACCGCGCGATTCGGCCGTACACAAAGATTACGAGCGACGGCAAATCCACGATTCATATCGCGTTCACCGACGGCCACCCCCGAAACGAGGCACAGAACTCGGTCTACTACCTGCGCTACGAAGCGGGAAACTTTTTCAAGGCAGACGGCACAATCGCGGGCGGTATGGAGGCGCTACCCGTGCAGCACAGCCAGAGCGACGTCGTGTACGACGGCAAGGCGACGAACGTTCGCGCGTGGGTTTGGGATATCGCGCTGGACGCTGACGGCCACCCGGTCATCGCGTACACCAGGCATCCGGATGAATCGGACCACCGGTATCACTGCGCGCGTTGGAATGGCGCCGCCTGGAACGACGTCGAAGTCACACCGGGAGGCGGTTGGTTTCCGAAGACGATCGGAGGCAAAAAGGAACGCGAACCGCACTACTCCGGCGGCATGGCGCTCGACCATGAAGATCCGTCCACGCTGTACGTGAGCCGGCCAATCAACGGTATGTTCGAAATCGAGCGATGGCAAACGCCCGACGGTGGCGCTTCGTGGACATCTCTGCCGGTCACGCAGAACTCCGACCTACCAAACGTGCGGCCTGTTGTGCCACGTGGCGGTTCCGGGGTGTTGTGGATGCACGGGTCGTACGAGCACTACACCCGATACCGAACGGGCATCCGCTTTGCACCTTAGGCCTCGGTGCAAAGCGAACGTGCATGGCAAAGACGAATACACCCGTTTCGGCGAAGCAAATCTGCGTATGCTTCCAGGTGCCAAGGTTGACAGTATCCGCGCGCTGGCGCATGATGCCCCGCTAACTTAGACTTACTTCATGAAGATTTCTTTTGTCATACCGGTTTTCGACGAGCGCGATACCCTCGAAGCGCTTTTCAACGGAATCGTAACCCACGCCCCAGACGAAGAGCTGGAGGTGATCTTCATTGATGATGGAAGCACGGACGGTTCCACAGAACTTTTGCGAAAACTCGATGCGTCCGAATCACGCGTAACACTCATCGAATTGGACGGCAATTGCGGAAAATCTATTGCACTGGCGGCGGGTTTTGCCAAGGCAACCGGGGATTACGTATTCACGATGGACTCCGATCTGCAAGATGACCCAGCGGAAATCCCTAACTTCCTCGCAAAAATGGAGGAAGGATTTGATGTGGTTTGTGGTTGGAAAGCGATTCGTCACGACCCATGGCACAAGACGGTTCCTTCGCGCTTTTACAACTGGGGCGTCGGTAAAGTATTTGACCTCCCGCTACACGACGTGAATTGCGGCTACAAACTCTTTCGCCGCGAAGTCATCGACAACACCACGATCTACGGCGAGCTTCATCGGCTGATTCCCGTGCTCGCGCATGACCGGGGTTTTCGGATCGGCGAAATCGCGGTTAAGCACAAACGTCGCGAATTCGGACAATCGAAATATGGGCTTGAACGGTTTTCCAAAGGCGCGCTGGACGTATTGACGATGTGGATGTTGCACACGCGAATGAAAGCTCCGGGGCATTTCTTCGGCAAGATCGCGTTTGTCGAATTTGCGGGCGCAATCGCGATTGGAACCATCGCAGTATTCGTCGGGCGTAACGGACGAGTTACGGCGAGTGCCGTGCTCGCTTCGGCGGCGGCGATACTCGCAGGTACTGCCGTCGTAGTATTCACGACCGGACTCATGCTTGAACACATGCTCAAACATTTTGTGCGAATCGACCCGCAACATTTCGCTAAAGACTCTAAGAAACCTTAACCACGGAGACACAGAGGGCACAAAGAACTGCTTCTTATCTTTGTTCATCTCTTGCCGTTAAACCTTGGCGGTTCATTCGTTAGCGTTCTTATACACCTCGGGATAGCGGTTTACGACCCACGTTCCAAAATCGCCACCGTCTTCTTCGTAGAGATCGAGCAATTGACCGATTGGCGCATCATTGAAGAACAAGCCAGTTTCTTCGCGTGCATCTTCGACGGACTCGCCTTGCAGTAGCAGAAAGGCCGATGATGCAATTGCTGCCCGGTGTGTTCCGCCGTGGCAGTGCACGAGAATCGGGCCATCGGCGGATTGGAGAATCTCTACCAGCAACGCCAACGACGCGGGTTCTGGCAATTTTTTCATGGACCAATCCAGGTCGTGGTGATCCACATCCAGCGCAGCGCACACTGCGCGCTCATCTTCATACCAGGTTTCGCCGGGCGAAGCGCCACGCAGATTTACGACGGCGCGAATCCCGTGCGAGTTCACGAACCGGCCCAATCGGTGATCCGGCATTTGCCCGGCACGGTAGAGCGCGCCCGGTTCCACCGCACGAAAATTGTGGTCAAGATATACACACGATGAGGATAGGCACGCGGCCAACAACGTCAGCCCAATGGTATTCCGAATGGATTTAATGCGCATCGCTGCATGATATACTACGCCGCATGACTCAAATGAACCGATCCATTCGACTTTTTCTATTTGCTTGCACAATGTGTGCCGCACCCCTCGCATTTGGTATCGACGCCATAGGTGAAAGTGTGTTTCGTGAAGCCTTACGCGACGTGGGCACAGACCTACGCTTGATGTGTGTAGCGGCCCACCCGGACGATGAGGACGGCGCAACGCTTGCGACGTACCGACTTGAGTATGGCTACAAGACGTTCGCCGTGATTTCGACTCGCGGCGAAGGCGGTCAGAATGAAATCGGTCCGGAATTGTATAACGAACTCGCCGTAATTCGAACGCGGGAAATGAAGGCGGCTACAGATGTGGAAGGTGCCGAACTTCATTTCCTGAATTTACCGGAGTTCGGCTATTCGAAATCGCTGGAAGAAGCGTACAAAATTTGGGGCAAAGAAAACGCATTGCGGCGAATGGTCCATGTCATTCGGCTAACACGCCCAGATGTCATCATTACGAATCACGGCCCGACAGGCGGCCACGGACATCACCAAGCGACCGGCGACATTTTGCAAGAAGCGTTTTTCGCGGCCGCTGATCCGAAGGTGTTCCCCGATCAAATCGACGCGGGACTCGATGCGTGGCAACCGGCGCGGCTGTATGTCCGGTCGCGTACCGGCGGCAAGAATATTGCCAATGTAGACGCCTACAAATTGAATGAGTGGCGAGGGCTTACGTATGCAGAAATCGCAGCGCGTGCGTTGGAGAAACACCAATCGCAAGGCATGGGCTTCTTTATCGACATGTACCGAAACCGGCGAGTTCAACCCGCGTACAGCCTAGTCTTGGAAGCGCCCGAAGGCGGCCAGAATGGCGGTGCGGTACCGGCTGCCGGGGGCACGCTCTTCGATGGGCTGAGTGATCGCGTATCCAAGCGCGAACGGGAAATATCGGATTCGAAAGAAAATCGGGCGGAACTCTTTGAGCCGTTGATGAAGTTGGCGACGGACCTATCGGGAGATTCAAACGCGGAACACCGGTTGGCGCGGTTACATCATGCCGCCGGAATGGCTGCGCAGATTCGTTTTGACACCTACCTCGAAGATGAAGAACTGACGCCTGGCCAAAGTGCACCTTTAGAGGTTCGCTTGGTCGATTTCAAGAACGCTGATGCGCAATCGGTAACGTTCGAGCTCACGCCGAAGGCGTGGCTTACTGGTGGATCTCCGCAACAGACCTCGAAGGATCTGGGCGACAGCCGTAGGGCGGAAGCGAAGTTGGACGTCATCGTGCCTGCATCTGCGCCGTTGACGGTCCCGCATGCTGAGTACGTATTCGCGGATCGGTTTTGGGAACCGCAGTACACGTTGACCGCGCGCATCGATACCGATTTCGGAGAATTGGCGTTGCATCGCCCAGTCCAATTCAATGTAGCACCCGACGTTGAAATCGGATTCGCAGGCGATCCGTATCTGGTCAATGAAGATGGTTCGGTTCAGTACGATGTCATCCTGACGAATCACAAGAACGGCGCTGTTGATGGCACGCTGATCGTTGCACCGCCAGAAGGATCGCGTGTTTCCCAAACGGAAATACCGTTTGCCTTCGCTGCGGAAGGCGAGCAAACGGTCTTGCCTGTGAAAGCCGAAGTGAAGAACGCCTCACGTGATGTGGCGCGGGACTTTACGTTGACGGCCTCTATCAAAGGCACCGACGAAACACGGTCTGCAAAAGCACGGTCGGTGCCGATTACAGTCCCGGACGGTATTCATGTCGGCGTCATTCAGAGTTACGACGACACGTATGTCCTCACACTGGAACGATTGAACGTCCCGCATTCTTCGTTGACCATCGAGGATTTCACGCCGGATCGGCTTGACGAATTCACAACGATCATTGTGGATATTCGTGCGTACCTTGTGCGACCGGATCTCATTGCCAACAATCAGGCTTTGCTCGACTACGTCAAACGTGGCGGCAATCTTATCGTAAGTTACCAGAAAACATTTGAATGGAATACGAATCTCGCACCGTATCCGTTGAATGTCGGGCGTGGACGGGTGACCTTGGAAGACGCGCCGATTACGTTGCTACAGCCGGAGCACCCGCTATTCAATGTTCCAAACAAAATCGAAGCCCAGGATTGGGATGGCTGGAAACAAGAACGCGGCCTCTATTTTCCGTCCCGTTGGGACGATGCGTATACACCGCTACTCGCGTGCAACGACCCCGGCGATTCGCCGCTCGAAGGAAGCTGCCTCTACGCGGAATACGGTGAAGGCACATACTTCTACACCGCGCTCGTCTGGTACCGCCAAATTCGTCAACTCCACCCGGGCGCGACCAAGATTTTTGCGAACATGCTCGCGCTCGGCCAGTAAAGCCGTATCGCCCCGGTGTCATCGTTACTTCGCTTATGGACTCAGGGCTTTGTGCTTTGGGTCATTCTATTTTCTCTCGCCGCTTATTTGATCCCGACACCGTTCGCTGCGTTGAAGCCCGGAATCGTTCCGGGGCTCGGCTTAATCATGTTCGGCATGGGTATGACGCTCACACCCGCCGATTTCGTGCGCGTCGTCAAAATGCCCCGCGCCGTACTTTGCGGCATCATCGGTCAATTCGGCGTGATGCCGCTGATCGCATACCTCCTCGCGAAAACGTTTCGCCTAGAACCGGAACTCGCGATGGGGTTTGTCATCCTCGGCGCATGCCCCGGCGGCACGGCGAGTAACGTCATCGCATTCCTGGCCAAAGCCGATGTCGCGCTCTCCGTCACGATGACTGCGTGCTCCACACTGATCGCCGTATTCCTCACACCCGCACTCGTTCGACTCTACGGCGGCGAGTTTCTTGACGTGGACGCATTCGCGCTGTTCAAGAGCGTGCTTTACGTCGTACTGTTGCCGGTCAGTGGGGGTCTCCTCGCGCGTTCGGTATTGAAGAAACGTAGCGAACGCATCCTCGAGTTCTTCCCCGCGCTTTCTATTCTCGTCATTGTGCTCGTCATCGCCACCATCGTTGCGCTGTCGCGTGACAAAATTGCGGAAATGGGAATGCTGCTAGGGGTCTTCGTCCTCGTTCACAACACCGCAGGCCTGGCCATCGGCTATGGCCTCGCTACGGCGTTTCGCCTCCCCCTCGCTGCTCGCCGCACGGTCGCCATCGAAGTCGGCATGCAAAACAGCGGCCTCGGCGTCGCGCTCGCCAACGCACATTACTCCGCAGCCGCCGCGCTGCCGTCGAGCATCTTCAGCGTCGTACACAACCTCACCGGTTCCGCATTGGCGACGGTTTGGCAACGTCAACCTTCCGAAGGATCAGAGACTCCATGAGTGAACATCGTATTGGCATAATCATGAACGGCGTCACGGGGCGTATGGGTGCGAATCAACATCTCGCGCGTTCAATTGTCGCAATTCGCGATCAAGGCGGCGTGGTATTGGGCAACGGCGATGTTGTGATGCCGGAGCCGTTGTTGGTCGGGCGGAGCGAGGACAAACTGAAGGCGTTGGCTTCCGAACATGGTGGTCTTGCGTATTCAACGGACCTGAACGCTGCGCTCGCGGATTCGGAGTACAGCGTCTATTTCGACGCGGTCGCTACACCGCTCCGTTACGAGAACGTCATGCGGGCGCTTGATGCGGGCAAGCACATCTATTGTGAAAAGCCCGTCGCGGAAACGTCGCAGCAGGCATACGAACTGTATCTGCGTGCGAAACCGTTCGTGAAGCATGGCGTCGTACAGGACAAACTGTGGTTGCCCGGACTGCAGAAACTGAAACAACTAATCGAAGACGGTTTCTTCGGGCGCATACTCTCTGTGCGCGGAGAATTTGGATATTGGGTTTTTACAGGCGAGGATAAACCGGCGCAGCGCCCTTCGTGGAACTACCGGAAAGCCGATGGGGGCGGACTCGTGCTCGACATGTTCGCGCATTGGCGATACGTCATCGACAATTTGTTCGGCGACGTGACTGCGGTGTGCTGTGATATGGAAACGCACATTCCGGAACGTTGGGATGAGGCGGGCAAATCGTATGATGCAGACGCGGATGATGCGGCCTACGCCATGTTCAAGACGGCGGACGATGTCATCTGTCAGTTTAATTCATCGTGGTGTACACGGGTCCGTCGTGATGACCTCCTGACCATGCAAGTCGACGGCACTAACGGCTCCGCCGTCGCCGGTCTGCGCCGCTGCTGGACACAAGACGGCGCATCAACCCCGCGTCCCGTTTGGAATCCGGACATCGACAGTCCCATCGATTTCTACAACAGTTGGAACGAATTCGAACCCAACGCGACCTATGAAAATGCCTTCAAAACGCAGTGGGAACTGTTCCTGCGCCATCTGGTCAACGATGAACCATTCGCATGGGGACTCGACGCCGGCGCGCGCGGCGTCCAACTCGCCGAACTCGGCCAAATCAGCCACGAATGCCGCGCCTGGGTCGACGTACCGTTACTTTCTTCTTAGGAAAGAAGAAAGTAACCAAAGAAGAACCGGTTGCGGGCTGCGCCCGCGGGAAGGGCAATACATCATGCAGAAATGGGAGTATCACCTCGAAACTTTTAGAATCGGAGAAAAGGAAGCGCAGACGAAGCTGAATAGTTTGGGCCGTGAAGGTTGGGAATTGGTGACGAGTGTTGAAGTTCAAAGATTCGGAGGAGATACATACAGCGGTATACTCCTGTTCAAACGTCCAATTTGATTCGACGCAGATGATGCTCGGGAGGGACACGCGCCCGCGTGTCCAAGTAATCTCGCGGACGCACAAGAGCGCGTCCCTCCCAACGTCATCCCGAGCGCAGTCGAGGGATCTAACCGGTCTTCAGTTTCCTCGTGACCTGCTAGGCACGCCAGATTAGGCATTGTTCGTAGTACCGCCTTTAGGCGGTGGTCTTTGTTGGTGCCTTCCGCCTAAAGGCGGTACTACGAACCTCGCCGCGAATGGACAAAATCTGTACGGCAATCGCGGCAACGCTGTAGGGGGACTTGAAAATTGAATCGGATCTTATCCGAGATTCAATCAAGCAAACGTTGACTTGCGGAGTTGTTGGAGCAACGACGCTTTTCTATTTCGTAGTACGCGCGAAGTAGCTCCGGTTCGAGACCGATCACCTCGCGCACGCGGTCTAAAGGCTCCCCCATCAGCGGCTCGAAATCGATCTGATTGAGCGGCGTGCAGTCCGAAATGTATCCGAGCTTTGTGGCATCGCGAAAGATGCGGACTGCCGCATCGTCGAACTGGTAAACATTGGGGTACACGTATTTACTGATGAGGGTGTAGAGCAGTTCTTCAGTCGTGGTCACGCGGTTCGTGCTGCCCATGGTGAAACCGATGGCGAAGGCTTCATCGTTCATGAGTAAGCCACGCCCGAGAAGGATGTGGATGATATCGTGTGTCTGTAGATCGACACGGCCATGAAAGAGGTCGCCGCCGGGGAGATCGAAATTGGGGTTTTCGACGAGTTGCACCATCAGCGGAATTTCCGCTTGTTTGGCACCGAGCGCTTGGAGATTCGCGAGTGCTTCGGAGAGGGTTGCGCGCTCTTGAGACAAGGGGATGTGCCAGTCGCGCCATTTTTTGGTGATGGGTAGGGCCATAATGGTTTAGTCTCGTCCGGGCCGACACTACAATTTAGCAGATCGCTTTCAATGAAGAACGGCTCGGCAGGAGCCTCGCCCTCCCATTTCGCCTAGGGAGGGCGAGGCTCCTGCCGAGCCGATGTCTTCGAGATAGACTCTAGTCACCAAATGTCTGCGGAAAACTTTGCAAGATGAACGGGTGCGGCTTGTCGATTCGGTCGTCGAATGTGCCGACCACGCGGCCGTCTTTTACTTTAAGGCCGAGCTTTTCGTCGGTCACTACCACATGCGACCAGGTCGTCAGCATTTCATTTTCGGTCCAGAGACCATAGGTCACTTTGGCTTCTGGGGCCGGATTCAAAGGGTTATTCTCTGAATTATCCCATTTCGCGTCGATGCGGTACGTGGTGCCTTTTGGCATTTCGATTGGCTTTGCTAATTCGTAATTGACCTGCCAATTGAAGTCATATCGCGGCACGTCGGCGATGAGATGTTCCGAACCATCAGGGAAAATTGCACTCGCAGTGTAGGCGGTACCACGCAGATGCATGTGTGCTCCACTTGAGAAGAGTGTGAGCGGATACGTCGTCTTCACTTCAGCGCGCTTCATGAAGTTCGCGTCATGAGGTTCAATTTCGATGTCGTTGTTGTCCGTGCCGAGTGTGCGCAAAATTCTGTCCACGCGACCTTGAGCGTATTTCACACCGAACATTACGTGATCAGTTATCACTTCTTCCTGGCCGACGTAGTGAACCTGAATTTGCACGGTGTTGCCTTTAGGCAAAATGAGCGCGGCACCCTTCGGATATGCAAACGGTCGCGTGCCGGGCAAATAACTGCCGATATAGTCGCCGCCGGTCTGCACCGCGCCGCCGATTCCTACGTGATCCAATTTCTTAGGCGAACGGACAAGGTTCGCGTGGTGGACGGCTTCGCGAGCAGTATGTCGGATTTCCCATGCGGCGATATACATGTCCTCGTCGAGCGCCGGACCAAGATGAATGCTCTGATATCGAATTTCTTGTTCTAGGGCTGGGATGTCGAAATCGCGCGTGCCGTGGAAGATGAAGTCCGGTTCCCCCATGGCCCACGTGTCGTTGAATTCCGGCGGTTCGGGCATTGCTTTCGGATCGCCTTGTTTCGCGCCTTGATCGACCCAAGCAATCAACGTGTCGATTTCATTTTGCGATAGACTACGATCATTCGAAAACTCCGTCTTTTCCGAATCAGCGTGCCACGGTGGCATTGTCCGAGCGTGGACTGCTTTCTTAATGGACTTGCCCCATGCGCGGGCCGTCTTGTAGTCCATCAGCGAGAACGGCGCAATTTCTCCGGGCCGATGACAGGTCGCGCAATGCTCGTGGACGATGGGTGCGACGTGTTCGGTATAGGTAATCGCTTTGTCCGCTGCGAATGCGGGAATCGCCAAGAGCGTTGCGATCAGGGTCGATATCAGGTGTTTCATGGGTTAAGTGCCTCGTGGTTGCTGGTCAATAGCCATTTGCCTAATCGGATTATTCTATCACGTTGGCTCGGGAATAGCCCCAAATTCACTGGGAAGTCTTGTCGACCATCCCCACTTGGGCGAACCAATCGAAAGTGTCCCGCAGCGTTTCTTCTATTGGGCGTGATGTGTAGCCCAATTCTTTGACCGCCTTCTCGTGAGATATCTCGCGATAATTGATGATGCTGTCGACGGTGAAACGGGTGACGACTGCGACTTCGCCGGGGCGTTGCGGCTTGAGCCTCAGCACAGCGGCCAGCGCTCGCATGAACCAAATAGGTATAGTGAATTTTGGCGGCTTACAGCCCACGACGCCGGCGAGAATGTTGCAGAGTTCTGTCATTTCGTAATACCGACCGCCCAACAAATAGTTTTCGCCAGTGCGTCCCTTTTCCATCGCGGCGACCATGCCGTCCACGACATCGCGCGCATCGACAAAATCGAAACCGCCGTTGGGCATCGCAGGCACTTTTCCGCGAACGAAATCAACGAGTCCTCCTGCGGTTGATGAAAGCCCATAATCGTATGGACCGATGACCGCTGTTGGATGCACGATGACCGCATTGAGTCCCTCTTTGACCGCCTCCAAAACAACAGTGTGCCCCTGCGCTTTGGATCGGTCGTAGGGAAACGCTTCGGGGTGTAAGGACAAGGGCCGCGTTTCGTCGACGATGCTTCGATCATCGTTCGGGCGCAGGGCGTGGATGCTGCTGCAATGAAGTAGGCGCTCGATGCTCAGTTCCATGCAGGCCTTCGTCACGTTGCGCGGGCCATTGACGTTGATGTCTTCGGCAACCGGGTCGGAAGTATCGGCCGAAGTGATAACCGCTGCGAGGTGGTAGACTCGGTCGCATCCCCTGAGCGCGTCGCGTAGCGCTTCGTAATCGCGCACGTCGCACTCGATTTGTTCGATGTCGAGGCCATCGAGTGCGCGCACATCGCCATAGACCAACGCTCGGATGTCGTGGCCATCTTCGAGCAATCGCCGCACCAAGTTCGCGCCGACCATCCCGGCAGCACCGGTTACTCCTATTCGCATCGATTGTCCTTTTTAATTTTCAGGGGAAGGCTGCCATGATATCCGGCATGACGACGCGAGGCCACATTCGATTGGGTGCGTGCAGCTGGACGGCGAAAGGCTGGGCGGGGAAGTTCTATCCTCCAGGGACGGACCGGTCGGATTTCATTGCGGAGTACGCGAAAGTGTATGACGCGGTGGAGATTGATTCGACCTTTTACGGGACACCACGCTTGTCAACGCTGGAGGGTTGGTACGACAAAACGCCTGATGGGTTTGTCTTCGCGACGAAAGCGCCTCAAGCGATCACGCATGAGAAATTCATGGAAAACTGTGATCGAGAACTTGGAGATTACCTTGACGCGATGTCGTTGCTCAAAGAGAAATTGGGTCCTATTCTCTTCCAGTTCCCGTATTACTCAAAGAAGAAGGGCGTCACATTCGATGACTTCATAGTACGGTTAGCGTCGTTCTTAAAGACCTTACCGAAAGACGGGTTTCGCTTTGCATTGGAAGTGAGGAACAAGGCGTGGTTGAAACCGGCGCTGTTCTCAGCACTGTCCGAACATGGCGTGGCCACAACCCTGATCGATCACCCGTGGATGGCACCGCCCAGCGACGTCATGAATCGGGATGGCGTCGTAACCGCTGACTTCGCCTACATCCGTTGGCTGGGTGATCGGTACGCCATTGAGAGAATCACGAAGACCTTCAATGAACGCGTCGTTGATCGTGATGACGACTTGAAGCGCTGGGTAACGCCGATAAAAAGTTTGCTAGGCGGTCAAGTCGATGTATTTGGATTCGTGAATAATCACTACAGCGGCTATGCCCCTGACGACATCGACGCGCTCACCGAGCAATTTCGTGGCGGCCAATAAATACTAACCGCAAAGACGCCAAGGGCGCCAAGAAAAAGAGTTGTGCATTCTCTACGGACAGGAGAACGATTCGCTCTAGCTATTGAAACTCTTTGTGTTCCCTTTCTTTGTGCCCTTTGTGCCTTTGTGGTGAATCGGTTAAGGCACCGTCACCCAAGCATCCGGCTTCGCATCGCCACCGAGTTTCTTGCCGAGCGCTGATCCCTTAAACGCTTCGAAGCGATCGCCATCGGGCGGTAGTTGGACGAGTTCGCCAGCGCTGGCGCGTTCGACCCATTTGTCCGCGTAGATGCCTTCAACGACGCTGAGGGTCACGCTTGGATTCGACTTGCGGTTCTCTTTAGCAATCGCACCGTAGAGTCCTTTACGATCTTCGTTTTCCGCTGCGACGATTTTCTGAGCAGCGTTCTTCGCGTCTCCATCGGCCATAGCAGCGGCGTTGTCTTGAAGTCTGAGGTAGCCGCGATTGTCTTCGCCGACGCTATTGTTAGCCTTAAGTTTATTAACCTCCGGCAGGCGCGCACGCATCGATGTCGCCCGTTCCTTGACGGCAGCCGAGGTGGCTTTGAGCGATTGAGCGTGTGCGACGCGAATGGGTTTGATGGCGTCTACAATCTTTTCCCACGTGGACGGCCTGTGCATGGCCTCCGGTTCACCTTCGATGAAGTCGAGCAGGTCATCGGCTTGTTCTTCGATGTGGCGGATTTCGACGCGGATGTCCGCTTCGATTTTGCTGGGGATGACGACACAACCAAGTGCGACGACTATGATGGCGGATAAGACGAGTGAACGATGTAACATGTTGGGTTCCTCTCCAATCGGTATTGCTACTGGTCTTCTGATTGTACAGTGCCGGCGCTAAAATTCTCGACTGCGGCGAGATCGGATTCCATCGCGGCATATATAGCGTTTACATCAATGGCCCAATCGATATTGAAATCAAGTGTTTCGCTCTTGAGCGTGATTGGGCCGAGTAGCCGATCAGGTTCGCCATCGGTTTGCCGCAATTCGAGGTCGACTCGGGCAGAATCGAAGAGCCGTTGTGGGTCATCACCTATCATTTTCTTGTTGATCCGTTTCTTTATCCAGCGCATGCCCCACTGGTCCGGGAGCGCGCGCGACGTGAGCATCGTTTCCACCGTCTCTCGATCAAGCGAAAACCCATCCGTTGACGTCATCACAAACTGAGCACCGGATAGTCCTTCGGTACTCCACCGGGCATAAACGTCCGCCTTTGAGATTCCGGTCAGCCGAAATTCGCCGGGTTCAAACTCTTTCGTGAACCGGTCGAGATCTAGACGAGTAATGTCGGCCTGAAATTCACCGTTGTACGTCCCGGTCAACAGCTCGACTTGGCCCTGGCCAAGAACAGCTCCACCGTAGGTCTGGCCCGTAACGTCGCTGAGCGACAGCATATCGCCCGTGAAGGCGTAATTTCCGCCTATCTCTGTGAGTAGAGCTCCAGCGGACGTGGCGCTATCCGCTCTCAGCACTCCCGTTCCACCGTAGGTTCCATCGTAGGCGACTTGTCCGGAGAGGTTCGCGGTGTGGACAGCGGCCATGCCATCGGGCAGTTCGAGTGCAACGACATCGGCGTTGACCGTGAGGTCGAACTGCGGGTTTCCGTCAACAAGCCGGACTTCACCTTCCGCATTCATCGCACCATCAACATAACGCAGCACGCCGAGCGCGATCAGTATCGTGAGATCAGATTCGATCTGAACATCGCCAAGCACACCGAACGGAGACGTCTCTACAGACGCGCGAGGGAGCGACACCTGGGTGTGCTCGCCCCAAGTGACGTGACCCTTGGTGAGCGTTGTCGCCGTGGCATCGGGCAGACGCGATAGATTGCCTTCAAACGTGATCGAGCCCGCACGGACATCTTCGAGGCCGGGAATTTTCGGGTCCTCCCACACGACACGGGCGGGGGCCTGCCAGCGATCCTGTTGATGAGTGACGGACAAGACCACTTCCGCTTTACCACCCCATCCTTCGATACCTAATACTTCTCCGTGTTTACCGAGATCAAGAGCCGCTTTCGCTTTTGTCTTGAACTCGAATGGGTCTTGTGCAAAATCCCAACGGTCCATCGACACGATCGTTTCGTCGCTCAGCGACACGACCGTCGCGCCGCCTCGGATGGATTGAAAATCGACGTCTGACTCAAATGCCGTAGCCAGTTCGATCGGGCCATTCGGATTGAGCGACCAATCGTCTGACTGTATGTCTTTGAGCCGGAGGCTGACCTCGCCATGTGACGCATCCGGTCCGCGGGATACGTTTACGTGGCCCGTCGCCAATCCGACCAGATCGCTTTCGAGCCCTATCAGTCGAACCAATCGACCGATGTCGAACGATGCGAATTCAATACCGCCGTTCCATTCATCGTCCATCGCAGTGTAGTTTAGGTCTGCCGTGCCGCCGGATTCGATTTTCGCGCTCGCGATCAATGGGTCGTCTGGTGCATTGCTACCGGAAACGGTGGTGGTGATCACTACCCGATCTTTCCCGCGCGACAACGTCAATTCGCCGCTACCCAACGTTCCATCGTAGGTGATGGTTCCGTTCAGCACGCCGGAATCCGAGCCAATGGGAATGTCGCCCAGGGCGAGTTTCAACCAACGCGCTACGTTCACGTCATCGAATGTCATGGTGCTCGCAATCGAATCATCAACACTGTCGAGTTCGAACTCGGCACGCTCTCCGGCGATGATGACCCCTCCGTGTGCCGAGGCCGAATCGAGTCCGGCGTCGGTCAGCGCGCCGGTACCGGCGGCCTCGATTCGAAGGCCACTCCCTTTCGATTTTTGCGGGAGTTCCGCATCGCCAAACACAGAGAAATCAATTTGCAAGGGTTCACTTGTCGACTCATCGATCCATTCCTCCACCTTGGGTGCACTCGCTGCAAGGGTAAGACTGAATTCACTGAAGTCCGGTAATTCTGCGAGCCGGTTTCGGTAGGCCGGAGGCACTGCGGCTTCCAACATTTCCGGAGTCCATGCGTCGACTGACGCGACTGCGCTGCCATCCCTGGGGTTGAATCGCGCATCGATTTGTTGACCACCGTCGAGTGCGATGGTCAATTCGATATCGTCCCCTTCACGCCGGCTTATCGCAACATTGAGGTCGCCGTCGTACAGCGGTTCTTCTGTGGTACCCACGCGCAGACCGGTAATCGAACACGGAATACTCCAAGGTGAATCATCGTTCGAATCGAACGTTGTTCCCGACGCAGTGATGCGATCGTACGCCAACGGCAGCGCGTCGCTATCGTACCCGGCTCCGTCGATATTGAGCGTGGCGAAGTCGATGCGATTGCGCCGTTCCCCGCCGGTGCTAACGGACGAGGCGGTGCCGAGCACTTCGAGAAGTCCTGGAAGGTTCACTTGAATCGTGTCGAGTTGAGAGGAATCGGCGTTTCCCTCGTATACGATTTCGATGTGACCATCGTTACTTTCCGTCGTATGATCGCCTTTTCCTGTCCAGGTGTGGGTCGTAACACCATCACCGTTGAGTTCAGCGTGCGTGACTCGCTCACCATCGAGATCGAGTTTCGCGCTGAGCCCCGCGATACTCAGCCCCATCGACGGAAACGATTCTCCCTCAATCCCGCCGCTGGGTGTCCCTGCCAGTGCCAACGAAATATTGTCGACACGCACAGTCCGCGGAACGATTGCTTTGGGCGTTGGCTCCGTATTTTCGACGGCGAGGAGATCATTGATAAACCGGAAGTTTGGCTTCTCCGGGTCGGTCGCGTCGAGGCGGACAGTTATCGCGCCAAGTGTGACGTCATTTATCCAGCGACCGTCTCCAGGGAATAGATCGTAGTCGATAACAAGATCGCTAATCTGAATTACGGGGACGCCACGTTCGTCTATCGTTGAGAAAAGCAACATCTTTTCGATGTGCAGCGCGCCGAGAGCGGAACCGTATTCGAACTGGACCCCGGTTCCAAAGAAACGTTCAAGCCCCCAATCGCCGATGCGTTCTTGAGGAACTTCCGAGAGCCACACCATGACCAACACCGCAACTCCGCCCACGACGGCGATGATGCGGTCGCGGCGGCGACGTTTCCGCGCCGGTTTCTGGGGAGGTTCGCCGATGGCGTTCATCTCGCGTGGTTACGGTGCGTTGGCGTCGTCAACGACGGACACTTTGAGTTGCCCGATGATCGGGACCAATCGAATTTGTTCGAAGAGATCGCCTTCCGCCAATTTAATGTGTGTGACATCGGCGAATGGCTGATTGAATGTCGGGTCCACATCGATCCATTTGCCGACCCATACTTTCGCCCATTGGTGAAAATAGAAACCGGCGGGCGGCCCATCCACATAGACCAGACCAGCCACTTCGCGTGCGGGGAGTCCGGCGGCACGTGCAAGCCCAATAAATAACATGCTGTGTTCCGTACAATCGCCTGCAAGGCTGTCCAGCACTTCAAGAGAGTTGGTAAGACGCGCGGAAAATGAGGTCTGAACATTCTTGTAAACCCAACGGCACAAGACCTCCGACGCCTTGAGCGCGTCGGTCTCCGACCCAATGATTTCCTGCGCCTTTTGAACAAGCCGAGGGTCGTCCGACTGCACAAAGGTCGTCGCAGCTAACCATTCCTGCATCGCTTCATCAGCAACGGGCAAGGTCGGCGTGTTGACGCCCTCCATGGACACACGCTTCGCACGGAAAGTGTAGCGGGCGCCCTCGGCGGCGATGAACTGGCGTTCGTCATTAAAAAGGTGGCTCGGCGTCAGCGGACCTTCGAGTTTCAGATCCAGCGTTTCGCGCGATCGTGGGTGATCAATTAGTTCATCGACCAGCGCGGCGTTGGAGATGATTACATCGTTGTTGTAGTCGACGTCTTGCGCCATTTCTTTCGGTTCCAAGCGCATCGTGATGGTACCTGCGTAGACGTCCTCCAGGACCGTCCCCTCCGCAGTAACGTAGGCGGTCGATTCAATACCGATCGGTTCAGTGATCGTCCGAATCACAAAAACCTTCGTCGCCACCCCATCAAGAACACGTTCCTCTATTCCGATGACTGAGCTTTTGTGTTTGAGATCCATTTGATTCATCGGATCGAACATTTCATATTCCGCAGAATCCCCGATGGCCGCATCTTCGTGTGCGAGCGTCGTCTGACTCAATACTTCTTCCAACGTTTCGTGGGGATTGGGTATCAGTTTTTCCGATTTCGCTCCGCCGACGAACGAGGTGTATTTGAGTTGATCGCCTTGCGGTTCCACTCTGAATTCAAGGCGTCCCGACTGGTCGATCACTTGGGTATGCGCGGAGGTCAATTCGCCGTTTGTGCCGTAAACGCGCTCGGCGCGCAACTGCATGTTCTGTTCAGTCCCCGACATCTTGATGCGAAATTGAACTTCTTCGGACATGGTCAGCACACCGTCTTTGGCAAGCGTCACCGATTCTTTGGCGAAACCGGCTTTCTGTCCATTGAAATACAGGCCGTACCAATCTTCGCCTACGAGGGACTCGAGGTCTACCGCTGTCGCAGCGAGCGAAAAAGCAAGACATAGGATGAACGCAATACTTCGCATGGGAATACTCCGGTGAAATGAAAGTCTAACCGATGCGATCCTCGAATCGCATCTAGGCGGTGGGCATGAATGCACAATGCTACGGAATGCGGTACCATTATGATCGTATCTGGGGAGATGCACAACGCTAGGCGCACTCCAACGCGCTTTGGGGGAATACCGTATGCAACGCATGCTCGAGACGTCAATTGCCATCGTAATTCTGGCGGGAATCGGCTGTTCTGCGCCCGCCGGTGGGCCGACGACGACCCCAGAACAAGCCACCGAAACGCCTGAAGCCGTGGCGACGGTAATAATGAAAGCCGTGTCCACCAAAGACGAAGCGGCCTTCATGGCGACACTGACCCAGAAAGCGAGGGACGCAATGGAGTCTGCCGAAGACGGTGGATTCTCGGGTGATGACTACGAATCGTTCGAAGTTGGCGCGGCCGTCATCGATGGCGTCAACGCATCCGTGCCGGTCGAAGCTGTCAACGAAGGCGAGACGCAGAAAATGAGCCTCAAGTTGCGGCAAGAGGCGGGTGATTGGAAGCTGTTCGCCATTGGCATCGTGCTGGCACCGGACGCGGAGATGACGGTCAACTTCGAGAACATCGACGAAATGATGCAAGAGATGGCGACGGGACTTGGCGAAGCATTGGGCGATGCGATTTCGTCGGGCATGCAGGCCGCCTTTCAGATGGGTAGTCCCGAAGAGGCCGCATTAAAAATCGCCATGTTCGATGCATTGGAGCCGGTGAATAGCGAAACATTCGAATCGAGTTGGAAACTTTCCGAAAATTATCGTGGCAAACCGCGTGCCGAAGCGCTGAGCGCGATCGCTGAATCGATCGACCTTTCAATCCACGTCGGCGCTCACAAAGACGTGCTGTCCGAAGCCGTCGGTTTCGATACGAGCGATCTATCACGACTCGAAGCGGTGGAACGCATCGCGAATGAAGCCGGGCTCTTCAGCGCGTTACCCAATTTGCAGGATTGGGGAATTGCTTCCGCCTTAATGCAAGGCATGGCCGATACACTCGGCGCCGTGGTCGGCGGATCTGAATCGTTGGTTTCGATTAATGGAGACGGTGCCGAGGCGCTAGTGGAGGAAGCCCGGCAAGTGGAAACGCCTCCGAAAAATACAATTACGTTCAATACGGATACGCCCCCGATGCCGCCTTTATTCATGGGACCGTTTCGGTTGGATCTGGCGCAAATTGAAGAGAACGTTCCGCACGCAACTGGAAATCTGGTATTGCAGTTGACCGCACACGGCCTACCTTCGCCGGTGTTGAGCGTGCTGGAAACGCACAACGACAGTTTTCAGGTTCAAGAAGTCGTAGGTTCGGACGGGAACCCGCTCATCGACATGGATGTGAGTTACATGGGCGGCGGGAGCGCGGTCGGCACGGCCTATCACGACACGGCATCCCGCGAATTGACCGGTCTATTGCGCAGCGTGGATCGAATCGCGCGCATTACAGGGATGGTGGAATTACCGCGCCCAACATCCATCGAAGAATTGGATTTCGCGAAAATGGAGGCGGGCGCGTCACAGACAATGGGCGGTCTTACCGTGACGGTAGACCAAGTGAGCGCATTCGCATCGTTCAAGATTACGGGCCCGGAAGATGTGGTCGAGAGCCTGGTGATTCATGCGCAACCTTACAACGCGGACGACGAACCGGTCGTAGCGCATTTCTCTGATTATCAGTCGTGGCAGCCGGGCGAAGGAACATTTTCATTGAACACAGATGAAGCACCCGCACGGGTTCGATTGAAGTTCGTGCTGGCATCTGAGATGAGTTTGTATCCCTTCGCATTCAACGCCGTGCCGTTGGCACACGCCTCTGAACAACCGGATCAACTCGCAACGCTAGACTATGGCGCACACGATGCACCGTTAAAAATGACGTTCATCGAAATCACCAAGCGCGATCCGCAATTCAGCGAAGCAAAAATAGCGGTCGAAAACGTGAGTAATAAATCGCCGAAGAACGCTTTTGTCGACTTCGTCTATTTGGATGCGGCCGGCAACGAACTAAAATCGTTCCCGCACACCATCAACGGATCGTTCAATGCAAGTGGTTGGGGACCACTCGCAAAGCCAGGCGAGAAAGTAGACACCGATCAAACCGCGTTTCAAATGCCGAAGAACACGCAATCCATCAGCTTTCGGTTCAATCACGTCGACTTCATGGATGGCACTCGCTGGGAACCGGAGCCGGACGATAATTAGCGAAGACTTGGAGCAGGTTCGATCTGTCTGTGGCCTTCCGAGTACGTCAGATTTGACCTGGTTTGTAGTCCCGCCTTTAGGCGGTGGGCTTTATCGATGTCTGCCGCCTAAGGGCGGTACTACTAACCAGGCCACTATTGGACAAAATCCTTTCGGCGTTTAGGGCTTCGCTGTAAGGACACATGAAGATTAAATCCCCTCCAGCACGCTGACTTTGAAGTGTCGTCGTATCCGAAACTGACAGAAACTGCTGAATTCGAAGTCTTGCGCATCTATCTAATTCGTCATGCCGAGCGACGCATTTCCTAGTCCGTTTCGTTGGCGGGTACGCGTATCGTTGTCGCGTACCCACGGAGCAACGACTTGGTGCCGTTTGCCGCTTCCGTGTCGATTCGGGTTTTGGTGTTCCCGTCGCCAAAGGCGTCCGCGATATCCCAGCCGGATAATTCCCTCGGACGCTCGACACCTTTATAGGATTCGATACCACCTTTTACGGTACACACTTGGAGGCGGTAGTCCTTTTCCGGATGCAATCCGAGGGCACGATGGTCGATCCAATACATGACAGTGCCGCTGTCATCGTTGGGGTTACCGCTCAAGTGGAAGACATCGAACAATGGTAATGAGGGTGCCTCGATTCCGCTTGCAGACAGTTTCGCGATGGTGCCCCCCGTTTCATCCAAGACATCAAGATCGTAAATCTTTCCCGACTCGTGCCAATGGCGAACCACAACCCTGCGCGTAGCGGGATACTCCCAGTCGACCGATGGTGTGACCGATCGAATACCGTCCGTACTTCCCACCTCATGAAACAACAGCACCAAATCCTGGAACACCGCGCCGCCGAGGTCAAACGCTGAATCAAACGTGATACTTAGATACAACCGTGTTGCCGTCAATCGGGCTGCGAGCCCGGTCAAGTCCCGGGTGCGATCGGTATCCTGTTCAAACTCGGCTTGAGACGCTTCCGTCGCATATCGACGTAAGAGATCGCCCTCGGGATCGTTCGCTTCGACATTTGGAAATTGCCAGAGTAACGGCCTCGCTTGAGAACCCAATTGAGACGGCTCCAAATCCATGAATGCGACGACGGCCTCATCGAATTCATTAATCGGGGATTCGAGATGCAAATTCATCCTGCGATAGGCAACTCGCGACCGGTAATCCGTTTCCGGAAAACGATATAACAGTTCGTCAAAGCTCGCATATGCGAGGCCGGTATCTCCCGTCTCGACAAATCGCTCCGCCGCGGAATAGAGTCGTTCTTCCTCGTTCCGCCACACAGCCTGACGTTTGCCGGTATCCAGATCGAGAATTCTCACTGATGTCGGGTCTTCGCCTGTCGCGTACGCCACACGATTTTTCGTGGGGTGGAATTTGGCCGCATACGCGCCGAAGGGTTCGTCAGTCAGGATAGTCTTTTCACGTGTCTCCAAATTGATGGTCATCAGTTGTATCGAAGATTGGGATAGTTGAAGAACATCATGTCGGGGACGTAACGGCACGGTAACGAGGACGGTAGTGCGGTCCGGACTCAATGAAGCGCGGAAGTATCCAACGGTGCGGTCATGAAGCACTTCGGGTTCGTCGTTACCAAACGAATACAACATCAGCTCGCCGACGCCCTCTTCATCGCTGTCATCATCCATTTCTTCGTAAAGGGCTGTGTAGATGATCGCGTCGTCGCCGACCCAACGCGGATTGATCGGAAACGATTCGAAGGAACGCACGAGCGAGCGAGTGGACGCTGTTTCGTCATCGAATTCAATCAAAATGATTTCCGCGCCTTCTTGGACACCTTCAGGCAATTCAGTTTCCGGAACGACCTTCACCAACAACAAACGTTGACCTGTGCTATCCAAACTCGGCATTAGAATCTGCTCTTCAAACTCGGCAATCATGCGTTTCTTATTCACGTCATCCACGGGTGCGATCCACACGGCGTGGCGTTCATCGTTATCCCCCATTGAACCCACTGTCAGGATTTGACGTCGGTCATGCGTGACGGCAAATCCAACAATATTGACGCCCGGAGGGACTTCGTGGAGATAGCCGTCCTTGATGTTCAACTTGATAAGCCCTTCAATATATTGAGCACTGAAGAACGACGACGACTTGAAATGGCCCCCTAGCACGATCGCTTCGCGATTGGATAGGAATTCGAATCGTACGATTTCTGCCCCTTTTAACCCATGCAATACTTCTGGTTTTTGTTTCACGGTATCCCAGCGCCATGCCGTGCCGTCGTTTGGATCCACGAACACGAGGTAGCGGCCGTCCGGACTCCAAGAAAATAAGTCGTATTCCCAACAGCCGGTAAGTGGCAACGCCAAGAACGCGATAGCGACGAGCGAAAGTATTCGTAACATGACTAGATTCTCCCTCGGAATGATCGCTGCAAAATGCGACGGGTTAGCGATTCCTTAGCAAAGGTGACAGCCGCTTCTGTCTCGGGGTACTCGGCGTTCATCCGTTCCAATCCCTCAACGGCGTTTTTCCAATGCCGGTCTTGTGCGGCCTGTTTGATGCGTTGAGTCAGTGCAGCCGCCTCCACCTCTTTGAACACGGCATCTGCGCGATCCTTGGACACGATGAACTGCGCCGGGGCAAGCGGTGTTTGCTGCACTGTTAATTCGGTTTTCGGTGGCGGCGTTGTTGACCGGTTAGGACTCATCATCCAGCCACCCGCAAGAACACCGATGGCGAAGGCCGCAGCGACACGTAGCCCTCCACCATGAAGAAGGGGTATCCGCATAAACCAATCGCGAGACTTCGGCGGCGTGCTTTGATCGTCCATCCCGTTTAATAGCGCCGCAGTCGGCGGTGGCGCATCAATGGCCCATTCTTGAAGCAGGGCTGATGTCTGCCCTAGCGCTTCGAGCTGGGTCGCGCGCTTTTCATCGTGAATCAAGAGTGTTTCTAGCGCAGCGGCGGTCTCGTCGTCGAGTTCATTGTCGGCGTACGCGGATAGACACTCTTCCCATCCAGCCTCCGTCGTGGGTGGTTTCCAATTCATTTTTCTGCCTCCAATATGACTGAGAGTTTTTTCCGGAGAATGGCACGGGCGCGTGCCAATCGGCTTTTGACGGTGCCAATGGCTGTGCCCACAATGTTAGCGATTTCATCGTAGGTCATGGATTCGTATTCACGCAGTATTACAATCTCTCGCATGTCTAGCGGCAGTTCGCTGATTGCACGGGCCACTATCTCGGCGGTCTCGTTTGCTGATTCGAGATCCATGGGCGATGGATCGTGCAAGATACCGGTCGCACGGTAGTTGGCCGCATGCTCGCGAGTGCGGGCCTGACGGCGAAGTTGGCTCAACGCCAAATTGCGCGCGACCACAAAGAGCCATCGCCGATCCGCGTCGCGGCCTTCCATCGGACTTTGATGCGACGCCCATCGTGTAAACGCTTCCTGGGTCAAGTCTTGTGCCTCCTCCCAATTGCCGGTCATTCGATAGAGATATCGGAAAACCGCGGCATGATGGGATTCGAGATTGTCGCTAAATGGCTCGATCAACGTGTCTTCCGGTTCAGACCCTGCCGGGTCTATATCCATGACAACGTCGGGGGAGCAAAAAAGTTCCCAGAATTTTCTATAGCGACAAGGTCACGCCACGGATTGATTCGGCGTAACGCAACCATTGCTCGAACATGAAGATGGCCCAGAGGGCGTGGCCGTTATCCTCACGCATTTGCACGTGCTGTTCGAGCAAGTTGCGGATGGCGGGACGGTGGAGAAATACGCCGCATCGCGAGCTATCGCCCAGGACATATTCCTCGAATTGGGGGAGCAGGCTGCCGCGCATCCATCGATGAATGGGAACGGCGAATCCGCGTTTACGTTGGCGCATGAGTTCCGGCGGAAGGAGATCGCGCAGTGCGTGTTTGAGCAGGACTTTTGATCGGCCCTTGTTGTATTTCAAATGGAACGGCAATGTGGCCGCAAACTCGACGATACGGTGGTCCAGCAAAGGCACACGCGCTTCGAGTCCATGCGCCATGCTCATACGATCAACTTTGGTCAGGACATCGTCGGGCAGATACATCAAGAAATCGAGGTGCAACATCCGATCATCCGCCCCGAGGTGTGCGAGATCTTTAGCGTGATCATTAAACCGATCAACCGCATTGGCAGCGATCCCTTCGATCAATTCAGGCGCGTAGAGCCTTGTGCGTACGAATTGTTCAAGGCATGTATGGCGGCGGCGGAATGCGGATAGTTCGCCACGAAACGAGTCGCCACTAAACCGCCGAAGTTTTTCGTATCGCGGTCGCCGCGGCATCATGCGAAGGCCTGTATGGATGGCGGTTCGGATTGGCTTCGGCGTTCGGCTGTATTCGCGCACGCGGCGCGTCATGTGCATCCAGGTATACCCGGCCATGAGTTCGTCACCGCCATCGCCAGACAACGCGACCGTGACCTGGTGTTTCGCCAAACGTGAAACCAGCCAAGTGGGCACCGCCGACGAATCGGCAAACGGTTCGCCGAATCGGACGGCCAGATCGCCCGCCTCGAACATCAATTCGGGCTTGACGATTTCTTCGGTGTGTTCGGTGCCGAAGTGTTTCGCGACAATGCGCGCGTACTCCAATTCGTTCGCTTCGGGGTCATCGAATCCGATCGAGAACGTCTTGATGGGGGTATCGCTCAAGAGACTCAACATGCCTACAACCGAACTGGAATCCATTCCCCCGCTCAAAAACGCGCCGAGGGGTACATCGCTGATGCACTGCATCTGTAGCGCTTCAGAGAATAGCTCGATAAATTGCTCGCTGGCCGTTTCGAGCGTCCAACTCTCGTCGATGTGCGCGGGCAGGCGCCAGTAGCGTTCACGGCTGAGATCGCCTCGTTCGAATACAAGCTTTTCACCGGGTTTGAGTTTTTGGACCCCTTGAAAAATCGTGTCGGGCGCGGGGACATACAAGAATGTGAAATACGCATCAATCGCTGCGGCATTCAGCCGACCCGAGACCATGCCGGACTGGAGCAACGAGTCGAGTTCGCTTGCAAAAGCGAACGCCCCGTCTTTCATTGTGTAGAACAGCGGCTTAATGCCCACGCGATCCCGCGCGATCAGCAACCGATCCAACTCAATATCATAAATCGCGAACGCAAACATTCCGTTGAAATGGTGTAGGCAATCATCGCCCCACTCTTCGTATGCACGGAGAATGACCTCGGTATCGCTCAACGTACGGAACGTATGTCCCTTTTTCTCAAGCGCGGAACGGAGATCACGGTAGTTATAAATCTCTCCGTTGAAAATGAGGATGAGTGATTTGTCTTCATTCAGAATGGGTTGATGACCTCTGAAAAGATCGATCACGCTCAAACGGCGCATACCCATACCGGCGTTGCCGTTTGTCCACTCGCCAAAATCATCCGGGCCACGATGCTCGAGCGCGGCGGTCATCGCCGTCAATCGATCACGATCAATACGACGGTCCGGGCCCGTGTCGATGATTCCGCAAATGCCACACATCCGTTAGCGATTCCAAGCGCTTTGCCGCGCCAATAAATCCAAGTAGAGATTTCGGTGATGCTGCACCATCTTAGACATCGTAAAATCCTGCCGCACAACCTTTCCCGCTGCATCCCCCAATGCTGCCGCATCCTCCTCGTGATCCACTAGATGCGTGATAGCCTCGGCAAAATCCGATGGGTTGCGCGAATCAATAAGTACACCTGTCTTGTTGTGGTCGACGAGTTCGGGAATGCCGCCCACATTCGCCGCCACAATTGGACGTCTCGCCGCCATCGCTTCGAGCACCGCGTTCGGTGAACCTTCCGATTTTGAGCACAACACCATGACCGACATGATAGCGTACAAATCGGCGATATCATCACTCGCCGTGTAGCGAGTGAATCGGTCCGCCCAGCCGCGATGGCGCACGGTCCGCATGGTCTCTTTGTGTTGTGGCCCTCCGCCGACCATGAGAAAGTGCAAGTCGTTGCGTTGATCCATCAATTGGCCGGCGATTTCGAGGAAGAGCGAATGGTCTTTCACCGGACTAAAATTCGCGACGATTCCGACAATGGTCCGGTCGTTTGGAATGCCAAGGCGGAGCCGTGTCTGATCTGGATCGACATCGGAAAGATAGGCGTCGGCGTCGATTCCGTTATGAATCACGCGGTAACGATCTGGATCGAACTGTTCTTGATTCGCCGCGAAATCTGCTGCGGCCTCGCAATTCGCCACAATGAAATCGACGTACTTGTTGGCGCGACGTTGCAAACGGATATGCCGTGGTTTCTTCCAGTGCGCCAATTGCCGCCGTCCGGAAATAACAACCGGCGTACCCGTATTTCGCGCGGCGCGAACGGCGGGATAATCGAAGCCGAAGAGTAGTGCGTGAACGATGTCCGGACGGTGCGCGCGGAAAATGCTTTGAATTCGGCGACGCTGCAGAAGATTCCATCCGCTATTCGCTTCGAGTGGATAGACTTCCGCCCCCAAACGCCGGACGTCGGGTGCCAACAAGCCTTCGTGACCGGTGCAAATCACCGTCATTTCAAAGTCCGGCGCAAGGCCGTGCATCAGTTGCACGAGTTGACGTTCTGTCCCGCCGATCGCGAGCGATGGAATTACGAAGCAAACCCGTTTCATCGAAGTGCCATCACGATTGGCGACCGCCATCAATCGCAGACCGAAGTAATTCGGTGAGTACGGGCGCGGATGCCTGGAGGGAGTAGTGCGCTTCGACAGTCCCTCGCGCGGCATCGCCGATCCGGCATCGCTCTTGAGGATCGCGCAATTGGTCGATCGCTGCACGCCATTCGTCGGGGGTATCTGCTAGAAGTCCAGTCACATTATGTTCGATGATTTCGCGTGCGGCACCCCAAGGCGTCGCGATACACGGCACGCCGCACGCCATATACTGCAATGCCTTGAGACCACACTTACCCAAGCACCAGTCGTCTTTTCGCAACGGCATAATACCGACTGAGAACGACTGAATCGCGCTTACTTCGTCTTGCTCGATCCATGGTTGCACATCAGCGCCCGCCCACGGTACTTGCTCCGGTGCAACACCGACAAAGAACGTTTCCTCGGCAATGGGTTCAATCGCTTCGCGCAGATCCGAAACGTAGTCAAAAGTGCTTGGTCCGCCAATCCAGCCGAGTCTGAACGATGATTCCGCCTCACGCTTCGGGCGATAGCGATCCGCGTCAACCACCGTCGGAAATATCACTGCACGATTCGACCATTGCGCGGCAGCGTCTCGCAACCAATTGTTTCCTGCCAACACCAAATCGGCTGCTCCGATCAGTTTTTCCGCTTGGCGCGAGTCTTCAATCAAGCGGGCCATGCCTCGGAGCGGGTGTGGTGGACGGAGATGAATCGCGTCGTCTATATCCACAATCAAAACGGGCGCGTACTGGCGGAGAAGGCCTACCATCCCTCGGACGTAAGCAGACATCACGGCCTTTTGAACGAATACGGCGTCGTATTTTGAGGCAGTGACAATTTGTTGCACGCGATTTCGCGCTTCGGCGAAATGATAGCGTGCCGCACGGATGCCCGGTCGTTTGAACGTGTCATATTCCGTTTGCGTCAATGCGCTGGACACGGTGCAGTCGAATCCACTCGCTTCGAGAAACGGAATGAACTGAAGTACGCGATAACGAGGACTCGCAACACTCGCGGGGTATAACGTCAGAAAGAGAATACGTGGTCGGCTAACCATTCGATCAGGCGCAACGGTCCGCCGAGTTCGGATGATCCAATGCGGCAAGCGCGGCGGCCAAAACCGTTTCCACTGCGATCATCCCCAGGCAGTTCTCGACACGAAGGGGACAAACGCCCGGCTCGCGCATCGTCAATGGCCCGTTCCAACACATAGCGCATGGTCGACCATTCCGGATCGCGGTGATCGGATTGTGTTCACCAAACAAGATATCCGGGTCGGTCGGACCGAATAGGCCAATCGCAGGTGTTCCTACGGCGGCAGCGAGATGCAGAAGCCCTGAATCGCAGCCGATGTAAAGGGCGCATCGCTTAACAATTGCACCAGCTTCGCGGACGGATGTCTTGTCCACGAAGTCGTGTGCAAGGCCGATGCGTTCATCACCATGACCCACTTGCACGAGCTGGTAACCGCGATCAGCCAGTGTACTGCAGAGCGTTTGCCAGGAGGCCATGGGCCAGCGTTTCGTACTCCATGTAGCACCCGTGCAAACCGCAACCCAGCGCCCATTCATATCAATGGGCGCTTCGTCCGTTGGCCAATACACCGTGGGCGAGTTCTCCGGAGACGCCACACCGGCAAGCTGTGCATAGTGGTCACGCCGTGGAACGGTACGGGACGCATCGCGCAGACAAATCCGCCGATCAAACTCCTTTGTGTCGTGCGATTCATCGACAATAACGTGATCGACGAATGGATTGCCTTCGAGTAATTCCGGATAGGTGCACGCCACGGAGAGATCGCTGTCCGGCCATGCGCGTTTTATTGATTCATAGATTGGAATCGCCATTATTTCGTCGCCCAGCCGCCACTGGATCTCAACCAAGATGCGCGTACGCTTCCCCAAGATTCGCTTCGTATTGAAACGAACAGCCCGGCGCACCGCGCTTGCCCTGCGAATCAACGGCCCCGATCTATCCCCCTGCATGGGATGCTCCGTTGAGTGAAGCGTAGATATCGGACAACTGGCCCGCGTGCCGTTCAATCTCGAATTTCTCGATCACGCGCTTGCGGCCTTTCGCACCGAGTTCGTCGCGACGCTCCTTTGACAAGACCAACGGTTTTAGCGCCTCGAACAACGTGAAAAAATCATTGGGCTGACACAACGCCGCCGACCCATTCGCCATTTCATCAATGGCGCCACTGCGTGACGCGACCACTGGTTTGCCGCAGGCCATCGCTTCGATGAGTGACATGCCGAATTGTTCTTGCCACTGTTCGGACGCGATACTGGGCAAGGCGAACACGTCGGCGGATCGATAGACGTTCGGCATGGCGTTGTAGGGTAACGACCCAGCAAAAACGCAGTGATCACCGATACCAAGCCGATTGACTAAGCGTTCTACACGGTCCATACCCGCGCCGGAACCGACGACAAGTAATTGAATCTTCGTATTCGCAAATTCGGGATCGTTCACGAGTTCACGCAATGCGAGCAGCAAATAATCAATCCCCTTACGCGGCACGAGCCATCCTACGAAAGCGATGGTGAATGCATCGGGATCAAGGCCTAAGGCGGCCCGGTCGCTGGGGCCCGGCTCGAAACGCGCGGTGTCAACGCCGGGATCAACATGAGCAATGCGGGATTCGGCAACGCCTTCGAACAGTAGCGTGCGGCGCGACCGTTCCGTGTAAACGATGAATCGGTCCGCCTCTTCGACGGCACGCCGCTTAATCGCAACACGGCGACGATTCGTCTCCATGTTGAATGGCACATTGTCCCAAACCATCACAGAGACCGGCATGCCATACCGCGCTTTGGCCTCCAACGCCTCCAACGTCCAATCCGTAAACAACTCCCAGGTCTGAATCACATCAAAACCTTGCAAGCGATCATGGAACGGAAGTATCTCCGGATTGCGGCCTCGATACCGCTCGCGCAATACGTTGCCGACACGCGATATCGGATTGCCGGCTTGAGTGTCGAAGTAGATGCGCTCTTCGCGCATTTGAATAGAGCCGTCATCGCGCCCCTTGAAGTGTTCTTGAATTTGCGACTCTGCGCGAAATGCGGTGACTTCCGGGTTGCCGCGCAACCGCGTGAAGCCTTGAAGATGCCACGGATTAAACCGATTGCCTTTGAGTAGTGCCAGCCTCACCGTGCTTCACCCCAAAAGTGTTGGGTGAGCACGCGCCGTGCTTCCTCGCGATCACGGGGTATGTCGATATGCGCGTCGATAGCCTTTTGCTCAAGTTCGTCCATCGTGCATATCACACGCGCCGGATTACCGGCCACGACTGTGCCAGGCGCAACATCGCGCGTCACAATACTCCCCGCACCCACGACTGCATTCGGGCCGATCGTAACGTTCGGTAGAATGATCGCGTTCACGGCGATGTGTACGTTGTCCTTCACTTCGATTTTGCCGAAACTCGTCAACGTCTCGTGCTTATCCTGAAAGCACCAATTCGAACTGTGGGTCACGAACACCACATCGTGCGAAATGCCGCAATGTTCGCCGATGCTAATCAGCCACGGCTCGGATCCGAGCTTCGTCGTATACACCCGGCTACGCTCGCCAACGTTCACGCCCATGGAACGCAGCGTCTGGCGAATCGTTTCATCAGACCCGTACCGAAGTTTAATTTTTTGGATGATTCGCGCGATGCCCATCTAACACTCAATCTTCCAGAACCCGTGCAGGCTCGCACCGGGGCACACGGCGGCAATGGCTGGACCAACCAAAGCGAATAGTCGTTGCAATCGAAACTGGATTGCTTCCGGCATGCGTGGATGATCAATCCACGGGAAAAGTCCGAGTCCGATTTCTGCGGGATGGCCGATGCGTTTCGCGCGCCGAAAGCCGGTCGTGCGGAATAGGCGTCGAAGAAAACGTCCAGTGAGCGGGGTCTCCCACTCCTGCGGCTGCCAACGCCCGAACGGCGCCCACGTATTCGGTTCGTATGCCCCCACCGCTTCGCTAAATTTCTTGACCAGTCCGGCGACGTTTGAATAGTTTGGCGCAGACAAGAAAAACGTTCCGTCTGATCGCAACACGCGTTTGATTTCCGCTGTCGCTCGCAACGGCCGAGGAAAATGTTCGAATGCATCAATGCAGAATACGACATCGAAAGAATGGGATTGAAACGGAAGCGAATTCGCATCGCCCTGAGCGAGTGGAAAACCGATTCCGTTCGGCACAAAATCGACACCGGTATAGGTGCCGCCACGCTCCCGCACAACATGCTGCGCAAACCCTCGACCGCACCCGATGTCTAATACGCGCTTGCCACGCAAATCGATTTCCAGTTTATCGATCGTCGCGGCGAACAGATCGCGATTGATTCCGTCAACACCGCCAAACGGCGAACTCACCATCAGCGGATGGTCTTGGTAGAACATTTGTACGCGCCGGTTCAGCTCCATACCGCGCGCCTCCCAAATCGACTTCCGGCATATACTGCGAGGGGCCGCATGACAGGAAAAACGGCTTCTGATACGGATTGAATACGCCCGTAACGGACTTCCCGCGCCCATTGTAAATACTTCTGCGGACTGGCCAGATCGCTAATCAAATCCCATTCGGTATAAGCGCACCCCAATAGCCGCAACCCCAATCCTTCGTTCCGGCAGCGCTGTGCGAGCCGTACTAGATCATAGTTGTGATGGTGATAGACCTGCGCGTCGGGGACGAATGCGATGGCATGATGATTTGCTTCCAGCTTGGTTTGGAATTGATAGTCTTCGCCGACCGGTTGCGGATCGATTCGAACGGATTCCCATACATCTCGACGGACGGCCGCATTAGAGAACGAAAGACCACGGCCAAATCGTTCGCGAAACTTTCGCATTTCTCGAGTGAAATAGAAATAGCCGTTCCGCTCCCAGGCAAACGGATGAAACCCTCGATGCGGATCGGGAATTGATCGACCGCAGGATACGAATGAATTGCCTTCACTCAGCGGCGCGATTAGATCACTTAGCCACTTGTCATCTGCAGGGACGGCATCTTGTGACAACGTTACGACGATAGGCGCGTTCGATTCCACAAACGCGCGATCACGTGCAGTACCGAAATTGAATGATTCAGGATCGATTGAAATAACCCGGGCATCATATTCCGCGAGATGCGTCAGCGTGGCGTCCGTCGAACCGGAATCAATTGCAACGATCTCGACGCGATTTTCAGTTGCCTGGTCGCGCACTGATCGCAATGCGCGCAGCAACGTAGCGCCGCCGTTCCTTGTAAGGAACGTAACGCTAACATCAAATGCATTGCTCTTCACTTCCCCCGTCACGGTGCTTCCCCTGGTCCCACCGACCAAACACGTCCTTCGCCCCGGCTCATGAATGGCGTCAACCTGTCCCACGCATCGAACTGATCCAAAACCACTGAATCAACCGGATCCGTATCTGGACAATACACGAATCCGACACAGTATTTTTCCAGAAACGAGGTCCGAAAGTCTTCCTCAGTATTTGACGCAAAAAAGCGCCTCACGTCCGCCTCCAGAGGCACCGCCATTTGGTCGGCCTGGATGGACGGCAACCCATATACAACAGCGCTCCCCGTGCGCGCAGCCACGACATCGCCATATGGGGGCGGCGCAAGAGTCCATCCTGAATTTGCACCGATGCGCTGAGTAAGTTTGTCATCGTGACCCGACATCCAGTGCAAACGGAATGACGCATACGGCCCTTCACCAAGATCGTGTCCGAGCGAACCTTGGACGAATAACGATCCCACCATGATCGAAATGACACCGCAACTTACCGCCGCGACGAGATGAAACCGAGCGACCATCGACCGTTCCTTGAACATGGATTGCAGCCCGAGTGCAGTGACAATGCTCAACGGAATCCCGAGCACGGCCATGAGGCGCTGCGGCGCAAACAGTAGATACCATCCTTTCCCGAATGCGGAAATTGTTCCACACATAAAGAGCAACAACCACAAGGCGACCCAACCTTGCGGCGAATGTGCCACTGAAAGCGGTCGCCGAACGACGATGATCAATCCGACCACCGCGCCCATCAATGCGAAGTCGGACACGACTTGAGCAGCAGCGGCGTTTCCATATTGAGGCATGTTCCCTTGGATCACTTGATACGCGGCAAAGCAGAACGTGAACGCGGTCAAGTAACCGATCGCAGCAGACACCCCTCCCCGAGCAAACGCGTCGAACCCCGACATGGCCTTCCGCATATAGACGACGGCGGGCACGAGATAGAATATTGATGCCAACAACAATGGAACAAACCATGCAGATTGTCGCACCGTGTCGAATGTGTTTTGGGTGACGGTCGGATGTGTCAGAATGACGGCCATGTATATCCCAGCGCCAATGAGGACAGCGGCCACCCACGTGAATGCGGAGCGAACTCGAAACGGAATCGGCGTGTCGGATTGCTGCCATAGAAACAGAAGTCCCGCGACGGACAAAAAGACGCCATTGCGAACGTGCAACACGGTACATACAAGTATCAGGAATGCGGAAAATCCTATGTGGCGTGGGCATCCGATGGCTGCGCCCTTAATGAGGGCAGTCAATCCACCGACACCCAATGCCAGCGGTATCGTGTAGTACAGCCTGGTCATATGCAGGGCAGGCGAAAGATTGGGGCCTTCAAATAGCTCGTACATCGCAAACGGGTAAAACAGGCGATCGAAATCTTCGTGACCATGCAGACCCAACGCTCCGGCCACGAGATACAACACCCCGCCTGGCCCGCCACCGAGTGCAAACAACAGGAACGCCAGCCGCGCCGCCTGTGGAACAGCGACCAGCAAAAAACGCCACGTCACATAGAGATAGATAAAACCGAAAATTCCGTTCGCGATTCCGAGCCACAGGAAATGGCCCGCACCCAACAAGGAGCCAAATTGTCCAACAGCCCCGTACAACCAATACCCGGTAGACGCGAAGAATCCGATGTGATGATCGCCCCATTCAGATTGGCACGTGGCATACGGCATGTAAAAACCGGTATCGAACATCGCTAAGCTATGAACGAAGAACGCACTGTCCGGCACGTGCAAACCCGTGGGCACCGCGCCTTCCGGCGGGAAGTGTTCGATCCACACGTGTAGTGCCGGGTCAATTGCTGCGATAGCCGCCATGATGCCGAATACCCACCACGGTGTGCGGTTCGTTTCGGATTGGTCGGCGATCAGCAACATTCCTACGATGCGCCTTGAACCGAAAACAACACACCGCCGCCGGCTTCAACCGTCGGACGGAGCCACGTCGTCGCACGCAATTGTTCAATTGTTTCACGATCAACCCGCACAGTATCCGGACAGTACACCCAATCGACGCAGAATTCTTGCACGAAATCCTGCCGCGCGCTCTCAGTCGTGGACGGCGAAAAGAATGCGTCGACTCGTGGTGCAAGTTTAGTCATGAGCTGATCGCTAAAGTCGTAGGTACCCAGACCGTATACCACCTTGGCGTTGGGCCGCATCGCCACGACATCGCCGAAGAATGGACCACCTTGCGCCGGTGCGAGAAAGACGCCCCCATCGTAGTCCGCGAGCATTAAGGCATCCGCTTCGGTCATGTACTCGCAGTGCGATCCCGCGAATAAGCCGGTTCCCGGTTGCCGCCCCCAAGGCCCGACAAAAAAAATCGTTGATACCGTGATCGACGTCACGCCACAAACGATGAGCGTTGAGAACAACACACGCGCAATCTGTGGACGCATCATTTCAATATGCGACAATCCAATGGCAACCAGCAACGCCAACGGCGGACCCAGCATCCAACCAAACCGCGTCGGCGTCAACCGCAAAAACCACCCTTGACCGAACGCCGATATCCCGACACACACAAACGCCAACAACCAAATCACCACCCAGCCGACATTCGATTCCTCATCCTCGCGGTGACCGTTCGATTCAACCCGCGCGAAATGTCGACGCAATACCAACACGGCACCCATCACGCCCCCGATCAACGCCCAGTCCGAAATGGCTGCGGCAGCATTGTAGTCACCACCCGCCAGCCAATTCCCCCAATACGCCTGGAACGCAACGTACAACACTGTAAAAGTTCCTAGATATCCCACACCAGCGCCGACCAATCCTTGCCCGGCCCACGATAACGTTCGTGTTGCACGATGTATGGCGGGAACTGCTGCCGCTGTGTGCAAAAAGGCAGCGCAAACCAAAGGACCGAACCACAACGCTTGCGCCGCGTTCGTCCGCGCGTCTTCCAGATACGTCGGGCTCTGCGAAACCATCCATAAACTAAACGCCCAGGGCACGGCCGTCGCCACCAGGAGTATCGCGGCACTCGCCCATCGGAATCGACCAGAAGCATCGGGGCCTAAGAAGAGATAAAACATCGCCACAATGCACGCCATCGCACCGAGGTTCATGTTGGCCAACGTGCTAAGTGCGAGGACCGCCGCAGCAATGGTCGTCACGCGCACCGACCTTCTTCGCGTTGCGACAATAAGAATCGCGACCGACGCCACACCGAGCGCGCGGGGCAACGTATAGTACAACCGACCCGCTTGCAGCGCTGGCAACAACGTCGCACCTTCAAGCAGTTGATAACGCGCGAATCGCCCAAAATTCATTTCAAAGTTTGGCGCATCGTGCAATCCGACAATACCCGTCATGACAAACAACACGCCGCCCAATCCGCCGCCGAGCAAAAAAATAACCATCGCGCGCGTAGCATGTTGAGACGACACGACGCGAAACAATGCGTACACCGCCGCACAATACGCAAGAAATCCCGCGGCGTTAATCCATGCGAAATACTGAAACGTCGGCAAGCGCAACCAAGTCCCTAGCGCACCAAACATACCGTACATCCAGTGGAATGGAAGCGGATAAAACGCAAGTCCATGATCGCCCAGCGCGGATTTACACGTCGCAAACGGCGAATACAGATCCGTCTCGAACATCCGCATCGCGAGGAGGAAGAACATGCTATCCGGCGTGTGTAGGCCGGTATGAACCGATCCTTCAGGCGGAAAATATTCTATCGACGCATGAATGATCGGCTCAATCGCAGCGAGCGCCAGACACAGTCCGACCAACCACCAAGGCGTGCCCCATAGGGTACGGCGTATCACCGCACCAACAACGCTGCGATGTCTGCACTCGACACCACACGGGTCCGCTGAATCGCCCAACGGTCCCGAAGTAACTGCGGCAGCAATCGAATCAATCCCAAATCCAAGCGCAACAACATCAGCCACGCACGCATCAAACCGAATTCGGTACGCGCTGCCGAAACATAACGTCGCATCTGGTTGATTCTTTCCAAAGCGATGAAGGGTGCGTTCCATATCAATAATTTCAGCGGCATATTCTTAATCACCAACAACGCATGATTCCGACAACACTGTTGCGCACGCCACCACATCCGATCGCGAATACTCGCCGAACCGGCGTGATACGCGGTGGCGTCCACGGCGAGCGTAGCGCTAAACCCTGCTAACCGTGATCGAAACGAAAGGTCTGCATCTTCGAAATACGCACCATACTTTTCATCCAACACGCCGACCCGTTCGAATATCGCCCTGCGATACAACGCCGCGCCCGCTGATACGCCAAACACCGTCTCCGGCGGAACAAAATCTTCTCGTAGCGCCTTATGCCCCCAGCATTCCGATCGCCCGTTCGTGCGCTGGCAGTCGCCCGCCGAATACACCACGTCCGGATCATCCTGAAACAGCACAATCGGCGCAGCCATATCGGCACCTTCACTTTCTAACCGCTCCACCAATCGCGCCAAACACTCCGGCGTCAACGTCATGTCGTTATTGAGCAAAAAAACCAACTCACTCGATGTCGCAGCGACGCCCGCGTTCACCGCTGCACAAAATCCTTGATTGCATTCCAGTTGAATGACTTGTGCATTCGGATACTGATCAGCAACCTGCTTTGCCGTATCGTCTGTCGATCCATCATCGACGATAGTCACCACGAAATCGCGACACGTCTGCGCCTCCAACGATTCAAGACAGTCCATCAACACGTCACGCCCATTCCACGTCGGAATGATGATGTCGATTCGAGCACTCACGACCGCGGCACCACCCAAATCATGCTGCGGTAACACGGCCCGATATGGATGCGCGAAAGCACGGGCGTCAGAAACCGCAGCGCGGCCTGAAAAAAGGCGTTACCCCGGCCCGGCCAACCGCATGCCAACACGCGCCACATCGCTCGCCACACATACACGTTGGCATTCTGCGTGCAGCGCACTACACGATCGCCGTCCACCGAATTCGATAAATGCGCACGAAGCCGCTGCGGATCGGGTAGCCCCTCTTCCTCGTGTTCATCCAGCCACGGAATGCTGCCTCCGGTATATCGCGCGTGCGCCACACGTATCACTGCTTCAGCGCGTTCCGCCGCGGCTCCGGATGGAAACGCGACCACCGAAAACCCGGATTCGCGTACGGTCCTCACTAACTCATCACACACTTGCTCTCGGTTTGTCATAGGAATGTGTTCGAGTGTATCCATGCACACACTGGAAGCGAACGTCGCATCCGCGAACGGTAACGCACCCGCATCGGCAACGACCACCGAGACACCTTGGGTCTTTCGCGCAGCACGTAAGTGATCGGCAGAGACATCAACCGCTACGATCTTCGCGTTCACAAAACGAGCGATTCCGTTTTCATTTGCACCGACTTCGAGAATAAGGCCATCGATCACGCCCATACGGCGTGCGACCGGCGCATACCGCATCGCCCAATCCGGATACCCGCGTCCGTCTTTGTTCGCGTACGCACGAAGGCGTGTTCCCAACGGTTCAAACACGGCGAGCACGAGCGCTCCACAAATCAAATCCAGGAATGCGGCGCATCGACAATGTGTCGCCCATGAATTCAACGTCGTATGCATCAAAGAACGGTGTGAATCGAATAAGCCCGATATAGGTACTGACTAAAAACGCGAGTCCGGCACTTAATGCTGCCGCGTTTGCGATAAAACCCGACGCCCCCATCGTGAACCAATCACACCATAGGGCAAATGCCAGACCTGGACACACCGCCAACGCTGGCCACATCAGCGATTCACGCAGCACATGCCCCGCACCCACGCCCGCAATCAAACGCATCCTCCGAAAGAACCAACCCGAGGACAAAAACATCGAGATAGCCGTCGCGAGCGGTATGCCCCAAAATCCAATCCAAACAACTAGGCCAATCGTCAAAACTAAATTCGCACCCGTGGCGATCAAGCCAGCACACATCTGAATATCCGCCCGCCCACGCGCCAACGCCACACTCATCCCCGCACCCGCCATGACATTGGCCAAATACCCAACGCCCAAAATACGCAACACCCAAATCGAGGTATCGAGACCTTCGCGATCGCCTAACCAGGTTCGCATCAACGGCCCCGCGCAACCAATCGCCACCGCCGTGGCGGGTACCGCCGCCAACGCCAAGTATTTCGTCGCACGCACATACAATTCTTGAAGCCGCTTTTCATCCGCACGTGCATCCAAATCCGCCGCCGCCGGTAACATCGCGCTCACCACCAGCGTCGGTACTTGGCGCAACTTATTCGCCATGTTCACGCCAAAACTGTAGAACGCCACGGCCCCCGCATTCCCAGTCACAAAGCCTGCGATGACGTGGTCCGTCTCGAACATCACCAAGTTGGAAAGTCGTGCCACTTGCGCTCGCAACCCAAACCCAAACAATTTGCGGAACGTTGCACGACGAATTCGTGACGGCAACACGCGTAACCCCGGGACAATCCAAAACGCCGCGACAGCGCACCCGAATGCAAACGTGACGAACGCCGCCCAATGCGCGAACAACAATCCGCGGATCCCATACCCCCACTCAACCAGGGCAACCGCCGTCGCCAATTTCACTAGCGACGCCGCGAATGCGATCGCATTCGTGAGGCCCATGCGCTGCAAGCCGGTCAACAACGCCGCAAAACCCGCCATCGCCGACGTCGCGCCGAACAACATCACCGACCATCGTAATACAAACGTCGCATCGACGGCCTCGATTCCCCCCAACAGCCCCCAACGGCCCAGAAACGAAACAGCAATCGGTGCGCACGGCCAAACGAGCGCCGTCAGCACCAACCCTACTCCGCAATAGAATGCCGTCCCCGTGCTTAACACCGATGAGAGTTCATCAAGCTCGTCACGCGCCCAGTGTTCCGCATTGTATTTCACATACGCGCTCGCCAATCCGAAATCCAAAAGCGCGATATATCCCGTAAACGCGCCGACCAGCACCCACACACCAAACGCGCCATCACCCAATTCATCCACCGCATAACGAATCAACACGAGACTGCTCAACGCATCCCACACACGCCCGCCCGCATTGAGTACCGTATTTCTCGCTAAAAGACGCCGCCGCGACATCGGCTAATCCTCGACCCGCTTCGCCAACGCGCTGTCATCTCTGCGCACGCGATAAATTTCGACCAACTCAGTCCCCTCACCCCGCGCACGCGCAACATCTAACGATGCGACCAACGCGAACCGATTGGTATCCGATCGCCATCCATCCACCACCGCTTGCACACCCGTCTCTCGAAATCCCGGTGATTGGCGAACATAGTCATCAGGATAAAACACGTAATCGATTTCATGTTGTTCAAACCACGAACGCTGCGTTGCCGAATCCGCGCCCACCAACACTTTTAGACCTTCGAAATTCTGATAACAATCGCGATCAAAATAGTACCCCCGCGGATCCAGCGACAACACCACTGCATCATCGGGCAGATTCTCACGCGCCCACTCAAACGCTTCAAACCGCTCTATTCGTTGACCGAGATACGCCTCCCGCGATTCAAAACCCAACACCACCGGCACTTTGTAATGCACCGCAGCAGCCTGCACGCCGACACCCAATACCAACGCACATACCACGACACCAGCCACCGCGCGACGTGCAACAGGAATCCGGACCACCCCTACGCCGGCCAACGCCATCATCGGCAAAAAAAACGGGAGCAAATAACGCACGTGTTGCCGAAAGAAAAACATCGCCAAGACGCCGGACAGACAGAACACGCCAATCAAAACCGCGCGACGCCCGCCAAACACGACGCCCGGCACCCCCAACAACAACACCAACATCCCGGGATTGGACGACCAACCATCGAACGCATCCGGCGTCATCACCACCGACCACGGGAATCGCACGAAATCCCAAAGACCCCACGCTCGCATGCTGTCATGGCTGGCCAACGAGGCAACATCCGCGTCAAACTCCCCCCACGATCCGAACACCGACGCAAAAAACGGATAGAACGGATTACCCACAGTCAACCAAGAACGCAACAACCAAGGTGCTGCCCCGGCCATCACCAGCAGAGCGAACACGGCGGCCCAACGTCCACGCCTTGCAGGTGCAACCAGCGAGACTCCAGCCATGAACAACACCGCCGTGAGATATCCCGTATGTCGAACCCCGCAAGCGCTACCCGCCAGGACACCCGCTAAAACAAGCCAACCCGGGTCTTCCTCCTGATGCCATGCCACTAATGCCACCAGTGCGGCCAACACCATGCACGCAAACGCGAGATCAATCGAAGGCGTACCCGCCTGGTCCGCAAATATCGGCGCGGTAACAAGCGCCGCCGCGCCAATCAATCCCGCTTTTCGATTTGCCAATCGCGATCCCAAGCAATACGCAAACCCGGCACTCAACGACGCGAATACCCAACTCAACAACCCCGGACCCAACTCGGATCCAGTTCCGTACGAAACCGAATACAGCGCATGCACCAAATGCGGATACGCCGAATAATTATTCGCCTCCAACACCCCAATATTGCCCGCACGCGCATACGCTGCCGGCAACGCCAAATGCGCAGCCCCCGCATCCCAATTCGTCACAGGCGCCAAAGCCGAAATGAACGATGCACCTAACCCAAAGACAATCGTCCCCATCGCAATGCGCTCAATCCATCCAAGACTCGTGCCGGAGATATTCGCCGTATGAAGAAACATCTCGCGACGACGCCCAACCCTGGCAATCAACCCAAACAAAAAAAGCGAAGCGACAACATAGAGTCCAGAGATCGCCGCATACAACGAAACGCTACCCACAGCGATCACCCAAACCGCGCAGCAGACCAACCCGATCAACAACGAAAAAAGAACGCGCTCAATACGCGACGAAATCCGCAACGGCTGCAACACCGTCACGCCAATTCCCCCAGCCGCAATCGCTAAAACCGCGAACGTCATGATCCCCTAACAAGACCTCCCCCGAGGCGCAAAACCGCACCCACGCGCGGCCCCACAACGATACCACGGCATCCCCGCCCATGCACACGACTAGGCAACAAAAAAGCCCTGGAAACACTAGGTTTCCAGGGCCACATAGTCTCTATTCCAAAGCTCAACCGCGCCGCTTCAACTCACCCACCATCCGTGTGATCCAGACCGGCAAGAATTCACGCCCCAGCTCCTGCGCCACATTGACACCTTGCGCCCGCCCCACGCGCAATGCCGTTTCCTGCGCCAACGCCCGCGCATGCTTTCGCTCCGCATCCGTCAATTTCCTATCCGATCGCGCCGCCTTAATCGATTTCACATACGTTTGAAACGAATGCTCCACACCCGCTTCCACCGCCATCAACGCCGTGTTATGCCGATCATGCCGCCGCTGTGAAACCCAGTCCATTCCCCTGAACGCCGACCACACCGATCCAATCACCGCACCCACAATCGTCAAACCCACATCCGATTCCAATAAAACATTCATCATCCACCGGTCTCCCGAATTGTACGAATCATTTTATACGTCTCCCAACGCACCATTCCCGATGTCACCGAAATTGTCCCCTCTCCTTGGGGAGAGGGTTAGGGTGAGGGGGTAGTTTTTCGCAAATATCTACCCCGTCGCCAACGACCGCGCACGATTGTCCGCATGCACATGCCCATCCGAATAATCATCCTTCACCCAGTCAAAATGCCGTCGACAAATATCACCCAGCGTAGATTGCGGCACCCGGTCCCGCGTCGATGCAACCCGCGCCGTCACATCCACCGCTATCCCCCCAAACTTCGCCAGGTGTTTCGAGTTCCGCGATACCGCCCCCCCTTCATCAATCCACCCAATCCGATCCGCTAACCGCTCCAAGTCCCGCTGCGTCCGTACACCATCCGTCACAATTACCCAGACCTCTTCACCCGCCATCGCACACAGATCACGCCGAACCCGCTCCAACGAATCCAACACACTCCCATGCACCATCACCAGCCCATCCCGATTCTCAAACTCCCGCAACCGAAAATGCGAAACCGACTCCCCATCCAACTCCGTTAACAATCGAATATCGTTTCTACCGCTCAAAGCCCAATCCCCCAACCCTAGCCGCACACCGTCATTCCCGCGAAGGCGGGAATCCAGAGACACACCAACCGACCAAGCGCCGCCGCAATCGCCGTCCAAAAAACCTTAAGTTTTGTCCCGTTCAGCGTTCCGCCTTTAGGCGGTCGCAATCGGCAACAAAACGGAACGACAAACGTTCTCCGAATAGCATCCACACAAGAAACTCAGCGACTAAATAAACTGCCGCACATCAATGATGTACCCATTCGTAGCATCATCCGAGTCCTTAATCGACGACATCCCCGGCCGCAGATACAGCTCACCCAACGCAATACTATCCGCATCAGCCACCGGCGCAACCGGCGTCACCGCCTCCACGCCAGGCACAACGCTCACATCCCAATTATCCAACCGCGCCTGCACCAGATCGATCCGCGGATCCGTTGTCGGCGCCACAACCTCGATCGTCTCCGTCAACAACGCCAAGTGATACGGAAACCCAGAGACAAACCCATACCCCGGCGCAACCTCCACCGACATCCCCGGCGTCAGTTTCGCCGACACCTTCAAGTCATCCACCGAAGCCTTCCGAATCACGCCATCACCACCACCCCACGCCTGACTCAACAAGAAATACGCAAGCTCCAACGCCGACTCAATTCGATCATCCCAAGTGTTCAACTTCGAAGACGCCACCGGACGCTCCTCGAACGCCCACGACGTTTTCAAATAACTCCGTCCCTTTATTGCCATTCAAAGATAGCTCCTGTTTTGTTTGTCCACGTCGCGGATTTCGATGGATTTATCGCATCACTATTTCCGCGAAACGTCATAAAGCAACATCAAAAATGAACCTCGGCGACTTCCACTCACTTGATTCCCAATTCAATAAAACAAAAGGCGCGCAGCGCTTCCTTATAGCTCCCTCTCCTCGAACACTTGCTCGCAAGTGTGGGGGGAGAGGGCTGGGGTGAGGGGTCGCTTGCGCGTGCAGAATTCACCGAATGCTCAATCCAAGTGATACCCCACATCAACACCCACCGCCCCGTCATCCAAACGAAACTGAAATAACGTCGTTTCACCCGGCTGACTCCGCACCATAAACGACAACGGACTCTCCACCGTCCGCAACGGCGACGTCAGACGAACTTCCGTATGCACCTCACGCCCCGAGAACCGATGCCGCACCTCACGAACACGCCCCACGAGTTTTCCCGTATACCGGTCAGCCCACTCCCCGGCAATTTCCCGTTCCAACCGCTGCAAAGGGGCTCCTCGAAACTCCACCACATCACCCACATGAATATCCGGGTCCCCGCGAAAAAACACCGCCGAACCATCAGGCCGCGGATACGCCACATCATCCAACAGCCCCTCCACCAGCAGATCAGCATCACTCTCCACCGACAACCCGAAATGATCCAACCCACGCCCAATAAAATCGAATTCATCAATACTCGACTGCCGCGTATACGTCTTACTCACCGTCCCCGTGACTGGATTTCCATCAAAGAAGATTCCATTCGCAATGCCCGTATCCGTCGATCCCAGCTGCACACCCATCGTCAACGGATCAAAATAGTAGACTCGATCCGGCACATCTGGCCTACGAAATGAGACCGCCAAATCCGGCCCCACTTCCCAAATATACCCATCCGCCGCATACCCCAACGCAGCAATCGCCTCCAACACACCGGCATCCACATCAAAGTTCGACAACATCTCCGTCGTAGTCTCAACAGAATCCGTATGCACCCCCGCATACGAAAAGAAATCCTTCAGCTCCAACTCCGGAACCAAGAACCTACCCTCATCAAACAAAAGCACCTCCGCATGCCCCTGCTCAATCATCGCTGCGTTGAAGCACTCTCCACCACCATAGACCAACCCAAGATAACGCCCAAAGAAATCCACACGATCATCAAACACCCCAGCCGAATTCTTATGCGGATTGAGTTCGATGTAATCGATGCCCTTCGTATCCAACAACGCCTGCAACGCGACCTTCGCACGATCACCAGCCAACTTATACCCGCTCGCGTCGTATTCCGCATCCGTCCAGAACGTGACCTCGGGATGCAGCGACTTCGCATGCGAATTCCGGCCCGTCTCCTCCGAATCAATCAACATCATCCGCAAGTCCGGCCAGTCAACACCATCGACCTTTAACCCCGCGATAGTGTCCCCGTCTTTTGCGTACGCGCTCGTCACATCGATACGAGCGCTGCCAACCCACTGCCCCGCATCAATGCCGCCAATCTCCAATTCATTCTCAACAGTCTTACGCGCATCAAACTTTGAATACTCACGCACCGCACCGTCCGGGTACGCGCTATGCGCCACCGTATAATGAATTTCACCCAGCGCACGCTGGACGGCATCCTTCACAATCGAGCTGATCATCCGATTCGTGTATGCCCGTTTTACGTTCCTATTGCCAGCGCGCGCCCCAGAATCCGCACGAAATTCAAGCACCTCATGCAACGAAACGTACCGATCCAGAATCAGCTTGCTCGCATCACTCCATTCCGGCGACACCTCCGAAATAGACGACTCACAAAACAGCCGCCCATCCACAAACACACGCACCCGATATCCGATACCCAGATCCGTCACCGACTCCGGCAAAAGCCCCCGAACACGATCCGTCCCATCCGGCGCACTCCGAATCGCCTCCAACAAAGGCACCTCATTGAACGCATGCAACCGCCGACCCCACGTGTCATAAATCTCAACAACGTAATCCAAACCGCACTCCTTAGTGCTGATTGCAAAACACAATCAGCAGACGCTTCCAGCTGCGAACAATCCGCGCAGACCTCATGTGCCGCGCCAGTAATCCCGCAAGCCACAATAATCGAATGCGCGAAGCGCCTCCCTATAGTCCCCTCTCCTCGGGGAGAGGGTTAGGGTGAGGGGTCGTTTTGTCGGCGAAAGGCCCTCCGGCCAAGCGAAACCACTACCCCACAACACTCACCACCAAAGATCCCGATACGCCACCGTCACCGAAGCCATATGCGAACTCGACGCATCATCCACATACGTCAACGTCGTCCCTGCCGGATCAACGATCGGAAAATCACCAGAGACATACGGCGTTACATCGACACCATCCAACGTCGCCCGCTGCGAAACACCATCGAACACCAAGACCTCACTGTCCGCAACCGTCCCCGAATACGCGACCGTATTTACCCCATCCGAAAAAGAAGGATCAACAATCGTGCCCGTCGCATCCAACGAGATCACCGCCTTCGCCGCCACATTTCCAGACGAACTCGCGGCCAACGTCGCACCCGACGCCACAATATTCCAAGGCGTCTGCGTTTCCGACACCGACTCCTCAAACGGATTACGCGCACGCAACGTCAGCGTAAACGCACCGCACATCCGCTCCCGCAAAATCTGCCGCTCGAATCCCTCACGACGAACAAACAACCGCCGACCATCACGCAACGACAACGCCACCGAAAACCCATCCACCGAAGCCACGTCGAGAACCGCATCCAACTTCGACTCCACCGCAGCAACCGTGCTCTCACCCGCGACAAGGCCCTTCACCACAACAACACGCTCATCCCGGCCCGCGACCTCCTCATACTGCTCTTCAAACGCCGTGTGCGCCTCATCAAACGTCAAACTACCCAACGTAATAGCCAAAGCCTACGACTCCCCCAACACCGGCCGCGTATCCGTCACACCCAACAGCAACCGCTCCGGCTCATCCGCCAAATAAGGCTGCAACAAATACCAAGCCTGATCCTCCGCCGTCGCCGCGGCAGACCACAACGCATCAAACCGGCCACCCTCAGCAACCCGATTCCCGCCGATGGAAACATTCTTCTGAACAAACGCATCGTTCACAGACAACGAATGCAACAACAACGCCCCCGCCAACAACGTCTCCCCCGAAACCAACGCCACCTCCGGAGAACCCGTATCCACATCAGCATGCAGAAGACGCAACACAACCTCATGCGCATCATCAATACTCTTCACCACCAGATTCGACGGAACAAGCGCCGTATCCTCCAACTGAAACTTCAGCCGAACATCACTCTCCGTACTAAACGCCGCCACAAAACAACTCCTCGAGTTCGAAAACCATCCTTCCCCCAGGTCGACAAACTTCGCGTTCAATCCTGCCGAGGAAATCCCCTCTCCTCGGGGAGAGGGTTAGGGTGAGGGGAACGTCCGAAGGACAATCCCAGGTATTGAAGAGCAAGGGCGGGAGCAAACGCTCCCGCCCAACTCACACGCCACTACCAATCGCTCTGAACGACCACCCGCGCCTTCTCATACAACACCGCGAAATCAGTCACCACCGTCAGATACGTACGATCCCACTGCTGATGAATCAACTTATCGCTCTCCACCAACAAATCCTGCTCCGTCAACTTCGCCACCGCATAATTCCGATCCACGATAGTCAACTTATCCGCAGGCTGATCCGCCATCGGCACCAAGCGCACACCCAACGGTGTAACCAAGTTGCCCGTACTCGCGAAATCGAACAACGCCGTATCCTTAAACTCCGTCATCCCCAACAGCGTCTGCGCCAAATCACTGTTCACCAACATATGCGTCGGCGAAAAATAATGATCCAACGTCAACGTCGTGAACCCCTTCACGATATCCGCATACACCCATACGCCAGATGTCGCAGTATCCACTGTCGTCGCCGCCGTCGAAACACCAGACGAATCACCATCCACCAATACCGTCGCCAACCGCGCATCCAAATCACGCCCAAGCCGCTCACCGATACGCTGCAAATGCACCCGCAACGTCTCAACACTCATACGCCGAATCGCCTCATAAGAAGCAACAACACCACGCCCCTTCTTATCCAGCCGGACAATCCGATCCCCATACTGAATCTCAGACTCCGGAATCGCCGCGCCCTCAGCGACACTCCGCAGCTCCTCATTATCCGCCGACTCCGTCACAAACGGAACGTCATACGCCACACCATCGATCTTCTCATCACGAACAATCAGCTCAGGATACGCCGGCTTACGCTTCAGCCCCGCAAGCACCGCCTCCCGAACAATGTCAGGAAACAACCACTTCGCATTCGGATCCGTCTGAAAAAACGATCCACCGTCACCAAATCCAAGTCGACTCCAAACTCCTGCGCACAATAATCCTGCACATTCGTATCCATCGCCCGGAAATACTGCGCATGCGTCAGCCCCAACGAATCCAACGTCTCATAAAGACCCTGACCACGAACCTGACGCAACGAATCCGCATCCTGACTCAAGAACGAAACTCGTTCCTTAACCATGTCATCCCGAAAACCCATAACAACTACCCCATCTCTAAAGTTCTCACTCAAACCCCACCCAAAATGTCATTCCGAGCAAAGCCGAGGAATCTATTTCGATATCCCAGTTCAACTTCGACCCCGAAGGGTCGATTGACCCGAGCGTCAACTATTTCAATCTCGTTTTTCTTTGTTACTTTCTTTTTCCGCAAAAAGAAAGTAAAAGCTAGATTAGTACGTGTACTCTCGACGCCGCCGAATCCACCTTCACATTTACACCAACCCCATTACCCGAAGCCGGCGCCTTCACCGACCCATCCGTCGCCGAAGCCAAAACACCCGCGACACCATTCACCGTCGGATCCGCACCCGTATAATCAAGAATGCAAACACCACGCACCTTCACCGGAATCGCCTCACTATTCGCAGTCGACGCCGCCAACGCCTGACCAAACACCACATCCTCCGCATCCGTCGCGTTATCCACGATGTACGCCCCCGTCAACTTCACCGCATCACCCTTCGTCACCGCAATCGTCCCCGAAGCCGGCGTCTGACACGTAATCACCAACTCCGTAACCGCACCACCAACATCACCAAAAGCCATCTCAACGCTCCTTCTTCAAATCAAAAAAATTCTCTCACCAATAAGCGCAAACTTGTTGCGCCAATATTCAAAAAGGAAATCCCCTCTCCTCTAGCAAATGCGAAGCGTATGCGGGAGGGAGAAGGTTTGGGTAAGCGGCCTTTACCAAACGTCGACTAGACTAGGTCCACACAATTCACACACCATCATCGAGAGCGCTTGACCCGCGGCACCGATGACTTGCAGAAAGACCATCGACTCCGCGTTCACCGTCATTGCGAAAGAGCCGCAGGCGACTGTGGCAATCTCCGAAACTCAAACGACTTAGGCACACCGAAACCAACTCGTGTCCTCAGTAGGAGCGAAGCCATCACGCACCCTCAGACATCCCTACCCCCGAGCAATCGCCAAAGCCATCCCCGCACGATCCCCCACATCCTCATCACCCAACGCCTCCGGCCGACTCACCGGCAAAGGCGGATACTTCAAATCAAACCGGACCTCATACGCACGCAACTGCCCATGAATCTCCTCCAACGACAACCCCCGCGAAACCTGCCGCCAGACATCCTCATCAAAAGCAGCACCATCCAACTCACGCCCCAAACCACACAACCGCTCCACAGCACGCCCCCGCGCAGCAATCCCATCAACCACCAAACCCGCCGCATCAACATCCGAAAAACCCGCCGATGACACCGCCCGGGAAACCGAATCAACAGCCGCAGGACTCAACCCCGCAACACGCTCCGCACTCACCAGCCAAGAACAATCCTCACCAATCAAACGCAAAGACGCAGCCCCACGATCCCGCGAAACCCAGCAATACTCACCAACACCCTCACGAACAGCATCACCATCCACATCCAACCAACGCACAGGATGCGAAGCCTTCTCAGAAGCAAACAACGCCCCCTCAAGCGACTCCCCATCGATCCGCCAACCCACTAACGCACCACCCTGCTCCAACCGCAAATCAAAATGCGCACCAACCGAATCCCGATGCCGATGCAAAACAAACCGCCCATCCGCGGCGAACGAATCACGGTCGACGCCAGGCTCCTCACGGCACATAGTCAAATTCCAGTACATTCCTATCTCCCAATGATTCAAGCGACCAAGCTCGCACAGATATCTCGCCACCGACATTCCCACTCACAAGAATAGACGCGCGCAGCGCCTCCTTTTGGTCCCCTCTCCTCTAGCATATGCGGGAGGGGAGAGGGTTAGGGTGAGGGGTCGCTTGAATTCGTCCACACAATCCACAACCCCACTACGCCCCAAGCACCTGCTGCGCCAACGACATACACACCGCAGCCAAATTCGCCACCAACAACAACACACCCCGCGCCAACGTCGTTTCGAGTCGCTGCACACGCTGCTTCAACTCCCGCAAATCCTCATTCAAACTACTCATCTGAAACTCATGCGCCTGCCGATACCCACACCCATTACAACCCGTTCGATCAATAGCCATGGCCCCAACTACTTCGGCACCAACGCCGCCAAACGCGAATCAACCTCAACCAACAACGAATCCGATTTACCAAGACCGGCTTCCATCAAATACTTTTTCGCCGCCTTCAACGCCTCCGCCTTATCACCATCATCCGGCACCACAACCAACAACGCCTCCAACGCCGCCGCCTGCTCCACCGACAACACCTGCTCCAACGCCGCAGCAACCCGCTCAGGATCATTATCCATCGCCACCAACAACCGAGCCCGATACTCAAAAGGCGACTCCACCACCTGCGCAAAAACCCGCCCCGCACCCAACACACAAACAACCAAACCAACACCAACCAAAACCCAACTACGTCGCCTCATCAAAACCTCCAATTCATCTCGAATTCCCAACTGAAAGAACATTCCCTCCCGTCATTGCGAGGGAGCGGTAGCGACCGCGGCAATCTCGTTATAGAGAGAGACTCCATTGAAAAATCGCCTCAGTCGTCATCGGAACATACGAGACCCGCAACAGGGAGCCTCACTCCTCCGCCCAAGTCACCACCGTCCGCAACTCAATCGGCGCATGCACAACATCCCGAGCAGCCGCCAAAGCCTCCACCACCGGCAACGCACGCGCCTGCCCAACAAAGCCCGTACCCTGCGAACCCGCCGGCACAATCGACCCCTCAATCACCTCACGCACATCTCGCATCACAAAGTGACACTGGTCATCCCCATAACTCCGCCCAGGAATGTGATCACACGTCCGCAAATCCCGTTGACACACCGAACACTCCGGCGTTTGAAACGAAAACCCAATCGACGTCTCCCGATAAACACCACCCTCAATGTTACGGATAAAATCCGAATTCTCACCCGTCCGCAACACATAAACATCCGGACGCACCGAAGTCCGCTCACCATCCGCATGCAACCCCGAACGAAAAAACGTCCCCCGCGGCAACGACCCCCGCAAATCATGCCGCTCCATCAAAGGACGCCCAGGCACCATCTCACTAATCCGATCTAACTCCTCATCCGGAAACCGGCTGAAATGACGATCAACCTCGTTATGACAAAGGTCCAGCGTGAACACCGCCACATCCTCCGCACCCAACGGACACAACGAAAAACGATTCACCTCATCCATCACATCCCGCGAAGACTCCAAACCACGCTCACCAACCACCAAAGCCCCCTCATGCCGAAACACAAACGGTGACAACTCCATCAACAAAACTCCTCTACGTTTCCCATAACTAAAGAACCTGCGTTGCACTTCGAGAACTTCGCAAAGCGAAGTTCGGGACAGCGACAAACACTTCAAAAGGAAGTGCCAAGAACAAAAGATCTCTGCGAGTAGATCAGGTTTACGCCATTCATACTCACGCTCATTATCAACTTCGGATGCGCTATACAAGTGACTCGATGAAAGACGACCCACCCTCACCGTCATTGCGAAGGAGCTCAGCTATCCGCGAAGCGGATGCGGTAGCGACTGCGGCAATCTCTTCAAGCGATGTCTCTTGGATACGAATTAGGTAAACCCGCTCTAACATTATCAACCAACAACACCCCCCGAGAAGGAGACAAAGCGAGGCTGCTCTTCGCCGTAACGGACCATTCAAAAGGCGACAAGAAACCTTGTGATAAGATCTTCCTATGCAACACAATCACTCAGAAACTGTTCCCAACGAGCCCCTCATCTGCACAAACTGCGGCACACTCAATCAAGACCAAGAATTCTGCACCCAATGCGGAAGACCCATCGACTCCACCGGAAACCGAGGCCACTTCATGGGCCAAATACTTCTCCACACAAAAACATTCCTCACAACAGGTCGCCCCCGACCACTGTTCTTAGCGATACTCATCGGAATCATCGCCCTACTACTCGGCTCAGACTCAGCTTCCCTTGACATCCTCCCCCCGCATGTTCTCGTTGGGATCACCACTCTTGCCGTGGTAGTTTTTCTATACTGGATTCTGGACAACGATTAGAGTAGCCAGATCCCTCACTCTGAGCGATGAGCCTCTACATCATTGAAGCGAACACAACATCTTTGCGCCTCTGCGCCTTTGCGTTTATATCAAGTTGTGTCATGGTCTCCAGACCATGACACTCCGCCGACCGCAGATCTCCAATCAGCATTACCTCTGACTAACGAACACCAACCCCCAACTCCACAGCAGCCCCCTCCTGCGAAACAAAACCCTCATCCCGCAACGCCACAGCATTCGCAATTTCCTGACCCCGAGCATTCGCTTCCTTCAGAACGTCGACGGTCCGATTCGAACGCATCCGCACCGACGCCTCCGCAGCCCCCCACATCAACGCCAACTCGAAATTATATAAACGCTCCAAAAACGACTTCACACACCGATTCACCGACTCCACATGCCGGTTAATAATCTCAAACTGCGCCGTCCCGTACGTCTCCGTCGTCCCATAATTCCGCCCCAAAAGAATCGGCATTAGATGCGTACCCGTAATCACCTGCTCCTCAATCGCCTTATGATTCTCATAAAACACCTGCGACCGCTGATCCCCCTTAATCAGATCCACCGCGACATTGTCATACGTCACCAAATTCTGATCCGTCTCAAGATCATTTAACCGCGTCCGCAACTGCTCAAAATTCTTCCCAATCCGATCCTCATAAGCATCCTGCGTCTCACCCCTGCGCTTACCATCCGGCGCATACTGCACATGCAACTTCGCCCAACCCGCGTTATGCGTAGCCTTCGCCATATCCTCAAGAAGCCGCTGCTGAATCTTCACCACAAACGGAATCGACCGCAGCATCGAACGCCCATAAGGATTCGTCCCATCCCGATCCAACCCCACATAAACAAACCGATCCTTCGGAAGCCGAATCTCCTTACCATCATGAATCTGATAAGGCTGAATTCCACCCTTCTCACGCCGAAAACGAACCGTCCAAACATCCACCGGAACAACATCAAAAATAGATTCACGGCTCTGCGTCAACACAATCTCAAAAGCAGCCGCCCCATACGTGAACAAAGACGTATAAAAGACCTCCAGCAGCCCCTCCATACCCCCATCACCACCATTTACACGCCCGTCGAGTTCCTTCAACAACCGCAACGCACGCCGCTCCGCCATCTCAGAAGAAGGCTCAACAATCCCCACATCAAACCCCGTCTGACACAACCGCTTCCAAGTCCAGACCGCATCCGAAATATCCGGGATCGCATCCCGCAAAAACCGATAGACCTGCAACATATAGAACGGCGTCTCATTCGAAAGTCCAACAAAATCCGACATCGCCCCCCGAAGCCCAAGAGCATCCTCCGGAACAGACAACACCCGACCACGCTCCTCCCCTCGAAACGTCTCCGCACGCTGACCCGCAACCGACTCAACATCACCGTCACCCCGAAACCAATCCAACCAACCCGGCATACGATCCATCTCCATTTACCCGACAAGGCCCGATCTATTCGCACAACACGTTGCACTCCAATACAAATCGAATCCCGAAAAAAGCCAGAACGCCAGCATGCGCCTACTGCTTTGTCACGTTTAAACATTGCGTCAGCTCGAAAAACGGGGACTGTCCCAAGAGCAGTGAGGCACGAACGGAACGCGTGGAATGTCCCCATTTTTCCACCACGCGAATGTGAAATATCGACGGTGCACGACCAAGAACCAACGCTCCAGTAGCGTTCGCCCGACGATCTTGACGGCTAGTTAGGAGGTCGCGTTCTTCAGCGCCGGACGGTCGATTCCAAGAAAACCGATAGGGTGATCAGTCTTAGCATGAAGAGCGAGTTGCGCGAGTGATTCGCCAACGACAGGCGCAAATTTGTATCCGTGCCCAGAAAAGCCCGCCGCGACAATTACGTTTTCATTGTTCGGGTGGCGGTCGATAATAAAATGTTCGTCCGGCGTCATCGTATACATACAAACGCTGACATGGGATTGCCGAAGCTCGAACCGAGGCAAGACTTCAGACGCCAGTCGTTGAACAGGTTCCGTGTCATCCCTAGTGACCGTCCGCTGAAGTTCATCCGGATCTTCAATATTTTCACCGCCATGGTGCTCAGCCATTTTAATTCCAAGATCGTCTAAAGCTGGAAAACCGTAGATGGCTCCCCATCCCATGTCGAAAAAAAATGTAGGCAGTGTCGCAGCGGATTCTTGATTCGCGGTGGGACGGAACCACGTCTGAACTTTTCGACGAATAGTCAACGGAATATTTATTTCAGCGAGTATTTCGCGAGCCCACGCTCCAGCGCAAATGACAAGCGTTCCAGCGTGTATTTCTCGATGGGCTGTCTTGATCGTGATGCCATCGCCGTCCGTTTGCCAAGAGAGTGCGTCCTCATGAATGAGTACACGGGCACCAGCGTTCTGAGCCTCAGTTATGTGCTGTTCCACCCCCCGTTCGACGTGGAGGTAGCCCGCTTCAGGATCAATGTAAACCGTGTGACCAGCGGGAAATCGAAAGTCAGCGTAACGTCGTTCTGCTTCTTCCGCAGTGACTCTATCGTGGGGCAAATCGTGTTCAGCGTAACATCTATCGAGCCCTTGAATGACCGGCGAGTCTTGCGGGCCAGATACGACGAGACCAGATTGCTCGAACAAAGTGACATCGCTCGTTTGTTCAAGGTCACGCCAAAGGTCATATGCGCGATTGAGTAAAGGAATGTAATCGGGATGTTCCCAATACGCTTTTCGAATGACGCGGCTCGCACCGTGGGAGCTACCAAGGTCATGGGCCATCCCAAAACGCTCAATCCCGCACACGGATGCACCCTGCTTGGCCAAGTGATAAAGCGCAGCGCTGCCCATGCCGCCCAGACCAAGTACTGCAACGTCGTAGCGTTCAATCGTCATAATTTAAGGCAGATCGGGTTCGAGTAAAGTTGCAACATCATCATGCGCATACTTAATCGCGTAGTCGAGTGCAGTGCGACCAAATTCGTTTTGGATAGTGCGGTCGGCTCCATGCGCGAGGAGGATTCGAGCAGAATCGGCATGGCCTTGAAGCGCCGTGCCGAAGAGCGGAGTTGCCCCTTGTCGGTCCCGTGCATTTACGTGAGCGTCGCGATCGATTAGAACATCCATGAGTTTCGCATGTCCGCCGAGAGCGGCGAGATGGAGCGCGGTCTTTCCCCGGTCGGTAACCGCGTTGATGTCCGGCGAGTGCTCAAGGATGGCCTGCGCAGTCACGGCATGACCGGCCCAAACAGCGGCGTGGAGCGCCGTTTCGCCACGGTTATTCGTGGCATCGATATCCGCCTCGCGCTCCATAAGTTTCGCGACAGTTCCGTTGTGACCTGCTTTGGCAGCAAGATGAAGCGGCGAGTCGCCTAGTTTGTTTCTTACAGACGTGTCGGCCTCTCCTTCTAAAAGCACATCGACGATCGTGAGGTATCCACCTCTCGCCGCTAAGTGCAACGGCGTAAGACCAGCGGCGTCTGCGGTGTTCACCGGCGAGTGTTGAATAAGGGCCTGTGTGACGTCTAATGCACCTCGAAGAGCGGCCCGGTGCAACGGAGTGTTTCCCTTACGGTCCAAGATTGTTGCATCAGCGTCGTGCTCAAGCAATAGGTTGACCGCTTCTATTTGTCGCCATGCAGCGGCAAGGTGCAACGCGGTTGCCCCAGCAGAATCACGGTGGTCAATGTCTGCACCGAGATCCAATAGAGCTTTGATGGTTGCGATATCGCTACGCTTGACCGGCAAAAATAGCGCCGTGTTACCAGATTCGTCCTGAGCGTTGATGGTTCCCTCAGACGCCAGAAGCGGAAGCAAAGCATTCCTCGCCCAGTTGGCGGCGTAGTGAAGTGGCGTACCTCCCGTGGCGTCGGCAACAGCGATGTCAGCCCCCAATTCAATGAGCGCGTTGACAAATTCTTCGCCACCAGCCTTCGCCGCCATGTGAAGCGGGGCGATTCCCTTGTCGTTTCGAGCATTGATGTCGACATTCTTATCGTTCGCGAGTTGCCGCGCTACGTCGAGACGTGCCCGCCCCACAGCCGTGTGCAGCGGCGTGTTACCTTTATTGTCCGCATGACTCGGGTTCGCACCTGCGTCGATGAGTTCCTTAATGACTTCCGCGTCACCTCGCTTCGCAGAGAGAAATATCGGTGTTACACCACCGTTGTTACTCGCGTTCGAATCCGCTTCGTGCGTCAGCAGCATGCCCACGGCTTCGAGGTTTCCTTTTCCAGTCGCACCATGCAAGGGACGATTACCATTTCGATCACGTGCCTCAATGTCAGCGTCTGATTCGCTACACAAGACCCTGACCGTTTCTTCATCGCCGTTTTCGGCGGCGAGGTGGAGAGCAGTGTGTTGCGCGCTACCCGCGAGTAGATGGGGGTCGGCGTTATTTTGTAGCAATGCTGTGACGACTGCGGATTCACCGGCACCGGCTGCGCGATGCAACGGAGTCGCGTCCGCAAGGTTCGGAAGATTTGGGTTCGCGCCTGCCTTGAGCAATTCATTCATGATCTCGACGAGCCCACCTTTCGCGGCACGGTGCAGGGCCGACTCACCGCGTTCGTCCTGAGCATCAACCTCAACGACGTGATTGAGTACCGTTCGGACTGCGTCAACGTCTTTCGTTCCGACAGCAGCATGCAAGAGAAATCCTGAATCGCGCAATCGAAGCGACGTGGCATCAGGGTGCTGCGTCAGTAGGCGATCAAGGCGTCGAAATTGAGCGTCCTTGATCGACGCCTGCAGTTGATTGCGGAGGTCGACATCATCATCGGACTGGGCTTGCGCACTCGAAAATCCGGCGAAGATGCTAACCGCTGCGATGAGCGATGCGTATATCGATACAGGGCGTCTCGTCATGGGTAATTACTCGGTTAGATTTAGGGTAGGGATCGCCGACCAGACTGTCAACTATTCTTGGGAAGGGTTTCTTCTCATAATGACGTGTTTGCTGTGGTGGCGAAGTTCATAGACAATCAAATTCGGGGGAGAATAGGAGCATCGATGAGCCCAACCATTCTCAAATTCATATGTGTCTTCATGTTGATGTCGGCCAGCGCAATCGCGCTGGATGCCGGTGTCGCCGTTTGTGACATTACACCGGATGTTGAAATGTATAACATTCCGATGGCGGGGTACGGAGCTCGGAACGGTAAGCCATCGACAGGCGTTCACGATCGACTCCTCGCGAAGGTGATGTATCTAAGGGAAAGAGACGTACAGGCCGTATTGATTACGTGTGATTTACGTTCGATGACGCCGGAAATCAAACAGGGGATCGTGGACAAGGTCAAAGATCTCGGACTGACCTTGGATAATGTGATGGTGTGTGCATCACACAATCACTCGGGACCATCTTTCTATCGAGAAAAATTTTGGCAGCTACAGTTCGGAGAATTCGATCCCGCAATATTGACACCCATGACGTCAAACATTGCAGATGCTCTGCGACGTGCGCACGATTCGGCAGCGCCTGTGAACGTTGGTTTTATTCGGCGCAAAGCCGAAGGGTTTACACGAAATCGACGTTGGCAGTATGACGAGCAGCGACGGGTCGCGAATGGCGAGACGCCCGCGATCAATCCCGCACTGTCCGTCATTCGGCTCGACAAAAACGACGGCCATCCGTTGGCTATCCTAGTTCACTTCGCGACACACCCCACGATATTGGGCGCGGACAATATGCACTTGTCGGCGGAGTGGCCAGGCGTGTTGCAGCGTGATGTCGAGGCGGCTTTCCCCGGCGCAGTGGCCATGTTCGCGAACGGGGCCGAAGGGGATCAAGCGCCCGCAGGCGCGACGGGCGATGATGCGTATGCACGAGTAGAGGATTTCGGTGGGCGATTGGCGGCAATCGCCGTTGGACTCGCCCGAGATGTCGAATCTAAACCAGATGTACGCCTGAACGTTGGGCGAGTGACACCTGAACTGCCGCCGTTTGAGTTCAGCGAAAGCGCCCGGACAGGGCGGTACGCGAATTTGATGTCAATGGCGAAAGAGCAATTGCCGCGGCGTGCCGAGATTCAATTGATTCAGTTAGGTGACTGGGCCTTCGTGGGACTACCAGGCGAACCGGTGTGCGCAGTAGGTTGGGCGACGGAGGCTTGGATTCGAAATGCAGGGTTTTCTGAGGCAATCGTGATCGGGCTTGCAAATGATTACGTCGGGTATATTTTGAACGCGCAGGAATACGGCCATGGGGGGTACGAAGTCGACCTGCGGTCCTATTACGGCCCGGGCTTGGGCAGTTTTATTGGACGGGAAGCAGGCCGTCTAGCGAAATCGATCAGCATGAAGTGACGCAGAAGATTGAGAGGGCGGCGACATTCCGAAAAAAACCAAAAAAGTGATCAAGGAAACGGATCTCTATCCACCGTTGCGCGACTATCTTGTGGCGAATGGTTACGTCGTTCGCTCTGAGGTCGTGGGGTGTGACGTCGCTGCGACCAAGGATGAAGAACTCGTCCTGATCGAAATCAAACGAAATTTTTCCACATCACTCTTGGCCCAGGCAGTACGCCGTCAGCGGGTGACACCTTCTGTCTATGTCGCAATTCCCACACCAAGCGGCAAACAGTCAAAGAAACAGTGGAAAGGGACGCAGATGATTCTACGTCGCTTGGAGCTGGGGCTGATCGTGGTCAATCTGCGAGCGAAACCTCCACGCATCGATGTCGTGTTTCATCCGACACCGTTTGCCCGACGCATGAGCAAACGTGATCGGCAAGCGGTGTTGCAGGAGATTAAGGGCCGTTCGATCGACCTGAATATGGGCGGGGCAAACAAGACGAAGCTGGTGACCGCGTATCGCGAGAACGCGATTCATATCGCATGTTGTCTGGAGCGCTACGGAGCTCTCAGTCCCGCGAAATTGCGGGCGCTGGAGACAGGCCCGAAATCGCGGGCGATCGTTTATGATGACGTATATGGATGGTTTGAGCGCATTGGTCGAGGCCTTTATGACCTCCGAAAGAAAGGCCATAAGGCATTGAGCGACTACCCAGATCTGGTCGCGTACTACCGAGACCAGCTGGATGAATTACCCGTGCCCGATGGGAACATTGACGGGAAGTAGCCGTGTCGATAAGCTAGCGGCGGGGAAATTTGGTGGGAAGCGGTCAATAAAGACCGATAACGCAGGCGGGACCTATGCCTATTCTCAAGAGTGTTACCTACGTGTTGACCGCGATGTGTATGGTCGCCTTTGCGGGGTGTGCGCCGGTTGAAGAAGATCCAGAAACGGACGCTTCAGGTGCAGCGGCGAGCGGCCCAGCTGAGGTTGTGTCGCCGACGTCCACGTCAGAACCGGATCCGATCGGGATTACAACGGAATCGTTGACAGGGACAACGTGGGCGATCGCCGATTATTCCGTGACGTTCGAAGCAGACGGCGTCGTTAGTTTCAACAGCGGCTCAAAGGGCACGTGGTCACTGACCGATGGAACGATTACCATTGCTGCTGCCGACGAAGAAACAGTCATCGGCGTTGACGGTGATACATTAACGCACAATGGAATGACGCTTGAACGTCAGTAGGGTCTCGATAAATCGCCTACTGTTTTTGAGTAGATGCGGAATCGTTTGCCTAACGTTCATCGTGTTGGGCTGTGGCTCCGAGTCAGTTACACCTGACATGGAAGTTGAGCTAACCACCGCTGCTCCCGAACCAGCGGAGGACCCATTGTCGATAATACCGGAGGACGTCTCACTGTGGGAGACATTCCATCCAAAACGCATACTAAGACAGCCGGGCACAAACACGCTAGTTGTCGAAGGCGTGGTTGCGGGAGATGCGGCGACATTGGCAGGTGAGCTGGAAACAGCATCCATCGAATTGGGCTGGTCAGCGGATACGCTGGCGACGAATGGCGGTTTGACCACACTCATTCTGAGTAAGGACTCGCGGCGCCTGAAGGTCAACCTGACGCAAGACGAAGATGTTGTAAACGTCTATCTCACGACGCGCGTGCCCGAATAACCAAACGCCTTGCCGGGTTGTCGTAGCGACCGATCACCACCCGCGCTTCCTGCTTTCCTTCCCACGTAACAAACGCTACCATATTTGACCAGATGCACTTTATTCACGAGGTATAGTCGTTTGTCCATTGATAAATCCATTAATGATTCACTGAATCGACTCGATTCGCTCGGCCAGCGGCGATCATTGCGAGTGCTGCCGGGCGTAGGCGGCCTAATCAAGGACGGCAACCGCCAAGTCATCAACCTGTCTTCGAATGACTACCTGGATCTCGCGAATGATCCACGCGTGATACTCGGTGCGCAAAACGCCGTCACGCAGTTCGGATGTGGAGCAACAGCGTCACGGTTAATGTCAGGCAACTTGACGATTCATGACGCACTAGAAGAGCGACTCGCTGCATCGGTGGGGCAAGAGGCATGCCTGATCTTTCCCAGTGGATTCCAAACCAATCTCGCCGTGATTTCTTCATTGATGTCAGATCGCGACGTCATTTTTTCCGATGAGCTGAATCATGCCAGCATCATCGACGGTGCCCGACTAGCAAAAGCCGAGGTTTGTGTTTATCGACACAACGATACCGAACATCTTAGAGAGTTGTTGAACAGGCGTTCGGTGAGCGGACGACGGCTAGTGGTATCCGATTCGGTCTTCAGCATGGACGGCGACTTAGCCGATGTAGTCGCACTCGAAAAACTAGCACGGGAATTTGATGCGCTACTGATGATCGACGAGGCGCATGCAGTCGGAGTCTTCGGCCAAGGGGCGGGTCTTTGTAAAGAGCTCGGCGCCCAGCCCGATATCGTGTCCGGAACGATGAGCAAGTCACTAGGGACAGGTGGCGGTTTTATCGCGTTAAGCGAGGAATTGCGTGACTATCTAATCAATGTGGCGCGACCCTTCATTTTTTCAACCGGACTTTCGCCAGCGAATGTCGGCGCGGCGTTGGCAGCGCTCGACATTATCGAAGCGGAACGCGGAATGGGCGCCGAGCTGCTAGCACGTGGCCAAATGTTTCACGGAATGTTACGTGAAGGCGGTTTGGACGTTCCCGCATATGAATCGCAAGTGATCCCATTGATGGTCGGATCAAACGAAACAGCCGTAGGATTATCGGCTGAGCTCCTTGAGCGGGATGTGCTCGCGGTCGCCGTGCGTCCACCATCGGTACCCGAGGGAACCGCACGGCTACGCTTGTCAGTAACGTTGGCACATTCACAGGACATGCTTGAAAAGGCGGCTGGACTAATTGTGGAGAGGTTTGGCGTTTTGGAGACCTCCGGGCGGGACTAAAGCACATCTACCCTATTCGCAATCATCGCAATCGCCGAATCCGTTACGCAGGTGAATTAATAAAGGACAACCAACCTTCACCGTCATTGCGAGGAGCCCAGCTAGCCGCGAAGCGGATGCGACGGAGACTGCGGCAATCTCTTCATGCGATATCATTTGGGTAGAAGCTAAGCACTACTGTGGACGTTGTGGACATGGTGAACTGAGTGGACAAGGCTTTGAAAAACGCTATCTTCATAACAGGTACGGGTACCGATGTCGGCAAGACAATCATTACCGCAGGCATTCTTCGCTATCTCCGGCAAAAAGGCATTGACGCCGTCTCGATGAAACCCGTACAGACCGGGGCTGAGTTGACGGGCGGTCAACTGATTGCCCCCGATCTCGCCGTGCACCGTGCAGCGTCGGGTTTCGCACCCCAAGATGACGACCTAGAATTGATGGCACCATATTTATATGAGCCAGCGTGTTCGCCACATTTAGCCGGGCGCTTGGCAGCCCGGTATCCGGATGTCGACCGAATCATTTCGTGTGCAAAGAAACTTTGTGCACGTCATGATTGTGTCCTGATTGAAGGCGCAGGCGGGATCATGGTGCCACTCGACGACTCAGTAACGATGCTCGATCTCATGCAACAGCTTGGCTGTCCCGTCATCTTAGTGGCGTTACGAGGACTAGGAACAATTAACCACACGCTGTTGAGCATTGAAGTGTTGCGCAACGCGGGACTTGACCTGCTCGGTGTAGTATTCAACGAGACAGAGGCAGTAGATCAGGATTTCATTCGACAGGACAATCCGGAGTCAGTTCGCAAATTCGGCGAAGTGGACATCGTAGGGAATGTAGACTACCTTGAGGGATTCGACCCCTTATCGAAAGTAACGTGGGAGCAGTTTGAACAATGCATGCCGGGATTACACAAGATTCAACAATCGATCTACCCAAAGTAGCGTCGGATTTACACGCACGAGATATTCGCCATCTTTGGCATCCCTATACAGATACCGACGCATATGCGTCGAGCCGTTTCCGGTGCGTTGAACGAGCGGAAGGATCGTACCTCTACGAGTTAGGTGGCCGACCGATTCTAGATGGAATCGCATCATGGTGGGCTACCGCCTTAGGACACGGACACCCCGCAATCGTTGAGGCCATTCGTGAACAAGCCGGGGTCTTACAACACAGCATCCTAGGCCGGATGACCCACCCCAAGGCAATCGAACTAGCCGAACGATTAGCCGGGCTCACACCAGACGGACTCAACCACGTTTACTTTGCCTCCGATGGCGCAAGCGCAACCGAAGCCGCCCTAAAAATGGCGATCCAATTCTGGGCCAACCAAGGTCAACCGGAACGCCACAAATTTGTAGCCCTAGATGAAGGCTATCACGGAGATACATTGGGCGCCGTCGGCGTAGGATTTGTACCGTCGTTCCATTGGCCATTCGAACATTCCGTGCGTAAGGCACACTTCGCAGAAAAACCCCATCTAGCCCAAGCAGCAACGGAGGAAGAAGATCGCACACACGCGATCACAGCGTTCGACTCGATGGAGAAAATTGTCCGAGAACATCACGCGGAACTGGCCGGCGTAATTATTGAACCGCTATGCCAAGGCGCAGCGGGCGTTCGCGTCTATCATCCCGAATACCTACGATTATTACGCGGATTGTGTGATGAATACGGATTGATTTTGATCGCGGACGAAGTCGCCGTCGGATTCGGACGAACCGGAAAAATGTTCGCCTGCGATCACGCCCAAATTACACCAGACATCATGTGCTTCGGAAAAGCACTGACGGGCGGCTATTTACCAATGAGCGCCACCATCGCCACCGACCGCGTCTACGATGCTTTTCGCAGCGATCCCGAGATGGACCGCACCCTATACGACGGCCATACCTTCTGCGGAAATCCGATTACCGCAGCCGCAGCATTGGCCGCGATTGATGAATACGAGCGTCAAGACATCGTGAACGCATGCGGCCCCACTGCGCTTCAATTAAACGAAGTAATCGCGAGCATTGCACAACACGAGTCGGTCGCCTACCACAAAACATTGGGAATGATCGGGATGGTGTCATTCACGGCAGAATCCGGCGGCACCGATTTCGCACGACAAGTGGGCGAACGCGCCTGGGATTTAGGATTGTTCATCAGGCCACTAGGAGAAGTACTCTATCTCTGGCCTCCGCTGAATGTCGCAAAAGAAGAGCTTGCTGAAATGGGCGTACTGTTCGAACGAGCGGTTTGTGAGACTACTGCAGAAGACTAGAGCAGGTTTAGTTAAAGCGTATCCAAGTTGATTCGCACAAGAATAGTACCGGGAGGGCCAAGTTCCACCTTGGCCGGGTCACCGGACATAGCACCGACCAAGGTGGAACTTGGCCCTCCCAATTTATAACCCATTACGTCGAGGGTACAATTAGAGTAAGCCGCCTCTACAATGCGCCAGCAATCCTACCGCAATTCCCCCTCGCTACTCCTTCGTAACCGTCAACACCGCGTCCGTCTGAAGCGACGCACCACCCTCTTTCGAAATCCGCTGACCATTCACGTCATACGCCGCAATTTCCAACACATGCTGCCCCGCCTGCAACTGCGGAAACACCGGCACCCGCCGCGACCAAATACCATCCCCTTCTGTCCGGTCTCCCTGCGTACCATTATCAAAAAGGTCCAACGTCCCATCCGGAATATCCCGAAACGTCGCAGCAACCGTATCCACTTTCTTATCCGGATCATTCACCGCTACCGTCAACAACGCCGCAGTCCCACTCTTAGCCGACGCCGGCTCAAACAGCGCGTTAAACAGCGCCAAGCCCTCAGGTGCCGGCGGCGCATCAGTCTCCTCCGCCGCCGCTGCATCCTCATCACCCGTCATCACGCTATGCACACTCATCCGAATGGCTTCATCCCCACCCGAAACTTCAATGTCCGCCGCATCCCCAAAACCCATATCACGCAGATGCTGAAGAATCGGGAGCATCTCCTCAACGCTCCCCGATAACGTCACCGACACCTCAACCTGAGCCGAAGCAGTCGAAACGCTCAACACCCCAGCGACACAAACACCCAGGCAAATCGTTCTCAAGCTCAACGCCATCATCATGGCCCCCTCTCTCAATGCGTCCAATCCAGCGCTCACCACTGTACTTCCTCCAATTCCACCGAATCAATGTGACGCTTTACGACTCATTCACGACTAACACTTTACAAGCGTTTTCCAGCCCAACCCGCAACGATTCCATCACCCCAGGCAACGCATCCAACGACACCCGATGCGAGACCAGCCCACTCAAATCGAACTGGCCCGAAGCCATGGCCCGCAACGTCTCATGCCAATCATCATCCGAAGAAGACGTAAACCGAGAATTCCACGTCCCCACCACATCCAATTCACGCCGAAGTATCTGCCAATACGCATCCTGCGCCAAATTCATATCACCCGCCGGATTCCCCAAAAAAACCACACGCCCCCGACTCCTAGCCGATCGCAACGCCGATTCCGCACCCGGTGCCACGCCCGTCGCCTCCACCACCAAATCCGCAAGACCCCCAAATGCATTCGCAACCCACGCCACCGCATCCTCATCCCGCCCATTGCATACATCATCGAACCCAAGCGCACGCATCCGCTCCAACTTCAACGCATCAATATCAACGACCGCCACCCGCCCCGCACCCAGATACCGCGCCCACAACGCACACAACGCACCAATCGGCCCGGTGCCAAAAACGACGACACGATCACCACTACGAATACCCCCACGCTTCAACGCATGCAACGCCACAGCCGCCGGCTCCGTCAACGCCGCCTGATCCACCGTTAACCCCTCAGGCGCTAACGCCAAATTCCAAACCGGAGCACACACCCACTCCGCGAACGCCCCATCCGATCGCGACCCCAGATAATCATAATTCTCGCACAACGCATATTCTTCCGCCGCACACATCACACAAGCACGACAAGGGATCAGCGGAAACACCGCAGCAACACGCCCCACCAACGACGCATCCACGCCAGCGCCAACCGCGTCAACAACCCCTGCAAACTCATGCCCGGGAATCGTCGGAAAGTGATACGTTCCTTTCGTAAATACACGCGGCAAATCCGACCCACAAACCCCACACGCGCCTATCCGAACCCGCACTCCCCCCTCACGCGGCACCGGTTCAGGCACATCCTCAAACCGCAAATCTCCGACCGCATGTAAGACACACGCCTTCATCGCTACGCCGGCAAATCAGCCGAAACATCAAACCGGTTAAACGCCCACGCGATCACCGGCAACACCAACATCGCCTGTGCCACCAACACCAACCACGCCGCTGTCAACGTCAACGCCCACGATTCCCCCGACACAAAATAGGCGAACAACCCAGTCGCAAGGGCAAGCATCGCCGCCACCCCCATTACCCCAAACTTTAAGAACATCAACAACATTTGCCGCCCCATCGACATAAAATCACCGGGATTAAACGCCATCACCCGCGAAGGGAATAACAGAAATACGACATTCTCCACACCAAACAACAACACGTTGACCGGAATCACAAACACCGCTGCGGCCAACGCAACTTCCGGTCGACTATTCACCACAGCACCCGTCGTGAAAATTGCGACTTGCAACACCAGACACACCAGCACCGGCGTAAGCAACTGCCCCACGGCAATTCGATACCCCGCCAACGGCAACGCCTTCAACCCTTCCATCTGATCCAGGTCACTTCGAAAATCGAAACGCACCATCATCGTCAATAGAATCGTCATCCAAGCCGTAATCCCATACAGCATGTACCAAACCTGATCTTCATCCCGATCCTTATTCGTCAACGAAATCGCCAACCCAACCGCGATAATCGCCGCCACCGTCAGCAACGATCGCGAATTACGCATCGCCGTCGTCAACTGCCGCCACGCAATCGGACCCGCCCCACCCCAATACGGCAACCGGGGTGCACGCCCCCAAGCCTTCGTACTCGTCGGCGGCGCAACACCCGTCCGCTTCGCGCTCTGAAGACGCGCAAACCAACGCCGGCTCACCGAGATCGCAGACTCCCGATACTCAACATCCAACCACAAAATAAACCCGCACAACACCCCATTGATCCCCAGACCAACCGCCGCCCACATCAACCCACCCGGCCAAAACGGGTCCGCGAACATCACCTTAACAAACGGTTCCACCGGAACAATCACAAAACGCAACACGATATTCTCGCGCAACGACGCCACCACTTCAGCCGCCGAACCCGCGCTAATTTTCCCCGCCCCCGACCACACCGCAAGAGCCCCAACGGTAGCCGCACACACGAGAACAAACTTCCGAATACGCGTCACCGCCGACTCCGCCATCGTTTGCCCCAACAGCAACAACGCCATCGCCAACAACTGCACAAACGCCAACGCAAGCCAAAGCCCCAAGAATCCCGACCCCCAAGCCGGCACATACCGCGAAACAATCACCGAAAATATTGCAGCAGAAAACGTCGTACTAAATACGGTTCCGACCAACTTGTACATAAGTAACTGCCGTCGGGTAAATGGAGCGGCAAACAGAAAATCGATTTCACTCGGCGAAAAATATATCGCCCGCTCCCCCGCCGCCGTCGTCGCCGAAATGACCAACATCACTAAGATAAAGAAAGGTGCCGCATCCTCAAACCAATCAACATCCTGCTTCTGACCCGCCATCCCAGCGAACAAGATCGACCCCACCCACAACGATACGAGCAAACCGCCAAAGATGAACACCACCACCCGCGCAGGCGACCGGAAATTTGACCGCACACCACGAAACGCCGCACGCGCACGCAATCGAAGAAGATTTACTAGACCTGGATGCAACATTAGAATCGAAAAACTTTCATATAACCCGAAAAGGACACCAAACTAAACGCCTCAACCAATCGCGAAACAAGACGCGCGAAGCGCCTCCTCTTCATTCCCTCTCCTCGGGGAGAGGGTTAGGGTGAAGGGGCAGTTCGTCAACACTATCCGACAGCCTCCGCCGGTGGATCATCTTCCGTCGCACGAAAGAACGCCTCCTCCAACGTCGCACCCTCACCCGCAAACGTATGCCGCGCATCCGACATCGAACCGAAAAACAAACGCTCACCCCGATGCAGAATCAACAAATGCGTACACAAGTCCTCCACCAACTCCAACAGGTGAGAACTCACAACAATACTCGCCCCCGCATCCGCACGCGCCAACACAGAACTCTTCATCGACCGAATCCCCTTCGGATCCAGTCCCGTATGCGGCTCATCGAATAGGATTACTTTCGGCTCACGCAAATACGCACAACAAATGGCCGTCTTCTGACGCATACCCCGAGACAGTTCCGACGCCAACGCGCCACGCTTCGGCTCCAATTCAAACTGAGCCAACAACGACTCCGCCGTCGTTTCCCATTCCGGAAGCTCATAAGCGCCCGCGATAAACTCCAAGTGTTCCCACACCGTCAACGCATCAAACAACTTCGGATCATCCGGGATATACGCGACACGCCGCTTCGCATCAATCGGATCCGAAACCACGTCGAAACCCGCGACCTCCAACACCCCACCCGACGGCGGGATCACACCCGCCAACGACCGCAACGTCGAAGTCTTCCCCGCACCATTCGGCCCGATCAGACCCAACACCTGCCCCGGCTCCAACACAAACGAAAGCCCCTGCACCGCAACCACGTCACGGTAAGCCTTCTGAAAATTATCCACTCGAATCATCGGTTCTCTTTAAATGGATCGTCGGCGCGCATACGCCCCCACTGGGAAAAATGGGGACTGTCCCAAGAGCAGTGAGGTACGAACGTAACGCGTGGACTGTCCCCGTTTTTCCCTAGGAACCCGCACCGTACAGCGAATGATACGCCGCATAATTCCCAAGGACTTTCTTCACATAGTGCCGAGTCTCATTAAACGGAATCGCATCAACAAATCGAGCCAAATCTCTCGTCCGATTCCGACGCCGCCACTTATCCAAATTACCCGGACCCGCATTATACGAAGCCAGCGCATACACCAAATTGCCATCCGAACGCTTAAGCATCTGCTTCAAGTAATACGCGCCCAACCGCAACGAATTCGCCGGGTCATCCAAATTCGCCGCATGACTCGACGTAACATTTGATTCCGTACGCGCAATAAACTTCGCCGTCGGCGGCATCAACTGCATCACCCCCTGCGCCCCTGCACTCGACCCAATCTTCGGACGAAACGTGCTCTCCTGACGCGCAACAGCCAACATCAAATACGGGTCTACCCCCGTCTCCGAAGCCAGCGCACGCACTTCCTCCCAATACGGCCGAGGAAACAACACCTGCATACGGCCCGCCGTCGGACGTCCCCCATCCAATCCCCACTGCGTCGACGCCATCAAATCCTGCGCCGTCGCTGCAACACCCGCATTCGCCAAAACCTGATACAAAGCCCCCGGCCGAGGCGCACCATCAAACTTATCCATCAAAAACAGCGCTTCCCACTCCGCCTCGATATAACCCAGGTCACCGAAGAATTGTAATCGCGCCATCCAAGGTTCATTCGACCAACGATTCACCGCACCACCGATCACCATGTGCGGCTGCGGCACCGGGCGCACAAACGACTCACCCGCCGCCACCCGCAAACTCGGTCCGATCTTAGAACGATCACCACCCAAAACATGCAGCCGCTCCGCACAACGGTGCAAATAAAATTCTCCTACCGGCCCACTCGCGCCCGAAGCGTAAACCGACTTCGCCCCCCCAACATCCTTCATCGACTCAAGCAACCGGCCACACCGATACCCAGCCTCCCCCACTTTCGCATGCACCGGATACGAATCCAACAACTGCCGATACAACTCCACCGCAGCATTTCCCGCGCGCGAACTTTCCTTCAAGCGCGCCGCTTCAAACAACGCGCTACCCGCCAGCCGGTTTTGTGGGCACGCCTCAGCCAGCCGCAAATAAAACACGATCGCACCACGCTTATCCTTCTTTTTCTCCAAATCCTGAGCGATCGTCCATAACAACATCGCCGCTTCATCCGACTTCGGATACCGCCGCAACATCGCTTCGACCCGCTCCGTTCCCTGCTGACGATCCGATCCAAACGTCAATCGCGCGTCATACTCCAACGCTTTACGCGCCCAAACCGTCGTCGGATGATCCACCGCCACAGACCGAAGAATAGTTCGCCCATCCTCACCACGCCGCAACGCAATCAACGTCCGTCCATTCAAATATTTCCACTGCGCCAACTGCTCAGGATTGTCCCGAAAAGCGCCGCCCAACCCCTGCAACAGCGCCCCCGCGTCACGCGCCTTCCCCTGCCCCACCAACGACTCCGCCGCCGCCAACCGATGCAATACATTCGTCGACGCCGAAAGTTCCTTCGCCGCCTTCGCACGCGTCCAACTGTAACGCCCATTCGTCGTCAACTGATGCAATAACGCATACCCGTGCGCACTCGTTTCTGGCCGCGTGAGTAATAACTCCGAAAGATTTTTCCGCGTAGGATCCATCCACCACAAACGCCGATCAACACGCTCCACCGCACCCACATACAGCCCCGTATCATGCGAATCCAACGTCGAAAAAGAAGTTTCAACCGTTTCCGCAGCCGCCATTCGCGTCCACGGACCATCCCCAATCATCGGCAACACTTTTTCCAGCAGCGCAACGCCCTCAGCCGAACGCCCATCTCGCATCACGCTCAGCGCATGCCGAACCCAAGCGTACCCCGCCAAAGGCCCTCGCTGCTCCGCACACAAACGATACGCATTCGCCGCCGCAGAATAATCCGACTGCCGCTCCGCCTGACGACCGCGCTCATAAGCATCCGCACCCGGCAACGAACTATCCGACGCACCAACAGCGACACCAGCCCAACCCACAAATCCGACTAGCACAACACCCAAAATGCGCGTCACTCGATCAATACTCATCGTCACGCCCCAATGATTTCATTACAAGCCGCTCACTATTCAAGCAACGAACGAAGAACTCGATTTCGCTACATCTAACGGCCCAGATTCTTCCGCTATATCAATTGAAAATTGAAGACCCTCATCGTACCAGCCCTACTGTAGCCATTCCAATTCTCCATACAAAATATCACTATTCACCTACCGAAACAGACGCACCAATCCCCATAGACCCAACAACACCAACGTCCCAAGCGAAACGATGCCGCCCACATACAAAGCCAAAGGCCGATAACGAAACTCGACCACATGATCCCCCTCAGAAACTTCCACTCCCCGAAACAGTCCGTTCACGCGCAAAATCGACACCGGCACCTCATCAACCTCCGCACGCCAGTCCGGCGAAAACGAATCCGCTAACACCAATATCCCCCGCACCGGCGTCCTCAACGTAACAACCACATGTTCCGGCGACACATCCTGAATCGAAGCCGTCGCATTCGTCGATGCAGACGAATTGCTCATGCCGACAAAATCACTCAAGTGCCGATACCCCGAATCCAAGTACGCGACCCGATCAACACCATCACCGCTCCCGCGAATCGACGAAATCGCATCTTCAATCCCATCCACCCACTCCACACTCGTGACCCAATGCGCCCGGGGAATCGCCGCATCATTCAACGCATACCTCGACCCCGCGCTCGAAGTCTCCCAAGTCAAATCCGCGACCTGCTCCCCAATATCACCCTCCGCCAGAACCAAGCTTCCCGACATTGCCCCCAGCAATCTCAAATCAGGCAGATCATCAAACCTCCCCGTCGGGACCTCATCCCCAGAAAGCGCCCGCCACCACACCGCCTCCTCCCGGCTCAACAACGCGCCAAATCCATCAGCGCGCGCAACGCTACCCTCAAGCCCCACGTCACCATCACGCAAGGCACCAGCCACCACCAGACGGCCTCCTTCCAAACCAAACGTCCCATCACGATCATCAAGGAAACCCGCAGCAGATCGACTTTCAAAAGGATGCCCAAAAACATTCCGCGAAGCCGTCACAAGATTCGTCCACGCCAGCCCACAAATCAACAAACCGACAATCCCACGAACCGTCCCACCACGCACCATCAACGACACAACCACAAGACCCACAACGACCGTCACATAACCCCGCGTCAACGTATTCCCAACAACAAACATCGCCACACATGAACTCAAAACCAAGCCCGCACCAAGCCAATACCACTCACGCCCCGGCCCCGTCTGCTTTTGCATGATCCGGTCTACACCCAGCGCACACGCCACTGCCGCACACCCCATCGCCGGATACACAACCGCATAAGGCGGCACCATCTGCGAAAACAACGCTCCCGACAAGACCGCGACAGCCACCAATCCCACCGCCGCAAACGAATAAAACCAACCCTCAACCAAATGCCGTCGCTGCAACAACGCCGCAGGTAAAAACACAATCCCCACAACACCCAAATAAATCAGCGACGGAAGCGAAGCATCCTCCGGTGCCGCAATCTGTCCCGCAGCCTCCAGCAGCCCACCCGGCAACGTCCCAGCCGGCAACACCGCCCGCACCAACATTCCAAGATCATCCAGGAGAACAGCCTGCCGAACTAGTGGCATCCACTGCACCGCGCATATCAAGCCACACAAAAAGACCGCCGCAAACATCCCCACCATCGCACGCACGACTGAAACACGGCGTTTCCCACCCACCGCTACAGCAGCGACCAACACATACGTTGCAGCCAAACACGCCATCACCGCGAAGATTGCAAGCGCACCCGACAACAAAAGTCCAGCAAGCGCCAACCCCATGAACACAACCGACGCTGACCGAGGATGTCGTGCGTGTACCCGCGCACTCCACAAGACGACGGGTATCCACACCATCGCCGCCGCCAACGGAGGTCGCGACATCGCCCCAGCTGCTGCGCCCGAAAACGCAAAACACAGACCACCAAACAACGCCGCAGTAACCCCCACACCCAACGAACGCGCGAACAATAGAAACGCGATCCCCGCCAACGCCAGACAAGTAAACGCATGCACCGCAAACGCTTCAGGAAAGGGTGCCAACAGAAACACCAAATTCAGCGGCTGAAACATCGCCGTACGCGGATCACCGATCAATGACGTGCCGCACAACCGCGTCGAATCCCACTCAGGAATACGCCCTGCAAGCAACGCGCCATACACCTGCCCATAGACCGGCACATAATACTCCCGCAAGTCCTGATTCTCCGGCGCAACCGCGACCGCAGACGGACGCAACTCAACCTCTTGCCAAAAAACAGGCGCCGCAATTACAAAAATAACGGCCAGCACGGCAAGCGGGAGCAAACCAATTTTTTCGTCAGAATTCAGTGGAGATTCCACCCATCCAGTGTATCAGCGATGACCCGATTCAACTAACCACGAACCTAAACAACTTGTCCCCAATCTCTCCAATCACTATAGTGCGCCCAACGACCGCGATTTCGGGGGAAACGGCGATCAATGGCAGATCTCGTTCGAACACAGCAACACTTCATGGAAAAACAATGGGAGCCATCTCCTTGGCTCCAGCGCTCCACCCTGACCCCTTGGGCAGACTACGCCTGGCACGCATCCCTATTCGCCTGTCGCAAACACTTACCCAACGATCTCGCCCCACACTCGTTCCTTATCCTGCAATGCGGTGCCGGCGTCGACACCCATTTCTTCCAGGCCGAAGGCGCACAACACGTCACCATCACCGACATCTCAATCCGCGCGCTAAAGCTAACCCGACAACACTGCAACAACGCACCCGCCGTCATCGCCGACACCCAACACCTGCCATTCCGCGAAGGAGCATTTGACTACGTCGGCGTCCGATCAGGCCTCCACCACCTCAAACACCCCTACGACGGCCTAGCCGAAATGGCCCGCGTCGCAAAGCGAGGATACTTCTTCATCGAAAACCAAAAGACACTCCTAGTGCCCGTACTCGTCGCGATGGGCGCACTCGAATACGAAGAGGACGCCGGAAACCAAGTCTACCGCTTCACCCGCCCCGAAGTGAGTCAATTCCTCAACCAACTCGGCGACACCCAACACACCATCGAGACCGCCTGGTTCCTTCAAGTGCCCCCACTACTCGCCCTCTCAAAACAAATCCCAGGCCGCCTACCCCTCCTCGGATTCAAAGCACTCCTATTCGCAATCAACACCCTCATCGGCCGCCTCGGAAACGCGTTCTGCGTCGTCGCACACAAATAACCACACCATCCGAAACCCGTCGACATCGAACCAAGATCGGTTCTCTGTGCCCTCTGTGGTAAAAAGTTACAATCGATTACGAATCGCCTGAGAACCCGGATTACGCTGTTCATTCAACAACTTAATCATTTCCCCAAACAGATCGTTGTATTTCATGAACATGCACTTATTGAAAAACTGACACTGATCGCACTCCTTCAGTTTTTCATTATCGACAAACATGAAATAGTTCTGGCCCTGCGACCGATACCGAATCGCCATATTCGCCAACTCACCAAAACACTCTTTCGGCTTACCCATCGTTACTCCTCACTCTCATCATTCAATCGGCGAATCAGACAACGCCGCCGCAAAAACATCAACCGAAGTAGCGCCCGCTGCCTTCAAAACCCGCGCACACTCCGTTACCGTACCACCCGTCGTCACCACATCATCCACCAACAACACCCGCTCACCGCGAAACGGTTCGGCGTTCATCACCGCAAACGCACCACGAACATTTTCCCGCCGCGCATCCGCCGACCTCAATCGACTCTGCACCTTCGTCGGGCGAATACGAACCAACCCTCCGACCAACGACGCACTCGGAAACGACTTCATAATCGCGCGCACAAGCAACAAAGCCTGATTAAAACCACGCTCCCGCTCCCGCACCCGATACAACGGCACCGGCACAATCCGCGTATAGAAATCCGTCTCCATTTCCTGCTCTGCAAAGTCTACCATCACTTCCGCCAGCGGACCCGCTAACCGGCGTTTATCATAGAACTTAAACAGCCGGATCGCCTCGCCAATCGCCTCCCGATACACCGCCGGACCAAACATCCGCCGAATCGGCCTATCCGCCCCCAACTGACTGCAAGGCCCACAAGCAAAATTAGACCCACCCCCCATCCCTACCGCCACGATCTGCGGTCGCCCACACACCGTACAAAAAGGCCTATCAATCCGACGACTCGCCTCCCAACACGTCGGACAAAAAAAACCATTATCATCCGTCAACAACCGCATCCCACACGACTGACAAAAGATAGGCAAAAACAAATTCTTAAGCGTTAATGTCCAACTCGCTCCACTCATGTCGCCTCCATTGTACCAAGTCCCTGATCATTCACCTGGGAGCGACCAGCCTCCTATACTTACGCGCCGCACCGCTCGCCTACGAGTCCGCACAATCGCTGTGCTATAGTTGGTGCATGAGAACATTCTATGAGTCGGAGTCGAATACTCACATGCCGATTCGACTCGTAATCGCCATCATCGCATGCGGTTTCGTTCAGATTGTCGGCCTTGGCATTCAAGTCAGCAGCATTTTGCCAAGCGATGGCAACGCCCTTGTCTCAGCACTCATGGGTTTCGCGGCGATTTTAGCCTTCCTGCTGTATCCACTTCTCGGACTAAACCAAAACTGGTCTATTCGATGGGTGATGCGGATCGCCGCCGTCTGCGGAATCGGCCTGATCGTTTTCGCATTCTCCAAATTCCTGTAACCGAGTTCGTGAGGTTAGGCAAGTCCGCGAAAGTCTATACTGCCGGACTCCAATGCAACACAAGACGAAAGAAGACTTCATGACAGTCATTGAATCATCAAAAGACACCTGCTTCGAACATATCGTCCGCACTCGCCGATCCGTACGCGGATTCCTCGACAAACCAGTCCCCCAAGAAACCCTTAAACAAGTCTTCGAACTCGCCCAGTGGTCGCCATCAAACTGCAACATACAACCGTGGCTCGTCTACGTCGCATCCGGCGAAACACGCGACAATATCCGCCAAGAGATCGTCGACGCCATCATGGGTGGCGTACCCCAGAACCCCGACTACGACTATCCCGGAAAATTCGAAGGCGAATACCGCACCCGCCAAGTCGAATGCGCCGTCGCAATGTACAACGAGATGGGCATCGCCCGAGACGACTCTGCAGGACGCATGAAAGCCATGCTCCGAAACTTCGAACTCTTCGACGCACCCCACGTCTGCTTCATCGGCATGCACAAATCATTCGGCACCACCGTCGCCATCGACGTCGGCATGTACGTCCAAACCCTCATGCTCGCCATGACCGCCCACGGCATCGGATCCTGCGCCCAAGGCAGCATGCGCTACTACCCCGACATCGTCCGAAAAACCTTCGACCTCTCCGACGACGTTCACATCCTATGCGGAATCTCCTTCGGCTACGAAGACCCCGAAGTCCCTGCCAACCGAACACGCACAACCCGAGTCCCCCTAACCGAGAACATAACGTTCAAAGACTGAAATATTTCGGCCGGTTACCTAACCGTGATCGATGATTCGTTCGCCACCCGTTCGCAGCAGTCTCAGTCAGACACCAGTTAAAACATCCCCCTTGATCCCCCTTCGAAGGGGGATCAAGGCGGATGTTAAACTGAGGGCGCGACATCAATTCTTCCACACCAAATTCGATCACTATTGGAAACGCCGCCATGAGCAAACGCCAACTCACACGCATCCGACGCATCTGCGAAGCCCTACCCGAAACCACCGAAAAACTATCCCACGGCGAACCGACATTCTTCGTACGCAAAAAAGTCTACGTCATATTCGCAAACAATCATCACAACGACGGCCATGTCGCCGTATGGATTCCCGCCCCACTTGGATTTCAAGAAGCCCTCATAGAATCCGATCCCGAAAAATTCTTCAAACCACCCTACGTCGGCGTCCGCGGCTGGATCGGCATCGAACTCGACAAAGTCGACGACGACGAATTGGACGCACACATCGAACAAGCATGGCGTATGATCGCACCCAAGAAATTGCTAGCAGCGTTTGAAGAATCCACAGACGACTAGAGCAGGTTTACGCTATTCGTACTCACCGTTGAACCCACTACACGGATGAACTCACAAAGAACAACCAACCGCAACCGTCATTGCGAAGGAGCTTAGCAAGCCGCGTAGCGGATGCGGTAGCGACTGCGGCAATCTCTTCAATCGATAGCATGTGGGTACGAACAAAAAAATCTACTCGACCCCAATGCCCCCTCTCCTGGGAGAGGAAAAAATGGGGACTTTCCCAAGAGCAGTGAGGCACGAACGTAACGCGTGGACTGTCCCCGTTTTTCCCATCATGTTTCCGGTGTTTGAAGCACCTTCTCCGACACGATCACACCATCCGCATCCGCATAGACATACACACCCGGGTCGATAACGATCCCCGCGAAATGCAACTGCACATTACGTTCACCCCGTCCTCGCTTCTCACTCTTACAAGGATGCGGCGCGATCGCCTTCACCCCCAGATCAATCTCAGCCAAAATCGCCGTGTCCCGCACACAGCCATGAACGATAACGCCACTCCAACCATTCTTAGCGCCAAGCGCCGCAAGCTGATCGCCGAGCAATGCACAACGCAAAGACCCACCACCGTCAACCACCAGAACACGCCCATCACCCGGCTCCTCAAGCGCCGTACGCACCAGCGAGTTGTCCTCAAACGTCTTAATGGTTTCGACCGAACCCGCAAACGCCTTTCGCCCACCAAAGTCACGAAACATCGGTTCCGCAACCTGGACGACATCACGGTGATCATCCGTAAGATCCGCTGTACTTATCCCCATTTGCGCCTACTCCGAAGCGGTTTCCGCTTTATGATAACCTTCTCTTCCAGAGGAGTATAGCTTTATGGATCTTGCAAACGTCTATTTGATAACCATGTGGTCCGGCGGCAAGGCCGCAAAAAAATGGAAGACCATCGACCAACCGGAGATACTGCAAAATGGAACCGGCGTCCGCTTCGTAAGCATGTCGACCAAGCTCAAGGTAGACGTCATCGGCAGTGTCTCCGTAGAACAATTCGAAGAAGGTAGCGCCCTACTAGAAAAAGAAGCCAGCGTGATAGAAGCCGGCAACAATCGCCACGCATAACGAAGGAAACCATCATGAAAAAGCCATTCGTGTATAGCATCATCACCCTAAGCGCGATATTCTGCGCACTATCCGGCACCGTCAACGCAGAAGAAAAAGCCGAAACGCCAGAGGCCATCATCGACGCCTATGTCGCCGCATGGAACGAAGCGGACGAAGGCGCACGTCGCGCATTCCTCGAACGCGCCTGGAGCGACGATGGCGTCTACTCCGACCCCGGCGCAAAAGTAGAAGGGCGCGACGCGCTTCTCAAACACACCGGCAACTTCCAGAACAACCCAGACATGAAAGGTTTTTCCCTGGAGCGCGTATCCGGTGTTGACGTTCACCACAACGTGCTTCGCTTCGATTGGGCACTCAAAAGCCCCGACGACAAAGTAGTAATGGCCGGCGTCGACTACGGTGTCCTGGCCGACGATGGCCGTCTCGACAGCATCACCGGATTCTTCGGCCCAATTCCCGACAAGAAATAGTCAAGACAGTCAGCGAAAAGGAACTCAACACGTGTCCAATACGAACAAGCGCATCATCATGGAATCCCACCCAAGTGGCTTTCCGAAAGACTCCGATTTCAAACTCGAAGAGGTTCCAATCCCAGAACCAGCCGACGGCGAATTCGTGGTCAAACACGAATACATGTCCCTCGATCCCTACATGCGCGGACGAATGAATCCGCCCTCAAAGTATGCCTACGCAGAAGGCCAATCACCCGGCAGCGTAATGCTCGGTGGCAGCGTCGGTCGCGTAACCGCATCACGCCACCCCGACTATCAAGAAGGCGACGCCGTCGCAACGTACGGCGGCTGGCAAGAATACTGCCTCTCCAACGGCAAGGGCTACCACCTCTACAAAATCGACGCCGACGCCGCACCCATGGAAGCCTACCTCGGCGTACTCGGCATGCCCGGCATGACCGCCTACTTCGGACTACTGTCCCTCTGCCAACCGAAACCCGGCGAGACTATCTACGTCTCCGGTGCTGCCGGAGCAGTCGGTTCCTACGTCGGCCAGATCGCAAAAATCAAAGGCTGTAAAGCCGTCGGCAGCGCAGGCACCGACGACAAAGTCGCATGGATGACCGGCGAACTCAGATACGACGCTGGCTTTAACTACAAAAAGACCGACAACTTCGCGGAGAAACTAGAAGAAGTCTGCCCCGACGGAATCGACTGCTACTTCGACAACGTCGGCGGCGCGATGAGTGACGCCGTATTCGGCCACACCAACGTCTTCGCACGCGCCGCCATCTGCGGCCAAATATCCCAGTACAACCTAAAGACTCCAGAACTCGGACCGCGCATACTCGGCCTCATCCTCGTCCGCCAAATGCGCGTCGAAGGCTTCATCGTAACCCGATTCCTCGACCGATATCCCGAAGCCCACGCCGAAATGGCCCAATGGCTCAAACAAGGAAGACTCATCTACCGCACCACCATCGCCCAAGGAATCGAAAACGCACCCAACGCTTTCCTAGGAATGCTCAACGGCGAAAACACCGGCAAACAACTCGTGAAGCTCACCTGAACCAACCCTTGGCAAAGGCATGAGTATTCCAAACGTTAGTCTTAGACGGCTCGCACACCGCGACAACGCCGAAGCATACCGCAACGAGGTTGCTACTCTTGCGTCAGCATGCTCCGACTGGGGGTTTGCCTATCTAGACGATCTTGAAGACACGTCGATTCTTGATGAAATCCTTCAGACCGCTTCTACGTTCTTCGCCATTCCACCCGAAGAAAAGATGAAGCTCGCGATGCGAAAATACCGTCCAGAAAACTCGAATCGGTATCGAGGTTTTTTCCCGACGGCTGCAGGGTCGCACGCGCTAAAAGAGGGTGTGGACTTTGGTTGGCAATCCTACGAACCGACGGATTCAGAATACTTCTTCGATTGCAGCAGCGAACTTCCCCCTTGCGAATACACCAAAGGCTGGAGCGATATCGTCAATCGATACTACGCCAATCAGCTCGATATCGGCCGAGTGCTACTGCAGGCGTTCGAGTCCCACTTCGATCTCGAAGCCGGATACTTCACAAGTAAATTCAAGAACACGCTCTCAACCCTTCGGTTCCTTCACTACCCCGTCATAGACGGCCAAACCGACACATCAGGATTGGAATGCGACGAAGGCGAATACTTCACAACACCCGCGCACACAGACTCGGGAGTCGTTACGCTACTGTTGCAAGACCAATCCGGCGGACTACAGGTGCGCAATTCGAATGGCGCTTGGACCGATGTCGCCCCCATCGCGGGATCGCTGATTATGAATATCGGCAACTTACTTGAGCGATGGACCAACGGTGAATTCAAAGCAACCGAACATCGAGTACGCGCACCGAAGACATCAAGACTATCGGTTCCATTCTTTTTCGAACCCGAGGGCAAGGCAAAGATAGAGCCATTTTCCGGAACCGGATCTTTTGAGCCAATAACGTACGAAGCGTATCTTGCAGAAAGACTAAAAGGTTTCGTCGAGTACCAGGACCTAGACTTATAGTCTCCCGATTGCTTCCCCGACGTTCAAGAAAGGATCAACGGACCAATGCCCACCTGGAAAATCGGCGATGTCTCCATCACCCATGTCGTTGAAATCGAACTCCCCGGACTCAGCTTCATCCTACCCGACGCCATCCCTGAAAACTTACGCACCATTCCCTGGCTAAAACCGCCGTTCGTCGATGAAGCATGGGAAGCTGTCGCATGCATTCAAACCCTCATCGTCGAATCCCAAGACCAACGCATCCTCGTCGACACCTGTATCGGCAACGACAAACGGTTCCGACTAAAACACTGGAACAACCGCAGCGGACCATTTCTTCAAGACATCGCCTCAGCCGGTTATCCTGCAGAAAGCATCAACACCGTACTGTGCACCCATCTCCACGCCGACCACGTAGGCTGGAACACAACACTAAAAGACCACCGCTGGGTGCCCACGTTCTCCGATGCCGAATACCTCTTCGGTCGCGTCGAATGGGACCACTTCAAAAACCTCGACGAAGAAATGGCGAACGACATCCGCGAACAATCCGTCCAACCCATCGTCGACGCCGACCTCCACACCCTCGTCGAAACCGATCACAAAATCACCGACGAAGTCTGGCTCGAACCCACCCCCGGTCATACCCCCGGCCACGTGTCCGTCCACATCAAATCCGGCGACACCCAAGCCATCATCACTGGCGACTGCATCCACCACCCCAGCCAAATGGCCCACCCCGAATGGACCTGTTCATTCGATCACGACAGCAATCAAGCCGAATCGACTCGCAGAGGTTTCCTCAACCAATACGCCGACACCCCAACCCTCATCATCGGCACCCACTTCGCCGCAGCCTCCGCCGGACACATCATCCGCGATGGCAACGTATTCCGCTTCGAAACGTAGACATTTCAAAAATCGCTATCAGGCGTCGACCCGGAGATAGTTCGGCATCCGGCCCAAAACCCGTCACTGAAAATTCTGGACCGGTTACGGGACATCCTGAAGAACGACAACCCGCTCATCCCACCCCGTCATTGCGAAGGAGCCCCAGGCGACTGCGGCAATTTCATACTAAAATCAGCTCTGCGCGCTCAAAGAGAACACCAACCCTACTTATCCCCGCCCAGCACTTCCGCGATGTTGAGCGCGTGATCCTTAATACGCCGGTACGCATTGAGCATATCCGTGTACGCAATACTTTCAAGCGGCTTGCACTCACCACGACCAAGCCGTTCAAGATGATTGGATCTATACTCCCGTACAAGGTGCGTCACATTATCCCCCTGCGTCCGCGCCTTACTGAGCACACTACCCCGGTCTTCGATCACAGCATCGTTGATCATATTCACATACTCGGAAACCTGATCATGGAGTTTCAGAATCTCCTCAATCTCCATTTTCGAGAGACCCATATCCTCCTTACGCAGACGAATGGAGAGTTTTAGCACCGTCACAATGTAATCGCTGATCGATTCGTATTCATCTGCGATACGCATTTGGCTCGTCGATTCATCGATGACGTCATGCGAAACATTGTCATGGAGAATTTCACTCAAGAACTCGCTGATCTCTTTCTGGACGATGTCGAGTACTTCTTCGCGGTGGAAAATCCGCTTCTCAGCATCGACATTAGGATCTGGATTCTCCAACAGCGGCCGCGCTTCGTCCAGCATCTTTCGCACGCCCACGCCCATACTCAAAATCTCTTTACGCGACTGCTGGATCGCAAGCGCTGGAGTACTCACCAACCCAATATCGAAATACGAGAGATGCGCCGGTGTCTTCGTCGCTGTATCCGGCACAACCTTTTCGAGCGCAGCCGCAATCGGACTCATAAGCGGCAAGAAAATCAGGACGTTAACGACATTGAAAATACTATGTGTAAGAGCGATTCCCGCAGTGATATAGGGGAACGTCTCGACATTGTCCACAAGTACCATCGTGGTCGGTTCACCCCCATAAACGGCATCGACCACCGAGACAACAATTCGAATATAGACAGCAAAAATCGCCGTAATCCAGGCGACGCCAACGAGATTGAACAGAATGTGAGAGTAAGAAGCGCGACGCGCATTCACGGACCCGCCTATTGAAGCAAGGAACGCGGTGACAGTCGTGCCAATATTTTCGCCAAGCACTAGCGCTGCCGCAGTCGGAAAATCAATAACGCCGGTTGTCGCCAGCCCGATGGTAATCCCCAACGTCGCCGAGGAAGATTGAACAATCGCTGTCAGTATCGCACCCACCAGCGCACACTTGAGCACACCGAAATACGTTTGCGGCGAAAACGCTGAGAACCACTTTTCGAATTCAGGCATCTCCTTCAAAGGAGCGAAGCCATTCTTCATCAATTCCAAGCCGAAGAACACCATCCCCAGCCCCATGATTCCCATAGCCAGGTATCGGATGCGTTCGCGCTTCGTGAACAAATACGCAAGCGCCGCGCCACCCAAAATCGGCAGGCCGAATTTCCCGATCTTCAACACCAATATCCAACCGGTAATCGTCGTGCCGATGTTTGCACCCATGATCACCCCGAACGCTTGCGTGAAGTTCATCACGTTTACATTCACAAGGCCAACCACAATCACCGTCGTGATCGAACTCGATTGAACGAGCGTCGTCACAAACGTGCCCATTCCCACAGCAACGAAACGATTACTGGTCGCCATGTCGATCATCTGCCGAAGCTTAGGTCCGGCGATCGCCTGGACGCCCTCCGACATATTCTTCATCCCCAGCAAGAAAATGCCCAGACCGCCAATCGCTTGAAGCACGATCTCAATTAGCGTTTCTGAATCCACGAAATTCCCCTAAAAATCGGCTACACCAAGGCCATGAATGGTAACGAATCTTTGCAAAATTCATCCCGACCCACATAATTCCGCCGGGAGTTTACAGAGTTCAAGCGCCGAAAATAAAGACCAAATTTCGCAACGAAATCTGCAACCCAATAGGAACCACACCAACGACCCTCGCACACACCGACCAACCCGATAGGCAACCGTCTACTCTGCCCCAGAAGCACCCACATTATGATCCAAAAACGCCTGCAAATACGCCGGATGGAACCGCTTACCCTGCTCCTCCTGCAAGTATTCCACCGCCTCATCCCGCGTCCCCACCGTCTTCCGATAATGCCGAGGACTCGTCATCGAACAATACACATCAATGATCTTCATGAGAGAGCCCAACTTCGGAATCGCATCCCCCTCAAGGCCATCCGGATACCCCGTCCCATCAAAACACTCATGATGCCGATGCACCAATTCTTCCGTATCCCTCAAAAAAGGAATCCCCGCAACCATCTCAGCACCGAGCGTCGTATGTCCACGCAACGATACCCAGTCATCATGAGTCAAGAGGTTCTTTTTCAGTAACACTTCGTTCGTCAGACGCATCTTTCCGATGTCGTGAACGTAGATACCCTTTTCCAACGTCAACCGTTCGTCATCGTCCAGCTCGACCGCATCAGCAAATTCCATTGCAATCGTTCGCATCCGCCGCGGACCATCCAACGTACCCGATTCGCGACATTCGATGGCTTGTGCCAACAACTCCAGCAACGTCTCCTGACGCGCACCGATAGCCTCCGCGACATCCAGCGCCGCAGCACCACCACTTTCGCCTGCCACAACGGCGACCACAGCAGCATCGTCCGCCACATCACCCGAAATCGCACGGACATCCAGATCGCGTCCTTCAGCCGACGCCTTCAACGCATCCAGCAAGCCCACTGTATCACCGACAACCCCAATTCGCTTACGCATCTTTTCCCCCTTGTTTCCCCAGATTTCATGGTAGCAGCCCCTACCTTTGCCAACAAATATCCCTTCGTATCGAACTCACCATCCTCGACGGGGTCTAAACCCACGAACACCCGATCGGGAACTTTGGACCACTGAACCGCAATTACACACCAATCGAAGAGGATTCTGATATGAGTACAAACAACAATGCACTACGCATGCCATGGGTCATGGCCGTGTTGGTCATGGCCGCCAGCGCGGTCACCAGCCATGCCGACGTGGCCACCCAGCCGCCACGATGCGGCACGCTACAAATACTCAACGCCGATCACCTACCAGCGAATGTATGCCCACTCGACCATACTGATGTCCAAGTAGACATCAGCGGATTCATCGCCCGCGTAACCCTAACCCAAAAGTTCCACAATCCATCCAGTGCCCCAATCGAAGCAGTGTACGTCTTTCCCATGTCCGACCGCGCCGCCGTCGATTCCATGGATATGCGTATCGGCGATCGCACGGTTCAAGGGGTGATCAAAGAGAAAGGCGAAGCACGCCAAATATACAACGCCGCGCGAAACGCCGGACAAGTGGCTAGCCTGCTCGACCAGGAACGCCCGAATATTTTCACACAATCCGTCGCGAACATCATGCCAGGTGACGAAGTGCTCATCACCATTTCCTACGTCGAGTACCTCAAGTACGAAGCCGGTGAATACGAATACTCATTCCCCATGGTCGTCGGAGCGCGATACAACCCCGCCAGCCTCACCGATGCGCAACGAATCTCCCCGCCCGTCACACCCAAGGGCACTCGCGCCGGACACGACATCGCACTCACCGTCAACCTCGATGCAGGCGTACCCCTTCAAGCACTCGATTCAGATTTGCATGCCGTAAACGTAAACCGAACCGGTCAATCCACTGCCGTCGTACAACTCAAGAATCAACGCTCAATCCCCAATCGTGACTTTGTACTTTCCTACGCCGTCGGCGGCAAAAACGTCGAAGACGCAATCCTCACCCATGCTGGTGACAAAGGAAAATTCTTCTCACTGATTCTCCAACCGCCTGAGCGGGTGAATCCGGACTACGTGACCCCCAAGGAGATGATTTTCGTCATCGACCGCAGCGGCTCGATGAGCGGCTTCCCCATCGAAAAAGCCAAGAAAACCATGCAGTTATGCATCGAAGGCATGAATTCAAACGACACCTTCAACCTCGTCAGCTTCGCAGGCGGAACAGGCTATTGCTTCCAAAATTCAAGGCCGAACACCCAAGCCAATCGCGGTGAAGCACTCGAATACCTTTCAAACCTCAAAGGTGGCGGCGGCACCGAAATGATGAAAGCCATCGACGCAGCCCTCGGCGGTCAACGCGACCCCGAACGCCTGCGCGTCGTCTGCTTCATGACTGACGGTTTCATCGGCAACGACATGGCGATCATCGACCGCGTGCAAAAAAATGTCGAGAACGCCCGTGTGTTTGCTTTCGGAATTGGAAACTCCGTGAACCGATTCCTCATCGACAACATGGCCCGGGTCGGACGCGGCGCTTCCGAAATCGTCACGCTCGAAACCGACGGCGACGAAGCAGTCGAACGATTCCACAGCCGAATCCAGAGTCCACTGCTCACCGACATCGAAATCGATTTCGGTGGGTTAGAAGTCGCGGACGTCTATCCCGCACCCAACGCAATTCCCGATCTATTCTCCGCACAGCCCCTCATCATCAAGGGCCGGTACACCGGCAGCGGCAAAGGCACGATCACGCTTCGAGGCCGAACTGCCGAAGGTCCGTACAAAAAGAAAATCGAGATCACCCTCCCCCGCAAGAACGAAATGCACGACGTCCTCGCACCGCTCTGGGCCCGCACCCGCATCGCCGCCATCATGGACGAGGACTGGCTCGGCATTCAGAAAGGAAAACCCGCATTAGACACGAAGACTGCCATCACCGAACTCGGCCTACAGTTCGGTCTCATGACCCAGTTCACCAGCTTCGTCGCGGTCGAGAATCGCATCGTAAACCAAGGTGGCAAACAGACCACCGTCCAGGTACCCATCGAAATGGCCGATGGCGTTAGTTACGAAGGCATCTTCGGAGACGAAGGACGCGCGACTGTAGGTCAAGCGCTGCCCCACGCAGCAGCCCCGTCCATCAGCGCCGCTCCGCCAGTGACGCGCCGTAGCGCACGTCTGGGTCGGCGGAACAAGCAAAGCATCCGCAGCGACGCCCCCGCCCAAGTCTGGGCAGAATCTCGAGATGTTGACGCCCAGGAGTCACCGGTTAAAGCGCACCCGATGCCCCTTGACAAAAAAGAAGATCTCGATGACAAAGCGACCTCAGGCAAGTTGGATCCCGCACTACGGAATCTGGCGACCAAAACCAAAGACGGCCAGTACTCAAATGGAAAGGTGCAGGTGACCCGAGGAGTGATCGAGGTATTCGTCTACATCGACACATTGACGGAACAACAACTGCAAACCATCCGTACAATGGGTGGCCATACCCTGAGCATTGCCCGATCCAGCGGCATGATTCACCTTCGAATCAACGTCGAGAAATTGGAGGCATTAGCCGCGTTAGAATTCGTGATTAAAATCACACCTCCGACCCTCTAGTCAAAATATGACCAGATGCAACACGGGATGGCCTGGGCATCCGTGCCCTAGCCATCCCGTTATGCTTGCCGATGGGTCACAATTGAACCCGAGTGGCTTATTTAATTCTGGGCGGTCTTCCCGGCGGGTTCTTACCCAACCAATAAATCTCTACATTGACCAGCCCACTCGTCGGATGAAGTTTACGCATCGCCGCCTTCGACAAGTCGATAACTCGCCCATCGATATACGGACCACGATCATTCAGTTTCACCACTACCGACCGTCCGTTATCCGCGACGATGCGATAGTACGTCCCAAATTCTCCCGTCAACATCGCGCACGTCAAGAGATCATCCCGCATCGTTTCGCCAGATGCCGTCAGCGTACTGCTGCTCGCAACCGTATAATAAGAAGCCACGCCATCGATCACCGGCGAAGGCGGTTTTTGGGAAAGCATCATAAATGCTACTAGTTCGAGCATAGTTCTGGCACACCTCAAGCAGTCGTAGATCACCCACAGCACAAAATTGCAAAACAAAGCGGTAGTAACCGCAGCCGAGAAAGATATTAGCGGAAGTGACCAATCGAATACAAGCGCGTTTAGTTAGTTTTTCAATAGACGTGTTTCACCAGTGTTGCAAAACAAGCCGTCGAGAAAAATTGCCTACTGGAGTTAGGACAAAAATAATCCCGTAACTCCTTACGCACCAAGCGATTAGATGATAGGCTTGGAGGGGTGTAGCCGGTCATGTCGCGTCAGTAATCGTCTTAGCTTCTCAAGGGCTAGGACTGACGCTCGAGTCTGGATCACCGGACTAATTGTAGGAAAACCCGATCCCCACTCTTCACCGCCTTCCGGCGTCACCAACGCTCCGACTGCCGTCGAAGTGTCCAGATCGGTCACCACAGCGAGACCACAATCCGCCCGAAACTCATCTCTTACTTCCTCAGCGAGGTGCACCGCCGCCGAGTTTGGATTGTCCATCTCGAACGCATCCACAGGATAACTTCGACCGCCTTTGAACGACCGAGCCTTCGCCGCAACCAACCGCTGACCAATCATTCCACCGGTGATCGTTTCGGTCACCGCCAATGTCCATCCACGTTCCGCCAACAGACAATCCACAACACTCTCAAGCGTTTCATCATCAACCCCCATCACCAAACCCGGAAGTCGATCTCGCACCTGCGCGTCTACCCCATCAATCAACGCCTGCGCTTCCTCTGCCGTATCCGCCCGCGCCGCAATACGAATCCGCACCCACTCCGCATTCGCCAACACGCCAATCGTCGGATTACTCTGCGAGGCCATTAAGTCCCCAATCATCTCATCCACGCGCGATTCGCCAACCCCACATACCTTTAGCACCCGGTATTGCAGTACCCCCGAGATTCCGAACGTCTCACTCAAGAACGGAACCACGTGATCACGCAGCATAGCCTTCAATTCAAATGGCACACCCGGCATACAAATGATATGGCCACGCTCATCCCCCACCCGAAAACCCGGAGCCGTTCCATTCGGATTATCGATAACCACAGCGCCTTCAGGGACATAGCACTGTTTCTTGTTATTCTCAGGAAAAGGCCGCCTCAAGAACGAGAACCGTTCCACCAACGTGTCATACAACTCCTCGCGATACTCCAGCTCACGTCCAAACACCTTCGCCACGCTCTCTCGAGTCAGGTCATCCTCAGTAGGCCCAAGCCCACCGGACGTGAGAACCGCATCCGCCCGATCCAACGACGCCTCCAAAACCGACGTCACTCGGGCCTGATTATCACCCACCGTCGACTTCTGAAAGATATTGATCCCATTCTCCGCCAACACTTGCCCAATGTGTGCGGCGTTCGAATCCACAATCTGACCGAGCAGCAACTCGGTACCTATCATCACGATTTCTGTATTCACAGCAATACCCGCTTAGTTAAGATTTACCCAGAGGCTCAAAGACGGCAAGAATACCGTCCGAATCGGCTCAAACCAAGCCGTCCGTCACCCGTCGGTTGAAACAACTCTGGAAACTCCGAGAAACGCTATCGAACCTCAGAATTATCGAGTTGTCCACACGCCTGAATTAGGTGTCAAATGCACCATTCTTGTGCATTCCGCCCACCCACTTTCGTGGATGGCCTGTTGCACAACACCCAGCCGCACTTCCCGGCAATGATAACGAGTTTGAACACGTCCTCTAATTCACCAAGTTATCCACAATCGTTTCACAATGGCATTTGTGACTAAATGGAATGGACCGAACTCGATCCAGCTTCTATCGCTCCATCCCGTACTCGTTCAAAAGCGATAGATCTACTTTGCTTCTGACAGTGCGTCCATCAACGCCAAGCCGACGGGCCGTTTCTTGATAGTTTCGCGTCTGGCCGTACACCAACGTGAAATAGTGCCTTAGTAATTCCTCTGCGGTAAGACTTCCCGCGCGAACGGCGATTGCGAACTGTTCATCCCTATCCTTCGTCCGGGCTGCGGCCGGGGCGTATGTCTTGCGAATGAGAATATTTCGGACACATTGCTCAAGTTCTCGAATGTTACCCGACCACGCATAATCCAATCCCAAGTTCTCGACCACCCACGCTTCAACTTCCTGAGCCAAGTCCTCCGCTTCATCTTCTCCCGTAACACGACGACTCACAAACAGAAGCAAATTCCGCAGATGATCCGGAGACTCCTTAATCTGATCGGAAAGAGACGGTGTCACAATAATGTCGGAACAAAGCCGATAGTAAAGATCATCACGAAATCGACCAGCTTCCATTTCCGCGGCCAGATCGCGGTTCGTCGCGGCGATGATTTTCCCACGAAAGTGCCGCGTATCCGTGCCCCCGATCGGTTGGAACGTCCGCGTCTGGAGGACGCGTAAGAGCTTGACCTGAATTGCCTGATCCACTTCTCCAATCTCGTCGAGAAACACCGTACCCAATGCCGGACAAACCTCAAACCAACCCTTCCGATCCTGAATCGCCCCTGTAAACGCCCCTTTTCGATGCCCGAACAATTCCGACTCGATTAACGTCGGAGACAACGCCGAAAGATTTACCGCGTGTATCGATTCTAAAAAATCGTCGACAAAACTTATTCGTTTCGCATCGAACGGGATATACCGCGCAAGGCCAATTGCCTGCGCAACCAGTTCCTTACCAGTCCCCGAAGGACCGGTGATCAGCGTGGCGATGTCGCCCATCCGCCGATAAAGTGTGCGGCGGTACCGCATCTGATCATGCGTAAATATCGATTGCCACACCGCTGCGCGAAATCGCGTCGCCGACATCGATCCACCGATGATATTGTCGTAAATAAAATGAAACGCGCGCCGAATCTGAAACAGGCACGCGAAGAGATGTTCAGGGTCGCTAAGACTAGAGAAAGAATAGTCCGAAACAGCCAAGTAATATTCCACGTCTTTCATGAACGTCTCATAAAATGGAGCGTGTTGCCGTTCTCGAGCGTTTCGTACTTCCGGCGCAGTCTCCTCGATCAATGAGCGAAACGCCGCTTGATGTGCGTTGTAGAGAAAGTAAAGTACAACGTTCTCATACAGCTCCAAATCCCGATCCGAAGCAGCGTGTTTCTTCGTCAACTTACCGCGAACGGAGTCCGCCAAACCGCGCGCACGCTCGGTCATGAGATCGATGTTGGGGGGCATGCCGCTGATGTCGACACGTTTGTGCCAAGCATCATCCGTCCAAACAAACTCGTCGCCGAGTACCGCCCGCTCCAGTTCGATGCGCCGGGACGTGAACGGATTGCAATACGCCAACTGCGCGATGGCCTCAGCAATCCCTCGCTGATCAGTTGTAAAGAAATCCATTTACCCAAACCCCTATATACATAAATTGTGTTGTAAGTATACATTTTATGCTAATTCGCTCTAGTTGTGTTGACATAATCTAATCACCAATTAGCCACAAGTCATTTATTTACAATGGTTTGCGCGTACATATCGATACTGGCATCGATCATGCAATTGGCTAGAGGGCGTGAGATGACAAAACAGCATTGGAGATGGTGGAGTGAACTCGGAATCGATAGCACAGATCGGACAGGGACCGGCGAAGGAGTCGAGCGGGACGGTAACGTCGAATAGCCCGGTCCACGATGAACAGCCAACACCAACCACGGGGGCTACGTTGCGGCGGACTTTTCTATGGTCGTTGATTGGATCGCTGATACTGGCAGCCGGTATGGGAATCTATGCGTTTCTCCTCGGCCGTTGGGGCGAGACCGAGGTTCGCATACTCTTGACGACGCTTAGCATTTCCTTTTGCAGTATGACCGCCTTGGCCAGTGCGGCAGCCTTCGCACGTGGACGCGAATTCGTGTTGTCTTATGGGCTCGCAGTTGCCGGTGTTATCGTGTCCGCCGTTACCTTCCTCCTGTTCATGGGTGCAATTTGGTTCGGCGACGATTTTAATGAACCCTATGCTAAAACCATGGTCATTGCAGGCATCCTGTCGTTTTCGCTGGGTCAGTCGTGTCTCCTGGGTCTCGCAAGTTTACCGGGACATTTGCGTTGGGTTTATTGGTTTACCGTGATCGCCATCACGGCACTCGCTGTTCTATCCGGCGGCCTGATCGTATTCGAGATCGATAACGAGGCACTGTTTCGAGTTCTCGGAATCCTCGGTATTCTGGATGGATGCGGGACATTAACAATACCAATTCTTGCGAGGCTGTATCGTGCCACGAATGACGAAGTGACAGTAGACGATGCACGCTACGAAATCAGTTTTGCGTGTCCACAATGCGGAGGTCAAACAACGCAACCGTTAGGCGATGTTTCGTGCGGGAGCTGTGGAATGAATCTTCGCGTGACGATAATCTAATCGCAAATTAGTCATCCATAAAGGAGCGTCATGATGGCGACCAAAGCAACGCATAGGTCAGCGACAAATCGTTTGGATAATTATCCACGCATCATCCTCTCGATGGCAGTGCTCGGCGTTTTCCTATTGGGAAACACAAGCCGATCATTCGGCAAAGAACCAGAAGTAGGTATTGACGCGATCGCTTTCGATCAGTATGAGGTCGTCACAGGCACCGTAAAGCGTCAGACCGTCCTGACAGGATTCGTGCTCGGTAGCGCCATGGCGAACATCGTCACGGTCGACATCGAAGAGAGCCGCGAACGCCGCTTGCGAATCTATGCCTTCAACGACGGCGCGTGGCCACAAAGTCTAAGTACAACACTAAGTCGCGATGTGTTATTCGTCGACATAGCCAACATCGGTGGATGTGATCGACTCGTCACCTACGAGCCCGGTAGCTTGAATTGCTTCGACCTCGAAACGGGGACGGAACGCGCGCTCTTGTCTGTTTCTTCCAGCTTTGACCCGCCCCGTAAGGGCGAGGTTCCCCATGTCGACATCACTCGTGATGTGAATGGTGATGGCCGTGACGATTTCGTCGTGCCGGACACGGATGGTTTTTGGGTGATTGTCCAGTTGAACGACGGCGCATTCGCCGATCCGGCCAAGATTGGTCCCGCGACCGATTTGAGCCGAATCCTCGGCGCCGACGGATACCGATACGATCCATGGTCCGTGAGCCGGATCTTCGAAGTTGATATCGATCAGGATGGCCGCAACGATCTCGTCTTCTGGAATCAAGATCACTTCGAAGCGCACGTACCGGATGACCGCGGACTATTCATTACCACCCCAAAACAATTCACAACCACGGTAAAGTTCGACTCAGATCGGCTCGACACGCTAATAACCGGCGGCATGACGGGAACCGTGTTGCACTCGCTGAGCGACATGAACAGTGACGGCATCGCAGACCTCGTTGTGTCCTCCCTAACCGGCAAGAAAACGTCGCGCAAGCAATCGGCCTACCGCGTTCATCATGGTGTGCCATCCGCAGACGGCGGTACCACGTTCGCGCCGAAAGCGGCAACCGTTTTCCAAACGAATGACAGTGTTCAACTCGGCATGGACCTCGACGATTTTGATGGCGACGGCGAAAGCGACGTCATGATTACAACGATCCCCGTCCGGTTTCTCGAAGGAAGCCTATGGAAAGAACTCAAAGGGGCCATGGGCGATGACGTGCTTATTACTCAAGAGTTTTATCTCGGGAAAAGGGGGCGTTTTTCCAACCAACCCGACACAGCCCGCGTGATGGGGCTGGACGGCGCGCCGAGTCATCGTGAACCGGGCTGGATACCACTTTCGCTAGTGCTTCACGGCGCGACACACCAGTCCCGAACCGCGAACAGCCGTTGGCCTCGCGCCTTCAATCCAAACTTGATGATAGGAGACGTGACCGGTGATGGCCGCGCTGACTTAATAAGCGAAAATACCTTTAGAGACTTGCCAGTGATGGTCGGTGTACCGGGTCCGAATCTTTTCGCAGCACGCCCCCAGTCAGTCAATGTGGTCATCCCCCACGATCGTGAATACAGCTGGCTCGTAGATCTCAATCAGGACGGCAAACAAGACGTCGTCATGCACCATCCCTTCACAAAGCGAGACATTCACGGCGGGCGAATACAACCGCCGGGCACGGAGCCGCATCGTATTGTAATGTTGATCGCACGATGATTGCTCGGACAGCACAAAACGAGTCGGCAATCGATCATACGCGTCGCTATAAGCACACACTGTTCTCCGTGCTGGTAATTGGAGCGTTTCTATTGGCGTTCACGGGATTCTTGAACCAAGCTTTCTCGGAAGAGCCCACTTCTCCAAATCTCACTTTCGACCAGCATGAAATCGTCCTGAAGTCTGAGCAACACCAAACCGTCTTGACAGGGTTCTTCTGTGGCGGCGATATGGCGAATATTGCTACGGTGACCGTCGACGAGAACGACGACCGCCACTTTCGCATCTACGCTTTGGAGAACGGTGCCTGGGCATCGGTACTCGAAGCATCGTTAAGTTCGAGTGTGTTGTTTGTCGACGTGGCGAATATCAATGGGCATGACCGGCTGATTACGTACGAGCACGGAAGTATAAGTTGGTTCGATCCCATTACAACGACGAAGCGTCCGTTGGTGGAAGTCACCACGAGTTACAATGCAGGTCCAGACGGGTTGGGCTACGCAGCGGTTGAGTCGTTCGGCCCGACAGACGAGGGCGAAATTCCGCTCATCGACATCACACGGGATTTGAACGGCAATGGCCGTGACGACTTGGCCCTGCCGGATGTCGATGGCTTCTGGATATCCACGCAAATGAGTGATGGCTCGTTCAGCAAACCGAAGAAACTCGGCCCGCCCGAACCCTTCCGCAATGAAATTGCATCTGCCGATAAACGTAGCTATGGCGAAGTGGGCATCAGCGCAATGACCATTCCTTGGTATCTGAGCCGTGTCTATGAGATGGACTACAACCAAGACGGTCGTAGCGATCTGGTGTTTTGGAACGAAGACCATTTCGATGTCTATCTCCAAGAAGCAAACGGGCTTTTTTCCGATGTGGCCAAACCATTCGCGGTAAACGTATCGTTTGATTCCGACGGCGCATACTCTCTCTTGTTCGGATTGATCGAAGGAAACACGTTTTCGCTCGTAACCGGTTTTCGAAAGAAGACCAATCGAACGGTTTTGCGTTCGGTCCGCGACATGAATGACGACGGGATTCCCGACTTGTTGAAGCATACGCTGCAAGGTAGGAGCATCCTCAGACTGCAATGCCGGTACGAAATCTATTTTGGCACGACGTCACCGGACGGCATCAAGTTCGCACAAGACGCCAGCACGGCAATCGAACCACGGGGAAACGCCGGAGGAATGGAGCCAGGAGGATACTCGTCGCTGTGGTTGGAGGATTTCGATGGAAATGGCCAAGTCGACATCCTGCGTGGCGACATAAAAATAGGAGTCGGTGCAATAGTCCGCGCGCTCCTCGGCAGATCCATCACAATGAGTGCCGAACTCTATCGCATGGAAGACGGCGTCTATCCGGACAAGGCCACGGCCAAACGCAAAATCACCACCGATTTTGACATCAGCGGCGAACGCGGCGGCGGACGCGACGCCGGATTCTTCCCGTTTGTGCTGGTAGGGGATGTGAACGGGGACAGACGCCTGGACGTGCTGGCAGGAAAAAACAGGGAAGAGCTGCACGTCTTTCTGGGTGTGCCGGGGCCGGAGTCGTTTGCCCGGAAGCCACAGAAGGTGGCAGTCACCTTGCCCGGTGACGAGCGGAACACTTGGCTGGTGAACATGAACAACGACGGCAAGCAAGACGTTCTCATGCATTTCCCGTCCACCACCGAGCCGCATCGCGTGACGATGCTGATCGCGCGATGAACACACGGAAGGCAAAAGACATGTTCTCAATGGGCCGTACGAGGCGCTATAGACAAACACTGTTCTTTACGTTGGTGTTTGGAGCATTCCTATCGGCATTCGCGGGATTCGTGAACCGATCCTACGCGGAAGTCACTTTCGATCGGTACGAAGTCGTCACCGGGTCCGCAAAACGCCAGACCATTCTGACCGGTTTCCTTCGAGGACGAGCCACGGCGGATCTCGTCGTAGTGCATATTGACGAGAACGACGACCGTCACATGCAAATGTACGGCTTCGACGGTAACGCCTGGGTGTCCGTACTCGACGCAACGCTGCATCCCAAGGTGTTGTTCGTCGACGTGGCCAACATCGGTGGACGCGACCGATTGATCACGTACGAGCCAGGCCGCCTGAACTGGTTCGATCCTGAATCGGAGATGGAACGGATACTTGTCGCGGTGACTTCTAATTTCAAACCGCCGCGCGAAAACGAGATCCCCCATGTCGACGTCACTCACGACGTAAATCACGACGGCCGAGAGGATTTGGTCGTGCCCGACAGAAATGGCTTCTGGGTGTTCATCCAGATGAGTGATGGCACGTTCGGAGATGCAGTGAAGATCGGTCCGACCACCGACATGAGCCGCATCTACGGTGCTGACGGATATCGATACGACCCCTGGTCTCAGAGCCGTGTCCACGAGATCGATTACAACCAGGACGGTCGCACCGACCTGGTGTTTTGGAACGAGGACCGCTTTGTGGTTCACACTCAAGACGAGCGTGGGCTATTTGCTCGGGCGTCCGAGACCTTCACGATCGATGAAGCTTTCGACTCTGACGATCTCTCCTCGCTCGCTACCGGAGACATGACAGGGAGGGTGTTGCACTCGCTCGCCGACCTCAATGGCGACGGCATCGGTGATCTCGTGATTAGCTCGCTTGAGGGTAAGCTCATCTCCAGGAAGCGTTCTTCCCACGAGGTGCACTATGGCGAGCCAACACCCGATGGAGGCACTGCGTTCGCATCGGAGGTCGGAGTCAGCTTCCAGTCGGACGACAGAATCCAGCTCGGGATGGACCTCCACGACTTCGATGGCGACGGCCAGATGGACGTGATACTCACGACCATCGAGGTCCGGTTTCTCAGCAACAACCCGTGGAAGAAATGGAAAGCGTTTTGGGGAGATGACATCTGGCTCGATCTCGAGTTCTACCGCGAGGAAGGGGGCCTCTACCCCAACGAACCCAACGCCACCCGCAGGATTCAATTACTCGGCGACAGCCCGAGTGCGCCGGGGTGGGTGCCCCTGGACCTAGTGCTTCGAGGGGGGAAACACGAGAGCCGGAAAACTCAAGTGCACCCGGTTCTGGTGGGTGGGTTCGGGGCGTTTACCAAGGATTGGCGGCGCTTGTCCGAGGTTTCATCGAAGAACTACCCGCCCGCGTTCAACAGAACTTTGTTCATTGGGGATGTGACAGGCGATGGCCGCTCAGACCTGCTTATCGAACATACCTTTAGGGGATTGAAAGTGTTTGCGGGCGTGCCGGGGCCCGGCCTGTTCGCCCGGCGGCCTCAGAAGGTGGCGGTCGTCGTACCCAACGACGAGGAATACACCTGGCTGGTGGACCTCAACAAGGACGGCAAGCAGGACATCCTCATGCATCACCCGTTCACTCTACGAGATAAAGAAGGGGGCCGGACACAGCCGCTGGGAACCGAGCCGCATCGGGTGACGATGTTGATCGCCCGATGAGGGCTTATTTTCAGGCGGCGACCTGAAATGCATGAGAACAAACGCTCTTTAGAAACAGGGAAAAACCTATGGCTGAGGCACTCACCAGAAAATGAGTGAAGACAATTCAACAAGGTTGAGAATAACTGTTGTTGCCTTGGCGGCGATTTGCGTAATGACCTTTTTGAGTAGTTGTTTGCAGGACACACAACACAATAGAAACAGGGAGAATCCTATGGCTGAGGCAACTCACCAGAAAATGAGTGAAGACAATTCAACAAGGTTGAGAATAACTGTTGCTGCCTTGGCGGTGATTTACGTAATGACTTTTTTGAGTGGTTTTTTGCAGGACACACAATACAATTTCTTCAATTACATTTTCTTTTTCCTTCTATTCATAGGAGGGATTGTTTTGATGAGTGGGACTGTCAATTCAACACAAACTGGAACGACAAAGGGATTTTTGTTTGTGTCGGGAATCTCCACAACACTGCTGCTCATATTCGGCATCGGTTATGAATGGTTCAGGCTTAAGGGTGATCACGATCTTGAAGCTTCCATAGAAGTCCTCCTCTATTGGCTAACTTTGTTCTTTTGGATTGGAGCAATTGGAAGCCTGGTCTTGATTAGGAGTCGACCGTGACTAATCGTCATAGATCGAGAGAGCTATGGAATCCATCAATGGTTGGCTGCTGGAATACCTCATTGGTTCGTGCCGCTGCTGGTTTTTACGCTACGTGCCCAACGACAAGGAATACACGTGGCTGGTGGACCTAAACAGGGACGGCAAACAGGACTCACCCGTTCACTCTACGAGATAAAGGAGGGGGCCGTATATGGCCGCCGGGAACCGAGCCGCATCGGGTAGTGACGCTCGTGGCCCGCTAGCGTATCGCACGATCCGATTGTCGCCCGCAGCCCCACGCTCTAAACATGAGTGAAGTACACCGCTGGACGCAGCTTCGGTTCAGGTTATTTATCAAGGTGCATACTTGATCAAACATAACCTGTATATTGGTTCCAAGCCGAATCGACGAATTTTCGAACGAACCAGCGGAGAGCTCACGCGATGGCGAATACAACCGAATGGACCGCAGAACAAGCACCAGACCAATCGGGCAAAATCGCAATCGTCACCGGCTCCAACAGCGGGATTGGATTTGTCACCGCACGCGAGTTAGCAAAGAAGGGTGCCCACGTAATCCTCGCGTGCCGAAACGAATCGAAAGCGGAAACTGCGAAGCAAACCATCGACGCGGAGAACCCTTCCGGAAAAATCGAAGTAATGGCACTCGATCTCGCCAACCTAAATCTCGTGCGCACCTTCGCAAAAAAGTTCAAGAAGAAACACAAGAAGCTCGATATCCTTTGCAACAATGCCGGCGTGATGGCGATCCCATTTCAAAAAACCGCCGACGGATTCGAAATGCAGTTCGGCACCAACCACTACGGCCACTTCGCATTGACGGCACTATTGATCGACCGAATCCTCGCGACCAAAGGCGCACGAATCGTCAACGTCAGTAGTCTCGCACACAAAACGGGGTTTATGGATTTCGAGAACATAAACGGCGAATTGAGATATTCGAAATGGGCCGCGTACGGCATGAGCAAATTGGCCAATTTGCTATTCACCTACGAAACAGCGCGACGCCTGGAAGCAAAAGGCGCTAACGTCATCACGACCGCCGCACACCCCGGATGGACCGCGACCAATCTCCAGAACTCAGTGAAGATGGCGTCCGTCGCCAACTTCCTCGTCGCACAGGACGAAGACATGGGTGCGCTTCCTCAGCTATACGCATGTACAGCCGACGATGTGAACAACGGCGACTATTTTGGCCCAGCCCGCTGGCGCGAAATGCGCGGCTACCCCAAACGGGTCGAGTCCAACAGCCGATCTCACGACAAAGACGCCGCAAAACGACTCTGGGAATTGTCAGAAAAAGTTACGGAAACGGAACTGCTGAACTAGAGCACATTCACGCTATTCATACTCTCCATCATCGCGCTCGTGGAACCCTCTACACAGGTGACTTGATGAACGACACCGACTTTCACCGTCATTGCGAAGGAGCCTCTGGCGACTGCGGCAATCTCTTCATGCCAGATCACTTGGGTACGAACCAATCAAAACTGCTCTAGTCGAACCGCACGCTCATATCTCCAACGTTGCAATCAATGCGTGATGCCAATTGGCTGCCCAGCCTCCAACAATGGCGCAAGTGGACACTCCTCACATCGCGGTTTCGGACGACAGAAGTCCTTACCCAAGTAAACGATCAGCGCATGGTATTCCTTGAACAATTCCACATCGGAGGACAGTCGATCATGAAACAGATTCTGCAGTTCGGCGTACCCGATGTCTGCATCCACATGACCGTGCCGGTGTAGGAAGCGACGCGTATAAGCGTCCACGACAAACACCGGTTTCCCGCAGGCGTAAAGCAGAATGTCATCGGCCGTTTCCGGGCCGATCCCGTGCACGTTGAGCAGCTCCGGGCGAAGCGTTTCGAGAGGGACTCGCGCCATGCGCTTCATACTCGCGCCGTGGCATTCGATAAGGTGCTCGCAGAAACTGCGCAGACGCACAGACTTCACACGAAAATAGCCCGAAGGACGCAAGGCATCGTGCAACGCATCGTCGGTTGCAGCGACAATGCGCTTCGGTGTCAGCAATTGTCCGCGTTTTAGATTGACGATGGCCTTCTCAACATTGGTCCACGCCGTGTTCTGCGTGAGTATCGCGCCAACGGCAACTTCAAACGCAGAGTCACCTGGCCACCAGCCCGTAGACCCATAATGCTTAGCGAGCCGACGATAGATCGCCCGTATCCGGTGCCCCGTCACTCTGTCGCGACAGCAATACCCATCGCATCACTGATGATGACAAGCCCCGGAATGTTCTTACCCAGCATCGCCGCAGCAACCGCTGCAAACACGACCAGTATGATCAGCGCCACAATACTTCCGAAGATTTGTTGCATTTTTGTTTTCGTAATACCAGCCATAACGATGTGCTCCCCTTTTTCGCTAACGATGCGTCCCTAGAATCGACTCATACACTGCACGTACAGCCTCGGCCTGATGGGCAGGTGAAAACGCCTCAAGCGCTTTCGTCCGCGCCGCTTTACCCATGACACTGACGCGACCCCGATCATCGGCCAACGACCGCAACGCAGTATAGAGTTCGTCCGACGTCGATCCAAAAACAAGTCCATTGACATCGTGATCCACGATCTCCGGCAGCATACCACGATCGGAAACCACCCCGGGTTTGCCCATAGCCATCGCCTCGCGCACCGCCCGACACGTTCCGTCCGTCCCCGGTACCAAGAACACTTTTACATCAAAGGCATTGACCGCCGCCACATATTCATCCACGCGCAGGAACCCCGAAAAGTGGACTTTGTCCTCCAACCCACGCTCACGAACCGGCTGAATCGCGACCGTCTCCTGACGAGTGCCCCGGCCAACGACAAGTCCGTGCACATTAGGATTCTCGCCCATTAGTTTTTGAAGCGCATCCCACAAATCATCGAAATGCCGGTGCGGCTGCATCCGTGCCACGATTCCAACGACGAACGCATCTGACGGAATCTTGAGCCGCGCGCGTATGTCGGGTAAATCTCGGCTTGGATCAAAGCGCGCCGTATCGATAGCGCTCGGCACAATGTGAACGCTTTCTTCACGCATACCAAACTGCGCAAGATCGCGATCACGAGCAACGTTAGACGGATCGAGCAACGCCGTAGTCTTTTCCAAAAGCCGTGCGACACGACGCGGCTCAGAAAAGCCGAGCCCTTCATAGTTTGAACGAACCACCGGAATACCAGTCCCACGTACCGCACCACACGCAATTCGATGATCGTTATTGAGATGACAATGGACTAAATCGTACGGATTCGTCCGAAGAAACGCTGCGAGCTTCCTCCGGTCGTTCCAATTGATCCAAGGATTCTCATGCTTCGACAACGTGAAATCCCGAATAGGCTCAATGCCCCAATCACGCGCCGTATCGAGCAACGTATACGGACTGCCCGGCGCTGTAGGCGGACACGCGAAATCGGTGTCGACCCCATGCTTCCGTAATTCCGCGCACAACCTCAACGCCGGCTCTGCAGGTCCAGTCCATTTGGCGTTACTAAATAGGTGAAGGATTTTCATGAATAGAGATAGTAACAACGTATCAGAAATATTCTAAACCACGAAGAGCACGAAGCTCACGAAGGGTCTCGGGCATAACACAATCAGTTCTTCGTGTACTTCGTGCTCTTCGTGGTTTAATTAGAGTCGACCTCCGACTCCGAATTTCAAGTCAATCTCCAACCACGGCGCGTTTCGAATTCAAGAACAGCTATGCCGCGGACGATTCACCTTCGCTCATCCGGACCGAGACCAATGTCGACACACCACGTTCTTGCTGCGTAACACCGTACAGCGCGTCCGCGCGGGCCATCGTTTGCTTGTTGTGCGTGATGATGACGAACTGGCTGTCATCCGTAAACTCGTCCAACAGACCTAAGAATCGACCAATGTTCGCATCATCAAGCGGCGCATCCACTTCATCCAACACACAAAACGGACTCGGCTTCGCTTTGAAAATACTAAACAACAACGCCACGGCTGTCATCGCGCATTCGCCACCAGACAACAGCGAAATCGATTGCGGTTTTTTGCCCGGAGGCCGCGCTTCGATCTCGATACCCGACTCAAGCGGATCGTCTTCATCAAGTAGATAGACCCGGGCCTGGCCACCATTGAATAACCGCCGGAAATAATTCCGAAAATGATTTGCAATTTCCTCGAACGACTCCAAGAACATCGCGCGAATCGTCGTGTCGCAACGCTCAATAACACTCATCAACGTCTCACGCGCTTGCTCAAGATCTTTTGCTTGAGAAGCCAAGAATTCATAGCGTTTCTCCAACGCTTCAAATTCTTCGATCGCCATCAGATTTACTTCACCCATTCGCTTCAATTTGTGCCGAATGTCCGATACCATCTTGTCGCGCGAATCAGAATCGTAGTCGTCCGTCCCAATTTCATCTTCTTTGAGCGCTGAAAGTGCAACATTGTATTCCGTAAGAATCCGCTCCTGAAAATAGCCGACCCGCTCTTCGTCCGTACGCAATTCCAGTTCGAGTGCATGAACACGCGCCTGCGCGTCACGTACGAGTGACCGCGATTCTTTCAGATCTTTCTCAAGCTCTTCGATCTTCGCAGTGATTTGTTTTTGTTCGTTTTCTGCTTCGACGACTTTGGCACCCGCTTCCTCTTTCGTCTCCGAAAGCGCGGCCATTCGCTCGATGTTCATCTTGATTTCACTGTCGAGGCCTTCACGATCTTTTTCCAGTTGCTCGGTCAAGGCCTCCCGCTTAGAGATTTCTTGTTGCGCATCGCTCAATGCCTGTTGCTCACGATTGCGATCGCGCTCCACCTCTTCCAACCGTTGGCGCAACGTGGCCTCGTGCATCCGCAAGTCCGACAGCTCATTCGCCACCACCGACAACGCATGACGCTGCTCCGAAGCCGCCCGCTGCACATCTGCCATTTCCGTCCGCAACGCCTCTTCCGCGCTGTCCATATTCTCGACGTGACTCGTGACTTCCGTGCGCTGCGCTTCCATCCCGCTACGGCGTTCAGTGAATTCATCCCGACGACGCGTGAGATCCGCGAGCACCTCCGCCAACGAATTACTTTCCGATTCCATACTCGCCAACGCGACGCCCAATTCATTGAGCTTGGCGCGGCTCGTTTTCTGCGCCGCGTCATTCGCCTCGATGTCCGACTTCAGTACAGCCGCTTCCTCGGTCAATGTTTCGGCCTGCGCCGCCACCGAGACAACAGCGTCCGCCATCTGACTACTCTCGGCTTCTAGCTGCTCGATTTCCGCGCTACGCCCAATGAGTCCGCGCCCTCCATGCTCGACGCGACCCCCGGTGATATCGCCGTTCGGCGTAACCACTTCGCCTTCACGCGTAACAAATCGCGCACGCCCTGATCGCGTCGAGGCCAAACGTATCGCTGCGTCAAGGTCTTCGACCAACACTGCATCCTGCAACAAAAACGCGACCGCAGGATGCAACCGCGCTTCGTAATCAATGTAATCCAACGCCGTGCCGATGACCCCATCGCCGGGCGCTGCAATCGACGAATCCGGGGCAGAGACATTCAATCGGTCAAGCGGCAAAAACGTTACCCGCCCGGCCTTATGCGCCGTAAGGTGCGCTACCGCTGCACGTGCCGCATCAGCACTTTCGACTACGATGTTGTGAATCGAATTGCCCAGCGCGGCTTCGATCGCTCGTTCATAACCCGGTTGCGCCGCGAGCAAGTCACCCGCCGGCCCGATAACCCCTGGCAACGGCGCATCATTCTCCGCACGCATGACGGCACTCACGCCATCAGCGAAGCCTTCGTACGTATCGCGTAATTCGCGCAACGATTCGAGTCGCGCATCAAGACGACTATGTTGTTGACGTAGATTGTGCGCCTCTTCATGACGCCGTTTCGCCTCGGTCGTCTTCGTCTCGAATGATTCGCGCAGCCCGGCGCCTGTGGACTCTATCGTGCTGAGTTCACCCATCGCGTTGGTCTCTTCGATGCGCGTCTGTTCAATCCGCGTCAACAAATCCGCGCGTCGAGTACTCTCGTTTTCCTGGCGCTCATACACACCTTTTAGCTGACCGTCGAGCGATTCAATCGCGTTGTCCAGCGCTTCAAGTTCTGTGACGGCTTTGCTGCGATTACTCAATTGCGCCGCTTCACGTGCGCGAACCGACTCCACCTTAGAATCCGCTTCGCCCACCCACAACTCCAATTGCCCGTGCTGGCCAAGCTTCTCCTGCGAATTCGACTGGGACTGCCCGATTTCTCCGCGTACCGCCTCCAAAATCGTATTGGCATCGGTAATCCGTACGGTAATCTCTTCGCAACGATTCTGAAGTTCGAGGCGTTCCCGGCCCGCCTGCCCCTGCTGTTCGTCCGTAAACTCGACTTGCTGTTTCAACAGCGCAACGGATCGTTCAGCCAAATCAACTTCGGAATCGATCTGATGAACACCTTCGCGTCGCGTCAACAGAACGCGATCATTTTCTGCGCGTTGCAAACTAAAGTTTTCGAGCGCGGCCTCTCGATCTGAGATGACGGTGTTGTGTTTCTCGAACTCGTTCTGAGCATCCGCGAACTGCGATTTGAGGTTCTTGATTTCTTCGGACAGTCGATCAAACTGTAACCACGCCGACCGAATTTCGAGATCTTTCAATTCATCCGACAACTCGCGATAGCGGATGGCCGCATTCACCTGGCGCTTCAGCGACCGCATCTGACGCTCGACTTCGGCGATGATGTCCGTGAGCCGCAGGAGATTCTGATTGGCCGTATCGAGGCGGCGAAGCGCGATACGCTTGCGCGTCTTATACTTAATGATCCCCGCCGCTTCCTCGAAAATGTAGCGCCGGTCCTCCGGCTTCGAGCTGATGATCAAGTCCATCTTGCCCTGACTAATCATCGAATACGCACTCGTGCCGATACCCGTGTCCATGAACATTTCGGCAATGTCTTTAAGACGACAGGATTGCCGGTTGAGCAAATACTCACTCTCGCCCGACCGATACAAACGCCGAGTCACTTCCACTTCACTATAATCGACCGCCAATTTGTGGTCAGCGTTATCAAACGTGACCGTCACTTCGGACATGCCCATCGGCAAGCGGTTTTCGCTCCCGTTGAACACCACGTCCTGCATGTGATTACCGCGCAATTCTTTGGCCCGCTGTTCACCGAGCACCCATTTCAGCGCGTCGAGAATATTCGATTTTCCGCAGCCGTTTGGACCGACAATCGCCGTCGTACCCGGTTCAAACCGAACAGTGGTCGGATCAGCAAACGACTTAAAACCACTCATTTGAAGTTGCTTAAAATACATAGACTAGGCCGGGCTATGCCCCTTTCCGAACGACGCGTTCGATTCGAATGGCGGTGCCGTCTGATTCGTCAGCTTCAATCATAACACCGTTGAGAAACGGCGGATTTTTCGACACCGTAAACGGTGCAGGAATCCCCGTCGTAAACTTCTGAATCACGGGGACGAAGTCCACGCCAATTGCGGAATGTTTCGGACCGGTCATCCCCACATCGGTGATGAATGCGGTACCTTTTGGCAGGATTTGCTCGTCAGCCGTTTGCACGTGTGTATGCGTCCCAACGACCGCCGTACACGTGCCATCCAACGTCCAACCCAGCGCAGCCTTTTCCGACGTCGCCTCGGCGTGAGCATCAACTACAATGAGGTTGGTCTCACGGCGCAGTGCTTTCACCTCGCGCTTCGCGGCTTCAAATGGACAGGCAAACGGTTCCATATACACACGCCCAAGTACGCTCACCACGCCAACCTTCCGACCATCGGCCAAGGCAACGCAATGCGCGCCCTTACCAGGCGTGCCTTCAGGATAATTGGCCGGACGCACCACCGGACCCAATGAATCGATTTCCCCCACTAGCTCTCTCTTTCGCCACGTATGGTTACCCATCGTGATCGCATGGACACCGGCGCTAAATATCTCGCGAATGGTATCGCGTGTCGCGCCTACGCCCCCCGCCGAATTCTCCCCATTTACGATGACGAAGTCAACGGAAAATTCGCGGCTCAATTCCGGTACCCACCGGCGTATCGCCTCGCGGCCGGGCCGCCCGACCACATCCCCTATAAATAATATTCGCATACCTGCATGAATCGCCGCTACTTCGCCGTGTCCATAGCCCGCGTCTCCCGGATCACCATCACCCGAATCTGACCAGGATACGTCATTTCCTGTTCAATCTTGCGCGCGACATCCCGGGCCAATTGCTGCGCCTCAGCGTCGTTCATCTTGTCTGGTGACACCGCAATACGGACCTCGCGCCCCGCCTGCAACGCATACGCTTTATCCACACCATTAAATCCGTCAGCAATTTCTTCCAACTGCTCAAGACGTTTAACGTAGGTCTCAACCGTCTCACGTCGCGCACCCGGCCGTGCTGCGGATAACGCATCGGCAGCCTGTACCAAAATCGCAGTGATAGACTCGAAATCCATCTCGTTGTGGTGAGCACCCACAGCGTTCGCAACCACATCATTCTCACCATACTTCTTGCAATAGTCGTGCCCGACAATCGCGTGCGATCCTTCAATCTCATGGCTAATCGCTTTACCCATATCATGGATAAACGCGGCGCGTTTCGTCTCGGCAACATCGACGCCCAACTCCGACGCCATCAATCCCGCCAAGTGGCAGACTTCCATTGAATGCTTCAGGACGTTTTGACCATAGGAAGTCCGGTAATGGAGCCGACCCATGAGCTTCAATATTTCGGGATGTAATCCGTGTACATCCACCTCGAAACACGCTTCCTCAGCATACTCCTTAATCGATTTATTAACTTCTTCCGTAACTTTCTCCACGATCTCTTCGATACGTGCGGGATGAATTCGGCCATCGGTAACCAACAGCCCAAGCGTTTGCCGCGCGATTTCGCGACGCACCGGATCGAACCCGGAGAGAATCACCGCCTCAGGCGTATCATCGATGATGACATTGATACCTGTCGCATTTTCGAACGCGCGAATATTCCGACCCTCACGCCCGATAATCCGCCCCTTCATCTCATCATTCGGCAACGTAACCACCGAAACAGTCGTCTCCGCGACATGATCCGCTGCGCAACGCTGGATCGCCTGACCGATAATCCAACGGGCCTTTTTCTCAGAATTCTCCGTGAGCTCGTCTTCAAGGCGTTTTAGGCGAAGGGTCGTATCACGGCGCACCTCATTTTCAAGGTTACGCACCATGTCCTTCTTCGCTTCCTCAGCCGTAAGACCCGAGATGGTCTCTAGTTTCTCCCGCTCCTCCAGAATGAGTTTTTCCAGCCGATCCCGATGGTCATCGAGTTCGCGATCTTTCTTCTCACAACGGCGTTCCAGCTCGACAATTTCCTTGCCTTTTTGCTCGACCGTTTCAAACCGCTTTTCAACGGCTTCCTCGCGTTGATGAACCCGACGCTCCAGATTCCCAACTTCCTTACGGAGTTCCTTTTTCTCGCGCTCCGCATCCTCATGGAGCTGGATACGCTGTTCTTTGAGTCCTGTGTTGGCTTCTTTGACGATCGAAGCAGCTTCGCGTTCGGCGTCCGTTGTGAGTTGAGCGGCTTCTCGTTTGGCTGAACCCAAAAAGCTCCGGCCCAAAACCGCCCCTACGGCTAAAGTGACAATTAATCCGACGACGAAGCCTACAACGATCCACACAATAATTAGTGGATCAAACATACGTAGGCCCTTTCACCCCTCACGGGGTGCCAACGTGGATGCGGGCATGAAAACGCCCGCGGCAAGGCAGGGCTAACCGCTACAACAGACTACGCGAACTAGACTTAGGTGAGAATCACCCAGGATATCAATCGCGAATGGGTCTGATATAAAAGAAACGCCTATACGGCGGCGGAAGCCCATAACCTGCAATACCTTGCCACGCTCAATTTCGAACGCGCCCACAAAATTACTTTCGTTAACTTCTGATTCGGAGTATAGGGTTGGCATAGGGCCAAGTCAATGCGCCAAGCAACGTGATCGATTTTCGATCCATAGGGATTAAACTCTCCACAACACGCCCAGCCTCACAGGGTTACAAATGGCGTTCGAGGTCTAATAATCGCAATGCACAGTCAATCAGGTATGATTGACCTCGGTCCGCCAAGACCAATGATATGTTCGCAACGATCCATCAACAGATATCCACACATAAGTAATTGATATCAAATATCTTACATAAAATGAGACCCCTATTCTTCGCACCAGTCCTTTTCCTCTTTCTCGGAAGTGCTTTCGCACAGGAATACCCCGCACCCACAACGCCGCTAAGTCCTGAACAGCCTCTCTTTCTATTTCGTTTAGCGCCTACCTCAACCTGGATCGGATCCGAAGGGACCCTAATCGCCCAACGGTTCGAGAACCTCCCACAAACCATTCGCCCGTTTGCCGCCATAGTCCTCAGTACGGGCCAAACGATCTCCGCTGATTTCGAAAATATTTTGGAAACACTTGAGTCAGCCAACGTTCCTGCATTTGTCGAAATTGCGAACGAGACACATTCCTTTTTTGTAGCACCCTCCAATCTTGATCGGCTATTCAAGAAACATCCTGGCGTGGCCGGAGTCCTCGCGTCCAATGTGCGGTTCGACCGGTACGAGAAGACGCCCGGCCTCAACGCCTTTTCCACGCCCGCCAATATTCAATGGACCATTGCCGCAATCGAATCTACAGCCAAATTCGGCCGACGGTTCATCCTAGAACTGGACGGCTTGAACACCGCACGCCTGATGGCGAATGTTGAATGCCAACCGCTGCTGGCGAAAATTCGTGCGGCATCCAACCATGTCACCCCCGTCGCACGCCTGACCGACGCCCAAGCAATCCCCCAAATCATGAGCACGATGGGCCTATGGCTCGAAGAATCTGTAGACAGTTGGGGCATCACCGCGACCGATAACTGGTTTGAACAAGCCCCCTACATCGCGCCGGGCGTATTCGGCGTCCATCATGACGCCCCGATGCCGCCACCCTTTTACCGCGCCATGATTCTAAGTGGCGTGATGGCCGGCGCAACCGTATATATCGTGGAGCCAGAGTCAGCCCTCTGGTTCGCCGAAGACCCCACCCCTTGGCGTGGAACCATCAGACCAACGCTTGAAGATGCCACGCGATCGGGAATAATCCCAAGGCGTGAGTTTGTCCAGCGAAAAGCACAAGTCGCGTTGCAACTTGTAAGCGCGGATTCCTCTGCGCAATTCCATCTGAACCTTCGCGATTTAGATGCCGAATTAGATGAAGGCATACTCCTTCACGGTGCATACGGTTTAGAGCGCCCCGGACTCGTCCACGAACTGATACCCAACTCAGGACGTCACTACTGGGTTCCCGTCCTCACACCTTCGGCACCCGATGAGGTCATCAATCGTTTTGCTCGGGTCGTTCGCGCGGGATCGATGATGACCGCAGAAGATTGGACCGACCTCCTCGATCGCGTGTACCAACCCGATGGCGCTGGCACGGCATTTATCTCTCGAATTGGTCGTGGCGTTTTTGTCATGCACACGCGCGAGAACCGTTACGAACAACAAACATTTCGACTACCACGATTACCCGCGCCAGTCTACGGCGTAAAAGGCGAACGAGCCGATGGCGGCATTTTACTTTCATGGCCATTTCGCGAAGACGATTTCGCCTACCGGGTATACATTCAATCGACCGAAAGCACCACATTCGATCTCATAGCGGAAGTCAGTGACAAGCGATCCTGGTTCGACGAAACCGGGTCACCCGACGAAACTACCGTCTACGCCGTCACCGCCTTCACCGACGAAGGCGCGCCATACGAAGGCACCGTAAACTACGGCGACTACCACGTATTCAGCACGGTCGAAAGCCGAATCGTCGAGGCCATCACGTTTGAGCCCGAACGCGACAACGCCACCGTAAGCCGAATCGGAGACTGGACCGATGACCGCCCACTCGCACAAGAGTGGTGGCCGGGCGGAGACGCGGTACCGTCAGAACACCAATCAGTCGCCAATGAAATTACAAGACGTCTAGTGGATTGGAGCCGTGCATTTGCCGAAAAAGATCTCGGTAACGCGATGGACCTTTACGCGACCGACTACGTGGACCCACAAGGCTGGCGACATCAATACGCACGCCGCGCATACCAATGGTTCTTCGAACGGTACGACCAATGCCGACTCCACACACAAGTCCGATCATGGGATTTCACAAAAATCGACGCAGGCGAAGTTTCGCTACGAATATTCGCGCACGGCACAGGCGTCGCAATCACTGACAGCGCCGACACAAAAGCCGACGTGCAAGTTCGATTTCCACGCACCGAACACCAGGAGACGGAACTCGTCTTCCGAAACAACGAAGGCGCATGGCGAATTGTCAGAACCGATCCCGCGCTCCCAAACATGAGAGAACTGCTCAGCTTCTCATTAGCACCAGGCAACGGCTATGCGCCCGGACCGGATGTGTTTCCGCGTTAAAACAAAGGTCTACGTTCTGATCATGAAAATTCTCATCGCAGGTGGCGGTATCGGCGGTTTAACACTGGCCGGTTTCTTGCAACAACGTGGTATTTCATTCGAACTGGCCGAGCAGGCACCGGCCTGGTCTCCGGTTGGCGCGGGTATAGCCCTGGCGTTCAATCCGATGAACCTGTTGCGCAAACTCGGCGTAGCTGATCGCGTGGAATCCGCCGGGTGCGCGATCACGGGCGGCGTCATTTCGAATGCCGCCGGCAAGCCGATAACCATTGCCGACCTGAACGACATCGCGAAACGACGAGGCCCTACCATTGGAATTCATCGCGCCGCGCTCCACGAAGTATTGGTAAGCACCATAGACCCCAATGCAATCTCGCTCGAGCGAGGAATTTTGTCCGTTGAGAATAGAAGTAACGGTGTAGCGGTCACCTTCGCAAACGGAAACACTGGGCAATACGACCTGGTCGTCGGCGCGGACGGCATCAACTCCGCAGTTCGTTCAAGCCTCTGGTCGCGAGTTGACCGTCGATACTCCGGATATACCTGCTGGCGGTTGGTAGTGGATCAGGCCTCTGGCGTCGACGTACCTTGGGAAATGTGGGGACGAGGCCGCCGCTTTGGCGTGGTTCCTATCGGCCCAAGTCTCACGTACTGTTTCTCAACCCTTAACGCGCCACCAAAATCCGAAGCAATGCGAACCATAGACATCGATCGGTTTCGCGAATTGTTCGCTGATTTCGGCGGTGAAGTCCCCGGCATACTCACCGCACTCCAACGAGACGACGAACTTATCCATGGCGATCTCGAAGAGGTTCGGCTGGATACCTGGGTAAACGGTCGCGTGGTGTTACTTGGGGACGCCGCACACGCCATGACGCCCAACATGGGACAGGGCGCAGCAATGGCGATTGAAGATGCCTATGTTCTCGCGAGCGAACTTGCCGCCGATCAGTCTGTAGAAACAGCGCTCTCCGCATATCAGTCCCGCCGTAAACCACGAGTAGATGCGATCCAACGCCAATCGTGGAACTTCGGTCGCGTTGGCCAATGGGAATCCAGCGCTGCACGTGGCGTACGTAACGCTCTATTGGGCGTTGTTCCCGCAGCAGCGGCAGCGAAACGATTGGAAGCGATGCTGGCAGCGCCCATTTAAAGGACAAGCGCAGAGCACTTTCGCATCAGCGTCCTGCGATCAGTTCGTACCGTGCACGTCCAGCGGATTCCATCGCTTCCGGCCAATACGAAACAGATAGACCCCCGCGAGCGCGATCACCAGCAATCCAAAGTCGCCGACATGCGATGGACCAAACGCGGCGAGCGACTTGGATCCATCGATAGCTCCGGAGTCACTGGGACTGATTCCACTATTGCCGCAAGCATTTACCGCCACCGCGAAATAGAAATACGTGATCGGCCCGCCTGAGTTGCATCCACCGCCACCCGTCGTCGCCGTCGTGTCATCGAACTGAAGCCCGGTGACGACACCGCTAATATCGGTTGCGCCGGTAAGAATCGCGTTCTGCGTCCGGAACACTCGATAGCCGGATGCACCCGGTACAGCCGTCCATTGCACGCGCACACGATCCGTAAACGTTCCGTCCGAAGCCACAAGCGCACTTGGACTCGACGGCGGGGTATTGCAAGCGGTCAATGCTGCACCTACGTTAACGATCCCAGCACCCGAGTCCCGATCAAAGCCTGCTGCTTCAATATCTATCGAAGTTGTATTGAACAAAGTACGCAGTTGTGCGGTCGTCGTGAACTGGCCCGCTTGGACAATGAGCGCCGCCAATGCTGCGGCGTGAGGCGCTGCGGCCGACGTTCCAAAGAACGGGTTGAACCCAGGTGCCGAAGTCATCACGCCGTCTGCCGCAGCGATATCCGGCTTGTTCAAGACAGCGCCACCGGTCGACGAAAAGTCTCCGGGCGTAATCGCAGCACCTCCGCTGAAGAATATCCGACGCGGCCCGTCCGAGCTAAACGTTTCAACCGGTTCGGTGCCATTGAATGGAGTCCCCGCACCGCCCGGCGCACTCGCAACATCTACTGCCGCAACACCGAATACATTCGTCGCCGCTGGGTGACCAGCAGTCTGACCGGCCGTCGCGACAGCCAATTGGCCTCGTATCGTATTCAAATGAAAATATCGAGCGCTCCCTGAAAACAACACGACAACCAACTGATTGTTCGCGTGATTGACCCCGTTCGAACCGATGAATTCGAAGGGATTCTGCGTTCCGTTCTGCGTTGCGTTACTAAAATCAACCACCGTCGTCAATGCATTATCCAGGAGGAACAGATCATAGTCGTTCGCCGACGCGCCTTGAAGATCCGACCAGTGCAACGAGAATCCGAACGGCGAATCGACCGTAATCAAGTTGGCATTCGTCATCCCACCAAAATCATGCGCGGAAAGACCGTTGGCTGTGAGAGGCGCTGGCAACGCGATGCCCGAGTAATCACCTTCAAAAACACCAGAAGTATTATCGTTCAAATTGCCCGAATTGCCCGCCGACGAAAAATACACGCCGCCGCTTGAAATGACCGACTCCGCAGCTTGTGCGATGATGCCGTCCTCAAAAACAGGTTCTGCAAAAAAGGCGATATCATCAACAATAATATCGCAACCCGCAGTACGAAGGTCCAAAATGTTCTGGGCAAACTGGGCTTGGGATGACAGCCCCTCAGCAAAAAACAAAGTAGCCCCTGGCGCGACGTCATTTACGATTTCCAACATCGCAGTACCCTCATCCCCGGAACCCGCTTGCCCCGAGAGCACCGTTACGCCAGGAGGAAGATCGCCCGTTCCCTGTGCAGTCGCCAACGAATCAACACCATCCGAGAGAACGCCAATGTTGACACCGGTACCGTCGACCGAGAATGCGGTACGTGCCGCCGCGACATTGTGAGCACCCACACCTTCGGAAACGTTGGTCATGTTTGTGATCGCAGGAAACGCAGTGGAAATTACACGGACCGCGTCGAGATTCGCGATCAATTCCAAACTTGCGGCGGGTACTGCGGCGTGAATCGAGTCATATTTCGGTACACTCGAAATAACATGACCACCCAACTGCTCGATGTAATCGACCAATTCCTGCGAAACGTCTGCCGTGATATTAACAAGAGGCAACCCCGTTTCATCGAACTGAACACTTGACCGCAACGTGGGAACCCCCGCAGGCAACGACTTACCAAGCGCCGCCTTGGATTCCATCACAAGATGCGAATCCATCTTCTGTTCCGCAGCGTTACGAGATTGTTTTTCCTGAATCAACGCATTGATCTGGCTCAACGCTTGATCGGAAATTTCATCTTGAGCACTAGACGCGGCAATGAATACAAAGGCAGAAAACGACAGAGCAATCACTAGCAATAGGTGTGAACAGGCACGAGAAATCAAAGGAGGCACCCCGAATTTAGAGCGTTAGAAATACTGCGCCGCAACCAAAACAAAAATATATATACAGACCTACCTGAAGTCAATGATTCCATACGCAGGTCGAAAACGCATCAATGGTGAGAAAAGCATCGCTCCTGCGTGAACACCATCGCGCAATTCAATTCGTTACACGCTTCAATCACATCAAAATCGTTCACACTTCCGCCAGGCTGCGCGAACGCCGCGATGCCCGCCTTTGCCGCTACATCAATCGCATCGCGAAACGGGAAAAAACCGTCCGAGGCCAACACCGCGCCTTCAAGGCTTTCTGTACCTGTGTACTTATCCCGCGCCTTGATCACCGCCTGCTGCACTGCGCCCACGCGATCCTGCTCACCAGTACCCACCGCCAGCGTTTGCCCGTTACGCGCGATCACACAACCATTCGACCGCACATGAATGTTGACGTACCACGCAAACAACAAATCGCTCAGTTCGCGTTCCGATGCAGCTCGCGCGATATCGGCACGCCCCTTCTTCGCATGATCACAAAACGCCGGCAACAAATCCGCAGTCGTTTTCACCACCGACAAATACGGCTGCGCCAACACCATGCTCCCATCATCAAATACTTTCATTTCCAACACGTCAGTTCCGTCATCCATATACCGCGGCAGACTGTCCAACGGCGGAACTTCAATAATCCGAATCTGTTTATTCCGCTTAAACCGATCAAAATCGTTGAACGCCTCAAGCGCGCCCTCCTCAAACCCCGGCGCCACCACACCTTCAACAATCGTCCCCATGATCTCCGCCGCCGTATCCGCATCAACCGTTCGGTTAAACGCCACCACGCTCCCGAACGCCGCCTGCGCATCCGCATCCCGCGCACGCCGATACACCTCCGCCAACGGAATGCCATCCACCTCCATCGCCACACCCGAAGGATTGCAATGTTTCATCACCGCACACGAAGGTTGCGCGAGATATTTTAGAATCCCAATCGCATGATGCATGTCCTCAATATTCGTCTGACTCAGCCCAGACTTACCCGTCTTAAGCAATTTATACGCACCGAGCACAAGTCCTTTCCCATCCTCCGGACGATAAAACGCCGCAGGCTGATGCGGATTCGTGCCATACCGAAGATTCTCAACTTTCCTTAATGTACGACCCAATACCTCAACGGAATCTGGAAAATTCCCCTCCGTCCGCGTCCGGTACATCGCTTTCAAATCAGGCTTACTCATGATGCAAATCCCCTATGAAGTACAAACGATCATGCTGCCATACGATGCCGTGACCCCGCAAGCCCACCCCCGTTGCGCGCAAACGTAGCCCAAGAACCGATCGAGCTTTTTCGTACAGTTTGTCCGCGATACCTCTGGTAAATACCGAAGCCCAACATCCCCCTTAGTCCCCCTTCGAAGGGGGAACAAGGGGGATGTTCGACCGCGAGCGCGATAACTACTGCCAACACGGATTTGCGCCGCTATGGCGCAGATGGGGCCCGCCACCTTATAGTACGCGCTCCATTCACAAACGAAGGATTAGCAATGACCTTAAGCGACGACGCACTCGGCGACTTCAATCCACCCAAGGCCTACCATGATCGAGCCTTCATCAACTCAGACGACGCACGCCCTATCCGCGTCCTTTCCGAATTTTTAGAGCCCGACGAACGCTTCGAACGCCTCGGCATCAAAGACACCATCGTAATGTTCGGATCGGCACGCGCCATTGCATCTGAAGAAGCTCAAGAAAAATTAGCCGCCGCCCAACAGGCCTTCGACGCCGAGGCGAGTGATGAAAACCGCACAGCACTCGATCGCGCCCAATCCGGCATAACCCTCGCGCGATACTACGACGACGCATCAACCATGGCCGAGAAACTCACCCGCTGGACCCTATCCCTCGGAGACCGCGGACGCTTCGTCATCGCATCCGGCGGCGGCCCCGGCATCATGGAAGCCGCCAACCGAGGCGCACACAACGCCGGCGGCTGGTCCATCGGCCTCAACATCAGCCTCCCCTTCGAACAAGCACCCAACCCCTACCAAACCCGCGAACTCGCATTCCAATTCCACTACTTCTTCATCCGCAAATTCTGGTTCGTAAACCTCTCCCGCGCAATCATCGTTTTCCCCGGCGGCTTCGGCACCCTCGACGAAACCTTCGAACTCCTCACCCTCATCCAAACCGGCAAAGCCAAAAAACAACGCACCATCATCCTCTACGGCGCAGACTACTGGAACGAAGTCGTCAACTTCGACGCCCTAAAACGATGGGGCGTCATCAGCCCAAAAGACCTAGACCTATTCACCATCACCGACAACGTCGACACCACCGTCGACCTCCTACGCGCAAACCTCACCAAACACCACCTGACCGGTTCCGCATAGTCGGTAATCCTCTTTTGCCTCAGAGTTACGACAAGAAATATGATGCACTTAATCGGCACATTCTCGGTGACCTCTGTGCGCTCTGTGGCAAGAAATCGCCTAGTACAATTCGCGGTCGAGGCTTCGGTACTGAATCGCCTCGGCGACGTGTTGATCCGCGATGACGTCGACTTCTTCGAGGTCGGCGAGGGTTCGGGCGACTCGGAGGACTTTGTCATAGGCGCGTGCGCTGAAGCCGAGTTGGTTGATGGCTTGTTCGAGTAGTTTGTGGGCGGAGTCGGCGAGGGTGCAGTACTTGCGAACGGATCGGGTGTCGAGTACCGCGTTACACGCGAACCGGCCATTGGTGCGTGCGCGTTGACGTTCGCGGGCGCGTTGCACTTCCGCTCGCACCTCGGCGGAGGAAGATCCGGTCGGTGTTTGATCCGTTAGCTCTTCGTAACTCAACGACGGTACATCCACATGGATATCGATGCGGTCGAGCAGCGGCCCCGACAACCGGCTCATATACCGTCGAATATCGCCCACACTGCAACGACATTCACGACGCGGATCGGTACGGCAACCGCACGGACACGGGTTCATCGCGACCACCAACATGAACCGGCTCGGAAACGTAACCGCATACATCGCGCGGCGAATATGAACGAGACCTTCTTCAAGCGGCTGCCGCAACACTTCAAGCGCGGCCCGGCTGAACTCCGGTAATTCATCCAGGAACAACACGCCGTTGTGTGCAAGACTCACTTCGCCCGGCGTCGGTTGCGGACCCGATCCGCCGCCGCTGATCGACACCGTCGTCGACGTGTGATGCGGCGAACGAAACGGACGATTAAACATCAATTGACCCGACTCTTGAATCCCCTCAGTGACGCTATACACCCGCGTCGTTTCGAGTGCTTCCTCAAACGTCATATCGGGCAAAATGCCAGAGAGACGCGACGCCAACATCGTCTTTCCCGTCCCCGGCGGCCCAATCATCAATAAGTTATGCCCACCCGCCGCGGCCACGGTGAGCGCGCGTTTTACGTGGGCTTGGCCTTTAACGTCGAGTAAGTCTGGAGCGTTGTCGCGCGCGCGATTGAACGTCGCTTTGAGATCTGTGCGATGCGGCGCAATTTCCATCGTCCCCGACAAGAATGCTGCCGCCTCCGTAATGCGAGCAACTGGAATGACATCGAAGTCCGGAACAACACCCGCCTCATCCGCATTCGCTTCCGGCAACACAATGCCACGCAAACCCTGATCGCGCGCAGCAATCGTCATACACAACGCACCGGAAACAGGCCGAAGCGATCCATCCAACGCCAATTCACCCGCCACCGCGTATTCACCAGTTTGCGTAGGCTGCACTTGCTCGCTTGCGACAAGCATTCCAAGCGCGATCGGCAAATCGAGAGCACTACCTTTCTTATGAATATCGGCCGGTGCAAGATTGACCACCACATACCCACGCGGCAACCGAAACCCCGCATTCCGAATCGCCGAGTTCACCCGCTCCCGCGATTCCTTCACCGCGATATCCGGCAACCCAACAATGTCGACCTTAAACATCCCCGGACGCTGATCAACCTCCACCGACAACGGAACACCGTCGATTCCAATCACCGCACAAGAATGCACCCGCGCTAACATGCAATACCGCCCTCACCGCCACAGGAAACAAGTGTACCGGCGTGACATCACACCGGCACCCTGGCGCGCATGGTAGAAGCCCACGAATTCGCGAATCAAATTGCTGTGGAATGGCGAACTATCTTCCGCCAGCCGAATACACGGCCGGTCTGGTCATGAGGCCCGGAGGCCTAGAGTCATAGCGTGTTGGCTGCTGAACCGGAGGCCGACGAACCCGAGTAACGTCAATACAGCAAACACGCCGAATCCGCCCAAGCCATTGGTAAAGTCGTCATCATCACCGACGATGATTCCGGTGGAGCAGCCTAGATTGTCAGGCGGCGTCGTTGTGTTGGGGCCATAGCCGAGATACTTCTCGAATTTGGGCATCGCGTGATAGAGGTTCCCTTCGTTGATGCCGTTGCACACGCCCGCAGCGTATTTTGTGGATGCCACGCCAATGATGTAGCCCGTTTCCAACATGACCGGACTCCCACTGCTGCCCCTGTCTGCCCTGCCCACTTTGGGGTAGGTCTGAATTTTTTGTGCATTTTGATTTTGCACCGTCACAAGGTGCGTCGAGTATTTCGACGTCCATCCCCAGGGATGTGACACGCGGAACAATTCCAATCCGGTCTGCGCGGCATAATTGGTGCTTACGTCCCAGCCCATGAACCAGCTGCCCGCTGGCGCGGCTTTGTCCAGTTCGAGCAGCGTCATGTCGGTCGTTCCAAGCGATGTGGTTGCTAGCAATTTGCTTCCGGATACTTGCGGAAAGCCCGAGTACCCGTTGCGTGCCCCCGAAGCATTCGACGAATCCGCAACCCGGCTGTCATTGCATGGAACCTGGAATCGAAAGACAAAGAGTGCTGAAGCCGCCTCTGTTGGGCTGCCGATACAGTGGTTCGCGGTCAGCAGGTACGGCGTCTGATCATTGCGGACATTGTTGATCAACCCACCGGTGCATGCAGTGATTTTACCATTGTCGTCGTCCGTGTAGATGAGCCGGGCGATACTCGATTCCGCGATGTCCACCAGGGGCCAGTCGACTTCGGTGTCGCAGTTCGAGTTGATGAATTCAGAACAGCTACTCGATTTCTCCGCGCGCGCCTCTTCGCGTTGGGGAAACGGATGGTTCCGTAAATGCGATATGCCCACGAGCCTGAATTGGGTCTGGTCAAGATCGGCTTGCGTCCCCAGGCCGCGCGTACGCAACTCAACGAAGGCCACTTCGCCGTCCACCAACTCGGTCCAAATGTCTCCGAATTCATTGATGTCGTTTGTAGTGTATGGGCCGTGCACTTCGAGTTGATCCGTATAGATAAACAATTCGACGGTTTCCGGTAACGAGACGCGCGCGAAACGTAGCCGCAAGGCGTCCGCGTTCGGCGAATGTACTGCTGTCGTCCAAACCAATCGACCGTCACGGATGTGCCGTAACAGGCCAAACTCAAACGTGCCTCCTTCGTAATCCACTTCGTTGATATTCACACGGCTGAAATCTGCGGAAATGTCCGTGTCCAGTTGAACGCCGAGAACCGGCGGTGAAAAATCCTCACATGTCGGGCAGACGACGTCCTCGTTTAGGATTTCTTCTTCTCTTGCAGTCAGGGGAAATGTAAGCACGTGATCATCCGACATCCGTGAAACGTCGTTGATCAAGGTGCCGTACAAGCGTCGTTGTTCCAGCGCGAACGCATAGGGATCCCACTCCCCAGGTGCGGCCACCGGATGGGCCACGTAGGGATTCTGGTCTTGGCCGTGCGCGGCCGTCGATATCACCACATATAGCGCTCCGGCAATTGCGAATGCTTGCCAAGTGAAGCGAATCGTTCTTGTGTTCATGGTCTTCTCCTTCCGAATCGGCCTATCCGACGTCGTTCGTGCCACTGTAAGCTTCCCCGTCAAGCGCAAGTCACGGGCCAATACCTGTGGAGATTGATCGAAATGGAGCGTACTCGACGTAATCTCGTGTAAGGTCTTGAGGTGATTACGTTTGTGGTGTGAAATTCGATAGCCGCCTCGTCGGCGGCAAGGAACGGTTGGGATGCACTGTTCCTCAACATTTGACGTCGGGGCAGTCCAACTCGTCAGCCGTTGATGATACCGACCAGACTCCATCCGTCAATAGATCATTCGCCACAACAAACGAGAGTGTACCGGCGTGACATCACACCGTCACTCAGAGGCGCATGGTAATAGTGGGCCGCCGTGTGGTCAACATTGAGGATTTGGCGTGATGTATGCGTTCCAACGCGGGAAGCCTGGGAACGAGTCCATCGTGCAACCGGGTGTAACATTGGCCATCGTGAGCGCGCGGCGATCCTACCAATTGCAGCGGTACTTGCGTGGCGCAAGCAATCAGGCTAGCGGGCTCATTTCCAGCGTTAGCGGCGGATCATTCAATATGGCGCTTGGGAATCAATCCAGCGTCAGCGGTGGGAATGGCCGGAAAGCAACAATGACCGACGATTGGGTGGCTGGAACTCTCTTCGAGGACAACTAGGGCATTTCAATTTCCCAAGAACGTTTTCGATCTAGTCTTGCGGAACTCCGACGCGAAACGAAACCCTTTTCTTTTCCCAGTGGAGGTAGATTGTGGCGGCTTCGTCTTCGAGTGCTTCGAAGCCGTAACGTAGCCATTCTTCGTGGGGCGCGTCTTCTGGCGTGACGGTGAACCGGATCACGTCGGCTTCTTCGTCGTGTTTGGTGCCGTGGCCTTCCCAGTTGGAGTTGAGAATGAGTGTCCATTTGTCCTCTTCGGGCAAGACGTAGAAACTGTAGGTTCCGGCGGAAATCGTTTTGCCTTCGATTACGACATCGTCCTCGAAATCGAACGCCGTCTTTGCGTTCGCCCCCGCACGCCAAATCTCCTTGTAAGGCACCAACTCTCCCCAGATGACTCTGCCCTTTACGCCCGGTCGGCTGTAATCAATTGTGATTTCCGTATCACCAATGACTTGAATGACCGATGCTTCCGGGCTGCCTTTTGCTGGCTCCGCGAAACCCGGTGTAGACAGCAAAAGGACCAAGGCTACACAGCACAATTGTATTCTTTGCACGATTCATACTCCTCAAGTTCAGGCGGAGCGCGCGTCAAACCGACGCCTCACCCTAACCCTCTCCCCGAGGAGAGGGAAACAGTGTTCGCACGATTGTGTTGAATCCCGCCGCTACGGTTTCACCACAATTTTTCCATAGGACCTGCGTTGTTCGATGGCATCGAGTGCATCGCTGAGATCGGTGAGCGCATACTCATTGTAAATCACAGGCTTAATCTTGCCGTCACGATAAAAATCGTAGAGCGTTTCTTGTGCTTCGTCGATGAGGTGTGGTTCATGGATGCGATACGCACCCCAGTGCAATCCGACGACGGACATGTTCTTGAGCAAGATGCGATTGGTACGGATTTCAGGGATGCGACCGCTCGTAAATCCGATGACAAGGATGCGACCGTTCCATGCGATGCACTTCGTGCTCTTGTCGAACACATCGCCACCGACCGGATCGTAGACCACGTCCGCACCATTTCCTTTGGTAAGGTCTTTGACCACCTCTGCGAAATCGTCTGTGGCGTAATTGACGACATGGTCCGCGCCGCACTGCCGACAGATCTCCATTTTCGCTTCCGTACCCGCCGTAGCAATAACCATTGCACCAAGCGCTTTACCCAGTTGTATCGCGGACGTCCCAACACCGCCCGCGCCACCATGGACCAGCAACACTTCACCCGGCTGCAAATTCGCACGCACCGCCAACCCGAAATACGAGGTCTGATATATCATCTGAAACGCCGCAGCGTCTTCACTACTCATCCCCTCGGGCACACTAAAGCGCGCGCCTTCCGGAGCAATGCAATACTCTGCGAAAGCACCAACACCGCACATCGCCATCACCCGGTCACCCTCGGCAAGACCACTATCCGAACCCGGCTCTACGACCGTCCCCATCAATTCGGTTCCCGGCACAAAAGGCAACGGCGGACGGACTTGATATTTGCCCGCGATCATCAGAATGTCAGGAAAATTAAGACCAATCGCGTCTACCTTTACCAAAGCATCCGAGCCATTCGGCGTAGGCCGATCGGTCTCACGCCATTCCATTGCGTCGTGATAATGGCCAAATTCTTCCACCTGCCAAGCGTGCATTTTCATAATGAGTCAAGTGCCGTTCATGTTTGTCGCGTCTAGTTTACGGTTGAAACTGCCAAAATCTTGCTATCCGTCATCCCGAGCGCAGCCGAGGGATCTTCCCAGTATTTAGAACGCAACTTTGGGCACAGGCAGATCCCTCGGCTGCGCTCGGGATGACAAGTCGAATATGTGTCGTGTTGTTGAAGTCCGCTAAATGCTCGAATGGACGATGCTAATCCAACGTTGCGTACTAACAAAACCGTCGCCCCAGCCTTCCCATTTCTTAAATGCGTCTGACCGCGCGATCTCTTTCGGTTCTTTACCCTCGGACTTCGCTTTGCGAACGACCTCCGTCGTTTCAATCAGCATCGCATGAAAAGCCTTGAGGTCATCGATTGTCGACAGCGGACCGTGGCCAGGAATAATTTTTACGTCCGGCTTCATCATGCCGATCGCCTTCTTCACATTAGCGGCGTACTGCTCAGCGTTCCCGCCGTTTTGCAAATCGACAAACGGGAATCGCCCCGCGAAGAAATGGTCGCCCATATGGACAACATTCGCCTTCTCAAAGAAGATTATGCTGTCACCATCGGTGTGTCCATTGGGGAAATGCACGAGTTTGATCGAGTCGCCATTAAACTCAATCGTCTTCGATTCAGAAAACGTTTCTTCCGGCAACCCATCTTTTCGCTCAGACTTCTTAAACGTACCGTTCTTCAACCGCGTCAACACATTCTCATGCGCGACCACAGTCGTCTCCGCACCAAACACAACATTACCGCCCGTGTGATCTGCATGGAAATGAGTATTCAGCAAATACTTCAACTCCGATCCCAACGCCTTCACCGCCGCCTGATTCTTCTCCACCATATTCGGATACTGACTATCGATCATCAGCACACCATCATCGCCCGCCGACACGCCGATGTTTCCACCGTTGCCTTCGAGCATATACACGGGCCCAGTAACGTGCGTTGTCTTAACTTCGACATTGGCCTGGCCCCATGCCACAAGTGATATCGAGGCAAATAGAAACATAAACGGAAAACGGATGATATCGCGCATGAGTGGTGCCTCCGTACTTAGGTAAGGTGAATCCCAGCCTCCGCATCTCGGAGCCGGACATCCGGCGATTATAGCGCCCGTTCGGCCACGGGGGAAGGCACTTCACTCACGTCCGGAACCGGTTCGGCAGCCTCAGACAAACGTTTACGATTCTCCACCATGATGATGAGGAGCGTACCCGATAACAGCGTTATTGCACCGGCCCCTTGGGTCATCGAAAGTTTCTCTCCTGGCAACAAAACGCGCGCGGCACAATAGGTCGTGAGCGGCATAATCAACGTAAACGTATTCGTAAACGCGGAACCGAAATGCTTCTGCGCATAGTGAAACGACGGATGCGCGCCCCCAATCGCCATGATCCCAGAGACCGCAACCAGAACGCTTGCGCCGGTCCCAGCATCCAAGATCGACGAGGGTTCTTCAAAGATAACCGCCATCGTCCCAAGTCCTATGGCCGTGAGCGACGCGACCACTGCGAACATCGGTAACGGATGAATATCAAGCACAATATGCTTACCCCAAACCGAATAGATCGCCCAGGTCAACGCACAGAACAAGAGTAAGCTGTTCCCCTGCGAAAACGCTTGGGACAAATCCTGGGGATCGCGGACCAGCACGCCCGCAACACCAATCAGACTGAGCGTCGTGCCGATCAAGTACAACGGATTCCGAATCACAGCCCGCTCTTCTCGAAAGAGCAGATATGCGAAAATAACCACGAACACAATGCTCAACTTAACCGTCAACTGCGCCGTAGTCGCCGTCGCTCCATACGTGCCCGCAGTCCAAGCATATTGCTGAGCCGTATTCAGAATACTGATGCCCAACACGGGCAAGGGATTGCGAATCAAACTGAAGAGTGCTGAACGGTGATAGACCAGACAGATCGTGACTAGAAAGGTTGCACCGAACACGTACCGCACAAAGCCCTGCGTCAACGGTTCATAATCGTTGCGCAGAAGACGGATAAAGACCGGCGCAAACGTCCAGCCCAGCGTGCAGATGCCTAGGGCACCCACGGCGATAATTGGATTTGTACTTCTTGAAGACACGAAATTGAGATTCCAACGGCGAGAGACTGAGGCCCCGTACCCCTAAACACCGGACCATGCGCAGCGTAACTGCTCAGACGCCCGAATAGCCACATGAGGTAGACCAAGCCGATTTGAGACAATATACACCGTCTCGAACGTAAATCGTGATCGAAATCGCGGTTGCTTGATTCTCTACCGGTCCAATCGTACCCTATCCTCGAACGCCGGAAGGAAACTATATGACCGATCCGAAGCCGCCAAGAGCGCTCAAACATGCCACACTTGAGCGTTTAATGCACTACTACCACTACATCGGCGAGAAAATCGCCCAGCAAGATATGGGTACTGTATCCAGTTCCGAGATCGCCAAACTCCTGGATACCGACGATACCGTAGTGCGAAAGGACATGGCGGCAATAGGCGTCCGCGGCTACCCACGGGTCGGATTCAAGGCCGATGAAGTCTTGGCCGCCATCCGTGACGTGCTCGGATTCGACAATGCCTACCGGGCCATCATCATCGGCGCAGGCCGACTCGGCAGCGCCCTCGCCTCGTATCCAGGATTCTCTCGATATGGCCTAAGAATCGACGCGCTATTGGACAGCGATTCCTCCCGCGCCGGTGCGATTGAAGGCGGTGTGGAAGTCCGGCCACTTGATGAACTCGAATCAATCATCGAAAAGCACAACGTCGGACTAGCCATTTTGACTGTGCCAGCCGAAGCCGCTCAACCCCTCGCCGACCGCATGGTCAATGCCGGCCTCCGCGCCATCTGGAATTTCGCCCCAACCAGCCTCGTCGTACCCCCAGGCGTACTCGTCCGCCACGAACACATCTCCGTCGGACTCGCCGAACTCGCCTATCACCTAAACCGCCGCGATAGCCAAGAAACGAGCGGTTAACACTTTTTCGCAGTGTTCCGCCTGAGGGATTTGACATGTCGATCTGGACGACGGTATATTAGTTCGTATATTAACTGACTGGATCTAAACTGAATATGAAATTGCAAGAAGAATTGGTGCTGCCACAGCCTATCGCGCAACTTCCGCATGAAGCCCTCATGAACATTTACTACACCGCTTCGCGTGCCAAGAAAAAGGCCGATGAGTTCTTTCGCACGCGCGGACTTACCGACGTACAGTTCAACGTGATGATGCTCTTGGTGACGCAATCAGGAGACGATGGTGGGTTAGCGCAGGTCGATCTCAGTCGGATGATGCTGGTGAACCGTGCCAACATCACATCGCTTATTGATCGTATGGAGAAAGCGAATTTAGTCAAGCGCGTCGCCGCTCCCGATGATCGCCGCTACAACATCGTCAAGCTAACGACGCTTGGCCGAAAACTCTATGATGGCGTTGTCCAAGAATATGCAGAGAACACGCGCATTATCATGCGCGGACTGAACCAAAAGGATACGCGGCTTTTGATCGGCTACCTGGAACGCATACGGGAGTCGCTTGATGCCGTTTCTACGGGAACACCGTAGTTCTTCTTTTGGCCCATATAGTTCATATATTAACAGTATAAATCTATACGGAGGAGCGCTCGCCATGAACGGAACAGTCGCCACCAAATCCACGCCCAATCGCCCCGCAAACTTCGTCCCGACTACATCGCAAATCCTGGTGAACGATATTCATTCTGACCTCAACCCTACGTGGGTGCGGGACATAACAACACCCGGCAACCTGGACCAACTGCAGCGGTGCATCCGAGGGGCCGCGAACGGTGGAATGAGTGTAGCCATCTGTGGGGCACGCCATGCGATGGGCGGCCAACAGTTCGCTTCTGAAGAGCAACTCATCAACATGCGGAATTTGAATCGCGTCCTCGCGTTTGATCCGGTGTTGGGGCAAATCGAATGCGAGGCGGGAATCCAATGGCCAAAACTGGTCGGTTACTTGCTTGACAATCAAACCGGCCAATCGAAGCAATGGGGCATTCGCCAAAAACAGACTGGCGCCGACAACCTAACACTGGGCGGAGCGGTCGCCGCGAACGTACACGGCCGAGGTCTCTGTATGAGGCCAATCGTTGAAGACATCGAATCACTCGTCGTCATTGATGTACGCGGTGATCGCATCCGTGTCTCGCGTGAGGAGACGCCGAATCTGTTTTCGCTGGTCGTGGGCGGATACGGCCTTTTCGGTGTCGTGTATTCTGTGACGTTACGCCTGTCCCAACGGCAAAAACTACGCAGAAGTGTCATTATCATTGAAATCGACGAAGCTGCGGAACGATTCGACAGTGCAATTGGAGGCGGCGCGCTGTACGGAGACTTTCAATTCTCAACGGATGAAAGTAACGAAAATTTTCTTCGCTCGGGTGTGTTGTCCTGCTATACACCCGTGGCCATCGACACTCCAATACCTGAGAATCAGCGAGTTCTGTCAGAGGACGACTGGCGAAAGTTGGTCTACTTGTCCCACGCGGATAAAGGGCAGGCTTACGACCTGTACTCACAACATTATGGCTCAACAGACGGCCAGATCTATTGGTCGGACACACACCAAATGAGCACATACTTGGAGGGCTACCATACGGAACTCGATCAGCGACTCGGTGCCACCTGTGCGGGTTCAGAAATTATCAGCGAACTTTACGTACCAAGAAACAGGCTGACGTCGTTCATGAATGCGGTACGCGCGGATTGTCAGCAACACAGTACGAATATCATCTACGGAACCGTGCGACTTATTGAACGGGACGAGGAGACGTTTCTGGGCTGGGCTCGAGAACCTTGGGCCTGCATCGTATTCAACCTTCACACCGACCATACATGCGCAGCACTGGAACGAACCGCCGATGCGTTTCGCCGCCTCATAACCCGAGCGACCGAGTGCGGCGGCTCGTTCTATTTAACGTACCACCGCTACGCGACACGCGACCAACTGCTGAAATGTTATCCACAATTGCCCGAATTCCTCCAGCAAAAACAGCAACTGGACTCGGAAGAACGGTTTCGGAGCGATTGGTACGACCATATAAACCGAACCATATTGGGCCGTTGAAGGACGACCTTGAACGGGCGTCGTGGCGTTGGCAGGATCAAGCGGTTAGTGAACCGCGGGGGATTCGCAGAAGACCATGCACGCCACAGTGCCGAACAGGACGCAACATGCCAACACCGATGCCGTACATTCAACTGCGGCGTACTGCGAAGTCGCGTTGCCGATTCCGGTTGATCACGGGTTTACGTATGCTGTGCCCGCCTCGTTGCGGGATCGTATACGTGTAGGCATGCGGGTTTTGGTCCGGGTCAAGAATCGGTTCGAGACCGGATTCGTAACAGCACTCGCCTCCGAGACTGACCTCGAATCCACGAAGCCCATCGTCGACCTCCCGGATACGACGCCGATGTTTTCGAAGGAACTCATCGCGCTCTGCCGATGGATCTCTGAGTATTACTGTTGCAGCTTGGGTGAGGCGCTGCAGTGTGCCGCGCCACCGGGTGCCGCGTTGCGTGCCAAACGCCGGTACACCCTCTGCCATGATCAAATTGCTTCAGGCCGATACACTGATCGTCAACGATCAGTCGTCGCAGCCCTTCACCGACGAGGTTCCCTCACCGAATCACAACTCGGTAAGGAAGTCGGCGGCACCGCGCTGAGCAATACGTTGCAAGCATTGGTGAAGCGGGGATTGCTCATCGAAGAAATCGAAACCCTCGAACCGGGCGTTTCTGTCTTTACCGAAGCATACGTCCGCTTATGCGAAGGCGCCATCCCCTCGTCGGAAGACCTCGAAGCGATGCAACGCCGTGCACCGAAACAGGCGGCGGTGTATCTCAATCTACTAAACACCGAGCCTGAACAGTCAACGGCGTCCCTCTATGATCGGTTTAAGGTCAATGCATCGGTCATCAAGGCGCTGGTGGATAAGGGACTTGTAGAACGCACAGAGCGCGAACGCTACCGAACACCTGATATTGAGAATAGCGGTCAATCGGTTAAACACACGCTCAACGACGACCAACAACACGCCTACGACGCGATCCAAACTGCGATGGATTCCGCGCAATACCAATCGTTTCTGCTCAAAGGGATCACCGGCTCTGGAAAAACGGAAGTCTATTTACAAGCCATCGAACGCGCACTAGCGCTAGGGCGTGACGCTATCGTACTCGTCCCCGAAATTGCATTGACGCCGCAAACGGTCGGCCGGTTCAAAGCGCGATTCCAAGAAAACATTGCCGTGCTCCACAGCGGCCTCGGCGCGGGCGAACGCTATGACGAATGGCGACGAGCGCAACGGGGCGAGGTACGCATTGTCGTTGGCGCGCGATCGGCCATCTTCGCGCCGTTGGACAACGTCGGCATCATCGTCGTGGACGAAGAACACGATCAATCCTATAAACAATCCGATGCACCTCGGTATCACGCACGGGATGTCGCCATCGTTCGCGCCCGGCAATCCAAGGCCGTTTGTGTGTTGGGTTCAGCGACGCCTTCCATCGAATCGTTCTATAACACACGCGCAGGAAAATCGGAATGCCTCGAATTACGCACACGTGCGACCGACGCATCGCTACCAAACGTTGAACTCGTAGACATGCGGATTGAAACGGAAGAACTCGGCGCCAATGCGATGTTGTCCAGGCGCTTGGAGGAAGCGGTTACGGCGCGTGTGGCGGCGGGTGAACAAGTGCTTATGCTGTTGAACCGCCGCGGATTCTCACCCTTCGTGATGTGCCCGATGTGTGGCTGGGGCGCGGAGTGCACGGACTGCAACGTATCCCTCACCTACCATGCCAAGGGTGCGTTCTTAAGTTGTCACTATTGCAACTGCCGACGCGATGTCCCCGGTGCCTGTGAAGAGTGCGGACACAATCCGCTGCTCCACCTCGGTGCAGGCACACAAAAGATTGAAGACTATTTGCTCCGCAGTTTTCCCACCGCCCGCATCGAGCGCATGGACGCTGACACCACCGCGGGCAAAGGGGGCCACGCCAAAATTCTCGGCCGTCTAGCTCAAGGCGAAATCGATATCCTCGTTGGCACACAAATGATCGCAAAAGGACACGATTACCCCGGCGTCACGCTCGTCGGCGTGCTCAACGCCGACACCGGATTGACGATGCCAGACTTTCGTGCCGCAGAAACCGCATTCCAATTACTAACCCAAGTCGCCGGCCGCGCCGGTCGCGGCGACCTACCCGGCGAAGTCATCGTCCAGACCTATCGACCCAAACACTACGCCGTACAAGCCGCAGCAAAACATGACTATGACACGTTCTACGAAGAAGAAGTCGCCCACCGCGAAGGCGCGGGCTACCCCCCCGTACGCAAAATGGCCAACATCATGGTCGAATCCGAAGACGGCGAACTCGCCCAGCGTGCAGCGCAGGCGGTACAACGGCTCGCGCGAGAATCCCGCGACGCATTGGGCATCGGAAACATAGAAATGCTAGGACCATCGCCCGCCACCGTGCGCCGCGTAAAGAAAAAATACCGATGGAATCTCGCCCTACTCGCGTCAAGTTCGAAGGCGTTAAACGCGGTGTGTAGAAATGTGCGCGATTCGTTCGCAAACTTGCCCTACGCCAATCAGGCGCAAATCAAAATCGACTTGGACCCGCACGGCATTTACTGATTTCGGACACGTGATGTCGCCATTCACTGATCTCGCAATACCGTGATAGGGATTAAGCGAACTCCGATTCGTGTTGCGTAGCGCCGGCTTCCAGCCGGCATAAGACTTACGCTGTTTATCCATGCCGGCTGGAAGCCAGCGCTACGAACCAACACCCCAGCACACCCACCCAACCGTCATTGCGAGGGAGCCCCAGGCGACCGCGGCAATCTCATCACACGAAAGCAACCAGCCTTCCCCGTCATTCCCGCCTAGCAATTCACGCAGTGAATGCGGAGTCCGAAGGCGGGAATCCAGAAGCATCGTGGACGCGCAGGAGCGCGTCCCTCCCGAAACTTATTCGACCGTTACACTCTTCGCCAAATTCCGCGGTTGATCAACATCGCATCCGCGGGCGCAGGCGATGTGGTAGGAGAAGAATTGCATAGGCACTGCGACGACGATGGGACTGAACGGTTCGTAGCATTCAGGCACGTAGATGACATGGTCGCTATGTTCGCGGATGGATTCGTTACCATCGGTGGCGATCGTCAGTACCGCGCCGTCTCTCGCGCGGATCTCTTGGATGTTCGATACTACTTTCTCGTAGGTGGGGCTGTTGACGGCGATGGCGATCGTGGGCGATTCGTCGGTGACGAGCGCGATCGGTCCGTGTTTCATTTCACCCGCGCCGTAGCCTTCGGCGTGAATGTAGCTGATTTCCTTCAACTTCAGCGCGCCTTCAAATGCACTGGGCAAGTTGTATCCGCGCCCGATAAAGAACGAGCTGTGCGGCGCTAAGTACTTATAGTTTAACGCGAATTCTTTTACGGCCTCTTCACGGTCAAGGCACGACTGAATCATGTCGGGTACCGCGCGTAGATGCGCGATGAGTTCTTTTGCACGATCATGCGCGATGGCGTCGCGCGTTTCCGCGAGCCAAATTGCGAACAGCGACAGGGCCATCAATTGCGAGGTGTACGCCTTTGTAGATGCGACGCCGATTTCGGGTCCTGCGTGCGTGTAGACCACGCCATCTGATTCACGTGCGATAGTGGAACCCAAGACATTTACAACCGCCACGACCCGCGCACCATTCGCACGGCCGAGTCGCAATGCTTCGAGCGTGTCTGCGGTCTCGCCGGATTGGGTGACGGGAATGATGATCGTGCCGGGCGGAATGATGGGTTCGCGGTATCGGAATTCCGAGGCGAAATCGACTTCAACGGGTACGCGGGCGAAATCTTCGATCAAGCGTTTGCCCACGAGTGCGGCGTGCCAAGCCGTGCCACACGCAATGATGATGATCTTCGGACAGGACCGAATGTCATCCTCAGTCAATGCCATTTCATCAAGGTGTACTCGATCCGATCCTTGCTCCACGCGCCCGGCCAACGTTTGCCGAAGCACATCCGCCTGTTGATGAATTTCCTTCAGCATGAAATGAGCGTAGCCGTCTTTCTCGGCAGCGGCTTCATCCATTTCGACGGTATGAACATCCAATTGCTGAGGCGAACCATCGATATCCTGAACGTCATATCCGTCCGCACGAAGTGCGACAACGTGTCCGTCTTCGAGGTACATCACATCGCGCGTGTATTTCATGATCGCCGGTACATCCGACGCCACGTACGCTTCGCCATCGCCCAGACCTACGATCAGCGGACTACCCTTGCGCGCGGCAACAAGCAAATCCGGATGGTCGGTGCACACCACAGCAAGCGCATACGCTCCTTTGATGTACTGAAGAGAACGCTTGACCGCCGAGAACAAATCACCATCGTAATGATGACGAATTAGGTGCACGACGGTCTCGGTATCGGTCTCGCTCTGGAAGGACACACCATCTGCGGTGAGTTGCGCGCGAAGTGCCTGATAGTTCTCAATAATGCCATTATGAACAATCGCAATTCCGCCTATGCTGTCAACATGCGGATGCGCATTCGTCTCATTCGGCACACCATGCGTCGCCCAGCGCGTATGGCCAATTGCAAGTGGCGCGTTAAGTGGATGGTTGGCGAGTTTGTCGTCCAGCGCTTTCAGTTTGCCCGGACTCTTCACGCAATCGAGCGCACCGTTCGCAATCACCGCGACACCGGCAGAATCGTAGCCCCGATATTCGAGCCGACGTAAACCGTCCATCACGACATCTACGCCATCACCAGATCCGACATACCCAACAATTCCGCACACCGCAGAAAGCTCCCTATTGCGATTCCGTACCGGCCTCTCCGCCGGTTGAACGACCCAACAATCCCTTAATGAAGTTTTTCACCATTTCTTCAACTTCCGCGATGCTCATCTCCGAGCCTGTGCCTGCAGCCCAATACGTGAGATACAGAATCAGGCCGATGACCGTCGCGGCGAGAACCAGCCCAGCGATTGACACACAAACACCACCGATTCCGATAAGCCCATCTTCTTCCAGCGATCCCAGTCCAATCAAGAAAATTCCAAGTGCAGGTCCTGTGTTCGTAAGTGGCACGGGAATGCACATCGAAACGCCGCACGTGAGCACGACCGCGCCCAACAACCGTCGAAACCCGTGCGTGCCATACACGAACCCGAGACGCGGATTGATGAAGCGTTCGAAAAACGCCGTGAACTTGGTCATCGAATTCACAAACTTCGAATCTTTCTTGACCCGAATCTCCCGCTCCAACAATCGTTCTGGAAACCAGGGGTAGTCTCGGTCGAGCACCATCTGGACGCCCAGAAAGATGAGCGCGATACCAAACGGCACGCTGTACCCTGGTGCTGGCACCGGCAACGCAGAAGGCAGCGCGAGGATGGCAAGTAGTATTCCGAAACTACGCACATCAAGCCGGTCAAGCACTTGCCGCAACGTGATGACGCCTTCAACCTGGCCGAAAATCCCCTGAATAGTCACTGACAACCGGTCGCTCATGTATCGCCCTTCAATGGAAACGGCTGCTTCGACAATTCATTCAGCGCCGTGTAATTGGTTACGTCCCGATGCAACGGCGTAATGCTCACCAGTTTGCGTTCCACTGCCTCAAAGTCAGTACCAATTTCGCTTTTGTGCTCAGGTTCCGATCCGCCAATCCAAAAGTATTCGCCGCCACGTGGATCAGTTCTGCGAACGATTTCGTCTGCATAATCGCGACGCCCCATACGGGTCACGGCAAGACCCTGCAATTCGTCATAAGGCACGTCCGGCACATTCACGTTTAGCACCGTATCGTGCGGCAAGCCATGCTCCAGCACATGTGTAGCCAACTTTTCGGCAACAACCCCAGCCGTATCGAAATGCTTCGGCGTGTACGAAACGTCCGACACCGCGATCGCAGGCAGATCCAACAACATCCCCTCATAGGCTCCCGCGACCGTACCTGAATACGTAACGTCGTCGCCTAAATTGGCACCGTTGTTAATACCAGAAACCACCAGATCGGGGCGGCGATAAAGTAGGTCACGCACCGCGAGCATCACACAATCCGTCGGCGTGCCATCGACCATATACCAACGCTCGCGAACTTCATTCACGCGCAGCGGCCTGTGCAATGACACCGAATGCCCCACCCCCGACTGCTGTCGATCAGGAGCATAAACCCACACTTCTCCAACAGAGTCCAACGCGGCCGCGAGCTGTTCAAGACCCGGAGCGTAGATTCCGTCGTCGTTTGTAACCAGAATGAGGGGCTTGGCCATTGGATCACTTCAAGGTGAGAACTTCGGATTTGCATCAGATGGAAGGTGCCCACATTTTATCCGACACCGCAAAAGCAAGCAACGTAAGCACTATCCAAATGCAGTCGCGCCCACAGTTTGCGTTAACACCCACCCATATCATAGTGTTAGAGATGCAATATGGCTCCGCCCACAAATCTGCATTCTCCACGGCAGAACTACTTTGACTAACTCCGAACTTCCTAGAATTCTCATCGTTGACGACGAGAAACACGTGCGCGAGGCGATTTCCACGTGGTTCTATCAGCGCGGGTTCTTCGTTCGCGTCGCCGAAAATGGGGCACGCGCCGTCGACATCTGCGAATCGGAATCATTCGATGTCGTGTTGATGGACATGGAGATGCCCGTCATGAGAGGACCGGAGGCGATCAAAGCAATTCGCGTCAAACGTCCGCATTTACCCATTCTCGTCTTCAGCGGATTTTCGGCTGACATGAAAGAAGCCGCCGACCTCGGCGCAAGTCGCGTACTCCAAAAACCAATGGGCCTTCGCGAGCTTGAACGCGAAGTCCGGGACTGCCTTTCACACTAGCCCCCAAATCAGCAGGATCGCCCACCATCTGTTCCCGGACCGGCCGCGGCAGTCTGCAGCGGTGGCAACGGCTCCGGCAGAATCCCCTTGGCCCGGTTCCACATCAGCAACCCTTCGACAATCATCCACACTTGCAACACTTCAATGAACAACCCAAGGCCTACAAGGCGCCAATCCACCGCCTCTTGCCCCAGCCAATTCACGATTTGCGAAATCATCGCCCACGCTGGCAACACGATCATCAAAATCATTGGCACCACAAGGAACCAAATCGGCTTGTTGTGACGAATCAGGTAAAACGCAATCACCATAAATGACAGCCCAGCGAGCAATTGATTCGTAGCGCCAAACAACGGCCAAAGAATCAGGCCACCCGACCCCGGACCACTCGGCCCTGGAAATAGCGCGATGGACAATCCAGCTGCGACCGCGGTTCCTGTCGCCACATACTTGTTGCGCAACGGTGCAATCCCAATTGCATCGCCCAATTCTTGCACGACATACCGAGTCAATCGTGTCGCGGTATCTAACGTCGTCGCCGCGAAACACGCGACCATCACCGCGATGATTCCGACCGCCAGCTCCAATGGAATACCAATGGCCGCGACCATGTTGCCCCCACCCTCTACGAACGCGCCGACCTTTTGAACCAACCTCATCTCATTCCAGTTGCCGCCATAATATTGTTGCCACGCCGCCGCGCCAGTGAACGCCGTACCATCACGCTCGACGCCCATCCCCAGCCCCGCGCTACACGCAAGAATGACAAGAACCGCCAGCGCTCCCTCAAGCAACATTGCCCCATACCCAACGTACTGCGCGTCGGTTTCAATTCGGAGTTGTTTGGATGTCGTGCCGGAAGAGACAAGGCAGTGAAACCCTGATACGGCACCGCACGCAATCGTTATGAATAGAAATGGAAAGATCGGTGGAGCACCCGGCACATCGTCATATTGAATGGCTGGTGCAACCAGCGGCGGGTGTGCGATGAAAAGCCCGACCACAAGCAGCACCAACGCTACGATGAGCTGATGCGAATTGATATAGTCACGCGGCTGCAACAACAACCACACCGGCAACACGCTCGCGATAAAACAGTACACGAAAAGAATCATCGTCCAAACCACAACCGATGATCCGAGCCCTTCAACAAATCCCGCATCGGCACCCGCCACCGTGGGCAGATCGCCAAGCGTTATCGGGAGATGGTAGACCCCGACGTAAACGGCAACGTACAGCAACGCCAGTGCGCCAAGCGACGGCCCAAGCAAGTTGCCGCCGCGACGATAAATCCAAAGTCCAACCCCGATCGCAATCGGCATCGCAATCCATACGGATAGCACGGTCTCGGGATAACTCGCGAATATGCTGGCAATAACCAGGCCGAATACTGCAAGCACGATTGTTAGCGCGAGAAACAGGATCAGTAAGAACAGAATGCGTGCGCGTTTGGAAACCATCCGACCCGCAACATCACCAATGGTCTGACCGCGTGATCGTAGCGAAATCACTAACGCGCCAAAATCATGCACCGCGCCAATGAAAATGGACCCGACCAACACCCACAACAACGCGGGCAACCACCCCCAAAACACAGCAATCGCCGGACCCACGATTGGCCCTGTCCCAGCGATAGAAGTGAAGTGATGGCCGAATACGACCGACTTCCGCGTGGGAACGTAATCGACGCCGTCTTCAAGTTCTTGTGAAGGTACGATGGCACTGGGGTCGAGTCCGAAAATTTTGCGCGCGAGAAATCGCCCGTACGTGTGATACGCCACGATGAAGCCAATACCGGACAACACCGCAACCAACAAGGTTTCCATCGAACACTCTCCCAGCTACGCCGCTACTATATTCACCACGGCGTCAAATCCAATTCCTGCTATTTTGCGTGATGACCCTACAATCCCGCAAGCGGCCATTGATCCCAGTCGCGGCATTGTGCTCGAATGGCCGAAATTTCTAAACAATAAGGACGCCTTAATCACTATGAGTCGAACCCTAGAGAACACCCGAATGGCCGCCGCGAATCTGCTGGATGGCGCGGTCCGCGCTGGCGTCGATGTTTGCTTTGCCAATCCAGGGACATCGGAAATCGACTTGGTAAGCGTCATTGATGACATTCCGGAAATGCGCACCGTGCTCGCGCTGTTCGAAGGGGTCTGCTCAGGCATGGCAGACGGTTATGGCCGCATGCTCGATAAACCGGCGTTGACCTTGTTCCACATGGGCGTTGGACTCGCGAACGCCGCCGCCAATCTCCACAACGCGCGACGCGCGCACGCGCCCATCGTTAACATCGTCGGTGATCACGCCACACACCATGTCGCATACGACGCACCCCTGGCGTGCGACGTTGATTCACTTGCGCGCCCCGTATCCAATTGGGTCGCTACGCCAACCAACCCAGAAGACGTGCTCAAGCTCACGCAGCAGGCCATCGTCGAATCCATGCGATTGCCCGGCGGCGTCTCCACCCTCATCTTGCCATCCGATCTCGCCCGGGCACAGACCGCACCCATCGACTCGATCCCGACCGCACCAGCCGCCTCGCCCGCCCTCTCCGGCGACATCGAACGCGCCGCAGAAGTCCTGCGCGGCGAAGGTTCCGCCGCGTTGTATCTCGGTGGCCGCGCACTCCGAGGAGAGGGACTAACCGCCGCCAACCGAATCGCCGCGGCGACCGGTTGCCGCGTAATGTCGATACCGTTTCCGTCGCGAACCGAACGAGGCGCCGGAATCCCCGCAGCCGAACGGCTCCCGTATTTTCCAGAGGATGTACTCGAACGGCTTGAAGATTTGAAGACTTTAATTCTGGTTGGGGCGACTGCGCCCGTCTCGTTTTTCTACTATGACGGCTATCCAAATTCGCTCGTGCCCGAAGGCTGCGAAGTGTTGCCGCTCGCCCAACCCGAACACGATCTCGTCACAACACTCGAACAACTCGCCGAAGCCGTCGGCGCAAAACCCGATGCGCCCAAATCACCCGAACTCAAAATCCCCGACGCACCCACCGGCGAACTCAACCCAAAAACCATGGGACAAGCCATCGCAAATCTACTACCCGAAGGCGCAATCATCGCCGACGAATCCGCCACTTCGGGCGGGCCAGCATATTATTTCACCCGCACCGCGCAACCACACACCACACTAAACCTTACCGGCGGCGGTATCGGCCTTGGACTCCCCCAAGCCACCGGCGCCGCAATCGCATGTCCAGACCGACCCGTCATCGCTTTTCAAGGTGACGGTGGCGGCATGTATACGAACCAATCACTCTGGACACAAGCGCGCGAAAACCTCAACGTCACCAACATCATCTGCTCAAACCGGCTCTACCAAATCTTGCAAGTCGAGCTCGCGCGCGCAGGCACAACCAACCGCGGCCCCAAAGCCGATTCACTCACCTCGCTCAGCAACCCCGATATCAATTGGGCCATGCTCGCCGAAAGCATGGGCGTCCCCGGCGTCCAAACCGCCACAGCCGAATCATTCCACGCGGAATTAGCAAGAGCTTTCGCCGAACCCGGACCACACCTCATCGAAGCAGTGTTGTAAAGAAGAGATCTGCACCACGAAGAGCACGAAGGCCACGAAGAACCGAACTTATCCTCCGAAAAGAGGCTCTTGCTGCCTGTGCTGCTTGGTGGTTCACCATTTTCCAGAAAGGCGTACCAAGTATTTGTGCCGCCAAGAAGCTAATCGCGGAACCTGGCACCGCTCCCGTCCCTCGAAATCAGCGGTAATCCGCGCAATCTGTTCAATCCGCGTACCCATTTCCTCGTTTTACTTAGGAAAATGCAGATCATACTATATAACACTTTCTATATAAATTATGATATAGTGACTGCATGAGTCTTGAACACGTTCTCCTTGGCATGCTCCGTGAACCGGCGAGCGGGTACGACCTGCGTAAATCGTTCGAGGAAGAGTCGCGTCATTTCTGGTCAGCGGAACTGAGCCAAATCTATCCCGCGCTGAAACGAATGATGGAGCGTGGTTGGCTTGTATGTGATGCTGCGCCGTCGGAACGGGGTCCGAAGCGGCGTGTGTATGAGAGGACACATGAGGGGACGTCGGCACTTGAAAGCTGGTTGCGCCAGGAGCCGGTTGAGGGCCGTGATCGCATCGCGTATATCGCGCAACTTATTTTCTTAGGCGAACTTGACGACGGTGTCGCCACGACGAGATTTGTCGAATCGTTACATCGTCATTTCAAATCAAAGCTCACGCTGCTCGAATCCGCGTTGGACGAAATGTTGACCAGTGTCGATGGCAACATCGACGCACTGGACGCGACAGGATTTCACGAATACCTAAGTCTGCAGATGGGCATTGCAGCGTATTCGGCGCGCGTAGACAGTAGTGCGGAGAGCCTAGCGCTGGTTGCTGAGCGATACACAGGAGTTGTGAAAAATGATTGACCTGACACTCTTCCACGAACTCTGGCGTTACACCCATATCGGAATCGGATTCCTCGGCCTTTTCGCATTCTGGGTTCCAGTCTTCGCAAAGAAGGGATCGTCGCTGCACACCCGTGCCGGTAAAGTATTCGTCTTCTGTGGTTACGTGGTCGCTGTGACGGCGATGGTTTCTGCGGCGTGGGCACTATTGTCGCCGATGAGTTTCCTGACAAGCCGCGGCATTCCAGAAGAAGCCGCACTCCGTGAAGTGAAACAGACCGAATTCCTCTTCGCGATTCTGTTCTTTCTTGCATTCAGCGTGTTTCTTGGTCTTCTCGTCGGTGTACGTCTCATACGCACGAAGCAGACGCCGGAACAATTCACGACCACCCCGCTGAAATCCCTCTACGCGGGTTACGGTCTCACCGGTGCCGCACTGTTCGTGTACGGACTCGTCCGCTTCTATACCGACGGTGTTTCCGGCCCATACATTCTATGCGTCGTGCTCGGTGTCCTGGGCATGTTCGACATGATAGACATGATGAAATTCTTCGCCAACCCGCGCCCAACGCCGATGGCCTGGTGGTACAAACACATGGAGTCCATGATCGGGTGTGGCATCGGATTCCACACCGCGTTTCTCATCTTCGGCCTAAGCCGGATCATCAATGCAGATATGTTGCCAGCACAATTCTTCCTGATCGCGATCTTTCTCCCCACGGCAGTCGGAATCCCCGCAGTGTCCATGTGGATTCGGTATTACAAACGGCGGTTTAAGGAACTCCCGGCGTAACAAGAGCGTTTTGGACATTCTCGATAGCCTCATCGATTTACGGCAGCATTAAGGGTAACCTCGCGAGCGAAAGCAGGACAGCATCCGCTGCATCGAGTTCACCGTCTGCGCCATAGCCATACGCAGCGCCGATCGCCATGGCACCGTTCGCGTGGGCGGCTTCAACATCGTCGCGGCGATCACCGATGACGACCGTCGGCCGATCCGGACACGACGCCATCGCCCGAGCAATCATTGCGGTCTTACCTCCAAACCCATCGCCCTTACACAGGGGCAAATCGAACACCCCGCGCAACTCATGCCCATCCAACACCGCGTCAAAATAATCCCGAGGCGCATTCGTCGCCGTCGCCAGAAAATGCCCGTCGTCCTTAAACGCACGCAACATTTCCAGCGCACCGTCATACAACGAAGCCGTCTCCCGAACGTGCAACAACTCCCGCCGATTCGCCTCCTGTAACACCGCACCGAAATCCGCATCCGCCTCTCGACACCGCTCCGCCAACCACCCTTCGTAGTCATACATCGACGTACCAATCGACCGAACGATTTCGCCCTCATCCGGCGTCGCCAACCCAAACTGCACAAACGCCTCCCACACCGCAGGCACCGTCGCCCGATGCCCTTCGAAGAGCGTGCCGTCTATGTCGAAGATGAGGAGCATTGGACAACGGATTGTACGCTATGCGTTCGCGTATGCTTCAAGCCGTTTCCTGCGCTGCTTTCTGATTGAGTACATACACCATAGAAACTCGAATCCCTCCACCGTTTTTACTGGATGCGAGAGCACCCATGTAGTCCCGCGGACGCACGCGGCCACAATGGCTATGAAGATGAAGCCAAGCCTAGATTTAAACAGTTGCGATTGGTACTCGGATTCGTAGCGCTCAGCGGTCGTTTCTCGTTCGCCGAATGAGGGTTGCTTCGTGAAGTCAATGTGGTGACCAACTTCGTGAAAGAGCACACGGCTTAGCGAGTGGAACGCAATTTCCTGCCGTAGAAGGATCGGACGTTTTCTTAATTTCCCGATAATACGATCAACGAAGAGAACAATTTCACCTCGCCGACCATGACAGGGGTAATATAGACCGTAGACTCGAGACATGGGGACGCTGCGTTTTCTGCTGCGCAGCGCTCTGCGGCGCTGGCGACGTGACAGCGCCTTGCTATTCGTCAACACGATGCAATTGATTCCGCGAAGGTAGTGATCCGGAATGATGCGCAGTGCTTTTCGCACCATTTTTCGAACATCAATCTGAGGCTCGTACTGAACGTAACCCTGTACGATTTCAATTCGGTCTAGTGCGGGCCGTTTGCTACGTACTCGAATGATGCGCATGAAGCCGTGATATAACCGTGCAAAACCAGAGCCCGATTCGTTACAATTTGTAATTCGTTTATCTAAACTTCGTCCAAGACGAGTCACGGTTAACCTCCTAATGACACCCAAATTTATGCGTACTATCCTCACCAGCGCGCTGCCCTATGCGAACGGACACATACACTTAGGCCACATCGCGGGCGCATATCTGCCCGCGGATATCTATGTCCGATACAAGCGACTGCGGGGCGAGTCGGCGTTATACATCTGCGGCTCAGACGAATACGGCGTGCCGATTACGTTGACCGCGCTGAAAGAAGGCGTCACGCCCCAAGACGTGATTGATCGATATCACTCCGCCAACTCGGAAGCGTTTGCCCGTGTCGGTATTTCATTCGACTTATACGGGCGCACATCGTGGCCGTTGCACACGGAGACGACTCAGGCGTTCTTCACAAAGTTGCACGACGGCGGCCATATCGAGAAGCAGGAAATGGAGTTGTGGTATTCGGAGAAGTCGGATCGTTTTTTACCCGATCGCTACGTACAGGGCACGTGTCCTAAGTGCGGATTCGAGGAAGCGACGGGTGATGAATGTGAACAGTGCGGCGCACAGTATTCCGCCGACGACCTCATCGATCCGAAGGCAAATATTCCGGGCGACGATTCAACACCCATTCTCAAAATGACCACGCACTGGTTCCTAAAACTTCAGGATTTCACAGACCGACTGCAGCAATGGCTCGACAGTCACCCCGAATGGCGCGCGAATGTGCGCGGCATTACCCAGGGGTGGGTCAACGATTTGCGCGCCCGTTGCATCACCCGAGACACCGATTGGGGCGTCCCCATTCCACTCGACGACCCGGACGCCGAGGGCAAACGCTTCTACGTCTGGTTCGACAACGCCATTGGTTATGTCACCAACACACGCCAATGGGGAATCGACACTGGGCGTGGCGACGACGCCTGGGAACCCTGGTGGAAATCGGACGACACCCGACTGCTCCATTTCGTCGGTAAGGACAATGTTCCGTTTCACACAGTCCTATTCCCCACCTACCTCATGGGCCAAGGTGACTACATCCTCGCGGACAACGTCGTCGCGAATGAATTTCTTAATGTATTCAATCGTGCGACAGGCAAAGCGGAAAAGGGCTCGAAGTCGAAGGGCAACATGATCAGCGTTAAGTGGTTCGTGGACAAGTTTAGCGTCGACGCGATTCGCTATTACATCTGCGCCATCATGCCGGAGACCAGAGACGCCGCATTCGATTGGGACGAATTTCAGAATCGCTACAACGGTGAGTTGTGCGACGTGGTCGGCAATTTTGCGCACCGGTCACTTACGATGACAGTCAAAAATTTCGACAGCCAGGTTCCGACTCCCGGAGAACTGGATGACGAAGATCGAGCGTTACTCGATTCATTGCCCGAACAACTCGATGGTGTCGCGGAAGCACTCGAAGAATTCCGTTTCCGACTTGGCCTCGAACGCGTCATCGACATCGGCCGAAAAGCGAACGTCTATTTCGACAGCAAAGAACCGTGGGTCACGCGCAAAACAGATCTCGAACGCACGGGAACCACGCTCTATGTCTGCTGCCAAGTCGTCCGCGCGCTCTGCACCGCGTTAGCACCCTTCGTCCCCGACGGCGCACAACGCCTCTCCAATACGTTGAATGTCACACTTCCCGATAACGGCCCCGACGGCGGAGACGATGCCTGGGGACCGGCCAAAGCAGGCATGGAGCCAGGCGCGCCATTGCAAAAGCCGGAAGTCCTGTTCCCAAAACTCGATCCCGATTACATCGCGGAGTGCGCCGATGCTCACGCCGCAGGTTCGGCGACGTAATCGTCCGCGATCACTTCACGAAGTTTGCCGTCCACGTCCCGGTATTGGGTCCGCTGATAGTTCCCTCCATGCTTGTTCGCGAAAGCATTGTGCTGGAGTAGAGCCATACATCGCCCGAAATCTGTTGCGTCATATTAAAAGTCGTCTCGGTCTGCTGCCAGACCAAGCTGCCAAAGAAAATCGCCGTTGCGTCCGCCGGAATGGAAACACCCCCGCCCGCCTGCAGAACGAGCGGATACAATGTTCCGTCTTGGTCTATCTCGAACTCCCATTCTCCAAGCCGGATTCCCGTTGTTCCCGGACATCCAGCGAACGGCACAACCAACGCGGCTACCAACAAGAATTGACCTACACGTGACTTCATCATGACTGATTGTTTCCTCATTAAATAAGAACCCGTATCCAAATAAGACCGATCTTGAATAGAGCAAGTTCGTAGCCAAGTCCGTTGATGCCATATAAGTCGTTCATGCTGACGAGTTTACGGCAATACCATCTCTGCGGGATTTTCTAACGGATTCCATATTCCGGATTCCTGACCGCGGAATCCCGAATCCAGTGGAACTGCCTCTTCGTGCCACCGATAAACACCGACGAGTGCTGGTCCCATCGGTGTTCATCTATGTTTATCGGTGGTTCAGATTAGCGGTTCAATACGAATGCGGCACCAGGATGGGCGAAGTGGATTGCACCGTCTTCTTCCCAAATGCGCAACCCCAACGTGTCATGTTGGAGCGACTCCTGAAAAAGAGCGCGGAGCCGCTCAATATTTTTAACGGAGGGCCCGCCGTGGGTGATCCAATCCTCAAACGAATAAGTCGTTTCCGCATGACGTGTGTCGGTCAGTTCGAGACCGGCGGCCTCGAACATTTGCTGAAATTCTGTTTCGCAGAGCGCCTTAACGTGTGTCGGGTCGCACAACTTTTCCATCGCATTGTGCGCCGCCGCCTTCTCCGGGTCCGACGAAGACATGAGGTCTAAGACGTACAACGCGCCGCCAGGCTTCGTGATCCGCTTCATCTCGGCGAGCACCGTTGCGGGATCCGGGAAATGATGAAACGCAGCCCGACAAATAGACACATTGAACGCCGCATCAGGAAACGGCATTCGCTCGACTAACCCACGCGCCCGGCTGCACCGTTCGATACCGCGTTCGCGCGTTTCACGCTGGCCCATAGCAAGGAACGCCGGTGTGATATCGAGCCCCACCGCCGTCGCACCAGTCATCGCGATGGCCATCGTCAAAAAGCCGGGCCCGCACGCGACGTCGAGTACACGGTCACCTTGTCCTACTTTCGTGAACCCGGCAACCCGTTGCAATCCAGCCATCTCCGACGCAAAACTAAGTTTCGCGTAGGCCTCCGCTTGCGTGTTAAATTGTTTCTGAATTCGTTCTGCGTGTGAAATCTTTTCTGCACTCATTGGATTAGAGTACCGCAAATCCAACGGCAAAACAGCATTGCGCACTCCAAAGAGTAACGATTGCTTACGCTGATGCCGCCGCCAACTTCTTTGCATCCGCTAGCACTAACTGCGCAGCCGTATACCCTGATCGCAACGCGCCACCAAATCCTGCGCCCGGAAACGTCCACGCCCCAGCGAGGTAAAGACCCGGCAGATGCGTCTTTTGCCCTGGGCGGAACACCGTGTGCGTGGTGGCGCCGACGGCATAGCCATAGACCGCTCCGTTGGGACTCAACGAATAATCCTTCATCGTCTTCGGCGTGCCGACTTCGATGACTTCAATCCGATCACGCACATCCGGAATGAATTCTTCGATACGGTCGATGAGGAATTCCGTCACTTTCTCTTTCTTCGCTTTGTACTCATCCTCCGGCAAATCGATCCAATGCTCCCCCATCGCAAGAATCGCCGCTTCGAGGACCGATTTGTCTTTGGGGCACGCATCCACATTCACCGAGCTGTGGTTCGCGAGCAGCACGCTCATGTCGTCCCACTTACCCTTTTTCACGTCCGCCCACTCGTCATCCGAATTCAACGTTCGATTGACAAAGATCTCATGCTCCGCCAGGCCCAGCTCCGCCGCATCACCTCGAATACCGACATACGCCTGAATGATCGAAGTGCTAATCGGCATTGTATTGACCTGCGTCAACACGTCTTCAGGCGTATGCGATTTATCCAACATCTTCCCGAACGTTGTGATCGGCGACGCATTCGAGATGACAACCGGTGCACGAAACGTCTCGCCTTTGTGAGTACGCACCCCGGCCACACGGCCATCTTCGACCAGAATTTCCTCGACCAACCGGCGCAATAGAATCGCACCACCCTGATCTTCAATGCGCTCGCACATCGCGTTGCTCAATGCCTGCCCACCGCCACGAATATAGAAACCGCCTTCGGTGTAGCTGTGCCACATGAGCGCGAAATAAATCGCCGACATCTCACTAGGCGGCAAACCGAGATACGGCCACAACTGCGCAAGCAGCCCACGAAGCAACGGATCACTGACCGTGTCATCAAACACCGCATTGAGCGGTGCCATCATATACTTCATTGAATGCGGCGCTTCTTCTGCCACATTGATTGAAGGGTCGGTTTGCGCCCGCAATAACATGGGTAATTCACGCGGTATCTCGCGCATGATTTCAAAAAAACTGTCGATGCCTTCCACTTCCAACGGAAATTTTTCGTGGAGCAGGAGACGGTACGCTTCCGGATCAGTCGGCACCGTGATATCAAAATCGTGGTCGGGGAAAATAGATCGGTGCAGACTCGGCGTTTCGATATATTCCAGTCGGTCGTTAATGCCGATCTCTTCAAACGCTTGGTATTGCGAACTGTCCTGACGCAACAGACCGGTCTGATGCAACGCCACATCGAAGTAATACATCGTGTCATTTTTCTTGCGTGGAAAATGGTGCGCGTATCCCCCCGCAACGTAATGTTGCTCTACGACCAGACAGCGTTTCCCCGCCGCTGCAAGTTTCGCAGACGCCATCAGCCCGCCTAGCCCAGAACCAATACAAATGACATCCCAATCCTCAGCGAGTTCTTGACGCTTCGGTTTCCACTGCACCCAACCCGGCTTCTCGTTACTCATCGATTATCACTCCTAAATTGTCTTCGCCGCAGTGCGGTCGATTGATAGCTGTTCTAATTCTGCCAACGTTTCTTCGCACCATTCCCGCGTCGCTTCGCAACGTGAAATCCCAAACCGCAACGTCATTCGCCAATACGGCATATCCGGATGGTCGACCCATATATCGCCAAGCGTCTCCGCAATCGCTTCATACGATTCCAAGATCTGCTCAGACTCCATCTGAAGTTTCCGCACCTGATCGCCGCACACCTCCGGCCCACACGATTGTCCGAAATAAAGCTTCAACAATAACTCATGCCGCACCGGCTCCGGTGCCGCCGTCTCGCCCAACCATCCCACAAACGCGCGCATCCCGTCCTCTGTGATGTCATACACCCGCCGCGGTCTACCGCCTGCTGTCGGATCATCCTCACCGTGCACCAAACCCGCATCTTCCATCCGCTTCAACGCGGGATACAACTGCCCAAAACTCTCCCGCCAGAAATGCCGCGTACTCCCACGCTCCAACGTCGTCTTAATATCATACGCCGTCATCGATTTCCGGCTCAGAAATCCCAAAATGGCGAAATGTGTTCGACTGATTCGGCTCATTATGACTAGAAGATATATCTTTAAGGTATAAAATTCAAGCCACTTCCCCAAAATTCGCGATCTGAACTGGCCCGAACCAGCGAGACCGTATACCATTTGGGATTGAGCAAATAGAGGCAAACAGGAAAAATCTCTAGGGAGACGGATGATGGCGACAGTGACGGCGGGGTATGAGCGGATTACGGTGAACCCGATATCGGGGGCGTTGGGCGCGGAAATCGATGGGGTCGATCTCTCAAAGCCGCTCGATGATGCAACGTTGGGAGAAATCCGCCAAGCATTCCTGGATCACTGCGTCGTATTTTTTCGCAATCAGACCCTCACGCCGGATCAACAGAAAGCGTTCGGCCTTCGGTTCGGCACATTGAACATTCACCCGTTCGTCACGCCACTCGAAGGCCACCCGGAGATCATCCCCATCATCAAAGAGCGCGAAGACAAAGCGAACTTCGGCGGCGGCTGGCATTCGGATGTCAGCTTCATGGAAGAGCCCGCACTCGGCTCGGTGCTCTATGCGCTAGAAACGCCGACATACGGCGGCGACACACTTTGGACGAATCAATACCTTTCATACGAAGCGTTGTCCGAGGGCATGAAGGAAATGCTTGAAGGCCTCACCGCCATCCACAGCCCGTCAAGTCAATACGCCCCCGGCGGCGACTCTGATCGCAACAAACGCAAGAGCATGAACGTTGCTGTAACCGAGGAAGCGTTCAGCGAAGCGACCCACCCCGTCGTACGCACGCACCCCGAGACCGGCCGTAAAGCGCTCTACGTCAATGAACCGTTCACCGTGAAATTCTCCGGCATGACACGCCGCGAAAGTCGCCCGCTACTACGCTACCTCTGCGACCACTCAACCCAAGAACAATACACCTGCCGCTTCCGCTGGCAACCCGGCTCCCTCGCCTTCTGGGACAACCGTTGCACGCAACACTACGCGCTCAACGACTACGCAGGCCAACGCCGCGAAATGCATCGCGTCACCATCAACGGGGACAAACCGAGGTGACGCCAACATCCTGTTCGTCCTGTAATCCTGTCGAAAAGATCTAGACGGGATGACAGGACAAACAGGATGCGCGATTGCCAATCTTCCTTCGCCGGAATAACGATGGCGACGTTACGCAGGTGTCATCGTGCCAATGACTGCTGGCGCATTGGCCCCCGTAGCACTGGGGACATTCGCGGGTTGTTCGCAGATCATTTCGTTCGCGAGTATCGCGACATGGATGGCGTCGAGTTCGGCGCAGGGCAATTTGTATTCATCGGATGATCGCAGCGTCACGTCTGGCATCCCACTGCGAATTCGTTTCATCAACGCCTCATTAGCGACGCCTCCGCCATCGACAATGACGCGCGACACATTAAACCGAGGCTTCACAAATCGGTTGAACGCCCGCACGATGCTATAGCTCACCGCCGCTGTGACCGTCGCCATTAAATCAGACGTGGATTGATCTTTACGCCCGGCCAATCCGTCACGCAAATACATCTCCGGACAGAACTCGTCGTGCGCGACACTCTTCGGCGGCACTTTCGCGAAGTACGCATGGTCCAAAAGGAAATCGAGAAACTCATCGATCACGACACCCTTCGATGCGATTTCACCTGAGCGATCCAGCTCAGATGTCCCACCCGTGAGAATACGAATCGCACCATCAAGGGCAATGTTACCCGGGCCAATCTCGAATCCAATCGCATCTTCAAGCGCCGGAGGTGCAACTGTCATCGACGTGATGCCCCCCAAATGGAGATTAGCCACAACGCGATCTTCCCGCGAAAACATAGACCAATTGCTAAACGCACTGAGCGGCGCGCCTTGACCACCAGCCGCCATGTCGCCCGCAGCGAATCCCGAAATAACGCAAACGTTTGTCCGTTCTGCAATGACCGCCGGTTCACCGATTTGAATCGATCCAATCTCGATAGACCCACCGCGCGGTGGCAAGTGGGCAACCGAATGCCCCGCCGATGCAATCGCGTCAACTTCCAACAATTCGGTATGCGCCATACGGCACATCTCCGACGCCGCATCTGCGAGCCGTTCACCCAACTCAAAATTCAGCAGCCCAACTTCGTGCGCGTCCTTTCGCGTAACCAGAAGCCGTGTTCGCATACCCGGTTCGTAGGGAAAGTGTTTCGCTTTCACGACCTTCACTTGCAGGGCTGCGCTCGACCCTTTGACACGAATCAACACCGCATCAATTCCACGGCACGAATGACCCGCCGTGAGCCCGACAATGTAACGCATCGATTTCTTACGTAAAACGTCTAAATCCACTTACTTCACTTTCGCGACGGTCGAACCTGCATAATAGTGCCGCAATATCGCACCGTACGGCTGACCCGCTTCCGCCATGCCGCGTGCACCGTATTGGCAAAGGCCAACCCCGTGTCCGCGACCGCCACCGGCAAACACAAACTCCGTTTGCCCGTTAGCACCCTTCTGTTCGTCAATTATAAACATCGCACTTGGAAGACTGCCAAATAGTTGGCGAATCGGAAGTTCCTTCTTAATTGTCGCATTGCCTTTGGCACCGTGCACGCGAATCCACTTCAGCCGCCCACTCACGCCCCGGTCCCCCAATTCGACCCGTTGAACCGTCCCCACTCCGTGCTTTTGATTGACCATCCGCGTAAGTTCCGCCCTGGAAAACCGGCGTTTCCAGCGAAAACCCTTGCTGTCGTACGTGCAATATGCGTCGGGTGTCGAATTGAGCCATTTGCGCATATTTGTCGGCGAAGGTCCTCCGGACGGCATGTCCATTCTGCCGCGTAATGCCGCGTCGCCAGGCGCATACCAAACCGTCTCGTTATCCTCTGTCCATCCGCCGCACGTTGCACTAAACACGCCGGGGAGCAACCGCACCCCATCGCTCAAGACCTCACCACGCGTCGCGGTCACTGCCGCATCAGCCGCAGGATGACGTCCACCTGCGCCTTTGTACGCGCGATCACGAACGGTATCGGAGAAGTGATAACCAGACAGAAAATGTTTCACGCGCATGTGCGCCAAGACATCGCTCCGTGCGGCAACCGCTTGCGCTTTCAACGCATCCGTCGGCCAGAGCGCCGGCATTTCCGAGGGCAACACCCCCGAAAGATAATCGTCGATCCCGATACGCTCGGTAACCGTAATCGCACCATCCTCACCGATTCCGAGTTCCAACTCACCGCTATACGATCGCGATTCGTACTCTTTTTGCGCCGCCAATGTGATGGGCTTGCTGCTTGAGAACGTCGCTGGAAATGTCACGGCGTACGCCTTCCCATGCGACGTGGACGACAACGCAGCCTTACCGCTCCCGGCTGCGGCAAGCTCAGCGCGTTGCCAAGCCCACGTGCCCTCTGCCTCTAATTCATTGCGCAACGTTTCCGCTTGTAGATCGGTATCCCGAACCGCGAGCGAAATCCAAAGTACCCGCGCATCGATCGTGCCGCCCGACGCGAGCCGCAATTTATGCCCCAACATCATCCGCTCCGGCGTATACCCATTCGCCCGCCACTTTTGGATGTGTTCGGCAGCATCGCTAAATTCGTCCGGATTCAATCCTTTCACGATAACGCGATACCGAAACTGTGCAGGCGTCGACTCATTTAGCTGGAGTTTCCACGTTCCTGCAGGTAATTCAGAGGTATACGGTCCAGATACTACCCGGAGCGAACCTTCGGTAGAGAGCGAAAACGTCCTTAGCTTTTCCCGCAATCGAATGAGCAATCGCTCCGCACGAATGTCCTCAATGACCGCTCCATCAGGCGCGAGGTTTATCGCAGGCGGCTGCCCGTGCGCGATGGCAGCCATCGCCGCGATCAGTACGCTCCAAAGTACGCTACGCATCCAACACCGCACGAAGGTCATCTCCCACTGCTTCCAGCCGTGCTTCCGCATCATCGCGGCTCAATTGAAATCGATTCATCACAACGGCTACCGGAATGCGGTTACCCGCGTCCTCGAGGAGTTTTCGAGAGGACGACTCATCCAACCCCGCAATCGCGCCGATGATTCGCGCCGCTCTCGCCCGCAACTTCGAATTAATCGGTCGTACGCCAACCATCCAGCCATCGTAAATATGACCCGCCCGAGCGAACGCCCCCGTGGAAATAATGTTAAGCGCCAGCTTGGTCGCCGTACCTGCTTTGAGCCGAGTCGACCCCGGTAACGCTTCCGGCCCCGTCACCAACCGAATCATCAACGGCGCAACACTCGGGCTCTCCGCATTACACGTCAGCAGCGCCGTACGTGCGCCTTGCTCGGCAGCCTGCTCAACAACAGCACACGCATAAGGGGTCGTACCCGATGCCGTGATGCCGACAACAAAATCATTCCCGCCAACCGATGGCGTCAAAGCAGCCAGATCACCACGCCCTGCATCGCGACTGTCCTCTGCTTCCTCAACACTTTCCACGAGTGCACGATCACCACCAGCAATCAACGCAACGACTTTACCCTCTTCGACGCCGAACGTCGGTCGGCATTCTGCCGCATCCAATACCGCTAACCGCCCACTCGTACCGGCCCCTGCGTAAATGATACGACCGCCCACGCCCAACGCCGAAGCCGCGTGCTCAACCGCTTCGGCAATCACATTTGCGGCTCCAACCATTGCTGCGTCAACGTCGTCATTCGTCCGAATCATCCGCTGCACAATGCCCACTGCATCCAACGAATCCAATGCAGGACCATCTGATTTCTGCTCGGTAGTCGGTAGACGTATTGCTGAGTCCAACGCATCCGCCACTCGATCCGTAATGCAGCTATTGCCGATATGACACGCGACGACATCGCGCACGGCAGCATGCCCTCGCACGGGCGCAAGCACTGGTGTCGAAACGAAACCACGCGATGACAGCGCACGACAAAACACGTCAACGTAAACTACTGAGTGTTCCATCAAACCGCCGTTGAGAAAAACAGTCGTATCCGAATCCAACTCCGCCGCCAATCTCGCGGCGTCCACCGTTGTTGCCAGCAGCCCAGCCTTATCCTCCAAACACTGAAGCGCTATTGCGTCGCCTTCGACCGCTGCAAGACAAACCGATTCCGCCAGCGCTGCGATCTGCCGTTTGTCCGCATCACGCTGCCAGTCGATAAGATCATCAAACGCGGTGACGTTGGCCGCGATCGGTAATCGTTCCGAAAGCGTGGTAGCGGGTGCCGCACCGTCCACGGCTCGCGCGGCTCGCTTTAATCCGTCCACCGCGATGGCATACGCGCTTCCATCATCGCCAAGCAATGGACCACGCCCCCCGCTTCGAATCACAGAATTGATGGTATCCAACGCCAACACGCATGACCCCGTGCCCGCCGTGACAAGGATTGCGCCCCCAATACCATGACTCGCGAGCAACACAGGCGTCTGATCATCTGTGACGACGATACGCCTTCCCGGAAGCCGGTTCGCAATGGCTGACCAGATCGCCTCGCGCGCATTCGCATTACGCGCACCCGCGACACCAACCGCGACGACAGCGTCTTCGGGCGCATCCAGCACCGTGACCAGACGAACGATTTGATCGACCACACCGTTCAAACTCCCCGCGACAGGATTTCCCGGTCCGCCCTCCGCTTCACCCACCAACGTGCGGGACGCATCATAGAGCCCAGCACGGGTATGCGATCCCCCACAATCAATCGCAATGACAACGCTCAACGAACCGACTCCAATCGCGATTGCCAATCAGGGCAATACCGACGCACCGCACCCGGCGTTATCCCGCCTTGCCGTGCAATATCGCCAAGCAAATACGCGCTCTGATTCGGCGTGCGCGCCAACGTTTCGCGATCAACATGAACAAGACCACGCCGCGTTGAATAACCACGGTCCCAATCGAACCCATCGAGAAACGACTCGTGGACATAGCCCATCACCTTTCGTCCGGAATTCTTGAGATCATCAATCGCTTCAATATGATCGAGCATGTACCCGCACCGTCCGACATCGTCTAAAAAATCATGCGCACCACCCACAAGAAGCACAGGAGTGGGATCATTTTGGCAATGCTCCATCGCCAAGGAGATTTCCTCGCTGTATGACGGGTTCATATTAGCGGAAACCTGAAATACATCGGGTTCGCGATAACGAAAATCGACATCCTCACCATTCTCATCAACCGGCTGCACAAAACCACGTCGAATCGCCATCGGCGCAAAACGAACTCGTCTGCGCGCAGGCATCGAAACAACTAGGAAGTGAAAACCTTTTTCTTCCACGCCGCTAAGCTGCGCTTCGATCTCTTCGAGGGATTCCTCAGCACCTTCAATCGCGTCACCCAACTCGAATCGCGACGGAACCCACGGAAAGAAAGGATCGCCATTTAGTGGAATCATGTCGACTGGAATATCAAGTGTGCCAAAACTATCAAAGTCGTTGAGCGCACGTGCAGCGCGGTAGTCCCAAGGACTTTCCTCATCGTACGGCTGCACATCAGGCGCATTACACGAATCGCCGATCTGCGCTGAAGCATCATTTCCGAGAATGATTTCCGAAGCACGAACAACAGCCTGCTCCGTGTTTCCGACTATCGCCCGAACTGAGGATGTGCTCGTCCGACCAGGTGCCCACAACCCTTGGAGATAACCCAGTTCGATCGAATCGAAGAGGCGATAAAGCGGTACCCAATACTGACAATGCGGCGAAAGCTTGCGTGCCGTCTCGTCGACGTATGCAGCAAACATGTCGACGGCATCTTCCTGCGCCCACCCCCCAGCGTCCGCAAACCAAGCGGGCAACGTAATGGCCTGCAACGCAACAATAGGCGTGATCTCGTGCTTCTTGAGCGCTTTGAGCACACCCGCGTAATGGTCTAGCGCGTCCTGATCAAATTCACCACGCTTCGGTTCAATCCGTGACCATTCCAACGAAATCAGAAGACAATTGAGGCCCAGTGTCGAGGCGATTTTCGCGTCGCCCTGGAAACGATCCCAATGGCCCGCAGCCGTTTGCGATGTTGCACCGCCCACGATTCGCCCCGGTCGCTGCTCCCAACGCCACCAATCGCTCGCATAGTTCTCCCCCTCGACCGTATGCCCGAGGAGCGTTGCGCCATAGAAAAAATTGTCTGCGTTGCTCGCCATGTTATTTAAGAAGATTCATCATGAACATTTTGGGGAGGGACACGCTCCCGCGTGTCCTACGTCAGAAAAGGACGCGCAGGAGCGCGTCCCTCCCATTGTCCGCTCATGATAGCATGCTGTCGCATGACTGACGGCAACACGAATAACGACACCGAAGCCTTGCTAGCGTTATTGCACGTGCCAGGAGTCGGCAACGGCACCGCACGGACGGCATTGCGTGCAGCGCAGCATTTACAGTGCGACATGAGCGCGTTGATCACGATGGATCCCCGTGCACTACTCGAAGCCCTACCGCCTGGCGATCATCAATCACTCGCACAGGCAATCGAGCACTGCACACATCAACATTATGAATCAGCCCGACGCCTCATAGCGCGCTGCACCAAGACGGGTGTGACCATAATCACCGTTGAAGATGAACATTACCCTGCAGCCATCTATGATCGACTTGGTGATCGAGCACCGGTATTGCTCTCCATGATTGGAAACGCATCACTACTCGAAAACCCAGGAATCGCAGTCGTGGGAGCAAGAGAAGTCAGTGATACCGGTCGAGATCTCGCGCGGACTTGCGGAAAAGAAATCGCGAAGGTTGGCCGCGTCCTCATCAGCGGCGGCGCAAACGGAGTCGACGATTCCGGACAGCGCGGCGCAGCAAACACCGGTGGCGGCATCGTCGTAGTCCTGCCACAAGGGTTACTCAAATTCCGTGGCCCGCCCTATATCCGCGACGTATTACGCGAGCAACGAGCCCTACTCATTTCCGCCTGCCTTCCCGATGCACCCTGGAAAAATCACGCAGCCGTCGAACGCAACGACATTATCGCCGCGCTCGCAGAAGCCGTCTGCGTGATCGAACCCAAAAAGACCGGCGGTAGTATTCGCACCGCACGCACCGCACTTGAGTACGGACGACATGTACTCGTGCAATGCACGCCCGATTCCGAACAAGGCTGCACCGACTTGATACGCGCGGGCGCAGAGCCGATGTGTGTTCGCGGATCATTGCCTGAAGATTGGTTGACAAGATTGTTAGCAAGCGAGCAACCAGGCCGCCCAAATCAAACGTCGTTGCCAGGGATGGACGAAACATAAGCGAAGTAACTCGTACCGCACTCCCCGAAAGTTAGCCCTTTACTCTCGAGAGCGGTCTTAATCTATCCGTGAACTCAATTGGACTGAATCCGTACGATATTTACGATATCACTGTAAGAACACATGGAGATTGAATCTACGCTAGAGAGAGGATTTCTTCACGTGCACGTTGCCTAATTTTCGATTGAACTACATCAAAGCATACCGAGCAGCGAGCAACACCCCAATCACAAACATCAGCGGATGCACCTCTTTCCAGCGCCCCGCCGCAAGTTTCACCGCCACAAACGATACGCATCCGGCAGAAATTCCTTCATGAATCGCGAATCCAAATACCATCATCGCGATCGTCAAAAAGGCAGGCAAACTTTCCGTGATGTCATCCCAATCGACATTGCGCAACGGTGTCATCATCAAAAAGCCAACGACGATCAACGCCGGTGCCACACCTGGATACATCGCAACGTGCGGCGCAGTCGCTTCCACACCATAGAACACCGGACCTATGTCCTGCCCAACAAATCGGACGACTGGCGCGAGCAATATCGCACAGAGAAAACATATTCCTGTAACAATGGCCGCGAGGCCTGTTCGCGCACCCGCCGCTACCCCGGTCGCGCTCTCAACATAAGTTGTCAATGTCGAAGTCCCGAGCAGTCCCCCCGCACAACTCGCCGCCGCATCCGAGAAGAACGCTCGCCCCGCCCGCGGCAGTTTACCGTCGTCACCGATAAACCCGGCTTGCCTACTGACCCCGACAAGCGTACCGACCGTGTCGAACAGATCCATGAAAAATAAGAGGCCGATAGCAAGTAGCGCGTCCTGCCAATGGGTTGCCAATTCATCGAACCGCAACGCGAATACCGTTTCCCCCGAAATGCGCGGCGAATCCGTCGGCGGCGGCATAACACCACTCAAGTAGCCGATCAGACACGTCGCCAAAATCCCGATAAGAATCCCGCCGCGTATGCCTCGTGCAACGAGTGCCGAAATGAGCAATACGCCGCCCAACGTCAGCAACGGCGCACCTCGCGTGATATCGCCCAGCGACACGATCGTCGCCGGATTGGGCACCACGACGCCACCCCATTGCATGCCGACAAACGCGATGAAAATCCCGATCGCCGGACCAATCGCATTCTTCAATCCGTCCGGCAACACTTCCATCACTCTTTCGCGCACGCCGAACAGCGATAAAACGAGAAACATGAGACCGGCGATGAACGTAATGCCCAGTCCGTTCTGCCAAGAGAACCCCATCGTGCCGCACACTACGAACGCGAAGAAGAAATTCTCGCCCATACCCGGCGCGAGACTAAACGGATACCGAGCGAGTCCGCCCATCAGAAAGCAGCCAATGGCTGCCGCGACACACGTCGCCAGCAAAACACCGCCAAACGGCATACCTGCCGCGCTGAGTACCGTGGGTTGCACGAATACGATGTAGCTCATCGTCGCGAAAGTGGTGAGCCCGCCGATGATTTCTTGCCGTATCGAAGACCCCGCAGCAGTAACCCCAAAATGCCGGTCAAGCGCGTTCATCACCCCAAGCTATTCCGACAATGCGCGGAAATGCGCAACGCTCGATTCGCCGAGGGCCTCGAGGCTGTAGCCCCCTTCGAGCAGCGAAACGATTCGCCCATTCGCACAAGGCAACACCAGGCGTGTCATCTCCGCATACGTCTCCGTTTCAAGGAGTTGAGCGCTCAACGGATCGAGACGGTGTGCATCAAATCCACAAGAGATGAGTAGAAAGTCCGGATCGAATCGTTCGAATTCCGGCAAGACTTGACTCGTAATAGCGTCCAACCAGACATCCGGCCCCGTCCCCGCGGCCATTTGGATGTTGAGATTCGTCTTGTTCAACCCGCGCTCCTGCGGAAACCCGGTGCCTGGAAAATGCGGATGTTGGTGAAGACTCGCGTAGTACACCGAATCATCATCGTAAAACGTGTGCTGCGTCCCGTTTCCGTGATGCACGTCCCAATCCAAGATCGCGACTTTCTTCACGCCCGCTTCCGCTTGCATCCAACGTGCCGCAACCGCGACGTTATTGAACAAGCAAAACCCCATAGCGCGATCACCTTCAGCATGATGACCAGGCGGACGCATCGCAGAAAAAACGCGGCTGTGTTTACCCGACAACACAGCCCAACAGGAATCGATGGCACCACCCGCAGCAATCAACGCGGCATCCCAAGACGCCTTCACCATCGACGTATCCGGATCAGGATACGGAAGTTCTTCGGCACATGTCTTACGAATGGTGTCGATGTGATCAGGCGTATGAACCCGAAGGAGATCGCCGCGGTCGGCAGGCGTACATTCAATGCGCGGCGGTTCTAAACCTGCACCGTGAAACGCATCGGCAATTGCACTAATGCGCTCCGGGCGTTCAGGATGCCCAGGGGGAGTCGTGTGATCGAGACCGATCGTGCTGAATGCGAAGGCCGCCGCGCTCATCGAAACGCCCCGGCGGAGAGACTAACCCCGGTCCGCCATCGCAACATAAGGCCGGGCCTGATACCCAGTATAGATCTGACGCGGCCGGTGAATGCGACCGCCCTCAGCGCGCAATTCATTCCAATGCGCGAGCCAGCCCGGCATACGGCCCAGCGCGAACATGACCGTAAACATATCCGTCGGAATGCCCATCGCCCGATACACGATACCACTGTAGAAGTCGACATTCGGATACAGTTTCCGCTGCACAAAATAGTCATCATCCAGCGCGATTTGTTCCAATTTGCGCGCAATGTCCAACAACGGATCCGTAACACCCAATTCGCCAAGCACTTCATCGCACGCTTTTTTCATGATTGTCGCGCGCGGGTCAAAATTCTTATACACACGGTGCCCAAAGCCCATCAGGCGCACACCGGATTCTTTGTCTTTCACTAATTCCATATACTTCGAACAATCGCCACCGTTCGATTGGATGTCTTCAAGCATTTCCAATACCGCTTGATTCGCACCGCCATGAAGCGGACCCCAAAGACCGCAAATTCCGCCCGTCATCGAAGCAAAGATATTCGCCTGGCTACTACCCACCATGCGCACGGACGACGTACTGCAATTCTGCTCGTGATCTGCATGCACGATGAGCAACATATCAAGTGCATGTTCGAGGACTTTTGAAGGTGTGTAGTCTTTACCATTTTCCGCATGCGACAACCGAAGGAAATTCGCTGCATACGACGCATTCGGATCAAGGTCCGGCAGTGCACCCAGACCTTTTTGTTTTCGATACGACAACGCCGCGATGCTCATGACACGCCCCATTAGCCCCGCAACGCACCCGTCCAAATTGGCATCCGGATCGGCATCGGGATAGAACGTAGAGAGCGCTGCGGTCATCGCCGCAAGAATCCCCATCGGATGCCCGTCTTTCGGAAAAGCGCCAATCATCGCGGCCATGCCCTCGGGCAGATCACTGTTGGCCGCAAGCGCAGACGTGAAACCCGTAAGCGCCGAATCCGACGGCAGCTCCCCGTGGATCAGCAAGTAGGCCACTTCTTCGAAACTCGCATTCTCACACAAATCATCGATCGTGATGCCGCGGTAGCGCAAAATACCCTTCTCACCATCCACAAAGGTGATCGCGCTGCGGCAGGAGCCGGTATTGCCATACCCAGGATCCAAGGTGATTGCGCCAGAAGCACCACGCAATTTGGCGATGTCGATACCAACTTCACCCTCTTCGCCAACCAAAGTAGGCAAATCAAATTCGTTACCATTCAATGTGAGTCTTGCGGAATCCATCGGCTACCTAATCCTGTTGATTACTTCGTCCAAACCAAAAAAATGAGTCCTATAACTGCGGCCAAAACCGGCGGAAAATGGTTCGATTGCCCGCAAAACCAAACCCGCACTATATCGTTCAGCGCCCCGCGAGGCAAGCCGCAATCTCCAATCCCGTATCTTGAGGTCATCGGCCTTCTTACGGTATAAACCTCGTATGAGGGGTTGTTATTGCGCGGAATCACCTACAGGATGTGTCCATGAGTGAATCGGGGGTAAAACGACCGCCAAAAGAAGCCTCACCGCCACCTCTAGAGTACGTCTCTCCCCTCGCGAGTTTCTTTAAACAGGATGCGATTGCGGCCGCGCTGTTACTGGGATCCGCACTTCTAGCCCTTGGCCTGGCGAACAGTCCATACGGCGCAGACTATCATCATTTCCTTGAGACTAAGGTGAAACTCGGTTTCGGGGAACGCATGTCCGAAATCACCCTCCACCACCTCATTAACGATGGTCTGATGGCCATTTTCTTTTTCCTCGTCGGCCTGGAAATCAAACGCGAAATCCTCGTCGGCGAACTCGCGACGTTCCGAAAGGCATTACTACCCGCAGTCGCCGCACTGGGTGGGATGGTCGCTCCGGCATTGATGTACACGGTGTTCAATTACGGCCAAGAGACCTCCGTGGGTTGGGGTATTCCGATGGCGACGGATATCGCCTTCGCAATGGGGGTGATGGCCCTGCTCGGGAAGCGCGTGCCGCCCTCTCTAGGCGTGTTCTTAGTCGCCCTCGCAATTGTCGATGACTTGGGCGCGGTTGTCGTGATCGCCCTGTTCTATTCTGATGGCCTCGACGTCGTTTCACTGTGGACCGGTGGAGCCCTCATTGCGGTATCGTATGGCCTCAGTCGACTTGGCGTCCGCAGCGCCATTCCCTACATAATCTTGTTCATCATTGTATGGCTCGCCTTCCTGCAATCCGGCGTTCACGCGACAATCGCCGGGGTCTTGTTGGCCTTCACGATCCCCCCCGACGCCCGCTACAAAACGCCTCACTTCTTTGGACGCATGTCAGTACTGCTCTACCGTTTTTCCGATTCAGAAGACTACAAAGACCCGCTCATGGTAAATGCACGACAACAACAAATCGTACGGTCGATTCTTACCGAGTGCCATCACGTCGAAGCCCCGCTTCAGCGAATCGAGCATTCCCTTCACCCGCTAAGCGTCTTCATCATCATGCCAATTTTCGCCTTCGCCAACGCCGGCACTCACATCGAGTTCGGCGAAGTGGGTCACTTACTCACAGAGCGTGTAGCGCTTGGCGTGATGGCCGGACTGCTCCTCGGCAAAGTCGGCGGCGTATTCATCGCCACCTACATTAGCGTAAAGTTAAATCTGACCGAAATGCCCTCGCAAGCCAACTGGGGACACATCGCCGGCGTCGGCCTACTCGCAGGGATCGGATTTACCATGTCGCTATTCATCAACGAACTTGCGTTCAGCGGCCTCCCCGAATCCGAACCCTTCGTCACCGAAGCCAAGTTAGGCGTATTCTTAGCCAGTCTTGTCGCCGGCATCGCAGGCTCAATCGTACTGCGCGCAGCAAGCCGCGGAAAAACCTTCGAAGCCGGCGGACGCGCGCACTAGGTTGAGCACGACTATCGTGCGCGAATCGTGGATGAGCTACCCCCTAGCCCTCCCGGCCTGATAGGCTTGCGGGACGCTTGCCCTCAGCGGCTCGGCTGGCCCCATTATTCTCAAACCGGGCCACCGGAAACCAGCCCAATCGCCGGGACAGTCGGTCGTTTGACTCGAAGTGGGTTTATTGGGTACCCTATCGCGTTTGCGTTTGGCCGAATTCCGGGCCAAATTGCATGTACGTCAGCTCAAAACGAAGTCGAGGACAGGAAACCCTTTTAGCATGGCAAGGTATACCGGACCGAAACACAAATTGTGCCGACGGCTAGGCAGCTGCATTTGGGGCAGCTCGAAGTGCCCGTCGATTAAACGACCTTATCCACCAGGTCAGCATGGACCCAATGCGCGCCACAAGCGGTCCGTTTACGGCACACAGCTTTTGGAAAAGCAAAAGATTCGTACGCACTACGGCCTGCTCGAACGCCAAATGCGGAAGACCTTTGCCGAAGCGCAACGGATGGGCGGCGTGACCGGCACCAATCTCATGGTGCTCCTCGAATCACGTCTCGACGCCATCGTTCACCGGCTCGGCTATGCACCGACGTTTTCGTCAGCACGCCAATTGGTCGCCCACGGACACATCCAGATCGACGGCAAGAAAGTAGACCGCCCGTCATTCCGGGTGAAGTCTGGCATGGTCATCGCCATCAAAGAAAAGAGTCGCAAGGTTCCCATGATCGCAAATTGCGTCGACATGCCCCCCGCGCCGATTCCGGAATACTTGGAACGCGCAGAAAAGTCATTCGAAGGCAAAATGATCTCGACCCCGAATCAGGAAACGATTCCGTTCAAAGCGGAAACCGCCGGCGTCATCGGTTTCTATTCCCGGTAACGATCCGACCCATCGAAGAGTACTCCGGGCGGGCCGTATTTCACGGCTCGCCCGTTTTATGTCAACACCCATATGATGCCTGCTGACTTCCCCACACTCCAAGCCGCCAACAGCATTCAGAGCCATATCAAGCGCGGGGCCCAGTGCGTTGACTGCGTAGGGGCATGGGGTGCGGGCAAATCACTGACCGCGTTTCAGACCGCACAAGCACTCGGTCATTCCCTACTCTTCGTCACACCGGGCCGACTCGACGCCGAAGCCGCATTCGAAGATTTCCTCACGTTCGCCGGCGAAGATCACTGCGCCTACCTCCCACCGTGGGAAGTCCTCCCCACCGATGCGATGGCCCCCGCAGACGACATCGTCGCTGAACGAATGAACACGATGCGCCGCATGATGGCCGCCGCTTCAGCCGACAAGCCCATATACATCGTCGCGCCGTTGCGCGCCATTCAACAAAGGGTCATCAAACCAAACTCCATCGCGTCGCAGACCGTGACCTTCGCGGTCGACGAAGAATGCGATCGCGAATCCGTGGTGCAACAATTGGTGGAATTGGGATATCAACGCGAGGTCATGGTCGAACAACGCGGCCATATCAGCGTGCGCGGCGGCATTCTTGATGTCTTTCCCGCATCGGAAGAGCTTCCATACCGCATCGAATTCTTTGGCGACATCATCGAATCCATTCGCCGTTTCGAACCGGAGACACAACGCAGCGTCGACCGAGTCGACGATTTCACAGTCCTACCCCGATCCGAAAAAGCGACCCTAGAAGATGCCGACGGCCTAACCAGTATCACCAGTTATCTACACGAAAAATCCATCGTCGCACTCAGCGAGCCATCGTCTATCACGGAAGAAGCGGCAATGCTCTCGGACACCATCGGCGAGTCGAAATATTTCGCTTCATTCGACGACGCCTCCAAAGAGCTAAGTCAATTCCCGACGATCCGACTGGCACAATTGCCCTTCAAAGCCAGCGACGATGTACCGCGTGTGACCGCCCGCATGAACACCATCCCCAGTTGGCAAGGTCAGCCGGAGTCGTTCTGGGACCAGCTCAAGCAATGGGACGTCGAAGGATTCTCGGCACGTCTGTTGTGCGCGACCAGCGGTGAACGACGACGGTTACTCGAACTCGTCCATGAACAGGGATACCGTCCGGGCCGCGACGACTTCGATCTCAGCATCGAAATCGGTCGCCTCAGCGCCGGATTCACATCCAAAGACGACCAGATCGCCGTCCTTTCCGAACAAGAAATGTTCGGACGAAAACATATCCGACGCAGACGACGCCGATTTACAGCAGGCACCGCACTCACCACATTCGGCGACCTCAACATCGGCGACTACATCGTCCACGCGCAACACGGCATCGGCCGATACGGCGGCATCCGTCGATTCGATGGGCGCGCAGGCGACTTCATGACGCTGCAATATGCTGCGGGCGACACCGTTTATGTCGCGGTCACTCACATCGATCTCATCGAAAAATACAGCGGTGGCGATGGCGCGACTCCAAAGATGGATCGCATCGGCGGCAAGACCTGGAATCGAACAAAGTCCAAGGTCAAAAAAGCAGTCAAAGACATGACCCACGAACTCGTAAAACTATACGCCGAACGTGAGGGCGGCAACGGCCATCCATTTCCACAAGACACACCATGGCAACACGAGTTCGAAGACGCATTCGAATACGATGAAACGCCCGACCAAGCGCGAGCGATCGAAGACATCAAGCGAGATATGCAGTCGAAGAATCCCATGGATCGCTTGATTTGCGGTGACGTTGGTTACGGAAAAACGGAGGTCGCATTGCGTGGCGCGTTCAAGGCCGTGCAGGACGGCATGCAAGTTGCCATGCTCGCACCGACGACTGTTCTTGTCGAACAGCACTACCACACGTTCGCAGAGCGCTTCGCAGATTATCCCATCTCGGTTGGCATGGTGAGCCGATTCCGTACGACGAAAGAAAACAAGGAAACGATAGATCGCTTGAAGTCAGGCGAAGTCGATGTCGTCGTGGGAACGCACCGCATTTTGTCAAAAGATGTCGAGTTCAAAAATATCGGCCTCATCATCATCGACGAAGAACAACGATTCGGCGTAGCCCAGAAAGAAAAACTAAAACACCTACGCACCCAGGTCGATGTCATCACCATGTCGGCCACACCGATCCCCAGAACCCTGAACATGGCATTCATGGGTGTCCGCGACATGAGCGTCATCAGCACCGCTCCAAACGACCGATTGCCCGTACATACCTGCGTAGAAGTGTTCGATGAAGCACTAATCCAAGAAGCGCTCCAACGCGAACTCGCACGCGAAGGCCAAGTATTTTTTGTCCACAATCGCGTGCAAACGATTTTGCCCTTCGTAAAAATGGTGTGCGAACTCGTGCCCAGCGCACGCGTCGCCGTCGGACATGGCCAAATGCCCGAACGCGAACTGGAAAGCGTCATGGGCCAATTCGTCCGCCGCGAAATCGATGTACTCGTGTGCACCACTATCATCGGATCCGGCATCGATATTCCCAACGCCAACACCATCATCATCACCGACGCGCAAAACTTCGGTCTATCGGAGTTGTATCAACTCCGCGGACGGGTAGGCCGCTACAAACATCGCGCATTCGCCTACTTGCTCATCCCAGGCGAAAAGGCCCTCAGCGAAGACGCGCAGAAACGGCTTAAAGCCCTCGAAGAATTCTCGACCCTCGGATCCGGATTCCGTATCGCCATGCGCGACCTCGAAATCCGTGGCGCAGGAAACCTGCTCGGCGGCGAACAAAGCGGTAACATCAACGCCGTAGGCTTTGACACCTACCAAGATCTCGTACGCGAAGCGGTTTCCGAGATCAGAGGCGATGTGCCGCGCGTGCGCAAGCTCCCCGCATTCGAAGCCAACGTCGACGCCTACATCCCTGACGACTACATCACCACCGAATCCCAACGCATCACACTCTACAAACGCATCGCCGCCGTCACCGAACCAGACGCCGCCGAAGAAATGGACGGAGAAATCGCTGACCGGTTTGGCGATCCACCCGCGCCCGTCAAACGCCTGATCCAAGTCATGCACGTTCGTGTCCTCGGCGCGACACTCGGTGTCACCAACATCGCCGCAGGCAAAACCAACGTCACCATTGAGTTCGAACCCGGCGCCCCCCTCAGCCGCGCCGCCGGCAAACGCCTCACCGCCGAATTCGGCCAAGCCCTCCGCATCAACTGGTCCGACGCCCCCAACATTTCAATTCCGCTCGACAAGCCGAGCGACGTACTCGACGCAGCTCACGCCGTGCTGCGGGTGGTTGAGGACGACTAGCTACATTTGTTCGGGTCACCTTTTGCCGACTTGGCAGTCTAGTAATATAGAGACACTGCAATGTCAGAATTAAGCACTCGAAATGACGCCGATATCGTGCGCGAAGTCGTGGCGGGCGGGACGGCAGCCTATGAGATGTTGGTGGCACGTTACCTGCCGCTGGTGTACGGGATTGCCTATGCGAAAACCGGCAACTCGTCGGTGGCAGAGGAACTCACGCAGGAGACATTTGTGCGCGCGTACTCAAACTTGAATTCGCTCAAGACGCCCGCATCGTTTCGATCGTGGCTTATGGCCATTGTGCGAAATTTGGCAACGTCATCAATTGCCAAACGAAGTCGCGAAGTAACACTCACAGATACGATTGCGAGCAACCTGGCGGACGAGCAATCCGATCACGAACGCGAAGATGAAAAACAGGCAGTGCGCGAGCAATTGGCGATGCTAGACGATCAACCGCGAGAGGTATTGTTGCTGCATTACTTCACTGGCATGAGAACCAGGGACATCGCAGGAGAATTGGGCATCTCACAGGACGCCGTGAAGAAGCGATTGCAAAGAGCCCGGGGCGAGTTGGCACATCGGCTCTCTACCGCGACCGGTACAAATGTAGACGCACAACAACGGATAAGGAGACGGGTCATGGCAGTCTTACCTTCGGTTTCGACAGGATTCAGCTCACGCGAAACAATTGACCGCTTGGACGCTAGAGCAGCACGAAAGGCCTTGGATGCAATAGCGGCAAAACCAGCGAAGTCAAGTGCAGTCTTCATTGCGTGTGCTCTGCTTGTAGTCGTACCCGCATACGTTCTGATTGCGGAACGAACTGCCGGTCCTTCCAGCGACTCGCTCCTCGCCGGAACCTCGTCACCGACCCCGGAGGCGTCACAGCTGGCAGCGGCCCCTGCCGAGCAAGACGACGAGGCAAGCGAGCCGGAACCGGATTCACTCTCGGAGCGAGTAGTGCCGGAGGCGATATCATCTTCCGTGGCTGGTGCGCAAGACGAAGCTTTAGGTGTGATCCTCGGCAACGTCACATATGACGGCGAACCAGTTCCCGGAGTACGAATCCGCTTGAAGAACGGACAGGGAGATACAGTCGCCTCAGTGAATGCAAGCGAGAACGGTGACTATATGGTGCCAGATTTGCCCGCGGGCGAATATGACGTGAAAGTGTACAACCCTGAAGAAGGACTTGGAAACGATGAACCCTCTTCCATCTCGTCGCTGCGCCGCCTCGCGCTCGTTGAAGGCGGACTACAAACGATAGTGGACCTTGAGTACGTACGTGGCACCGCACAGTTGGCCGGATACGTCAGCATCGAAGGCGACTTACCGAGAGCGTTGAACGTGTATGGTTGGGTCTACGCCAGTACGGGTGATTACAGATTCAACACCGAGGATTTAGCAGAAGGTGGATTTCTCGCCGTTGGGCTACCGGCTGGCCAGGCCAAGGTTAGAGTGCGCGCCACTGGAAAGGACGGCTCCATTCAGGCGCGTGATATCGAAGTATCGCTTCGAACTGGTAAGGAACATGGATTCGAAGTAAACTTTGTGGGGGGCGCATCCATTTTTGGCGTTGTTGACGGACGAATCGAGGGCGGAAACCAAGGTGTAGCCGTGTTGCCGGGCAACGTTCGGCTACCCGACCCCGATAATCTGGACGCGGACTCGTTCTTCGCTTTGCAGCGACAACTAATTGGGGACATCGTAGTAGAAAGTGACGGGACTTATCGCATGGACAATCTGGCTCCGGGAAAATACCTAGTTTCGGCCTACTCGGCACCGGGTACCGAAGCGGAAGCATTTAGCCAGGCCCGATTCGCAGTAGCATACATCACCGTTGTTGATGGTGTTGCGTACGAACTTAACTTCGATTTAAGCGAGTAGTTGCGCCCTCGCCACTCGTATGTCGCGATACTTCGACTCGATACGACAAATCACTTGGTTGTTCTTGATTCGTCGCTGTCACCGATCAAGAGGCACCGAATTCGGCCAAGCCCTCCGCATCAGCTGGTCCGACGCCCCCAACATTTCAATTCCGCTCGACAAGCCGGGCGACGTACTCGATGCAGCTCACGCCGTGCTGCGGGTGGTTGAGGACGACTAGAAGCGCTTCCGTCGGCGGACGAGCATCCAGCGGATGCTACCGTGTCTTGTCCCCTAACTAGTCATCCCGAGCGCAGTCGAGGGACCTTTTTCGGTACGCGAAGTTGAACTCGGAGCCCGGTAAGATCCCTCGACTGCGCTCGGGATGACTAGTTAGATTTGGCCGTGTCTAGGTAATTCAAATAGCGGCTTCGCAACGACACCCAGCTAGCCGCGAGATGACTGCGGCAATCTCGTCGTCCGACATCACCCAAACACGATTCAAGTAAACCCCACCAAATCGCATCCCACGCGTCGTTCAGGTAAAATCGCCTTGGGGAGAGGAGGAGTGTCTCTAGCGAGTCCCGCCCCACTTATGTTCCGCGTTTGCATCATAACCACGAGATTTTTCACCATGAACGATGTCCCTGAGCCGGATTCGGCACTCTATTTCGCATTTGGAGCGCCGATCTCCCGCGATGCAGCGACCTCGTTTAGTCTCGTAGATATCATAAGAACCGCGTTTGAGGATGAAGAAGCGAAGCGATCTCACCTCCTTCGACAAGCCTCACTTTCTTTCAACCAAGTCGCGCCAGAACATCAGCCACCGGCGGACCCCATTCGCACCGGCGACCTGATGGCCCTGGACATGATCCAAGACATCCTTCGATTCATCATTGATGATTATTGTGATCGCCAACAACCGGGAGCGCTCACTCGTGGCCGCGATTGGCTTCGCGGCGCACGGCCTGCCGAGTTCGTAGAGAAGGCCGCGAACGCCTTTGTCGCTTTATACCCGCCCGGTGATGGATCGCTATCCGAAGCGGATGCACCGGAATTTGCGGAGGGCTCATTTGAAGGTCGGCCCAACGCCGATATCGTTGCACGAGAAGAAGTGCTACTCCATCTCGCGACGACCAATCGTGCCGCGAAACCATTAACGCCATTGTTCAACGACGAAGAATTGGTTCAAACCGGGCGTTACGACCAAGTCGTGTCGGCCCTCGGCAAATACTTCGAAACCCAACCCGCATACGATCATCTCGACATGTCCTTGTTCAACGCCTTACGCGCACCGATGGAGGCGAGCCCAGACTCCCTGGACGGTCAACTCGAATATATTCGGTCACACTGGGCAACGCTGCTACCGACGGACCTCTTTGAGCGCTTAGATGTGGTCAGCGGCGTGCTCGCCGAGGAGGCACTCGAACGTGGTGCAGGCGAACCCCAAATTGTTCCCTTACGATTCGGATCCCATGCAACTGATTCGGAACTATACCCCGAGTACGAACGATTCTCCGCCGATGCCGACTGGATGTCGAACGTCGTCCTCATTGCAAAACTGGCCTATGTCTGGCTCGATCAACTCTCGAAGAAGCACGGTCGATCCATCACACGACTCGATGAGATTCCGGATGACGAACTCGATCAACTTGCCCACCGGGGATTCAACGGACTCTGGCTCATCGGCGTGTGGGAGCGGTCCAGCGCCTCGGAAGAAATCAAGAAACGCATGGGCAATGCCGATGCAGCCGCCTCGGCGTACTCGCTCTACGACTACACCATCGCCGAAGATCTCGGCGGTTTACCCGCACTTGAGAACTTGAAAGATCGTGCACGCCGACGCGGCATTCGACTCGCCAGCGACATGGTCCCGAACCATGTCGGCGTGTTTTCGAAATGGGTGGTGGATCATCCGGACTGGTTCCTACAGGCTGACACGCCCCCATTTCCTGGCTACCAATTCAACGGACCCAATCTCTCGCCCGACGAACGAGTTGGCGTCTATCTCGAAGACGGCTATTGGGATAAACGGGATGCCGCTGTAGTCTTCAAACGAGTCGATCATCACACCGGCGACGTGCGCTACGTCTACCATGGCAACGATGGCACGCATATGCCGTGGAACGATACCGCGCAATTGAATTACATGCTGCCCGACGTTCGAGAGGCGGTCATTCAAACGATCCTGCATGTCGCAAGCCTATTCCCCATAATCCGGTTCGACGCCGCGATGACGCTGACGAAGAAACACTATCAACGTCTATGGTTTCCCATGCCCGGCGATGCTGGCGCAATCCCCTCCCGCGCCGAGAGCAGCATGTCGAAACAAGACTTCGATTCATTGATGTCGCTCGAATTCTGGCGCGAAGTGGTCGACCGGGCGGCAACCGACGCACCAGACACCCTCCTACTCGCTGAAGCGTTTTGGATGATGGAAGGCTACTTCGTCCGCACGCTCGGCATGCACCGTGTCTACAACAGCGCATTCATGAATATGATCAAGATGGAAGAGAACGACAAATATCGAGAAACGATCAAGAACGTCCTGTCGTTCTCACCTGAGATCCTAAAGCGATTCGTCAATTTTATGAACAATCCGGACGAACGCACCGCAGTCGAACAATTCGGAAAAGGCGATAAATATTTCGGCACCACGGTCCTCATGGCCACACTACCGGGGTTGCCTATGTTCGGTCACGGCCAAATCGAAGGCTACGAAGAAAAATACGGCATGGAATTCCGTCGTGCCTACCAGGACGAGCAGATAGACGACGATCTCGTTCGCCGACATGATCGCGAGATCTTCCCACTACTACGGAAACGATACCTTTTTAGCGGCGTCGAGAATTTCGCGCTCTACGATTTCTATTCCGGACGCGGCAAAGTCAACGAGAACGTCCTGGCCTACTCGAACCAGGCAGGCGACGAACGCTCTCTCGTCTTATACAACAACTCGTTCGACGCAACCGCCGGCTGGATTCAAACATCCGTCCCTATGCGCGGGGCATCGGAAGAAGAACAGAATCAGACAACCCTCGCCGAAGCGATTGGCCTAAGCGGCGATGCCGACGCATATTACGTCATCAACGATCACCAAACCGGCCTCGTCTACCTTCGAAGCGGCGAGGAGTTGACGAACAACGGCCTATACGTACAGCTCGACGGTTACGCTTATCACGTTTTCCTCGGCTTCCGCGAGGTTCGCGACCCCGACGGCGGATGGGCAAAACTCGCCAAGCACTTGAATGGAGCGGGCGTCCAGAATATCGACGAAGCCTATGCCGCCTTCGCTGTCGCACCACAAATCAACGCCTTTCGCGGTGTGATGAATACCGCCACCCTCGGCCGACTGGCGCAAATCTCCGTCGGCACAGGGCGTCGCGTACGCGCAATGCAATGGCACATGAACCGTGGCCTCAAACGCTTTTGGACGAGCATCGAATCTCGAGAACCACTGGCGCGCACAGCTCCGGATCTTGCGTTGGAATTGGACGCATGGCGTAGTGCCTTCCGCCGATCAGCGAAACTTGTACAGTCACTCGAGGGAGACGCTGGAACCGATCTTTCCGTAGCGCTAGATCTCGACACAAAAAACGATGCGCCCCCGATAACCCGTGCCTGGCTCATGCTCAAGGTTATGGCGGCTGGATTTGAAGATGAAGACGGCGATTGGCTCGAACGCTGGCACTTTGTTCCGTCGCTCTTAGATGTATTTGAAGAGTCTGAAAACGTAGCGATGCCGGTAAGCCTCGTGCGCGCACTCCTTCGTTTTAGCAGCATCGAAGAACGATCACCGGGCGAATTGATCCGTAGTTGGCTCAGCGACGAGTCCGTACGCGCCTTCTTGCACTACCACGAATACGATGGCGCACACTACATGAGCAAGGAGCGGTTAACGCAATGGGTCAACGCCGCGATGGCCATTAGCATCGTGACCACAACACGTTCCGTTGACAACAAAGTCGGTGAAGGATTCCCGGAAGCGGTACAAGCGCGATACGAATGGGGCACAGACCTCCTCACCACAGCGGACGATGTGCTTTACCAAGTCGAAGAGTTCATACCCATCGTCGCACGGATGGCCAACTGCCCACCACTCTTAACGCCAGCGGAATCCACTGTCAGTTAGCGCAGCGTTGAGACGTTTATAACGAGCTTTAGAAACGCCTCGGCCGCTACATTTCGATAGCCCCCAACCGGCCACACCGCGCCGAAATCCACGGACGGAAGTTCGGGCACATTAATCGCGACGAGCCCCCGCTCTCGTCTCCCCATCGCAATTTCGGGCAGCAACGCGACGCCAACACCCTCGGCGACATACCGTTTGATCACCTCGAAACTCCCTGAGTCCACTACAATCGGAGGGGTAATTCCCGCGTTCCGAAGATGCACATGCAACATCTGCCCCGTTCGCGTCGAAGGATCCAGCTGCAGAAACGGCAATCTTGAAATTGAAGTAAGTCGAATTCGCTTACGCGACGCGAGCGCATGATCCGCAGGCGCAACCAATACGAAACGCTGCGAACCCAATGGGGACAACTCCAGCTCCCCATCGCTGACCGGAAGCGTCACAATCGCGACATCCAAATCGCCTCGTTTCGTAGCCGACAGCAGTTCATCCGTTGATCGACTCAAGAGCCGCAACCGCGTTTTCGGATTTGTACGCGCAAATTCTCGAACAGCTTTCGGCAACAAGTACAACGCCGTTGTATCACTACACCCCACACGAATCTCCGGTGGCGGCTCGCCGCTCGCTGCCGATGCCGCCCGTAACAGATTCTCCGCATCGACAATCAAACGTTTGCCACGTGCATATACTTGCTCGCCGGGTCGGGTCATTCGCGTCGTACGCCGATCCACAAGTGGAAACCCGGTCTCCTGCTCCAGCGCACGGACTTGATGACTGATGGCGGGCTGGGATCGGTGCAACCGCCGGGCAGCCGCATGAAAACTACCCTCTTCCACAACCGCACAAAAACAGCGTAGCGCTTCTAACGTCAAGAGCTCGGCCTCCTTCGATAAGTTTATCTTATCAATTTGATTATCTTATTTCACTGGACTTATCGAAAAACAATCGATACCCTCCACCAATCATGACTAAAGACGATAAGAACAAGCAGCCAGAACTTCGATACGCCGATGCCGGTGTCAACATCGATGCAGCGGACGAGGCCCTAGGCCAAATCAAAGAAGACGTGCGCCGCACCTTCGATGACCGCGTATTGCAAGACATCGGGTCATTCGGAGCGATGTACCGATTCGACCCCGCCGGCATGGACGAACCCGTCCTCGTTTCGAGCGTTGACGGCGTTGGCACCAAGCTGAAACTCGCATTTATGACCGGCATTCACGACACCGTCGGCATCGATCTCGTCGCGCATTGCGTCAACGACATCCTCGTCCAAGGCGCGCGCCCCTTATACTTTCTGGACTACCTCGCGTGCGGCAAACTCCAGCCCGATATGATTGCATCGGTCATTCGCGGTCTTGCCAATGGGTGCCGATATGCCGGTTGCTCCCTCATCGGTGGCGAGACGGCAGAAATGCCTGGCATGTATGCGGACGAAGAATACGATCTCGCTGGCACCATCGTCGGCGTCGTCGACCGCGCCAATATTGTCGACGGTTCGACCATTAACGAAGGCGATGCGATCATCGGACTCCGGTCGTCCGGACTTCACACCAATGGGTATAGCCTCGCAAGGCACATCTGCTTTGAAATAGCAAAGTTGGATGTCGACGACCCCATGCCGGGCACAGGCAAAACCGTTGCGAAAGCCCTGATGGAGCCACACCAAAGCTATTCATGGCCCATTCAAATCCTCAAGAAAATCGTGAAGGTCAAAGGCATGACCCACATCACTGGCGGCGGAATCACGGACAACCTGCCACGCACATTGCCCGACAGTTTGGGCGCATCGGTCGACGCCAGCGTCTGGGAAGTCCCTCCCGTTTTCACCTACCTCCAAAAAACTGGAAACGTACCGGACGACGACATGCTCCGCACATTCAACATGGGCATAGGTTATCTCGTCATCGTAGCCGCCGAAGATTCGAACGCCACGATCGACGCCGCTGAACAAACCGGTCAATCCGCCCACCTGATCGGCCACGTCGTCAAGGGCAAAAACGAAGTCTCCTATACCGGCAACCTCCGATATGCCACATCGGATTGAGGTCGGCGTTAAACCCGGATTTCGCGACGCCCGAGGTGAATCGGTACGCGACCAAGTCCGCGAAGACCTGTCGATTGACATAGGCGGAGTCTCGGTCCTTGATGTATACACCCTCGACGCCCAGCTCACTGACGCGGAGCTCGAACGAGTCCGCGCAGAATTATTCACCGACGCCGTCATGGAACATTCCGTAGTCGATGCCCCGCTTGCGAAAGACTTCGACTTCGCCATCGAAGTTGGATTTCTACCCGGTGTCACCGACAACGTAGGGAAGAGCGCAACAGAAGGCGTGCAAGATACAATCGGTCGGGCCCTACCTGAAGGCGAACGCGCATATAAGTCAACGCTGTACACCATAAGCGGCGGTGTATCGAACGAAACCTGCGATCACATCGCGCGAAACCTACTTGCCAATGGCCTCATTGAACGCTGGACAATCCTTACCGAAAACGAATTCGCCGCTTCTAAAGGTTTAGGCGTGCCCATCGTCCAGGACGTTTCAGATGCAACCGTCGCCGAAATCAATCTTGAAATCTCCGATGACGGGCTCATGGCGTTCAGCCGCGACAACACGCTGGCCCTTGAACTCGACGAGATGCAGGCCATTCAGGCCCACTATCGAAACCCAGATACGCAGGCCACGCGTAAACAGTTGGGTCTACCAAATTGTGCTACGGACATTGAAGTCGAAATTCTCGCGCAAACTTGGTCTGAGCATTGCAAACACAAAATTTTCGCCGCAACCATCGAGTATCACGACGGCCAAGGCCCAGCGCGAACGATATCCGGCCTCTTCAAATCCTATGTCAAAGCGACGACCGACGTAGTAAACGAGCGCGTCGATTGGCTTGTGAGCGTCTTCCATGACAACGCAGGCCTCGTCCAGTTCGACGACAATTGGTTGTTTGCGCTCAAAGCCGAAACCCACAACAGCCCCTCCGCGTTGGACCCTTACGGCGGAGCGCTCACCGGAATCGTCGGATGCAACCGCGACATTATGGGTGCCGGCCTCGGCTGCAAATGCATTTTCAATACCGACGTATTTTGCTTCGCACCACCGAATTACGCGGGCGAAATCCCTGACCGTCTCATGCACCCGCGTCGCGTCTTACGCGGCGTTCACCGTGGCGTGAAAGACGGCGGCAACCAAAGCGGCATCCCCGATGTAAACGGCGCGTTCGTTTTTCACGATCGCTTTCTCGGCAAACCCCTCGTCTTTTGCGGCACCGGCGGCCTCATCCCCGCAACCGTCGCAGGCCGACCCAGCCACGAAAAAGGCGCGCGACCGGGCGACCGAATCGTGATGTGCGGAGGCCGAATCGGCAAAGACGGTATTCACGGCGCAACGTTTTCGTCAGAAGAATTGCACGAAGGGTCGCCTGCGACCGCAGTACAGATCGGCGATCCCATCACTCAGAAAAAGATGGCTGATTTCCTGCTAGAGGCCCGTGACTTAGGCCTATTCACCGGCATTACCGACAACGGCGCAGGCGGCTTATCCTCCAGCATAGGCGAGATGGCCGAGACCCCAGGCGGGGCAGAAATCCACTTAGATCGCGCACCGCTGAAGTATGCGGGCTTAGCCCCCTGGGAAATTTTCCTTTCCGAAGCGCAGGAGCGCATGTCGCTGGCCGTGGCTCCTGAACAGATCGACGCCTTGATGGCGCTAGCTAAAAGACGCGAAGTCGAAGCCACAGACCTCGGCGAATTCACCGATTCCGGACGCCTGGATTGCTACTACGACGGCGCGCTCATCGGCACGCTAGATATGGCGTTCCTCCACGACGGCGTACCGACGATGAATCTGAAAGCCGTGTGGACGCCTCCCCAGGTGACGCCCGACATCGAAGTCATTGAAGATGATTGGACCACAGCGCTCAAGCGCGTGCTCGGCACCTACAACGTCTGCAGCAAGGAAAGCTTCGTGCGGATGTACGATCACGAAGTCCTCGCGCAGAGCGTGCTCAAACAATTCCAAGGCATCGCAAACGATGGACCCGGCGATGCCGCCGTCATTCGACCCGTCGCGGGATCTGATCGAGGCGTCGCGGTCGCATGCGGAATCTACCCCAAATACAGCGACCTCGACACCTACTCCATGATGGCCTGCGCAATCGACGAGGCCGTACGAAACCTCGTCTGTGTCGGCGGTTCAATCGGCACGATCGCCGGACTCGATAATTTCTGTTGGCCCGACCCCATCCAAAGCGTAAAAACGCCGGACGGTGAATACAAACTCGCGCAATTGGTCCGCTGCTGCGAAGCCCTCTACCAAACCTGCGTGGACTATGACATCCCGCTCATCAGCGGCAAAGACAGCATGAAGAACGACTACAAAATCGGCGACCGAAAGATTTCGATTCCGCCGACGGTTTTGTTCACGGCTGTCTCATTGCTCGAAGATGTACGGCGATCCGTATCCATGGACACGAAGCGCCCCGGCGATTTGGTCTACGTCCTTGGGGATACGAAATGCGAGCTCGGCGGCAGCGAATTCGCCATCACATACGGCCACACCGGCGGCACACCACCCACAGTCGACACAGCAACCAACCGAGCCCTCTACAATCGTCTCAGCGCCGCGATCGCATCCAAATTGGTCGCGTCCTGCCACGATTGTTCTGACGGCGGCCTCGCAGTTGCCCTCGCCGAAACCGCCTTCGCCGGTGGACTCGGCATGGACATTGACCTAACCGGACTCGACCTAACTGCCGCCGCCGCACTCTTCTCAGAATCGCAAGGCCGTTTCGTCACAACCATCGCACCGGGTGATCAGGCCGCATTCGAAACAGCGCTGAAAAACAGTTCGATCCGTCGTATTGGCACAGTCACCGATTCGACCCAGTTCAAAGTCACCGCACCCCAAGGCGCGACCATCAGTGCCGATATCGCAGACCTCAAGAAGGCGTGGCAAGAGCCACTGCAATGGTAACGACATGGCTGTAGATGTCATCGTACTCGCCGGATTCGGCATCAACTGCGAAGCAGAGACCGCCCACGCATTCACACGTGTCGGCGGCACACCACACATCGTCCATCTCAACGACCTCATCGCGGATCCCAATCAACTGGAATCCTCACAAATCCTCGCGGTACCCGGCGGCTTCTCGTTTGGCGACGACGTCGCATCAGGCCGAATCCTCGCCAATCGAATACGCTACCGTCTCGCCGAACCATTACGCCGTTTTGTCGATGCAGGCAACCTTGCCATCGGCATTTGCAACGGCTTTCAAGTGCTCGTCAAAATGGGCCTATTACCGCGACTCAGTGGAGAAATGCGCCAAGAAGTCACACTAACCCACAACGACTCCGGTCGATTCGAAGACCGTTGGGTAAACCTGGTTCGTGACGCGGATACGAATTGCATTTGGCTCGACGGCATCGATTCCCTAGAACTACCGATTCGCCACGGCGAAGGAAGATTTGTCACGCCCGATAGTGAACAGTTGATGCAACTGCAAGCGGCAGGCTGCGTCGCCATGCGCTATGCCAAACCGGACAACACCGCTGCCGCCGGCCAATACCCCCACAACCCCAACGGCTCCGTTGACGACATCGCAGGCCTCTGCGATCCCACCGGCCGCATCTTCGGATTGATGCCCCACCCGGAAGCATTCGTAGATCGCACACACCACCCGCAATGGACCCGGCAACAACTACCCGAAGAAGGAGCAGGCCTCGCCCTATTTCGAAATGCGGTGCATTACGCCGATCAACATCTCGTCCGTGCTACTTCGCCGCGAACGCCTTAGCGCCACGAATCTGACATTCCTTATCCGTGCACATGGCGCTGTCCGTCAAGCGCCACTCCCCATCATTATCCCGCAAGAAAAAGAAGTCGACCCCTGTCACACGATCTCCATTTCCAGCGACCTTTATGAACACTTCGACTTTCCCCGAGACATCGCCATAAATGAGATATTCCTTCGTCGCCGTCACGAGGGCGGCCGTTTCAGCACGAGATTCACCGCTGATCAACTCGACCGCTTTAGCGTCCGCGATCACCCGCAACTCATTTTCGAGTGCAAACACGTGAGCAGAATTGACGCTGAACGTCACGCCTAGAAGCGCCAAAAGCCCGAACAACCCCTTCGTGCGATTCGGAATCGGTTTGCGCTTCGAATCAGCCAACGCTTCCGGTACGTCGGCCTCGCCACTCTCAACTCCGTGGTCATCCGTCATTTTGTAGCGCCCCTAATTGGCATCAACCTCACCCGTTTCTATATTCGAGTCCTATCAATATGCAGGTCATCACACGTTCAGCGATTAATATCCGGCGGCGGCGGCGCATCAATCGTCGGTGGCAACATCGGCGGCACCGGCGGACGCGGCTCGTTAACAATCGCATACTCCGGACCCAACGATCCGATCATATAGAGCGAGTATGCCCGTTCAAAAACGAAAAGTGGTGCCAAGAGAGTCTGACCGATAACCGGCAGAAATCCCACATAGCAGGTGCAACACCCCACAAAAGTCCGCGCGACACCAAATACCGCTGAATAGATAAACTTAATCAACATGTACAACAAGAATTGCCCAGGACTCCGTTGAATGATTCCAATATAGGCTCCCCACGCCTCACTACACGAAACATTAAGATGAAAAATCAACGGTGCAACAAAATTGCGCATCGAGAACATCGCGAACGCATAGGCGATGCTCACACCAATCGAGACCACGGTGACCACGACGATCCCTACAATGATTTCCGGTTCCGGCACATCCCCAAGCGCTTGCTGGCGAGCGAGCACCAACCCCACGAAGCCCGCTATCAGCGCATACACCCCCGTCGCAATCGCCAACTCCAACCGAAACACGAAGTAAGTCCACGAGGCATCACCAACCGATTGCCAATTCTCCCCGATACCGTCGTCGTCGTATGCCACAGCACGAATCACCATCATCGTTCCCCGCGAACCCACATACATGAGTGCCGAACCGGCAATCACCGCGAGAGAAAAAATCGGCACCGCTACCACGAGAATCGCCCCCAGATGCGCAAGCACATACGCTTCTGCGTCAAAATAGAAGGCTTCCAAATTCACTTCCCGAAAAAAGGAAAAGAACGAAACAAAATTTGTCAGGCCACCACCACCCGCCAGCACGCCTAAGAAAATCATCACGCCAAAATTGAGCCACTTGCTATACAACACCGGGTCGAATAGGAGATACCGCGTTCGTTGTATCGCCAGATCGATGGCATCAACCGCGTTCAACTGGCCCGACATTTCTCGTTCCCCGATCATCCGCACCAGTGTATCGGAATCCATGCTTCTCGTGCGTCGCGATTCAAAACCAGAGCAGACGTATGCTATAACATTTGCCCTATACGCTGATTTCGGCGACCCCAACCAACCCACGGAAACCTTATGCCAAACGCACCTTCAACCAGCCTCGTAGAGGCCTTCGCTGACCGGTTCCGCGAGCTATCCGGCGAAGCACACATCATCGCACGACTGGAAGACGCCGGACCCATTATCGCCAGCATTGTCCAAGCAGAATCGGCGGAATGCGTAGCGCTCGCGCACATGGACGACACCACGCACGAAGCAGTCCGCTCAGCCATTCCTGGCGGCACAGAAATTCTGGAGCCGCCCTATCCTTCCGACGGACTTCCGGAAGTATTGGACAAAGCACAAGTCGGCATCACCGGCGTCGACTGGGCCATCGCGGAAACTGCGACACTGGTCGAAGTCTGTACAGACGACGTCGTTCGCCTCGTATCCGGATTACCAAGAACACACATCGGCATCGTTCGCGCCTCCACCCTAGTCGATAAATTCACCGACGCTGCCGAACCCATGCGAAAGGCCTTGGCCGACAACCCAGAAAACTGTTCGATAAGTTTTATCAGCGGACCCAGCCGAACCGGTGACATCGAGATGATTCTGACACTCGGTGTACACGGCCCAGAACGCGCACACACCATCATCATCGAGGACTGTTAAGTTATGTCGGCATCAACGAAACGTTACGCAGAACTGAACGCACACATCCGCGACAGTATCGAAAACCCGAAACACAGCAACGCACTCGTGCGCTGCATGGAACGTGGAAGAGAAAAGCGCACCGAGATGCTCACCCGCATCGATGGTGGCACAGCATTCCGCAACGACGTCCGCCTGGCCAAAGAGCGGTGTATCGCGGACCAAGACGCATTGCTCGAACGGTTCATCACGAACTGCGAAAAGCGGGGCACCAAAGTCTTTGTGGCCAAGAGCGGCACAGAAGCCATCGAATACACGCTCAATCTTGCCAAGGAACGCGGTGCCGAGACCATAGCCAAATCGAAATCCCTCACAACCGAAGAAATCGAAATCAACGAACCGTTAATCGAAGAGGGCCTTCGCGTGGTCGAGACCGACCTCGGCGAACTCATCATCCAATTGGTCGATGAAAAACCGTTTCATCTCGTCTTTCCTTCCGTACACAAAATGAAGGAAGACGTCGCCGAAATCTTCTCAAAAGAAACGGGTGAAGTTGTCGAGTCCGACATCCCGTCCATCATGAAAGTCGTCCGCGCCTACTTACGCCCCATCTTCCTCAGCGCAGACATCGGCATGACCGGTGCCAACATCGGCATCGCTGAAACAGGCACCATCGTCATCGAAACCAACGAGGGCAACGGTCGCCTCGTATCCAGCATCGGCGATTGCCACGTCTGCATCATGGGCATGGAAAAAATCGTCGACACGATGGAAGACGCGCTCCTCATGGTAATGGCGCATCCCGTCAGCGCATCCGGCCAATTCCCTACGACCTACGTGACTTGGATGAGCGGCCGATCGCCCCTCGGCGAAACGGACGACGACACCTCCCGTGAATCACACATCATCATTCTGGACAACGGTCGCACCGAGATGCGCCAAGACGATGCCCTGCGCGAAGGCTTGCACTGCATCCGCTGCGGCGCGTGCATGAACGTCTGCCCCACCTACGGCGTCGTCGGTGGCCACACCTTCGGACACATCTACCCCGGCCCCATCGGCATTCCTTGGACCGCGCAAGTACACGGACTCGAAACCGCAGGCGATTTCGCACACCTCTGCATCTCCTGCGGCCTCTGCAAAGAAATATGCCCCGCACAAATCGACATGCCGAACATGATCGCCGAAGTAAAACAACGCGATTCTGTGGATCACCCACCGCCCATCGTGAATCAGGTCATGATGCTCGCGGACGGTTTCGCGAAATTCGCATGCGCGACCGCCCCATTCTCGAATTGGGGCATGAAATCGAAACTCGTGCGCGGCCTAATGGAGAAGACACTCGGCCTAGACGCCTCGCGCCCAATTCCACCCTTCGCAAGAATGACCCTCACGAAACGATTAACGCGCCGCCGATCACCGGTGAAAGAACCGAAAGGCCGAGTCGCTCTATTCGTAGACGTCTTCGCCAACTACAACGCACCCGAACTCGGCATGGCGGCGGTCGAACACCTAGAAGCCGTCGGATACGAAGTAATCGTCCCCGATCAACAGGCGAGCGGATATCCCTTCATCGCGTACGGCGATCTTCACCGCGCCCGCGAGACCGCAGCATTCAATGTCGACCGATTCGCGAAAGTCGCAGGAGACGATTGCGCAATCGTCGCGATCGAACCCACCGCTTCGTATTGCCTCAAGGTGTCCTACCCGAAGCTGTTGCACAAGAGCCGAAAATCAACCATCGTCGCGGATCACACCTATGAACTATTCGATTTCCTCGGCGACCACGAACCCGATCAAATCGATAACACATCACTCAAGGGCAAGCGATTCGGATTCCACGTCTCCTGCCACCAACGCCCACTCGATGGGGGCAACACGACCCTCAACTGGCTACGCAGACGGGGCGCGGAGATCGAACTCATCGAAACGGGAACCTGCTGCGGCATGGGCGGCACCTTCGGCATGAAAGCAGGCGCACTCGGTGCGGAGCTCTCCAGGGCCGTAGGCGAGCCCCTATGCGATTTATTCAAGAAGGCCAACGTAGACGCCATCGTCACCGAAAGCAGCGTCTGCGCCATCCAGCTACGCGACGGGACCGGCCTCCCCGTGTATCATCCGTTAGAACTGTTAACATTGAGCTAAGGAGTCCGTTTCAATGATATTCGTGAAGACGTTCAAAGGATACGAAGACAAGGTGCAAGATATCGACAAAGCGGTCAACGATTGGATTCAGGCGAGTAATCCCGATGTCGTTGATGTGAAAGTGGTGTTGAGTCACGAGTACGAAGGCCGCGCGAAATCCGGCGACTTAGTCTACGTCGTCCTCTACCGCGCCGCAGCACCGCTGGAATAACGCCACGCGTTAGGTATATCGCTTCGGGCGCGTCCGGTCGAACTGCGCTAGCGCCGGTTCATACCCAGCGACAATTTTCGCCGCCGACGTTCCCGCATCGATCTGCGCACGAAGATTGTCCGATCCGGCAAGCGTGTCGAAAAATGGCAGCCACTCGAACTTTCGCTTGTGCTCTTCCCGAATCGCGCTCAACAACGCGATCGCCAAACGAAACGGCCTCGCCGATTTTGGATCGACAATTCGCAGAGAGACACCCTGGCACCGTTCGCCCTTAAACCGGGGATTCGCCGACTTGCCTGGAATCGATTTCGGCGTGTACTGCGCAGCACTAAGCGCAATCCCGACACGGTCCTCCGGCTGCACCGCCTCGATAATCCGCTTCGCCCTCAACCAAGGCGCGCCCGCGATAAGAAAAGGCGTATCCGTACCACGCCCTTCATTCAGATTCGTGCCTTCAAACAAACACATCCCCACGTACGCCAGCGCCGTCTGTGCTGTCGGCAAATTGGGCGAGGGCGGCGTCCATTGCAATTGACACTCATCAAACAAACGATGCCGTTCCCAGTTCTCCATCGTCTTCACCAACACCGAAAATCGCTTCGCCGTGAACTCCGTCCGCTTAAAAAAGACCGCCAACTCCCCCAGCGTCATCCCATGCCGAATCGGAATACGGGCATACCGGACCAACGATCCACCATCCCTAGCAATCGGCCCCTCCAACGCCACGCCCCCAACAGGGTTCGGTCGGTCAAGCACGACAAACGGCGTACCCGCCGCCTCACACGCCTTCATGCACGCCTTCATCGTCGCGGCATACGTATAGTAACGCGCGCCCACATCCTGCAAGTCGACGACAAACACATCGACCTTCGACAATTCCGCTGCTGTCGGTGCCTTTCGGTCTCCATACAAGCTCACAACGGGAACGCGCCCGCCCTCGGACGATACCGCTGCGCCCGCCTCCGCCTGACCTCGCAACCCATGTTCCGGGCTATACAACATGGTCAGTTTGACGTCCTTCGCCAGCGCAAAGACATCCAAGATATGACGTCCCAACGAGTCCTTCGCCGCGTGATTCGTGAGCAACGCGACCCGCTTCCCACGTAATCCCTCGAATCGCTCACGGAGCAGACGATCCAACCCGACATGAACATTGGCCTGGTTCGGCAGCACCTCTTTCGCAACCGCCGTATAGAACGTCCGCCTAAAATCTCCGTTGTTTCGAATCCGCCGCGAGGGATGACAGGTATTGCCCAACAGAACCGCATACACGCCCGACGTCCGGTCCATCCAAATACACGTACCCGTCCAACCCGTATGACCAATCGCAGTCCGAGCGGGCAAATACCCCGAGTTCATCGTCGACCACGGATCCAACGCCCAACCCAATCCTTGCCACGGCCAATGCGGTATCTGGCCTCGTCGCGTCATCGCCTCGAATGTGGCGGCCGAAACGACATCGCCCGCTATCAATGCTCGGCAAAACCGTCCCAGATCCAGCGCCGTAGAAAACAATCCTGCATGCCCCGAAACACCGCCGACCGCATAGGCATTTTCATCGTGCACCTGCCCATGAATCACCCGCCCTCGCCAACGGCACTTTTCCGTTGCCGCAATACGCGGTTTCAACGATTTCGGCGGATTGAATTGCGTGTCCGCCATCTTCAACGGCCGGAACATTTCGCGCGCACAGAAACCGTCCAACGAGTCTTGGCCCGCCAACTCGACAATTTTGCCCAACGCCATAAAGCCCACATCCGAATAGCGATATCGCGTTCCAGGAGAATTTATCAGCGGCAACGTCGCATAGTATTGCAACATCGCGTTCAAGTTTTCGTGGGTACGATATAACGGTTTGCCTGCAGTTAATCCCGAAGTGTGATTGAGCAACTGCCGAACCGTGAATTTCATGTACGCCGGATGGGGAATCCATTCACCCGCCGGTTGATCCAGATCCACCTTTTGGGCTTCATACAATTTCATGATGGCCGTCGTCGTACCGACCACTTTTGTTAGCGATGCAAGATCGTAAATCGTGTCGTTCGCCGCCGCGCGTCGACTTGGAGTGGATTGAGCATTGCCTGCTGATGCGTGAAACACAGTGCCATCGCGATCACCCACCAACGCCACCGCGCCCGGCCCCTTCGAATCACGTACAGCTTGTGTGAGTTCCTTACGCAACCTTTCGACCACGATGTTCTTACTATCATTGCTCATTGTCACTGCTTTCGTTTTAGACCGATGCCGTGTTCACGGCACACACCTATAGTGGTCGACTACCGAGGGGGATGCAAGAGAAAGAGACGGTTTACCGAACAATCACGAAAGGCGGCGTGGGAAGATTTTGCAATGACAGAATCGTTAGGCGGCTAACGATAAACGCACGGAATACGATCCGGGACTCACGGCACTAGCGGCAATTGGAGAAAGCACCCCTAAACGACCGAAAGGGCCTGCGAATCCTGACGATTCGCAGACCCTTTCAGACAATACCAGTTAACTAACGACGCCCACGTTTCTTCGCGGCGCGTTTCTTCTTCTTCGGTGCTGCCTTACGCTTCTTTGAAGCGGCCTTCTTCTTAGTCGCACGCTTTTTCGTTGCGCGTTTCTTCTTAGAAGCTGCCTTCTTCTTAGTCGCGCGCTTTTTGGTCGCACGCTTCTTTTTGGACGCGGCCTTCTTCTTCGTTGCCCGCTTCTTCTTCGGAGCGGCCTTACGTTTTTTCGAAGCGGCCTTCTTCTTAGTCGCGCGCTTCTTCGTTGCGCGTTTCTTCTTAGAAGCTGCCTTCTTCTTAGTCGCCCGCTTCTTCTTAGAAGCTGCCTTCTTCTTGGTCGCCCGCTTCTTCTTCGGAGCGGCCTTCCTCTTCTTTGCTACGGCCTTCTTCTTCCTTACGGTGCGCTTCTTCTTGGCCGCACTCTTTTTCTTCGCACCACTTTTCTTTCGCGCTGCACGTTTCTTTAGCGCCATGCTATCCCTCCTTTTGCGTAGCCGCTATCATCTTTTACGCCCGGCGCAGTGGCAAACAAAACGCTGTACCGTCTGCGACCCCGTCCTGACGCACTAAACGCGTTCAAACGCATCCACTGTAGATACGTCTCGGCACAAATGGTTCCCCCGAAACAAAGGGATGTTGCTGTATTGAATTCCCCGGACATGAATGCGACTATTACGGTCGCCGTGTCCCCCACTTTCACACTAACTTGTTCAAACATTCGTTGCATAAGTTCACTCTTCTAACGTTTGTTTACCAAACATCCAGGAAAATAGCAAGTTTTTCTCGAAAAACACTTTTCAATTTTCCGCCGATTGCCCCGATCAAGTCACATTCATTCGTCCGATCATGAATCGATTTCGCGATCCAGATCACGTAAAGATCCTTCCACAACGCGCAAACATTTTTCGATGACTTCGATCATCGAAATGCATCCGTTCAACGTCGATTTGGCTCGACCATAAAGAGAAATTGAAGACGATTCACGTGTCCATTTTTTGGATTTCAATTAAATTCTGTTTCTTTTTGTTTCACGTGAACGAAGTGATTTTCTGTGACCACGGAACAACGTCTTAAGAACGCTGAAAGCACTCCGGGCATTGAAGCTATCCAATTACCCATGCTAGAGTTACAACGCATTAAGTAACGTTAAACATTAGCAATTCTTCGACAATGTAACGATAGGTTTCAACCCACTACAACAACAACAAAACACCAAGAATCATGACGTGAAAGGGCAGTTTGAATGTCACAAAGCATCGCGGAAGTCTTCTCGGGTCTGGAAGCACACGTCGACGCCAAGAAGATCGCCGGTATAAACGCGATCGACCAATTCGACATCAGCGGAAACGGTGGCGGTCAGTGGAATGCGGCGCACGCAGAAGGTAACGCAGCGGTCGCCGAGGACACCCACGAAAGCCCAAGTATTAATATTTCCGCCTCAGATGAAAATTGGACCAGAATCGCGGCAAATGAGCTAAGCGGGCAGACCGGTTTCTTGACCGGTAAGCTGAAGATCCAAGGCAACATGAGTCGCGCGATGAAGCTACAGCGTGTCTTTTCAGTAGGATAAATCCCACGAATTCCTTACGACAGATAGCCGCCGTGACACTTCTAGCTGTGATCGGATGCGGACCCGCCGATGTGGCATCTGATAGTCGGTCGGAGCTGACGCTCCAATCGAAAGACGGCACAAACATATCCGCAACATTGACCATCGCGGCAGGTACTCCGTCGCCGGGCCTCATTTTGGTGCACATGTACGGTTCTGATCGAACCGCATGGGAGTCATTTGCCGTTCAAGCGCAACGTGAAGGGTATTCGGTCATCTCGATCGACATGCGTGGCCACGCCGATACCGCGACACTCAATCCGAACGCCAAGAAGTATCGCAGTTTTTCCGCCACGGATTGGAAAGACGTCCTGCTCGATATCGACGCGGCAAAGAGTATGCTAATCGAGAACGGCGTCGATGAGGACCGTATCGGCGTAATGGGTGCCAGCATCGGCGCCAATTTGGCCGCAGCCTACGCAGCACATCACCAAGACATTCAGGCCCTTGTGATGCTATCCCCCGGGAAAGACTATAAAGGCGTCCGGGTGGAGCCCGCTTTCGCTCAATATGGCAAGCGACCATCTCTACTGGTAACGGGCGAGGGCGACCGCTATTCCGCCGACACGTGCCGATCACTACACCGTGAGGCCAAAGGTTTCTGTGAATTCCGAGAGTTTCCAGGCATCTACCACGGCACCAACATCCTCGACGCGATTCCAAATGCATCCGGCCAGATTCTTCAATGGTGTAACACCGTGCTCCGCGAGTCGTCCCCAGCGCAACCGTAAACGAAGTGCGTTGATCACGCCCGCGCCTGTGCCTATACTGCCATAACCGAATGAAAACGCAATCACTCTAACGGCGGAGCGAATTTGTGAATCAAGAAGTGCAGCCCGACCACTACATCGATCCAGAAGGCAATCAGCAACAAGAACGGCGCAAGAGTTCCCGCCGCAAGAAACGAATTATCGTGAATCATCACGATCGGCGGATGGCCGGTCGGCGCAAATCGGACCAGGAATTCGACGAACGCGAGTCGCGAGAAGCCATCGCAGACGCCCTCGAAGACCTCGCCGAGGGCGATCGAGAGGACTAACACGGTTAGGGCTTAGGGCGCTGCCGCTTTCAGGATCGCAGTAGCCTTGGTCGACAATTCCCGTGCGGCATCTTCCGGTGAGCGAATACCGGTGACCACGCCCTTAGCCGCAACTTCGACCAACCCTCGCACTTCTTGCCACCCCGCACGATTGGGCTCAGGCCGCGCAAAAGTAAGACAATCGTATGGCACACGGTGCCCCTCCCACTCCGCCCAGTACGCTTTTAATTCAGGCAATTCCGCAGCGGACTTTCGAACAGGCAAATACCCCGTACCCAACGCCCACTTGACGCTATTTTCCGGGCGACTGAAAAATCGGATGAATTCCCAACTCGTCCGGACTTGATCGTCGCCAATCGCAAACACACAGGCATTCGGACCATACAAAACGGTTCGTGGCTGCTCTGGATCGTGCTGCGGAATGACCGCCACACCCCAAGCATCACGATCACCCTCCATCAACTCACCAATGGGCGCGAGGTGTGAACTCGAACGAAAAATAAATGCGACCTCATCCTGGGCGAGCGCACTTCGGTCTTCGAATGTTCTCGGTGGTGTCAAATAAGCGAGTTCCTCGTCCACCAACGTCCGCAACATCTGAAAAACCTGGAGCATTTCCGGCCCCGCGAAAGCGTCTCCTTGTTCCGACACGATGTCCCCACCCATCGCCATCAAGAACCCGTCCAACGTCGAACAGTCGATATCGATGGCATAGGCAAACTTACCCGTCTTCTGCTTAATTGTCCGGCATTGATCCACAAACGCACCCCATGTCCGCGGAGGATCGCTAATACCCGCCTCACGCAGCACACGCTGATTGAAGTACATCACCAACACCGCCTTGCTAAACGGGAACGAATACGTGCCGCCGCCCAGCGCGGCATACCGGTTTGTTTCGAGTACACCGGGGAAAAAGTCGGCCAGTTCATCCTCGGTCAACCCAACTTCCGGATCGGCAATCAAATCGTCGAGGCGTTGCACCGCACCGGTCATTGCGAATTCCGTCGTCATACTCTCATACGCAACCGTCATCCCAGGGAGCGATTTCGCCTGAATACTGGCCGAAACCTTTCGATAGATGTCGCCATAGTCGCCTGCATATTCAATCTTCACCGGGAGCCCAACCCGTTCAGCATTGAATGCATCAACGATTTCGTTCAGCAGTACTTCGGCGGTCGTTGTTTGCCGTACCCACATGACCGCAGCAGAGTCGTCAATGGGCTCGAAGCCCGCTTCGCTTCCCCCGCCTCCGCCGCAACCGACCAAGACGAACGCGATAGCTACACATTGCGATGCTACGATTATTCTCTTAGAGTCGATCACCTCTCACCCTTTCAGGCCTGCGCCCAACGCGCTATCTTGAAAATAGCGTTGTGCAGCGAAGTATAGGATGACCGTCGGCGTTATCACAATCGCCGCAGCGCACATCAACAAATTGAATCGCTGAGCGCCTTCACCCCCTGCAAACACCACCAGCCCATATTGCACCATGCGCAACCGTTCGTCACTCGTCACCACCAACGGCCACATCAGCGAATTGTACGTACCCAGAAACGCGAACAGCGCAACCGTCACCAACGTTGGCTTGATCATCGGCGCGGCCACCAGCAAGAGAAACCTGAAATGACCGCAACCATCCAGGCGAGCGGCATCGAAATAGTCTGCGGGGATACCGCGCATCGCTTGACGAACAAGAAAAATGGAGAAACCGTTCGCACACCACGGCACAATCAACGCTTTGTAAGTGTTGTACCAACCGAGCTCCAGAATCAGGCGGTAATTGGGGATGAGAATGATCTCGAACGGCACCATCATCGTGGCCAAAACGATTATGAACAGGATACTTCGACCGGGGAACGAAATTCGCGCAAAGGCATACCCCGCCATGAGCGATGTGCAAACCACGCCCAACGTAACCCAGCCCGCCACCCAAAACGTATTGACGAAAAACAAATCGAATTTCGCGCCATCCCACGTATCCGCAAGATTCTGCCACTGCCAGTGCACAGGAAACAATCGCAACGACCGGCGCGTAGCCTCAGAAAAGGTCTTGAAGGCGGCACCCGTCATCCAAACAAACGGATAGATCATGACAGCCGCCCCAACGACTAAAAGCACGTATCGAATGAACCGCGTCATGATTCGTAATACACCCGTCGACCCAAGAGCCGCCATTGCGCCAAGGTTAGGCCGCCAAGTGCAAGTGCGAGCACCGATGCCATCGCCGCACCATATCCAATTTGTTGATTCTCGTAGAACATGGCATAGATATACATCGTGAGGTTTCGCGTCGCGGTATCCGGAACGCCACCGGTCAACGCATAAAAACTGTTGAACGCCTGAAACGCTCCAATCACACCGACCACCGCCAGTAAGAACAGTGTCGGCGTCACCATCGGCACTGTAACGTTCCAGACCAATTGCCAGCGCCCGGCACCATCAATACGAGCCGCATCCTCCATCTCGCGCGGGACATTGGCCAACGCGGCGATCAACACCACGATCATGAAGCCTGCACTATGCCAAATCTCGAATAGCACAACACAGCACAACGACATGCTCGGCCCCCATTCGAATGGAACACGGCCTCCGCTGATGATGTGCAACATGCCGCGCGGCTCTAGCAACCATGCCTGAGCCGGAAGGCCAACCACCTCGAGCAACGCATTCGCCATTCCGAATTGAGGATTAAGGATCACGCGCCATACCGTCGCCGCAGCGACAATCGAAGTAATGTACGGAAGAAAATACGCGGTACGCAGTGCACCTCGCCCGCGCCCGATAGGCCGCAGTAACATCGCAGCGGCGAGACTCAGCAAGAGTGTCGCGGGCACCACCAGGAACGTGTAATACGCCGTGACCTCCACACTCGCCCAGAAATCTGCATCTTCAAACGCCCGCTGGTAATTGCCCGCACCGGTAAACGAAATCGTGCCATATCGAAACCGATACACGCTGAGGTAGATCGCATAAACCATCGGCGCAACTCCAAAAACACCGAGAAGCGTCAATGCCGGCGACAAGAGAACTAACGCAGACCAGAGATCACGATGACGTTTTATCGGAGTCCACATTCTTAATTCATTCCGAGTCGATCTCAACGCGATCAGACATCACCGTGCTTTCCAATAATTCTATGGTTCGATCTAGCGCACCGCGATTCGCCTTTACAACTTCCCGACCGCACTCGCCCATTCGCTTTCGTCGATCACCATCCCGCAACAGCCCCGCGAGCGCTGTCGTCAGATCGTCTAGCCCAGGTACTTGTATCGCCGCATCCGAATTGACCAGCGCTTCTGCTGCACCCGCAAAGTTGCGCATGTGCGGACCAAATATAGCGGGCACACCCATCGCAGCAGATTCGATTGGATTGTGCCCTTGAATCGCCGAATCAAAACTACCGCCAATCACAGCCAACGTCGCAACGCCATAAAAATCGAGTAGCTCGCCATGGGTATCCAAGATAATGGCCTGGGGTTCGCCGTGCTGCGCCGATTCTTGGAGCGTCGTACGCTTTTGCACGGGTTCAGAGAAGAGCGAGGCTATTTCATCCGCCCGCTCTACATGTCTCGGCGCAACTACAAGAAAAAGGTCCGACCATTCTCTTCGAAGCGCACGCCAACTTTCTACCGCGAGGCGCTCATCCCCTGGACGTGTACTTCCGAAGACAACCACAGGCGCATCCAGAGGAATGCCACATTTCGCCCGCACGGTATCGCGCGCCGACTGGCTTGAGGGCGATGGCACCCCATCGAACTTCAGATTCCCGGTAATCTGAATTCGTTCGCGACGCAATCCCAGCTGCTCAAATCGATCCGCATAGACTTCATCTTGAACACCCGCGACCGTCAATCGCGAAATCATGTTTCGCACCATCCGGCCTGACCGCTCATACCGCCGAAAATGCCGTTCGCTAAGCCGCCCATTCACGAGGGCGACAGGGATACCCGCTTCGGCAGTCTTACGCAAAACGTTTGGCCAGAGTTCAGTCTCAATTAACACCAAGACTCGCGGGTTCGCTTGCCTGAGAAAACGGGACACACTCAACGGATGATCAAACGGAAACCAGGCCGTATGAACTCCGTCTATGAACGCTTCAGCACGCCCGCGCCCCGTTACCGTCGACGCCGTCAATAGAAGTGGCACACTCGGAAATCGCTTCGCCAACGCAGCAACGAGCGGCTGTGCGACACCAACTTCACCAACGCTACACGCATGAATCCAGATTGGAGGCTTCGACATCTCCGGGACACGGGGGAAAAACCGACCCAACGCCGAACGATGACGGGAAGAAGCGGCAAGATAGCCAACGCCCAACGGAGCCGCGAGCGTGATGGCCGTGTTATAGAGCCAATAGTGCATGATCAACAAAAGTGGGCGGTCCGCTGAAAAGCGAACCGCCCACGGTTCAGAACTTCGCGAATGACTAAACGTCCGATTCGAAGAATCGTGCGCCGGACGGGTCAATGATATCGACCGTCACGAATATCAACAGGCTCTTCTGCTGAACTTCGGTCGATTTACCCCGGAAGAAGTAACCGAGGACCGGGATATCGGCCAAGTACGGCAGCTTCTCACGCCCCTTGGTCGTCGTATCCGTGATCGTACCGCCCAACACCAACGTATCGCCATCGTTCACAATCACATTGGTCCAGACCGCCTGCGTCAACACACGCGGAATCGTAAGTTCCTGCGTTTGAATCTGGCCGTTGACGGACGACGTCTGAATGAACGTGTCCTGCCCAGCCTGTGTTGTAACTTGCGGGTTCAACCAGAGACGTACCTGATTGTCACCACTGATCTGCGGCGTAACAGAGAACGTAATACCGAAGATAAACGACTCAGGGAATACCTGATTCGACGACACCGCCGCCGCACCACCACCCAAACCGCCACTAACGGCCTGAACATCAGAAAATGCCGACGTGACAAACGATTGCGTTAGAAAGTCAGCGATAACTGCCGGCTTACGATTCATCGTCGTGACACGCGGCGCACTCAACAGCTCCGTTTCTTGCAAGCTGTTCAAGTAATCCAGCGTGACGCCTACGCGGTCACCATCGCCATTGTCCGTCAGAATACCGGACAGCGAGAAACCCATGCCGTCAGCGAGCGCCGTTCCCGGACTCGCAAACGCCCTAACCAAGCCCTGCGTAATTGTGTTATTGATCACGCTTGAACCATCCGGACGCGAATACAACGGAACCGTTTCAAGCACACCATCGCCATTAATATCGAACTGGTAGCCGGGACCGCCATCAGGCGCGGTAATTCCGTTCGACACATTCGGGGTACCGTCTGGTTGAGTGAGTTGACGACGTCGACTATTGAGATCACTCATCCCGATATCCCAAGAGAAGCCGATCTTGTCGAGATCTGACACGCTGACCGTCAAGAACTTGGATTCGATACTAACCTGCTTAGGCGTTCGATCCAATTCGTAGAGTAGCTCTTCGATCTTCTCCATGTTCGTAGGCGTGTTTTGAACCATCAATTGGTTCGTCGACGGATTGAATATTATGGTCGACAATATTTCTCCCGTAGAGGGATCAATCACTTCGGGCACAAAGCGTTCCAGGATTTGCAGTAACTCGGTCTGACCTGAACTGTCCTGACCCTGTTGACCACCACCACCGCCGCCGCCAAGACCGCCGCCTTGCTGTCCGCCAAGACCACCGCCACGACCGCCGCCCTGCTGCTGACCTGTACCACCTTCGCTAATACCAAGCGATATCTGCGCCGGAGGCTCACCGACTTGTTCATCGGATATCGATTGGAATAATTGAGAAATATTACTGATTTGGACGCCACCGCCGCTGCCACCACGGCCACCGCCGCCGCGACCACCACCGCCGCCGCCGCCGCCGAAACCACCGCCGCCGCCGCCACGACCACCGCCACCGCCGCCGCCAATGCCGCCACCGCCGCCGCCAACGCCACCGCCGCCACCGCCGCCGCCGAAGCCACCGCCGCCGCCGCCACGACCACCACCGCCACCACCACGACCACCTTGAGTGCCGCCACTTCCACCAAGATTCTGGACAACAATCTTGAACAAGGTCTCAGCGCCAGCGTGCTTAAGGTCATAGATTCGGGTTTGCAGACGCTCAAAAGATTCCGTTCGAATTCGCTCGAACGTACTCACCCAAAGAAATTCGGGTTGAATCGAAAAATCGAGATTGAGCGGGCGTAACAATGCTTGTAACGCATGTTCCAGCGGTACGTCGTCAAGTTTGATGAACGGAACCACGCCCGTGGAGACGTCTTGTTGTTGCGTGTTCGTACCGCCTCGGCCGCCTCGGCCGCCACCGCGACCGCCCAATCCACCTAGGCCACCGCCACCAAGATTAATTCCACCGCCACGCGCACCTCCTCGACCTTGCGGGAACGCGGCTCCACGACCGCCACCACGACCCTGCTGTACCTGCTGGGCTTGCGCGCTTTCCTCAGGCAATACCGCCCGACTATCAAGAACGATGTTAATTCCGACATATCCGGAGATGAACTCAAGGATGGTGCCGACGTATTCATCATCGAACTCGATGGATACAGGTTCATTCAACGCTTTTTCGATTATCGACAATTCAGAATCATCAAAGATCGATTCTTCTTCAACCGGAATCGTCGGGCGCGGAGGCAAGATACCCTTCGCATCGGCCCCTTCCGGCAACAACTTGTCGGCTTCGATTTGCTTCCGAATGAATTGCGTTTGGGTAGTTAGATCTCGGCTCATGTCTTTGACATCTTCGCCATACGCCCCAAGCGTCGCTTCAGCCAACTTGCGCGTTGCGGTCTTGTTTGCGGGATCGATGACCAAAATCTCTTCAAACAACTCAAGCGCACGATCATACTTCTGATGTTCAAGGTAAAAATCGCCTTGTTCCATCAGCTCTTTGACTTTGGTGTACTTCAGCTCTTGAGCCGAGAGTTGAGTCGTTCCCGCTTCCGTCTGAGCGGCAATAGTCTGCGTATCAATGATTTCGAATTGCGTCGGAGCCTGGGTGTCTTCGCCAATAGTGCTCAGCGCAATCCGGCCTTTCGCCTTCTCAACCATGTCGGCCGCTTTTTCCATTGACGGATCTAGGGCGATCGCCCGGCTAAACTCATTTAGCGATTCTCGGTAGACCCCCTGTTGATAGAGGTCAATTCCACGCCGATAATGCTCCTCGGCCTCAGACGCCCCTTCGACAGGGCCACTGTCAACCGCTTCATCCTCGGCTGGCGTCTCCGCACCGGCCGCGCCGAACGCTACCGGACTCACGAGCAGGCATAACACCAACACCACTAGCGCTGCATCCATGCCCACGCCAACTCGCTTCCGCTTCAACCCTCTGTTCATCAGACTCCCTTCCTTCCGCACATCCATGTCAATCGTGCGCGTATGGCTTCCTTGCTCACCACTAAAACCGCTAGATTTATTCGACGGTAAAAGTAAAATTTTTACGATGCTCTTCCGAATATACTACGACTTCTTTGGCACTCGGATCGATACTGATAATCCGATACGACTCGAATTGATCGCCGACCCCATAACGCTTCGGTCGAGCCGTTTGTGTACGAATTTCCGCGACAAACGTACCACCCGTCCAAGGCATTATCTTCAACAACTCCAACTCCGGCTGCGCTTGTCCATCTTCGTCTAGATTGTCCCCACCCAACCCGATCGCTGAAAATGGATTCGATCGCACGAGCCTCTTCGTATCCGGACGATCCGGATCCGATGGCGGCGGAGGAGGCAACTCCGTGATCGTATCCCTGACCGATCCACTGGGCAGCACGAATCTCGGCCCATCCTCTTCCGCTTCCGGTGGCGCAAACTTCACCTTGTAAACCTGGTAAATCAGCACGAGCACGAGGCCTGCCAATACCATTTTCTCTTTGTTGCGCCAAAGCCAATCGCCTACTTTCCGAAGTTGTTCCAATGCCAAAAACCTTGCACAGTAATCTCGATCTCAATCCCAAACGCCCCAGTACCCACGCCGCGATATGCGCCGACAGCCTAGAACGGTGACAGACGCATTATCCTATCCAATATTGATCGTTTCGGCGCTTCTCGCTCTTCATCCTCGCTTCGGTCGCGACCAAACAAGGTCGCCCCTCCGCGACCGCCACGACCGCTTCCCGCGGAAGACTGCGTGATTTTCACTTTCGCGCCCTTCTTGTAAACCGCAGACGTAACCAACATCTCGACTTGCAACCACGGGTCCTCAGCATACGGCCCCATCAAGTACGGGTTTGTGATTCGAATCCCATTCACATCATAGAAGCGATCACGATCAAACCGCAGTTTATCCAAAAACGCGACCAGATCTTCCATCGTCATTTCCATATCTGCGCCAACCGTAAACGCATCCAACACTTGCCGATCCACGCGCTGTTCCCAAAGCCTCATTTGCCGAAGCGAAATCACATTCGCATCGACAAACATCTTGACGAATGAATGCCCCGTATGCATCGCCCCCAACCAAATCGCGACTTCGACTTTGTTGGGCCGTAAAACCTTCACACGATCAGGCGGAGGCGCACGAAACCAAAGGTTTACGCCAACCGCTTCAAACTTACCCTCACCACGTAAATACTCGCTAAACGCATTGTAAACTTCCGGCGCCTTTTCCATATAGTAAAGCTTGTAGCTCAGAACATCATCCGGCACCGGTTCATACGTCCTAAAATCGCCGACGTTATAATATTCTCCGCGCTGGTCGACCGCCTCTCTCCAAGGATTCACCTTGTTGGCAACGTCTTCGATCACGACTTTCGGCTGTGTGTTACTAAATTTCTCGCTGAGATCCGTGTACTTTTCCGTAAGTTGCTCAAGCCTCAATTCGTCTTTCGCATACGCTTCCAGCTTTTCCTTCAAAAAAAACTGGTACACGGCGAACACACCACCCCCTAAAAGGGCGGCGATAATAATCGCTATTAAATACTCACGACGCAACGTTCAAATCTCCACTGCTCAACGACCGCCGCCAAGATTTAGTCCACCACCACTCAAAAAACCACTACGACCGCCACGACCACCGCCGCGACCGCCCGCGCCTGCTGCTGCTCTGCCAGGAGCCGCTTTGGCGAATTGAAGGTCAACCGTAAACGTCAGAATTGCATTCTTCGTCAAGTCTTGGACGGGTTGACCGAACTGGCCACCTCCACCACGGTTTCGGCGTCCGCCACCACCGCCGACACGAGCCGTTGCCGCTGCACCCAAATTAGAAAATCCGCCACCGCCGCCCAAATTTATGCCACCACCACTACTACTGCCGCCGCCACCACCCGAAGAAGCAGCAGGGCTGGTCCCCTGGGCAACGGTAGTCGCGTTGAAAAGTTCTGCCATTGGAACAGGCTCGGTCCATTCGTCATTGAAATGGACGCCGAGCGGAAAAGCACCCGACTCGCGTAAGTTCGCGAGGTATTCTTGCAATGTTTCTTTGTCGCTAACATAACCACTAATCCGCAATCCATTCGGACGCGAAGGCGGCTTTGCCTTGTTCGCTGCATTTCCGGTCATGGCTACACCCGATCGCGCACCCGACGAGCCAAGGCTTTCGATTCCCTGAAACAAACCATCTGCACCAAGCCCTTGAAAACCCGTACTAGAGACAACGGAGATTGTCCTGACCGGTGCTGCGGTAGTCGCCGCGGCCGCGGCCGGCGCGACCGGCGCGGCATCACCACCTCGACCGCCTCGCCCACCTCGACCGCCACGGGCACCCGGTGCGCCACCGCCACCGCCGAGTCCACCACCCTTGCGGATGATCGTAGATTCAATCAAGCTAACAGCAACCAGCTTCCCTTTCGGGCGTGCATCATTGATCGCATTGAGATATTTTAGCCAAACGATACGACCGGAATTTGCACTATCGAGCAGTTTTTGTTTCTCTTTTTCCTGATCAATTTCTGAATTGTACCGCGTCAATTGGGTTTCGTATTTGCTCTTCCACTCGTTCGGTGGCCCAGGACCAAACATGCGTCCGTCATACATCCGCAATACGTCTTCAGCGTTCTTAATCTGATCGTTTGTTTCTTTGTTCTTTTGTTCACGCGCCGGAATGATCGAAGCCAAAATCAATAGCAATGTCGCAACGGACAACGCCCAATAAAACATTTGTTCGCGGCGGCGGGCTGCTTCGAGAATACGCGGCGGAATAAGATTGATTTCAAGCGGAACACTTTCGCGGCACCGCAGCGCTAGTCCTAACGCCACCGCAGCTTGTTCAGGCCGCTCATTCACTTCCTGCGCGCCTGGTGCAATCGCGAGACCAGCGAGCGGTTGCGCAATACGCACCTCAACACCCAGTTGCCGTTGTAAGTACGGAATGATATTCCGCAAACAAGCACCACCACCCGTCACCACGACCCTAGACACAGGACCACCGCCCGGCTGCGCGCGGAAATAGCCAAATGAACGATTGATCTCGCCGACGAGCCGATTCAGCACGCGGCCAATCACTTCACCGCCTTTACCATCACGCTGCGGATCACCCGTTGGCGCAAAACCCTTCTCACGCTTGAGCTGCTCCGCCGGCAAGTGTTCCATTCCAAACGATTCGGAAATGCCTTTGGTAATGTCGTTACCGCCAATATTAAGACTTCGGGTAAACCGGAATTGGCCTTCGCGCTCGATTACGATGTCGGTTGTCGCGGCACCCAAATCCAACAACGCAACCGTCTCACCTTGATCGCCAAACTCGCCGGAGAACTTGAACCAGTTGTAAGCGGCAAGCGGACAAACATCTACCGTATCGATGCTCTTCTTAACATCCCGCAAAATCTCAAGACGTTTCTCAACAACGTCGACTTTAATCGCCGCCATCAAAACATCGTAACCGCCAGCTTCCGTCACGTTGAGCACCTGATAACCCCAGGCAACGTTTTCGAGCGGGAACGGAATTAGCTGCTGAATTTCGTAACGAACGATTTGGCTAAGTTTATACTCAGGGACAGGAGGCAACGCACGCGGCCGCGTGAAAACGGATTGGCCGGGAACGCCCATTACCGTCTTCTTGTGCCGGACCTTTGCTTCCTTAAGCAACGCTTGTAGCGTTGTCTTTCGTATTTCACGCTGCTCTTCCTCTTCCATCGATGGCTCGATGGGGAATTCGCGCTGAAAATACTTGGTAAGTTGGTATCCGGCCTTTGTCTGCGTAAGTTCACATAGCCGTACCGAACTCGATCCTACATCCAGGACGAGTCGTCGGGCCCGCGAACCTCTGCGTTTGGCCATTACATCACCTCAGTTTGGCATCAAGAGTAACCCTGCGGAGATGTCGGCCCACGCCTCCCAATGCCTCGCCAAATCGCAGCGAAAACTGAGAGGACACGACTCCCCGCCAAACTCTGTAAGCCTTTGATTTTGATTGTAGTAAAGAGGGCGAAACAAGTCAAGAATAAAATACTATTGACAACTATTTCTTGGGCTTTTTCCCCACAAGAACCAGGGGCTTGCCGTCGTCATACGTAGCTGTTTTCGCATTATTCGCCAATTGTACAGACGTCTGATCAGCGGCTCACATCAGCCGCACATCGGAATCCGAAATCGGGTTCAGAGAGATCCATTCGCTCGTAATGACGCCGCACAGTCCGAACATCGAACGAGCCAGTGAGGTAGGATCCCCCTCGGAGCACCCGGTACACCTGGCCATACCCGGCTTTTACATCTTCATTGCCCGGATACGCCTCATACCAGGATTGGGTCCATTCCCTAGCATTTCCCGCCATATCAAAGCAGCCATAGGGTGAAATTCCTAGATCAAATGACCCAATATCGCGCAGCCGAGCACCCGTCCCAGAGGCGTGGCTGCAATATTCAGGGACGAAGTCGTTGCCCCAGGGCCAGGTTCGTGCGTCTTCCCCCCGAGCGGCCTTTTCCCATTCGATTTCCGTTGGCAGCCGCTTGCCGGAATCACGGGCATAGGCGTAGGCCTGTTCCCAGCTAACGCCGGTCACGGGGAGGTTCTCCTCGCCCTTTTTGAAGCGGTGACTGCTTACGACTTGCTGGTATTGTTCATTGGTTACTTCGTATTTGTCGATGTAATAGGACTCCACCATGATGGTTCGAGCGGGCCTCTCATCCGGCGATTCTTCGTCGAAACCCATCGTGAATTCACCTGCGGGAATCAACACCATCGCCTCGGGGACGGCCCCCTCCAAAAGGGTTAGCTCGACCGACTCATCAGCATTCGCCGTTAATTCAACCACTTCCTCTTTCATCACATATCCTGGCGCGTGCACGCCAATCCGATACGTCCCCGGTAATAAGTCGAGAACGACCGGGGTTGTTTCCTCCTGTTTGCGATTATTAAGCCAGTACGTCCCGCCTGTCGGAACAGAAAAAATCCGGAGCGTGCCGTTCTTCGCAATCAATTCGAATGCTTTGGTGTAGACAAAATCGGGTTCGACTTCGAAAGTCAGTTCGCTGGACTGGTAGTTCTCGTATTCAACGCGGATGGTGTGCAATCCCGCTGGAATTTTGGCGTTTAAGAGTGGCGTTTCGCCCAAAATCGTGTCGCTACCGTCCAGGCTAACAATTGCTGGAGATGGGTCGCACTCAACAGTCACAATCCCCATAAGCGGAGTTAATGCAATCGTTATCGTCTGTTTAGCAGGGGATTCTTCAACACGAATCGTTTCCCATTCCCCTTTATACCCCTCAAGCTCAAGCTCGACCAGATGAGGGCCAGGCTCAACATCAAGAATCACCGCGGGTGTATTCCCGGCAGGCACGGAATCGAAACTTAACGATGCGCCTTCCAGTCTTACGATCGAATCGTCGTTCTCGGTCGAATCGTCTTTCAACACAGTTTCGATTTCGACCCGAATACCCACCGGCTTCGCACCGCCACCACACCCACCGCAACCGGCCATCGTGGCCAAGCTCATCAAGACCATGACCCCGAATACGCGAGAACTGCAGCGAATCCAACGTCGCACGCTCGTCGAAATTGGACGATTACGCAAAGCTCGAATCTCCCGGGAATCGGTCACCATCTTCGCTTGATGGTAAACCTGCACGGTTCTCGTGAAACACCATCGTAGACACCCTCAATCGTTCTGCCCACAATCTTATTCGTGACGCCTCTAACCCATGCAACCCGACTTCCTGCGCCCCCGCAAGAATGGACGATCATCAGGCCACACCCATCATCACACTTTCAGATTACCATCCTCACGCGGTTTGCGCCAAATTGTCAAGGAAGAACACCTACGGACACCCCGACCGTCATATCCGTGACGGGCGTTTTCCATACAGCGCCTGGTTTTCGCCGCGTTCGGAGTTCCGCCTTTAGGCGGTTGAGCGTACTCCCGTTACAAACGGGAGCTACATAGCGTGGACAATCGAATCATTTACGGCCCCTCTTCGTCATTCCCGCGCAGGCGGTAATCCAGGAGTATCGCTAGCCGATCTTCCCCTTCCTCTGGGTCCCCGCCTTCGCGGGGATGACGAAGGGGGCGGGAGCCCGTTGATGCGCAGTGTGTCTTGGACAATCACTGTCGTTGGAATCGAGCGCGCCTCGTTCGCGCGGAGTTCCGCCTACTGCTCTTCAAGAATGACGATGGGCTGCCTATCCGGATCGAGGGCTTGTGCCACAAACGTCTGCGCATCCAATGGCACCACCGTAAACAACACACTCGCCGGACTACCATCGGACAACGATTCACCCTGTATCCGAGACCTCGCGCGGAAAACATACGTGATGTCTTCTTCAAGATTCGGATCACCCAGTCCGGCATCATCATTCAAATTCGGGATAGTGATTGTCCTGGTTTCAGCCGCCACTTGCAGTACTATTGTGCCGTTGAGTAGCAGCACGCCGTCACCGAAAAATTCCCAATCCACTTCAATGTTATCAGCGTCATCGTTAAAATCAGGCGGAACATCAACAGAGATGAAAAACTCAGCGGCAACGCGTTGATTCGTAACGGTTTCGTTCCCGGGCATCGGGACGATCGTCAAGTTACCGAGATTGGAATCTTCTCCGTTTACTAGCCTCGTGGGAAACGGAGCAAAACCGATATCATCATTGTTGGCCTTGTCGTCGTGCCAGAAGTTCGCACGCACACGCGTGTCGGGCGGCGGGCTACCGGTAAATCCGAATCGAACCCAATTGGGTTGATCCAATGCGTACTGATGCAATAAGTCGCCAACGCCTACCGTCATGTCCAATGGACCATTGTCGGAATCAACCAAATCCCAAGGCTCGACATTTCCAGCTTCATCCGCACTGTGAACAACCAACAATATCCAACTGTCTGCCGGCAACACATCGGCCAAGTTAATAATCGTTTGGCTCGCCGTCCATGCAGTCCACGTATCGACAAAGGGCGCTACCGTCGGCGTGGGCACGGGATTATAAATTCCACGGTACGCATCGCTAAAGTACGCGCGGAAGCTATAGATCGACGTCGGCCCACCGTCCGGGGCAGGACTGGGATCGCCAGCACGAACCAGAGAAAATGTTGGTATGGGATTCGACGATATAGCACCCTCGGATATACCCGCAATCTCGGAGTTCGCGTCGCGATACCAATAGATATTCAACGGATTCAACAACGTTTCGTCGGGTTCGTCCGTTGAATCGTTACCGGCCAGATCTTCGCCGTCAAACTGAATGCTCAGGTTAAACCCACCGGTTAATGCTGCGAACAAATGCTCTGTTGGATCAGCGAACACCATCGGATCGGTCGTCGCATCCACCGGACCGCCCCAACTCGCCACAACAGCCCCATTATCCGAATCGTTAAGCGGATTGGGCGGATCGGACATCGCTTCGGTCGGTTCTAATGTCAGATTAAACACACCAAGGTTCGCACCACTCGTAGCGAAATCATTCGATATCTGCACCGGCGTAGCCACGGTATCAAGCAACAACGAAGCACCACGTATCGTATCCCAACGCACCGGCCCATCAAGAACATTCTCATTGCCATCGACCGCAGGTGTCGAGAAACTCGATTCAAATCCAGATACCTGGCGCAGGTCGTCTGTACCCGTGTAAAAATCGATGCCCGTTATCAACGTATTCGTGCTGTCGACGACCGGCAGATCGATCATTTCGATTTCAACGCGAAGTTCAAGCGGACCGTCCACCGCTGGCATCACATTCGAGACGGAGAATGAATTGAAGAAAATACTGGTCGACGTTGGACCCGTGTTTGACGGTAGTCTGACACCGAAGTCGGACAATGGCGTAAAGGGATCAGTTGTCTGATTTTGGTCGATAGGAGTAAGCATTTCCGCTGGATTCCAGGTGGACCCATCTCCGGGCAATATGACGCCGACAAAACCTGGAGTGGGATGCGCGGTGGAAGGATTTACGACGTTCGCTGCACCCGGATCGTTCCCAGGTTCCGGGAAGACCGCCTCGATGGCCTCCATAGCTTCGATGGTGTCCAGATATCTCGCCGACGCGAGATTCACTCGCGGCGGAATCGTGTCAATAAGGAAGTGACGTCCCAACACGGCCTGCTCGATAATCGAGTCATTAATTGGGCCGACCGGTATTCCGCTAATGGTTACAGATCCATTTAGTGGCAAAGCACCATCACCTAAATCGGTGGGGCTATCACCCAGGACAAAGAACGGCTCCGATGGATTGGGACGAACATAAATCGCTGCATGACCATCCGCAATTAAGTCACCAGCCGATGGGTCGGCTGTGGCATCACGATCTTCTAATAACGTTTCGATCGCATTGTCAGCATTGGTGACAATGTATACCCCGCTGCCCAGATCCTGGTTCACCGACAACGGGATCTTATCCGCATCGAAGTTTGGATCGCCGCCTTGCGGCACGAGGAAAAACGAGACGTCATTCGTCGTACCGCCACCGAAATTCGCATTGGCATCGAATGGATCCATCACGAAACCAGCCGGACGGAATGCGACGAGAATGCTCAGATCGCCTTCATCCAGCGCGGGCACTGGGTTCGGAATGGGTGATGCAAAATACCAACCAAATTGGCCAGCTGCCGCCGCCACCGTGACGATTTCATCAGCACCAATATCCGGAAGACCTTGCACGTTACTCGAATCGGCGGGACCGGTGCCTTGAACTCCTTCGGGAGCCACCTGGAAATCAGGCCGTTCGTCTAGCTCAAAGTCCAACGCGGTAAATGGGGACAACGTAAATTCACCACCCTTATCACGCATCGGATTTTCGAAGTCGGTGTTGCTACCCGTAATCCCATCGGAGGGATCCCGAATCGCCAGTTTCCCTACCCATGGGTCATCCACCAAGTTCAGCAATTTCGCTCCAGCAGAACTTGCGGACGATTTCGGTCCCGGCAAACCGGGGTCGGATGGCGCATCGCGTGGGTCAAACATCGGGTCAATCGAAATACTACCTGTACCCGGCTCGACCATCACGTAGTCATTCGAATTGTGGTACACGTTATTGAATTCGAGTATCGCGACATTGGGAACCAAGCCACGTCCATCATCAAACACGAAAATATTGACTGAATTACTTTCATTCGTTGTAGCCGTCACTGCAGTGAAGTCAGCCGGCACGTTGCGCACGAATACGGGTATCGCCACTTCGCCACCAGGCGGCGTCGGCAACACCGACTTCGTATCCGCACCCAACGGTACTTTCACGACGATTTCTGTCGGCGATACGGAGTAGTGATCTATCGTCTGTTCATTCGCCCCGCCCTGATCAAATACAACCTGAACGATATCCGTGAAATTCAATCCAACAATCGTAATGTAACGCGGATCGTCGTCGCCCGAAGCCGAATACGGAATATGGTTCGGGACAATTTCGAGTATCTCCGGTGCACCATCGAGGAAGTACGTGAAATCTTTGTCCAGCGGCGAGACGGCTTGCCGCTGATCCGCTGTTCGTATGACGACAACCGGATAGGTACCTGCTAATAAGTCCGGCGCAGGCGGGGTCCGAAAATGCAGGCGATCCATCGTGCCGAAGAAATCAATCACGGGCGCAACCACTTCCATCGCTTCTTCGCCACCGATGCGGACACGTTGACTACCCAATCCAGCGTTAAAATTCTCTCCTTCGATAAAAATATCCGTGCCGCCGCGCACCGGGCCGTCACGGCGGGTTGGGTTCGGTGGCGGGCCTGCGAGATAAACGTCAGTAATCTCAGGTGCCGTATTATCGATGATCAACGCATCGAGCAACGTTGTTGGTCCAGACAATACGGTCGCGGTAACGGGATCAAACGTATCTAAGTGAATGGATATCGGAGTACCGAGTGGTAATGGACCGATACGCGGTGTCAAATCGACGGTAAAGTCAATCTGTGAGAACGAATAGATCTCATACGAGGCCGCGATTTGGGAAAGGTCTATATCGGCAGCGTCAAACGCATCGTCCCCATTGCTGTCCAACCACACGCGCGTATGCGGCGTCCCCGCATTGACAGGGCCTGTAAAGTCGGCGCCTCTTACGCGCACGGGAGACGGCAAAATCGTCGTGTCCGCGGCAATGGTGCGTGGGAATACGCCATGGGCTTGCGGGGCCGCACGACGGTAACTATAGCCGCCCTCGGTGATGTAATAGAGCGGATCGCCCATACCCGGCGCAGGATTGTTCGGGGTCTGGATCCGGATATCGACAGGACCGGCAACGCCGGCACCAGGGGCGGGCACATTGAAATAAATTTCGTTCGCCGCTGCAAGATGAGTGAGTGCGCCGACATCTACGTCATCCACGTAAATGGAAAACGCGCTCCCAAGAGCCGACAACGAATCATAGTTGGTAATGGTCGCGCGAATCGCATCTATCGTGTTACTGACAAGCACTTGGACATTTTGAATGTCGAACACGGACGGGGAAGTCACATAATGGAAATCCGAAGTCTGAACGGTCGCATCAACCGAAAAATCGCCGTCGGCGTCGGACACATTCTCGACTTTTACGGCGTACCCGCTGGGCGGGCCGACGGGCACACCCATAAACGCGACCGTATTCGCAGGCCACGCGAATTCAATGGCGCGTTGCGTGTGGCTTTGGTACGGACTGGTCCCACTCGCTGGGAGGCCAAAAAGCGCTTCTATAATGGAGACTGCGATCGTAGTGTCGTACCCCGATCCGAGGAGCGTAAAGTCGCCGCCGACGCCGTCTTCGACAAAATTCGCCGGTCGCCAGACGCGGCCACTGGGATCGGGACGCGGGATGCCGTCGGCGTAATACGTGAATCCGGCGTTGAGCGTGTCACTTAAACCGGAAGGATTGATGACCGTCACATCGTACGAACCACCCGCCCCGAATTCGGCGACTGGAATTTCCACATCGATGATTTCATAGAGAATGCCGCCGTCGCTGTCCAACGCCGGATTCGGGGCAAACAGCGTATCCACAACCAAAACGCTGGCATACGGAACGACAAGATCGCCTATTTTCACAACCGGGTCCGGGACGAGCGGGTCTGCTGGTTCCAGGTTCCAAACCAGAACGTTCGACGTGACTTCCGAGGTTCCCGGTGCTGAGTCATCGGTGCCTTCGAGATCGCGGAAATAGTTGGGATTGATATGAACGATAGACGGACGTATTCCGCCACTGTTGCGGTACTCGTAGTCATCGGGCAACGTCGTTGCACTCTGGAGAGCCGTGCGGTTGTTAATGACGTACACTTCGACTTTTGTCGGCGCGAAAGCTTCGGGCACCTTGACCAGCAGTTCGCCCGAAGAAAGAAAGGTCACCTTATCCGACATCTCGCCAGTATCAATCGCAGCGTCGCCGTCGAAATCAAAAAACACGTCGCAATCCCGTTCGAATCCCGCACCGAGCACCGCCACGAAATTGCCGCCCACGACATCGCCCCACTCTGGCACCACTTGACTGACCAGTGGCGCATCACCAGCGTCGTTCACATACGTGAACGCTATCGGCACACGGGCCTCATAGCCGTCGCCAATGCGAATGATGTAGACATCGACCGGACCTGGCACACCTCGGTATGCCGCAGGTAGCGTGACCGTCAGATTGGGTGCACCACCGGACACCGGCACCGCCGGGGCCAAATCGGGTGGACCAAAGTGGACATTAAAGTTCGTGAAACCACTCGTACCAACAAAATCACCAAACAGCGTGACCGGAATTCCACCCGCAACCGGCCCAATATTCGGATCAATAAACGGATCAACATCCCAAACGAGGCCACCGTCTTTTTCACCGACTGTTGCGCTCTGTTCGGTTTCGTCGCCGTTGCGATAAACGATAGTGTTACGAATGGTTGCGGTACCGGCGTCTTCAAAATGAACGCCATAGTTTTCGTTAAGCAAGATGGTGTTGTGCAACGAGAATAGATTTCCAGTCGCACCAATCGAAATACCCGCGCCCTCATCATCTGCCGCGCGATCACCGTTACCCCAAATACTGCAATTGATGACAAAGGGTTCGGCCAGGCCTACCGTGCGAATGCCATTTCCGTCGAAGCCGCCGCCGCCGAAATTTTCGTGAATGTAGAGCCGATTGAATAACGGCATCAACACTTCGCCGAGCGACGCTGGACCGGTCTCATCGACCAACACGCCGTTGTTACCGCCCGTTACGGCAAACCCGTCCAGTACAAACACATCGGTCGCGCCACCTTCGAAAGGCGATTCATTGTCGGTGCCTGTAAGAAAATTGGGATCGTCTTCCGTGTGGACGGTGACCGCGGCATCGGTCGAAACCCCTTGAATGACGATGGTCGACGGATTGCGATCTTCAGGATTGGCACCCACATGAAGGCTACGCACTTCGATGTTCGCATCCGCCGGCACTGAGATTGGGCCGTACGGTGATCCATCATCCCGCGCAATCACCAACACTCTGCCCGCGCCGGCGCGAGAACGGCGAATCGCTTCTTGAATGCCTTCTTGCAAATCTGCGAAGTCGGCACCGCTACTAATGCCGACAATGACGATGTTGGAGGGCGTTTGCGCTAGGACGGGTGCAACACACCACACCAGGGCGATTGCCGCCGCCCATATCCGCCATGTCCATATTCGATCACGCATGCTGCGCTACTCCTCGACCGGTCCCACCGCCCCGACTCGGCAAAACCAACCCCGTTCTAATTATTTCGTGCGGCGTCCGGATCGCCTTGCGACCGTTCGTAAATCACACGTCGCTTAATCTCACCCGTCGCCACAAATTCATTGTCATCACGCCAATTCAATACGCCATCGGCATTGTTGTCCGAAACATACCCCGGTTGCGCAGTCACTAATATTTCGAACACGTCCGATCGTGTCGTCACAAAGTTTGAAAGAAGCGACATGCGCGCTTGCATCTCGATAAAACGTAGCTCGCCGAACTCCGTTAGATCAGCGTCATCCGCCAATACCGGCCCGCTCACGTCACTAAAGAGCGATCGAGGATACGAAGTTTCGTTTTCGGTCAAGAATCCGACCTGGAAGCCGTCCAGAAGATTTATCGGCGAAGGAATGACCCTCTCAGCATCGCTATAGACGCCGGACTTAACGCCACGCTCTTGGCGATACCGAATAATGCCGTCCGCCCGGTCAAGCAGGATTGACCCATCAGCGGGTGCGCCGCTATAGCCATTCTGCAAATCAATTGCCGTGTCATTGTTGAGCGTAATACTTTCCGCGTCGTCGTTGTATAGCAACCCTGGAATACCCATCAACGGATTGAACAACTCGCCGTTGTCGGTCAGTCGCGTCACAGCCGTATTCACATTGATGCGGCCAGACGTCGCTCGCCGCGGCGTCAGTACGACACGCGTTACACGATTCACCACGCCGCTTACCGCCCAATTCCGAATAAACAACGCGAGATAATTATTCTTCACTTCGACCGCACCGTAGTAAATGATGCCGTCACGCGAAGGGGTCATGCCGTCCAATCGTCCGTAACTCTCGGGATTGGATGTATCGAAGTTGATTTCATTCGCCGCAGCAGTTCGATCGGGCAAGCCATTGGCATTGGTTTCCGTCCAACAACGCCGATCCCCGTTAAAGTCGGTAAGAAATGCAATATCCACCCCGAATTCTTCAGGGTTCCGGTCAACCATCGCACCGACCGTCTCTGCACCAACAGCCGTCAGCAATGAGACGGGCGGCACTGCATTGAGGCTGTCTTCATGCGCCGCAGCGATATCGTCGAGGTTATCCATCGTAACGACATACGCATCGTACCGCCCATTTTGCAGCGCGTCTTCGCCTTGCCACACGAACAACGCCTCGGAAGGATGCTCGTTATCAATGGCGGGAAGTGCAAGACTATCGTGCGAGGTAAGGTTCACAACGAAATCAGATGGATTCGCAGAGACGTACGCGACCGCACGCCGATCCAACGGCCAGCGATCGAACATTGACAGTTCATCCGTACCTACCGGAACTTTACCGATGTCCGATGCAGGCTGGAACATAAAGTAGGGGTGGAACGGATAGTTCTGCGACACCGGCAGAAACAAATGCGAGAACAACTCTTCTGTACCAAGCGTCGGATCAAAAGGCGTTTCCGGTGTCGGCACCGTCACTAGATCATCAACAAATACACCCACTTCGCTGTCAAGTGGATACACGAACACCGGCGACCACGCGCGCGGCGGCACAGTAAGACCGCCTACTTCACCCCATTGAGTCCACGCATTGTTGGTGTCAACGTGATCGACGGTCGGGTAAATCGGATAGAAGTCCGCTTGCCCGACGCTAAGGTTCACTTCGTCAAACGACGTACTCGTCACGAGCGCTTTCAAGTCTTTCGGGAAGTCCATACCAACCAATGGACCGACACCTATTTCCTGGGCCAATGAAGAGAAATTCGGCGTCGCTTCGAACGCCGTGTCGAATATGCCTGATACGCCAATTTCGTACAGATCGTGTGCAAAGGACATGTGCGACAACGTCATCAAGTCGCCCGACGATGGCAAATTCTTATTGCGCACTTTGGCCCGCGCATAAATCCAGCGATTATCGTTCGCCGGAGCGGGAGCTGCATTCGGGAATTGATCGTTCGGATTTTCCAGCACACGCTGATAAAAATTCATACGGAGCGGCGAACCCGATAGCCCGTGCGAAACGACCGCATTGGTCTGCGGATCGGCCCCGAATTCATCGACGAGCAGCTCATCGAACCGGTTCGTACCCCGGCTCCAATCGTCGTAATTACCGTCCGTCGCCGTCCAGCGATTCCGCGTGCCAAACCGGTCGCCCGCATAGAGCGGATGTTTCCGCTCAAGCGATCGGTAAAAATCGAGACCCATCGTATTCAGCGGCCATGCTTGAAGTAACGCCGGGTTATACACCAGCGCAGCAGGCACATCGACATCATCATCAATCGCAACATTTTCAATGTCGCGCTGGTTATACGTCACCCGATCCACCACACGACCACCACCGACCGGCCCATCGTATAACGTAACAATTACGTTGTCGCCAGGATAGAATCGGCGTTCAACAAACGCCTTCCAGTCCGGCGATTCACCTACATTGGAGACATAGTCAGGTTGGCCCGTTGTTATGTTGGCGGGTTCGGGCCCAAAGATGTCCGTGAAGAGCACGATGTCATCATCATAACTACCAGCCGAAGCTACATAGCCCTCGTACCGCCGCACATACCCTTCGTCATAGCCTTCAAATTCTTCGTCGAATCCAGAACCTTCACCGGCAGCTTCATCAACAAATCCGTCGTTGTCATCGTCGATCTCGAATGGCGGGAGCTGATCAATTTCGACATCCACGAACACCCCATCGTTATCCGCGTCTATTCCGTCATTCGGATCATGGTCGCCATCGTTATCGATGGAGTCGTTCGTAAGAAAACCGTTGTCGCCATCGTTATCCACACCGTCCAACTCGGGATAATTTGGAAATACACCGCCATTCAAAATAAATGGGGCTATGGCTGCCGCAGTTCCAGTATCGAACTCCATATCTTCCGGGAGAATAAGTTGGACGATACGATCCCAGGCCTTTGCCCGGTTAGTTGGAATCTGCTGTGCAACGCCAAACGCTGTCGGAATGTAACCGACGACATTACGTTCAACATCAGTTGTCGATTGCGCCTGATTCGCAAGCGGTTCGTCTGAGTCGATATCGAAGTCGTCAATACCGTCTCCGTTATTGTCGATGATGTCACGATCAAAGGGACGGAAGAATACGCCTGCTCCGACAATATTCGCCGGTGCTATAGGTGCCAGTACGTCGTTTCCGTTGTCGCCTCTTGGCACATTCCAGCCTGCCGCCGCCGACAAAACGGGGTCGATTGTCGGAATCGCAGGTTCTGTAACCCACCCGAACGCATTGGTTGTTCCGGTCCCCGTGGAAGCAAGAGGTCCGCGAGCAAGACCAATACCGTTCTTGAAAATATCGAATTCTGCGGCGATTCCGGGGGTTAGATCCGAGAACAGCGTTTGCCCATCGCCATCGATGCCGATATCGAACTTGTTCACGGCCAATAGCAAGTTCTCGCCGGGAGCAATGAACGTATCCGGGGGAATCGTCATGATAGCTGCATTGCTGTTTGTGACACTATCGCCAACTTCAATTTGCCAACCGGACACATCAATGGAATGGAGATCGACATTTGCCCCGGAAAGATTCGCCGGCGGTTCTTCGATATTCACAATTTCGATGTATTCGTGATCGGGTTCTTGGCTGAAATCAAAAAAGTTGACTGAAAGTGAAGCTACGCCCGCAGCAGCAGAAAGACGGACAGCAACACACAGCTCAATTTGAACCGGATTTGGCCCGCCCACAAATGGGGGAATCTCAACGGTAAAAGCGCCGTTCTGTCCGTAACCAGCGAATCCCAATACGGGGATATTCGGCGAAGGATTGGACGGCAGGAACGCCCAACCTGTCTTGCGAGATTGGGTCGGGTTATTCGCAACTCCAATAATCGCTGGAGAAAGCCCAACTAGAGTTGACCACGGTACAAGAGGACCAGCAGCAACATTTTGGTTATGATCGTCGGTTAGAATGTCCGTCGCACCAGACGTCTTTTGAAACGCAACCGCAGCCAGACCGGGCCACGCTGCGCCAGTCGGGGTCACGTATTTAATCGCGTATTCAATGTCTCCAGCAACCAACGCCTGAGGAACGTTACCGAAGGCGTCCATGAAATTCATGGTCAAATAGTAGCGCCCGGGCGGCAAGCCCGTACTCGGTCGGAAGCGGAATTGCAAGATATCGGAACGACCTGACCCGTCCGTCAACACGGCCCGATCCGTTGCAAATGCTTCCAGCTCTCCAATGGTGCCACCGCCTTGTAAGCGCCAGCCGCTGCTTCCTACACCTGGGAGCGCTATACCGTTGGCCACGGTGAATGGACTCCCCGTTTCAAAGTTTTCTACGCTAACATCGAAATCGAGGTCGCCGGCAGCAGCAAACACGCTATTCGCATCGCGAAGTGCGGTGTAGTTGAAATCGGCAACTGGATCGACAAGATCGGTTGGGTCCGTCGCTACTTCCGCTTCAATACGCCGAACCGGGCGCACCATAATCTCGTTTATACGGATACTCTCGATGCCGGATGTTTTGTATTCGATCTGGCGGATAAAATCCTGAATGCCGTCGCCGTTCGTATCATCGATACTCGCACCGGTAATAAACGTTTCACTCCACCACGGGTCTTCGAGGCGAATGGACGACTCTGTACGGACGTGATCCACGTCGCGAAAATCTTGTAATGTCGCGCCGAGTCGTAGCGCGCGCAACTCTTGATCAGGTGGCATGGGACCGGCCGTCGCGGTAGCGCCTGGCAGCACGCCATCAAAAAATGGGACTCCTCTAAGGAATACGTCTTCTTGACGCATACCCGTCAGGAATGATCTCTGTGCCTCAGTAAGTTCGCCAGTTCCAACTTGTCCGCGAATATCGGCGATGAGATCTACGAACGGATCTACGAACTGCGCATCTTCGGTCGAAGGCGGGTAATACCAATCCTCGAAATACATCCGGGCTAGCTGACCCGGGTCATCCGCGTTATTCGGATTCACGCCCATCATGTAATTCGGGTTCAATTTCAACCCATTCAACAACGGTCGCTCTAACGGCGATCCATCTATGCGTGAGTAATATTGATACCGGCCACCACCATCCTGCGAATGTGCGGTGACGAGCGGTCGCAACCGTTCGTTGATGACCGGTCCGATACCCGTCACATCCAGCAACTGATCGCGTGCATGGAAAACTCGATCCGACGCTTCGCCGAATTCCTCGAACGACAAGTCTTCGTCTTCATCACCAACGGTTCTCTCGAGCACCACATTGCGCAATGGCCGGTACATCTGAAATTCGCCCGGCTCATCCGTGCCCTCGAAGTTAGCGTACTCTGGAGATAAATCGTCATTTGTGTTGTCGCCGTCACCGTCGTAATCAAACGGTCGAAGCCCTTCGTCGACGCCGACCTCTATACCTTCACCGGGCTCGTCGACACCTTCATCGATTTCGTCAACGAATCCGTCGCCATCATCATCCAGGCCATTCGTGGTAAGAATCGCGTTGTTCAAATTGTTGTCAATAAGATCGTTCTGGTAAACCTCAGCGTCGCCGTCGTCGTCCAGGCCGTTGACCGCCATCCACAGCGAACTCATGTTGTCGTCCACGCCGCCGTACCCGGGCACCGAGATGTCGTAATGCTCGGGAAATAAAGCGTCGGGAACCTTATCGCTTGTCCCCAGGTCAGGACCAAACCCTTGGCCGTTTGGAATACCCATACGGTAATTCCACATTCGACCAGATTTTTGGACACCGATACTGGGCAACACGCGCAGGTCGTACTCGTGCGTACCAACCGCCTGAGACAATGCACGCCGGGTGGGCCGCGTCACGTCAATAGCGGTTTCAGTCGCATCGAAATGTTCATTGGGAGAAAGCGCGCCCGCAATATCGATATTCACCTTGCTCGATTCATCTGTAATCAGCACGGCCACACGACCCGCAATCGCACAAACGGGTTCGCCGCGTGCTGCAATGAAGCTGCCGCTGACCGCACCAAAAGACGTGTCGTAAAACCCGACATCGGTGTTGATGAGATTCAGACCAAGTCCGCGAGCAGCGCGTTGCGCCGCGTAGGTAATCTCAAACGCTTCAATAATCGTATCACCATCAAGATCTACAGCGACAGAATCGAACGATTCACCAGCGTCATTGTTCGCGATCAAATCGAAATCGTTGTCCAATAAATCGGTGTCAACCGCGTACTCGATGGTTTCCCATTCCGTTCCGAACAGGTTGTCCGCCTCGACTCTTGGATCGATGCTATCGTCAAAAGGAACGTTGGAAAATTCGAGCACGACCGCAGCGTTTACAAACACCGCAAACCCATCGGTGAGGAGCGGAATACCTACCGCGTCAAGGCCAAAGGGATTTGTAGTCACCAGGGGTGCTGTTAGGAATATTCGCCGCTCGTCTAATTCGTCAACCGCGAGGTCGCCATCATTGTCCCGGCCATCGTTGCCGCCCCAATAGACGAACGCCGCAATCTCACCGGGTTCGTCGATTTCGCCATCAAGGTCATTATCAATGCCGTCGCCACCTTCATCCACGGTGACATTCGTTTCTGCTGGAATATCAAACGGACCATTAAAGAAACCATCACCATCGACGTCGATTGCGACCTCGTCTACAAAGGTGTCGCCATCGTTATCAAGCCCGTCCGTCGCGCCATCGGCATCTGAATCGATGCCGCCAAAAATTTGGTCCGCCGGAATCGGAATCCACATCGAATCGCGGAAACCGTCGCCATTGTTATCCACATCGGTGAACAACACTGAAGTGTTGTACATATCGTTGATTTGGTGGATCTGTTCCATACGCGTTCGGAAGGCCACCAACCCATCCGGATCGTCAATCAAAAACGCCTGGTCGATTTGGTTGAAGATATCGTCGCCATCGCCAGGGTCCCAATCCGGTTCAGCGGAAAAATCCAAATCTGTTTTCCGGGGAATGTATAGCGTGTCGCCAAGGACGTCGGCCTCATCCGCCCAAATGAACGGGATCGTTGAACGACCCTGAACCCATGTGGGTTGTGGAGGTTGGAGCGGTTCGTTAAACGCCCACCACTTGCCTGCGATCCACGTGCCATTGAAATAGGTGAACGCGGCCTGATCAAGCGAGGTGATTGTGGGGTGGGCATCGCGGTTATGATCAAGAAATGCGATTGCGATATTCACTGCGGCATCCGCGATGAGATCGGCGCGGATGTTATTCGAAAAGTTCGTCGCGGCATTCATGTCCACTCGACTTTGAAGTGAAAACACCACCGCGAACACGGTCAGAATAGCGAGAATCGCCACCGCGATGAGTAACGCGGCGCCTCGGCGTTGATGGGCTGGCGAATGCATCTTCTTCTCCATCATCTAAATTCCCGCCAACGGATTTACTCTCCGCCGTGTAAGCGCGCTCGGCACGCGTATGTCTTGCACGAGTTCACGTTGCAAATGCGGCGCACCGGCATACGGACTATCAAACACAAAGGGCAACCGTACGCGGACAATCTCCGGCAACCGCGCTTGTAACGGTGTACCGATTCCGCCGAAATTATTCTGATCCCACGGAGTCGCTTCCGGTGTAGTCACGACTTGATTCAGCAGAACGTCAAACGTGAAGTTGTCCACAATTTCAGCAACATTCGCGTTGGCGTTCCACGTCGTCGTGTACTCAATCAATCGTTGGCTCGACGCTAACTCTGCCACGCGTCCATATAGAAAATAAGGGAAGCGCTGAATTTCGTCGTCAAGAAATGGGGTTGGATCGCCACCAGCCAAGACGTTTTGTGAGTCGAGATCGAAAATATTCTCTGCAATGACATAGTCATATGGATCGCGCGGCGGTTCGAGCAGATCCCACGCAACCGGAAAGGAACCATTCAATGGATCCAGATCGCTCGCGTTTGCCAGCATTCGAATGTACGCGTCACGTCGAAAACTGCGCGTAACTTCATTGATCAAGTGCGCGTCCTTAACATCGTCGAGGTCCAGCGCATCTAACAAGAGAATAAGTCGTCGACCCAAATCCGAAGCGGTTTCCGGAGGTGTTCCAAGTTCTGCCTCAAGGTCGGCAGCATCGAACTCGTCCTTAATAAGCGGGTCGTATTCATCCAACGTCTCAATGCCCGGCTCAAAATACCGAATCAATGAAACGGTTCGCACGCCAGGAAGGGTTTCCCCTGGAAGAATCGCATCCACCATGTCGCCGGTGGCCGTATCGAGAACTTCCATGTAGATCAGGTCGAACGCACTTTCTTCGGCATTGTCTACAACACTGTCGCCATCATCATCAAGGCCGTTACTCAACGCATTTAAACTCGGATTAATCACATACGTCACACGACCGAGTTGCACAACTTCGCTGTTGGAGGTGGAGTCATAGGTTCGGGATAAGCCGATAAACGACATGCCCACTTCGTTGCCGTGGAAGTGAAAGAGTTCGCCATGTTCACGTGAAGTGAACGCGGAATTGAGGTCACGCTCCATGACTGCAAAGGCCGCACGGGTCAGTTCGTTCGCGTCCATCGCAGCGTTACCGGATTTCACGGTGCGCAACGCGAGCACAAACAGCCCCGCGATCGCCGATAGAATTATCGACGTGACTGCGGCGGCGATGATGAGTTCCACCAACGTAAAACCGCTGCGCCTCGTTGTCCGCTTGTTCTGCAACTTGTAACTCCCGTCCGACACGCGCCTACATGTCGGCGATATACGTCACATACGTTTCACGCCGACCATCCGGCAATTCCACGGCAAACGTCACCCGCTTCAAACCGGTCTGATCGGACCCAGTCATGGGTTGTATTGTCGTCGTAAAACCATCATAGACATAGTTGCCATAAATCGTTTGCATCTGTGCAATATTGGTCAGATTGAATGCATTGCCAAATACACCGGTCGCTTCCAACAAACGTGGACCCGCCATTTGGATTTGGCCCATCCGGTCATTGGCGAGTTCAGAAGCGACTGATCGCTCTTGCGCCACTTGAACGTTCTTCAATCCAAGCGGAAAAAACCGCATGAACGCCAATATCCCAATACCAAGAATCGCCATCGCGACAATAACTTCAACCAGTGAGAAACCGTCCCTGTTCTTCGTTGTTTGCAAGTGTCCGTACTGCATACTACATGCCCTCCGAAGCCATCTTTACGCGGCCGGTTGACTGGTACAATTGAATTAGAATGGGTTCAAGGAAACGGTGCCCGGCACTCAATTCCGCCTGTGACAACGGATCGCCCGATTCATCTGCCTCGAAAGGCGGGTTGGCTTCCGTGCCGCTTAGTTCACGGCCAAAACGATAGGCGTCTGCTAGAGCAGGCGATGCACCGAGTTCCAACTCGAGTCGCTCAGGCGCGGCTCCGCCAACTCGCATCGGGCCCGACGATGAAAATACATGGGCCGGAAAAAGAATAGGTTCGTCCGTCATCAACACCGAATTCGGCGAAATGAAATCGGGCAAATCGTCCCCGTCATCATCGAACCAATACTGCGGATCAATGATGCGTATGAGCGAAATGCCCAACTGATCACGAAGACCTGCTTCCGTGGTTGTCGGTGTGCTCATATCGACTTCTTCTGTAATCAAACTCAATATCATCGCGTCACGTCCGAATACCCGGAACTGTCCCTCCGGATTTTGAAGCGGAAAATAAGCGCCATTATCGATAAAGTAATCCGCGATTTCATCGAGCGATAGCGTGATCGTAACCTCATCGTCACGCCATTTCTGGGCCAGCCTAAGCGCGTCTTGACGGTCGACCGCTTGACGCACTAACGCAAAACCTTCTATCGCTGGCACACCCAACGATTCGGGGGGATTCGTCGCCGGCGCGAACAGGACGCTGTCATACACCTCGGTATAAACATACGCGACTGCAGTCACCGACCGATACGTCGACGAATACATTTTCGCCGCACGCAACGCGCCGAACAGATTGCGCGCCGAATTACCAAAGTCGCCACGACCAAGGCTAGCCAAGGAAACGATCCCCGGAATAGACACACCCAGGAGCAACACGATAATCGAAACCACGACGATCAGTTCCACCAAGGTCAGACCAGACCGGCGATTCGAGTGGCGCTTGCTATGTTTTTCGATTTTCATGGTTCTTAACCTGCTCACACTATTGGCGGTATACCGCCCCTTTTCACACGACACGCGGTACCGGCCCGTTTCCGGGACACGGTGCCGCGCCTCTGATTACAATACAATCGAAAACGTTTTTCTTAGCGATAAAATACTGCGTAACTTTTCAAATTATCCCAATTATTGATGTCGTCACCACCGCCAACGAAGTTCGGTTCGGCAATGGAATTCGGCGTTGTAATCAAGTTTTGATACTCCACCGACGACAGCTGGTTCGACGTCAAGTTCGCACCTGAAGACCAGACATAAAACGGTTTGGTTTGCGGCGCAGGGAATCCGGTCGTAATAATGTCTGCGGTGTCCGGATCCTCATAGAACACTTCTGAATCGTCGTCCCGTTCGCCAACCGCGTCGATTTCAGTGGCAACACGCCGGAATTCGATATCACCCTGCACAGACCGCCAAGGCCCCGGATAGATGAGGTATCGGTTGCCCCACGGGTCGTTCCCCAGTTCATCCATATACGTGTTGCCAAGCGAACGTCGAATGTCATCGTGAATCGTGACACCAGCCGGGAAATCGAAATCCGTACCTCCAGCATCATTTCCGACTTTCATGATGAGATAGAACGCTTCGGTATAGATCTCGGCTGCAGCCTCAATATTGGCCGTGGCTGGAAACGTTAAGAAAAAGCTCCTGCCACTGAAATCACGCCGACCGGCATCCGCAAGAATAGCCGTCAACGCCGTTTCAATACTGTTGATCTCCGCTTCCGCCTTCGTCATGCGTGCACGACTCAGGAATTGCGTAACATTCGGCACTGCAATGCTGGCGAGAATGGAGATGATCGCAATCACCACCAACAACTCCACCAATGTAAAACCCATCGTCCTCTTCATCTTACTGCTCCTCTACGCGGCCTACACACCGCTGATCGCATCACCCAGCGAAAAGATCGGCAGGTACAGCGAGATAACAATGAACCCAATGACAGCGCCTAGACCAATAATCATGGCCGGCTCCATCAACCGCAGCATCGTTTCCACAGCGATTTCTACTTCTTCGTCATAAATGTCCGCCACTTTCATCAACATGGCGTCCAAACTACCCGTTTCCTCACCAACGTCAATCATGTTCACAACCATGGCCGGAAACACTTTCGACTCGTCCAACGGTGCGGCAATCGTATCGCCTTCCTTAATACTGTCGTGCACTTTCTGAATGGCGTTTTCAATCACCTCGTTACCAATCGTTTCTTTCGTGATACGCAACGATTGCAGAATCGGCACACCTGACGTAATCAACGTGCCCAATGTACGCGCGAAACGTGCGACCGAAACCTTCGTCACCAAATCACCAACCAGCGGCAGTTTCAACACAACGCGATCCATAATGCGCTTCGTGATCTTAAACTTGAACAGCAGCTTGATCGTGCACACCGTCCCACTCAGCCACAGCATCATCACCCAGTACTTAAACTTAACGAAATCACCCGCCGCGATGAGCCACTGCGTCATCATCGGAAGTTCGGCGCCCATATCCGAGAACACCGTCGCAAACTCAGGCACCACGAACGTCAACAAGAACAACACGATCAACGCAGCAATCGACAAAACGGCGATCGGATACACCATCGCGCCTTTAACGCGCCGCTTGAGCGCCATCCGTTTTTCCATAAAGATGGCAAGACGGTTCAACACGACTTCAAGCATACCGCCGACTTCACCCGCGCGGACCATATTCACGAACAGACGGTCGAAACCTTTTGGATGCTTGGCCAATGCCTCCGAGAACGTCGAACCGGATTGAACATCTTCCGCAATTTCACGAAGTACATCGCGCAACTTCGACGGCTTCTGCTGCTGAATCAGCACGTTAATACTGCGTAAGAGCGGCAGGCCGGCATCAATCAACGTCGCCAATTGGCGCGTCATGATAACGATGTGCTTGACCTTCATGCCGCCAAAATAGATCTCGTTGATGCCCTTTTTACCGTACCGGGCACGTTTCTCATCCGCCTTGCGCGCTTCACGAATCGTCGTGGGGTGAAGTCCTAGATTACGGACATCATTGATCGCCAATGCCTGAGTATCGGCATCCACCAAGCCAAAGATCTCTTTGCCTTCTTTGTTAATCGCTTTGTACGCGAACTTCGGCACGTTAGGGCCTCCTCGACACAGTCGATATCAATTGTTGCGTTCGAATCATCTGTTTAGTCTGTATACGCATCGGTATGCGCCAGGACTTGTTCTGATGTGGTGATGCCTTGCGCGCATTTAATCAAACCTTGTTCACGGAGCGTCAACATGCCTAAGCCGAATCGTGCGTGATTTCGGATTTCGTGCGACATGGCACGCTCATTGATTAGGTCTCGCATCGTGTCGTCCATTTTCAAGAACTCGAACAAACCGACACGCCCTTTATAACCTTTGAAATCACAAGCAGGACACCCAGTAGGCCGACAAAACATTAAGTCATCCGTTCGCCACGCCTCGGGCAACGCTAAATCTTCCATTTCTTCTTCGTCCGGTTTGTACCGTTCTTTGCAATGGCGACACACCGCGCGAATAAGCCGCTGCGCCAATACGGCTTCAAGCGATGCCGTAATCATGAACGGCTCAAGATCCATGTCGAGCAAACGGGTCACTGTTTCCGGCGCACTGTTGGTATGCAACGTACTCAACACTAAGTGACCGGTAAGCGAGGCTTCGACGGCGATCTGTGCCGTTTCGAAATCTCGAATTTCACCAATCATCAGGATGTCCGGGTCTTGACGCAGTATTGATCGAAGCGCGGACGCGAATGACAATCCAACTTCTTCACGTACCTGCACCTGAATCATACCGTCGAGTTGGATTTCGACCGGGTCTTCAACGGTGATGATTTTGACGCCGACCTGATTCAAAATGTTCAAACAGGAGTAGAGCGTGGTTGTTTTTCCTGAACCGGTCGGCCCTGTGACGAGCATAATGCCGTTCGGTTTATGAATAACGACGTTCAACTGTTTCTTCGTATCTTCTTCGAGTCCGAGCTTATCCAATTCCACCATCGCCGATTCGCGGTCGAGAACACGCATCACGATATTCTCGCCGTACAACGTCGGCATTGAAGACACACGAATGTCGAGTTCCGATTCACCAACCTTGAGTTCGATCCGCGCATCTTGCGGCAGACGCCGTTCGCTGATGTCCATGTTGGCCATCACTTTTACGCGCGAAATGAGTGCGACCGCAATGTTCTTGGGCGGCGTTGTAATCTCCTGCAAGACACCGTCAACACGGATGCGAATACGAAATTCATCTTCATAGACTTCAAAATGAATATCCGAACCACCCTTTTTCACCGCGTCCAATAACACGACGTTCACGATCATGATGACTTCAGGTTCCTGGCTCAATTGCACCAGGTTACTCGTGTCAGCGATGACTTCCTGCTGTCCGAGTTCCTCCGCCGTAAGATCCGAATCGCCCACACGATCGATAAGCGCGCTCAACGTATCGTTGAGCGAGTCACCGCCGTCCACATAGTTGTCTTTGATGAACTTGGAGATGTCGGCGTGATTGGAAACCGCCGGCTGAATTTCCATTCCCACAATCTGTCGCAGATCGTCGAGATGAGAAATGTTCAACGGATCGGCCATAGCCAAGATCAAGACGTCATCTTTTTCGCGTACCGCTACACAGTTATAAAAATCCGCGATGTGCGAAGGCACACGATGCAACGTCGTTTCCGGGACACTCAACTTGTTGAGGTCAACACGCTCCATCCCTTGCTGAACGGCCAGCGCTTCAACAATATCCTGCTGATCGCACAGCCCCATACGCACGAGCAAACGCCCCAACATGTCGGGTTGGAGCTTTTGACGCTGGAGCGCCTCGTCGAGTTCAAGCGGCGTAATTACGCCGTTCTCGACCAGTAAGTCGCCCAGGTTTCTATCCGTTACAGTCGCCATATTCAGTCAATTCCGTCGATTACGTGCCCAAGGCCCTATGCGGCGGAACCCTCTCCACCACCACCGCCGCCCATGGCTTTGGCGTTTAGTTCAAATTCGTCAGGAGCGGACGCCCTACCATGAGCATCCTCGTAACTAACCATTCCCTTCTTGAAGAGGGCCAACAAATGTTCATCCATTAGATTCATGCCGTATTTATGGCCGGTCTGAATCGCGGACGTAATGCGATACGATTTGTTGTCACGAATGAGGTTCTGAATGGCCGGCGTCGAAATCATCACTTCGAATGCCGCGACACGACCAAACCCTGTCTTTCGTGGCACCAAGGCTTGAGAAATGATGGCCTTCAAATTACCGGCGAGCTGGGTCCGAATCTGTTCTTGTTGGTTTGTGGGAAACGCATCAACCAGACGGTCAACTGTACGAACCGCACCCGTTGTATGCAACGTCCCAAACACCAAATGGCCCGTTTCCGCCGCTGTAACCGCGGCACCAATGGTCTCAAGATCGCGCATCTCGCCCACCAGAATCACGTCCGGATCTTGACGCAATGCACGGCGCAATGCTTCGGAGAATGTCGGCACATCCACACCGACTTCGCGTTGCATCACGATGCCCTTTTTGTGATCGTGGTAATACTCGATCGGATCTTCAATCGTAATGATGTGGTGATCGCGTTCCGTATTGAGCCAATCAATCATCGTGGCCAAACTCGTACTCTTACCCGAACCTGTCGGCCCAGTCACCAACATAAGCCCACGCGGCTGATCGATAACTTTCTTCAAACTTGACGGAAGACCGATTTCGTCGAAGGTCATGATCTTGTTCGGAATCAGCCGCAGCACCATTCCGACATAGCCCTTTTGTTTCAAAATCGATACACGAAATCGGGCGATATCTTCGAATGCGAATCCAAAGTCAGACCCACCGACCTCCTGCAATTCTTGTTGGTTGTCTACCGATGCGATACTTTTCATCAGGCGTTCAGTGTCATCCGGCGTCAATGGATTGTCACCGAAATACTGCAAGTGGCCATGAACCCGACCACACGGCGGATTCTTCACCTGCATATGCAAGTCAGATCCTTCGCGATCGATCAGCATCCGCAACAAGCTGACCATTTCATATGCCGCCATGTACCAAACCTCCTACGCCCAGAGGGGCGTCCACAAACCCACTTTACTCACGAAGCCCGAAATGCACGCGAGCCACGCCTACTATACTGCGCTACGTCGTGGCTTCTTCTTCGAGCGGCTTTAAGTCTTCGTCCGGCTGCGTGACACGAATCACTTCTTCGACTGTCGTAATGCCATTCAACACTTTGGTCCACGCATCCATTCGCATCGTGGCCATACCTTCTCGTCGAGCAGCCCGGCGCAAATTACCACTTGAATCGCCGTTCATCACCATCGCACCCAGGTTGTCGGTAGTCACTAACAATTCATAGACGCCCAAACGACCTTGATAGCCCGTGTGATTACAGTTGTCGCACCCCGTACCCTGAAAGACTTCTGCTCTACTCCAATCGACGTCGAAGTACAGCAATTCTTTTTCCATGTCCGTCGGCGCATACCGTTCTTTACAATTGGTACAAATGGTTCGCACGAGCCGTTGCGCCAATATCGCCCGAACACCTGCCGCGACGAGGTAAGGCTTAATGCCAATATCCACCAAACGGATAAACGAGCTGGGTGCGTCGTTCGTATGCAGTGTCGAGAACACGAGATGCCCGGTCAGCGCTGACTTCACAGCGATTTCCGCCGTTTCCGGATCACGAATTTCACCGACCATCATGACGTCCGGGTCTTGACGAACAATCGCACGTAGCGCGCGAGAGAAATCCCAACCAATGTCATGATTGATTTGTACTTGATTAATTCCAGTCAGCTGATATTCGACCGGGTCTTCGACCGTGATCAGTTTTTTCTCGGGCGTATTCAGCTGATGCAACGATGCATACAACGTGGTCGTCTTACCGGAACCGGTCGGTCCCGTCACAAGAATAACGCCGTTCGTCAACGCCAGGAGCGCTTCCCATTTTTGTTGATCTTGCGGTGTAAAGCCCAATTGACCCAAGCCCAACATCAGGCCGCTCTTATCCAAAATACGCATGACGATGGTCTCGCCGTGCACCGACGGAAGCGCACTCACACGCAAATCAACCATCTTGCCCGCAATCGCCAATTTGATTCGACCGTCCTGCGGGATACGACGTTCGGCGATGTCCATCCCGGACATGATTTTCAGCCGTGACACAATCGCGGGTTGCGCGCGTTTGGGCGGCGGAGGCATGAGATGCAACACACCATCAATTCGATATCGAATCTTGAGATCCATCTTCGCAGGCTCGATGTGAATATCACTCGCGCGTGTGCGAAATGCTTCCAAGATTAAGTAGTTGATGTATTTTACGACAGGACTATCGTCATCGCCCATGTCGTCATCGACACCGCCAGGTGTTTGGCTAGCGTCGAAGTCGATGCTCTCCATACTAATGCTGTCGAGGCTAATGTCGCTCGCCGACATGCTCCCGACGCTGCTCAACGATGACGCCATGCTGCTTACATTCGACATCGTGCTCAACGTACTCATCGAACTCGCACTCGAGACCGTTGAAAGCATCGACTCTACGGTCGTTTCCTGCAGGCCATAGTATTTGCCAAGCGCAGTGGCGATGTCTTCTTCCGTCGCGATGACCGGTGTAACCTGGAGTTCAAGCAATCGCTCCAGATTGTCCAATGCGTTTACGTTGGTCGGATCGGCGGTCGCTACAGTGAGGCTACCGTTTTCTTGGGAAACAGGAATGACCCGGTACACCGTGGCAACGGTGGGTTCGATGAGGTTGCGCACACGATCCGGAATCTCACGATCATTCAAATTCACAATCGGAATAGCGAGTTGATCAGACAAGCCTTCGATCACGTGCTGCTTGCCGATGTGCCCCAAACGCACAAGAATCTCACCCAGGCGTCGATGTCCCATCGACGTCTGCTTCTTGTGTATCGCCTCGTCGAGCTGTTTCTGTGTAATAACTCCACGCTCGACTAAGCGTTGGCCAAACATTTGATAAGGTTGAGTCACAGTTTTCGCCTCACTTACACACTGTAAATTTACCAGAAAAGCGCCCAAGTGTCAATGTAAATACTGCTATCGTATATTGATATACATAGACTTACGGTCATATTTGTAAATAATTTACCAACAACAAAAGTGAGTAATTCCATTATAGCTAGAGGGCGTGAAACTGGTGAGAATCGTTAGCTCAGTTACCAAGTACTCGCCCACAAACATACCCCAGTAGACCCTGGGACGCGGAATCCAGGCGCATGATGCGCCCAATACGGCAGGTAGATCCCACGCTCCCTCCCACTGCACACCCCATTGTCCCGTAAGATCCGGGGTATGTCAAGAAATGAAGACGTAATTATTGGGTCTCGCTAGGCCCGGGGCGCTACAAACACCATTTCACAGTCGAGCCCTTTCTTATCGGCCGCAGGCACGAGCTGATCAAGATTGTGGAGGACGACGAGATTGCCGGAAGCGTAAATCTTGTGGAGAAAATCGACCAATTCAGTGAGGCTTACACCTCGTAGGCCCACTCGAACGGACGCCAACCCAGACGATCCGGTTACCGCCCGATTGTTGTTGTCGATGTTGGCCCGAGTGGCGAGTCCCCCTTCACGCACGATATCGTTTACAAACGTCAATAGATCAACTTCCGTTTTCGCCGCTAAACTGGCTTGTAAGACCGCTTCTTCCTGTCGCTTGCGGACGACACTATCGTGTATGGCTGTGGCCTGTTTGAGCCGGTCGCGGGCTTGTTTAAGCTTTTGCTCCGATTCGCCGTAGACCTGCAATGGACCCTCGCCCACGAGGTACACCACAATCACAACAGCGGCGATCGCGCCCCCGATGAGCATTCGCTTTTCGCGGTCTTGGAGTTTCAGATTGGCCATGGGTTCCTACTTCCGTTCAATCGATTCTAGGTCTGCGCGACAATGGTAAACGTCGCCTTTTCTTCGCGAATAGAGGTTCGGGGCCGGTCAAACGAGACCGTAAGGTTTTTCGATTCCTTAAGCCTATCGAACATCGCGTTAATCGCGCCGACGGCTTGCGCACTCACATCACCTTCTATCACCACTTCCTGGCTCTTATCGCGGCTGGCCCGCACCATCACGCTGGTAATCGTCACTTGATCGCCGGGTAGCGACTTGCTGATTTCGTCGAGCAATGAAAGCAACGTGGGCCGGGTAAGCACATCTAGGGATACGTTGCCACGAGGCCCCGCGCTATTCATCGCATCACTTTCCATCGCCCGAAGCGACATCATGCCGCCCTTGTCTGCCGCGTTCCGGCCACCTTGTACGGTTTGAGAATTGGGAAATGCAGCGGTATAGAGATCCCAAATCTCGTCCCCAATCACGTCAATCTCGGCCATGCGTTGGCGGTATGCAGTGACGCTGTAGAACAGAAAGCCGCAAAGCAGAAGGGCGAGTAGCACACCAGAAATCGCCATCTGGCCCGTGAACCGTCGGATGGCACCGCCGCCCGCCAACTCCCCGCGGGCAAAATTCAGTGTGGGTCCGTCTCCAGATGCAGCCATGGCTGCTCCTGTCATCGCGGCTGCCATGAATGGTGCGGCCTTCGCGTCCGAGGTCAGTCGGCTGCTATCGCGGACGTCGTCCAGCAAATCTACATAGGTCACGGGCGCGGCGATTCCAGACTCGAATTGCTGGGTCACATCATTGGACGGACGCGCGCCAGTCACAGTCAGTCCGTTCACTTCCGTTTCACCGCGCCAATTTGCCAGAAATGCGCGCAATGTATTTTGCACTTCACGCGCCGCTTTGTCCGGATCGGATTCGAGGGTTTCGGCACCGCATGACACGACACGAAAATAGGCCAAGGTCTTCGATTGGGTGACGGTGAGCACTGAATACTCTTCGCACACGTGCAGTGCAGCATGTAGCCCTGTCGACTTTCCTCTGTTGCAATTCAACAGTGCCGTCAACCCGGCGACATCGAGACCGATACCGTCTATCGAGATGCCGGCCGCGTTCAACATCGCGATCTGTTCGGCCAACTCTTGCGTTCGTAAACCCAGCGCGAGAACTTCACTCTCGTCGTCAACTTCGCGGACAAAAATGTGGTCGACCGTCAATTCGTCAACAGGTACCGCGAGATGAGGCTCGAGTTCGAACGTTACCGCTGCGGCGACACGGCGCTTACCACGAAACGGCACGGCCAATAGACGCGCAACACTTTGCTGACTGTCCGCCATCAACACATGCGCCGCCGGTTTTCCTTTCAGATTGCCAAAGACGGACTGAATGGCTTGGACTGTGATCTCGAATTGCTCGTCGGGCTCGATCGCGATGGTCTGTGCATGCGCTTCGAGTACTGCTGGACGCTTGCCACCTGTAGCAACCAATGCCACGCGGACGGCGTCCTCTTCCAACGTCCACACCGCTATGCGTGAGGACAATTTCACTGCTGCACCCTCCAATCGATCACACGGAACAATCCATCGACACCATCCGGATCGCGCCAAACATAGGCGTCGATCCGAACTTTTGTACTCCCGGCAATACCGTGCGCCCGTAAACGAAAACACTTACTCTCGACGGTTGCTGGCACGGTCCGGAGCACCGGAATAAAATTGGGATCGGGGCCGGTTTCTTCACTCGTCTGCTGCGGCGTTTCGACCGGCAATGGGTCTTTCGGCAACACGCCACGGTTTACATAATCCTCTGCCACCAAAAACGGCTGTTGCTCGCGCTCCGCGATGACGAGATCAGCAAGTCCGTTTTGGCCAATCGCGACACCCAAGGCATCGAGCAATTCCCATTGGCTGGTATTCAGATTGATGTCGCCAAAACGGTCGCCGTGCACCGTCAATAAATCGGACAACGGCAATTTTTCCGTCAGCGGATCGCCGAAGTAGGCGTCCGGTGTGAGGCCCGGAATGAGCAACAACTCTTCAATCGAGTCCATCGGGCCATTGCGGCTGGCGTACGGCACTTCCAACGATTGATAATAGTCGCTTTCCACACCACCAGGGCGTGGCGATTCATCGATATCGATCCAATCGAGAATGGCGTCAACGGGGTCCGTCTCAATCGCACGACTTTCAAACAGGATTCGCAATGCCTCTATCAATATCGGTTGCTCTTGGCCCGTCTGCGCGTTGATCAATGCATTGATATTCAGTTTTCCGAACTCGTCTGTAATCGAGCATTGCATCACCGCGTTGTTCCGCTCTTGGAACGGCACGCCCGCCGCCCAATACTCATCGAATCCATCGTAACCCGCACCGAAACTTTGCGGAATGCCACTCGTATTCTGCCCCGGTGCTTGTGCAATACCCGCCTGTTGGTACAAATCCGATTCGAGAAGAGACATACTCATCGCAATAGCCGATTTCGCGGTCAACATCGCTTCGGTGCTCCGTTGATGGCCAGCCGTGTGTGTTGCTTCGACCTGGGTTTCGTAAACAAATTCGACCACCAAGACAGTCAATAAGACGACAAACAAAAGCGCGATCAACAGCGCAACTCCGTCTTCACTGCCACTCGTCTTAGAACGCCTCTTTTGCACGACGCTCTTCATATTTTCGGTTCGCGTGGTGCGTTACTATTGCCGTTCCCAATACCAAAGACGCTCGTCCCCTGCGACGGAGTCCCGTCGGCCGTGTCGTGCACACTGCCGGCCGGAACCCTGCCTTGTTGCAACCCGCGTTGCTGGCGCAATTGCAAATCTTGCTGCGCCTCCATGGACGCCACTTCACGCGCGTCTTGAATCCTGCCCATACCCGCCGGCAGCGAAATCACCATCTCGAAATCGGGGTCTTCTTCAATGTCGATATTTTCGTCTTGTTCCAGCTCGATCTGCTCGTCCGTACGTGCAAAATTGATCTTTATATGTACGCTCCAAGGCACGCGCCCAACCACTTCCGTGTCCCACTCATCGACCCAATCGCCGCCATCGAAATACCGAACATCAAACGTTCGAATGGGGACCGTCCACGTAGGTGCGTCGAATCCGAGATCATTCTCTGCGTCGCGTGCCGGGTCATCCACCTCCCCGGCAGCCGCCATTAGATTGGCCACGGCCAACGGTGTTTCGGTTGCACGCAATTGCGGACCGGTATCCTCGTCCGTATCGTCCTGCAAACTGAAATCGCCGATCCGTCCTTCGACACCCAACACTTCGTAGCGAACCTCTTTCAAATCGCCCGGCAACGCGAGCCCGCCCATCATCGACGCCGAACTCGCGAACCGAATCGAATCGACCGGTCCATCAGCACTGTCTTCGTTAAGGCCGATGAATTGATAACCAGGTAGGCCCAACCCTTGATCCGCATAGACGGATGCAAAATTGTTTTGAAAGCTCCGTTGGAGAAATTGGCGAAGTCGGAGTTCTTCTGAATTCACCCGGCTAACGCCCATCGTCGTCGTCACGCTCGAAAAACTGGCGTACACCATCGAAACGACGACCACGAGAATTGCAATCGCCAACATTAATTCGATGAGCGTAAAGCCAGCATTGTGAACCTTTGCGCGCGTCATATTTGCGCTCCCACATACAGCAGTTGCGTCGTCACAAATGCGTCCACCGCATCGTCTGGTGTCGTGATTCGGACGGTGATTTCATATAAGTTTGGATAGGATTCGCCGAAATACTCAGCATCAAATTCGTACGCATATCCTTCCCAACGATCACCAAAGTCGTCGCTACCGTTGAGTGTCCCCGCAGCAATCTCCAGTTCCGCACGGCCCAACGATTGTGTCATCAAGTGATTTATAAAGACCTTGGACTGTTGCCGTTCGTGCGCGTTCAGTGCATTGAGATGGGTCTGCAAGAGAATGAACATCGCGGATCCCAGGATCGCAAGCGCCACAACCACTTCAAGTAACGTAAACCCTGCCCGCGTGCTGATCATAGCGTTTCCGCCTGACCCACTGGTTCAACTTTCCCGCGAGTCAATCGTGATCCGCCGGTAATCGGATCCCACACAATCGTGTAGTACCGATTTTCTCCGCGTAGTAAATAAAACGTGACCGTGTCCGTGAGGCCAAGCGGCGAGACTTCAATCTCCACAATGCCTTTCGTGTGCTCAACGCTGCCGACCATCATCGACTCGAAGAAGACTTCAGCCGGCAACACCGTACGCCGCATCAAGACATCATTGATCTCGCGATCCTCATCCTCACCTTCGTCACGAAGCGAAAAAGCATCTTCAAACAAGGGCTCTACTTCATCGAACAACGATCCGTCATGCCGTACATTTTTCGCCTGCGCTTCAAGTGTTCGCCGGAAAAATCGCTCGAATCGCTGTTCCATCAACATGGCCTCTTCCGCCAGTACTGTTCCGCCATCCGATTGAGAAGCCACTAGCGCGGCGAGGGCGTCCTGCTCATCGACTTCCGGTTCCTCTTCGGACTCATCGAATAACGTCGATGTTGTATCGACCAGTTCAACCGCCCAATATTCGCCGGCATCGAGATCGACCTTTACGGTGATGTACTCACCGTTCAGGCTCGCATACGCCGCCGAGGATCGACCGAAACTGGATAGATGGCGCGCGGCACCTTCCAATTCACTAAAAGCAAACGCCGGCAACAGCGCAGGCATCGCCAGGCCCATCACCAGTAAGATGAGCGCAGAAACGATCACCAATTCGATGAGCGTAAAACCGCGTTTTCGATCCGTATTCAAGTCTCGACTGCCTAGTTACCACCGAGATTCCAGCTCTCGATATCGGCGCCTAAGCCAGACCCGCCGGGCGAACCGTCTTCGCCATAGCTGACGATTTCAAAGTCGTGCCCATTCGATCCCGGAGCGACATAAATGTATGGGTTGTTCCACGGGTCTTGCGGTACGACATCCTGTTCGAGAAAGTTTTCCTTCCCGTTTTCGATCAATTGGCCGAGCCCTTCTGAACTGGTCGGATACGACCCGAACTCCAACTTGTACAACTTCAACGCCATACTAAGATTCGCGATTTGTGTTTTTGCGGTGCCCACTTTCGCTTTGTCAGCCTGGCCAAGAAGCTTGGGACCTACCAGCGCCACCAGCATTCCCAAAATTACAATGACGACCATCAGCTCTATCAGCGTAAACCCCGCGCGTGCGCGTCTTTTTCGGTTCGGATGCATGCGTTCGCTCCTTATCGTTTCCCGACGGATATGACCCGCCGCTAGATTCCAGTACTCATATCGAAGATCGGCAGCAGAATGGCCAACACGAGCATGCCCACCACGAAACCCATCACGACAATCATTATCGGTTCGAGCAGACTCACAATTGCATTCACTGTCAATTCAACATCCTCGTCATAAATCTCCGCCACTTTCAGCAGCATGTCTTCCAACTCACCACTGCGCTGGCCCAACTCAACCATATGAATCAGCATGGGCGGAAACTCACCCGTCTCTTTCAACGGTGCAGCGAGATCGCGACCACTACGGACGCCCGATTTTACATCGTCCAATAATTTTTCGATGTGGCGGTTTTGGACGACCGACTTTACAACGTCGAGCGCGTTCATCATCGTCAATCCACTCTCGAGCATCGTGCCCATCGTACGAGCGAATCGCGTGCAGACAACCTTTTGATAGAGGTCGCCGAACAACGGCATATGCAGCTTCCACCGATCCCATACGATGCGCCCTTCAGGACGGGCGACCCACATCCGCCACAGAAAAAACACTGCAACAATGATCATGCCGACCAGCCACCACCATTCGCGCAGAAAGTCCGTCACCGCGATAAGTGCATTCGTTAGCGGGGGCAATTCGCGCTCTTGTTTCACAAATAGCGCGACAATCTTCGGCACGATAAACGCCATGAGGAACGTGACAATCCCCACACCAACCATCGCCATTAGAATGGGATACGCCAACATCGCGCGAACTTTGCTCGTGAGCCGCATTTGCCGTTCAGTAATATCGGCCAACCGTTTCAGAACAGCCTCAAGCGCGCCGCTGGATTCGCCCGCGCCAACCATATTGATATACAACTCAGAGAAAATGCGTTTGTGTTGGCCCATCGCATCCGAAAGACGCGATCCCTCGTTCACGCGATCACGAATATCGAAGATGGTTTTCTTGAGCCGCGGATTCGACGTCTGATCGATTAACGCCGTCAACGATTCCACCAGCGGCATTCCCGCTTGGAGCAAGACCGCCAGTTGCCGCGTCATCAGCGATGTGTCACGTTGGCTGACCCGCCCGCCGCCCGCCGCTTCGACCCCGCCCGCTTTTTCCTTTTCAAAACTCTCGGCTATCTTGGTGGGATGAAGCGATTGGTCACGCAGTTTGCGGCGCGCTCCCGCAGGGGAGTCGGCATCCATCACCCCTTTAACGGTTTTACCCGTCCGCGCGATCGCTTGATATTCGAATACTGGCATAGCGTCAGGCCCCTAACAACTCGTTAGAACTAACGTTTACCATCGGACAAATGTAGACAACGGCCGTCATGCCGCTAATCCAGCACTTCGTCGAGAATGTCGTCGCGGGTAACACGCAACACTTCCTCTACCGTCGTGTGGCCGTTGAACGCTTTTGAAGCACCATCTTCGCGTAACGTCCGCATCCCCAACCGACGCGCTTCCTTTTTAATGAGGTTGGAATCCACGCCTTGCAAGGTCATTTCCTGAATTTCCGGACCCATCACCATGAGTTCGAAAATGCCGGTACGACCGTAGTAGCCGCGTTGCTGACAGTGATCGCAGCCGGTTCCCCGAAATACGGTTCGACCGTGCGCTTCGCTCTCCGGCACACCCATTTCCAACAGGCTCTCCAGCTCGGGCTCGTACTCTTCCTTGCACTGAGGACAGATCTCACGAACCAGCCGTTGCGCCATGATGGCCAGCGTAGACGACGTCACGAGAAATGGCTCAATACCCATATTCACCAGGCGCGTTACTGCACCCGCGCTATCATTCGTATGCAACGTTGAAAACACTAAGTGACCGGTCAACGACGCTTGGATCGCCATGTCCGCCGTTTCCGCATCTCGAATTTCACCAACGAGAATCACGTCGGGATCTTGGCGCAAAATGCTGCGCAGTCCCGCAGCAAACGTTAGGCCGATTTTCGGACGCACCTGAATCTGACCAATGCCGTCCATCTGATACTCAATCGGATCTTCAACGGTAATGATGTTCTTGTCCGGCGAGTTCACGCGCTGTAGCGAAGCATAGAGCGTAGTCGATTTACCGGAACCGGTAGGACCCGTCACCAATAGTATCCCGTGCGAACTGCGAATGAGACTGTCGACCTGATCATGGTCACGTGCATCCATCCCCAGATCTTCAAGCGTGATCAAAAACGACCCTTTTTCAAGGATACGCATCACCACCCGTTCGCCATGTGCAATCGGAATCACAGACACACGAATATCGATCTCGCTGCCGCTCAGTCGGATTTTGATGCGACCATCTTGGGGCAACCGATGTTCTGCGATGTTCAAATTCGCCATGATTTTGATACGCGAAATCACCGCTGCTTGCTGCGCTTTGGGCACCGTCAACTTTTCATAGAGCACACCATCAATCCGATACCGAACACGCACTTCACGTTCGAACGGTTCGATATGAATATCCGATGCGCGCTCTTTGACGGCGCCGGAAATGAGCAAATTGATCAGCTTGATGATGGGCGCTTCGTTTGCCAGATCGAGCAAATCGCGATTGGAATCAATGGCGTCGAGGTCCGTGTATTCAGAATCCTCGTCTTGTTGCAGCACGATATCGTCAATCATTTCAGCCGCATTCGCGCCCTGTTGATCAAAATATCCATCAACCACCAACTGAATATCCGCTTTCCGGCACAAGACCGGCTTAACAGGCCCACCCAACAAAAGCCGCAATTCATCCATCGGCAATAGATTTACAGGGTCGTTTAACGCAATATGAAACGCAGTACCATTTTTCCGAAACGGCACCATCTCGTATTCACGAATAAAATTGATGGGGACTTTTGTCGTAAGAGTCGGATCGACTTTGTCTTGAATGTCGCGTTCGAACGGGATGCCGAACTGATCGCCCAAGGCTTCGAGAAGATGATCTTCTTCGATGTAGCCGAGATCCAACAAGATCTCGCCGATACGCTTCGGACGAAGTTTCTGGAGCTCCAGCCCCTCGTCCACCTGTTCTGCGTGCAGGTGATCGAGGCCGACCAGAATTTCGCCGATACGTTTCGTTTCGGTATTGATACTCATGGGTATGCTATTGGGGCAGCGCGCGCGACCGCGTCGCTACTCCTCACCCAAGTACTGACGGGTTCGTTCTTCGCTGGGGCGATGCTTAGTTCGGTTGTGATGTTTCTGTTTTACCTTCTTTACAAAACCACGTTCGAAAACGACGTCGTGATTGCTCTCGCGCCAAGCCTCCGTCTCTTCTATCGCGATGCGCTCGGCATCAATACCCTCGGGCAGAATATGTGGCGTAATCAATACGACAAGATTGCGTTTTGAGCGACTATCATTTTTTGATCGGAACAACCAGCCGAGCAAAGGCAAATCACCAAAAAACGGCATCTGCGCCCGCGACCGACTTACGCTTTCACTGATAAGACCACCCATGATAGCCGTGCCCTTATCGCGCACCACCATCTGATTCTTCACCAACGCCAATGACACCGTCGGCCCAACCAAGTTAGGATCGAGCCCAACCGAACTCGCTATCGTCTGAGAAACTTCTACTTCAAGCGTCAACGAGACGGTGTCGCCCGCACTAATCTGGGGCGTCACCAACATTTTAATACCGACTTCTTCACGTTGAATCTGACTGAACACACTCGATTGCTGTGCACCCTGCTGCAACGAACTCTGCCGACCCGTAATAAACGGCACTTCCTCACCAATGGTGATACTCGCCTCGGTGTTGTCTTCCGTCATGAGGTGCGGCTCTGACAACACATCCAACGCGGTCAGCGTTTCCAACATAGAGAGCAACAGCGGCACATTGGGAATCGTCTGGGTCACAATCCCGCCGGCGCCATCGGAGATGTTGATGTCTGTCGTGCCGTCTAACAACCCAAGGTTGAGTCCCGGACCCGTGGCGGCCAGCGGGCCACCCGTGAGCACATTGGCGAGCGAGACAACATTGTTTAATGCGAAGTAGTCGTTGGCCGTTAGGCCGGCAGACTCAACGGCCATTTCGAACCGGTCGCCAATGGTTACTTCCATGATGATCGCTTTAACGAAGACTTGGAGTGTTTGGATGTCGATTTGGGAGATGAACGCTTCGAGCGCCCGGTAATCTTGTGGCGATGCAACGATCAGTAACGCGTTCAGTTTGTCGTACAACGTAACGGATACGTCTTTTTCGAAGGCTTGCACAGACGTCGATGCCGCGCCTCCACCTTGCCCATCTGCCGCAGCCGCAGGTGGTGCTGAGCCGATCATCTCCGCGATTGAAGCCTGCACTTCTTCAGCGTTCGCGTAGAGCAAACGATACACGTGCATATTATTTGAGTCGGGGGAAGTGGGTGTGTCCAATCGCTCGATGAGATCGCGTACTTGTTCCATCAACGGTTCGCTCGCGACCACCATCAGCATGTTCAGCCGTTCATCCGGTACGATACGCAACGTTTGATCAGCGAAAGTCACAACAGGCGAAGGGCGTTGACCGGGAATGGGCGCGCGACCTCGATTGATCTGCGAGGCCGGTTGCCGCACAATTTGCGCACCGGGCTGTTGCGGTGATGATGACCCACCTTCGCCCGTTAGCACTTCTTGTATTTGCGTAGCGATAACTTCCGCACGCGAATACTCAAGCGGGAAGTATTCGAGCGATTCGCTATATCCGGAGATATCAATCGCGTCAACCAGCTCCATCATATTGCGAATGCCGTTGGCTTTGTCCGTTATGATTAGCGTATTGGTCTGACCATACGCATCAATTTGGGCATCACTGCTACCCACATTTTGGAGCAATTGCACAATTTCCGTCGCGTCCGCATGGCCCAACTGAATAATGTGGGTGGAGAGCGTTTCAAACCCTTCAGGTTCCTGATCGGGATCGAGCACGACATCGACATGTTCACGTCCATCCGCTGCTTTCGTGACGCGATATAACTTTCCATCCGCCGTTGGAAGTATTTGCATTTCGCGCGCACCCAAGATGCTCTCAAGCACAAACATCAAACTCTCCGATGGAATCGGCTGATTCGTGATGAGATTGACGGGGGTATTTGCGGCTTCTTGTGCGTAATCAATGTTGATTTGAAGGTGTTCCGCAATCGCTTCGATCACGTACTTCAATTCACGGTCGGGGTAATACAACATCACCGCACGCGACTGCGGTGTCGAAGGATCCGCATTCGGATCGACAACGATTAAACCTTCATCTTCCATGGGCGCGTCACCCGATCCACTTTGCGCGGTCGGTTGCGGAGGCGTTCGCGGAATCGTTCGCGCTCCACCGGGTTGAACTTGGCGTTGCGCAAATGTCGGAGGCCCCGCCTGATCAGCACCTTGCCCAGCAGCCACTGGTTGCGGCCTGGCCTGTAAAGGCTGGCCAAACTGACCGTTCGTAGCGCCCGGTTCAACACGACGAACCGGTACCGACTGTTTCTGTGCAGAAGCCGGGCGTTTCTTATCGCTCCCTTCGTCGCGTTTGAGTGTCGCATCCCGCGCTTCATCCACGATCGGTTCACGGATCGGTCGAAACCAATTCCGTACTGGCGGTGTCGCCGATACCGCAGTGGGGTCCGCCGCTTTGACGGGCACTTTGGAGGGCGTCGAGGATTGGGCCTGCGCCAACAATCCGAATGCGATCGAGACAGCGCACACCGCGCCGCGCCGCAACAGGAGTGGCAACGCTTCCGCACGCATGCCTCCCGCTATCACGACATCGCTTTGCCCAGGCCGAGCTATAAGGCAACGCATCAGGTCAGTTACTCCAACCGAATGGTTCGAACCATCGGACGTCCGTTACGTTCAAACCGTATCCGCACACTAGTCGCATTTTGTTCTTGAATTAAAATATTGGGAACCGCTTCTTGGCTATCGATCGGTGTTCCATTCACTTCAGTGATGACATCGCCATCGACAAATCCAGTCTTTTGGGCGAGCGGGATTTGATTGAAGTAGTCAGACGTAATCCCGACGACGTTGTCATTCTCGTCATACTTTACCTGGGGCCGAAGTTGGCGAATGGTCTCCGCGTAGTCCATCCCCATCATTTCTTGATACGTCTCTTCTTTGGGCAACGAAACCATTTTCGCGTCTTGCACATTGCGGCTACGCTGATTGCGATTGATGGACGGACTTCCCCCGCGCAACTGCGCCCGATTCACTGCTCCGGTCTGCGGCGGGACATTCTTCACCATCGACAACCATTCGGTCTGACCGTTGTTGTGTATTTTCACGCGGCGCGGATAGACCTCAAGTAAATGCACGCCTTCCATGATTTCATCGTCAATCCAATACGTCGCGTCTTTTTCAACCGTTCGCGCGGCCGCATTACTAATAAACGCACTCGCATTGGGGTCTGCAGGAAGCCCCACCGTCGCCATAGCGCCGTGAAGCCGTAGCGGCAACTGAGTCTCTTCAGTCGTCTCGGTAACGACTTCTACAGGCGCGTCGTCTTCCGGCTTATTTAATTCCCCGGCCGAACCGAACATCTGTGAACTGACTATACCGTCGTAGTAAGAACGAGAATCGACCGTTGCCATGTTGAAACTTGTCTCATCTAGAGGTGGACCCACCTCGTTCGCACCAACCGGCGAATCAAGCCCCATCATCAGCATGATGCCCTTGTACGCAATAAAACCGAGCGCCGCCAACAAGACATAGTCGGCCACACGAATGGCTTGGCGTATCACAAGTGCCCGAACCATGCGTCTACCGATCTATCCTGGCAAAGATGTTCAGATCGTTGTAACAATCCGAATGATCTTCGCCTTGCACCATATGGCTCATATCCATTCCCAGACGCGAATAGCACCCATTCCGAGGAAGACCACTCCCTCGGTTACAAAGGGTGTAACCGCGTATACCCATTAGGGTAACGATAGGCGGATCGGGAAGGTTGACATCGCACACCCCCCGGTCGCGACCACATATTTTGGTTGCCCTGGCTGAACAACTACCGCCACAGTTGCCTAAAGTCCACATTTTCGCAGAAAAAACGCTCGCGTGGCGTTCGCGACTCAGTCATAACAACGGTAGGATTCTACTCGAATAGGCCTAACTGTGTAAAACAAAAGGAATTAGGACTCGTGGCGGCAATCTGGTCTGAGACCCTGAATTTCGGCGAAATCAGGGAGATGGACGGGAATACTAGCGACGCTCCTTCCGGAGCTCCCGGTCCAAATAGCGGATATAGTCCTTGAATTCCTCAAGCGTGATGGGACCTGAATCAGCAACTTCAGCCGATTTCTCGTCTGACGCATCATTTTCATCAGACTCGCCCGCAGCATCCTCCGCCGCCGACCGACCCTCCCGAAGCGCCTTAATCTCAGCAGCCGCCTCACGCAAATGCGGATTCGGCGGCGGCGCCATCACACCCACATATTTGACGTCTGATGTGGACTCTTTCACCACAAACTTGCCGCGATTACCGCCAATAACACCAAGGTTGTTGGGTCCCAAATTCGTCAAGAACAGAACCGTCTCTTCTCCCACGGCAAACGCTGGAAGATCGGACGAATAGCGAACGACTGTCCCGACGCGACCGATCGGCAGTTGGAAATGCACGAGACCGCCTTTGTTCACTCGACCTTTCATGGAATCTTCTATACGCAGCGTGATATCGGTCACAATGCGACTGCCGTCCGCCGCCCAATGACTGTCGACGGACTCGACGACTCCGTGAACGATATATTGGGAAGAGCGAACGTAATCCGTCATATTGGTTTGCAAGGACTTCGCATCGGCTTTCAGCGACCACAGACCCGTAAACGTAACGATGACGACGGCCGCTACCAGCGCCCTTCGATGACGACGCGACTTCGCTGCGGATAATACGAACGATAGACAGGCCATACCGAACAGAACAGCGACCGGATAGCGTAATCCACGATCAGTGATTGCGACCGCAGCTCTGAATGCTCGATCTATAATGACATGTCGCTCCACCATTCGAGCCGCCATCGGCGATACACGGTAGTATAAATCCGTCAACGCTACACCGATTGAAGTCTTCAGCAAAACACCATCTCGAAATGCGCGAAATGCGCCCGGTGTCGTTGGCCCTCCACCTGTGGGCATCGTCGAAGCCGTTATGATCTGATTAAAGGGACATCCTGTAGTCGGAATCGATCCCGTGCCATCGTCACCAAAAACGATTCTGTCCGGCCCCACTATCTCTAAAAGGGATAATCCCGAAAGGGTGCTCACGACTTCACGCCGGACGATATCGAACGCAAGCGGTGTGCCTTGACTCAAGTTCTGCGAACCGACAATGTTTCCAGACTCGTTAAATACTTCGGAGAGGAACAAGGAGTCGAATCCAAATCCAGTGTAGTTGGCAGCTGCGCCTCCGCTCCCGAACCCGCCATGGGTCGAATCCAAACCCGTTCGGTTATCCAGGCCGGACGCAGCATCAAAATGTGTGATCGGTGCGAATTCTCTCATATCTAAGGTGTAGTTAGCCTCGAACGTAACACCGCCGGGCGTTTCCATTTGCTTTAGTAAGTAAGTCAGTTCGAAACGGTGTCTGTCGTTCGGATTGATCGGCGGTGTATATAAACCGGTGAATGTATCGATGACCGGTACTCGATTGGTTGTATTGTTTGCGTTAACGTACGCGGTGATCCACGCACCGGCGATCGGCTGCGAAGGAATTTGTACAGTAGATCTGGTTCTTGCGTATCCCGTTATGTCGAAAAAGAGATCTGGATTTCCCCGCGGATAGAGACAGGTGATGGCCGCGATATCGTCGATCGCTAAGTCGCGCTCTGCGTGTTCAAAAACACCGTTCCCGAGGTCGACGACCGGAAACAGATTTAGCATGCTCGAACTCACACCTCGTGGCTCCAAAATGCCTTGAAAACTACGCAGCGTGACCACTTCTTCTTCAACCCAAAAGCCGTCCGCATTTGGCGTGTCGGAGACAAAATTTGTTAGTGAAGCGTCACCAACTCCAAGGATACGTCCTCCGTGAAATGTTCCCTCGCCTTCCAAACCGCTTAAGACCTGCTGATCAAGCGTTAGGAGCGCTGGAGTAAAAATGGTGTCAATATCAATCGGCTGCGGATCAATGAACAAGACCGGCATGTTGTCGATGACGATGGTTGTGGGCTCAAGTACGAACGTCTGCAACGTTAGCGAGAACGCCGTGGTACCTACGATGACCGGATCTCCCGGCACCTCAAGCACAACTGCATTTATGCCATCGATCTGATCAAACCCGCTCACGAGTTCAACAGGATCGGTCAGGTCAGGTCCACGAGAAAATGCCGCATACGAGGTGCTGACCCTCTCCCACTCTTCGAACCCAAAAAACAAGCGAGCTATTTGATCCTCGGTGAATCCGGTCGGGCCTGCTTCGAAATTCAACGGAACCCCGTCAAGATCTCCGTTAACATCCCCATCGCCGTTTACATCTAAGACGGCGAATGGCCACGTGACGAGAATTAAGTTTCCGCCTTGGCCCCCCGGGCTGAAATACCCAAAAGGATAAAATGCGAGCGCGGGTTGAGCCAAGAGGCCCACCGCCAATAGTAGGCAAGCCGTCCGCCCAAACCATCCATGCCGCTGTTTCACTGTGCCAGACTCCTTTCCGCTGCGAGGGCCATCCCGGCCCTCCGCACAGAACCCAAACTCATATTCGCATACGCTAGTTAGCGCGAGATCACTCTATTTCGCCGACGTGCCCGACCTGCGATCATCCCGACAGCAAGCATGCCCACGGGCAATGCCAGCCAGGCGGGTTGTTCGATGGTACGTGCGACCGGTGTCAGGATAACACGCACGCCTTTGGCCAACCAGGGTTGTTCGGCAACTGCATCGGCGATTGGAGGACTCATCGAGTAATACGCATCGACAAACGCCGCACCTAACGCGGATTTCAACAATACATCATCGCGGAAATTACGCAATGCCGCTAATTCCCTGCCTTGGTTTCCGTCGTAGGCAGCCGTCGCAAGGAAGCAACCAAACGCCGGCAATCCACTGCCACCGCCAAATCCGCCACCACCACCGCCGCCACCACCGGGTGCGTTAATAAAGTTGAACGCATTCGCTGCAATAGCGAATAGACCCGTCGTATTCACCACAGTGACGTCTAGCAGTCCTGTCGCCGGTAGGCCGCCAATCGGGAAATTCACCACGATGGTCGTCGGCGTGAATGATGCCACCGGCATCACCGTGGCACCAAAGAGCACCGTCGGATTATCGAAATTGGTACCGAGAATCGTCACAGGAAATACCGTGCTGTCGCCTGAGTTCGGCGTCACCGAAACGATGGTCGGCGTGTCGGTCGGGTTTGCATTGATGATGGTAAAGGACGAGAACGTGTCCGTCTTCGCCGTAGCCGGGTCGGTAACCCTAAGGACAACGATGCCGTCGTTGTCGCTATCGATAACCGTTCCGCCCGGAATCACCGCAGTAATCGCCGTTGGCGATGATGCCGTCAACGCCAATGACAAGGCATCTAGCGTCACGTTTGGACTCGCGCCAAAGTTGACACCCGTAATGGATAGTGACGCGCCGGCGGCTGCCGTTATTTTGGTCAACAAGATGGGCGTCACATCAGTGATGATAAGATCATCCGGCTGAACGACACGTTCCACCGTTGAGATGGTACTCGTTTGTTCAGCTTTCGATACGGTACTCCGCACCCAATTGAACCCGGAAATATCCGGATCGGGGAACGCTTTATAAAGCGTATCGCCGGAGTACGAGAACGTGATAAATCCAAGCGCACGCGATCCCCATGGGAATTCGGAGAATATATCGAATTCACCGACCGCCGAAATGGGCGGTGGCGGGAACGTGTTGGGATCGGGAAGGGTGTCGGTATTCGCACCCCACGACACAATACCGACCCTGAAGTCATCGCCGATTTCGATGCGGTCCGAAGTGCAAATCACGAGGAAGAAATCGGCCCCGAAATTCGGGTCAAATGTGCTGATACCAAACGAATCCTGGACCCATTGACGATTATGCGGGAACTGCGAATCCAATGTCGCCGCTACACCGCCAGGACCGATATCGTCCGTGCCCGGTGATGAGAAATCGAACATCACCTGGAACGACGGTTCACCCGGTTGACCGATCTGATACGGCGCGTAGTCCAACGGAACCGGAATATCGCCCGGGTCAAATTCACCATTTACGTTACCCGGATTAAAGTCGTTATCCCGATACAACTTCACACCGCTAAGCGTCGAATCCAATTGCAACGGCAGCAAGTCTTCAAGCAGATCGAATCCGCCGTCATTGCCTTCGTCATAGAACTCGACAACCAACTGTTCGAGGAACGACGGACTCCGTGCAATTAGCCACGCACCGCTAATCGGAGCATCAAGCGCACTACCACTCGTACGCAAGAACAAGGTGTCAGCCGTATTTCCTGTAATTTCAAACGATTCATATGAACTATCGATCAGGAAGAAGTTAGTGAACGTTCCCGCACCCCAACCCGCCCCAGGCACCACTAAGCTGCCCGGCGCGCCAATGCCTGCAATCCCTGTCGCCACACTGGAATCCGCGATTCCATTGAAGTCGCCGCGATTGGTACTAATGTCGATCTTCATCACAGGGACATTGCCACTATCAGCAAAGATGTCACTCGGCGCGACCGCAGCATCCAACTTGACCGCGACGTTCGCCTCAATCATGTCGACACCAAACGGCCCCGTACCGTAATACCGTTCCGGCGGACCTTCTTCTGGATGAGCCTTCTGATAGGCACTGGCAGTGACTGGCGTCTGCGGCGTCAATTCTACGCCAGCGATTCGATCAAACGACGGTCTACTAGGTAACGTCGCTGGAACAACGGCTCGGAATAACTGTCCACGCGGAATAAAATCAGACGTACGTACCACGACAAACAGATCATCCCCAGAATTACCGGTTGGACCGATCGCATTCGTAACGGCTTCCGAATTCGAGGCGGATACAGTTGTCGGCACTTCCGTCCAGAATTCTTTACCCTGCGCTTTGGGTACTTCCACATCGTTACTCAGTGATGCGGAATTGGCGGCAGGAATTCCACCCGTGAATCCCCCGGTACCATCTCGTACCGGCAGCGGCCACGGAGCGCTCGGAGTCAAACGAATCACCCAGGCATCGTCGACACCGGCGGTATAGGTTCCATCACCATCCATATCGTCCGGTGCGCCATCGCCATCGAGATCGATGGGTTCTGGATTCGGTCTAAAGGCGGCGCTCTGGAGCGGCACAGGGTCATCAAGGTCGGTCGCCTCGGGAATAATGAGTCCCGGACCTAGCCTTAAGTCTGCCCCAAACACGCCATCTCCGCTAGCATCTTCATAGAGTGTTACACCAGACAATGCACCCGTACCAGCCGGATCCACTGCTTGGAGATGAGCGAACGGATTGAATCCAGGCCCCCAGAAAGCGACCGTCATTCGCTCAAGAAATACACCATTCACGGTGTTGGTAACAGGGTCGTCGACTGCGGCAAAGTTTGCACCAAGCATCGCAGTAGCAGTACTTCCCGGATTGATTCGTTGTCGATTGAACCGCGCCGCACGATTTGCGGCCGGCCACTGTTCTTCTTGCGGAGTACTGTCCGGAGCCAAGAAACCACCACCAAATCGACCAGGCCACGTACCGAACTCGGGTAACGATGGTTGGGTCGGAGGAAATGGGAAAAAGTTAGATCGCGGGGCGAACGGCCCAGTTCCGTCAAATTTTGGATTGAAGAACCCAGCAGTCTCGTAGGGGAAATGAAATCCGTCGACTCGGTTGTCGTCAAATCCTGGGCCTTCGAAAACGAATCGCGATGTACCCGGGTTGTTGAAGAAGGTGAACTGACTGAAGAGCGTGCCATCGGGATCGAACCACTCGGTCCAAAGTGTTAGGTCCAAAGCGCCTGTGGAGTCAAGGCCATCAAAGCTTGGAGCATTAATGCCGCCAACACGGAAATCTAGGAAGGTGTCTTGTGCGAAGGCATTGTTGCTTTCATACGTCAATACGAGATCGTGGATTTCGACACCGGTCTTGTTAATACGGGCCATCAAACTGTTGTGAGAACGCTGGTTCCACCAGGGTTCGCCCGCCGTCCAGTCCGGATCTTGTTGCCAAACGGGTGTCAGTGCCACGCCGTCCTGGTACACACCTGAACTCGGATCTTGGCTGTCAATAAAGATGCCACCATCGAGGAAACCGGTGTTCGGGTTGGTTCGCTGGGGTTCGATAAACGCGCGAAAGTCGGCACCGAACGTCATACCCGTGCCGTCTCCAGGCAATCTTTGGGAGTCGAAAAAGCCGGCGTCAGGGCGAATTGCGACGAAATAATCAAAAGTTTCCGCATTGTTAATGGTTATGCTGGCTCGATCTGGTACGGGCTCGAGATAACCTGTGGGAGGATCGTCATTGGGATCCGACAGATCGCGCCGCACTCCATTGGAGAACCGTAGGCGAATCTTCCACCAAGGGTCTCCACCACCGGGCGGAAATGGCACGTGTTCCCATTCTGCAAGGCCGGGCACAACGTCGTTTCCACCGAATTCTTCGAGATTAGGAAACATGGGACGGTCCGTAATACTGACGCCATCGGTAACTGGTTGAGGCGCATCGAACAGTGCGTTGCCGTTAGTGTCCGCGAATACCCACGCACCGTTGAATGTAACATCCGGACCACTGGCAAAGGCCGCGTTGATGCTACCGGGAGCGTAGATCTCGCTGGTCGAATTTTCCAACATCGTTCGTGGATTAAATCCGCCGTTACCCGGAGGTCCCAACGGATCCGCGCCGACATCAGTAAGTATTAAGTTCACCTCGATCAGCTCTGCGGGCGACGCCAGGTTGGCGCTAACGAATTGGTTGTCGAAATCGCCCTTCACTGCTGAAACACTGTGCGCATCGATTCCCAATAGCGGCGTCCAGTTGTCGAGCGACATCAACCGGCGCATTTCAAGCCATTCGCCCGTCACAAAGTCGACCACTTCACCCGCCACGTCAAAGCGTGGACGTCGGTGCTCGGCCAGTGGCGTATACAGCTTAGTCGGCCAGTTCCATGAGTTTGTTTCTTGGATGCTCCTGGTCTCGCTCAGCGACCCAGTCACATCCAACACGGCAAAACTACTGGCTAAACCCGTTAAGGGGTTGAAGGTTTCGCCATCGAAGAAGTTCGGAGAGTAGGAGTCGATTGGATCGCCATCCATATTGACTAGAAATTGGCCGAAACAATCCAACGCCCGCGCGTGTGTCACCTCATAAGCCAACGTCTGGCCACTTTGCCATATATCGGTTGATCGAAATGCAACGATGTATGAATGGGAATTTGTAGTCGGGCATTCACAAACGTTGTGTATGACATTTTCAAGCTCCGACTCTAAAGCTACACAAGACGTAAGCGGCGGGAATTGAAAACCAAAATTTATCTCGTCTCCCCCGAAGTTTATGGAGCCGAATGGGTTGCTAAAAGGTGTCCATGTGAACATGGGACCAAAGAACGAATTCGAAAAGTAATCGTCGCCGCCTAGCAAGGTGTCAAACGTTCCTGGACCACCCGGTTCGGCTTCCCTGAAAATAGCGAAATCGCGAATTTGGAACGCAAGGCCCAGATCGTTCGTAGAGAACGTATCGTACGGCCTCATCTGGCCATCGTTCCTAATGACGAAATTGAGTTCCGTAAGCGCGCGGTTCGCCTCCATATCCTCGGCCGAATGTCCCATCTCGATGCGAAAGAGCGGAATCCAACTGCTCAAGGGCAAAACCCCGCCGCCTTGCACAATGGAATCAGAAAAATTGATTGTCGCCGAGGGTGGACCTTGTGCATCTGCGGTAGGTGCGAGTGCTGCCAGTCCGAGCGTTACTACAAACGCCAAGCGGATTATTGTGTGCCCCATCTTCAACATTCCAATCCTCCGCCGAGCATAGATCCATCCTTGTGTATGCTGTCCCAATTCTCAAGCGTGCCTTGAAAACGGGTATGAACTAAAACATGCCGATCAGTCTGATCGAATCCTGTGATGTAGTGCACTGGAAATCAGCGCAATACACCCCAACACCCATCTTGTCCCGGGCATGCTCTGGGTACTCTACAGACGGCCCGGAAAAATGAAACAAGCCAGTGCATCAGGATGTCGTTTTTATAGCATATAAGTCTAGTGCTGTCAATAAAGAAGCGTGCTGCAATTCGTGGTGGGGCAGCATGTTAAGCAAAATATTACGTATTCGCAGCCCTGCACTATTCCTAATTTTAGTCAAGTAATTACTATATCGGAGGTGCCCATTTTCACACCCATCTCAAACCAGCGCTCGAACTGCCATTGCGGGAGCCATTTCGCCGTGTTAGAGTAAGCAATAAGACAACCATCCAAAGGATCAATAATATGCGTAAATATGTTCTGTTATTGGCTTTATGCCATATATGCCTCTTATCGTTCGCACAGGACGGACTGGATGGTCGTCGGATCTCGCTGGAGGCGGGTGATCACATGACGCTAAATGCGCCGTTCACCTTACCTTGTGACGAGGACCTCGAACCAAATCGGCAAATCAAGCTGTTTCACGGAGCCACGAGTAAATACTTTCCTGCTACCGTCCGCGATGGGGAGATCACGGTGCTTCCTGAGGGCGCAATGCCGGATTCAAAGCATCAATATTCCCTGCGAATTTTTAATCAGGCCTCCCCTGCGAAGGTTCAAATCCGGGCTGGTTCAGATGCAGATTCGCTGGAAGTTCACATCGATGATGTCCATTTCACGACGTATCACTTCTCCAATGAGAATCGGAAGCCGTTCTTGTGGCCGGTGCTGTCGGACGGAGACGTACCCATAACCCGGGCCTGGCCGATGGGTGAATCAGAGGATAAGACGGATCACCCCCATCATAAATCGTTGTGGTCGGCGTACGGCGAAGTGAATGGCGCGGATTGTTGGGGCGAGGGGAGCAAGGCCGGATATCAGGTTAGCGGTGATGTCACATTTGGTTCGGGGGATGCGTATGGCTGGATCGCCGCGAACAACACGTGGACGGATACCGACAAAAATCCGGTTGTCGATGAATCCCGAGAGTATCGGTTCTACGCGGGCAAACCGAACGCGCGTATTTTCGATGTCGTCGTGACGTTTAACGCGAAGTATGGCGACGTAGAATTTAGCGACACGAAAGAAGGCGGGATCGTCGCGGTGCGCGTGCGTGATCAAATCCGTGCAGACCGTGGCGGAAAGATCACAAACGCAGAAGGTCTACAAGGCGAAAAATACACATGGGGCGTTGCATCACCGTGGTGCGATTACTCGGGTGAGATTGAAGGTGAAGGCCAACACGGCATCACCGTATTCGATCACCCGAAGAATCTGCGACACCCCTCTCGTTGGCATGTCCGCAATTATGGATTGATGGGCGCGAACTGTTTCGGATTGTCGTATTTCACCAAAGGTAAAGGCGATCTAAACGGCGATTACACGATGAAGGCGGACGAGACGTTGACGTTTCGCTATCGCGTCTATGTACATACTGGCGATGTCGAAAAGGCGAAGGTGTCGGATCGTTATGCCGACTACGCTACACCGCCAAAAGTTGCTTGGGTAAAGTAAACCTACTCGACTGCGGTTTTGCGTCGAGATGTTGACGATTGAATGTTTCCCTCCGCCGACAACGCCCATTTGGAAATGGGCGCTACGTAGCTCCCAATTCCGATTGGGAGTTCGGACTTGATTAGCACCTAGTGCTTTATCACTTCTAGAAATGCGGGTTCACGTCACCCTACTAGAAAAACGGGGACAGTCCACGCGTTCCGTTCGTGCCTCACTGCACTTGGGACAGTCCCCATTTTTCCGAGAAGCATATTGGACGTAACAATGATGCGCGGGAAGCACGAAAGTGGTTTTAGCGCTTCGGCACTAACCCTGCGCCGGACGATCCTTTGTACGGCAATTCTTCTGCGAGAATCTTCTTCGCGCGATCATCGCGGTACGCACGAATCTTATCGTGCAACTCCGGTCGCGAGTTTCCAAGAATTGAAGCTGCAAGCAGCGCAGAGTTTGTTGCACCTGCCGTTCCGATTGCCACCGTCGCTACAGGAATGCCGCCGGGCATTTGCACGGTGGACAGCAACGAGTCGAGGCCTTGCAGTTTACTTTCGATGGGCACGCCGATGACGGGCTTGACGGTCTTTGATGCGACTACGCCAGCCAGATGCGCTGCGGCACCTGCGCCTGCGATATACACTTCGCAACCGCCTTCTTCGACTTCTTTGAGGAATTCGGTAAGTGCTTCAGGCGTGCGATGGGCGGACAGCACTCGGCACACATGCGGAATTTCAAATTCATGAAGGGTGTCCGATGCACGACGCATCGTATCCCAATCCGATTTACTGCCCATCACGACCGCCACCAAGGGCGCATCGGCGTTACTCATAGCTCGACCTCCTGTGTTAAAGAGATGCGAGCATACCGGCGGATGACGCGGCGGTCAATCCGTTTCGATGATGGACGTTACCCGGCGAGTTGAGTCTCTTCGGCATCGCCGTAGGATGAAAACCCGTCGCCCAGCGCCGCGAAACGATCCGCATTATGTTCATCACCACGCAAGGTGTAGGCGTAGACTAGATTGTTTGAGACACGGCCCAGAATCTGTTCGGTAGGAGCCGGTTCGTCTAATACGTATTGGATATGGGAAGGCAGTGGACCACCGCCTTTAATCACTTCCGCCCGGGTCATCACGCGACCGCCGTTGAAACAATCGATGTAGACACGGTCGCCTTTGTAGTCAGAGCGTGTAATGAAATAGCCGGGCAGTGCGCACCCACATGCCGTCACTCCCAATCGCCAGCCGAGTAGCATGTACACGCTGCACAAACTAATGGGCAAACCGTAACCCGATTCCATAACATGAATCATATTGCTGTGAAGTGGATCGAAATAGTCGTCCGCTTCGCCGTTGAAGTCTTTGATGACGAATAGGAATCGGCTCATCGAAATCGGGTCGAGTTGGCCGCCCGCTTCCAAATACTCTTCAGCGAGATCATCGAGCAAGTCGCTCAACGTTACCGGCGGGGTCCAGCCATATTGCATACGTGCAATCAGTTCGAGGCCAAACTCGAGCTTCGCCCACGGATCCGGAATGCCGCGCCACGCATACCACGAACGTTGCAACGTCGCGGCTTCGCGCAATTCACGAATCAGCTTGTTCGCACGACTTTGGACCGGCGTCGACATCGACTGGGTCATCTGTTGAATACGCCGTTCCGCCCCGTTACCGAGTCCCAACAGCCGTTCGCGAATATGCGCTTGGACGTTTGGCGAATCATCGTCCAACAGGCTGAGCAAATAGCTCATCGTTTCGTCGTTCATCGGTCGTCCTGACCCCCTTGACCGGCGTATTGGTCCGTGCCGGCTGCTGTATCCCCGTTACGTTTTTGCGGTAGCAAAGGCGCGCGATTCCCCGAGATAGCCTCTGGGATCCACCGCCTTGCCGCGCACCCTCACCTCGTAGTGCAAGTGTGCGCCCGTTGATCGCCCCGTGTTACCGACGCGACCAACCTGTTGGCCTCGCTGAACACGTTCCCCCTCACGAACCGCGCGGCGACTCAAATGCGCGTACCACGTTTCGAGTCCGTTGCCGTGGCTTATCTTCACCAGCTTCCCGTAGCCACCGCGATCCCGGCCACCAAATGTGACCCGGCCCGGTGCCGTCGCGAAAACCGGCGTTCCCTTTGGAGCCGACAAGTCGACTCCGGTATGCGTTCGCCACGTGCCTGCTCGCGGATCCTTCCGCGGACCAAACTCACTCGTGACGGACCATCGCTGAGAAATCGGCCAACGATCCGGCACGGAGCTTGAGCTTCCCCGGCCGGTCGCGCACCCCGTAATGAAGATCAGCAGTACTGCGGCGATCGTAGCGGCCATCCATGGCCACCAACTTCGTCGTTGGTGCTGCTGTTTAGTATCCCCCTTGGCGTACATGGCGTTTGTTCCCTGCGACGTTGCCAATCCCACCGTATCCGTATCGACGCCGAGGTCCCCCCAAAGCGCGACCGAAGACATGCACAGAGCCTGAAGTTTCCAACAGAATCTGCCCATGCTGGTTCACAGTTGACAACAAAAATAGCATTAAGCGATCGTTTTGTCAATAGTTTAATTTGGGCAGGAAAAGGGATTGGGAAGCGACTGCGCGAGGATCACACAGACGGCAGGCCTATCGAGAAGAAAGGCGGTCTACCAGACTGACTCGTATCCGTCTGGCAACAGGTCCCATTGAGGGCCGTAGACGTGTACCTGTTTGGTTTCGCCCTCGTCGTTAATGAGAGGAAGACCGGCCTGAGCCCAGGCTAGAAGGCTGCCGCGCAAATTGCTAGCCTCAAATCCGTCCTCGGCGAGGCGTTTGGCGAATTGTCCGCTGCGGTATCCGATCGTGCAATACGCGACGATTGGCCGGTCTTTAAAGGAGTCGCGCTTACTTTCAAAGTCTGCTTGGGTGATCGCCCCATCAATTCGCGAGACTGCCCATTCCCGAGGTTCCCGCACATCAACAAGGACGATTCTTCCTGCATCGAGCGATTTGGAGAGTTCCGCAGGTTCTACCTCGGGGACATCAGGAAAACCCTTTTGATAGTCGGTGTACATTTTCTCGATGGCTGCGGCGCGTTCGTCAGCGGTGAGATTCGGCGGTTGTGCTTGGCAATGAATCGTTGAAATTCCGACCAAGAGTGCGATCAAGACAGAGGTGATTCGGTTCGATCGTGAAACCGTTTCGCCTGATTTGGATGTAGCATTCATGAGAAGCCTCGGCTGGGTTGTGGTTTGGTGCACGCGCAATCTATCAGACCATGCCAAGTGCTCGCGACTACGTAATTGGTGGACGCATCTCTGTGTCCGTGCCGATTCCCATCGAGGTGTGGACTTAATATCTCTTCTTGCGGTAGAATCCTGAGTCGGTTTTCAATCAGGAAATCGGCATTGTGGCGGTGTAGCTCAGTTGGTTAGAGCAGGGGAATCATAATCCCAAGGTCCGCGGTTCAAATCCGTGCACCGCTACCAATTTTTCCCTATCGGGGACCATTCCCGTGTCCGAACAAACTGCCATGATCGTCGACTGCGTTCGGGACACCATCTCCGCCCATAGAATGCTTTCACCGGGTATTCGGGTGTTAGTTGCTATATCCGGCGGTCCGGATTCGGTCGCCCTCCTCCATATTCTGCGTGTGCTGGGCTATGACGTGGTCGCCGCTCATCTCGACCACATGACTCGCGATGGCGAGAGTAGCATTGACGCGGATTTCGTCGAAGCGCTCGCTAGTAGTATGGAAATTCCCTTCGTGAGCGAACGCCGTCCAGTCGAATCGGAAGCTGCGGCGAGTCCTGAATCATTCGAACAGACGGCTCGAACGGCGCGTTACTCATTTTTTGCCAATGCCGCAAAAGCGCACAACTGCGCCGCGATTGCGACCGGACACAATTCCAACGACGTGGCTGAAACGGTGCTTTGGCGAATGGTGCGCGGGACTTCTGTCGATGGTATTGCGAGTATTCCGCCCGTACGATTGCTGGGCACGGCGAAAGTCGTACGCCCGCTGATCGATTGCACGCGCGCCGAAATTGAGGATTACCTTTCCAGTCACTCCATCGCGTTTCGAACGGATGCGAGTAATGAAGACAGGCGATTCGTACGTAATCGGATCCGCCATGAACTCATTCCGATGTTGGAGCGTGATTACAATCCGAAAGTGCGTGACGCCCTAGTCAGACTCGCAACACTCGCGAGAGACGATGCCGCCTTATTGGCAGAAATCGTCGATCCATTTCTTGAAAGTTGTATGACAGAAGATGGTGGCCTCGACCGGAAATGCTTCGCAGACGCTTCGGAAGCGATGCAGCGTCGTGTGTTTCAGGCCTTCGCCCAACACGCAGGCGTCGATCCGTCGTTCGAGCGCACCGAAGTCGCACGTGAGTTCATCGTTACTGGACGCACCGGCGCGCGTTTGGACCTCGGTGGATCGCGGCTTATCAATACACGCACGACGACGCGATTCGAACGAGAGTGCATTGCGGAGGAACTTGAAGTCATGCCTGTTCCTGGCGAGGTTATTGCCCTGGGCAAGCACTTCGTCGCACGAATCCTCGGCGGATCGCCAGCGGAATCATTGGCGACTTATTGTTCTGCGTCGCGTCAGGTGTTCGATGGGGATATACTCGGTGATACTGTATGCATTCGAGCGCGGCGGCCAGGCGATCGATTCACGCCGCTGGGTATGAAGGGGAGTCGAAAACTGCAGGACTACTTTGTCGACAATGGCACGTCACGAGATGACCGCGATCATATCCCTATCGTCGTCGCGAACGGCGCGATCGCATGGATCGTCGGTGGCGCGATGGACGGACGGTTCGCGGTCAGCAAATCCACGCGCACATTCGTAACGCTGGAAGTGACTAATGCGACCGAGTGACACCCCGTTAATCGACGCGTTCACGATTCGGAAACGGGTCAACGAAATCGCCGCAGAAATCTCGCGGGACTATGCGGATCGCAATCTAACGATGCTCATCGTACTCAAAGGCGGCGTCGTATTCGGAGCAGACCTCTGTCGCTCAATCGATATCCCGGTACGCGCCGAATTTGTTCGCGCTTCCAGTTATGTCGGCACCAAATCGACCGGTGAGCCCACCATCCAATTCCTATTCGACGACAAACTCGAAGGTCGAAATATCCTTGTAGTCGAAGACATTCTCGATACAGGACGTACCACGTCAACCCTCATAAAAAAACTAGCACCAATGCAACCCGCCTCGGTCGAACTCTGTGTCTTTCTCAATAAACCCGTACGCCGTGAAGTCGAAGTACCGGTCAATTACTCGGGCTACACGCTAGGCGACCGCTTCGTCGTCGGCTACGGACTCGACTACGATCAGCAATATCGAAACCTACCGGCGATATACGATCTAGTTGATTGAGGCCAACTCAACGGTACGAATTAGTCTCACAAGACCGTGCCATCTCTACATTTAATCGCCCAGCGAACATCTGATTCCGTAAGCTCACCCTTGTGAGTGTCGATATATTGTTGTACCACTCTTGCACTTTCAGAATGACAGATGTGACCCAGTCCGTGAAGGGCGCACGTACTACTCTGTGCTTCAGAGATGGAAAGTACGCGCTCAAGCGTATCGAGCAGCTCGTCATGAATCCTAACAGCATCTTCCGTTGGCGGATTGAAAGGTGCTCTCTCGAAATACGCATGGTGCGTACAGAACGATCCGCAGACGATGTCCCACCACATATAGAAAGTGTCTGTTTCATCTAAACAACCGGGAGTTTTCGCGACTATTTCGGAGAATGGCCTGTACATGCTTGCGATACAAGATTCTCGTGGCGCGACTGCGAGTTCAGGATCAGTAACGAGGTCACTTATCCAAAATGGATCACAAAGAGATTTCCAAATGCTTTCGTCGATCTGCTTCAGTGAATACTCGCCTATTGGATCGTGCATTGAACGGCAGAATCGCTCGAAGTAGCCCACGAGAACTAGAGGTCTGGCGGAATCGATATCTACGTTTTCGCAATCATCTTTGGTAGATTCAAGTGAAAACGCCAGCCATTCCTCATATGGTCTTATAGAATAATCGGCGCACATTTCGCGGAGTTCCTATCGTTCTACTCGTACTTTTGCGCACGTTCGCTCGATGGTCGCGAGAAGACCTTCGGTCGGCCGAATGGTCCGGTCAGAAGACCGGCCACAACTCACATAACCGTTCTTCTTTGTTACTTTCTTCTTTTGCAAGAAGAAAGTAAGAAGTCCCTTTAGCCAAGCACTTTCCTACAGACGTCATTCAACAGTTTCCCGTCGACTGTATCGCCGAGTTCTTTTTTCATCGCACCAGTGAGTTTTCCCGCGTGATTGACATCCGGATTGTCAGCGAGATACGCGCGCACTTTCGCCTCTACGTCTTCTTCCGATAATTGTTTCGGGAGGAACTCTTCGATGATCCCGATTTCATTTTCTGCGGCGACGGCTTCCTCTTCCTTGCCGTGTTCACGGAACAGGTCGATGCTTTGCCGGCGTTTACGTACTTCCGTCCGCAACACTTGGACTGCGGCGTCATCCGAGATTTCGGTTCCCGATTCTTTTTCTTTGAGCAGGATCGCGCCTTTCACCATACGCAAGCATTCCAACCGGAACTGCTCCCGCGCTTTCATCGCGTTTTTGATGTGGTCCTGCACGTCATTACGAATGCTCATTGAAAAACCTCTTGTGGGTTGGATACGTCAGCAAAGGCTAAACCTTGCCGACTTTATGCGCAGTTCGGATCGAATCTACACAACGTCAGAAAGTAGTCATTCGTGACCATTCTCTATTCAGCGTTGATACTAACTCGGATAGTGAACATGTCGGATGTACAACTGCCGTGTGATCGCGTGCATTGTAACCAAGTGTAGCGCAAGATGTTAAGCGAACAGCATTCGCTGGTATTAAACTTGCGCTTAATCCTCACAGCTGTGGTTAAAGATAGTGGCCTCCGGCGGCCTTGACGTCGCCGGAGCGCCCGGAGAAAGGGGAATGATGAAGACGCAGACCCGAAACACGATTCACGATTGCGCCATCGACACGTTACGCGAAATGAGCGAAATCCTTCAGGCGCTGGACATGGAATTGGACGACGCAGACGAAGGATGCGGAGCAGTCCGGCCTGAACGGCTCGCCGTCCTCGGCGATGAACTCCGCGCGAATCATCAGTTTCTCCTCGCACTCACGACGCATTCCTCTCATATGAGCTCTACCCTCACCGGGTTGAACTAATAAACCTCCTTCAACGCGATTTTGCCGAACAGCTGCTGTGTGGCGGTTGTTCGGCATTTTCGTGTCTGGGCATTTGCCTGTGCAATTCCTGCGCTCCAGTTTTGCCTAATCTGCATCGTCGTAATTCCTCAGCAAAGAAAAACCACACGATTTTGAATAGCTCCGCAAAGTATTCCCGACCATCTCCAGCCCTACGGTTGCGCTCCAACGTAACCGACATCGGGAGATGGAGCTATGGAAGAACGTACACGCGCTGATCGGCATGAATCACTACTGAGCCCCGAAATCATGTGGTCATTCCGCATCGAGCAATCCGCATGGCACGAAACCAAAGCGGATGTCGACGTGGCCATCGCTTGGGGGCGAAGAAAGGCCGTACTACTCGCATGGGTCCGCGAACAAATGCACATCGCACTGACCGCGCGTGAACGGCATTGCCTCGAACTTTATTACTTCCGAGGCCTCACCTACCGCGAAGCCGGTGCCGCCACCGGCACTAATGCGTCGTCCGTCTACCGCGCGGTACAACGGTCAATACGAAAGCTGAGGAAGGCAGCTAAAGAACTCAATATGACACTATGACGCGATGGACCCCGCATACCATACTCCGTTTTGGGATGCGAAGATTGTTACTACGAGCGAAGCAGCTAATTTGAGAGATTGCCACAGTCGCCACCGCATCCGCTTCGCGGCTAGCTAGGCTCCTCGCAATGACGGTGAGGCGGGCGACGTGGAAAACACTCTTGATTCTATTGGACAAACCAATCAGCGTGAATCCGTTACATCCGCGTTATCCGCGTAACTATTCCTTTGCCAACAAGTCCCGCGCACGTTCAAGCAGCGGGACCATCGACTTTCGCGTTTCTTCCCAGATGGGATCGTCGCGTTTACCGCGGCGGTGGAGCATGAGGTTAAAGCCAGAGATGATGGCGAATTTGTAGGCGGCGAGGGCGCGGTACCATGCGATGTCGGCCAGGGATTCGCCATAGGCCTCCGTGTACATCGCCACCATGCCTTCGGCCGGCGGCATGATGCCGACGCCGCCGTGGGGTCCGTGCCAGGCGTCGGCGTCGCAGAATGTTGCTATCCAACCGACATCGTTAAGTGTCGCGCCAATGCCGACGAGTTCCCAGTCGATGACCGCGATTAGTGTTTTGTCCGGTGAATAAAAGAGGTTGGACCATTGAAAGTCGCCGTGAAAAATTCCGACAGGTGCATCTGTTGGAATACGGTTTAGCAACGTCTCACGCACCTCGGGCACCAGGCCAAGGTCTTGCGGCTCTGCCGCTTTTTCGACAAAACGGTCCCAGCGCGTAACGTCATCTTCAAACGGTATCGGCGGGCCGAGTGCTTCGGCCCGATGCCAATCAACTTTATGTAAGTTTGCGAGCGCGGTCATGGCTTGTTGCCCCATCGCACGACGAGTTTCTTCCGCGACATTGGTAATAGCATCACGGCCCTCAAGCCGTAGGACATCGCCTTCGAGCATGGGGACCACGAAATACGGACAGTCAAACCACTGCAAGTCGTCGCCCGACCATTTCACGGAACAGTGAGGCACGTCCGTTCCGTCGAGTGCATTGAGAACAGCGACCTGTCGCAACACATCCGCCGTACCCCGCCATTTCACATTCGGCGGCGGCATCCGAAGGACGAGATGCTCGTCCGTGTCGTTCCGCGTAATGGTGAAGCCGAATGAAAATCCGGCATGCCCAGGCATTTTGGTGACGTTCGAAACAGTGACGGTGTCGTCCGCGCACATCGCACGGGCGAAGGGTGTGAGTCGTTTTGAGAGGTCCTCTAATTCCACGGAACTACGCGCGACGAATCGTCAGCCCGCCATCGACCGGCAGTGCAACACCCGTAATAAACGAGGCCGCTGGTAACACCAGACTCAAGACCGTATGCGCGATTTCCTCGGGGTAGCCGTATCGGCGTAGCGCTGTGCGGCGGCGGGCGTATTCTTCTTTTTGCTCTTCTGGAATCGCTTCCGTCATCCCCGTACGAATTGGGCCCGGGCATATGCAGTTGACGGTGATGCCTTCTTTGCCGAGCTCTACGGCTAGTCCGCGTGTGAGACCTACGACGCCGTGCTTCACCGCGATGTAGGCGGTGTTGCCCGGCGTTGCACCGAGCCCTTCGGTCGATGCGATGTTCACGATACGTGGATTTTTCGTCGCTCGGAGATAGGGCAATGCGGCGCGAACCATTCGTTGGTGTGCAGATAACATCACAGCGACGCTCTTGTCCCAGTAGTCGTCATAGACTTTGTCATCGATGCGGGCAATCAACGCGACGCCGGCGTTATTCACCAAGATATCCAAGCGACCATAGTGTTCGGCGACTTCGGTCACCACGGACGGAATTGATTTGGCGTCGGACACGTCGAGTTTCCACGCGCGCGCTTCACCACCCGCCTCGTCGATTTCGGTGGCAACCGCTTGCGCGCCCTCCTCGTTCACATCCGTGACCGCAATACGGGCTCCGGCGTCGGCCAGGACATGCGCCGTAGCGCGGCCCATGCCGCTCGATGCACCCGTCACCAACGCGGTTAGCCCCTCAATCGATCGACTCAACTCTCGTACTTCGTCCAATGGATACTCCTCCGGTGCGCTCCGTTCATTCGGAGATGAGCAGCATAACACGGGCAAAGGGGATCTGAAATCGGATGGACAACAAGGAGGTCAGGCCGCCACAATGCCATCTTGAGCGGCAGATAGATTGGGAGCAAGACGTGATGATGAGACGGCGTTCATTTTTGAAAAGCGCGGCAGCGGCTTCGGCGGCGGGACTCGTGGCGTCATCCGGCATGGCGCAGGCTGCGCGGAAGCGCAACGTGGTGTTGTTCGTGACGGACGATCAGGGCACGGACCACGCGGGGTGTTACGGCGCTGATTGGTTGCGGACGCCGGGATTCGATCGCGTGGCGGAAAATGGTGTGCGAATGAACAATGCGTTCTGTACGACGCCATCGTGTAGCGCGAGCCGTTCGGTAATTCTTACAGGCATGCACAACCACGCCAACGGTCAATACGGCCACGAACATAGCGTCCATCACTTCAAGTCGTTTGAGGATGTCAAAGGATTGCCGGTGTTATTGAGCGAGGCCGGTTATCGAACGATGTCGGCGGGTAAGTATCACGTCGCGCCGGAATCGACGTACCGATTTGACCATCGCGTAGGCGGCAAATCGCCGGAAGAAATGGCGACGAAGTGCCGCGACTTTATGGCGGCGGACGATGAAGACCCGTTCTTCCTCTATTTCTGCACGAGCGAACCACATCGCCCGTTTCGGCGCGGCGATGCAACACCCGTATCACCGGACGACGTAGAAGTGCCGGACTATCTTCCCGACATTCCCGAATGCCGCGAGGAACTCGCGCAATACGCGATGTCGCTCGAACGCGCGGACAAGGGACTGGTTTCGATTCTCAACACACTTAAAGAAACCGGCCATTGGGATGACACGTTAATCATCGCGATTTCGGACAACGGTATTGCGTTCCCCGGCGCGAAAACGGCGATGTATGAACCGGGCGTTCGTCTCCCCTGCGCGATGCGGAATCCAATGGGGGACGCGCGAAACGATGAGTGCAACGCATTGGTTACGTGGGCCGATATCACGCCCACGATTCTCGATTATGCGGGTGTGGCGGTAGGACGGAAACAATTTCATGGCCGATCGTTTCTGGGTGCCGTCGAAGAAGAGAATCCATCGGGCTGGGACGAGGTATATCTATCGCACACATTTCACGAAGTCACGATGTACTACCCCGTGCGCGTCGTGCGGGAACGCAAATACAAACTTACATGGAACATCGCGCACGCGCTCGCGTTTCCGTTCGCCTCGGACTTGTACGCTTCGCCTACGTGGCAAGCCGTGCTGAGAAACGGTAGCGAACACTACGGCAAGCGCACCGTCGATGCGTACCTGCACCGACCGAAGTTCGAACTCTACGATTTGGAAAACGATCCGGACGAACTCCACAACCTCGCCGAAGATTCGGCGCACGCGAAAACCCTCGCGCGCATGCAGGCGAAGTTGAAAGCGTTTCAAGAGCGCACGAAAGATCCCTGGTTACTGAAATGGGAGTATGAGTAGGCCATTTTTATTTCCAGATATTAGGCGAATCCTGTTACACCGATCACCCAACGTCGTTCCCGCAAAAGCGGGAATCCAGAGGCATAGCAGTTTATCGCGCCGTTTCACTGGGTCCCCGCCTTCGCGGGGATGACGTTGGAGAAGTTGCTCGCCTTACCGCTCCACGCTTTTGAAAGGTCCGCGTCGCGGTAATGATGATCAAATCTTGCTTTTTACTCCAACCCAGTCGGTGCGCCGTCGATGCTGGTTCGGTTTTTCTTATTGCGGTACTCGACCAATCCGTCCGGTCCTTGTTTCTCCGCCCACTTCACTAGTTTCTGTCGATGTTCGACAAAATCGTAGCGGGGCACGGCGAAGCCGCATGAAGTTTGCACGCTGTTGATGTTGGCGACGACGATCTGCCGCGCGCCCGGCAATACCTCGAACTTGGGAGCGAGCTCTTCCCAGCGCGGCGTACCCGGACGGATGATTTCACCGTGAGCGTACAAGCGCAGAATGATCGGCTCCTGTTCGAAGCCGCACATCATGATCGTGATGCGACCGTTATCGAGGATGTGCGCGGAGGTCTCGTTGCCGCTGCCCGTGAGATCGAGATAAGCGACGGTCGACGCGTCGAGACAACGAAAAGTGTCCATGCCCTTGGGCGATAAGTTGATCCGGCCATTCGCCGGTGCGGAGGCAACGAAAAACATGTGCTGCTGCTCAATGAACCGGATAAGCGCGTCGGTAAGTGAGTCAAAGAATTTTGCCATATCTGTCCAAATCCTTATTGAGAGTGTATGGCGGTGACTATACCCCTTATTCAATGCGCATTCAGGCGAATTTCCATTTGCTCCACACAAAGATATGTGTGATACTTTGTGTGGAGGTAGCGCAAATGGCCACGAATCTGGAACTGGATGATGCCCTGATCGAAAAAGCCGTCGAATTGGGTGGACACCGCACAAAGAAAGCCGCAGTCAATCAGGCGCTCACGGAGTACATTCAGTATTTAGAACAGCAAGGGATCCTTGTGCTTTTTGGTACGGTCGACTATGACCAAGGCCATGACTACAAGAAGCAACGCAAACGTCAATGAATGTGTTGGTGGACACAAGTGTGTGGTCACTGGCGCTTCGCCGGACGCAAGGGAAACCTGCCGCTGAAGTGGGGGAGCTTACTTCCCTCATCGCGGCTCACCGCGTACGGATTATTGGGCCGATTCGACAGGAGCTGCTGAGCGGAATCCGCGATGAAGCATCATTCGACGTTCTTGAGCAAAACTTAGCCGCGTATCCGGATATCGCACTGGATACGGCGGACTACGTGGACGCGGCGCGTTACTTCGATGTTTGCCGAACGAAGGGCGTGCAGGGCTCGAACACTGATTTTCTGATTTGTGCGGTTGCCAGCCGCCGCGATTTCGCAATATTCACGACAGACAAGGATTTCATTCGCTTCGCAAAGCATGTACCCATTCGTCTGTTCGGAGGCAAGCCGGTTTAGGACCGCCCCGTTGATTTACCGCTCGGCACGTTCTACCATTCTCCGATTGTCCCCGAAGCCAACCCAGGATTGTGAGCACCTATGAAAGCCGTCGTTATTCCCGAACGCAATACCATCACTGTTCAAGAAGTAGAGCTTGCATCGCCGAAGGCAGGCGAAGTGAAAGTGAAGATGGCGGCGGTCGGTGTTTGCCATTCCGATTTATCTGTCATCAACGGCACCATCCCGACCCCGACCCCACTCGTCATCGGCCATGAGGGTGCGGGCGTTGTAGAAGAAGTGGGCGATGGCGTCACCAACGTCAAGCCAGGCGATCACGTCGTGTTATCGTTCGTGCCGTTTTGCAAAGAATGCTATTTCTGCCTTCGCGGGCAACCCTTCCTATGCGAGGCGGCGGGGCCGTTGAATATGGCGCGGCAATTGGACGGCACATCGCGCGTGACGTTGAATGGTGAAGAAATTGGTGTGATGTGCGGGTTGGGGTGCATGGCCCCATACGCCGTCGTCCCAAGCATCAGCATCGTGCCGATTGCAGAAGACATTTCATTGCAAGCCGCTGCGCTCGTCGGGTGCGGCGTGACGACAGGCGTTGGTGCGGCGCTAAACACGGCGAAAGTCGAAGCGGGGTCCAGCGTCGCGGTGTTCGGGTGTGGCGGCATCGGCATCTCGGCGATTCAAGGCGCGCGTGTCGCAGGGGCCGAAAAGATAATCGCGGTCGATTTAGATCCGGGCAAACTGGAAATGGCCAAACAATTCGGCGCGACCGATGTCTTAGTGACCGACGAGACCATTGTGAAAAGTATCCGCAAACTCACCGACGGCAAAGGCGTCGACTACGCCTTCGAAGCCATCGGTGTCGGTTCTGTAATGGAAGCGGCCAGCGCCGCCACCCGCGCAGGCGGCACAACAGTATTGGTCGGCATCGGCAAACGAAAAGATCAAATGGCAATCAATGCCTTTTCATTTCCACTGCAAGCAAAGAAAGTCTGCGGGTGTATGTACGGCAGCGCCAATCCCCCCGAAGATTTCCCGCGCATGCTCGACCTCTACCAATCCGGCAAACTCGATCTCGACAACATGATCACCAAGACTTACACCATCGACGAAGCCGCTGAAGCTTTTGATGATCTAGAACAAGGCAAAAACGCCCGCGGCGTGATTGTGTTCGATTAGCTCGGAATTGAGAACTCATCCGCGAATACAACGAACCCATCGGTATTGTCAGTGCGGAGATGAATAATTTTCTGATACTCCGGGGAATCGTACCAGCCCTGTAACGCTTCGCGCGTCGGGAATTCCAAGACGATTGTTATCGTCCCGGAGTTGCCTTCCATTCCGGTGCTACCAGGACCAGCGACCAGAATCTTTCCGCCGTGGGACATGATCGTGGGGACGACCGCTGCAATGTAAGCGTCGTAGCCTTCTTGGTTCGTGACGTTGTAATTCGCGACGAGATAGCTTGCCATGTTGGAGTCCTTATTCGTTGTCGTTTGGATAGTTCAACAGTATCTAGAAAATGGCAACCGGTTCAATGCTCCTACGCCGCAACACCGCGCTAATTCCCAATCGCTTCTCGTCCGATCAGCCAGAACTGAAACACAAGAACGGCGCTGCACGAGAAAAATCCAAGAAACGGCAACCATCGGGGAACGGTAAATCCCTCGTGGTTTTGGGCATCGGCTTGGCCTTTGACGCGCCAAAGCGAGAGGTTCACGATGGCGAAAATGGCGAGGATTATGGTGCTGGTGGCCTTGGCGAGGGCGGTGAGCGGGAAGAAGATCGCAAGCAATAGGATAACGACGGTCATCGCGGCGGTCCCATAGAGCGGGGTTTGTGTCTTTGGGTGGAGGATGCCAAACCAGGCCGGCGCGCGGCCTTTGGCCGCCATGCCGTAGGCGACGCGGGACGCCATGATAATTTGGACGAGCGCGCCGTTGAGCCCCGTGAGCAGGCTGACGATGCCGATACCTGTGGTGGAATACCAGCCGTGACCTTCGACGAGACGTGCGACGGGCGTTCCCGCTTCTGCGAGTTCGGAGGGCGAGACCATGCGCACGGCGGCAATAGACACGAAAATGTACAGCACGGTCGTTACAATGATCGAGACCAAAATCGCGATGGGCAGAGTTGTCCGAACGTCTTTGACTTCTTCGGCCATGTTGACCATGTCCTCGAAACCAATAAATGCGTAGAACGCGAGGAAGGCTCCCGCGAATATCCCAACCCAAGCATCCGCCGATGCGCCCGGCAAGAACGATTGCCAGTCTGCGGGTGCGGCGGCAAGTTCATGCCGTCCGACGTATAACACGAACCCGAGCGCGCCAACTTCTATGACAGTAATGATTGCGACGAGAACGACAGATTGACCAACGCCCCACGCGGCGACGAGTCCCATGGTGATCACGAGCAAGGCAATAGACGTGCGTGGCGGCACGGCAGCGAAGTCTTGCAAAAAACCGATCGTAGCCACGGCTAGCGTCGATGCGGAAACGATGCCGGTGAGGATCACGGTCCAGCCCACGATGCCGGACAGTGGACCGTTGCGAAACCCTTCGTAAACGTAGTGCGCTGCGCCAGCACTCAAGGGAAATCGGGACGACAATTCGGCAAAGGAAAACGCGGTCACCATCGCTACACCGCCCGAAGCGGCCAACGCGATGGGCGCAGCGTATCCCGCTTCACCCGCCACTTTGCCAAGCAGCGCGTAAAACCCACCGCCCACCATCGTGCCGACACCGTAGAAGATCAGCATCGGTAAGCTGATGGATCGTTTTAGCGCGACATCGTCGACCATAACACCATGAGAATACCCGTTAGCCCATGGAAACGGCAGCGCCCGCTATTAGAGGTGGACCCGCAAGATCGGGGCGCACCGATTGAGTCGGTTGTCTACGCCGTCGCGGGTTCCGTGTACCTTGCTTTCGTGTCTTCCAGTGTAATCGGCGTGTAATCGCCCGCGTGGCCGGCTTGGCCGAATGCGAGCATACGAGCCTTATACATTTCCGACGCTGCGGCACGTGCGGGCACGAGGTAATCACGCGGGTCGAATTTTGCTGGATTTTCGTGGAGGTACTTACGAATGGCACCGGTCATCGCGAGGCGCATATCGGTATCGACATTGACCTTGCGGACGCCGTGCTTTATTCCGTCTTGAATTTGGTCAACGGGGATGCCGTACGTGTCGGGCATGCCGCCGCCGTATTGGTTAATAAGGTCGACAAGTTCCTTCGGGACCGAACTGGAGCCGTGCATTACGATATGGCAATTCGGCATGTTCGCGTGGATAGCGTGGATCGTTTCCATGGCAAGCGCGGGCGGCAACATTTCACCTGTCTTTGGGTCCTTGCGCAACGACTTATACGCACCGTGACTCGTGCCGATGGCAACGGCCAATGCATCGATACCGGTCTTCTCCACGAAATCGCTGGCTTCGTCCGGGTCGGTGAGGTGGTCGGTGTCGTCGGCAGAGATGCCTGCACCATGGCCGTCTTCGATCCCGCCGAGACATCCCAACTCTCCTTCCACCGTAACACCTGCCGGATGCGCAATTTCAACAACGCGGCGGGTAACGTCGACATTTTTCTCGTAACTGTTCGGGGTCTTACCGTCTTCATCAAGCGATCCGTCCATCATCACAGACGTGAAGCCGAGTTCGATGGCATCCTTGCACGTTTCAACGGAATTACCGTGATCCAAATGCAATGCGATCGGGAGATCCGGATTCAATTCGACGGCTGCGTCAACAAGCCGACGCAGGTATAAGCGATTCGCATACTTCAATGCACCACGACTAACCTGCATGATGACCGGACTCTTGGTCTCGTCAGCCGCCTGCATGATCGCCTGAATCTGTTCCATGTTGTTGATGTTAAAAGCGCCGACGCCATAACCGCCTTTGGCGGCCTCGTCGAGAATCTGAAGCATAGGTACCAGTGGCATTATTCTTGTCCTTCTTGAAGTGGATTTTTGGGCGGAGCCATGCCGTATACGAACACATGGGCGAATCGCAGTATAGCGTATGGGGCGACCTGATGGAAGATTGGCGGTTAAATCCGGGCCTATTGAGTGCTATACTACGACCCAATCCGTTCTGCGCAGGTCACTTGTGCATTATTTCCAGGAGTAGAAAATGGCTGCCATCGCCACATCCCGATCAGATACTGAACGCCTGTTGGGCGCAGATGCTGAGTCGTTGCTCTCGCATGTTTGTGAGACGATTCCAAAGGACGGATTGCATTTACCGGGACCGGATTTCATTGACCGGGTGTGGTCGCAGTCCGACCGGTCGAATCGGGTGATCGGGAATTTGCATCGACTTTATAACACGGGTCGGATGGCAGGCACGGGGTATATAGCGATTTTGCCGGTCGATCAGGGCGTGGAACTTTCAGCGGGATCGTCCTTTGCGAAAAATCCCGCGTACTTCGATCCGGAAGCGATTTGTGAACTGGCGATGGAAGGCGGGTGTAGCGCGTTGGCGACGTCGTTTGGCGTGCTCGGAATCGTAGCGCGGAAATACGCGCACAAGATGCCGTTCGTCGTGAAGATTACGCATAATGAACTGGTAACGTATCCGAATAAACAGGAACACCACATGTACGGGACCGTTCGACAGGCCCATGACATGGGCGCAGCAGCGGTGGCCGCGACGATCTTTTTTGGGTCGGCAGACGCAACGCGTCAAATCACTGAAGTGGCAAATGCGTTCGCGACCGCACATGAATTGGGCATGGCCACGATCCTATGGTGTTACTTGGACAACAAGGCGTTTGTTAGGGACAAAGACTATCACGTGTCTGCCGACTTGACGGGCCAGGCGAACTACATGGGCGCAGCGGTTCATGCGGATATCGTGAAGCAAAAGCTACCGGAATTTACGGGCGCATATCCAGCGATGAACACAAACGGCGAAGTGTACGGCGATTATGACGAACGGATGTATACCGAACTGTGCAGCGATCACCCCATCGATTTGTGCCGGTATCAAGTCGCGAATGGATATATGGGTCGAGTCGGTCTTATCAACTCGGGCGGCCCATCAGAAGGTGAGAACGACCTCGAACAAGTCGTACGGACAGCGGTCATCAACAAGCGCGCAGGCGGTATGGGGCTCATCTGCGGACGTAAAGCCTTTCAGCGCCCGAGGAAGGAAGGGGTCGCATTGCTACACGCGATTCAGGATGTGTATCTGGATGACCGAATTACGATTGCTTAGAGGTAGAACCGCCAAGAGCGCCAAGAAATTTACGAGGATGCTACCGTGTTTCCTCAATACACCGATGACTTACCAATGAATTCGATGGAGTGAACATGAAGATTATTTTGGCAAAACCGCGTGGTTTTTGTGCTGGTGTGGAACGGGCGATTAAGTGTGTGGAGGAATCGCTGGATCGGTATGGGGCCCCGGTGTATGTCCTGAACGATATTGTGCACAACAAACACGTCGTCGATGAATTGCGTGATCGAGGCGCGGTGTTCGTCAAAGAATTGAGCGAAGTGCCGGAAGGTTCCCGGTTGCTATTCAGCGCACACGGCGTTGGCCCGGAACGATACGCCCATGCGGACAAGTATCAGATGGAAGTGATCGACGCGACGTGTCCGCTGGTGGAAAAAGTCCATAACGAAGCGCGCCGGTTTGCGGCCAATGACTACACCATCATCCTCATCGGCGAAGACGGTCACGACGAAACCGTCGGCACGATGGGCTGGGCACCGGAGAATATTCGCTTGGTGTTCACCTCGGAAGACGTAGATAAATTGGAAGTACCCAACCCGGATCACGTTTCGTACATCACCCAAACGACGTTGAGTGTTCAAGACTGCGACCGGGTCGTCAAGAAACTGAGAGAGAAATATCCGAATATCCAAGGACCGCCCAAGTCGGACATCTGTTACGCCACATCCAATCGGCAGGCAGCCGTCGCGGCGTTGTCACCGGAAGTCGATCTGGTCCTCGTAGTGGGTGATCGAGAAAGCGCAAACTCCAACCGGCTCGCCGAGATCTGTCGAACGGAAGGCAAGCCCGCCCAACTCATCAGCCACGCCGCCGCCATCGATGAAGCGTGGCTCGACGGCATGGAGTCGATCTTACTCACAGCCGGGGCCTCTGCTCCTGAATTGCTCGTACAAGGTGTAGTCGACTGGTTCCGCGCACGTGGCCCCGTCGAAGTGGAAGAACGCGAAGTGATGATGGAAGACGTTCACTTCAAACTTCCGCGCGAGCTATCGGTCTAGTTTCGCAAGAAACGAAACGGTGCGGCGGAAGGACAGCCGCCGCACCGCTGTATCCTTTCGCGCCTCGCCAACGGCATCTGGGTTAGAAGCCCTGCGGGTCGTTGCAGGCCATGCCACGGTAAATGGGCGCGGAGGAATCTAAGTTCTAATACCCAAGTACAGGAAAAACCGGCCAAGGTTTCATGTCCGTACACATCCGTGAGCGCGCGTAGCCGCCTATGCTATGATTTACGGCCTAGTCGGGCCGTTTGTTGATGCATTACCCCGTGCTGCCTTTAGTCAATTTGCACCCCTTTCAACCCTCTGGAGCTCTCCCCTAAGTCATGAAAGAACAACAACTTATCATTGGTCTACCAGCTGGTTCTTTGGCGGACCCCAATCGGGGCGGCAGCCTGGCCAATCTGTTGGACGACGCTGGATTTCCGAGCAAGGGCTACGACCGGGGCGGACCGAGTTCGTTCCCGGTGACGCCATTCTTGGTGGGGTGGGACGGTCGGCCGCAGGAATTTGGGGCGCAGTTGTCGTTGGGCGAAGTGGATATCGCTATTGGTGGCGACGATTGGGTGCAAGAGCGACGGCTGGAATTTAAGTATGAATATGCGTCGGAGATTGAGCTGCAAAAGGTGTTGCCGCTAAAACGTGGCTCCGTCCGGATTGTCATTATCGCTCGTCCGAACGCCGATGGATCCACGCCGGAATGTGATGCATGGCTCGCGGCGATGCTGAAGGAAAAACCGCTGGTATCCATGGTCTCGGAGATGCCGTATATCGCGTTGAGTTGGTTTCGCGAAAAAGCAGCGGCACTTGGTTTTGGTGATTCGCATAATGATTTCTCGGTGCAGAAGTTTAAGACGCCGCCTAAGATCGATAAAGGAATCGTGATTTACGAAACGTGGGGAAAGACCGAAGCGAAGGTGTTGAATGAATCCGTCGATTTCGGTTTAGAGATCACGCAGACCGGTAGCGCGTTACGCAATTATGGCCTTGTGATTGTGGACGACGTCATGCGATCAGACGCGGGCGTTTGGGCGAATCCGACGTTGCGGGACAATCCGGAAAAATATGACCTTGCACGGATGTTTCTGCTGAACCTCTACGGCGCCATTCATGCCGAGAACAAAGTCTTAATGTTTTTCAATGCGAAACGTGAACAGCAAGACATCATCGTAAAATATCTTGGTGACAATCGGTTGTTCGGCGATGAGCCGACGATCAACGAAGGCATCAATTTTATCGAGTTCAGCATTCAACTCGATGCTGCGAGTAAGGATCTGCCAATAGCAAAAGTGCGGTACGAGTTGGCAAAGCTAGGCGCGACGGCAATCGAGACGATACCCCTTGAATCCTCGATTCCAGGGCTGGACGTTATCGATTTCTAGCGCACAACCGGGGGCCAAGTCCCATCTTGGCCGGTTTCGAACGGGAGGGATGCGCTCCTGCGCGTCCGAGGCCAAGGCGGAGCTTGGCCCTCCCGTGAACGATCCGTGCAATTGACGTGAGGTCCTACTGGCTCGTCTTCACGACGACGCACGCCGCCAACATATCATGCAACGTCTGTTTCTTGTCTGTGAAGAGCGCCATGAAATAGCCAATGAGGCAAATCATCCCGGAGAGTATTTTTCCAAAGTGTCGGCCGGTGGCCCGCAAAAACGAAATTGGATACCCGTCCATATCGAGGACTTGAATGCCGACCGTGCGTTTGCCGATGGTGGCCATTTTCATGCTCGATTCTTGCCGGGCGTAGTAGAGCCATGGGACTGCGATCATAAATCCATTCAAGATTAGTCCCAAGAGCGATACGATACTGTTCCCCGTGCTCGATCCTTGAAACATGCTCATCACGAAGAACATGACCGCGCCGCCAGCGAGTAGCACCAGCATATTGAGCACGAAAACGATTATGGAATCGATGATGAACGCCCCCAACCGCAATCCAAAATGAGCGTACTCATGTTGGGTGGTTGGCGCGTAATTCCGTTCGATGCCCAGGCCCTCGCCTACGTCGTATTCCCGTTCTCGAGTCGCTGAATCTGCGGCGGGCGCATTCATATCGATGGCGGGCTCCATGCTCGCCTCGGCGTCGGGGGGCGGCGGAGGGTCATGAGACGCAGGTTTCGACACCGGTGCACCGAACCGGGCTTGCACTTGGCCCGCAGGTTTCCATTCGCTCATGCCGTGCGTCCAAACCAAATCTTCGTCGGAAATCGCCCCTTGTTCGTGTAGAGATCGAAGTGCTTCTTTCGTTACGGGGCCAACTTTTTGGCGGTCTTGAACATAGAACCAGTCGCTTGACGGCATCGTGCATCCCCCGATTTTCGTAACGGCCTATACGCGGCGGCTACGTCGTTGCGCTATGGACTCACGTTTGTGATCCCAATTAACCGCTTCGCCCGTACGTTCTGACTGCACGGCCATGTGACAACTCACTGCGCCTTGGAAACCGGCGTCGATGGATGCGACTGGCGCCTGGCGACTGCGAACGGAATCGAAGAAGTTACCGAGGTGCGCCCGGGTGTTGGGGCCTTCGGACTCGAATACATTTTCGAAATCGCGCTTAATCACCTTGAGCACGCCCATCCCTGTGAACTCAAGAACCCCGTCACTGCCCAGGTACCGCTCGACGGTTCCATAATGGCCGTTGACGAGGGTGGTCGTGTAGTTGAATTGAAACCCTTCGGGATAAGCGAACACCGTACTGACCGTGTCCGGCACTGTGCGCCCATCATCGTAGTGGTAAATGCCGCCCATCGACATGGCGCGATCGGGTATGCCGCACCCCGTGATGAAATGGAAGGCATCCAAGTGATGCATCATGAGGTCACCGCTGACACCGTTTGAGTATTCTTCGAATAAGCGCCACTGGAAAAACCGTCGTGGATCGAACCGGTAGTTCTTCGTCCCGTGAAGGAATTCGCTCCAATGGACATTCGATGCATTCGCTTCCGCTGGCGGCGCGTTGTACGTCGCCAGACCATCGCCCACATGCCGATTCACTTGCACTTCGGCGAGCGTTCCAATGGTCCCGGATTGATAGAGGTCTTGCGCCCGCTGGTAGATGTCTGTGCTGCGCAATTGCGTGCCCACTTGCACAATACCACCCGTGTCGGTAGCGTGTTTGCGCATCGCCGCCGCACTCTCGGTCGTCAACGTCATAGGCTTTTCGACATATACATCTATTTTGTGATCAAGCGCCGCCATCGCAGCGTCAGCATGAATGTGGTCGGGCGTCGCGATAATAATCGCGTCCAAGTTTTCGGCCGCCAACATTTCTTCGTAGAGATGATATCCGCCCACCGCGGGATAGTGCTCTTTGCACCAATTCACCGCCCGGTCACGCCACACGTCATAGGCGTCACATACCGCCACAACCACCACGTCGTCGCGGCGAAGGGTCTCCTGCAGTAATGACGATCCGCGTCCACCTGCACCAATAATCGCGCAGCGAATCTTGTCGTTAGCGCCTAGTGTCCTGCGAGTCGCTGGACCGGCGGCGGCCATCTCCGTGGAAGAGGGGCCGGTAGCGGAGGTCGTAGCACAACCGGCCAGCGCGCTGGCGGAAGCTGCCTGCGCGAGAAAATCGCGTCGAGTAGGTTTGTTAGCCTGGCTCCCCATGCGTCCCCCGCTATGGAACCGTCAAGACTCTCCATAAAGCGCGCCGGGCGCGCTCCCCTTTGCGGAGCATAACACAAGATCGCGCGCATGGACGATATTCCCCTTCATTTCACCCCTCTCGGCGTGGCAGAATACAGCGTTTATGCCATTGCGTAGGTTCTGCGCATATCATGCGTAACTTTACGCATCGGATCTTAATTCGTAATCTCTGGCAGGGCCGGAGGCATGGAGACGTCCCCATGCGGGACTTCTAGCGAACGCTTCTCTTTTTGACAGGATGAACTGGATATACAGGATGGAAAGCGCGGTTGTGTTCTTTGTGCAATTGCGATTCTTTGTGAACTTTGTGGTGAAATAAAAAAACGCCGGGACGGCAAAGCCGACGGTTTAACTCGACAAACAGGAATCTCAAGGTGTCAGACGAAGCGACAGTAAGTATTAGTGTGAAATTGCCGGACGGGTCGGCGAAGGAATTGCCGAGCGGTAGTTCGGCGTTGGACCTCGCGAAAGCGATTGCCCCGGGGCTTGCTCGAGCGGCGACGGGTGCGACCATCAATGGCGAGGCGATGAGTTTACCGACGACGCTCGCGGAGGGCGACGAGGTCGCAATCCTCACGTTCGATACGCGAGAAGGCCAAGACGTGTTCAATCACAGTGCGGCGCATTTGATGGCGTCGGCGATTCAGCACTTGCGGCCAGGCACAAAGTTCGCCATTGGGCCTGCGATTGAAGATGGTTTTTATTACGACATCGAGTGCGACCCGCCGATCTCGGAAGAGGAATTCCCTGCCATCGAAAAAGAGATGGCGAAGATTGCAAAGCAGAACGATGCGTTCGAGCGTATTGATGTATCGAAATCTGAAGCGCTCGCATACTTCAAGGACCGGGATGACCAGTACAAGGTCGAGCTGATAGAAGATCTCGAAGACGGGACCATCACCTACTACCAGCACGCTGACTTTACGGACCTTTGCCGCGGACCGCATTTGCCATCGACAGGATCGCTCAAGGCGTTCAAGTTGTTGAGTCTTGCTGGGGCGTATTGGCGAGGCGATGAAAAACGACCGATGCTCCAACGCATCTACGGTACGGCCTTTCCGAAGAAGAAGATGCTGGACGAACATATTGAGTTACTCGCGGAGGCTGAGAAACGGGATCACCGCAAACTCGGCAAGCAACTCGATCTCTTTAGCTTTCACCAAGAAGGACCGGGATTCCCATTCTTCCACCCCAAGGGCATGACCGTCCTGAACGAGCTGATGAGCTATTGGCGAGAAGAGCATGCGAAACGCGGCTACGGTGAAATTCGCACGCCGATGATGTTGGACGTTTCGCTTTGGCAGAAATCTGGGCATTGGGACAATTATCAAGAAAACATGTATTTCACCCAAGTGGATGAACGCGAGTTCGCGGTCAAACCGATGAACTGTCCGGGCGCGATGCTCGTATTCCGATCGGGACAGACAAGTTACCGAGATTTACCCTTGCGACTTGCTGAAGTCGGCTCGGTGCATCGGCACGAGAAATCCGGCGTGTTGCATGGCCTGACGCGCGTCCGCAATTTTACGCAGGATGACGCACACATTTTCCTAACCCCGGACCAAATTCAGGACGAAGTTCACGACCTCATCGATTTTATTGATGACGTCTACTCAAAATTCGGATTTGAGTATTCCATTGAACTCAGCACGCGACCGGAGAAATCGATCGGCAGTGACGAGATGTGGGAGAGCGCGACTTCTGGTTTACAAAACGCGCTGGATGCGAAGGGGGTCGATTATGAACTGAATGCTGGTGATGGCGCATTCTACGGCCCGAAGATCGACTTTCATATTCGCGACAGTCTGAAGCGGTCCTGGCAGTGCGCCACAGTTCAACTCGATTTCGCAATGCCGGACAAGTTTGACCTCGAGTACACCGGTGCGGATGGCAATGCCCATCGCCCGGTCGTGATTCATCGCGTCGTGTACGGATCGATCGAACGGTTCTTCGGGATCCTCATCGAGCATTTCGCTGGGGCATTTCCCACGTGGCTAGCCCCGGTCCAGGCGATCGTCATTCCGGTGGCCTCCGCGTTTGAGGAGTACGCCCGTGCGGTGCAGGGCCGGTTGGTTTCGGCGGGCGTACGCACCGAAGTCGACGTGAGCAACGAAACGCTCAAATACAAGATACGGACAGCACAGACCGACAAGATACCGTATATGCTGATTGTCGGTGAGCGGGAGCAGGAAGCGGATTCGGTATCCGTACGGCATCGCCGGGCCGGTGACATCGGAACGCAGACGGTAGACGCATTCGCCACTCGAATGCAGGTTGAAGTTACCGCGCGATCATTGGACGCGGAGTCCGAATAAAACGGCACCGGGGTAGTATTCAACGGCACATGATTTGGTATGCTAGCCACCGGGTGGATTTGGCTAGGAGGTGGCAACAATGACCGAACTGAATAATAAGAAGGCGGTTTCTTCCGCGGTTGACGCAATCGGTCGGTGCAAACAATGCGGTTCACCGGTAACCCAGTTTAATAAAGTGGTTGGGCCGACGGGAATGTTTTGCGGCGATGAGTGCAAAGCGAACCATGAGGCATTTACGCAGCGCGCCGGTTCGCTGGAACGCAAGACCGGGGGATCGTTCTTCGGCATTCCGCATTTTCTGGGCAAGGCCGTTGGTAAGCTTATCGTACTAGCGATTATCATTGTTGCAATCGCTGGCGTTGGAATCATTTTTGAAGTACCGGTACTGTCACCCCTGGTGGAAAGTGTCCGCGCAAGTCTTGGTATTTAGCGGCGTAGCGTGTGCTACGTTTTAATAGTGTTGACCTGCGGTCGGTGCCAATAATTACCGCAGGTCAAGTAAGGAGGGACTCATGGATCTTAGTTGGGCAAAATTTCCGATCATCATTCTTGTCATAGGCGGTTTGGGGTGGCTCGTTTCCTCGGGTGGTGTGAACTACATGCACAAGAAGTTTGCTGTGGAAGCAACTGAAGATGAGAAACAAAATGAAGTGAATGAAGCCGGTTTGAGCCGTGTGGCCGGTTTCTTGATGAAGACGCTCCGGTATGAAAAGGGCGGAAAAGTCCTAGAAGATGCAATCAGGCTATATCCAAACGGCAAGAATGCGCTTTACAATCAATACCGTTTGGCGAAGTCACTCGAAAAACAGGCGAATTACGAAGGAGCGATTTTTCTGCTCGTCGGTCTGGTCGAGTTGGATCCCGATGCCTATACCTACGATGATCGAATCGCACCAGATGACGCGATTAAGTTGCGCGTGGATAAACTGCGCGAAACGCATGAGTTGGGCCAGGTTGGACAGTGGTGATGTAGTCCGGCGTACGGTGCGGAGTATCGCGTGGCCGAACGTGTTATAGGGCGTATTCCAGTTCTTGAATGTCTGCGCGTGGGTAAACGGCCCGCGCGCAGACTTTTTGTGTTGACCGGGGTAAAAGGAATCGACGAGATCCTTTCCGCCGCTTCCAACATTGAAGTGGAATCTTGTTCACGACGCGAACTCGATGCGATGGTCAAGGGCGAAACGCATCAAGGAGTCATTCTCGAAGCGGAGTCGTTACCGCTGCTCGACCTTGATGAATGGCTTGGCAAGTTGGCGGACCGTCCAGATGTTGTCGTCGTATTGCTCGACGGCATTGAGGACCCACACAATCTTGGCGCTATCGTGCGCAGTGCGGCGGCATGCGGTGCAGCGGGGGTTGTGTTCGGGAAAGACCGATCAGCGCCGTTGTCATCGGTCGCAATGAAAAGTGCCGCGGGCGCGATGGAACATATCGACTTAGTCCGCGTCACCAATTTGGCACGATCAATCGAATCACTACAGTCTGCCGGATTCTGGATTTCTGCATTCGATGCCGATGCCGATCAAGACCTCTGGAATGCAGACCTCACAGGGCGAACCGGAATCGTGATCGGTAGCGAAGGCAAGGGCGTTCGACGGCTGGTTGCAGAGAAATGCGACCTACGCTTGCGCATTCCAATCGATGGGAGGATCACATCGCTAAACGCTTCGGTCAGTGCAGGTATCGCGCTTACGGAGTGTTTGCGGCAGCGTGCCCGTCCAGGCGCTTCCGCTCAAGACGATTAACGATTACTGCGCCCGCTGCATCGCCCAATACATTGGTCGAGGTGCGGAACATGTCGAGCATCCGGTCTACCGCGAAAATGATGAAGATGTAGTAGAGCGGTAGGCCGACAGCCGTCGCGACAATCGCCATCGTAATCAAGCCCGCACTCGGCACCGCCGCAGCGCCTACGGATGCCATCACCGCAGTAATGAAAATCACCCCCGTCTTGGCCGCCGTTAATTCAATCGGCACGTCGGCTAGTCCACCGTACATTTGGATTAGGAAAATTACCGCGACGCCTTCGTAAAGCGCTGTGCCGTCCATGTTGACCGTCGCGCCTACAGGCAATGCGAACTCGGCAACCTTTTCATCGACATCCATTTTCTTCGTGAGACAATGAATGGTCACGGGCAGCGTTGCTGCGGACGAGGTGCTGGAGAACGCGATGAGCCAAGCGTCTTGAATGCCGCGCAGAAAGCGGAGAGGCGCCATGCCACCGATGGTCGACACGAGGATTAACAGCACACAGCAGTGTGCGAAGATGCCGCCAATGACCGTGATGCAATACCAACCAAGCGATTGGAGCGCCTCTGTTCCAAGTTCGGCGACGACGGACGCAATAAGACAGCCTATCGCGACCGGCGCGACTTCCATCATCCACATCGTGATTTTCATCATCACGTCATTGAAGCTTTGGAAAAAGGACACAACGGGTTTAGCCTGATCGCCCAACGCGAGACATGCGAGTCCGGTGAGCATCGCGAAGAAGATGATGCCCAGCGCGTTCGGCGGCGATTGCGCCAATGCGTTAAACGGATTCTCGAGAATCTTCATCAGGATTTGCGTCTTCAACATGTCGCCCGGCGATTGCTCAGACGCTGTACTCATCTGCGAATATTTGCCACTCGATTCACCGGCACCCGCCGCAACGTCTTCCTGATCGCTGATATATCTACGAAATGCCGCTTCGCCTTCAGGTGTCGTGGAATCCTGGCCCGTCGCCGTAGTGAACCCTGCGACATATCCCTGAATCTCGGCCTCACGTTCGGCGCGAATGCTTTGCGATGCAGCCTTATCCCCTGGGCGAATAATCAGTACTGCGGCCACACCAATCGCCACGGCGATAGTCGTCGTGGTCACATAGTAGATCACCGTCTTGCCACCAATGTTGCCGAGTTCGCCCATGCTTGGCAGCGTGCTGATCCCCGCGATAATGGATGCGAAGATGAGGGGCGCAATAATCATCTTCAACCCGCCGACGAAGATGGTCTTGCCAAGGAGGTCTAACCACCAAAGCACGTTCGTGTAGAGCGCGCCTTCCGGGTCAGCAAAATAGTTCATGGCCAAGCCCAGGACAAGGCCGGCAAACATGCCAATGAATATGCGGCGGTGAAGGTTGCTTTTCATAACAGTGGTTGAACCATCGCTACTCTAACGTGGCGAAACAGAAGACGCAAACACCAGCTAGACTCTGGTCGCTACCGGCTTCGATATTCAAACGAATACGTCGCGGCATCGCTTACTTTGCCCTCGACCTCGACGTAGGGATATATCGCGAAATTGAGCGGTTCGCCTGCCATGCCGGGCAGTGTTATATCCCGGCCTACCGTAATTTGCACGCGGTTCGCGTCGAGGCCGCCGAATAATTCGTCACGTCGGCGCTGGTTTTTGAACGCCTCGGATGCGTCCAACGGCAGCCAGCCCGTACCGTCTTTGTAGAATTCGGCCCAGCAGTGATAGCCACTGATCGTGCCGGACGGCTTGTCGTTCGGAACGCTAAACCCCATCAGAAACCGGCTCGGCACCCCAAGTGAACGCGCCTCACCAATGAAGAGCGAATGAAAGTCGGTGCAGTTGCCCGCGCGCGTATGGCATGCGTACACCGCGTCGCCCCGCCCCCATCCCTTGCCGCTCTTGTCATAGCGAACCGTGTCGACGATATGGTCATAGAGACTCCTGGCTTTTGCATAGGTCGTCTTTGCTCCACCAGCGATACGGTGGGCCTCCTTATGAACCACGCCATCAATGACCACCAAGCGCGATGCGCCGAGATAGCGCGCCCGCTCTTCCGAACTGAGCGTTACGGAGTTGCCAACGTCTCCAGCTGTTCGTCGTTCACGGGTCACGGTGAAATTAATCGCGATATCGATCCCACCACCTTCGCGCTCAACGAGCACAAACCGGTTTCCATAATCGGAATCCGTCACGTAGGTGTACTCGGTATTCGTCTCCACGTTCAGCCCGGCAATGTCCTGGTGTGCCGTGTCTTGCGGGACAGGAATCCACAGTTTCGCGTGGCCCGAAACTTCACCGATCGATACGCGATAGTCGAATACGAATTTTCGGTTCTCGCCGTCGGCCGCATACACCACGGGTACCCAAATTGCGACGAATAACATGACTCGATAAACATTCAACCACATCGCACCCAAGTTCCTTTTCCGGATAGTCATGTCGAACAATCTACGGATTGATTTCATGTCGCCGATACGTTCCTACGCTTCAATGAATCGCGAAAGACGATCACCCAGCCAGATCCTAAATTCGGTGGTCGTCGGTGGACAATGTTTGCAGTCTTGCATTATTTCGATCTCGATATTCGGTGAGACCTTCGACAGCCTACGTTCGATTAAGTGTCCAGGAAACGATATATCTTGGTCCGCCGCTAGAACGAGTGTCGGCATGGCCAACTTACATAGCGCCTCGTCGCTGGCCAATGGCGGAATTCTGACATCAATTTTCATATCCCTAATGGTTCCAGCAATCGATTCAGCCCACCCGTCGTCCCATGTCGTTAATATTGGAGACAACAACTTTTTGAGGTTGTCCTTCGTTGGGCGAATTCGATAGCGCATCATCGGAACGGCCATCTTCATTAATCCAGTCAAATGCGAACCGTTCGCAATGCCCGCAGGGACCATCAGCATTAGTCGCCTGACCCGGTCCGGAGCGGTGGTTGCCATTAATCGAGCGAGAAATCCGCCCCAACTCACGCCGAACAGATTCACATGCTCAAGCCCCAGGGCATCCATCATCTCGACTAACCACAAGGCGAGTGAATCGTCATTCAGCGAAAATCGCACTTCCGGCCCCCTAATCGATTGACCGGGCAAGTCCGGCGCCAATACGCGATAGCGGTCCAAAACTGGGCCAAGTTCAGACAGGAGAAAAGACGACCCTGTCCGCATCGCGTGCAAACACACGAGGGGAGGAGCATCTTCTGGCCCGGCGATTAGCACATGGCTTGGACCATGGCGCGTGTCAACGAAAATACTCTCCGTTGAGACGTCGATCTTGTCGCGAAAATGGTCGTACCAATCGTTGAGTCGAACACGTCCTGCTGAACTTTTCCAAACATTAGCACCCAATTCTTATCTCCGAGATGAACGAAAAGCATAGCAGATGACAGGTCCTTCACCTTTATTATGAAACAACTTACGACGATCGGGAGTCTAATCCAGAACCAACAAAATTCACACTCGGAGAAATACCCAAATGGCTGCCCCTGAATACCTCTCAACAACCGACACGATGCTCATCTACATGGAAAACAAAAAGGTGAGCCTCGGCGTCGCTGCAATCATCCATTTAGACGGGCCGGTTCCGTTCGATGACTATGTGAGCGATTTCACGCACCGACTGGAACTCATGCCAAGGATGCGTCAGAAGGTCGTGAAGACTCCCTACGGTCTCGGACTCCCGAGATGGGAACATGATGATTCGTTCGACCTGCGCAACCACATCACAAAAGTTACGTTGCCCTCCCCCGGCACAGAGGATCAGCTCCACGCATTTGTGTCGGACAAGATGAGTTCGCATATCGACATGGATCGACCGCCTTGGGAAATTTATGTCATTGATGGACTGGCAGATGAGCGCGGAGCGGCGTTGATGAAAGTCCACCATTGCATGACGGATGGACAAGGCGCCGAGAAGATTTATGCGACGATTATGGACTTTGAAAAGACCGCGCCGAGAACGGAACCCATCGAGCTGTCGAAGATTGATCACCTCGGAAAGTCCGGCGGAGTGAGACGGGTCGTTGACGCGCTGACGACCGGCACCGCAAAACGCTTTTCGGAAACCCGACGTATGCTGACCGGCACGCCACCCAACGCGCGTCCCGAAGAAGAACGTCAACAGAGCAAGGCGCTGCTGAAGACATACTCAAAAGCACAGGGAATCCGATTTGGATTTAATGCGAATGTTTCCGGTCGAACGCACTACGGATTCGTCAATTTGGCGTTGGAAGAATTGCGGGCTATTCGCAGTACGCATGGCGGCACGGTGAACGATGTTTTCTTAACTGCCGTGACCGGCATGCTGGATCGAGTTGCCAGAGAAGAAGGGTCCGAAGTTGCAGAACGATTCTGCCGCTTCCATCTCGCCGCAAATATTCGCGACGAGGAGAACAAAGACGCCTGGGGCAATCACGCGACGCTAATCCCAACATTGGTACCGATGGGCATTGCCGATCCGCTGGAGCGGCTCCGCAAAATCACCGAATACACACAACACGCGAAAGACGTGAATCTTGCGCAGACGATGCAAGAGACGTTAACACTGCAAAGTTTCTTGTTGCCCGCGCCGCTGCTTCGACTGCTTGGCGCATCGATCACCTCAGAAGTCTTCAACGGCCTTCTCATGCGGTTCAAGAAAAACCTGCCCCGGAATCTCTACGCGACCAATGTGCGCTGGCCTGAAATCACCGCGTTCTTGGGCGGACGTCAGATCGAGAATTTTCGTCCGCTGGTTCCCGTGGCTCCGGCGACAGGACTCATCTTCGCGGCGATTACGTACGGTCCTGCGCTCCAGGTTACGTTGGCCGGCGACCCAAGCTGCATCCCCGACATGAAGGTGTATGCCGGATATCTCCAAGAAGCGTATGAAGAACTCCGTGATGCCGCTGGTGTTGACACTGAAGAAGGCGCACCGGCACTCGTCGCCAATGCGGAATTGAGTGGCGTCTAACACAAAGCGGTGATCGCTATTCTAACGCTTGCCCAATTGCACGGAAGACAGCAATCGTTTCCATGTCCCGCGAATCGAAATCCGGGTCAACGCTGCTCTTTACGATGATGAGGTTTTGCGCGCGATTCACGTAGATGTATTGCCCCCAAACACCGATCGCGGTGAATTCGCCATCGTTACCTGCGGGGACCCACCATTGATACTGATACCCAATGTCCCAGCCCGGGACGTAGTGATCCGTGAGCTTCAAGTAATCCGCACCGGGCACCAACGACTCTTTCACCCATGCCGCATGCACGATTTGCTCGCCGTCCCATCGACCTTCGTTTAAGTAGAGTCGGCCAAATTTCGCAAAGTCGCGCGCGGTAACATTGAGCCACGCAAACGCCAACACATTGCCATGGTTATCCGTCGCCCATGTCGCGTCATACTCCATACCGATCTTTTTCCAAATCTCTTCTTCGAGATACTGCGCGGGATTCTTGCCCGTCACGGATTCGATCAGCATACCGAGAACGTTCGTATCAATGCTGGCGTAGTTGAACTTTGTGCCTGGCTCGTAGTCCGGCTTCAGTCCCGCCGCATAGTCCGCGATGGATTTTCCGAGCGATACTTGCCCCATCATCACCATGACATCTGATGTGTCATCGTCATAGATCTCGCTGAAACCGATACCGGACGACATCTGCAGAATGTGCTTTATCGATACGCCCGCGTAGCCGGAGTCCTTCAACGCTGGAACGTATTGATCGACGGGATCGTCGATGCTCTTAATGAGACCTTCTTCAACCGCGATTCCGATGAGCGCTGACGTAAACGATTTCGCCACGGACATCGATGTGGCGTTCGACGCTTTGTCATTTCCCAGTGCGTAGTGCTCGAACGCGATCGCGTCGTCCTTCACGACAAGTAGAGCGGTGGTCTTCGTCTTTTCCAGGAAGGCCTCAAGCGTGCTCTTCGTGGAGTGCCATTCGTACGGAGTGCCATTCAAGTCTTCTGGCACCTCTTTGAATCGAAACGGTTTTTCGGGGCGCTCGATAGTCTTGACCGGAAAAATCGTGTCAATACTCCGAAAGCCTACAATTGGATCTTCTGATTCCATCATGTTGATGAGGGCACCCGTCTGAATAGTATCGACTGCATGAGCCGAAGCCACCCAGACAGCGAACAAGGCAATCATCCATTTAGATTGTCGAACCACCACAACCACCTCCTTTTGCAACAACGACTCCGCGTTGCGATTTCGCATTCAGGACGCCAGTATGACACGCATGAGCGATTCGAAAACATCCGTACCGGGCGAAGGGATCGAAGCCTCAATTACCTATCGGCCCTATGCCTTCGATCCGCCCGCGAACCCGATGGGCAACAAAATGACGACCGATTTCGGCAATCCCGATTTCGACGGGCGGGTGTTTCAAATCGACCGAACGTACCAGCGCTTCATCGAGAATTACGATACCGTACGGCAGAGCGGACACCTCGACGCTTATGTCGGTGAGGACCATTTGAAAGACAACGTGCAGGAAGCGGTATGTCGATTCCTGGCGGAAACGCTCGTTGCAGAATACCCCGAAATCTTCCGTCTTCACACACAGGGAAACGGCCACCAATTCGAAAACCGATTGCTCGATGAAGTCATTCATCTCGACCAAAACTTCCGGTATGTCCGAGGGGGCCGGTTCGTATACCGAAATGCAATCGATGCATTGGCCGCCCAAATTCCCGAGGACATGGCAATCGTACAAGTGAATGAAGAGCAGGATCGGCTTGCAGCCGTACATGTTGTTGCACCCAGCGGTTGGAATCCACGTGAGAAGCTGGGCGGCAGTTTCGTGGAGGTGCATCACCCGGTTCATCATCAACAAAGGTGGTTGAAAAAAGTGCAAGCCGGTGTCCGAAATATCGCGAAAACCGATCAACCGCTTCAACGATTCGGTTGGAGCATTACGAATGATGCGAACCTCGATCATCACCCGGACTATGGCGGAGCGAGTGGTCCTTCGCGCATCGACGGCGAAGCTCCGCTCTTCGTTCGCGTGGAACGGCAGGTACTCAAAGGTTTTCCTGAAGTATTCGCGTTGCTATTTACGATTCGCGTGTATATCGAACGATGTGCAGAACTACCGCAAAGTGACAGGGCAACGTTGCGGTCGGCAATCGAAGCAATGGGGCCGGAGGAACGGGCGTACAAGGGCATCAAAGGCAACTCTAGAGGCATTTTACGTCTGCTCGAATAACTGCGTTACCTGATACAATACTGGGAACGTTCCGAGTTTTTTGACACACATTGTGGACCATCAACTTAGGAGAAATTGAATGACGAACGTTATTGTTCCCATCGGAATAATGTGCTTGATCGGACTACTAACGGGAGTGATTGGTCATCTGAGTAGCAGCCGATTTTGGATAACATCCATCATCGCTGCAGGAGTCGCAACCGTGGTGTGGGTAGGAGGCATTCTCGTACTCTTCGCGCTCATGGCACCGAGCGAACTAGGACCCATCATACCGAGCGCTGTCGCCGGTACATTTGTCGTTAGCCTCGCCGCAACGACCACGTCAGGCCTATTGCTACGGACACGCCGATCCATGAGGCGAACTCAGTCGCATTCCATCTAAGCTGCCCGGATTCACTCCGGCTCAGTCGTAGGACAGACTCGGATACCAACTGGTGCCTCGGCCTCCGCGCGTTAGGTCGAGGAAATTCCACAACGGAAACATCAGGTCCATATGGCGCGGATCGCCATCGAGTCCCGCGTACAACATTTCACTACCGTAGAAATGCCGGATACCATCCGCCGTTTTCTCGAATACATTGCACATCGGCATTTGCACACCATCCGGCGTCTGACCGAAGTAATCGTCGTGATAAGCATTCTTCTCTGACGACACCAATCGAAGATGTTTCCAATCTCGACTATCCGCCAAGTCTTGCAACCGTTGTGCCGGTGATTTGCCCTCAACCGCAACATTGACCCGTTGCGACAGATGCAGCGCTTGCCCGTTTAGTCCGTCGAGAATGCCGGTACACATCGGACACGGTGATTCGTTGTCCGGCCCGAACATGTAACTGTAGAGGATTAGCGTGTCTTTACCCTCGGCGAACAAATTCGAGAGCCGAGATTCTTTGACCGAACCGTTCTGGACTTCTTCGAAGGCGAAATCTTTTGCCACACCCCCCATCGGAAGTTGTTGGCGCATGGCTGCTACGTCAGCAATCTGCTTACGAAGGGCGATTTCCTCCTGCAACAGCGCATCACGCGCCGCGCGATACTCGTCAGATTCATTCGGGAAGCGGATAGAACTGGTTGCCATTGGATGTCTCCTTAGGCCGAAAAAACCGGTCAATGTGCGTATAGTATCCCTTTATCGAAGAACTGACAACGCCAGATACGGTTTCGGAATCACGATCACTCCATGAGCAATCCAGCGAGCACGTCCAAGAAAATCCTCGTAGTCGGCAGTGCCAATGTCGATTTGGTGACCCGTGTTTCGCGATGCCCGAAGCCGGGCGAATCGCTTGTGGGGACTTCATTTACGACAGTGCCCGGAGGAAAAGGCGCGAATCAGGCCGTGGCCGCCGCGAGGCTTGGCGCCGAGACGACGTTTGTCGGTTGCGTGGGCGACGATGAATTTGGTGCAATGCTCCGTGGCAATCTCGCGGACGAAGGGGTCAACGTCGCACACGTAAAAACGCACGCTGACGAACCCACAGGGACGGCGTGCATTTTCGTGATGGATGATGGGAACAACGCCATCGTCGTCACCCCAGCGGCAAATCACGGGTTGACGCCGACCGATATCGAAGTGCTGCGACCGGTCATCGCGACCCACGATGTGGTGCTAACCCAACTCGAAATACAGCTGGAGACGGTCGAGGCGTTGCTCCAGGTTTCCCGTGACCTGGGCGTCTTTTCTATACTGGATGCGGGTCCGGTTCGTGATACGCCTATCGAATTGTTGCGATTGGCCGACCTAGTGTCGCCGAATGAGACCGAAGCGGAAGCCTTTACCGGAGTGGCCATTCATTCTCATCAAGATGCAGCGGAAGCGGCGAAACACTTTCACAATGCGGGCTCGGATAACGTAGTTTTGAAACTTGGCGCGCAGGGCGCGCTACATGCGACACCAGAATCGCAACACCATGAACCCCCATTTCAGGTCAACGCCATTGACACGGTGGCGGCAGGCGATGCGTTTACAGCGGCACTGGCGATCATGTGGAATTCGTCGGAGCCGCCCGAGGCCCTGCGCTACGCGAACGCTGCCGGTGCGCTAGCCACAACTAAATCGGGCGCACAAGATGCGATGCCGACGGATGCGGAAGTTGAACAGTTTCTAATGGAGCGAATGTAGTGAAAAACAATAAGCTGAAATACACGGCGTCTGTGATGTGCGCAGACCTGCTCAACTTGGAGCGCGATCTCGGTGCGATGGAACGGTCGGGCTTCGATGAGTTGCACTACGACATTATGGACGGCGAGTTTGTACCAAATCTCACGCTGGGATTCGACGTCATCCGCCTGGCGAAAGAGCGTTGCAGTCTTCCCGCGAGTGCACACCTCATGTTAGCGAAGCCAGAGAAATACATTGACCGATTCGCCGAGGCGGGGTGCGACAGCATCACGGTGCATATCGAGGCATGTACTCATGCCCCGCGGACTTTGGCCTCCATTCGAGACGCTGGTGCCAGTCCGGGAATCGCGATTAATCCAGCGACGCCGCTTACGAAACTCGACTACGTGTTGGAGTATGTGGATCGAATTCTCGTCATGACGGTCGACCCTGGCTATGCTGGGCAAAAACTTATCTCCAGTTCGTTCGAGCGAGTCCGAATCCTGCGCGAGAATGTTTCGTATCGGGAACGGAATATCGACATTGAGGTAGATGGAAATATCTCCGCAACCAACGCGGCAATCCTGGCCAATCAAGGCGCAAACATGTTCGTATTGGGCACAGCCAGTGTTTTCAATGCGCGGCATCCGAAGTTGGATGAAGCGCTGCCGGCATTCCGGGACGAAGTCGAAGCAGAACGGGCGCTTGTGTAACCGTCGCATGCCCGGTCAAGAAGCGAAAGAAAAACAATCGCTGCGCGTGAAAGCGCGATCGAAAGACGAAATATTTCTTCGTGAAAGGCCAGCACACTGCCGCGCAATAACGGAGCGTTTGGAGTCATTTCCTGTTTTCGCCCAGTCCCAGACTGTCCTCGTCTATGTTTCCCTTCCGAAAGAAGTCGATACACACGAGATCATCGAACGATTGATCGCGCGCGGGACGAAGGTTCTGGCACCTCGTGCGACTACGGAACACACGCTCGTATGGTCGGCAATCGAATCTCTAGACGAACTGGTTATGGGGAAATTTGGGGTTCTGGAACCATCACCTAATTCTGCAATGACTCCTGTACCGGATGACACAGTGGCGCTTGTTCCAGGTCTCGCGTTTGATCGATTCGGGTATCGCCTAGGGTGGGGTGCGGGCTATTACGACCGGTTTCTTTCCGAATTCAAAGGTGTCTCGATCGGCCTCACATTTGATTGCCAGCTATACGGATTATTGCCCCGCGAATCTCACGACGAGACCGTCAGTTATGTCATCACGGAGTCTGCAATTCTCAACTTTACAGAAAAGTGATACGCAGTTCTTTGTGTCCTCTGTGCCTTTGTGGTGAAAAATTCCTTGTTACAGCAATCGTCCATACGTCTCCGTGAGTTCGCGCAGACGCTTAGACGATTTCCCTTTCAACTGATCTTTCGTAAACCGCCATTTCCAATTTGGGCCGCCCGAGGATCCCGGCGCGTTCATTCGCGCTGACGACCCCAGCCCCAACACGTCCTGCAATGGAAAGATCGCAGTGTCTGCCACCGAAGCCATTACGGCGCGAATGAAGGACCAGTGCAGTTTCTCGTCGCCAAGATTCAAATACCGACTCGCGTAGGCCCGCTGCCGTTTGAGCGTTTTGGCGTCCAGGGTCGTCGACTTATTATTCGCTTTCCACCAACCGATGGTGGTGTCGTTATCGTGCGTGCCGGTGTAGGCGATCGTGTTATTGGTCCACGTGTGCGGGAGCAATCCGGAACTCGCCGCGTTTTCACCAAACGCGAACTGCAACACCGCCATGCCCGGCAGCTCCTGTCGCTCACGGAGTGCTTCAACCTCAGGCGTGATGATGCCAAGATTCTCCGCAGCAATGGGTACATCGCCCAGCGCATTACGCACTGCCTCGAACAATGCATCACCCGGCCCAGCAATCCATTCGCCGTTCACTGCCGTCGCCTCATCAGCCGGCACGGACCAATACGATTCGAATCCTCGAAAGTGATCGATCCGAACGATATCGACCATCTCATGCGTCGCACGAATTCGCGCAATCCACCAGTCAAATCCGCGTTCTTCCATTCGGTCCCAATGGTAAAGCGGATTGCCCCATAGTTGCCCGGTCTCGCTAAAGTAATCTGGGGGCACGCCCGCAACGGCTGTTGGTTGACCTTCGTCGTCCAGCATGAATTGGTCTTGATTCGCCCACACGTCGGCACTGTCATGCGGCGCATAAATCGGAATGTCGCCCATGATGTGAATCTGACGTTCCGCGCAATAGCGGCGCAATGCCGCCCACTGTTTGAAGAACTGGAACTGACCAAACTTGATCGTTTGAATCGGTGTAGCCAAATGCTCGCCCCAACTCAACAGGGCGTCGCTTTCGCGGAGTCGTAACGCTTGTTCCCATTCCGTCCAAGGCGCGAAACCGCGCACCGATTTCACGGCCATAAACAGCGCATAGTCATGCAGCCACCACCCGTGATGCACGCAGAAAAGTTCGAACTCATGTTTGGCCTCTTGGCCGGCATCGCGAAAAAAGGTGGTAGCGGCTTGGTCTATCAACGAAGCTCGATAAGGGATAACGGCGCCGAATTCTACGGTATTCACAGGAAATTCCGGCGCGCCTTTCAATTCGGCCTTTGAAAGAAGGCCGTCATCGACCAATCGCTCTGGACTGACGAGCAACGGGTTGCCGGCAAACGTTGAAAAACATTGATACGGCGAATCACCGTATCCCGTTGGCCCCAGCGGCAATACCTGCCAAAGCCGTTGACCGGCCGATTCCAAATAGTCAACGAACTGAAACGCGGCCGGTCCGAAATCGCCGATTCCGTATTTTCCGGGTAGCGAAGTCGGGTGCAATAAGATCCCACTGGATCGGGGTAGACGCATTCATGTTTCCTTTTGCGGTACTGCTGTTGGCGAACGTAATTTTGGATGGATAACGGCCGGGTACAGCGACTGTTGGGATATGAATTCTCAAGTCAACGAGAATTGCAGAACGTGTAACCATTCTAACTGGATGCGCGACTGCGATGCCATCGCACTACATGCAGCGCATTAGATGCAGCCCCCTGGGCCGAACATCAAATACAACATCATCAGCACCGCGAGCATCGCGCCCCACTTCAGCAGCAAGACCTTTCGGCCCTCTTCATCGGCCTTCTTATATTTATCTCGCTCATCATCGACATAATGCTGCGCTTTTGTCACGGCTTCCTCGCCGAGTTCGCGTGCGCGTTTCGCAGCGTGTTGGACGTCATCGCGATCCGTGATCGCTTTCGCCTTCTCCGCACCTTTCTTCCCCAAGTCGACAGCTTTCGCTTTTGCCTTTTCGATATCCTCAGCGTCCACCCAGTTCGAAACTTTGTCCAACAGTTCGCGACCAAGTTTCCCTGCCTGATCTTTCGCATTGCGCGCCATTTCCGCAGCGTCTTCGATCACCTCGTCACGAACGCTGTCAGGCGGTTCCTCGACTGCTGCGCCGCAAAATGGACACGTCGAATCTTCATTCGGATACCGCAAGTCACATGACCAACAGGATCGGTGCGCATCGTTTTCCACATCAACCGAATCGATTTCGGACTTCTTTCCCGCGTATTTCTTGTCGAACTTCTCAAGCCGCCGTAGTACTACGGCCTGATTCGGATTCGATCCGAGCGATTGGATGTAGAGATAGCGGGCTCGACCCAGATTTCCCTGTTTCTCATGCACGTATCCCATCACATAGAGCGCCGGGCCTTGCATGTCCCGCTGCGAAATCAACGGGCGCAGCATGTCCAGGGCACCGTCAAAATCTTTCCGTTTGACGAGATCGGTCGCTTTCTTGAGGACTTGTTCGCTCATGAGACTCCGTGGATACTCTAGGACTTTCGCGCGCCTACCGCAACCGTAGAATTATTCGACGGACTCTGAGGTATTTTTCGCGGAACGTATACGTGAATTTATTGGATCGCGGGTCAGGGACGCGCGATAGTCCGCGCTCAATCGAAAGGCAGAATGATGCTCGAATACGTCAGCGACATCGCTTTTACGCCAGCAGTTAAGGCGGTGCAAGAACGACTGAATTCCCGCAACACCTATGCGAAGGTGGAGCAGGGCGGTGGTTGGAAGGACGTGGTCACGGATGACCTACGGGCGTTTTTAGCGGCGCGTAATTCGTTCTACCTTGGCACTGCGAACGCGGACGGCCAACCGTACATCCAACATCGCGGAGGTCCGAAAGGGTTTCTGAAAGTCGTTGATGACAAGACGCTGGCGTTTGCGGATTTCGCAGGCAATCAACAGTACATCACGATGGGAAACCTGACGGAAAATAACAAGGCACACATTTTCCTTATGGACTACGCGAGTCGTCAGCGGTTGAAACTTTGGGGACGCGCAGAAGTCATCGAAAACGATGACGCAAGACTCGCCGAACTCGTTGATGCAGAGTACCGGTCTAAGCCCGAACGGGTGATCGTATTTCACCTTGAAGCATGGGACATTAACTGCCCGCAACACATTACGCGACGCTTCGATGAAGACGAGGTTGTCCCTAAAGTGCAGGCGCTTCAGGCACGGATCGAAGAACTTGAAGTGGAGTTATCGGCGTTAAAGGACACACAGACCTCATGACTCCGTATGGTTCTGGCCTGATGCCGACGATACGGATACACACAAAGTGGTCAGAGTCGCGCGTTAAAGATGCGGCAGCGCGTGACTTGATTGTTCGCAAGTGTGCTACTACCTATTGTAGCGCATCGCGCGCGAAACTAGTTTTCCTTTCGTTCGGTGCTTCGCAAATACTCAGCGAGTGTACGACCGACTCGTGCATGCCCCTGCGTACTCAGGTGGATGTGGTCTGCAAAATTGTCCGGCGCACGAAGGTCTTCGTCCTTTAGATTAAGTATCTCGATTCCTGCATCGTCCATTGCCTCATTGACAGATAGCGGAAGTGGAGGATTCTTTGAATGATCTGAAAAGGGCGATACCACGACCAAGAGCCGCTGGTCCTCCGACAGTTCGCGGGCGAACTGTGTGATCGCTTCAATGTTTTGGCGAACTCGGTCTTCCGCTGCCAGCGTGTCGCGGGGCTTGTCCGGGCGTTCTGGTTGTAGCCAATCCCAATCCAACTTCGCGGCAAGGACAATTCGTGCGGACGCCAAAGCCGAAGACAGTGCAAACGCCGGTTTCTTTAGCGGAAAGGCAGGACTGGTCCGTACGAGGTCGACCACTGCCGCTCGATGAAAGTCGCCTGGAATGAGGTACAGCACGATAACATCGGGTTGAAGTCCGCGAAGATACTCTCGATAGAGAGCAGTCATACGCCAAACCGAGTAGCCATTAATGCCTGCGTTGATCACTTCAGCATCGCCAAGCTCACGCTCCAAGACGCTGGTAAACAGATCCCGTTGCGACAACCGAACGCCACCCCATGTTACCGAGTCGCCTAGCACGAGAATGCGCGTCGTATCGGGAAGCCTCGAATCGAAATCGCGTTCATCGCGAACGCCGTGGCGATTGATCGATATCGCGTTGCCGAAGAAGGTGACGCCTTGATCGGGTTCGAGCCGGTAGCCAAGAACCGGATCGGTCTGGTAGAGGACGGGATGATTCGCACCGAGGATACGCAGTCCTACTTCCAGGACTACGGCGACGCCGATCAGTCCGAGAAAAATAAGCAGAAGAAATTTTGACCATTTGCTGTACACGCGATGCAGTGTACGCTTCCGATCGGTAGTCGAGCGAGGGACTATAGGCCCAGCCTCACTTGGTCGTGTGCCCGTGTGTTGTGAGGGACGATGGGCGGCGAAGGATCGCGGTAGTACCACATCGAAATATGGTCATCGAACATTTTGCGCATCGGGAAGCCCGAGGTGAACATTTCGCGGAGATAGCTCGGTTCGGTTTCGCGCCGAGTGAGCGACCGGTAATACGCTTGGCGAGCGTACGCTTCGACCATCGGCACCAAGTGCGGATCCTCACTTTTTCCGACCATCACGGGCGTGGCCATTTTCGGCGCGAGTGACGCTTCCCGGCTCAGCGGGCGCGCACCCCAACGAAGCTCAGGCGGATGATTGGGATCAAACGACAAGTCATACAATCGGTCTTCCAATTCAGCAAGGGTGAGCTTCACTTTCTCGCCGACCGAATTTGTATAGTGCACGAATTTCTCGTTGAAGATTTTGTTTTTCTCGTGCGTAACAACCAACGCCAGGTCGGATCGACCCCACAAGCCTCGATAATTCCAGCGAGACAAGATGACGCTGTTGGGGTCGCGGTCAAACCAGCGGATCGTGCTATCGATCCACTCTTGCAACGCGAAATACTTGGATCGAGCGTCAACATCTTGCCATGCACTCGACCAGCTCCCCCAGCGGGAATCGGACCGATAAACGTTTTCGACGCGAGACGCTTCCGGAAAAGGAATCGCTCCGTTCGATCGCACTTCTCGCCACGCTTCTTGCACGAACGTTTCCCGCTGTTGGAACATCGCCACCAATTCGTCCGCGTAGTCTTCGATCAATTCATAAGGGTCCACGGTCATTTTCGTACGCAAACGATAGCGGAGCAATTCGTGTAGATTGGCTAACTGATAAGGGCCTTCTTCGATGTGACCGTGCGACGCCAGTTGTTCTGTCTTCTCGTATTGTTCAAGCGAGAATCCGAACTCTTTCATCTCCTCGTCCGTGCGCCGTCGAATGAGGAGGACATTGCCGCTCCCATCTGTCTCCGCGATGGGAAATCGGTAAACGCGAAAACCGCGATAGCACCCCGCAAGCGAATCGGCGGCGTTGGGCCGTCTCGGTGTCAGGCCGACCACAGCATTCAGGCTGTTGTGGGTGTAAATGTCGCGGGATGCCGCGGTCGTTGAATCAAGAAAGTGGACTTCGCCGTACTCGCCGATGTCCGCGAGAATCATCACGTGACCATCGAGGTAATAAAGCGTGCCGGGCAGCATCGTTTCGCGCCTGAGTGCGATCGGCACCGTGTCGGAATTCCCAGCGTTCTGACCATTGGGCGCGATGCGGTAATTGCCCGTGCAAAATTTTGTGACAGCGTCGACAAAAAAACGGTGCTTGTCCGTATAGTCGAAACTACTAATCGTGCCAGTCGGTACGTTGAATCCGGAACGGCGAATATCGCCGCCGTCACCGCTGCGAATTGTAGAGGTCATAAACGGCAGACCGCGCCGGTAGCTGTAGTAAGCGGTCAACGTGATCGTGAGCTTCCCACAGTCGAGCACGCTGTGTAGTGGACCAATCGTTTCGGGATCAATCTGAGGATTTGAGGGCGTACCCACAAAGCTGGAATCCATTAGCAAGTTGAGGTCTTCACCCGTGAGTACACGGCGAATTTTTGCCGCACGTTGTTCAGTCGTACCATTCGCTTTCTTATCATAGATGTGCGCGATCCATTTGGAATAGTGGGCAAATTCGGCTTTGTTCCATTGGCGGTAGAGCGGCCATGCACCTTGACCAGATCGAATTGATGCCGGATTGGGATCGCCCGCAAACGAGGGTGCAACAAGGATTACAAAGGCAAGAAAAACGGACGCGACAATACGCCTCATTCGTCGCCGTCCCGCGAGAAGACACGCCTAGTAATGCCGCTCGCACGATCAAGCAGGCTGCCGCCGCGGGTCTCAGGTTCACGACGTTGTACGGGTGGCGATGTTCGTGGAGCGGGTTTCGGTTCAGTCAACTTCGAGACATCATAGTCGTGAGGAACAAGGACATGCGGCGGTTCACCATTCGTTCCACGTCCTTCGCGTTCATCCAACCACGCCAGTATCGCTATGGAAGGCTCGTTGTAGTTCTTCCATTTCGCGAGTTGCCCTTCGAGTTTCTTCCGCTTGGGAAAATTGTCCGTAAACATTTCGCGCAGGAAGCTCATCTCGGTTTCGCGATTAGAGACGGTTCGGTAATAGGTTTGCAACAGGTACGACTCATCCATCGGGATACGCGCACCACCGGGCAATGGCGTAGGTCGCACGGTCGCTCCGGCTCGTTCCTCGCTCCCTTCCGGTGCACCCCACCGCAATTCAGGTGGGTGATTCGGGTCGTACGACAGGTCATACAACCGCCGTTCAATGTCGTTCAACGTCAACAAGACCGGAGCGCCTTTGGAGTCTCGATAACTAAAGGTGTGGTCTACAAACAGTTTGTTCTTGTATTCAATCAACGCGGCAGCGAGATCCGCCTGCGTCTGTATTCCGTCAGCATTGAGACCGGTCATGTCCAGCGATTTAGGATCCATGCCATACCACCGAATCGCGTAATCGAGCCAGTCGCCCAAGTAAAAATATTTATTGCGACGGTCAACATCGGACGACGGCGAGCTCCACGATTCCCAACGACCGTGTGCTTGGAAAATGTTCGCCTTTTCCAATCGCTCGGGGTAAACGATACCGCCGTTCTTGAGCACATCTTCCCAAGCCGCCTGAACGAATTCTTCGCGCTGGAAATACACTTCGAGGATTTCGTCTACATATTCGTCCATGAACAAAACAGGACTCAATGTATCGACACTCTTCATCCGCAGCCGAATGAAATCATGAAAGCTCTCAGGCCGAATACCGCCCTCGTCGATCGCGACATTCGATACGAGGTTGTTGAGCCGTTCGTACTGCTCGGTTGAGTAACCGAATTCGACCATCTCCGCATCGGTCCTGCGACGGACATGTGTAATCACGCCTTTCGAATTGGTCTCCGCAATCGGGTACCGCATCACTCGGAGACCCTGAAAACAACCGCCCCACTCGTTCTCCGGGTCCGCCCCACGCGGCGTGATGCCGGTGACGGTGTTCATGCCGCTATAGGTGAAGATATCGCGCGTGTGTGTAGTGCTTGAATTGAGAAATCGAAGGTCGCCGTAGGGCGTAACCTTCGCGAGAATCAGGCAGTGCCCATCCACATAATTGACGCAACCCGGCATAAGGTATTTCGGGTCGATGGCCACCGGCACACTGTCCGACCACTCGGAATTTTTTCGATTGAGTTCGACTCGATAGTTTCCCGAAGCGAAGCCGTTGATCACGGAACTAAAAAAGCCGCCCAACGATCCGGTGAAACTACTGCTCACACCGGACGGTATGTTGTAAGGTGATTGACGCACATCGGCGCCGCTCGGTGACCATACATGCGTCACCATCCACGGCAACCCACGTCTGTAGGCGTAGTACGCGGGCAGAAACGATGTCAGCTTCGCGCAATCAATAACGCTATGCGCGCTGCGAATGATGCGCAATGGCAATTGCTTGTTGCCGCCTTCGCCCAAGAACGCAGGCTGTTCGAGTAGGTTCATTTCCGGGTCGGTCATCATGCGCTCGATTTTCGCGATGCGCTGTTCGGTTGACCCCTTCGTCTTCATGTCGAACAGATGTTCCATCCACTCGGCGAAGTGCTGCGTCTCCGCTTGGTTCCATTGCCGAGTAATTTTCCATGCGCCACGATTTGATCGTATCGAAGGCGGATTCGGATCTTGCGCAACGGCCGACCACGAAAAAACGGCGGCGAGTAAAACGGCGGTACAGGTGGAAAGTCTCTTGAACGTGTGCGTCATGTGTGCCTCATGAATATTGCGTAAGCGGACCATTTGTCGCGGCCAGTCTAGCACAACGATGGTTCCAAATCCGGCACAACGCAACCCCACAAAAAGTATAGTGATTTGGTTCGTAGTCCCACCTTTAGGCGGTGGTTGCAGTGGTGTTTTCCGCCTAAAGGCGGGATTACAAACCTGGTCGTGTGACCTTAATTACGCGGATTTCTCTGCCCTGTACACGTCCATTGCGCGCGCGATTACTGCGGAAGATGTGCAACTGAGGTCGGCGTCAATTGTGCAACGGCTTCCAGTTCGAATAGATGCCAACCATTCGCCCAGCGCGGTTTGTGCAGGGCTGTGATCTGTGCGCCATAGTTCGTGCACCCTGCCATCGCCAATGGCCTCGGGCATGAAAACAATACACTCGCGTTCAATGATCAAACTGCCGACACTGCCCCGAACGATTCCATGCGGCGTGCTGTATTGGCAAGGACGGCAATCCAGATTGAAATGGAGACCATGATCGAAATCGGCGGACAGGTTAAATGCGTCAGGCAATGTTGTCTCGGTTTCAAAACTGCCCCCCAGGACATCCGCGGAGACAGGGCGTTGAGCGCCCGTGACGAATGCGCACGTCGCCCATAATTCGTGGAGATGGTGTGCAGCCGCACCGAGCGTACATGTCGAATCCGTTCGCCAGCCAGACGTCCACGCAAGATCTTTCGGGTTCGAATACGTGGTGCCGGAGCACCATCGGAGGTCTCCAATAATTCCGGATTGTACGAGTGATCGCGCCGCCTGCCAACGAGATTGGAGCAGCAAGTTCAACCCAACACGATAGACGCGGTCGGATTTGCCCAGGGCCTCACGAACAATTGCAACGTCCTCCTCGGTCCTTGCCATTGGCGACGCACAATACACATGTAGCCCCGCTTCAATAGCGGCGACTGTCGTTGCAGCGTGCAAATGATCGGGAGTCGCAATGATGACTGCGTTTGCGCCATCGCGAATTAGGGTATCCAGCGAATCACGATGCACCGCGACGACGTTGGCATTGTGTTGCGGCCCAAGCGTCTCCATCGCGCGCAACAACGCCGATCCATGTTTGCCTGGACCGAGCAATCCTATGCGGAGGCGACCGTCTTTCAAGTCGATACGAGCACTTGCCGATGCCGCAGCGACAGCCGCAGCGCTGGAGGCAAGAAATGATCGACGCGTGACATTCTTTTCGGATTTGTGCTTCAAGATTTTGTCTCCCAACTTATCTTAACCACCCGCTATCGCGCCGACAATCAGTAACGGTTCTGCGCCGCTCGCTATCGGATCAGGCAACGGGGTCTCTGCCGCTTCGAGCGAAAAGTCTTGGCCGCACGCGAAGAATCGCACGAGTGATCGGCGCTTGAGGGTCTTGTGTTCTCGAATCGTCCCACGCAGGACCGGATATTGACGTTCAAGCGCGTCCAGTGCGCCCCCGAGTGTGACAGCGTCCCCTACATCGATTTGTACGGGTTCATGGTTCTTCACCAATGTGCGCAAGTGTGACGGCAATTGAATGGTAATTGTCATGCGAGTGATTGAACCTCAACGGAATACACCGACGGTAGATCACGAACGATGGCTTCCCACGTGTCGCCGCCATCAGGCGATCCGTAGACCTGACCGCCGGTCGTTCCGAAATATACACCGCACGGATCCAGTGTGTCGACCGCCATCGAATCGCGCAGGACATTGACGTAGCAATTCGCTTGTGGCAATCCATTGGTAAGCGCTTCCCATTCATTGCCGCCCGTCTTGCTACGGTATACCCGGAGTTTACCCTCCGGTGGATAATGCAACGAATCGCTTTCAATCGGCACGACGTACACCGTCTCCGGTTCGTGTGCATGGACCGTAATCGGAAACCCAAAATCGCTGGGCAGGTTGCCGCTGACTTCAACCCAATTGTCGCCCGCGTCGTCGCTACGCATCACGTCCCAATGCTTTTGCATGAACAACGTGCTCGGATTCGAAGGATGAAAATCGATGCGGTGTACACAATGACCCGTCTCGGCCTTCGGGTCCGGAATGTATTCTGAATAAAGTCCGTTGTTGATCGGTTTCCACGTATCGCCGCCATCGTCAGTGCGAAACGCGCCCGCGGATGAGATTGCGACAAAGATACGTTTCGGGTCGGTAGGGTCTAGGAGGATGGTGTGCAAACACATGCCGCCTGCGCCCGGTTGCCAGCTAGCTCCGGAACCGTGTTTACGTAATCCGGAAATCTCCGACCATGTCTTGCCCGCATCAGTCGATTTGAACAACGCAGCATCTTCAACGCCCGCATAGACCGTATCCGGATCATCAAGTGACGGTTCGAGATGCCAGACCCGCTTGAACTCCCAGGGATGTTGCGTGCCGTCGTACCACTGGTGGGTGCCTGCATCCCCTTCGTAGACGAACATGTTGCTCTCGCCGGCCTGAGTGCCGTCGTTGCCCATCAATTCTTCTGGCTTTGTGCCGGGCGGATCCCACGTTTTCCCGCCATCGTCGGATCGCTGGATCACCTGACCAAACCATTCCTCCGACTGCGCAGCATATATGCGGTTTGGGTCCGCAGGAGATCCCTTGAGATGGTACAAGTTCCACCCCGCGAAGAGCGGCCCTTCCACGTCCCACTTCTTTCGCGCACCATCCGAAGTGAGAATGAACGCGCCCTTCTTGGTACCGACCAATACCCGAACAGCACTCATATCGAGCTCCTTAGCCCTGTACTTCTTAAATGGTAATTCGCGTCAATCATCCTGGAAATCGTTTGCCGTGGGAAAAGCGCGCCAGCGTGGTGTTCCAATGATTTGCGTGACGCTCACAAGTTGAGAGGCACGGGGCATATCGTAGTACACAACTTTGATTGCCATGTGATCGAAATCAAACTTCAGTTCCGTATTTCCATGCTTATCGCCGTCGTACATACCCATATCCCAGCGGATCTGAGGTTCATCATCATTCTCGTTATTTGCGGATTCCAACGCGCTAACGATAGTAGTAATGATCGAACCGGAGTCCGACGCATCAAATCGTCCAAGATTGACGCCAATGACGACCAATTGCTCTTTGTCGAACAACAAGCCTCCCAGATGCGTATAGCCCTCTTCTTTGTTTCCGTCAATGATTTGGAAATTTCGCGCGTCGGGTAATCCTCGATCCGGCTCGGTTTGAAGAACCGAATACTTGGACGAAAGCAGATCCATTACCTCATACCGCTTCATGCCGATTTCGATTGATACGCCGCCGAAGGTAGCGGAAAGATGAGTGTCCGAATTGGCGGCAGACTGGAAAAGATTACTCAGGGCAGGAAGAGTCAATACATTGCCATGGTAGCGCATCAAGGAGTCGTATGATTGGTGCATCCAGTAGTCGGGTCCAATTTTCAATGTGCGTCCTACCTGGACATTTGGAAGCTCGGCGTACGCAATGACGGCCAAAAGCGAACATGCGGCGATTCCAACAGTTTTTCTCATCGGACCTCCATGCGTTTGCAACCATTCGCTCGAACTATCACCACACGGGTTGTCATCCCGAGCGAGGTAGAGGGATCTACTGAGTAATTACGATCGATCCGCCGACTTGAGAAGATTCCTCGACTTCGCTCGGAATGACATGTTGATGAATCCCTCGCGATCGCCACGCGAGCGCAGCTCGCACCTGGTTTTTCTTTGCTTACTTTCTTTTTTCCCAAAAAGAAAGTAAGACTACACCTTCCACTTGTTGTAGTAAGGGGCTTTCAAAGAGAAGCCGTTTTCATATTCTTGATACGCGAGCGCATTCGCTTTTTTCGCGATGTCATCTGATGGGCCGGTGAATTTGAGGTTGTCCGAATCCCACTCCAGCTTATGGCCGGTGCGATAAGCGATAGTGCCGAGATGGCATGTAAGCGTCGTGTTGAAGATGGTTTCGATATCGCAGATCGGTGTTTCGCGTGTGCGGATGCAATGCGCCCAATTCTTCCAATGCGGCTGATTCATCGGCGCACCGCCCCGTTCCTTCGCCTCGCAACCCCGGTTCATGGGGATGATCGTGTAGCCGTTTCGCGTGAGGAGCAACGTGCCCAATGTGCCGTGGAATGCGATCCCATACTTGTCATCGCGATCATGCGGATACGGCTTCGTGTTGCTATAGACCTTGTTCGAGAAGCTGAGAATGTAATCGTCGTATTCCCAAACCACTTCCAGCGTGTCCGGCGTAGTGCGATTGTCGGTGAGGATATACTTACCGCCTTGCGAAGCGATGGTCTTCGGCTTTTTGTCTTCGCCCATGGCCCACAGTGCGATGTCAACGAGATGCGCACCCCAATCCGTCACTTTTCCGCCGGAATAATCGAGGAACCAACGGAAGTTGTAGATGTACCGGTTCTTATTAAATGGCACCGGTTTGGTCCAGCCGATATACCGTTCCCAATCCAACCATGGTGGCGCTTCTTGATCAGCCGGTGCCCCGATGCCTTCAACCGGTTCACCATCATGCGACCACGTTTCGACACGGGCGATTTTTCCGAGGTATCCGCTACGCACGACTTCGACGGCTTCCTGAAACTGTTCGCCACTTCGTTGCATCGTGCCCGCTTGGAATACCGTCTTGTTCGTCTTAATCGTATCGACCAGCGTGATGCCTTCGATGATCGTCGTACACAACGGCTTTTCCGTATAAATGTCTTTTCCCGCGTCACTCGCCATTAACGTTGGAATCGTGTGCCAATGGTCCGGGGTGCAAATAACACATGCGTCCACATCCTTGTTCGCGATGACTTCTTCGAAATACGTGTGCGTACTCGGCTTCTTGCCGATGACACTCTCGACCATGCCCGCTGCTCGATCAACCTGGGGAGGCGCAAGATCGCAGATTGCGATGGGTTCGATGTTCAATTCTTTGTGCATGCCCAACACAAACTCACCGAGGTTGCGCCGTCCCATACCACCCACGCCAATGTGGCCGGTGCGGATTTTATTATTGGCGCCCATGATGGTTTGCGGCAGAATCGATTTGTATACCTGCCCCTGTGCTTGCGCCTGTTTGATGGTCGCCGCCGTTCCAACGGTGACCCCAGCCGCCTTCGCTGCGCCACGCATAAAGTCGCGCCGTGATACGTCCGATTTCTTTTCTTTCGCCATGGTTTTCGACTCCTTTTCCTTGAATGAGGCACGCACCGGGGAATGAATCGCCACGACGCGGTGTAATGTCTCTTAATATGTGAGCGCCCCATGGTAGCCGAACCGCGTTAGAAGTCCAACAATTCGATGGAATGGCGAGTCTCTCAATACCGTCATTGACCGTGATTTAGCCCGGTTCTATAATACGCCAAGCTGACGGCGCTCACGCAGTTGAGCACGCCAAGGGGAATCGAGACGATGCGTATTACCGAAGGTCTATCATTTGACGACGTGCTCCTAAAACCGGCACGTTCGGACGTTTTACCACGAGAAGCCGACCTTCGCACCCGTTTCACCAAGAATGTCACCCTCAACTCGCCTATCGTCAGCGCCGCGATGGATACCGTCACCGAGGCCCGTATGGCCATCGCCATGGCCCAAGAAGGCGGCATCGGCATCATCCACAAGAACATGCCCATTGACGAGCACGCCGCTGAAATCGATCGCGTCAAACGGTCCCAGGCCGGCATTATCACCGACCCCATCACGCTTCGGCCCGATGCCAGCGTCCAAGAAGCGGAAGACCTGATGGCGCGGTTCCACGTATCCGGCGTGCCGATTACGGACAAAAATGGAACCCTCGTTGGTATCCTCACCAACCGCGACATGCGGTTCCTTGAAGATTACTCCGTGCCAATCAGTTCCGTGATGACCAAGGAAAATCTAGTCACCGTCGCGCCCGGCACGACGCTCGAAGAAGCCAAACGTCATCTGCACGAGCATCGCATCGAAAAACTCCTGGTGACGACCGATGACGGAAAACTCGCAGGCCTCATCACCATCAAGGACATCACCAAAGCGCGGGACTACCCCAATGCTTGCCGCGATGACCTAGGCCGTCTGCGCGTTGGTGCCTCGCTTGGTGTCGGCCCCGACGAATTGGATCGGGCGCGAGCACTTCGCGACGCACAAGTTGATGTCATGGTGATCGATACGGCGCATGGGCATACCAAGCTCGTCATGGACATGGTGCGGCAGGTGAAAGAAGCCGTGCCCGAAGTAGACCTTGTCGCCGGCAATGTGGTCACCGCCGAAGGCGCGCGTGACCTCATTGATGCGGGGGTCGATGCCGTGAAAGTTGGTATTGGTCCCGGTTCGATTTGCACCACGCGCGTCGTGGCGGGCGCGGGCATGCCGCAATTGACCGCCATCATCGAAGCCGCGCAAGTCGCGGGCGAATTTGACGTGCCGGTCATCGCGGACGGCGGGATCAAGTATTCCGGCGACATCGTCAAAGCGATCGCCGCGGGCGGCGACAGCGTTATGATTGGCAGCCTGTTCGCGGGCACCGCCGAAAGCCCCGGCGAAACGGTCCTCTACGATGGACGGACGTACAAAGTTGTGCGCGGCATGGGGTCCATTAAAGCGATGCAAAAGGGCAGCAAGACACGGTACATGCAGTTCGAAGAAGACGCGCAGAAATTGGTGCCCGAAGGCATCGAAGGCCGCGTACCCTACCGCGGCCCGCTCACCGACTACGTGCATCAACTCCTCGGCGGACTCCGTGCAGGTATGGGCTATTGCGGCTGTAAAACCATTCACGACCTCAAAACGAAGACCGAGTTCGTGCGCATTACGGGTGCCGGCATGCGCGAAAGCCATCCCCACGATGTCACCATCACCGAAGAAGCACCCAACTACCAAATCATGCGGTAAGGCCTTTTGACGGACCATTTACTGCGATTACGAAGGCATGACGTTCAGCGTTCAGCCCTCGGCTACAGGTAAATTAAATCTGCCGGATTGAACCGAAACATCAAGGGGTTTTCTTGCAATGCAATTCAAACTGAATCGTCGTTCTCTGCTATGCCTGGCACTCGCTATGATTTTTTCCATCCCGGCTCAAGCGATCGAACACGTTGAAGTTTTCTATGAGGCGGAACGCTTTGCAGGATGGCCGGCGAATAATGGCATTTGGATTTGGGGCGACGAGGTCGTCGTCGGATTTACGTTAGGCCATCACAAAGAGACCGACGGACACACCATTGATCGAAACAAACCCTCTGGACCGATGCAAGCACGCAGCTTGGATGGCGGCCAAACCTGGACAGTCGAACAACCGACATTCATGTTGGACGGCGGCGAGGAACGGTCGATCCAACCCTTTACAAAGCGCGGCAATTTTACACATCCGGAATTCGCAGCACGATTCAGCCGCGGTAATTTTTACTTTTCGCACGACAAGGCCAAGACGTGGGATGGTCCATTTGCTTTGCCCCATTTTGACCGACCAAACTTACTCGCACGTACAGACTATATCGTCAATGGCAAAAGGGATTTGACCGCCTTTATTGCGACGGATAAGGACGGCGGCGGCGAAGGTTGGCCCTGCGCCATTCGGACGAAGGACGGTGGCAAGACCTGGGACCTTATCGGTTGGATTGGAAAACAGCCGCCTGCCGGATATGGCTATGCGATTATGCCGTCGACGGTGCAGCTCAAAAGTGGATCGCTGTTCTCGATGATTCGTCGCGGCGGTGTGTTTGATGGTGTTAAGCGGTGGTGGATTGAACCATTCTTGTCGCCCGACGAGGGTGCGACTTGGTACAAATTGGACGAACCCTACATCAACAACGCGGGGAATCCTGCTGCAATGATTCGACTGCAAGATGGCCGGATCGCGTTGACCTATGGCTGGCGCACCGCCCCCTACGGAATGCGCGGGCGCATCAGCGATGATGAAGGTCAATCGTGGGGTGAAGAGTTTATTCTAAATGACGACGGACGGGGTTGGGATTTGGGGTATCCACGCACAGTGCAGCGTGCGGACGGAAAGTGCTTAACGATTTACTACTTCAACGACCGAAATCGCAAAGAACGCCACATCGTATGCACGATTTGGGATCCCGCCGATTTCTAAATCGGCGAGCTACGCCAATGAGGATGAGTCGATTGGCGACAGTGCGGTTTGATATGACCGCAGGAACATGGTGAGTCGGTCTACATCAGGTTCCGCGCCCAAGCATCGGTAGAAGGCGAGGCAGCTCGGACAAACTTCCGGGTGATCGAGCGCCAACGCAAAGTCCTCTTTGCATGCCTGGTGTGAGAACAGACATTTGCATATCGGGCCGTGGTGAAAATCTTCCGACACCAACAACGGATTCAGGTCAAGCGTTCGCCACTGCGTCGTACCCAGCAACGCGCAAATCAACAAATAGGTTCCGTTGTCGAACCCCGTGTACGTACAAATGCCTTCACGCTGATACGTCGAAATACGTATACCGCGCAAGCGGTCCACGCACACAAGAGAACTGTCCGTGTTATCCGTGATGTGAATCGGCGCCACACCAGCAGTCATCTCGTCAGAAAACGTGAAGCCGATTTCGTGAAGCCGTGCAACACGCATCAATGCGAGCGTGTCCTCAGGGGATCCGGAAACATGTACGTTCATCATTAGGTGATTCGCTCCATAGTGATCGTGTTCTGATCCTATAGACGATTGCTGCGACGATTTTCGTGCAGCGGATTGTTCCCAGGCCACCGGGTCTTGCGTACGAATCACCATCAACTGATTGCGAAGGACACGGCCACGGGTATCGCCGAGCCGGTCGAGGCGATTGCTGAGATCGAACGATTCGTGAAACAGGCCCAATCGATACTGGGTACATGCAAGCGGATAGAGTATTGTTGTGGAGTCGGGCACGGCGCGGGCAAGTGCCTCCAAAATACGCCGCGCGGATTCATAGTCGGCTTCCGCATAGGCACGCCGAGCTCTTCGTAAGAGCCGATACAAAGGCTGACTAGCGCCAGCTAAGTCCTGAGCAAAATCCTGTTCGAGTCCGTCGAAGTCCATCTGGTAGTCCTTCACTGACCTGACCTGACCTGAATCATGGAGCAAACTCCGCATACGCCGCGAGCCCGTCCAATCCCGTTCAGTATACACACTATTCGAGATGGTTCCAGTCGGTTCTCAGAGACGTTCAGACGCTGTCGCGCAAGGACAATTGCGCATAAATCCACTATTAATAGCAGTTGCTACACTATGCTCAACTATTCCAACCCATACAGTTATCAAAGTTGTTTATTGACAAAGTTTTTGATTTGAGTCGCGTATATACTGACCTCCATCTAAGCACTACCTTTGGAGAAGGAGTACACAATGAACGGATTATGGTTAGGGAATTTCGAACCAACGCCGGTAACTCGAAAGGTCATTGGCGGGGATACGCAAGCAGCCCGAGTCACAGAACTTGAACACCAAGTGGCCCGGTTGATGCTCCTGAACCAGGCGCTGTGGGAGACGTTGCGACCACGACTGAAAATGACCGATGCGGATTTCGAGAATCTCGTGCGAGAAGTGGATATGCGCGATGGCGTGGAGGACGGAAAGATCACGCACAATGCGGTGAAATGCCCTGAATGCAGTCGCGTCTCTAATTCAAAACATTGGAAATGCCTCTATTGCGGGCTGGAATTCGAGAAGCCGATATTCGGCTGAGCGGCTGACTCAACTCAGAGTAATGCGTCGCGCCAATCGTCTTCGTTAAATCCCACGAGTGCGACATCCGCTCCGACGACGAACGGTCGCTTCACCAGGTTGCCGTTCTCTGCGAGTAATCCGATTGCGTCTTTTTTCGCCATATCGGGGAGAATATCTTTTAGTTTCATGGCCTTGTAATCGACACCAGAGGTGTTGAACAAGCGGCGAATGTTGCCGTCATAAGCCGAAAGCATCTTCAGCAATTCGCGTTTCATTGGTGGCTGATCCCGAATGGGAATCGTTTTGTACTGCACATCGTGAGCGTCGAGAAATTTAAGGGCCTTACGGCAGGTCCCGCACTTCGCGTAACTATAAACCTTGATCATTCAGTAATTCCTTTTGTAACCATTGAGATGCCATTGTAGATTAGAGAAGAAGTATTTCCCAGATCACCCTTGTTAAGTGTCCTCGGGAAGCGGTAATCTTCCTTTGCGCCTGTGCCGCGCGCCCCTCATTAACCGAACGCAGGAAAACCGTAATGAAACTCGTCGATGTCGTACACGAACAGTGTATTGAAACCGGTTTGTCGGTGGCTGGAAAAGATGATGTCTTGCGCGCCATCGCTACCGCAGCTAAACGGGCCGAGGCCCTGGATGGCGTAAATGAAGACGCGCTAGTCGCAGGATTGCGTGACCGTGAAGCGTTAGGGTCGACCGGTTTTGGCGGAGGAATCGCGATTCCCCATTGCAGGATCGCGGGCGTTGCGGATTTTGTCGTGGGGCTTTTAACGGTCCCCGAAGGCGTGGAATTCGAATCGCTAGACGGCAAGCCCGTGACGTTGGTCGTGTTTATTATTGGGCCGGATGAGGCTTCCGACCGACACGTGCGTTTGTTGTCCGCGATTTCGCGAACGTTGATGATTCCGGGTGCGGTGAAAGAACTCGTCGCTGCACCTTCGGCCGAGGCCGCCCGTGAAAGTCTCTTGCGATTTTCCACTGATGACTTGGACACGCGTGATCGCGCATCCAAGTGTTTGGTGCACCTCTTTATTCAAGATGAAGACCAGTTGGCCGATCTAATGCGGGCGTTCGCATCAGTGGGATCTGCATCCTTCGTCGTGGTTGAGGCGGAAAATGCGTCGGCCTACCTCACAAAGCTCCCGCTATTCGCCGGATTTATCTCGGATTCACGAACGAGTTTTAGCAAAGTTATCGTCGCGATTGCGGACAAGAAGTTGAAAAATGAAATTGTGCGTCAGGTCGAGCAAATCGTCGGTAACTTGGACGAAGCGACCGGTACGTTATTGACGGTGCAAGATATCGCGTACGCCGCAGGTTCACTCGAGACGTAGAGTATGAGTTCCTTCGCGGGCAACCTAGAGTTATCGGCATTGACCTTGCTGGGCGCGGCAACGTTGATCGGATTCTATGCCGGCCGCGGTACGCAGTGGATTCGACTGCCGTCGATTATCGGCTATATGTTGCTAGGTGTTGCGGTGGGTCCGTCAGCGTTTGGCTTCTTCGGCCACGAACAGCTCGATCATGTCGGATTCATCACGCAAATTGTGCTGGGGTACGTTGCATTCAGCATCGGGGCCGAGCTCAGCATCGCCTCATTGCGTTCACTTGGCAGGGGCATTATCGCGATCATCCTGGCCGAATCGTTCACCGCGTTTTTTGTCGTCCTTGGCTTCGTATTTGCCTTGACGCGGGACCCAGTAATGTCGCTCGTGTTCGCGGCCATGGCTCCCGCCAGCGCACCCGCAGGTACGGTCGCAGTAATTATGGAAACCCGAGCGAAAGGACCATTGACCAAAGCACTCTATGCCGTTGTCGGGTTTGACGATGGACTGGCCATTATCATCTTCGGATTCGCCGCGGCCATCGCGCGCAGTTTACTGACCGCCGAAGCCACCGGCCAAGCCGAGTCCATTCTTCCCGCACTCGTCGATCCATTCCGTGAAGTGATACTGAGCATAGTTGTCGGCGGTATTGTCGGATTGGTCTTTTGTCAGATCGTGCGACGGCTGCAAGCGCCCGCGGAGTATTTCGCGATCGTATTCGGCACCATCGCGCTCGTAACCGGGCTGTCGTTACGATGGCATCTCTCCCTCATTCTGACCAACATGATCGTCGGTTTCATTCTCGTGAATACCCGTCGTGAATCGCTCGTGAATCACGTCACCTCGCCATTGACCAACGTGATGCCACTCATGTTTATTCTGTTCTTCTGTTTGGCCGGTGCGCACCTGGAGATCGGAGCGTTACCTTCGCTTGGTATGATCGGCGTGGTCTACATCACCGGACGCACGGTAGGCTTGTTGCTCGGGGCGCGAGTCGGATCGGCGCTTGGACACGTTCCTGACGTCATAAGGAAAAACATCGGGTTGGGAATCCTGTCACAAGCGGGCGTGGCGATCGGACTCGCGTTGATATTGAATCAGGAATTTGGCGAGTTGGCGCTCGAACTCGACTTCCCAAAGGCCGCGACCGTCGGCGCCAGCGTCCTCACCACCGTCACCGCCACCAGCATCTTCTTCGAAACCATCGGACCCATCTGCACGAAAATTGCCCTCACACGAGCGGGCGAAGTCGGGAAAGCGTAGTACGCGCCGGGTGTAGTCGCCGCCCCCAGTTGCTTGCTGGAAATGGCTCACGCAAAGACGCGAAGGTGAAAGAACCCCCTTTGCGTTCTCAGGGTTCAGCAAGTCTGACCATTGGTGCATCGAAATCTAATGGTCCCTAGATCGTCATCCCCGCCGATAGTGTCTTCATCATGCGCCGGACTAGTTTCCCGTTCAGAGTTCCGCCTTTAGGCGGTGTTCATCGATAGAACCGCCGCCTGAAGGCGGAACTCTGAACAACTGCCAAATCGAGGAATTTCTATAGTTTGGAGATACCGAATTTCGCGGTAAGGTTGGTCGATTGAGATTAGAAGCGATGTCGAATCGCGTTAGACTGTGACTATATCGCTGTCTACTTTTTCCGTTCACCTGGGATGCGGTACCACGTCTCCGCGTGCCGCAACACGACATCGCCTTTGAGCGCGACGACTTCATTCAGACCGGGGATCGCAGCCAACAACGTGGACATCATCTCTGAACCACGTCGCACAATCTGCGTAGGTTCGCCTTTATACCCTCGTTGATACCACCCGTCTTCCCGTTCATCGAATTCGCGGTTCGCGATGCGTTGGACCACATTCTCCCGTTTCTTTGCTTGGGACACTTGCGCTTTAATATCGTTCGGCTGATCAGCGAATTCCGCGTCTGCCATCGCGAGGCCTTCCTCCACTGCTTTTCCACCAACTGCGCGACCTAGCACGGGCGCTTCGCTCGGTGCAGGAGTCGTCGCGGGCGCAGGTGGAGGCGCGGCAGCAGCGAAGGCTCGCGGTTTCGCCTTCGCCGCGTCTTTGTTCTGTCTATCCATACGACCATCAGCCGGTGCCACCGTTTCGGCTTGAGCCGTCGGGGCATTCTCGAACGATTCCTGTCGAGAACGCACCTCGGATTGCACAGCGTCATCCCGATCCATTGCGAGTGCTGATCGTCGTCCGGGTTGCGGGTCGATGGCATCAACTTCTAGCGATGGTTCTTCTTCAGGTGCGTCGCCGAACGTCTGCACGAGTTCTTTTTCGGACGCATCGGTAGCCCCGATTTGTTTATCTGCCGATTCCGCGAAGCGCGCTTCGTCATCCATCTTGGTGGGTGCGGAAGCCATGATCCGCTCGTCTGCCGAGGGCAACACAATGCCCCCCTGCCGGATAACTACGGCGCCGACGAGAACCGCGAATATCGCTGCGGCCGCGAAGCTCGTATAGAGTGTTCTAGAAATACGACGCGGACGCATCGGGACGACGTTCGATTTTTGGTCCAATTGATTACGTACCCGTCCGGCCATGTCGTCCGGCGCTGACGCACGTGGCAGCCCACGGTATAACTCGTCGACCTTGCGCATCGCATCGAGTTCACGCAACAGTTCGGCGTCTTGCGCGAGTTCCGCTTCAACGGTATCGCGCGTGTCCGGCGACAGTTCGTCGTCGAGTAACGGCGAGAATTGGTCGCGTATGTCGTTTGGGTCAGTCATGATAGTTCGTTACAGCACTTCGTGCTCGGTCAAACAATTTTTTAATAGACGCCGTGCCTGATTCAGACGACTCTTCACCGTGCCAGATGGACATCCCATCGCTTCGGCGATTTCATCGTATGCCAAATCTTCATAGGTGCGCAGGACAAATGTCATTCGATAATGATCCGGCAATGCCTCCAGGCATGCATGCAAAGCCGTTTCCAATTCGGCGCGTACTGCATTGTCGCTTGGCGACGTACCTCCGCCGGCGAAGTTATCCGTCCGGCCTGGTGATCGCTCTTGCAACAGCTCGAGTGACACGCCTTTATCCCGTCCTTTCCGCTTCGAGTCACGCACCCGATTGCGACAGAGGTTGAGCGTAATGCTGTAGAGCCATGTGGACACTTTGGCTTTACCTTCAAATCCGTCAATCGCACGATAAGCGCGAACGAATACCTCCTGGCACAAGTCAGCGGCTTCTTCATGATTGCCTAAAAATCGATACGCCGCATTGTAGATTCGGTCCTTGTAGCGGTTGATGAGCGTGTCGAACGCGCGCGGATCACCGCGGCGGCATTCCTCCACCAACCCAACATCGGATTCGAGATCCGTTTCTTTCAGCAGCACCACGAGCGGATTCCTGTTGGTCTACTCGAAAGATGCATGCTGATGAGATTCACTGCTTTAGACACCACTAGACCGGCTCGGTTCGTTCAGAATGAACGGTTCAGATTGAGTCACTGAAACCAGTGTAGCACGCAGCTGGACAGCCGTTCACCGGCATTTTGTACGGCTTAGATCTCGTGGCCAGGACGCACTACAATGCTCAAAATGCGGAACGTGCGGAGTTCCCCCGCGCACCAGCGAATTCGGAGACACCTAATGCGGCGTTTATCGATTCTTGTATCAACATTGTGGTTATTTGCTGCGCTATTTCCAGCATTGGCCGTAGCGCAGGACCGGACTACGCGGTACGACGTCCCCATGCGTGACGGCGTATTGTTGGCCACCGATGTCTATTTGCCGGAAGGCGACGGGCCGTTTCCCGTGGTGTTGGCGAGGTCGATCTACAATATCAATGGATCCAAAGTATTCGGCCTAGCCTTTTCATCGCAAGGCATGGCGTTTGTAGCGCAACAAACCCGTGGCTATTACGACAGTGAGGGCAAAGACCAAGCGTTCACCAACGACGCCTGGGGCGAACATCCGGACGGTGCCGACTGTTTGAAATGGCTGCGCGATCAATCCTGGTGCAACGGCAAGATCGGCACCATCGGCATCTCTGCACTCGCAATCTCCTCGCAACTCCTCGCGGGAATCGGCGAACCGCTCGATGCCCAAGTCATCATCGTCGGCGCATCCCAACACTACGGTGCATTGGCCTACCAAGGCGGTGTGCTACGAAAAAGCATGGTCGAACGTTGGCTCCAAGACCAGGGTAGCGAACACATCATCGATGAATTCAAAGCCCATCCGAGCTACGACGACTATTGGAAACAATTCGACGTGGATGCACGCGTCGCCCAGGTGTCCGCCCCCGCGTTGCATATCGGCGGATGGTGGGACATTTTTGGTCAATCGACGCTCAACAGTTTCGTGTCCCGGCAAGAACATGGCGGCGAATCTTCCCGGGGCAGCCAGCACATCGTCATGGGGCCATGGTTGCATGGCGCGGTCCGTGAACCAGGCGATCTCGTGCTGCGGGAAAATTTCAACCACGATTTCAATTCGGACTCATTCGCCTTTCTCCGGCATCATCTCTTTGATGATGCGCCCCTTGATTTGCCCGCCGTGCGCTACTACACAATTGGCGATGTCGAAGATGAAAACGCACCGGGCAACGAATGGCGTACTGCGGATGCATGGCCTCCGTTCGACACGGCGGAAACGCCGCTCTACCTTGCCGGCAGCGGCGCACTGAACGAGGACGCGCCAGACCCCTTGAAACTCACCTATCGCTACGACCCCGCCGATCCGGTTCCAACACACGGTGGGCCCAATTTGGTTTTGCCTGCGGGGCCATTTGATCAACGCGAAGTCAGCGGACGGTCGGATGTTCTCGCATTTCAGACCGAGCCCCTCGACGTGCCAATCGAGATCACCGGCCGCGTAACAGTACGCCTATTCGTTTCATCGACGGCACCGGACACAGACTTCACCGCAAAGCTAATCGACATCTATCCCAATGGCCGCGAAATTCTGATGCTCGACGGGATACAACGGCTGAAATTCCGCGACGGATTCGAACAACCGAACCCACTAACGCCCGGCGAAGTAGGCGAACTGGAAATCGATTTGTGGTCCATCAGCTTAATCGTCAACAAAGGCCACAGAATCGGCGTGCAAATCTCTTCCAGTAACTTTCCAAGGTTCGAAGTCAATCCGAACACCGGAGAAGATTTTCCGGCCGAAGGCGGCGAACTATACATCGCGGAAAATACCGTTCACACCGGCGAGTCGTATCCAAGCGCGATCCTCTTGCCAGTACGTCCAGAGTGAGATGTGCGCGGTCAGCGCGGCGACCTGACTTTCGAGCGTCTCGACCCTCGACGTGAGCGTAGACTGGCCTTGACCGTCGGTTGGGCAATCGAATATCGGCACCAATGCCGTAAGTAAGATCACAGATGCCAGCAACAGAAAACCCCGGTATCCGCGTCGGACACCGGGGGTGGTAGTACTCATCGCGGTCAAAACCGACCTACGTTGTGCAGCCCTTGTTTTTCTTCATGCATTTCTTACTTGGTGGTGGCGCGATGGCCATTCGTGGGATTGAAATCGAGATCGCCTTGATGTGCTTCATTCGTACGTCTCCCCTTTCGTGTTATTAGCAAGGCTCAAAGCTACCAGTTTGTCGAGGCATAAGAAAAGCCCTCCCATGCCAATAGGTGTAAACCATCTGCCGGGTCAAAATCGTATAGTATGTACCCGGTCGTTACCGCGTCCGCTCAGCTCTTTATTCGTTCTTGGACCGTCTGTGATCCAGCGAAAAAGAGAATAAACGGTCCGCGGTCTGCGTCCAATACCTGTGGAATACGTTGAGGGAAGCATCATGAACGCAATTAGATTGAGTATCACGCTGGTGTTTACGGCCTCCGCATATGGACAAGCCGTCGTCACCACCCCATCGACCACCATCGAGCCGCCCGCCGACGGAGGCAATGTAACAATTGAATCGATGGGCTTCGGCACTGAATTCGCCTTTCGTGGACCGGGCTGGGCCATCGAAAAATACAGCGATCCGCAAGGACTCTGGCGAGCGCGACTGACCGCGAACAATGCCATCGTGGCCGATCTCGGTGACTGCGGCGAACGCACGGAATGGATGCGGTTTCTCACCTGGCCGTTGGAGGAGTCACATCCCGGACGGCTGCTCGGTGTGTTGCGGTATGAAGGCGGCGTCCACGGTTCGGATGCGTTGGACTTATTTCACCTCGAAGAGAACTACCGGTCTCTGGTGGATGTCGAGGACGATTTCAACTTTCGGGGTATTCGTGATGTGAATGCCGATGGCTGGCCGGAAGTAATCGGTGTGTCGCGGAGCTTTGCCAACATGATGTTTCTCAACCATGATCGCAGCCCGTTTCCCTTGATGGTGCTGGGATACCATGAGCCGTCCAAGCAATACGTTTGCTTGAATCATGCGTATCAAGAAGCGTTAAAAGCGCGAGGAAAGTCTCAACGAGAACGCTTCGAAGCGCATCCATCAAGCACCACGCCTATCGTCTATAGCCGAACCGATACGCGCGCACAGGAAGCCTTCGCGCTTTTACTGCAATGGGTCGTATCGCTCGCGTTCATGGGCCAAGAGGATGCCGCATGGCAATACCTCAGTGAGCACACGTCAGGCGCAACATATGTTTGGACCAAGGAAGAAATCGAAACATACCTCGGTCGCGACCGGTATTACCAACAAATGAAACGCATACAAAAGGTGACTCCATAGCGAAAAATGGGAGGGACGCGCTCCTGCGCGTCCGCTCGTGTACAGCAAAACCATATGGAGTGCGCAAGCTCGCTTGCGCTTTTACCCGAGCGAAGCTTGCTTCGCCGAGAGAAAGCGGCGGCAAACCACCGCACTCCATATGGCGCACTCGCGACTTGACTACAACTCAGTTATGCGTGCGCCGTCTGTCAATTCGTTCTTCGGCTCGGCCACGATAACTTGGCCCATGTCGAGACCACTGACGACTTCAGCCCAGTCATCATTTTTCAGCCCCAACTCGACCGGTGTCAGTTTGGCCTGAGTACCGTTCACCGCGAACACCGCCCAACCGCTGTCATGCCGAAAAACCGAACGCTCGGGAACGGAAATGGTTTCGACACTTTCCTCCGTGATTACGCGTACGTCTACGCTCGTGCCGGGGCGTAGTCTTGCCTCGGTATTGTCGAACTCTATGATGGTGCGCACCCGCTGTTGTTCGATGCCCAACGCGGAAATCTTCATGAAGCCAGACGGATAAACCCTTTTCACTTTACCCATCACAATCTGATCATCAAGTGCTTTTCCAGTGATCTCAACCGGGTCGCCCGTTTCGATCTGGACCACCTCTTCAGAAAGGATGTCGCACTCGATTTCGATGGTATTCAAGTCACCAATTTTCATCACCGGTGCGCCACCCATCATCATGCGTTCGTCTTCAACATATTTTTCGAGCACAATTCCGTCGACAGGCGATTTGATTTGTGTTTTCTTGAGGTCTGTTTGCACCGCTTCCAGTTTCGCTTTGATGCGATCGATGTCCGCGTTGTAAGCCTCACGCATAAACTCATTGTCGTCCACGGAGCCGGTCAACCGATCCGCCGACAACTCTGCAACCTTTACAATTTTCTCGGTCGCCGCGATGGCCAAGTCCAGTCGGGACACCGTATTTTTCATGTTGTCATGCATGCGCTTCGCCTCATCCAGTTGCGCTTGCGGTACAGCCCCCTGTTCGAATAGGCGTTCAATCCGCTTCAAGTCCTTTCGCGCTTCACTAAAATTAGTTTCCGCTATTTGACGCTCTTTTCGAACGATGGCGAGATTGTCGCGCGCTTCATTTACACGGACTTCGCCCGTCAACAAATCCTCTGCTTTCGGCTTCTGCACGTCAACACCTTCGATTTGTGCTTTAACCTGCGCTAGCAACGCTTTGGAGCTTTTGATCTGCTGCTCCAATGGGAATTCGTCAATGCGCGCGACACACATGCCGACCTCTACTTCATCACCGATCTCCACATCGGGGGCAAACAACGTCCCTGAAATCGGCATCGCGATAGTGTACTCGTCATCCAGACGTGTCTTCGCGTCTTCCGCGATAAACTCGCGAACGGTCCGCTGCGTGACTTCTGTCATCTCGACCGGCAACGGGTTGTACAACAGCGCGAACAACGCACCCGCAACGACGACCACGGCCAATATTCCACCTACTGTATAGCGCAACATAACAAACTCCTTACTCGCGTGCTTTCAACACTTCAACCATGTCAAGGTTGTGGATTTTTTTGCGCACTGCGAAATTCGAGATTAGAACAAACAAGGTAATCATGCCTGTCGTAATGAGAAAAGTCCGGTCTTCGAGGTGATACGGCAGCCGGTACAACTCGGTGTCGAACGCCCGGACCAACATCCTGCAAATCCCCATACCAATTGGGAACCCAAGCACGAGGCCCATACCCGCCAACAAAAAGTTTTCGAGATAAACGATGCGGCCGACCTCTGCGATACTGAACCCCATCACCCGCAACGAGGCCAATTCGCGCTGACGTTCGGCGAGGGCCACCGTGGTCACGTTGTAAATTACAGAGAAGGCGATGATACCGGCGAAGATCACCAGCATCCCGTTCATCACGCTCATGTTTTCGGCCAACGTATCTTTCAGATTCTGATACGAAACCTGCTTGATTTCGATGGACGACACACCGGGCACGTCTTTCAACGCCTTGTTCAAATCACTTTCGTTACCTTCTTCCGTGCGTAAGAGCACCGTATTTACCGCGAACGATTGATCCACTATCAAACTCAACTCCGACAGGTTCATGTATCCTGACGTGCCCAAGTACTGTTTGACGAGCTTACTCACCGTCACTTCCGTCTCTTTAGTCACACGCCCTTGTAACGGTTTCAACGTCACCTTGTCGCCCGGAACAACGTTCAGATCACCCGCCAATCGCATCGACATCACTAGGCCGTGATCGCCGATGCTCACCGGTTCATGCTTAGCATCGATGAGCTTCATCATCGTTGAGTCACCATCGAGACCGACGATTAAAGTATCTTTCTTACGCCACTTGGATCGGACCTCGAACGGGTATTGCAGCATCGGCTCCGCCGCGCGCACATGCGGAAAACGAGCCGCCTCGTGCAACGCGCTCTTTCCCCGCTCGATAGGAAAACTGACCTTGACGTCTTCGCGTTGAGAATCCTGAAACTGAAACTTCAACATATACTCCAACGCATCGATCGAAAAATAGCCCATAATCAATACGGCCGAGGATACGCTCACACCAAACACACTCAAGCCTGCGCGGAATCGGTTACGCGAAACATTTCGCACTATCATCTTCCAAGTGAACGAGAGGTTTCGCCAAATAAACGTTATGCGTTCAACCAGCGTGCGCTTCGCAGTCTTCGGTGATTCTGCGCGCATCGACTCCGCCGGATCGATTTTGGAAGCATGCCGCGCCGCCATCACTGCGCCCAACACGGTGAAAATCACCGTCAGACCAAACGCGCGCACCAAAATGTCAGGATAATCCCGCTGCTCCAACAATGGGAATTGATAGATGTCGACATAGATGCCGATCATCCAACCCGCAATCACTTTGCCCAGGACGTAGCCCATGACGCATCCCATGAAACCCAGGATCAATGCGTATTTGATGTAGTACATCGAGACCGTGAAGTTCGAATGTCCATACGCTTTCAATAATCCGATTTCCGTGCGTTCCTTGCGCACCATTCGATTCAATAGCACCAACAGAATTAGCGAAGCGACTCCGAGGAAAATGGTTGGGAATATCTTTGCGGATGTTTCGAGCCCCTTAATCTCATCGGAGAGGAATCGATTCGATATTTGGTTTTCCTTTTTGATCTTGACGAATACACCGTACGGATCAAGAATCTTTTCCGCTTTATCCAAGATCTCGTCCAACGCCTCTTCACTCTCGGCCGTGCCGACAATGTCGTTGCACGCTGATCGCATACTCAATGCCGTCTCGGCAAAAGTCTCCGGCACCCACAACACGCCGAACCGTTCCGGGCTCGGAATCAACTCCTGGATATTGCGAATCATGTACACGTATTCCGGCGAAAGCCCTAGACCCACAATACGTAGCGAATACTTCTTGTTGTTCACCGTTACGCTGATGCGATCACCCAAATCCAGGCCGTTCTCCAGCGCAAACCGCTCGCTCATAATGACTTCGTCTTGCGCGTTTGGCTCAAAATATCGGCCGCGCGAAATGTGTATGTCGTTGATTACGTTGACTTGCCGGTCCGGCATCGAGACGATCTTGCCGATACGCGGTTCGTCCTCGCCTTCTACGTCGACATTGACCTCGTCCGTGATTCGCCCGCGAACGCGGCGCACGCCGGGAATCGTTTCGAGTTTGAATACGGCGGTTTGCGGCGCGCGTTCAAGCATGATTTCAAAGTCGGCGAACCGATACTTCGAATAATACGTGTCCCGCGTCAACTCGAGGTTGCGGTGCACAGAGTTCACCGCGATGTAGGCCGCAGCACCACCCATGATGACCGTAGCGATTGCGAATGCCTGGCCGCGCGTCTTCCACAACGTGCGCAAAAGTTTTCTATTTAGGACTTTAAGCTTCATCGCGTTGAACGTCCGTCTACCACTCCAACTCGTCGACGGCCTTGGGATTCTCGTTCACGATAATATCCCGCACCCCACCGTCATGCATGCGGACAACTCGGTCCGCCATTCCACCGATATCTGCGTTATGCGTGATGACGATGACCGTCGTCCCCATCTTTCGATTCACCTCGAGCAAAACCTTTAGCACGATTTTTCCCGTAGTAAAATCCAACGCACCTGTCGGTTCATCGCATAACAGTATTTCTGGCTGCTTCGCGATGGCACGCGCGATTGCGACACGTTGTTGTTCGCCACCCGAGAGCTGCGCCGGAAAATGGTCACGGCGTTCACCGAGTTGAACGAGGTCCAAGACATCCGCAGGCACCAAAGGATTCGCGGAAATCTCCGTTGCCATTTCGACGTTTTCTTCCGCCGTCAGATTCGGCATCAGATTGTAGAACTGAAACACGAATCCAATGTGATTGCGACGATAGGTCGTGAGTTGCGATTCCTTATACGCACTCAATTCCTGCTCCCGAAACATCACCTGACCGTTGGTCGGCGTATCAATACCCCCAATGATATTGAGCAACGTACTCTTTCCCGATCCACTGGGTCCGAGAATAACGAGAAATTCGCCCGCGACGACTTCGAGCGAAACACCCCGCAACGCCGACACGGTGACTTCCCCCATCTCGTAGTTCTTCGTGACATCATCGATTGAGAAAATGGTGTCGCGTTTCGCCGGTGCATCTACTGAGGGTTGCATTGCTTAATGCTCCAATAGGTCGAGAAACGAATTCGCCATCGATTCCCAGTTCGCTCGATCATGTACATCTTCGTGTAACAATTCGTTCTGGACGAAGCCACCGTCAATCATTGCAGCCATCTGACGAGCAACTGCTGCGACGTTCATCGGTTGAAATTGTTCGGCACGAACGCCTTCATCGAGGATTTGTTCGAAGAGACTGTGGTTCTCCGTGTACTTTTCACGAAACCACACCAAGAAATCTTGGTCGCGCATTACAACAGAAAAGAATTCAATCTGAGATCGCAACATTTCCGGATTGGCCGCACCACTTATTTCAATCAGACGAAATACGGTTAAGATTTTTTCCCGGGGCGGAACGTCGCTTTCCACGACTGTTTCCAGCGCGTGCGTGTATTCATTCAACCAACGTTCCAAGAGGCTTCGAAAAATTTCCCGCTTCCCCTTGAAATGCCAGTACAGCGCACCCTTACTCAACGAAGATGCGTTCACCAGGTCATCCATCGAAGCGTCGTGATAGCCCTTTTCCGCAAAACACTGCGCCGCCGCATCGAGGATCTGTGTTCGCCGTTCTTCTTTTGTTTTGTGTTGCGTCATCCGCGCGAATTCCCAACTAATATTGAATGGACCAACTGGAATCCATCACAAACCGACCAGTCAGTCTTTTTGGAATTTATCATAAAAAATCCCCCGTGTCAATTCCGTGAACGAGGAATTTAGAATCCGAATAAAGTCGTAAGTAATTGTTATTAAACGGCTTAAATTCTAGCCCTTCTTCGTAAGCTCGGCCCGGCGTTCCAGGAGCCGTTCAAATTGCGCAATTCGAGTGCTGAAGAAGCTCATGAGCTTTTCGTGCAATTCTTTGTTCGCGGCGGCGATGACCGATTGCTGATTGGCAGTCGAACTATCCAACGCCAATACGTTTTCAAGCGAGTCTCCATACGCGTCCGTCACCACGCAACCCGCCTCTTCTGCAATCAGAAGTGATGCCGCGATGTCGTAGGGCGCTACACCCAATTGCGCGCCACGGCCAGCGTTGATGAAATGGTCATCCACAATTTCACCGAGGTCACGCAGATACCGGTTTGCAAAATCAACCGTCGCATCCAACTGATTCGTGAGCAAACGAGTGAGGCTGTACGACGTGCTGTTGCACGCGAAAAAACCACCCTTCAAACTCGACAAATCGATGAGCTTCGCGGCGGTAGGGAAAATCAGTTCCGCGGGTCGGGCCGGTACAGTCATCGACCACGTCATCGATTCCAAATCAGTATTCTTCGAAAGGCGAGGCTTTTTGTATTGGCCATCAATATACATCCGCGTGCCTTTGCCGCGTTCCGCATAAAACGAACGATTGCCGAGGAGCTCGAATACGCATGCATTATCAATATGCCCCAAGCTCGGTCGTTCGATGATCCGCGTACTTGCAACGGCCACGACACAACTCTCAAACCCAAGCTTTGCCGCCCGCGTTCCGTCAATCGGATCAACGATTAACAAGTTCGTGGGTTGGCCACTCGCAAAGGTGGTGTAGCCGGAGTCTTCAGAATAATAAGCCACCGTGGCTTTCTCATCCCGGAGATGAGTCATCAACGCTTTTTCCGCGATCTTATCCAGTTGGAAGGTCGCATCACCTGATGCCGCAATGCCAACGACGTCGCGCCCCTTCTCTTGTTCGATCACCGGACGAACTGCATCACGAATCGTCTTCGCAAGTTTCTCCAAGAAATCGCGCGACAGCATTTTCCCTTTAGGAATCGGCGCAGGTCGCAATGGAGCACGCCGGCGATCCGATCGCGTAGTCACAACGACAGAACGTCGAGGCGATTTTGAAGCGCCTGCTTTAGACGCCGCGGCCTTCTTGGCTGGCTTCTTTGCAGCGGCCTTTTTCTTTGCAGGGGCCTTTGCGGCCGCTTTTGTTTTAGCTCTCGCTTTTGGCTTCGTCTTCAATTTCGCCTTTCCGCCCGCGCGGGAACCGGTCTTTGCCCCAGCTTTCGCTTTGGAGGTGGCGCGCGGTTTTGATCCCGATTTCGCACGGGAGGTTTTGCTCTTCGTTGCTGCTTTTTTCTTCGCTTTCGCTGCCATGGTCGCCCGCCTTCGTTCGTGTTTACGCGATCCATCAAGCGTGATGAATACAACGGAAACGTATCGATACGTACCCGGGATTTCGACGTCAAATCGCTAAAAATGACGCGCTAAATTATTGACCCCAAAACAGTTACAACTACTAGAGGATTCCCGGAATTTCCACAAGACTCTATAGAAGGAGTTCAGATTTCCACTTGGCCGACAAGTTTAGCACTTTTATTGACTTCTGTCTATAACTTACGGCAATATCGATTGAATCTAACAAAAGATTCGCACAAATCACATCCCTTTATAGATATGTCAACAAATGAGCCAACCAGAATACCTCATTCTACTAAATTCAGGGTCGATCTCTCAACCCCGTCACCATTCAAATCGCATGCCGTGTGAAAACTGTATCCGCCGAAAGACGACTGCTACACTCAGACCCAGATCCCGCGAAACCACAATCCGAACGGTAGTGAGTCGTTTGTCCGAATTGCCCTCAGCCCAGCCACCCCAAGTACCCAAATCGCCGATGCGTCACCTCTGGTGGGCGATCCCAATCGGTTGCTTCGGCCTCATCGCGGCCAGCCTCCTTTTTGTGGGCGCGATATTGACGCTCGTCTTTTCGATTCTGAAGGGATCGGTGGCCTATGAAAATGCGCTGGAAGTCGCGGCAGGACATCCAGCGGTTCTCGAAGTGACGGGGGAACCGGTTGAGGCGGGCTGGTTCGTTTCCGGAAACATAAACACGAATAATCAGACTGGGCGAGCAGACCTCAGCATTCCAATATCGGGTCCAGATGGAAGCGGCTACATCCAGGTTGAAGCAACGAAGAATGGTGGGGAATGGTATTTTGACCGACTGGTATTTCTAGATGCAGATGGCGGTCCGCCAATCGAATTGCTCGACGAATGATGACGCCACGATCCCGTGTCGCATTCGGCACCCGAATTCCTAGTCTTCTGCTAACGGTTAGCGCACTGTTAATCGTGTCGTCAAACGCGCAAGTGGAAGACCCAATCGATATCACTGGTACCCACACCCGGATTGTAGTCGGTCCTGAATACGGTGCCACCGTCGAACATTTTGGACTCACTGCGACAAACAACAATATGGTTGGCGGCAACGGTTTGCTGCAAGAAGGATTCGGCCTGCCCAATTTCTACGTGCCCGGCCGAAGGCTGAATGAGAAACTCGACCTTCCCGAGCGCGTCACCAACCGCCCGGTCGCTCGATATCAATACGATTGCGAAGGTCCGAACATCAGCGGGCTACACTCCACGCGCATTGCTGAACCTATTCCCGATGCTTCCGCACTACGAGTGTCGTGGCGAATTGAAAACCGGGGGAAAAAATCGCACTGGATAATTCCGTGGGTACAGAACGATTGGGCGCCCGGCGGCGGGGTAGATGAATCGGACCGACTTCGGCTACCGACTGAAACAGGCGTCCGCGATGTCATGGCACCGGGGATGCATCGACCGGCACGCAACTGGGTAGCGGCGACGGATCGCACGACCAAGGAAACCGTGTACGGCGTATTCGACGCGGATGACACGTATGCGTTTGCCGCACTATTCGATAGCCGCGCGCGGCATTTCGGTTTGCGCACAGTGTTTACGCCACGCATGATGCGGCCGGGTGATGTATTCGAGACCGGTTATCGACTCAATCTTATTCGCGGTCTCGATCACGTGGATTTCGCCTCCGACGTTTGCGCATTGCAGATCGACTACACACCGGGCGAATTGACAGTATTGCTCGCACCAGTGAGCAGCATTGCCGACCTTGAGGTCGACGCGACAATCGTCGGCCCAGACGGAAAAGCGGATCGCCTCTCTCCGAAGACGTTCAACTTTACGCCAGGCCGTTTAGTGCGTTGCACCTATGCATGGACGGCAGCGGCTGATGGTGCCTATGAGTTCTTGGGAAAACTGAAACAGGACGGTCAACCGTTCGAACTAAACAAAGGGCTGAGTACGCCGCATGGCGGAATCGATACGCAGTTCACGGTCGGCGAAAGCACCCAGGGAAAACTAGAACCATGGACGGATACGCCGTTCCTCCTACAGCGTCAACCCCGATCGCTGAAACGCGCAATGGCGAGCGAACAGCCCGTCCCGATTTGGATCGAAAGTGCGCTGGAAAAAATTGCGCCCGATGATGTCGCGGTTTCCACAGGCGTTAAGGAGCAAACGGTGCGCGTCGCACTCGCCAGAAACGAACGTGATTCGTTTCAAATTGTTCTACGACCAGCGACAGGTCAGTCGCTGGATGGTGTAAGCCTGAAGGCAGGCGCACTGCAACACGCGACCAGTGCCGCAGTCATCCCAGCATCAAACATTGAAATCAATCGCGTTGGATATATCCCCGTGCCAGTCCCTTCCCACTTTGAAGGCCCTTCCGGGGAGTGGCCTGATCCATTGATCTCGCTTCAACCGTTTACAGCGGAAGGCGGTCGCTGTTCGCCGATTTGGGCGACGGTGTATGCGCCGCCCGAGACACGACCCGGGGTCTATCGAGGTCCTCTAATCGTATCGAGCGATGACACGGATGACGTACAACTCACACTCGAAGTCACGGTGTTCGACTTTGAATTACCAAAGCGACCGAGCCTAAAAACGGACTTCGGATATACCGCCGAACACGCATGGGCAGCAAGCCGGGCACGCGGGTACACGGGATCGCAAGCGGACCTGGACAACCTGTTCTTGGAAGATGCGCTTGAGCACCGCGTGACGCTGCGCGAACTTACACAGTTGCCCGCGGAGAGTCCTGATTACGCTGCGGCGCTGAGCAGTTATAAATCGCGGTTACCGCACATGATGGATCAAGGTTTGTCGGCAATCGCAGTGCCCGCGTCGCTACAAGAATTTCCGGATCAACTTGCCCTTGCAAACCGTTTCATTGCGGAGAACAAGTTGCAGACCATGGCGTTTACGCCGTTAGCGCACGAACCGCCTCGACCGGCGTGGCCACGATTGGGAGAATATCTCGTGGCATGGCGGCGCGTAGCACCGGACATACGCCCGATGGTCACCACGTTCGGCACCGATCCGTTTCTCGGCGATCCGGATCGCATCTGGGGCATCCACTTACCCGTGTTCGATACGCCCGCCCACCGGAACATTCTCGAACACACAACGAACGGTGGTGAGACGTGGTGGTACGTCGATGAGTGGCCACCCCGCCCGTATGCGAATTTCTTTGTCGACTTCGCCGCCGTCGAACACCGCACGCTGTTCTGGCAGACGTGGGCACTGGGTATTCGCGGATTGCACTATTGGAACATAAACTTCGCACCGCCGAATGCCGATCCCTATCTCGGTCTGGCGGACGCCACGCCGGTGAATGGCAACGGATATCTCGTATATCCAGGGGCAGATGGCCCTGTGTCGTCCATTCGCTGGGAGACGATACGCGACGGCATCGAGGACTACGATTATCTCGTGATGGTTCGCGCGCGCATGGCGGACCTCGAAAAACGGGGAGGCAATAGCGCGTTGTTGCAACGCGCGAAGAATACGCTCAACCTCGGGCCACTCGTGCAAGACCTGGTGGGATTCCCCAGAGATCCCGCATTACTGATGCAGAAGCGACGCGAGATTGCCGCGCTCATCGTAGAGCTGGGTGCGGCGAGATAGTATCTGTCTGGTTTTCGACGAACCGCTATCCCAACCCCATCGGCGGACCCGTCGCGGCTTCGCGATCTTGTTCACGTAACCACATTAAGAATTGTTCCTGTTCTTCGTAACCCAACCCCTCTGAAGGCGTCCACACGCGCGCAGCCCCAACACCATCGACGTTGGGGCACTTGTCATCCCGCAAAAAATGAATCAGCTTCAACGTGCGGAACGCATCAAACCACGTGTGAAATTGCCGGATACATTGTTCAATGGTGTTCGAACTAGTTCTAATGCGCGACCATGCCGAATCAAAATTTTGATTGCGCAAGAATGTGTGCAGCGGATGATCATGTAGAGCCGGGTGCGGAAACACGTCGTTCAAGGTTTCGGCATCTGAACTCGCGATACTGAGACACTCTTTCACAAATTTGTATGAGCCTGGATTGTAGATGGTCGTTCGGTCTTCGCTGTCATTGAGTACCTGCGAAATGCGTCGACCGGTGCCAAAAGGCACACGATGCGATGGCCGAGCCGCCGGGTATACGGTCGTAGTTGCGATGGGCTGAACCTCTCCCGTTTTCGCGAGTTGTTGCAGGAAATAAAAATCTTCAGCGGCTTGGCGGCGGTTCATACCCGAGACCGCAACATACGCTTCAGGAGTACATACCATCGTAGAACCCACGGTGTGAAACGCATACGGCGATCCTGCATCGCGAAGTCCATGGACATGACATCGAAGGAATGTTTCGTAGTCGATTATGGCGTCACGGTGTTCGGGATTTTCCGGTAACGCATGCTCGAAATGGATGACCCCTGCCCATGCGGTTTCATGCGCAAACGCTTCGCGTACCGCATCAATGTAATTCGGCTCCACGGTGGTGTCGGCATCCAAACAACACATGAGCCGCACACGGCCCAACGAAGATTCGAGCAGCGATACTGCCCAGTCCAATCCTATCTTCCGCGCCAGACCGACACCGTCCTTCGACGAAAGTTCGTTGCCTGGCGATGACGCATCGATGAACGCGATTCGAAGACCCTCAACTGAATCGCGTGAGATCGTCTCGTTATCGTGGCCCTCCAATAAGTCACGGAGATCGCGAAGGAGTGCTTGGTTGTCTTCGACATCCTCTACGGTCGCGTGTTGTGGTGACCGATTATTCACTACACAAATCACAAGCGTGTGCTGCAATTGTTCCGATGAGTTTTTCGCTAGGCTTGCCAGTGTCGCACGCAAAGAATCCCGTTCCGCTAGACACGGGATGACGACGACCGTGTCAATTCCATCTGTGTTTGCAGCGTGGAGGGGCCAACGTTCGAGATCGGCTCGTTTTGAGAGATACGATGGGATTGCTTGCTGCATCAACTAGTTAGTCTTCCGGTCAGGAAACGCATTCGATATGATTTCAATCGCGGCATGTGCATCAGGCCCGTGAATCCAGTGAATGGTTGCACCCCGTCGTTCCATACGCCGAAACCATTTGGATTGCTTTCGGGTAAACTCGATGATCGCAGACGTCAACTTTTGAATTAGATCATTCTTGTTCTTGATATCGCCTTCCAGATAGTTGAGGACATATCGAAATTCGAGACCAAGAAAATCCAGCTTCTCCCGTGGGACACCGCTTGCCAATACACCCTCAATTTCTTCGACCAGACCCCCATCAATGCGCGTAACCAATCGTTCGCGAATCTGTCGGTGAAGGATTTCCTTTTCCACACGGATTCCCAAAATCAGTGGACGTATGTCTGGCGCGGAATCGGGGGCATGTTGCGCCACGTACTCCGCAATTTCGATTGCGCGAATTGTACGCGCGCGGTCCGTTAAGTCGGTCGTGTTGTGAAGTGATGATTTCGCACAGCGAAGCCTCGCTTCCAACGCCGAATCCTCCATCGATGAAGCTTCAGCGCGCCAACCATCATTCACCGGAACCTCAACCATCCGTTCCTCGCTGAACGCCGCCTCGATATACAGCCCAGAGCCACCCACAAGAATCGGCAAAGCATCACGGTCGGTGAGTACTTCGAATGTTCTGAAGAAATCTCGTTGGTACGCGAAGACGTTGTACTCGGTCTCGAGATCCTCCGTATCGATCAGGTGATACGGTACAGGCGGACCGTCGGCTTCATACTCACCGAGGTCTTTTCCCGATGCCAGATCCAATCCTCGATACACCTGCCTGGAATCGGCTGCGATGATTTCGCCGCCAAACTGCCGGGCGAGCTGGACCCCCAACTGCGTTTTCCCTGATGCAGTTGTACCCACAATGGCGATGAGATTGTAGTTTGGAAGATCCAAATCTCTAGTTTCCAACAGAATATTGTGGACAGTATACAGTGGATAGCCGAGTCATCAATTCAATATATTGTGTTATTTCTTTACAATAAAGCGAGAAAGTTGCAAATATCGCGAATGTTTGTCATTATATAACATAACAAATGGGCCGCTCGACGGTATAATGTTGAGCGGGAGAAAATCTATATTTTACGAATAATACGTCGGTGGGCGGCGTTTACTGATCCGGAATGGACGGTGCATTCTGGCGGCACGGAGGCGGCTGCTGTGGGTTCATGGCAACGAGTTAGTGCGCTGTGGGTATGTCTGGCTTTGGCCGGATCCGCCGTAGCGCAACCTGTCGCCGACCACGCAACCATGGCCCCCATTACCAGCCAGAGTCGAATTGCGGCTTCGCTTCACGCTATGCCGCAATCGGAGGCGGCGGACTACCTAACCTCTATTGGTCGTGTTCACGTCGTCGACACCTTCAGCGGACTCAACGCGGTTCTTCGTCAAGAAGATTCCGAATTCAAAATGCAGCGCATCGGCCGAGGCGTCGCGCTCTCTTGGGACTCGGATACGCTGTTTGATGTCGGCAGCCCAGACGCGGGCTATACCGCGTACTCTGCAGCAATTGTTTCGACTGATGCACTTGGCCTCCGTCTGCAAGTCGATCTGTCCAATCTATTACCCGGCGATGAAGTCTGGGTAATCGATCAGACGGTGCCGCGCGCGTTTGGCCCATTCGGGTTGGATGACCATGTGGACGATGGACGTTGGCTACCTTCGGTCGAAGGCGATACCGCAGTATTGGTCGCTAGGACAACGGCAGCCGTTCGACCGGAATTGGAAGTCGTCGGCATCTCTCATTTCTATCGCAACCTTTCGGTCGTGGCAAGAGAACTTTCGTGCAACATCAACATTGCTTGCGAAACCGATCCCGCGTTACTGAGTGTCGCAACGGGTGTCGGGATTATGGTGGTCCCGGTAGGCAATGGAGATGCTGCACTGTGCTCCGGCGCATTGGTAAACAATCCGGACACGAGCATCTTCGAACCGCTCTATTTAACATCGTGGCATTGTGTACCGAGTGCATCGAGCGCAGAGCAAATCGACATCATCTGGGATTTCCGGTCGACCGCATGCAATACCGATGATCCCCCAACGTTCGCCGTGCTGCCGCGTAGCAACGGCGTAGCCGTCATGGCTACGGACAACGAATTGGACATTACGCTTCTCGAATTGGACAACGTGCCCAGTGGTCCGTATGGAAGAACATTCTTGGGCTGGGAAACAGGGACGCCTCAAGTAAACGAGACGCTCGCCACCATTCATTTTCCAGACGGCGAACACATGCGCATCTCGAAGGGCGAAGTCGACGGCATCGATCAATCCTCCGGTTCGTTCAATCTTCAGACAAAAGTACAATGGATCGAAGGCGTCACAGAACCCGGATCATCCGGCAGCCCACTATTGCTCGCGTCATCGGAGTATCGTGTCATCGGCACGTTGAGTAACGGCCCGCTACACTCGTGCGTCGACACCGCGGGCAACGTCGATTGGTATTCTTCCTTTCGCGATTTCTTTCCATTGGCAGAGCCGTTCCTAAAAAGCAATGGGATTGAACCGCCCACAACAAGCGGTTGTGCCGCCACCAAAGCCTTCGCAGGCGACCCCGTAACGCTCGAAAGATTGCGCACATTTCGCGATGAAGTCCTCGCCGCCACAGCGCCCGGCAAGCTCATGATCAAAATGTACTACGGCGCATCGCCGTTCATGGCGCGCTGGGTTGAACGTTCACCCATGGCACGCTCGACGTTCCGTACGGTCGCGCAACCATTCGCGTACGCGGGTTCGAATCTAAGATAGAGAATCCCGGGGTTCCATCTCAGCCACTCTCCGCTGAAGATACGGCACCAAATCCTCGTCGAACCAGGGATTCTTTTGCAGCCAATACGTATTGCGCGGCGAGGGATGCGGTGTCGGCAAATATTTCGGCGTGTAGTCACGCCAATTGCGAACCGTTTCAGTTAGCGTCTTACGACGAGTTATACCCAGGTATTGCCGTTGCGCGTATTGGCCGGACAGAATGGTGAGTTCAATATTCGGTAGGTGTTGGAGTAGCTGCACGAGCCAATGCTCCGCACATTCTTTGCGCGGCGGTAAGTCGCCCCCTTTGGGATGACGACCGGGATAACAAAACCCCATCGGAATAATCGCAATGCGCGACTCGTCATAAAACGTATCGCGGTCGATACCCATCCACGCACGTAACCGATCACCGCTCGGGTCATTCCACGGGATACCGGTTTCGTGCACCCGCGTTCCCGGCGCTTGGCCAACGATGAGGATGCGCGCCGATGCTTTCGCCCGCACGATAGGCCGCGGACCCAACGGTAACTCCGCCTCGCAAATGCGACACGCGCGAACTTCACGAAGAAGTTTGGTGAGTTCGGATTCCGAATGCATTTTCTGCATCGCTCGTTTGTGAACAATAGTGACTTTTGGACACGTCAACGAGTCCGCTACTAACTAGCGGTGTGCTTTGCCTGCTCGATACGATCAATTTCCTCTGCAAGTTGATTGATCTTCGTTTCGAATTCAATGGCGGCATCAATCGCGATTGCGTAGATTTCGTCGGCTTCGTCCGACGCGAAGACAATCAACCCAGAGCCATCATCAAGGCTCCATTCATTGGTCTCAAGTATGTCAAGCATCTCGGTGTATGCATCCGCATGGGACTTGTGGGCACTGAACAGCTTTGCCGCAGTGTCCCCGCCTTTTTCTGCCGACTTACGAAAACCGGTCATAAACTCCTCAAGATATTCTTTCCCCATATCGGTTTCGACCAGCGCGGTCCGCATAAGATCGGAGGAATTACGATACGTGATAGCCATTTCCGACGAAGATTCGCTGTATTCCTTGAGTACAGTTTTCTGAAATTCGTACTCTTCCGCCGAGACGAGCAAGGTCACATCAAAGATTCGATCATCTGCGAACGCAAGTTGTGCGGCGTCCCAACGCTCACGGACATCCATTAGCTTGCCCATGTATACCTTTGTCGCTTGAAAAGACTTTCGCTCATCCCCTGACGAATTTTCGATCAAATCCTCAAAATAAGAATCGGAGAGTTCACGCGCACGGCCAATATCCTCGCTCGCTTCTTCTCTCAGAGAAACCTGCAAGTCTGCAAAATCTTGATTCTGGCTCACAGTCTGAATCGATTGCTGGAGCTGACCGAGTGCTCCGAAGCACATTAGAAAGCCAAAAATAACGTTGGCGACAAAGACGTTGCGCCGGGAAATAAACCACACGATCATCGACCCGATTCCGGCCACAAGGACCAACCCGAATCCAAACCCGAAAGACCGACCAAGTTCATATGCGGTCGCTTCGGCACCGTCAACACCCCAGATGAACGGGCGAACAAACCCAAATCCGGTGAATAGAACGACAAGCACGATGTTGACGAAATGCAATCTAAAACTACGTCGTTCTGCCATTGCGCTGAACTTTCTATTTTCGGAGTTCGAGGCCGTGGGTCGCTCTATTGAAAATTCGAGGTGAAATCCTCTGCAATTGTTATGGTGATGTCGGCGTTCATGGGGCCGAGCGCTAGTTTTCCGGTCAATGTAGTGCTTCCATTAAACGACTGCGCCCAACCGGACGCACGATCGATGGAGTACGATCCCGTGCCGGTGCCGCTGACCTCAAATGTCGGTTCGCCCAATTGCGCGGCCATCGGGTTCAGCTTGATCATTTCGACCATATTGGTGCCGTTCGGATCGAGGGTGTACGTACTCGTTTGTTCGACAATTACAGCCGCATCCGTTCGCTCGGTGACGGTGTACGTGTATGCAACGTCAGTGGGCAACATGCCGAAATCAGACTTACCGGATCGAGTCCAGGTGACACCGGGCTCAAGACTATCGAGGGACCGTGGTAGAGAGATTGTCTCGATCATGTTCCTCGTTGCGTCGTTGCCGAACTGTTGAACCGTAGTTTCTTCCATCAGCTTTTTCATGGCGTCGCCCATTTCTTCCGGGAAGTCGAGTTTACTGACTTCGGCGAGCACACCTTCCGATAGAGCGTCTGTTCCGCTAACGTTTACCACATATCCGCCAGGGTCGACACTGGCGGTAATCGATTTGCCCATCAACGCTTTTGCGATAGCCTTGTTGGAAGCGTTCATGTCCATACCCCCGAGAGCGGGATTCTGGGCACCTGCCACCGATGTGTCGAAATAGTCGAACGTGATTTCGACATCCGTCGTACCATCGGCACCGGCCTCACTCGGGGTGGCCAACAGATTCATTTTCGTTGTAACCGAAGAAGTGTCGTCCATGCCCATCGCCGGTACCTTTACACCGGTGTCGACAACTTGGGTCCAGAACACTTCACGCGCCTGATCGGCCGGCGGCGCGAACGGCGTCTTCCCTTCATCAGGTTTGCTGCAGGCGGAAACGGAAAGTGCGATTGCGCCGGTGATTGCGGCGGTGAATACGGAGTGTAACCGAGCCATGATGCGGTTCCTCATGTTTACGTTTGGTGGCCGGGCGAATGCCCGAATCGAATTATGGTACGGGGCGATTGGAGTGATTACAAGGCGCAGAACACCCTCTCGTCGCCATTCATAGATTGTTCGAAATTCGCAATCCAGCCTTTGTCGTCTCGGCTACGCGGTGATGCGATATCCGAGCCAGACCGCTGCAAGTCCGACGATGACGTGCAACACAATATATGCAGCCGCAGCGGCGATCCCCCCGCCTTTCAGGAGAGCGAGCGAGTCGTAGGCGAATGTTGAATAGGTCGTGAAACCGCCTAGGAGCCCAACCATCAACACGAGGCGCGTTTCAGGGCTGAGCAACTGCCGCGAGTCGGCGAGTCCGGCCAGCAGCCCGATCACAAAACACCCAACAATATTGACCGCGAGCGTCCCGTAGGGCAGCCAGGACTCACCGAGGTAACGCTGTACACCTGTACTCACGATGTAGCGCAAGGCCGAGCCGACGAAACCGCCAGCGCCCACCAATAGTACTTGTTGCATGCGAGATTCCGTATGTTTTGCGGTCAGAATTCGAGCCAGTGTACCATCGGGTCCGGTCCGTGACCATCTGGATGCGCAGTAGTTTGTACACTTTTGATCGTTTGTACACTTTTGATCGATAATATGTAATACTGTGCTAATTGGTCGGTGCCATCGCTTGATTGGGATGGCACCATGGGTGTTTTTAGGTCACAAATTTGGAACGGAGGACTATGTGATGGAAGAAATGGACGATAGATTTGCGCCGATGTATGGAACCGTTTTTACAGTTTTTGACTTTATTCGCTTGCTGATTGGTGATTTTCAGAATCGCCCGCGTTTGCGGTTTTTTCCTTTAGGTTTTAGGTAAGCCGGTCATTCGCATTTCCTGATAGCCATTTAGTGACGTACACCTCGGTCAGTTTTGGCCGAGGTTTTCTTATCTAGATTTGTCGAGTCGACGACGGGTTTCGTTGGTTTCCGCGCGGACTGAGAAAGCCGACCTTGCAACGCAAGGCATTAGATCTCTATGATCTCGCGTTGTTGACTCGAACGCAGTCTCCCATCTACTCCTGGTTTATATATGCAGCTTTTCATTCCCAAAGAACTTGACCCAGCCGAACGCCGTGTGCCGTTAATTCCGGCGGACGTGTCACGTCTCACGGCAAAAGGCGTGTCAGTATCGGTGGAATCCGGTATCGGTGCCACGATTCATCAGCCGGACTCGGCGTATGCCGAAGCGGGCGCGGAAGTGATCACCGACCGCAGTGGCGCAACGGCGTCAGCCACGGTAGTCGCGCGCATACGAAAGCCTGCTGCAGAAGATCTGGATCAACTGAGCGAGGGCTGCGTACACATTAGCTTCCTCGATCCGTTCAACGAACGCGATCTGGTCGACCGCATGATTGAGCGCCGCATTACCGGCATCAGCATGGAAATGATTCCGCGAACAACGCTGGCGCAGAAAATGGACGCGCTAAGTTCGCAAGCAAGCCTCGCGGGGTATGTCGCGGTGAACCTCGGTGCGGAACATCTGCATCAGGCGCTTCCAATGATGATGACGCCAGCGGGTACGTTGAAACCTTCGCGCGTGTTTGTTATCGGTGCGGGCGTCGCAGGGTTGCAAGCTATCGCAACCGCGAAACGGTTGGGTGCGCGCGTTGATGCGTTTGATACGCGGCCTGTCGTTGAAGAACAAGTTCAATCCCTCGGCGCGAAGTTCGTCAAAGTGGACCTCGGCGACACCGGCCAAACGAAAGATGGCTACGCCAAAGAGCTCACAGCGGAACAACAAAAACTGCAACACGACGCCATGGCGAAGGTGTGCGCGGATTCCGATATTGTCATTACAACCGCCAAATTATTCGGCCGCAAATCGCCGATTATTGTAACCAAAGAAATGGTCGCCGCGATGAAACCCGGCAGCGTCATTGTCGATCTCGCCGTTGAAACCGGCGGCAATGTCGAAGGCGTAGAGTTGGATAAAGAGGTCGACGTGAATGGGGTGCTCATTCTCGGGCATAGCAACCTGGAAGGCCGGGTGCCGGTTCATGCCTCGCAAATGTACTCGGCCAATGTCACCAATCTGCTGCTCCAATTCTGGGATGAAGAAACGAAAACCCTCGACCTCGATCCGAAAGATGAAATTGTTCAGGGGTGCGTGGTGACGCGTGACGGCGAACTCAAAAACGAAATGATTAAGAACGTATACGACGACGCGAAGTCGTAGGCGGGAACTCACAATGACACTCATACTTCTTCTGTTTACATTTGTGCTGGCCATTTTTCTTGGATTGGAACTCATCTCCAAGGTGCCGGCGACCTTGCACACGCCATTGATGTCGGGCGCGAACGCGGTCTCCGGCATCACGATTGTTGGCGCACTACTCGCGGCCGGCGCGACCGAAGATTCGCAGATGGGTGTCATCCTGGGCACTGCCGCGGTCGTGTTCGCGACCATTAACGTGGCGGGCGGCTATTTGGTTACCGACCGAATGCTCGCAATGTTCAAGAGTAAAGACGAAAGTTCGAATTCGTGACGAACGTAGAATACGGAATTCAAATCAGCTACATCGTCGCGGCGATTCTTTTCATCCGCGGCTTGAAAATGCTGGGATCGCCAGCAACGGCGCGGCGCGGCAACATGATGTCCGCGCTCGGCATGCTCGTGGCCGTCATTGCCACATTGGTCAATACGGAAATCATCACCGACTACCGCTGGATTGCTGGCGGCGTAATTATTGGTGCGTTTATCGGAGTAACCGCCGCGCGACTCGTCCCCATGACATCGATGCCGGAGTTCGTGGCATTGTTCAACGGCTCCGGCGGAATCGCCAGCTTGTTCGTTGGTTGGGCGGAATATCAACGCAGTATGGCCGCATGGTCTGATGGTGTCGTAGCTGAAGGCGCGCCACCCATCGCGTTCACGTCCACCGCGATTTACCTCGCGGTCCTCATCGGTGGCATGACCGCGTCCGGAAGTCTTATCGCGTACGGCAAACTCTCCGAGCGAATCAATTCAAAACCATTTCTTTTTTCCGGCCAACAGATTTTTAACGCGCTACTGCTCGCCGCGATTGTCGGCTGCGGTGTTGCATTCGTCTATGACCCGACGGAAATGTACCCCGTTTTTCTTGTCGCTATTGGGCTCGCGTTAATCCTCGGCGTCATGGCCACGATTCCCATCGGCGGCGCCGACATGCCCGTCGTCATTTCACTCTTGAATAGTTACTCCGGCCTCGCTGCGTGCGCCGCCGGTTTCGTCATTAGCAATACGGTCCTAATCGTGTCCGGTTCACTAGTCGGCGCGAGCGGTATCGTCTTGACCGCAATCATGTGTAAAGCCATGAACCGATCGCTCGCAAACGTATTATTCAGCGGATTCGGTTCGGGTGCCACCGCCAGTGGCGGATCGAAAGTGATGGGAGAAGCAAAACCCATTTCCGCCGAAGACACTTATTACTTACTTGAAGCCTCTTCGTCCGTCGTCTTCGTTCCCGGATACGGCATGGCTGTCGCACAAGCACAGCACGTGGTCAAAGAACTCGGCGATGTGCTCGAAGCAAACGGTGCCGAAGTTCGATTCGCAGTGCATCCCGTCGCAGGCCGAATGCCGGGCCACATGAACGTACTCCTCGCCGAGGCCAACGTACCCTACGAACAACTCGCCGAGATGGACGAAATCAACCCACAAATGGAAACGGTCGATGTAGCGGTCGTAATCGGTGCCAACGATGTAGTCAATCCAGCCGCACGCGAAGACGAGAACAGCCCCATCTACGGTATGCCCATCATCAACGTCGACTTCGCACGCACCGTCATCGTGCTCAAACGATCAATGGCCTCCGGCTTTGCTGGCGTCGACAACCCCCTCTTCGTCGGCGAAAACACCCGCATGCTCTTCGGCGACGCGAAAGCCAGCCTCTCCGCGGTCCTCAGCGAATTCAAAGAGTCGTAGACTCTCATCGTCATTCCCGCGAAGGCGGGAACACAGACGCTATTCATAGCGCGCGAACTACACTCCGCGGTGTCCCGCGTGTAAGATGTGCCGATGATCTGCCACTCCTGCAATGAAGACAACCGCGAAGGACGGAAATTCTGCGCTGGATGCGGATCGCGATTGACGCTGACGTGTGAAGGTTGCGGCACGCCAAACGAAGTAGGTGAATCTTTCTGCGGTGAATGCGGCGCGCCTCTTGGCCGACCAGCCGATCAACGTTCACCGGCTGCGTACACGCCCAAACATCTCGCGGACAAAATCCTCCAATCCAAGTCCGCGCTCGAAGGCGAACGCAAACAAGTCACCGTAATGTTCGCCGACGTGAAGGGCTCGATGGACATCGCCGAACACCTTGGCCCTGAAGAATGGCATCGCACTCTGGATTGCTTCTTCGAGATCCTCGCGGAAGGCGTCCACCGCTTCGAAGGCACGGTCAACCAATATACCGGTGATGGCATCATGGCGCTCTTTGGTGCACCCATCGCGCATGAGGATCATGCACAACGGGCATGTTACGCCGCCCTCCAACTCCGCGACCAACTTCAATCCTTCGCCGAAGAAGTCCGACATACCCACGGTGTCGACTTCTCCACCCGCATTGGCCTCAATTCCGGCGAAGTCATCGTCGGCAAAATTGGCGACGACCTCCGTATGGATTACACCGCCCAAGGCCATACCGTCGGCCTCGCCCAACGCATGGAAGCCCTCGCCGAAGCCGGAAAACCCTATGTCAGCCAAGCCACCGCCAACCTCGTGCAGGGCTATTTCGAACTCGACGACCAAGGCGAGTTCAACGTCAAAGGCGCCGCCGAACCCATGCGCGTCTACGCCCTACTCGATACCGGCGCAGCCCGCACACGCGTCGACAGCGCTTCCGCCAAAGACCTCTCCAAGTTCGTCGGACGCGAAGACGAATTGGCCACGCTCATCCATGCTTACGAAGAAAGCGATGCTGGACGCGGTCAGGTCGTGGGAATTGTCGCGGGCCCCGGCTTGGGGAAGAGTCGGCTGGTAAAGGAGTTCATCGACCACATTGAGAAAAAGGGGGCATGGGTCTCCCTTTCCAATTGCCCGGCCCACGGTCAAGATATCTCGCTGCTGAACTACATTGAAGCAATCCGATCGCAGTACGGAATTGAAACCCGAGACAATTCTCAAACGATCCAGGGCAAGTTGCGCACGAGTTTTCTTCAACAATTCGGTGAGCTCAACGATGGCTATGCCTTAATGTGCGATCTTGTGGGCGCGCCGGATCCCGAGCATCCCGTCCCTCCTGTGAATCCGGAGGAACAACAAAGGCGATACATGCAGTGGGAGAAGCGCGCCGCCGAAGGCAGAAAAGACATGGCCTGTTATGTGATCGTAATCGAGGACGTTCATTGGATTGATAGTGGAAGTTGTTCGCTTCTTGACGAGGGTACCCGATGGACGCCCGACCATCGCCAGATGCTTCTGCTCACCCAACGACCTGAATACACGCCGCCGTGGGTAACTCGTTCCTTTTACCGTCAGATACCGCTACTCCCACTCGGTCACGATGCCGTTGACGAACTTACAACGGCGCTCTTGGGTCCCAATGTCGCTGAGTCCGGTCTCAACGCCCTCATTCGAGACCGTTGCGGAGGGACGCCGTTTTTCATCGAAGAGTGCATCCAGTCCCTGGCCGAAACGGGGTTTCTCGGCGGAGAACGCGGAAACTACACTCTCGCAAAACCGGTTGACGAGATCCCTCTCCCTGCGACGGTGCAAGCGGTACTCGCCGCGCGAATCGATCGTCTGGGCGAAGGCGACAAAAGGCTCCTTCAGACCGCATCGATCATCGGTCGAGTATTTCCGCTCCAGGTGCTCAAGGCCGTTTCGGAAGAATCTGAGGCGGCCATCGATGCTGCCCTTCAGAGCCTTTTGAACGCTGAACTCATCTACGAACACGCCATTCATCCCGACGTCGAATACATTTTCAAACATGCGCTCACTCAAGATGTCGCTTACGCATCACAACTGACAGAACGGCGAGAATCGATTCATGCCCTCGTGGCAGAAGCCTTAGAGAATCATTACGTACATCAGCTCGATGAAAAGTCGGCGTTGATTGCGCAACATTGGGAAAACGCCGGTGAAGCACTGTCGGCAATTCGTTGGCAGCATCGTGCCGCGAAGTGGGCTGGTCGTACGGATTTCGCCGCGTCGGCATTTCACTGGAGTCGGGTCCGCGCGCTCGTTCGCACGTTACCGCGAACAGCGGAGTCAAATGCGATGGGCCTGCTCGCCTGCACCAACCTCCTAACTTCGAGTTGGCGGATAGGCTTAAACGCCGAGGAAGCCGAAGAAATAAACGAGGAAGGATCATCCTACGCGGACGCGCTTGGTGATCCGCGAGCGCATCACCGCCTGGCCCTAAACTTCAACCGAGCGATACTAAGTACTGGAAACGTGCGGGAGTCGATTGAATCCGCCCGCGCAATCCGGCGGGCTGTGCTGCAGATCGATGACGTGGTTCTTCAGTCCCACGCATGGAGTCTTCTTGTCGATGCCCTGGGCCACGGCGAAGCATCCAAAACAGCACTCGACGATGCAGAGAACGGACTCACTCGGTTTCCGCGAGACATTCCCCCGGAAGAATGGTTATTCGGAATGAGTCCCTTTTCGTTGTTATCGCTTTGGCGAGGCGTGTGCCTCTACCGGATCGGTCGAATTCCAGAAGGCATTGAAGAACTCGACCGATGCATGAAGAACTCAGAGAAAGATCGATCGTCGGCGATGATTGTATTCGCCCGATCGTACGCTGCCGATGCGTGTCGATATGCCGGGTTGGCCGACCAAGCTCTTGTACACGCTCAGCACGCTCAAGGAGTCGCTCGCGATCTCGGAAACACTGACGGGATGGTTGCTTTTGCGCATATGGGACTCTGTCAGGCCCACCTGGTCGCGGGACGGGCCGCTGAGGCGATCAAATCCGCGCGCGCTGCGCTCGACCGGCATCGCAGAGTTGAAAGACAGTTGGAAGGTGTATCTGCATTGCTTTTAGCGGAAAGCTTGTTGATGGCCGGCGACTGGGCCGTGACCATACGTGCAGCGGAGGAGGCAATTTCCATATGCAAAAGAACCGCGCGTGGGATGAGCGAAGCGATCGCTCACGGCGTACGGGCGCGTGCGCTGATTCGGCTCGACGGGGCGAATGCCCTCGATGCCGCGGAAGCGACGCTAACCGAGGTTGTAACGCTGATCAAACGTACGGGCGCAACGACTCTCAACCCATCGTTGCTTGAGTGGCGCGCCGAAATCGCCGAGATCAAGGGGGATACCTCAATGCGCGAACAACTCCTGCGCCAGGCGTCGGAGGGTTATAGAAGGATTGGTGCGCCGAAACACGCCGAACGGTTATCAAAGGAACTGAATTCGTGAACTGTCCAGTAGACTCCGAACCAGCAATATCGGTGTGCATAGCTAAGTTGGAAGAAAAAAAGCGGCCCCGACATACACCGGGACCGTTTCATTACGAACTGGAATTGTGTGTTTCGCGAACAACGGTGCGTTAGACGGCTGACCGCCTTTGTCTGCGGCAGAGCATGCCCGCACCTGCGAGTGCAATCGCCCCTAGTGACAGGACTAGCCCCCAATCACCCGCCGCTGGTAACGCAAACAGCCAAAATATGGGAGTGAATTTCTGGACGCGACTGCTGCCCTCGTTCGCGACGTAGCTGTTATCAGAGTCATCGATCGCAATGTCAAAGGGACCATGGAACTGATCATCTTCCGTGCCGACCGAACCCCATTTCGTTAAGAAAGTCCCATTCGAATCAAATACCTGCACGCGGCTATGGAGCGGAAACAAATCAACAACGTAGATATTGTCCAAGCTATCCACGTCGATCCCTAAAGGAAAACCAAATTGACCATCGCCGAGACCTAACGATCCCCATTTCAAGAGGAACGTCCCACTCGAATCGAACTTCTGCACGTGGGCTCCGTCTTCGTCCGTGACGTAGACATTGTTTGAATTGTCCACCGCGATCCCGTAGGGCTTTTCGAACTGGCCATTGCCCGTGCCGGTCGTCCCCCATTTCAAGAGGAACGTCCCGTTCGAATCAAACTTTTGCACGCGGTCGTTATTCGAGTCTATGACGTAGACATTGTTCGAACTGTCCACCGCGATGGCGTTAGGACGGTCAAACTGGCCATTACCCGTGCCGAACGATCCCCATTTCAAGAGGAACGTCCCACTCGAATCGAACTTCTGCACGCGATGGATACTCCAGTCCGCGACGTAGACATTGTTCGAGCCATCGGTTGCAATTCCCCCGGTGTCAATAAATTGGCTATCGCCCGTACCTAACGTTCCCCATTTCATGAGGAACGCCCCGCTTGAATCGAATTTCTGCACGCGTTCGTTGTTGAGATCTGCGACATAGACGTTGTCCGAGGTGTCGATTGCAATGGCTACGGGGCTGTGGAACTGGCCATTGCCCGTACCAAACTCCCCCCATTTGAAAAGATACGTCTGCGCCTGGGCAGACGGCGCGCCAGCTAGACTCAAGAACAAGGCCAAAACCAACAGCAGACCGCCGCTGATTGTATGTCGGTTCGCCAGAGTTGAGTCCCGTACCTTGTGAATTGTATTCATCAGACCGTAACCTCCGCAGAGAAGCCCGTGCCCCGGGGCCACGCATACTGCGCCATCGAGCGTTGGGCCATACTATACCACAACGGTGGTATTGGCAAAGAAAGGACGCTGAAAATCTCTTTCAGAGCTCTGCGGTGTCACGCAACCTTTCGCCTGCGTAGGGACAACGTTTCAGAATCATGGTTGGGAAAGCCAAGTGCACCACTGGATTCTCCTGTTACAAACAGGAGCTACGTAGCGCTCTCTTTGTTGAGCGTTGATGTTGTGATCGCTTCGCAAAAAGAAAAGCGGCCTCGGCTTTCACCGAGACCGCCTTGTTACTATCTGAGACTACGTGTTACACGAACAACGGTGCGAGCACCAACGAGATGACGCACATCAACTTGATGAGAATGTTGATGGACGGGCCGACGGTATCCTTGAGCGGATCGCCGACAGTGTCGCCTACGACAGCCGCGTGATGCGCTTCGGAGTTCTTACCGCCGAAGTGGCCTTCTTCGATGTACTTCTTCGCGTTATCCATGGCACCGCCGGAGTTGGCGGTTTGGATGCCGAGCATGACGCCGGTCGCGATTGCGCCAACCAGCATACCTGCAAGTCCTGCTGCGCCCATCGCGAAACCGATGATGACGGGGAAGACGATAGCCATCAACCCGGGAACCATCATGCCTTTGATCGCGCCTTGCGTGGCGATGTCAACGCACTTCGTGCTATCCGGGAACACGCCTTCTTTACCTTCGCGCAATCCGGGAATCTCGGCGAACTGACGACGCACTTCCTGAATCATCGTGTCGGCGCATGAACCCACCGCGCGGAACAACAACGATGAGAAGAAGAATGGCATCATCGCACCAATCAACACACCCGCGAGAATGTTTGGCTCACTCAACGCCGTGTCCGCACCCGTCAATCCTGCTGCGAGCATGAACGCGCTCAACAGACCGATCGCCGCGAACGCTGCACTACCAATCGCGAAGCCTTTACCGATGGCTGCGGTGGTGTTACCTACTGAGTCTAAGTTATCGGTGATTTCGCGAACCTTCGGATCGAGATGCGCCATTTCGGCGATTCCGCCCGCGTTATCCGCAATCGGACCGTAACTGTCAACGGCAACGACCATACCGGTCGTGGCCAACATGCCGAGCGCAGCAATCGAGACGCCGTAAACGCCAGCGAAGTGGTAGGCCGCAACAACCGCGATCGCCAATACGACCGTGACTGCGGTGCTTTGCATACCGACTGCCGTACCATCGGTCACGCAAATGGCCGGGCCGGTCTGACAACGTTCAGCGAGTTTCTGAACGGGTTTGTACTTGGACGAAGTGAAGTATTCACTCGCGAATCCGATGATGACGCCTGAGCCGATACCGATAACACAAGCGATCGCCGGACCCCACATCGTGTACTCAACGCCGTCGAGTGTATACGCTGCACCCTGCCAACGTGTATAGAGGAATACGCCTCCAATCGAAAGAACAGCGCTGATGTAAGTACCCATCATCAGAGCGCCCTGAGGGTTCGAGCTGGCGAAGGTTTTGACGTACATCACGCCGACAACCGATGCCAAGATGCCGATCGAGGCAACCCAGAACGGGAATGACACAACGAATTCTGGCGCGTTGTCCATGGTCACCATGATTAGGGATGCGACCATCAAGCTGGCGATGATCGATTCAACGAACGATTCGAGTAAGTCTGCACCGAGGCCCGCTACGTCACCGACGTTGTCGCCAACGTTATCTGCGATAACGGCTGGGTTACGAGGATCATCTTCCGGAATTCCGGCTTCAACTTTACCCACCAAGTCCGCACCCATATCGGCGCCTTTGGTGAAGATACCGCCGCCGGACCGTGCGAACAGTGCGACGAGCGATGCGCCCATGGCGTAGCCACTCACGATTTGCGCGTCGCCATCAAAGAACCAGTAAACGGAAATGAGGCCGAGCAATGCGATACCAACGACGCCCATACCCATGACTGCACCACCACTCACTGCAACATCAAGTGCTTTTTCGACGCCACCCGATTCAGCGGCTGCAGCGGTACGTGAGTTCGCCCGCGTGGCAATGTTCATTCCCAAGAAACCGGCGAGCGCACTAGCGAACGCACCCGCAACGAACGCGACACCTGTCTTCCACGACAGGCCGAGCGTGTCGTCATACAACCCAACGCCGGCGAGCAGCGCAAAGATAATCAAGACAAACGTCAGCACGTATGTGTATTCACGACGCAAGAATGCTCGCGCACCCTTTTGCACTTCTTCGGACAGCCGTACCATTGTCGCATTGCCTTGCGGCTTCGACAGGGTATACCGTGCCAAGTAGGCCATGAATGCCAAGGCCACAAGGCCTGAGACACCCGAAACCTTCAAAAATCCAATGTTCTCCATGATTCAGCGCACCTTCCTTAAGTCCGCTTGGCCGGGTCGACCTAATAGAGGTTGGTCAACCCGCTTCCGCTATTCAGACAACTCCGCGAGTTGTCCCTCTAGTTCCAACACGACGCGTGCCGCGCCTTGCTCGGCCTCTTTTTTACTGAGACCAACACCTCGACCGGCAACACCGTTGCCAATCGTTACTTCGATTTCGAATTCTTTTCGGTGGTCTGGACCCTCAGACCGAACAACACTGAATGCAGGCAATGGCATTCGATTCGCCTGACAATAGTGTTGCAATCGCGATTTATAATCCCACACTTGTCGCTGTGTTAACGCCAGTTCCAAATCTTCCGCAAAAACCCGCTCAATGAAAGCGCTCGCCGCATCTTGCCCTTGATTGAGGTAGATGGCACCGATGATCGCTTCCAAACAATCCGCTAACAATGCTCGGCGACGTCGACCGCCCGACAGCTCTTCGCCGCGGCCCAACTGTATCGCTGGCCCTAACTCTAGTTCCCGAGCGACCCTTGCCAACGTTCGCCGATTAACAACGGCTGCCCGCATCCTGCTGTATTCGCCCGGAGAACGATCCGGCGCATGGACATATAAAAAATGAGCCACCGCCAGACCCAAGACTGCATCACCCAGAAATTCCAACGCCTCGTAATCGCCATCTGCTACATCCGCTTCCACCGACGCCGAAGCATGGGTCAACGCGCGATCAAACAACGTGTAATCCGAGAACGAGAGACCCAGCTTTAGACTGAGCGCTTGGAGATCCTCTTGCCGACCGCCCACATCAATCATACCGTTTGAGGACGAGCGAGGCATTGTGACCGCCAAATCCTAACGAGTTAGACATCGCGCATGCAACATCGGCCTCGCGCGCCTCGTTTGCGACTAAATTAACAGGACAGTCTGGATCAGGCGCGTCATAGTTTATGGATGGAGGAAGCACACTAGTCTGGATGGCCTGCATACAGGCGATTGCTTCGATTGCCCCGGCCGCTCCGAGGAGATGTCCCGTCATTGATTTTGTGGAACTCACCGGCGGCGAAGCATCGCCAAATACAGTGCGCAGGGCCTCAGATTCTGCTTCGTCATTATGGTGTGTACTCGTGCCGTGCGCATTGAAGTAACTGACGGCCTCTGGATCCGTTTTTGCATCCCGTAGTGCAGCAGTCATCGCCGCGGAGGCCCCGGTGCCGTGGGGTCGCGGGGCGACCAAATGATACGCATCACAGGTTTCGCCACCGCCCGCAAACTCGCACAAGATATCAGCACCACGGGCGCGGGCGTGATCTTCAGATTCCAGCACGAGAATTCCCGCGCCTTCTCCCATGACGAATCCATCGCGATCCTTATCAAACGGGCGGCTCGCACGTTCCGGCTCATCATTACGGCGGGACATGGCGCGCATGGCACAGAACCCAGCCATCGCATATGGCGTGACCGGTGCTTCCGCTCCGCCCGTCACCACTACGTCTGCATTGCCCAGCCGAATGGTGTTGGCGGCATCAAAAATACTTTGAGCGCCAGTGGCACACGCAGTCACAACGGCCTTATTCGGACCTTGAAGGCCGTACCGTATCGCGACTTCACCCGTCGCAGTATTCGAGAGTAGTGAGGGAATCGTGTAGGGGCCCAATCGACGCGGGCCTTTTTCGAGAAACAGCGCGTGATTATCTTCGAGCGTCTTGATGCCCCCAATGCCACTGCCGATCATGCAGCCACACCGCAAGGGATCTTCTTGATCCATGTCGATACCCGCTTGGGCCCACGCTTCTTCCATGGCAACCAGCGCGTAAACGGTATACGGATCCATGCGACGGCGCTCTTTTTTGGAGACGGACTCGGGCTCGGTCGGTTCAGCCAAACCAGCGATCTGCGTGGTTAGTGCTGAGGCATCAAACCGATCCAATCGGCGTATCCCCGTGCGGCCCGCACACAGATTTTCCCAAAAGGCGTTTACGCCGTTGCCGACAGGCGACACGACTCCGATACCCGTAATTACAACACGCGTCTGCATGCCACACTCGTTTGTGTTGATCCGTGGGAAGTTACCCAAGGAGGCCCGTTTCACTTAAAGGAAGAAACGCCCAGTCCATCGACGTGCTGCGACGGACTGGGCGTCCGTACCATTCTATTGAAAGCGCCAATAGGGCGCTATGCGATTCGGTTAGATTTTGCCTTCGATGTACTTTACGGCGTCGCCGACGGTTTGGATTTCATTTGCTTCATCGTCGATGTCGATTTGATACTCTTCCTCGAGCGCCATCAACAACTCCGTCAAGTCCAATGAGTCCGCACCGAGATCTTCGATAAAGCGCGCTTCATCTTTGACTTCCTCGGGTTTGCGATCCAATCGCTCTGCGACAATCCGGTGTACCGCCTCTACGACGTTTGCTTCTGCCATTCCCCTCACCTCCTTCCGATATCTAAGTTGTGGCTTGAACGCAGCTTATCGCGCCAATCCACCCGCCGAGTATACCAAGACGCGGGAACCTGTTCTAGGCGCACGGGTCGATCCTGCGGCCACCAGTGCATACCGATCACACGACCAAAGTTGCACGTCCTCAGGTCGAAAGTGATTGTGTGTGTGAAGCAGATTGTTTGAAGACCTAAAAGGACGCTACACTCTGCGCCATGGGAAAAAAGACGGTCAAATTCAGTTGTCACAGTTGCGGGCATTGTTGTACCGAGGTGGTCTGCTTGCCGACCCCGGAGGATGTCCGGCGTATCATCGAGAACACGGGCGAAAAACCCTCGAAATTCTTGGAGTTTTTGACACCGGAAGAGCTTGAAGGCGTGGAAGATGACGACCCTACCTGGCTCGATTGCAAGGGCGAGAAATACATGATGGCCCTGCGACGCGAAGGTTGGCGCAAAAAAAAGGCGGAACTCCGGCGGGGCCGGGATCTGCATTGCCATTTTCTCAACGAAAAGACCGGCTACTGCAAAATCTACGAGGCCCGCCCTATGCTATGCCGCCTCTACCCATTCAAGCTGGAAGAGACAAAGAAGGGCAAATACAAAGGTTTTGGCCTTCACGATGACGTCGAATGCCCAAAACATGACGACGGCGTAGTCGACACGAAGCCGCTGTACAAACTGTATTTGGCGGATGAAGAAGCGCAAGAAGAGTACGACGATCTCGTTGAAGCGTTTAATGAGGGTGGATCGAAGAAGAAGAAGCCAGAGGATTTTGTGGCCACTTTTCTCTAGCGCAGAATGCTCATTATTCGTAAGTGCCTTTACTGAGCCAACTTAGCTGTATCGATTTCTCAATAATTCGTTGACTCACAAACGGGCCACTGGTATACTCGGCCCAGTATATCGGGGTTTCTCCAACATGCTCGGGGACTCTCACTAAGCAATTCGGGGTGAACAACTACATAGCGCTTAGATCGAGGATGGTCCGCCGTTCGCCAAACGGCCGCCAACAGCAATTAGGATCCGCCTTCCCTATATGAAGAGTTGGACTGTAATGCTCATTCCCCAAGGTCAGGGGAACACGAGAACACTCAATCTTTCGACATTCCACTTGTGGACCGGTATCGCGTGTGTCGCAGTAGCCGCGTTTGCAACGACTTATTTCTATCAGCGTGCGGAGACCTTGCAAGTTCGTTTGCAGGCGGCTCAAGCACAAGCTGTCGCCATCGGGACTCCGGTCGTGCCAGCGCGGGAAAGCGTCATCGCCACGGAGCCGACTGCCGGAATATCCGCAGATCAGGCGCAGTATGAGGCGACGCTGGAAGTCCTCCTCACCGAACTGGATCAAGTCCTCCAATTGGAGGATCAAGTTCGCGGGGAACTGAAAATCGAGCCCCGAGAAAAGGCACCAACCGGATTCGTGAGCCAAGCGTTGAGCAGTGATAACGGTCGTGGTGGGCCGCCTTTTCCGGTAGGACTCGAAGAGATTCAAGACCGCTCTACACGGCCTCATAGCCTCATCGAGGGTGTGGCTCGGCCATCCGCAGACATGATACTGGCGGAATTGACTCACCGTCAGGCGAGTATAAGAGACCTGTATTTGCAGCTTCTGGATCGTCGCCGGGTTCAGCAAGCAAAGGCGAAAGCAGAAGCTCAAGCGGCTATGGCGCCTTCTCGTTGGCCAACGAAGCATTCCCGGGCCAAGATATCGTCACGCTATGGCAATCGGCGGGACCCGTTCACCAAACGACTACGCCACCATGACGGTATCGATTTCTCCGCACCCTATGGGACGAACGTCTTGGCGACCGGCTCAGGAAAAGTGGTAAAGGCCGGCTGGAACCGGTATCTTGGAAACATGGTCGAGATTCAGCACCAAAATGGGTTGACGACGTTGTACGGCCATATGAGTAAGCTCACTGTGAGCAAAGGGCAAACCGTGACCATTGGACAAACCATTGGTAAAGTCGGCAGTACCGGTCGCAGTACGGGCGCCCACATTCATTACGAAATCAGGAAGAACGGAAGGCATATCAATCCTTCCAAATACGTGAAGAAGTAATCTTATGCTCGATTCAGGAAGAAAACAACGACCCGCAACCGATTCCAAAGTCGTCACCGTTGTGGGCCAAGGCACACACGTCACCGGTGAGGTGCGGTCCAAGGGCACGGTTCGTGTTGAAGGATTAGTCTCCGGTCACATGGAATGCGACGACACCATCGTCATTCAAGAAACCGGAAAAGTCGAAGCGGATCTCGAAGCAGCGCAGATCGTCATTAGCGGCGAAGTGCGGGGCAATGTCTTCGCACATGACCGGCTGGAAATCACTTCAAGCGGAAAACTGCTCGGCGATATTACCGCGCCACGGGTCAGCATCGCTGAAGGCGTCCTCTTCGAGGGCAAATGCACGATGAAGCCGCCTTCGGAAGCCAAGACGCGTAAGCCGCAGCCGAATGCGACTGCAGCCGCGTCGGCAACGATCCCCGCATCGAAACCTGCGGAAGCGACTTCGAAGCAAGGTACCAACTAGCGGTTCCTTCTTCATCGGGAGACGAGGCTGATGAGTAATTCGTCGAACGCCTCGCCTCCGAGATCCATATTCGGTCTCGGCGTGATCGGGTGTGTAGGTTACGCTACGCATGCCGGGTATCACATTCTCAACGGCACGCCCCAAGACACCATCTGGATTTGCCATATCTCCGCATTGCTCGTCGGAGTGGCGCTCATGATCGGATCAGCCCGATTGAACGCGGCAGGCCTGCTTTGCCTCACTGTTGGATTTCCGATGTGGGTGTTGTACTTGTTCAGCGGCGAACCGTTCATTTGGACATCGCCCCTCACACATGTCCTCGGTCTCGTAGTCGCAATCATTGGCGCGCGCAAGCTGGGCGGTGTTCCTCCGTACACATGGACGATCGCGCTCGGCTTCGTCGCATTGTTAATGGTCGCGGCCCGGTTATTTACGGCTTCGGAAGCGAACGTGAATCTGGCCTTCGGACCGATGTCAGGGTTGAGCCTATGGGCGTTCGATGGCATCGCGCATTGGACGTTGCAACTCGCCTCTTGGGCGATCGCCCTCTTCGTGCTCGACTGGATCTGGCGACGCATGTTGGGTCCGTCTACTAAGATCGGGTTAAGTTAGTTTCTAAAGTTTGTCAGAGATAGTCGCAGTCGACAGCGAAACGTAACATCCCCCTTGATCCCCCTTCGAAGAGGGATGTTAAGCTGCATAAGCTAACTTTCGTCCGTTTGCAGATCGGCTCTTCGAACGACATAAACAATGACCATCGCCGCCGCGACACCGTTTACCAAGCCCATCATCGCGCCACACATCAGCCCACGCTTGATCATTTCGGTCGCCCACTCGACATTGGTTGAACTGATAAGCAATACAAATGGCGTTGAGGCGGCGGTCACAGCACCCACCGGCGTTCCGAGTAACGCTCCACCCAGCATCGCACGTGGATACGTCGCTTTACCGGCGACTTTGATTCCGACCATGACCGCCCAGGCAGCCGTGAGTCCACCGACCGTCAGGCCGATAAAGCTACCCAGGACAAGCCGCACTAAATAGATCGCGCGAAACGACTGCTCGTCCGGCGGTTCGAGTGGCGGCATGCCCCACGTCGATATGACGACAATGGTCATGACATAAGGCGGCATGAGGCCAAAGAAGATTCCGAAAATTGCAGCACCAATGAGAATCCGTCGCCGAAGTTCGCCGGTAGCAATCGGTTCAACCATGTCTAGCCCTCCCTAGTACTTGCGTGCGTGTCGAGTGGCGAACGCTACTCGCTCATGAACACTTGAGTAAAATACGCCCCGCCTGCGCCATCTGAAGCGACGCCCAATCCGGTGAGGGTATAGCCGCCATTCAAAATGTTGTCGCGGTGTCCTCGGCTCTCCATCCAACTCCTTACCGCGACGGCTGCTTGGTCTGGGTGATCGTTCCACGCGATGTTTTCCGCGGAGCTACTGAACGTGATGCCTGCTGCGCGCATACGATCCCAGGGGCTTTCTCCGTCGGGATTTGTGTGGTCGTGGAAATCGCGTGCCGCCATGTCCTCGCTGTGCGCACGGGCGACCCGATGCAAGTCGTCGCGCATCACTAGTGGCGCAAGGCCTTTCTTCCCGCGTTCGGCATTGATCATGGAGAGGGTCGCGTTCTCAATCGCGGATGCGCCGGAAGACGTGCCAACCGATCCACCGGAGCTCGGTGTCGATGCGTTCTGTGGCGCGGGATAGCTCAGGCACCCCGATATTGCAATGACGAGTAATGCACAGGTAAAAGTCAGACGCGAGATTCGATCAGCGTTCATGAAGGTGCCCTCGTGACAGTTGGAGTAGTAATGCGTGGATTCAGGAACTATACAGGTTTTACGATGAGTGGGGAGCAGTAACGAGTAAAACAGTGATTCTTTCCGTCATTGCAAGGGAACGGTAATCTCGTCATCGGAAAAGGCTCTGCGGCAAAGAGATTGCCGCAGTCGCCTGAGGCTCCTTCGCAATGACGTCTGGGGTTGATTTCTTGGGGTCAGCAATAACACAGACGCACTGGATGATCGCAATGATCGAGCGGATCGACTTGGCGGGTGGAACTATTCTACAGCAGTATCCGGCGGACAACACGCATCAATTGCGTCGGCGAGTTTCCGAAGGGATGCGCTGAGGTCTTGATACCGCACGTGGTAATACACTTCCTTACCTCGTTTCTCCGACTCAACAATCCCCGCCTCGCGCAATACGGATAAGTGTCGCGACACAACCGAAAAATCGACCGTACAACACGCGGCCACTTCGCTCACGGTGCTCTCTTTCGCCAGCTCGGTAAGACGACTCAACACCGCCACCCGCGTCGGATCGCACAATGCCTTGAATAACTTGGGTTCAAGAAATGCGTCAAGACCGCCGCAACATGCATCGACAGCGGCGACGGATTGTTCGGCGATAACTTTTCCTGTGGTCGCTGTACTCATATCCCCATTCTATCAGGTTTCAATGCGGTCCGCCTTCCGGCGCACCATGTACCGAACAAACGAAACTAGGCCCGCGTACTTGTACGAACCGTCGACGTAATGCTCGATAACGTAAAACGCGAAATAGTAACTCCGGCAAAACGCCCAAATCGCAATCGCAAGCAACACCGCCACGCGCAAATTCGGCGACTCAAACAAAAGCAAAGCCGATGCAAGGATTCCCAGGACCAAAAATAGGAGACCCTTTAGCCAAATGATCGTTGGGTTCTTGAGGTCCGTCATGATTTCCTGGCCGTTCAATCCAACGAAACGAGAAACGTGTATGTGGCAATCCCCACGAGGACTACAGCCTCAATCGTGAAAAATGTAGCTACGGTGCGATTCCTGTTCTTTTCCGGCAGACCGGGCGCGCCTAGCGACACCCAGAAATAGAAGCAAATGAACAAGATGATCGCAATTATTGCGAAAACCATTACCACCATTGTCGTTTCCTCCGTCCTCTACAACGCCTCAACCTTCTCTGCGACTTGTTTCGTCAATTCTTCAGCCGTACGTGCGTGATCGTGTTGGACCATGATTCGGACGATGGGCTCCGTACCGGAGGGACGCAATACGATTCGGCCTGCGCCGCGGAGTTCGGCTTCGACTTCGTCGCGGATTTTGTCGAGTGCCTCTTTGCTTGGCGGTTTGCCGTTTTTGAATGGGACTTTCGCGTGCGATTCCGGGAGCGCTTGGTAGTCGGCGGCGAGTTCGGAGAGGGGGCGGTCGCTGCGTTTCATGGTGGCGAGGACTTGCAGTGCTGCGATGAGCGCGTCGCCGGTCACGTTGTGGTCGAGCATAATCAAATGGCCGGAGGATTCGCCGCCGAGGTTTAGTCCATGTTCAAGCATCGCAGCGGCGACATGCCGGTCACCTACTTGGGTGTACATGACTTCGCCATCGTGGCGGCCCAACGCGCGGGCGAGGCCACCGTTCGCCATGATGGTCGTGGCGAGCATTTTCTTCGGCATGGCGTCGCGCGTGAGCAAGTCTGTACCCAGAATGGTGAGGAGCGCGTTACCATCCAGCAATCGGCCTTCCGCATCCGCCATGACGATACGATCCGCATCGCCGTCGAAAGCGATACCGACATCAGCCCGTTCGCGGATGACCATCGCGCGCATGTCTTCGGGATGAACCGATCCGCATTCGTCGTTGATGTTGCGGCCGTTGGGTTCGTTGTGGATGGCTACGACATCGGCACCGAGTTCGCTCAACGCATAGGGCCCGGCCTTGTACGCAGCACCGTTTGAACAGTCGACAACGATGCGTAACCCGTCGAGCCGCATGCCTTTTGGAAACGATGCTTTCGCGAATTCGATGTAGCGGCCTACCGCATCATCGATTCGTTTCGCGGTACCAATCTTGTCGCCGGTTGGCCGTTTCTCGTCCAGTTCACCATTCGAAACGAGGCGCATAATTTCATCTTCGACCGCATCGGGAATTTTGAAGCCGTTGCTGCCGAACAGTTTGATTCCGTTGTCGCTATACGGATTGTGCGAGGCGGAAATCATCACAGCGGCATCGCAACGCAGACTCCGCATAATGTACGAAACGCCGGGCGTCGGCAATGGGCCGGTGAGTAACACGTTTATCCCCATCGAGCACAACCCTGCCGTCAGTGCGTTTTCCAACATGTAGCAGGATTGCCGTGTGTCTTTACCGATCAGGAACGTGTGCTTCCGATCTTCGTTTTGAAAAATGTACCCCGCGGCACGACCGACTTGCATCGCCATTTCCGAGGTCATCGGATGTACATTGGCGACGCCTCGAATGCCGTCGGTACCGAATAAGCGATCACTCATAGTGTGTTTTCCCCGCAATTGCGTCGGCCATGGCCGCTACCCGTTTCATTGATTTTACATCATGCACCCGAACCGCGTCCGCACCATTCAATACCGCTGCGGCCACCGTGGCAGCCGTGCCTTCCAACCGATCATCGACCGGTAGATCGAGTACCGCGCCAATCGTCGACTTATTCGAAGTGCCGATTAGTATAGGTCGCCCAAATCGCCGAAACACATCCAACCGACGCAGGAGCGTCAAATTATGTTCGACCGTCTTTCCGAATCCGAATCCAGGGTCCAGCCAAATCCGTTCTTCCTGAATGCCGTTCGACGTGGCATACGCGATTCGCTCTTCAAAAAAAGCACAGACGTCGTCCACGACATCATTATACTGTGGTGCGTCTTGCATGCCCGTTGGATCGCCCTGCATGTGCATGAGTACGCATTCGCAATCCGCTTCAGCCAATACGTCCGCCATCACTGCATCGCCACGCAACGCCGTGATGTCATTTATCATTCGTACACCACGCGAGATAGCACCGCGCGCCGTTCCCGCATGATACGTATCCAAGGAAAGATGTAGGTCAGCGCCGACCAATCGGTCAAGAACAGGAAATACTCGGGCTTGTTCTTCGGCTTCGGTGATGGGTTCAGCCCCAGGACGCGATGACTCGCCACCGATGTCGATGATGTCTGCGCCTTCGTCGGCTAGTCGTCGAACATGATCCGCCGCCGCATCTGGGCCAGACAGCTTGCCACCGTCAAAGAAGGAATCCGGCGTGATGTTACACGCGCCCATAACGAGCGTGCGCGCGCCGACGAGCGGCTCGACTGCCGCCATGAAATTGCGATCCGTTAGGCCGGACCAGGCAAGAAATCGCCCGGACCCACGCCGTCAATCGGATTGGAGTCCGCCGGTTCTTCCGGCTTCGTCTCAGGTTCCGCTTTCGCCTTGGCCGCTTCCGGCTTGGGCTCGGGTTTCGGATCTTCTTTCGGCAAAAGATCTTCAGCGCCCATCTCGCGGATGATATCGTCGATCTCTTCAGCCTCAAGCGTTTCACGTTCGTACAACACATCCGACATTTTCAACAAAATGTCTTTGTGCTTCACCATCACATCTTTAGCGTCGGTGTATGCGTCTTCAAGCAGTTTGTGAATCGCTTTGTCTACAGCAGATGCGGTCTCATCGCTAAACTCGCGTTCACGCGTGAAATCGCGGCCAAGAAAAACTTCCGCCTGCGTACCAAAGGATATCGGCCCCAGATCGCTCATACCCCATTGGCAAACCATCGAGTGCGCCAATTCCGTCGCACGTTTCAAATCGTTCGATGCGCCGCTGCTGTATTCGTCGTACACCACTTCTTCCGCCGCGCGACCGCCCATCAAAACACGAATCTGTGCCAGGCAATATGCGCGCGAATAGCTGTGCTTGTCTTCCTTCGGCAACATACTCGTGAGACCGAGAGAAGGACCACGTGGAATAATCGTTACCTTATGAACCGGATCGCAATCCGGCAATAACCGACCGACCAAGACGTGGCCGATTTCATGCACCGCAGTGGATTTTTTCTCTTCGTCATTCATCACCAGACTGCGGCGTTCCGGGCCCATAAGGACGCGGTCTTTCGCTTCTTCAAAGTCGTGCATGAAGACCTTGTCCTGATCACGCCGTGCCGCCAACAAAGCGGCTTCATTCACTAGATTGGCAAGATCGGCACCAGAGAAACCTGGAGTTCCACGGGCAATCGTATCCATCTTCACACTGTCTTCCAACGGAACATTATTGTTTCGGATATGCACTTGGAGAATTGATTCCCGGCCTCGAATATCGGGATTCGCCACCATGACCTGCCGGTCGAAACGACCCGGTCGCAACAAAGCCTTATCCAAGACATCCGGCCGGTTTGTCGCGGCCATCAAGATGACACCTTCGGTCGTATTGAAGCCGTCCATTTCGACGAGCAATTGGTTCAACGTTTGTTCACGTTCATCATGACCACCGCCCAAACCCGCGCCACGCTGACGTCCTACGGCGTCGATTTCATCGATGAAGATAATGCACGGCGCATGCTTCTGACCTTGCTGGAATAGATCACGAACACGACTTGCGCCAACCCCTACGAACATCTCGACGAAATCGGAACCACTAATACTAAAGAACGGCACATGGGCCTCGCCCGCAACGGCGCGCGCTAGCAAAGTCTTACCGGAACCCGGAGGCCCGATGAGGAGTACGCCTTTCGGAATCCGACCGCCCAACCGCGAAAACTTTTTCGGGTCTTTCAGAAACTCGATAACTTCTTGCAGTTCCTCTTTGGCTTCGTCTACGCCAGCAACATCGTTAAAGGTCACCACTTTGTCACTGTGGTTTACCAGGCGTGCACGGCTCTTACCGAAGGACATCGCCTTATTGTTACCGCCCTGCATTTGCCGAAACATGAAAAACCAAAACAGGCCAAGGATGACAATAATCGGAAGGAATTGAATGAGAACCACCGAGAACCAGACGTTCTTTTCCTCGTACTCCGCCTCGATCTTGTTACTCTCCATCAAGGCAAGGATTTTTTCATCTTCGAGATCCTTGTCTTTGAATTCGATCTTAGTGCTGTCCTTCACTTCCTCGCGCAACGTGATCGTGTAGTCCCAAAGATTTTCAGACGATGACGCCGCAAGCTGAACCCGCTCCACATTGTCTTTCTCGAGCTGTTCCTCCCAATCCCGTTTCGTCAACGCTTCACTCGCGCCCGGTTTCGACGCGAAGTTCGTGAGAAGGAGTACCAAAATTATGAGCAGGATCACCCATAGAGAGATTTGCTTGAAAATGCCGTTCATGAAGGAGAACTACCCTAGTTGCGCAGGACCGTTACGACCTGTCGACCAGTTACGTCGGCCGGCAGGTGGGCTTTACCCGTTCCGCCACACGTCCCGTCATAGATTTCGTTGTCGCAAGACCCTAATGATAACACAGGAACGAGGGGTGAACAATTCCCACACCGCACAACCACTTACCCCAACCCGTTGAATTTACTTGCGTTACGGCAAATAACTCCAGATAACTACTTCGTCGTGCGGTTCCAATATGGCGGTTTTGGCGTGGCCATTGCAGCATCTACCGGTCGTTCAGTACGATGGCCCTGAATTCTATAACCCAATAATCGTTCATCCGGGAGCACCCAACATGTCGCAAATTCAACCCATTCAACGCGTTGCCGTCATCATGGCCGGAGGGTCGGGTGAACGATTCTGGCCGGTGTCGCGCAAACTTCGACCCAAACAACTGCTCAAACTGACGAGTGAAGACCGGACGATGCTGGGCGAGGCCGTCGAGCGGATTAGCCCGCTCATCCCGGCGGATCACGTGTATATCGTCACAGGCGATCACCTCATTGCCCCCATTCGAGAAGCCGTGGTTGGGGTTCCAGAGGCGAACGTCATCGCGGAGCCTGATAAGCGCAACACGGCGGGCGCGCTCGCCTTTGCGGCAGCACACTTGATCGCGAAGTACGGGGGCGATGGTTCGGCGTTAAGCATGGCCATTCTGACGGCGGACCATATCATCGAGGACGAAGATTTGTTCCGGCGCACTGTCGACCGCGCGATGGGCACTGCAGAAGATCACGACTGTCTCGCGACGCTGGGCGTAACCCCTACGCGGCCTGAGACGGGATACGGCTATATCCAAATCCGGCCCGAACCGATTGAGGAACCAAAGGACGGATTGCCGGTCCACGCCGTGGGCGCATTCCACGAGAAGCCGAGTTTCGAGCGTGCGGAGGATTTTATCGAGGAGGGCAATTATTTCTGGAACAGCGGCATGTTCTTCTGGAAAGCCAGCGTGTTCATCCGTGAACTCGAAGCAGTCCGTCCGGAAATGGCGGAAGGCGTGCAGAAAATGGCACACGCCTTACGCGAAGCCGACGACCTCACATTGCGCGCAGTGTTCGAAAGCCTAGAATGTATTTCTATCGACTACGCGCTAATGGAACACGCCAAACACGTATTGCTCGTTCCCGCAACATTCCCATGGGACGACGTCGGCGCATGGACCTCCCTCGACCGAACACTCAAACACGACGAAAACAACAACGTCGCCGTGGGCGATCCCGTACTCCTCGATTCCAATGACTGCATCGTCTACAACGACGCAGGCACCGATCACATGGCCGTCGCAGTAATCGGCGCCGAACACCTCGCCGTCGTCGTCACCAAAGACGCCGTCCTAGTCGTCCACAAAGACCGCGCACAAGATGTCCGCCACGCCGTCGATCAACTCAAAGCGAAAAACGCGAAGCAAGTGTAACGCAGAATCGGCCTAGTCCGTACTCTTCGTTTCCTGGCGGGTGACTCGGAAGAACGACAAGAATTCCTGTCCGTTTGCTGCGTACAACCGCTGGAAAGACCACTGGCCGTAGGGAACCGCGCTGTCACATTCCCAAGTCGTTGTTGAAAACCGTGGTCGATGGTTGTCCAAATCGCGAAATAGGACGGTGACGATTTCTCCATCGAAGTCGACTTTCGTCTGTTCCTCTTCAGCAGCGTGAACCCGTACCTCCACCTTCGTTCCAACTTCGGCAAACTGAACGTTTTCGGCGGAAGAGTCGTCATCCGTGGATTCCGTATAGGGTATCTCTTGCCCCACGCGAAGCGTCGCCGTTTGATCTTCCAGCACCATGAGCGAGGGCGACGTCACCTTTTCGTACGTCCGTACTTCACCCGCCTCCGAAACACGCCAGACCAACCGATCATCCTGCAAGAAAAACGGACTCGCATCGGGATCGTCGCCATCAATCGAGTCTTCAACAAGACCATGGAACGGAAGATCCGCTGTGTCACCAGGAGCTTTTGGAATGGGCGCGATCGAATTCGCGCCATCAGCCTCCGACGCTTTGTACAAACGGCATTCCATAAGAAAAGCGTCGTCCGCATTGACAGGCATAACAAGTGCCACTAGCGCGATCGGTACGAGCGAAATTCGAATCTTCATGATGACTGTTTCTCCAAAATCGTTGGGTTAAACACCAAGTATCATTGTGTACTATCTTTTCTAAGCACCATGCCATTGCCAAGAGTCGACATCTGGATGAAGCGAACGAGGCACGGTTGTGGCACCACTCGGCAACCGCAGCGATGCCTATTGATTCGGGTCGACATTCACAACGCTTACCAGCAACAGCATCAAGTCGCCATTGTCGTTGGATTCAAATTCAAAGCCAATCCAGCCGCCTTCGCGCAAGGGCACTTCTCGAAATTCGAAGATGTCGTCTCCGAACGTATAGGCCTTGATCTTCTTCTTGTTGCGTTCATCCTTGATTTCGCCGGTCTTGAATTGGCGATGGAAGAATAGATCGAATGATAAATTCGCGCCTCCGTATTCTCCAGGCGGACTCATCTGAAACCCGATCGCCGTACCGTCGAACCCGACTATTGGGGCATCGGCATCGTCTACCATTGGATCTTTGTATGGGGAGAATTGGGCAAAACCAGCCGTGTACGGTCGTTCAACTTGTGCGTATTCTTTCATGCTCGGACTAAACGCGATCATCGAGTCGAAGTGGGGCGATGCATCGCCGGACTTGATAGGTTCTGGCTGCTTACTCGTCACCACCACATTCGGCACAGGAACAGAAATTTGCTCGGGATCGAATCTCTCGATTCTGTCTTTGAACCGCTCGAACGTATACAAGAACCAATCACCCGTTTTCGTGGCTTGCAGGCGAGCGCGAAACGCGCGCGCGTTTCCATGCACCGGCTTCACTCCATCAACATAAGAGAGTATGTCGCGCACTGCGTCGGCATGCTCGGCAGGAATTCGCAACAGGGAAAATTCGGCGGAGTAGGGATTTAGGCCGTCCCCGCCCAGTTGCCCAAACGATATGGCATCTCGAAATCCAAGCACTTGCGACGGGCGATCGAGATCGTCAAGGTCACAACCGATGACGAGACCTTCGCCATCGCGGACGATGACGTGATTCCAGACGAGCGAGGCCCATGTTTGTTTTGAAAGATCGTCTGCGCGCACTGGAATTGACCACAATCGAACGGCGTCGTCTGCGATTTGTGGCGCGATGCAGACAACGGCATCGATTTCCCCGGGTACGGCTACGCCGTAGATCGTATTGCCCGCGTTTCCCACCGATTTCTCGTATCGTGCGTTCGTAACGGAACTTGCACCGAGCACGTGCACGGCATTCATCGGGTCATCGAAATCGTAACCAAGCAAGACGGGCTCGTCGTCGTGTACGATGACGTTCGTCCAGGCGAGCGCTTTGTCCTTTTTTCGTGCGCCATTCATATATGTAAATTGAATTTGAAGCCGGACGTTCTCGCCGTCAATTCGCGGAACAATATCGAGCACAACCTCCACGTCATCGGGAATCGCAAAGCGGGAAAACGCATCAGTGATCGCGTCGGCGTCCGTACTGCTTGGCGGGGCGTCGGGTGCCGTTTCTTCCACACTGAGTAAGACGACGAGCGTATCGTCCGTCGCCTTGTCGTCGGTGACGAACCCAATCCACGTTCCGCCGTCCAGCCAATGATCGGTGAACGAGAATCGGTAGTCAGCGAATCCTTCTTTACCGTCCGCTTTCGGAAATTGATGATGAAAATCGCCACTCAAATGTAACTGAGGGACGCCTTGTCGCCGATCAATCTTGACACCGAGCACGTAGCCATCGAAACCGGCCATCGTTTTGTCATCGGTCCAATGCCCGGTGAAATCCATTATGACTGCCGCAGCCGAATTATCTTCATCGCCGTGAAGGCGCGCGAAACTGACATACTCCCTAAAGACCGGTAACATTCGCCGCATCTCGCTGTGCATAGTTGGCGACGGATCGCCTAGGTCCGTTTCGTATGCATGCAGCCGCGCGGTGCTGATTCCGCCGAACCCGCCGCCGCGTTCCGAATCAGCGGCTGGGGCCTTCTGAATGAATTGCCCTCCAGCCTGTTCCGGCGGCATCATCGTGTGCACCCTCAAGAGATTCGAATGCGCCACTGTGCTTTCGAGTGTGGACACAAGCTCCGCTTCGTAAACGGTGCTCAATGAGTTCGCGTACTCGTCCAATGTTGGATCGGCAGTTACGTTTCCCCAGCTTGGAGTACCTGCGCCACCTCCAAGACCTTCGTTTGTGACTGGGAACGGCGATTCGCCTTTGGGCACGAGCGTGAAATTGCGAAATGGAGTCGGGCCTCGACTCGATACTTTAATCTTGCCTTCTACAACGTCGAGTGATTTGCGCAAGGCTTCCGACCGGCCGCGTGGAACGCGCAACACTTTCGCCGCAATCGTATACGGGGTTTGCAATTCTCTCGCGGGAATCTGGGGCGCAACGGTGTCCGCCGTGCTGACAGGGGGACGGAAACGGCTCTCAAGTTTGTCTACCTCGACGAAAAGGAGCATCGGGTCGCCCGTTTTCTTCGATGTGAATTCGATGCCGAACCATCCGCCGTCGGTTACGGCGAATTCTGAAAAGCGAAGTACTTGGTCGCCGAAAGTGTAGGGTTCAGCTCTGCGGAAGAAACTCTTCTCCCGACCTCCAGTCTTAAACTGATGGTGAATGGCCAAATTGAGGCCAAAGGTCTCGTCGTTCGAATTCGCTGATGGGTCAAATTGTACGCAGAATTGATAACCCTCGAATCCTTGTGCCGAGTCGGTCGTTGGGTCTTGAATAAATCTACCATCGAAAATGACGCCAAGATAGGAACCCTTCCTCTGGAGGAATTGGGCGGCTACAGGGCTCAATTCCATGAACTGTTCGATACCGGGAACGACAGCGTTACCTGGTGTAGCGCCGGATTCGTCCTTGGCCGACCGACTGTTATTCACGACGAGCTTAAACAGAGAAGCGCCATTTCCAACAGTCATTCGCGGCGCGGTCAACAGCTCTACACGTTCATCGTTTAGGAATGATAGGAACTCGCGGAGCTCAGCGGTATCGTCGGTGCCCGGCAGCTGCGCGCCGAAGATCTTAGCTGCGTCACCAAGGATCTCGACTCCGTCGTCGTACACGAATTGCTCGCGCACCGTTTTGACGATGGACTCAGGCACGCGCACGAGTTTCATTTCGACGGAATACTGCTCCTGCTTAGCCTCCGCCGCAGCGTCGAACCGTGTAACTCTGGCGAAGATTAGGAACTCGTGGCCTTGAGTGACTTTGACGCGCTGGTACAGCCATGCACCTAACGGCAATGTCATTTCGCTTTCCCAGGTCGTGGATTCGAGAATGGGCACGACGAATCCATTTCCATCTTGGTCGACCATCGCCATCTTCTTTCGACCGACGAGCGTCACGAACTTGCCGTCTGTCTTGATGTACACGTTGTCGTCGCCGGATTCGCTCATAGTGGTGTTGACTGTGGTTCCGACGTTTTTGTATTTAGTCACGGGAACAGATTCGCCGTCCTCGCCTTTTTCGTAGCCTTGGTAGGGGACCTGTTCGCCAATCTGTAAGGTGGCTTCTTCATTTTCTAGGACGGCGAGCGATGGCGAGCTGACAAGTTCGTAGCGGAATTCTTTATCAGAATCAGCGGGACGGTAGACCACTTGTTCACCGTCTAGGGAAAAACCGGCGTCTTCGTTTATGTAGTCGCCGTCGATGATTCCGAATTGAGGGGAACTGCGGACGGTTTGCTCTTTCGCTGCACGTTCTTCATCGGGCACGGAGGTTCGGTACAGTTTGTACTCCACTCGAAATTGGCTTTGGGCCGCCGCGCTGAACGCGCACAACAATGTTAGCGTCGATATCGCAAGACTTCTCATGAAGGGTCATCCCAATCTGCGGTTTCGATGATCACTTGAATGGCCGGTGATGCCGCGGCATTGAATGGTGTTGGGTCGGTGAGATCGAATGCGCTGCGAACAGCTGGTTTGTTGACCGGTCGGATATCGTGGTCGGTACGAACCTCAGGCGGTTGCACCAATGGAGGTTCCTGGAAAAAATTACTTGCACCAAATCCACCGAACCCGCACAGCACGCATGCGGCAGCGGCTTGCCAGGCGGCGATACCGCGGCGCCAGATCGCGGGTCTAGGCTCTACGTCTTCGAACAGGGTTGCCATCCGCTTTTCAAAATCTTCGGATGGCGCGGCGGGTTTCATGTCGGCGAGTTGACGTTCGGGATCATTCATTGGTGATTTCCTCTTTGTGCAAGGCGCGCATTCGTTCGATTCCACGCCGATACCAGGATGCAGCGGTGTTAATACTAACGTGCCGCATTTCAGCAATTTCGTTAAAGGTGAATCCGCTGTACAGTTTGAGCACGACGCATTCCCGTTCGTCTTCGGTTAAGACGGCCAGTGCTTCGTCGGCCTGGAGTCGAGTGACGGGGTCGACTCCGTGCTTGCCGTTGAACAGACTCGCAGGCGGGTCGTCGCGCCGTTCGATCCGACGCATGTCGATGGCGGCATTTCGGACACACTTGAACAAGTAGGGCCTCAATTCCCCGGACGGCCTCGATCGTTGCAACACGCTGCAGAACGCCACATGAATCGCATCCTCCGCAGCGCGGCGTTCGCCGGTGATCGACAGGGCATAGCTGAACAACGCCTGTTTCTGCGTTTCGTACAGACCCCGAACCTCGTCCACAAATCGACCGTCTTTCGCCACAAACCCCTCCGTACCCACTCATTCTATATCACGGACGAGCGGGCCGTTTTTGTGCATTTCCGCCTGCTGCCCTATTGTAGGATGATGAATCCGCGTCAACACTTGGCTGATCTCACGAGTATTCCTATAAGAAGGTGGATGTAAGATCGATGGAGCGAATGGTAGCCGCAAAGCGTGCGAACTGGACCCCAGACGTCAGGGACGGAACCGTGAATGCGGAGTCGGCCGAGGCGGATTGGGTTCGATTGGCGCGTTCGGGCGACCGGGCGGCCTTCGCGCAGCTGGTCCGGAAACACGAGTCGACCGTGTTGCGGGTCGCGCGACGGCTACTGATGGATGCTCACGACGCGCAGGACGCTGCGCAAGACGTGTTCGTGCGGCTGTATGACCATCTCGACCGATTCGATGAACGGCGACCGCTGACGCCGTGGTTATATCGCATCACAGTGAACGTCTGCCGGACGCATGCACGAAAACGTGCGCGTAGAACTGCGGCGGAATCTGATGCTGCGCGCGAAACAGTGCAACACCGTATCGTATCCGGCGCAACGGAAGCGGCGGATTGGCTGGAACGCGGTCTATCACGGTTGTCGCAGCGGGAGCGTACAGCATTGGTATTGCGCGATTTGGAAGGCCTTACGGCAAGGGAAGCGGGTAAAGCGATGCGGTGTGCGCCGGTAACGGTACGGACGCTGGCGGCGCGGGCACGTTTGAAGTTGAAACAGTTGCACGATGCGGAACAACGAGGGCTGGACGAATGAAGTGTGGACGTCGTGACATCGCAATAGCGAAAATGGCGGGGGGCGATCTATCGGAATGGCGCGCAGCGCTGTTGCAGCGGCATCTCGACGCCTGCCCACGTTGCGCGGCAATGCACATGGACCTCGTTTCTCAGCGGGCAGCGTCTCTCGACGCGCATTCTGAAGTTGATACGGTCGATGGCAGCTTCGTTGCTATCGACGTATTGGCCCAACTAGATGCACGTGACCCGAGTAGCCGACGCATAAGTGGTCGAATGGCTGTGGGCGTCGCTATCGCTTCAATGTTCATCGGCATGTTTCTTGTTCAGCGGCAGCTAAGCGCGCCGTTTGAACAGGACCGCGCATTGTTGACCAAGACATCAACAGACACTAATTCAACCGCGTCTATCGTTGCGGCGCAAACGGATACGTCAGCTACGCAACATTCCGATGTAGTTATTCAAATGGTAACCAATAACCCCGATGTCGTCATTTATTGGCTTGGCGGATCGGCAGGAGGTTGACAGTATGTACGGCTTTTCGACTACGAGACTTGTCTTTGCAACCCTAGCGATTGCGACCTTGGGCATGTGTACTCCTGCGTCGGCTCAGGAAGAGCAGAGTCCTGTCGCGCGGGCATTAGAACAGCGATTTGAGGCCTATGAGTTTATCGATATTACGGTAGTTCCATTGGAATACGCTTCTGCCGAAAAAGTTGTGAAAGTTATGGAGCCGTTTGGAAGCGATGAATTAATGACCATCGACGAAGAATTAAACGCGGTCATCTTATTCGGCCCGAAAGAAATCACTGCTAAACTTAAGGAAGCAATCGAAGTACTCGATGCGGCCGGGAAATCGGAAGAACGGACCAGCAATGTCGAGCTGACGGTGCATCTGATCCAAGGCTGGCGCATGGGTACGGCTGACACGATCAAAGGAAATGAAATCCCCGCGGCGCTGGAAGACGTGATCACTGAGCTCCGAGAGGTTTTCACCTACAACCAATATCGCGTTGTGGATACACTGTTTCTCCGCTGTCGCGACGGCAGTGAAGCCTCCACAAGCGGTGTGCTACCCAATAGCACAAGTGATTCCGAAGGTTCTATTTATCAGTTCAACGTTGAGCGCGTTAGTGTTACGGAGGGAAATCCGCTCGGCGTTCGTCTCGATGAGATTATGTTCGGAGCCACGATCCCAATTCTATCGCCAGCAACCGCAAATTCTCTTCAACCGGGATTGCGTCAGATACAACGCCGCGAAGTCGGTATTAGGGCGGACATCGACATCCGTGAAGGCCAACAAGTCGTCGTGGGCAAGGCATCGGTTTCCGGCGACGAGTCCGCATTGTTCGTGGTCGTGTCTGCAAAGGTCGTGGGCGGGTAGAAACGAACGAGGTTCTTAGTAGGTCATCCCGAGCGAAGCCGAGGTCCTGCGGACGGCATATCGAACTGGATTCAACACTACACGCCGACTGCAAGTCCTCGGCTGCGCTCGGGATGACGCTCTCTTCAGAGTCTTAGAACACCACCTTGAATGCCCGAATTTCGTAAGGCGTGACGTGAAACCGAAGCGTGTTACCCGACAATTCTAACGGCGTGTCGTTTTCTTCCATGAAGTCGCACTCCGCAATGCTTTTTGGCGTACGCCCAAACGTGAGGGCGACATCTCCGCGTTGGCCGTGGGATTCATAGAGCCGCACAATGATCGCATCTGAGTCTTCGTGTTTTTTGACTGTGTCGATGATCACGTGATCCACGTCGAGGCTGGCGAAGGTATCGACGGCGGGCAAGGCACCTTCGGACGATTCGGCGGGCACCGCGAATAGAGGCACATTGAGTTCAGCGGCTTCTTGGACAGTACCGTTTCGCCAGTCGTCTGCATGGGAATACATCGAATACGTGAATTGATGTTCCCCTTCGTCAGCGCGCGGGTCGGGATCGATGGGCGACCTTAGCAGCGAAAGTCGCAGAACGTTATCGTGTACGTCGTATCCATACTTGCAATCGTTAAGCAAGCTCACGCCGTAATCACCTTCCGATACGTCGGCCCATCGTTGGGCGGGCACTTCATGCCGGGCACGATCGAACGGTGTGTTGCGATGGGTCGCGCGTTCGATCGTTCCGTATTGAATTTCATATGTCGCACGGGTGCTGCGCACATTAACCGGAAAAGCGACTTTCAGCAGCGTTCGCTTCTCCCACCAATCGACATGCGTTTCGAAATCAATACGCGGTGATCGCGCATGAAGAATGATGTCCTGCGTGAAGGTGCTGCTCTCGGTCCGCCGCACCACGCGCACCACGGCGCGCACGGGCCCCTCTTCGAGCACGGTCACGGAATCCGCAACGGCAGGCTCCCAGGCGATTTCTTCGAAATTATGATCAATGTCCCAGGCGTCATACAGAAACGGTCTGTCATCGAATAGCTGCAACACGTTCGCACGCTCACCGGTCGGCAATACTTCGCGGGCAGCCCCCTTGTCCAACACGCGCACGAGACAGCCCGACGCATCGAGCTCAACACGGACATGATCGTTTTCCAGCGCGTCTGACGACGCATGAATCGTGGATTCGAGCGATACTTCGTCATCGACTTCGACGATGCGATAGACCGCGTATCCAAGCGGAGGCAACTCGGCCTCAAACACCAGGCCGCCATCATGGGTTTGTTGATGCGGCACGGAATTCCCCGCTGGATTCAAAACTTTGAAGGGGCCTTTTGGCAGGTCCGGTTTCGCATGCACGATGTCGGCCCGCAGCCACGACAACGTATTGAACACGACAATGGGTGTACCTTCGCCAGCCGTCGCAATGCGTTCGACGACGTGCCGCAACGCGCGTCCTAGAATCAGTTCCGTTGACGCGATGACGTCGGCATACACTTGATCGGCATTTGTAAAGACTTCGGTCAGCGAGGTACCGGGCAGGATATCGTGGAACTGATGGGTGAGCACTTCGCACCATGCGTTCTCGAGATCCTGTTGTTCATACATACCGCCTTCCAACAGCGCAAGGCAACTCACGAATTCGGTATCGCGAAACAGATGTTCGCATTTCCGGTTGTTGCGCTTGGTTCTGGCTTGTGTCGTTTGACAAGCACGGTGTAACTCAAGATACAGCTCGCCGTTGTACACGGGTAAATCCTTAGATTCCGCCTCCGCATACATACGGTCAACGGAATCTTCGAGCCGACCGAACTCGACTTGCGGAACGCCCACCATATTCTTCAGTCGGCGTCCATATTCAATCATCTCCGCCGTTGGTCCGCCGCCGCCATCGCCGAAACCAAACGCAAACGGAAGTTCGCTCACGAGTTCTTTCTGCTTGAACTTGGTCCACTGTTCAATCAAATCGCTCGGAATCGGATTGCCGTTGTAATTGAGCGGGGGCATCACCGCGAACATTTTCGTGCCGTCAATACCTTCCCACCAAAACATGGAGTACGGAAACTCGGTGTAAAGACTCCAATCGATTTTGGACGTGACGAATCCGGTCAATCCGCATTTCTTCATGATTTGGGGCAATGACCACGTATATCCAAACGAATCCGGTACCCAGGCAATATGAGATCGTTTACCGAATTCCGCCTGAAAAAAGCGATTTCCATACAGATACTGTCGGACTATCGATTCGCCGGACGGGATGTTGTGATCGGGCTCGACCCATGGCGCACCGCACAATTCCCAGCGGCCTTCTTTTATCCGCTGCTTCATGCGCGTGTATAGCTCGGGATAGTGTTCTTTGATCCATGCGTATTGGATGGCCTGACTGCACGAGAAATGAAACTCGGGGTAACGGTCCATCAGATTCAGTACCGTACTGAATGTACGCGCACATTTGCGTTGCGTCTCACGCAATGGCCAAAGCCACGCGGTATCGATATGCGCGTGCCCCGCCAACGTGAGTTTTCCCATTCCGGCGCTTTGTTGGAAAGGGCGAATCGCTTTTCGAAAGGTCCGTTGCGCGCGGCGAATGGATTCGTAATACGATTCGTCGCTCTTGTGCTGTAAGTCGATCGACCAAACGGTTTCATGAATGAGTTTGTGCAACTGCCGGGCGAACACACTGTTTTGATCGAGCTGTTGTGCTGCGTCGAACGCGACTTTGCAGTCCCAGTAAAAATCCCACACCATCGTGTCCATGACGGCGAGCGACGCATAGGCGAAAAGATGATGCAGATCATATCGCGTGCTCGGACAGGCCTCCAATACGATTTCGAAGCGTTCGCCGCCCTTCGCTTTTTCTGCGAGCACCAACACATCGCGATTGCGATCAAGCCCTTGGAACGGCTCGCCGTTCAGATAGACCAACGACTCGCCGCCCTCGGATAGGCCAGTCTGTTCGGGTATGAGTGATGCTTCCGCCGCACGAATCAGCGCAACAACACGTAAGCCTTTCCACTCGAAGGGGACCGTAACATCCATTCGGAACCACGTAGTCTGGTCAAATCCACCCCATCGGTCTAGCGCCTTAAAAGAAGCCCAGTCGCCTTCAGGTGCGCGTTCAGGCCCCTTGTCTGCTCCGGTTACATTCGCTTGAAGGTTTTCGATAGGCCGACGGTCGCGAAAAATGGTACCGCGAACTTCTTCCAACCGATTGCACAGTTGGTCGGCTTCAACTTTCCGTTCAACATCTAGATGTGGCACCTAATTCTCCCAAGCACTGTTGGTTATTGTTGCGCCGTTTTGGTCAATCGCCCGACCATACCGTCGATCATCAATTGCTCGCCATCCCACGATCCCGCACGCACGCGGTCGTTCAATGCGACTTCGATAAAGGTGTCGATCACTGAATACGTTCCTTTCGCAAGCACGTCTTGTCCATTCTCACCATGAAGATTTAGTGCGGTTTCTGAAACAAAAGTAATGTAGAAGTCGTCAAACTTCCACGTAGTGCCCTGCAATCTATCAGGTGCCGAATCGATTACATCGTCTCGGCAAGCGACCATGGCCAATGACAGCATGATCGCAATGCACCAATATCGGCGTGTGAGATTGGGACGAGTCTTGAGTTGTGTCATGGAAATCATGCGGGACCGCACCGCCTCTGTTGCGAAGGGGCAAATTGTAGCACGGAGCGGTGTTCAGTCGCGCGTAACGAATGGCCATGGACGGTTGTATGATTAGCGTCACGGCCACCGAACAGGTCGCCGTTTACTCGTTTCACGCACGGCAATAGGTGCAATGGCTCATCGAGTTAGAAGACCAGAGGATTTCGGTAGTTCCGGGAAGGGATACGTCATGATTGCGGAAGCGCTACTGCTCTACCTTCATGTTGAATTCCTCAGCGCTTCTACGGATGGACCGGCATATTCCCGGCGTCGTGAAACATTAATATAGATATTGGGGTCCGGCGGCGGATTGACAGCACGTTTGAAAAAACAACTGTCCAGGCCCACTGCCCTGTGTTGCCCTTCGCTCACCGGACCCCGATCAATTCTCACACATTCGACAGTCGCCAGACTACTTCTCAATAGCACGGCGGTGAATTTCTCGCACAATGTCCTGATTGGCGCAATTAGGAGAGGGGTGTGTAGGCCGCGTAGAAAAATACGGCGAAGTAGTGCAGAGCGGTGCCGCTCATGACGAAGCCGTGCCATATCGCGTGGTTGTACGGCATCCGGTCGAGGACGAAAAACACCACGCCGCCCGTATACGCGATACCGCCTGCGAGCAGCATGAGTAGACCACTCGGATGAATCGCTTCCATCGCAGGCCGTAGGCCGAAGAGACAAATCCAACCCATGATGATGTAGATGATCGGTGTGAGAAACGGGTAACGGTCCATGTGAAAGATTTTAGCAAAAATGCCGAGAGCTGCAAGCCCCCAAATGACGCCCAACATCATTAGCCCCACGGAATCGCGCATGTTCAACAAGAGGAATGGTGTATAGGTTCCCGCGATTAATAGATAGATCGCGGCATGATCCACAAACCGCATGAACCGCTTAAACCGAGGATGACGCGCAGAATGATATAGCGTGGACGCGAGGTACAAGGCGACCGTCGTCGCACCGAACACGGAGAACGCCACGATTTGCATGGGGTCGCCGCCCGATGCCGCAAACACGACGAGTACGATCAAGCCGACAATGGCAAGCATCAGGCCAAACCCATGGGTCAAGCTGTTCGCCAGTTCTTCGCGCAGATTTTGGATTTTGGCGTCCATGACTCTCCTTAGACGACGTGTCGTATCCTGACTGTGTACCCGATTATCGGCCAACATGATATCGTCCTTTAACACCGCATACAACGGCGGATACCATACACACTGTAAGTATACCGCTAGAATAGGGTTTCGTGGCTATGAATCGGGGATTCGTCACAAATCCGCCATTGGGGGGCCGCCGCACACCGTGCGCATCTGCATTCTCACACAAGCCGACACTTTGGCATGGACCCAGCACTACGTTGACGCATTTCGCGAGCGGGCAGAGGTCCTCACCGTAGGGCCAGGGCTCACTGCGACAGACCTTGAGAATTGGGGCGTCGACGAATTCGCCGAGACGCTCGTGCCAAATGATATCGATGTAGCGTTGACGGACGACCTAGACCTGCGTGCTGTGTTGCCTGCGGACTGGGTCCCGGATCTTCTCGTCGGCATCTCGAAGGGCGGTGTCGCTTTGCGCACCCTGCCGGACACACTCATCTGCCCGTCGGTCTACCTGAGCATCGACACGTGGCAAAGCCCGGGCGACTATGTCGATGCCCAATGTTACGACTTTACTTTCGCCGCACAACGCACGTTTGTTGATCGCCTTCGGGCGGCCGGCGCTGCGAATGTTTCTTGGCTTCCACTCGCCTGCAATCCCGCGGCACATTTTCCGACCGGAATCGAACCGGACCTGGATATCGGATTTGTCGGCAACATCATTCTTCCCGTTCATCAACAACGTCACGAACTGCTGAAACGACTTCAGGATTCGTTCTCGTCGGTTGCCGTCACTCGTGCATTCGGTGATGAAGTTTGCAATCTTATGGCGCGGGGCAGAATCGCGTTCAACCACTGCGCCGTCTTCGATGTGAACATGCGTATTTTCGAGGCGATGGCTATGGGACGACCGGTATTGACGAATCGCGATGCGGAACGCAATGGACTCTTCGACCTGTTTGAAGACGGCAAGCACATGATCGTCTACGATAACGAGGAGGACATCGTCAATGAGGCCGCTTACTACTTGAACCACCCGAAAGAACGAGAGGCCATCGCACGTACCGGTTATGAAAACGTGCTGGCCCATCACACATACCTCCACCGAGTTGACACCATTCTCGAAACCGTTCGCGATCAGGTGCCCGCGCTAATCGATTCCGAATCGATCACTGGCGGACGTATCGACCAAGATTTCGCCAATTTCGTTCCGTATGGCGCACGACATGTCGTCGATTTCGGGCTGAACCTTCATCCATTTGCGGACGAACTCCGCGCTCGGGGAACAATGGAAATAACCGGTATCGCATCAAATACACTTTCAAACGAGGCGTACTCTCGGATACTGCGCCTCGATTTCCCAAGTGATTGGCCTCGAAATGTGGATACGGTTGTCTTGCCGGACACGACACTCCTTCACCACGAAACGAAGGACGCCATACGACGTGCACGCAACATGCTAACCCCTGGCGGCACGCTTATTGTCCGGCTGTCGAAGCACAATTTTTCGACTGGTCTGGGAATTTCCAGTTTCGATCAATTGGAAAGTGCGCTAAGCGAGTGCGGCCTCCACCTCAACCTGGGCCACGTCGATGAATCACCCGGCAACGCTGGCGTGGTCGTACGCGCGCGCAAACGAACGCGTGTACTGCGAAGAATCTTTGACGAGGGTTTTCGCGATCTGCCTGAAATGGATCGCCAGGATCTGTCGGATTGGGTCACTGCGCTGGGCGAGTTCTACTAGAGGAATCGAGGATTCATCGCCGTGCGCATTTGCATTCTGACCAAAGCGGACACACTTTCGTGGACCCAGCATTACGTTGACGCATTTCGCCAACGCGCAGAAATCATTACCGTCGGGCCGGGGTACGACGCGAAACAAATCGAGGATTGGGACTTGGGCCATCTCGCACACACCCTCGTGCCGAACGATATAGAAGTCGATCTCGAGGCCGGAATCGACTTACGGGAAGTCCTTCCGGACGGCTGGGACCCGGACTTGCTCGTCACCATCGCTAGCGGCGGTGTTTCGTTACAAGTTTCCATAGACACGTTGCCATGCCCGAAAGCGTTCATCACGATTGATACATGGCAATCAATTTCGGATTACGTCGAATGCCAACTGTACGATTTTGTATTCGCCGCGCAGCGTGCAAGTGTCGAATACTTGAGCGCCGTTGGTGGAATGAACGTCTTCTGGCTTCCGCTAGGTTGCAATCCTGATGCGCACTATCCCGTCGAAGTCCCGAGGGATCACGATGTCGCATTCGCGGGCAATGTAATTCTTCCCGTTCATCAACACCGAAACGATCTACTATTGCAATTGGAGAGATCGTTTTCGCTGCATATCGCGTCGCGAGTATTCCGCGATGAACTTTGCCAGGCGATGGGGCGGGGCAAACTTGCGTTCAATCACTCCGCAGTCAATGAAGTCAATATGCGGGTATTTGAAGCGATGGCGATGGGACGTCCATTAGTGACCAATCGTTCGGCAGACCTCAATGGCCTCTCCGATCTATTCGCCGATGGCGAGCACACAATCATGTACGACACTGCCGATGACCTCGTCCAGAAAGTACGCTATTACCTCGACCACGAAGACGAGCGAGAGGGCATCGCCCGCGCAGGGTATCGGTTAGCAACCACTCAACATCGTTACCTAGATCGAGTGGACGCATTGTTAGCCGTCGTAAGAGATTACGTTCCGGGCGTTGGCGATGGCGCTGACCACACGCTGGATCCATGTGCGGACTACGTACCATTCGGCGCGAAGAAGGTCGTCGACGTGGGTCTGAAGTTGGGCCCGCATGTCACAGCGCTACAACGCCGGGGCGCGACGGAAACGGTGGGCATTGGGAACACCGGCGGCGAAGTTGACGTGTCAAACTACATGCGTGTCGTATCCGCAACAGATCGAGACGCCTGGTCCAAAGAAGCTGCCGTGATTGTCCTCGACTCCACCGACTTATTCGGAGCGAACTGCCTGGACGCGATTGATCGGGCGTACGAAGTGCTGGGTAAAGGCGGCACCCTAATCGTACGTCTCACCGCTCGAGATTTCTCCAAGTCTTCGGGCATTGCCAATCTCAATCAACTGGAAGCACAATTCGCGATGCACGGTTTTCACGTGACGGGTTGCAACGTCTCCGACGCAGCATCGGCGAGTGTTATCGTGCGAGCACGAAAACGCACGCGGCTTCTTGCCGAGATTGTTCAAGAATCATTCGCGCTACTTCCACACGTCGATCAAGATGGCCTGGCGAGATGGGCCGCTGCATACGGCCCACATTACTGAATCTTAATCCCCTTCTCGCTTCAACGCCTTCTTCAGTGCATAGAGAAATTCGTGCGCGTCTCGTGGCGACATCGAGTCCGGTTCCGCTTTTTCGACAAGCGATTCCAAAGCACTCTTTTCCTTCGGCCTCGACATCATCGAATCTTCAGATACAAATAGACTGAGTTGTTGATGGAGTCCAAGTGCTTGCGCATTGCCTGATTCCAACAGTTCGAGAATACCACGGGCGCGGTCGATAACGCCGGAGGGCAGGCCAGCGAGCTTGGCGACCTGAATTCCGTAGCTGTGATCCGCGCCGCCCTCCGCTATGCGGTAGAGAAAGACGACTTTCCCGTCCCACTCGCGAACGGAGACGTTGAGGTTTTGGACGCGATCCATATTGTTGGCGAGTTGGGTGAGTTCGTGATAATGAGTCGCGAACAGCGTCTTTGCACCAATGTGATCGTGCAAGTGTTCCGCCACCGCCCAGGCAATACTAATGCCATCAAACGTACTCGTGCCGCGCCCAATTTCGTCGAGCACAACGAGACTGGCACGGGTCGCACAATTGAGAATTGCAGCTGTCTCGATCATCTCGACCATGAACGTACTCTCGCCCCGGGCAAGATTGTCGGACGCGCCGACCCGGGTAAAAATTCGGTCAACCACGCCGATGTGTGCACTGGCCGCGGGCACGAAACTACCGATCTGACCCAACAACGTAATCAGCGCGACTTGGCGCAAATAGGTCGATTTACCCGCCATATTCGGCCCGGTTACGATCTGAATTTGCGCTGAATCGGAATCGAGTGTGGCATCATTCGGAACGAATGTACCGCGCGGCACCAATTCTTCCACCACCGGATGACGTCCATCGCGAATATCGAGCGCACCGGATTCGTCGATCTGGGGGCGGACATAGTCGTTACTCGCCGCAACTTCAGCAAACGACAGAAGCGTATCAACAGTCGCGATTGCTTCGGCAACGGCCTGAATACGGGCGGCCTCTTGTGCAACACGTTTTCGTAAGGCTACAAAAAGATCGTGTTCTAACTGGTTCAAGTTTTCTTGTGCATTGACGATTTCTTCTTCGCGCGACTTTAGTGTTGGCGTCACATACCGTTCTGCATTCACGAGCGTTTGTTTTCGTTCGTAGTCGTCCGGCACTTTGTTGACGTGTGCCTTGCTCACTTCAATGTAGTAACCGAATACTTTGTTGTACCGGACTTTGAGATTGGGAATTCCGGTGCGATCACTTTCGCCCTGTTGCAGTGTTGCTATCCAATCACGGCCGCCGCGAACCAATTCCCGCAATCGGTCTAGCTCGTCGTCGTATCCGTCTTTCATCAAACCGCCATCGTGGATGGTCACGGGCGGTTCATCCGCGATTCCGTCCGCCACCAGCGTAGCGACATCGTCCAACGGGTCTGAGTCATCGCGAATCGTTTTGAGGAGTCCGGATCGGCATGGGCGTAGCGCCAATCGCACGTCGGGAAAACGTTGTACGGATCGGCCCAGAGCCGCCAAATCGCGCGCATTCCCCGCTTGCGAAGTGAGGCGAGAGAGTAATCGTTCCAAATCCGCAACGCCTTGCAACGCTTCACGCAAACGAAGACGGGTCTCCGCATCGTCAACAAGCTCGGCCACTGAATCGTGCCGCTGTCGAATCACCTCAACATCGACCAAGGGATGGAGCAACCACCGCCGCAGCATTCGCCCGCCCATGCTCGTGCGCGTCTTGTCCAACACACTGAGCAGAGTGCCGTGCCGTGATTTGTCTCGAAGCGATTCGACCAACTCAAGATTGCGTTGCGTGTTTCCATCGAGCACAACATAGTGGCCGGGCGCGTATCGCCGTGGCGGACGCAAGTAGGGTGCGGTGTCGCGTTGCGTTTCCTGGATATATGAGAAGGTCGCGCCCGCGCACCGCACGGCCTCGGGCGCATCGTCGAGTTCGAGACCTTTGAGCGTCGCGAGGTCGAATGCATCACGGAGTTCGCGGTCAGCGTATTCGAAATCAAAGGTATCGTCTGGCCGACACGTGAATTGGATTGAGGGAAATCGGTTACGCAAGTCTTCGCGACTTTTGTCGCCCATCGAGTTCGGCAGCAATACTTCGACTGGTGCCATACGCACCAATTCATCGTTGATAGATTGCTGTGTATCGCCGTTGAGTTGTGCGGCGAGAAACTCACCCGTTGAAACGTCGGCCAGCGCCATTCCACCACGGCCGCGATCCATCCAAATAGCGCCGAGGTAATTGTTCGAGGTCTCGTCGAGTAATTCAGGTTCCGTGAGCGTGCCCGGTGTGACGGTCCGAACAACCTCTCTCTTTACAATGCCTTTCGCGTCTTTCGGGTTTTCGACTTGATCGCAAATCGTAACCGTCCGCCCCATCTTGAGAAGCTTGGCGACATAACCATCAACAGACCGAACCGGAACCCCCGCCATCGGAATGCGACCATTCTTATCATTGGCATCGCCGTCGCGAGACGTAAGTGTGAGCCCAATGGCTTCCGAGGCTTCGATCGCATCTTCGAAGAAGAGTTCATAGAAATCGCCCATCCGGAAAAAGAGGAGCGAGTCACCGCTCTGCGCTTTCGCATCGATGAACTGACGCAACATGGGTGTCAGTCGTCCTTGCGCAGCTTCGGCGAGTGTCTTCCACTTGGGGGTCATGCCGCCAGTATACCAAGCGGAGAGCGACGTGTCGGATTTGTCGAGACAAAAAAAGCGCGCCTCATTGAGGCGCGCTGAATACGTACGATTGTTCAGTTGGGAAGGATTAGATCTAACTAGTCTTCCTGGTGTTCTCCAAGGTCCACGAATTCGATCCGCGCCATTTCTGCGGCATCGCCCTTCCGGTTCCCAAGCTTTAAGATGCGCGTATAACCACCTGGACGGTCTTTATAGTTGGGAGCCACTTCGCCGAACAAGGTGGTAACGGTCTGTTTGTCGCGCAGTGTAGCGAACGCGCGGCGGCGATTCGCAACGGTATCCTGCTTTGCCAACGTTACAAGCGGCTCCGCGAAACGTCGCAGTTCTTTTGACTTCGCAACGGTCGTTTCAATCGCCTTTTCGCGAATGAGCGCGATAGCCAGATTCTTCATCGTCGCTTTACGATGCGATGTTGTGCGGCCTAACCGCCGACCTGATTTTTGGTGTCTCATGGTTCCGTCCGTTCTTCCCGGCAGCCGCTATTCGGCTTCCTTTGTGCTTGTATCTGCATCAGCGTCTTCATCGCTATCGCCCACTGAGGCAGGTGCGAGGATTTCGGCCGCGATTTTCGGTGTTGCTGCAGCATCTCCGGATTCGGCACTTTCAGGGGCTGCAAGGCTAGGCGCGCTCTCCGATGCCATTGCACTTCCGCCATCCCAATCGGCGTGACTGCCGAGCGACAAGCCCATCGTCTCCAACATCGCCTTAATCTCATCCAGCGATTTCTTGCCGAAGTTATGGAATTGCAACATTTCTTGTTCGGACCGCGAAACGAGTTCGCCAATCGTAGCGATATTGGCGGCTTTCAAGCAGTTCGCTGCGCGCACACTCAACTCCAGTTCTTCAACTGGGCGTGAGAGCTTGCGAGTTGTTTCCGGATCTTCAGATTGACTGGCCGCTTCCGCATGTTGCTCTTCGGTCTTTTGTTCGACGAAGATTTGCACGTGATCAATGAGCAGCTTGGCCGCTTCTTCCACCGCTTTTTCAGGCTTAATTGAACCATTGGTCCACACTTCGAGAATCAAACGGTCATAGTCAGTCGTTTGGCCGACGCGCGCATCTTCAACAAAGAAGTTCACTTTGATGACAGGCGAAAAATTCGCGTCAAGATAAATCGTTCCAATATCTGCATGTTCGAGTTCGTGGTGCTCAGCAGTAACATAGCCCCGACCACGAGCGACTTTGATATTCATTTCGACCGTGGAAGAATCGGATGTCGCATTCATCACGACGAGATCTGAATTAAAGACATCCAGCTCGTTGTGTTTGAAGATTTGCCCTGCTGTAATCGGGCCTTCGCCTTTGTGTTCAAAGGTGAAGATCAACGGTTCTTCGCGATGAAGATGAATCTGGCATCGTTTCAAATTCAACACAACCGATGTCATGTCTTCATTTACGCCGGGAATCGCGGCAAATTCATGGTCGATTCCCGTCATCTGAACCGCCGTTACGGCACAGCCTTCAAGCGACGCGAGCAATATGCGCCGCAAGGAATTACCTATTGTTGTGCCGTAACCGCGTTCGAACGGTTCGACGGAGAAACGGGCATATTCGTCCGTTGCACCGTCTTCAATTTTGACCCAGTTCGGTACGACAAACTCTCGAGCTATCATCGAATCACGTCTCCGGACAAGTCACTGCCATTATTCGACCCGGTTCCCCCAGCCGACGCATGCCGGACGGACAAAGCCACCCGGACGCGCACATGGATCAGCAACGATGAAAAAGTTACACACGACGCCGCTTTGGAGGGCGACAACCGTTATGCGGAATACTGGTTACATCACGAATGAGCGAAACATCAAGCCCAGCCGCTTGAATGGCGCGAATGGATGATTCCCGACCAGCACCAGGGCCGTCGACATGCACACGCACATCGCGCAATCCCAATTCTTTGGCTCGGCGTGCAGCCGCTTCGGCAGCAACCTGCGCTGCAAATGCTGTGCTTTTTCGCGAACCACTGAATCCAACCTGACCTGCGCTCGACCACGAAATGACGTTGCCGTGCGCATCGGTAATGGAAATGATCGTATTGTTGAAGGTCGCTTGAATGTGCGCGACGCCAGATGTGACGTTCAGGGCCACTTTTTTCTTCTTGCCCTTGGCTTTTCGTTTTTCGTTCGCCACCAATCGTGCTCCTTCTGAATTGCTACGGTGTACCTTAAACTGCGCTAACTATTTCTTCTTAATCGCTGTACGGCGCGGGCCTTTACGCATACGAGCGTTCGTGTGCGTACGTTGGCCACGGACGGGTAAACCCCGTTTGTGGCGTATGCCGCGATAGCAATTGATATCCATCAAGCGCTTAATATTACCGGTCACTTCGCGGCGGAGATCACCTTCCACTTTGACGTTACTGGTGATGTACGAGGTCAACCGACTAACTTCTTCGTCGGTCAGATCGCGTACCCGCGTATCCGGATTCAGTCCAGCTTCGGCGATCACACGTCGCGCCGTGGTCAATCCGATGCCATAAATATATTGAAGTCCCGCTTCCAGCCGTTTCGACGGGGGAAGATCGACGCCTACCACTCGAGCCATGAAACTGTCGTCCCTTTTTCCGCTAGCCTTGACGCTGCTTGTGGCGCGGGTTTTCGCAAATCACGCGCACGCTTCCATGGCGGCGGATGATTTTGCACTTCTCGCAGATCTTCTTTACGGATGTTCGTACTTTCATTGAAATCGCCTGTCCGGCCGGAGCCGATCGTTGTTGATCATACATATCCCGTGCCAATCCACTCGCACGGCCAGCGGGACCGTATAACATACATTATGAAGGGGGGTATTGTACAGCCCCACCGCTATGTTTCGCAGACTTCCTCCCGGCCCCACACTAAATCGGGGTGACTGGACAGTATTTCCCCGCCATCCGGGCGTACAACGATGCTGTGCTCGTAATGGGCGCTTGGTTGGCCATCCGCGGTCACCGCCGTCCACCCGTCATCCAGCAGTTGGACTTCGGGGGTTCCGGCATTGATCATGGGTTCTATCGCTAGAACCATACCCTCGCGCAACAAGGGTCCGCGTTGGCCGGTTACAAAATTGGGAATTTGAGGTTCTTCGTGCATTTCGGTGCCGATCGCATGGCCGACGAAATTGCGGACAATGGTAAAACCTTCTTGTTCGCACGTTTCTTGAATGGCGCGCGAGATGTCTTCTAAATGATTGCCGACACGGGCTTGTTGGATACCCCGAGCAAGCGATTTATTGGTCGTCGTCATGAGCCGTTTGCGCAGGTCGTCGATTTCGCCGACTTGGACGGTAACCGCTGCGTCGCCGTGGTACCCCTTGTAATGGGCACCGACGTCCATGCTCACGATTTCACCTTCTTGGAGCTTGCGGTCGCCCGGAATACCATGAACGATGACTTCGTCCACAGAAATACAGGTGCTGTTCGGATAGTCGTGATATCCAAGAAACGACGGTACAGCACCACGCGAACGGATGATCTCTTCAGCGATGGCGTCCAAATCAATAGTCGCCACGCCCGGCGCAACGGCCTCAGAAAGGGTCTTCAAAACGGTCGACACGATCTGGTTCGCTTCGCGGAGGATGCCTATTTCGTCTTCTGTGCGGACACGTGCCATAACGTTATGCGGACTCCAGTTCCGCCAGTATTCCATCAACCTGCGCGTAGACATCGTCGGGCGATAACCCGTCTGCTGCTACGGTCTTCAATTTGCCTCGTTCGCCAAAAAAGCCGTACAAGGGCGTTGTCGAATCGTGGTAGATGCGTATTCGTTCCCGAATAGTGGATTCGGTGTCGTCTTTTCTCTGTAACAATTCGCCGCCACAACCGGTCTTATCACACTTATCGGGATCGCCCGTAGGCAGCTTGAAAATCAAATTAAATATTCTGCCACACTTCTTACACGTGCGCCGCGCGGTCAACCGAGACACCAACTCTTCGTCCGAAACGGCAATCTCCAGCGCAACCGACAACACTTGACCCTGGTTTCCGAGGATGCCGTCCAACGCCTCTGCCTGTGGCAATGATCGCGGAAACCCATCCAAGATTACACCCGCTTCACAATCGGGTGAGGACAACCGTTCCTCAACCATCGAAATCGTTACTTCATCCGGAAGCAATTGGCCTTTTGCCAGGTACGTATCGGCCAATTTGCCGAGTTCTGTACCTTCTTCTCGGTGCTTCCGAAACATATCCCCTGTTGATACATGAACCACGCCACGGGATTTCACAATGCGCCGGGCTTGAGTGCCTTTGCCCGCACCCGGACCGCCGAGTATTACGATTTGCAATGCCACCCGAAACCGCGTCAGCCGCCGCGCCGGCCCCGCATACGGCTACCACCCTTCATGAACCCGTCATAATTACGCATAATCAAATGTTGCTCGATCTGTTTGACAGTGTCGAGGGCTACACCCACTAGAATCAAGAGGCTTGTCCCGCCAAAGAAACTGGCAATGGACATGTCGTTGACTTCGAGTACGGAGAATACAAAGTTGGGCAGTAGGGCAACGCCGGCTAAGAAGAGCGCACCGACCGTCGTAATTCGATTCATGACTCTGGTCAAGTAATCGGCGGTCGCACGGCCTGGGCGAACGCCCACAATCACGCCACCATATTTCTTCATATTATCTGCAATTTCGATGGGATTGAACGTAATCGCTGTGTAGAAAAAGCAGAAGAATACAATCATCGCTGCATAGACAATCGCGTAGAGAATCGTGTCCGGGCTGAAGTAAATGTCGAAGAAGTTCTGTATAGCGCTGTAGCTCACTGCTTGCGAAATCATCGTGGGTAGCATCAGCAATGAACTGGCAAAAATAATGGGGATAACGCCGGCTTGATTCACGCGCAAAGGAAGATAGCTACGCCCGCTGCCGCCGGTCATCTTGCGGCCTTTGATTTGCCGCGGGTATTGAACGGGGATTCGCCGCTGGCCGGTCGTCACGATGATGACCCCAGCAACAACCGTTACCATCAGCACGACCAACATCAGCGCCATGAAAATCTGGAGCTCGCCAACCCGAATGAGGTCAATGGTCCGAATGATTGCAAACGGCATACTGGAAACGATACTGACGAAGATGATCAAAGAGATGCCGTTGCCCACGCCTCGTTCGCTGATCTGTTCACCGAGCCACATGATGAACGCCGTACCTGTTGTGAAGGATAAGACGCACATAAAGAAAAACCAGGGGCCGGGATTACTCACAATTTGCGAATTGGGCCCGTTCATACTCTGGAGAAATGTTGCCATACCCATTGATTGCACAATGCATAAGGCAATCGTGGCATAGCGGGTATACTCTGTAATTTTCTTCTGGCCTTCAGCGCCTTCTTTTTGAAGACGTTCTAGTGCAGGAACGACCGTAACCAGCAGCTGCATGATAATCGACGCACTAATGTACGGCATGATGCCGAGCGCAAAAATTGTTGCACGTTCAAATGCGCCGCCCGTAAACATATCGTAGAAACCAAGCAGGCCGCTCGAACCGCCAATCGCTTCGCTGAGCGCAGCGCCATTTACACCGGGTGTAGGCACGTGTGCACCGAATCGGTACACGGCAACCATGGCCAGCGTGAAAATGATCCGTTGCTTTAGCTCAGGAATTTTCCAGGCATTGCGAAAGGCTTCGAGCGGTTGAGACACTTAGCTTTTCTCCGCCGCTGGCGCTTCGGGCTTTGCTGTTGGCGCTTTTTGTTCGATGGTGACGGTACCGCCGGCGCCTTCGATTAGTTTACGAGCGCCTTCACTGATGGCTTGCACACGCACCGTTAGCTTTTTCGTAACTTCACCACGACCGAGAATCTTTACGCCGCCACCGGTCTCGTCGGCTAACCCGATCTTGATGAGAGCAACACTGGACACTTCGTCACCGTCATTGAACGTATCGTTCAGAAGATCAACATTGACGATGGAGTGTGCAAATCGTTTTTGATGACGGAAGCCGCGTTTGGGGAGACGTCGATGCAAAGGCATTTGACCACCTTCGAATCCGTGACGTCGGCTATACCCGGCGCGAGCCTTTTGTCCTTTGTGGCCTTTGCCCGAGGTTTTGCCGTTACCCGAACCGTGTCCACGTCCGACGCGTTTCCGATTTTTACGCGAACCCTCGGCGGGCCGCAGATCATGTAATTCCATAACAAGTACCTTTGCGAACCGTTTAGAGTACGGCGGCTACGTCAAGACCACGCACCGTCGCAATTTCCTCGGCGGTTTGCAGATCTTTTAGTCCATTAATTGTCGCCCACACCACGTTGGTCTGGTTGTTAGAACCGAGCGACTTTGTGAGTACGTTTTTGAATCCTGCTGCTTCCATCACCGCGCGAACAGGACCGCCGGCAATAATTCCGGTACCCAACGACGCGGGTTTAATGAGTACACTGGCGGCATCTGCGCGACCGAGCACATCATGAGGCACCGTTGTATTCACAATCGGCACTTTAACCATATTGCGCTTAGCGCGGTCGATGGCTTTGCGAATCGCTTCCGGGACTTCACGAGCTTTTCCCGTCGCAGCACCGACACGGCCATTCCCATCGCCGACAACGACGATCGCGCTAAACCGGAAATTCCGACCGCCTTTTACCACTTTAGAAACACGGTAGATTTTTACGACGTGTTCGATGAGCGAACGGTCATCTCCACCGCGTGGTTTGCGGTCGCCTCTGGGTTCCCGTCGTGGGGCCTCGCTCACGATGTCATTACCTCCGATGTCCTAGTGTGTGTCGTGTGTTGCATTAGAATTTCAAACCGGCTTCGCGTGCAGCATCAGCCAACGCTTTTACGCGACCGTGAAAAAGTCGTCCACGACGGTCAAAGCGTACGCGGGTAATCGATGCCGCTTTGGCCTTTTCGGCCAATGCTTTCCCCACGTCTTTCGCGCCTACAATGTTTCCGCCGGAAACCTTCAAACCCTGGGATGAAGCGGATGCTAAAGTCCGCCCGGTCGTATCGTCTATGATTTGCGCATAAATATGGGACAACGTTCGGTCCACACTAAGGCGCGGGCATTCCGTCGTGCCACTGATTCTGCGGCGTATGCTTTTCTTACGGCGTTCACGCCGTTGGATTTTTGGGTCGCGTTTACTCATGGTTTACCTTGTTTTCGTTTCGGATTAAGCCGTAGCACCTGCACCCGTTTTACCAACTTTCCGGCGCACATGTTCACCTGCATAGCGAATACCCTTACCTTTGTAAGGCTCAGGCTTCCGAACAGACCGAATTTTTGCGGCCGTATGGCCTACGAGCTGTTTGTCAATTCCGCTTACTTTAATGTTCTGCGTGCCGTCGACTTCAAAACTAATGCCTTCAGGCGGATCTATGGAAACCGGATGGCTATACCCGACCAACAGGTTTAGTGATTTTCCTTGCATACTCGCGCGATAACCAACGCCTTGTATTTCCAATGATTTTTCGAAACCTTGCGTGACGCCAACAACCATGTTGTTGATCAATGCGCGCATCAGGCCGTGCTTCGCCCGATGTTCAGGTTTGTCTGACGGGCGTGTAACTTTAAGTGCACCGTCTTCCAGTGCAACGGCCATTTCGGTCACCACTTCGATTTCAAGCGTGCCCTTCGGACCCGTCACTTTAATGTGACCGTCCTTCAAATCGCATTTAACGCCGTCCGGTATGGAAACGGGCTGTTTACCTACTCGTGACATTCTCTTTTACTTTCCGTTGGATGCCGTTACCAAACGCGGCAAACCACCTCGCCGCCAACCCGTTCTTCACGAGCGCGTTTACCTGACATCACCCCTTTGGGGGTCGTCAGAATGGAAACTCCTAAGCCACTTAATACGACCGGCACGTTTCTCGAACCAACATAGCGGCGCAGACTGGGCTTGGAAACTCGCTCTAATCCCTTAATCGCTGGCGCACCATTTTGTTGATACCGCAACGTAATACGCAATACGCCTTGCTTTTCGTCTTCGATCTCGGTAATGCCGCCAATGTAGCCTTCGCTTTGCAAGACCCGACAAATTTCCCGTTTCAATCGGGAGGCCGGCACATCAACTTTTTCACGTTTGCTGTGCAATCCGTTTCGGATGCGTGTCAGCAAATCGGCTATGGGATCGCTCATCGACATAACAGTTCTCCTGCCTACCAGCTCGACTTCGTGATGCCGGGCAATTGACCTTCCAGCGCCAGATTACGAAAGCAAATGCGGCATAATTGGAACTTCCGCATATAGCCCCGCGGCCGACCGCATACACGGCAACGATTGTAGGCCTGTACTTTAAACTTCGGGGGGCGCTTCGCCTTGGCGATCATCGATTTCTTGGCCACACTATGCTCCTAATTCGCTGCGGATTCGTCATCGCGCCGAAACGGCATTCCGAATTTCCGCAACAATTCCCGACTCTCATCTTGAGTCCGGCTATTCTTAATAACGAAGGTCACGTTCATCCCGCGTACGCGAGTGACCGCATCCATATTGAGTTCAGGGAAAATGGATTGTTCGCGTAGGCCAATGGTGTAGTTCCCTTGCCCGTCGAAACTGGTGGGCGAAAGGCCGCGAAAATCCCGAATTCTCGGCACAGCAACCGACACGAGGCGATCGAAAAATTCGTACATACGGTCGCCACGTAAGGTAACCATGCACCCGATGTTCGCGCCTTCGCGGAGCTTGAATGTGGCGATGGATTTGCGCGCTTTACGGATACTGGCCTTTTGGCCTGTGATCTGCCCAAGCTCGGACAGTGCATTTTCCATCAGCCGCGCATCGCCTTGTGCATCGCCAACGCCCATGTTCACCACGATCTTAACAAGATGCGGTACTTCCATGACGTTCTTGCGCTCGAATTGTTTTTGCAATTCGTCGCGAATTTCGCTGGTGTATCGTTCTTTTAATCTAGCTGCCACGAGTCGTTTGTCCGTCTCTAGTCGTTCAACGTTTCGCCGTTGACTTTATACATCCGCACCCGGGTTCCATCTTCGAGCGTTTTACGCGCGATTCGGGACGCTTTTCCGGCTGCAGCACACCATGCCATCACGTTTGAGGCATGAATGGGTGCTTCTCGTTCTACGATTCCGCCTTGTTGATTGCGGTTGGTCGGTTTGGTGTGACGCTTCATCAAGTTCACACCTTCAATAAGCACGCGATCCGTCTTCGGTAAACAACGGAGCACTTTGCCACGGCGCCCTTTATGGGGGCCGGTTATAACTACGACAGTATCGCCTTTACGTACATGCATTTCTGGTAATCCTCGGCCTAGACGACTTCCGGCGCCAATGACACAATGCGCATGTATCCACAATCGCGCAATTCACGCGGGACGGGACCAAAGATACGCGTGCCGCGCGGTTCCTTGTTCGGGTTAATCAGTACCGCCGCATTCGAATCGAATCGTATCGCGGTACCATCATGCCGCTGTGTGTCATGCTTTATGCGTACGACAACAGCCTTGACCACATCACCCTTTTTCACACCGGAATTGGGCAACGCTTCTTTGACCGTCGCGGTAATGACATCGCCGACATATGCATAGCGGCGGCGTGTACCGCCCATCACTTGAATACACCGCAACCGGCGTGCACCGGTATTGTCGGCTACTTCGAGGTTTGAGTAAATCTGAATCATATCTAAGCTCGAACGCTAAACGGCGCGCTTCACTATCTCCACCAACCGCCAACGTTTCGTCTTGCTCAACGGACGGGTTTCACGAATGCGCACCGTATCACCGACTTGGCATTCGTTCTTTTCATCATGTGCCTTGAATTTCTTACTGCGTTTAATTGGCTTTCCATACAGCCGGTGGGTGATCGTTCCTTCTACCACCACGGTGATGGTCCGATTCATTGCATTACTGGTGACAAGCCCCACTCGCTCTTTGGTATGGCTGCCGGTTTCTGTCGAGGCGCTCAAGATCGCTTACTCCGCTTTGCCGGCAGCGTTCTCAGCCGCCAATTCACGTTGACGCATTACCGTCTTTATCCGCGCGATATCACGCCGGGCATTCCGGGGCGCGCGTACGTTGTCGACCGATCCGGTCGCCATTTGCATTTTGAAATTGAACAACGCATCTTCTTTTTCCGTCATGCGTTGCCGCAATTCGTCGTCGGTCAGTTCGTGTATCGGGTTTGTCGCCATGGTTCAGTCCTTACCGCGCCACAAAACGGGTTGCGATGGGCAGCTTCTGCCCGGCCAAGGTCACTGCTTCTCGCGCCAATTCTTCCGGAATGCCTTCCATTTCAAACAGAATGCGACCGGGTTTCACCACGGCAACCCACTCTTCGGGGGCACCTTTACCTTTACCCATACGGACTTCCGCAGGTTTCTTCGTAACCGGTTTATCGGGAAAAACACGAATCCAAATTTTTCCGCCACGTTTGACATGACGGGTGAGTGCAACACGGGCGGCTTCAATTTGCCGGGAGGTCACCCAGCCATCCGCCATCGCTTTCAAACCGTATTCGCCGAAATCGACTTTGGTCGCACCTTTACTCGCACCACTCCGCCGGCCTCGTTGGACCTTGCGGTGCTTCATGCGTTTGGGCATTAACATTGTTCAATTACTCCAAAACTACTTTTGCACGGAGACGCGTTCGCGGCGTTGATGTCCACCACGGGTCTCACCTGGATTCAATGCCATTTCGCCCGGCTCAACATCGCCGTGGTACAACCAGCATTTCACGCCAATGGTTCCGTATGTTGTAAATGCCGTCGCCCGGCCATAATCAACGTCGGCACGCAATGTATGTAGCGGCACACTGCCTTCGCGGGCTTGTTCGGCCCGCGCGATTTCAGCGCCGTTCAATCGACCGGCAACACGGATACGAATTCCGCGTGCGCCTAATCGCATGGTGTTCTGTACAGACTTCTTCATCACCCGGCGGAATGATGCACGCCGTTCGAGTTGACTGGAAATACTTTCCGCGACCAATTGCGCGCTCAATTCCGGGCTCAGCACTTCATGAATGTTGATTAACAGTTCGCGACCGGTGAGCTTTTCGAGTTCGTAACGCAATTTGTCTACTTCCGCTCCACGTTGGCCAATCACTAGACCAGGACGCGCAGTGAAAATATGCACTTTTGCCTTGCGTCCTGCCCGCTCAATGTCCACCCGGGCAACACCCGTGTGATACAAGCGGCGCTTGACGTAATTACGCAACTTCAGGTCTTCGTGCAATAGTTCGGCATAGTTTTTGTCCGCATACCAGAGCGAACTCCAGTTGCGAATGACGCCTAGCCGGTAACCCAGCGGATGTACTTTTTGTCCCACAGTTTATCCTCGTGTCTCGTTATGCGTCAGCGATCGTCAGCTTCAAGTTGCTCGAACGTTTGCGAATCTTCACCGCACGGCGCCGTGGTGCTGCGCGCCAGCGTTTCATCGTAATGCCTTCGTCGACCAAGAGTTCCTTGACGACCATTTCATCCGTATCAATTCGGTCGCGCGTTTCCGCAGCCTTGCTCTCAGCATTTGCCACCGCCGATTCCAGGAGCTTGCTCAGCACCGGCGACGCCCCTTTCGGGGTATACATCAATATGTCGCGCGCCTGGGAAACTTTCTTTCCTCGAATAAGATCCGCAACAAGGCGGACCTTCTGCGGGGAAATCCGGATCATGCGTGCGCTTGCTTTTGATTCAGCCATCGTCTTTATCGCCTAGTGTTTCGAGTCTTAATACCAATCAATTACCGTTTATTAATGCCGGAGTGGCCGCGGAACGTTCGCGTGGGTGCAAATTCGCCCAGCTTGTGTCCCACCATATTCTCCGTGACGAACACAGGAATGTGCTTATTTCCGTTATGGACCGCGATCGTCACGCCAATCATGTCAGGCGTAATGGTCGATCGCCGTGACCAGGTTCGGATGGCGCGTTTGTCACCACTTGACTGAACACGAAGCACTTTCTTTTGTAAGTGCTCGTCAACAAATGGACCTTTTCGTACGGATCTAGGCACGGTACGCGGCTCCTACCTTCTCTTCTTCTTGCGTCTGCGAATGATGTATTTGTTCGTTGCTTTATTCTTGGCGCGGGTTTTGTGTCCTTTGGTCGGCACACCCCACGGAGTTACCGGATGACGGCCACCTGATGTACGGCCTTCACCACCACCATGAGGATGATCCACAGGATTCATCACCACACCACGAACTTTCGGGCGTTTACCTAACCAGCGTGAACGTCCGGCTTTACCAATATTAATATTGCTGTGTTCTTCGTTGCCGACAATGCCGACTGTAGCGCGGCATATGCTTAATACACGGCGCATTTCGCCGGACGGCAACCGCAACGCGGAGTACCGGCCTTCTTTGGCGAGCAATTGGCAACTGTTACCAGCGGATCGAGCTATCTGACCGCCTTTGCCCGGCACGAGTTCCACGTTGTGTACTTCAGTACCAAGCGGCATGTTCGCTAACGGCAAGCAATTGCCTACTTGAAATTCTGCATCGTCGGCGCTCACTAACGAGGTGCCTACGACTAATCCTCGTGGTGCAAGAATGTAACGCTTCTCTCCGTCGGCATATGCAAGCAATGCAATCCGTGCCGTACGATTCGGGTCGTATTCAATAGCGGCCACTTTGGCCGGCACACCCAATTTGTCACGGCGGAAATCGATATCACGATACTTCCGCTTGTGTCCACCACCACGACGACGCATGGTGATTCGGCCAAGATTGTTGCGACCGGCTTTCTTTGAAAGTCCGCGCGACAACGCCTTTTGCGGTTTGCTTTTCGTAACTTCCGCAAAGTCCGAGCTCGTCATCTGACGGCGCGAAGGCGTTACGGGTTTGTATCTTTTTAAGGGCATCGTATTTTTCCGTCGATCAGCCGCTCTATCCGAGCAGGTCGATCGCATCTCCTTGGCGCAAGGTCACAATCGCTTTCTTCCATGCCGGACGATAGCCGGCATAACGCCCCCGAACTTTCCGTTTACCACGGTAGTTCATCGTATTCACCGAGAGCACTGTGACATCGAACTTCAGTTCGATGGCCTCGCGGATTTGGCGTTTGTTCGATCGCGGGTTGACCTTGAATACATATTGATTTCGCGATTCGGTTTGAATCGTTGATTCTTCCGTAACAATCGGCGCTTGCAGTACGGCGTTCGGGTCAGATTTCATGATAGCCGCGCCTCTAATTTCGCGAGTGCATCGCGTTCAATCAGTACGCGGTTCGCACTCAGCACATCCAATGCATTGACATCGCTGGCCGTGATTACAGATATCTTTTGTAGATTCCGCGCCGACAACACAGCGTTCTGATTAACTTCAGCCGTAACCAGCAGGGTTGAACCACCTGCCGATACACCACTCATAAGATCGATCATCGGCTTTGTCTTCGGGTCGGGACAATCCAACGTTTCTAACACATCGACCCGGTCACCCCGCGCCCGATCACTTAACACGCAACACAAAGCCTTGCGACGAAAAGCCGTCGGCACATTCTGTCGATAGCTACGGCGATGCGGTCCAAAGATGACGCCACCACCACGCATATGCGGCTCACGACTACTACCACGACGCGCACTACCCGTACCTTTTTGACGATACGGCTTTGCGCCACCACCAGCGACTTCTTTGCGAGTCTTGGTCTCGGCATTGCCTTGGCGCTTTGCATTTTGCAGCGCTTTGATAACGTCGTGCACGAGTCCTGTATTGACATCATGGCCAAATACACTATCGTTCAGATCAACGGTCCCCGATTCGGAACCGTCCATTTTATATACTTTCGCGGAAGCCACTTCAGACGGACCTCTTTTTCTTCACGCTCTTCTTAATTTCGATGATGCCGCCTTTGGCGCCCGGCACTGTGCCGCGTAACAAGAGCAGATTTCGTTCGATATCAACACGCACCACTTCCAGATTCTGGCCGGTGACACGTTCGTTACCCATACGCCCGGGCATCTTCTTACCTTTGTATACTTTCGCCGGGTCGGCGCTTTGACCAATAGAACCAGGAGCGCGATGAAAATGACTACCATGTCCACCGGGACCACCACCGAAACCGTGGCGCTTCATGACACCGGCAAATCCTTTACCCTTGGATGTACCCGCGACATCAACGCGCTCACCCGCTTCAAAAAGATCTACTTTGATAACGTCTCCAGGACTGGGCACTTCGTCGCCAGCCAACTGAAACTCGCGCAACACTCGCTGCGTATCCAGATCATTCTTTTTGAAATGACCGTTCTCCGCTTTTGTTGCGCGGACCGCTTTCTTCTCGCCAAATCCAAGCTGGACCGCGGTGTATCCATCGGTCTCGTCGTTCTTGCATTGCACGACGGTACATGGACCCGCTTCGACGACCGACACCGGAATCCAGCGTCCATCGTCCGCGAATATCCGCGTCATGCCAATTTTTTTGCCTAATATGCCAATAACCATTGCCGTCACCTACCGCCTTATTGCTTAATCTCTACGTCCACACCAGCAGGCAAGTCCAACCGCATCAATGCGTCGACTGTCTGAGGGGTCGGACTGACAATGTCCAGTAACCGCTTATGGGTACGCGACTCGAATTGTTCACGCGACTTTTTGTCAACGTGGGGCGAACGATTGACCGTATACTTCGCGATGGCCGTTGGCAAAGGAACCGGGCCATTGATCTGGGCGCCCGTTCGTTGTGCCGCAGCGACAATCTCCTGCGTAGACTGATCCAGCAATTTGTGATCGTATGCCCGCAGTTTGATTCGTATTTTTTGTGTATCGGTCATCCGTTACTTTCCAATGGTCGCGCTACAGTTTGGTACCTACTCGATAATTTTAGTTACGACGCCTGCGCCGACGGTCCGTCCGCCTTCGCGGATGGCGAAGCGCAGGTTTTCGGTCATAGCGATCGGGGTGATGAGTTCGCCGGAGATTGTGATGTTATCGCCGGGCATCACCATTTCAACGCCTTCAGGCAGTT